>CACRWZ010000001.1_pt1 | contig 553180 bp, 489 predicted proteins | sample 5377041 | NCBI WGS metagenome assembly CACRWZ01 (sample SAMEA6061846, study PRJEB28556) | metagenome | reverse complement strand
CGCGCTCAACGCGCGCTCCCGTCCGACTTGCATGCATTAGGCACGCCGCCAGCGTTCCCCCTGAGCCAGGATCAAACTCTCCATCCCGGATCACTCCACCCAAAGCCCGGCTTCTCAGCCAGGCCCTCTTTGTCAGATCCGAGACGTCGGCCGCTTCCGGCCACGAGGGCTCGGCGCACTCGACCACACTCCAGTTGTCAAGGTGCTCGCGGAGCTCACCGCTCCGCCAGACGCATCAGATACTATACCCACCCAACAGCCCGGTGTCAAGGGTCAGCGATCACCGATCGTCTCACTCCTACCCTGCACTTCGCCTTGCTACCCCACTTGCCCTCGGAAAGCCACACCCGTACCCTACGCACCGTACGTCGGAGGTGCCCAACCATGGAAAAGCCGGTCATCGGCATTACCCCCGAAGTGAGCGTCGCAACCACGCACGTTGGCCCAACCGAACGGCTCCAGCTCAACCTCGACTACACGGCCGCAGTGTCCGCTGCCGGTGGACTTCCCCTCGTCCTGCCACCGGATCTCGAACCACCGCACGCACTCGCAGCCATCGACGGTCTCCTCTTGACTGGCGGAGGAGACATCGATCCAGCCCGTTACGGAGCACCGACAGTCCATCCCGAAACCTACGGTGTCTCCTCGACTCGCGATTCCTTCGAAATCGCCCTGATCCAGCACGCGATCGCTCTCGATCTTCCGATCCTCGCGATTTGCCGCGGCCTCCAGGTACTCAACGTCGCGCTCGGCGGCACCCTCATCCAGCATATTCCCGACGCAATCCCCCAGGCACTCAACCATCGTCAGCACGAACTCGGCATCCCCGTCGACCAGCCGGCACATCCGATCAGGGTCGTTCCCGACACCCTGCTCGCCCGAATCCTGGGTACACCATCACTCATGGTCAATTCGTATCACCACCAGGCGATCGACTGCCCCGCGCCCGGTCTGGTCATTACCGCCTACGCACCGGATGGCGTCATCGAAGCAGCGGAGCTGCCGTCCGCCACCTTCGTCGTCGCTGTTCAGTGGCACCCGGAACGGCTCTTTCGTTCTCATCCAACTCACCACGCCCTTTTCACCGCACTCGTCCAGGCTGCGCAGCGCTCCCGCACACATCGCCATGCCGCACTTGCCCGAACGGAGAAAGCGGGGCCGAGGTCATGACCTCGGCCCCGCTCCCGCAAGCGAACCAGCCGAACTCAGCCCAACGCCGCCATCGATTCCACGGCTTCCTGGCCACCTTCGTGCTGACCACGTTCGCGCCGTGCCTGTGCTTCGGCAACCCAGCGGTGAAATTCGTCCGGCATCGCCGCCTGCAGCACGTCGTCGATGGTTTCGACGAGCACGAAGCGCATATTCTCCCGCAAGGTGGCCGGTAGCTCGTCGAGATCCATCTCGTTCCGCTTCGGCAGCACGAACGTCTTGACACCAGCCCGTTGCGCTGCCAAGGCCTTTTCTTTGATCCCACCCACCGGCAGCACCTGGCCGCGCAACGTGATTTCTCCTGTCATCGCGACGTCATCCCGCGCCGGGATACCGGTCAGGAGCGACACCAGCGCCGTGACCAGGGTCACCCCGGCCGATGGACCATCCTTCGGAATCGCCCCCGAAGGCACATGGATGTGAATGTCCGAATCCTTCATGAAGTCTCGCTCGATACCGAACTGTTCGGCACGCGACCGCACGATGCTCAACGCTGCCTGAGCCGACTCACGCATCACATCGCCGAGCTGCCCGGTGATGATGAGGTTTCCGCGCCCGGGCATGCGCGTCGCCTCGATGAACATGATGTCGCCACCGAACGGCGTGACTGCGACGCCAATCGCCACACCGGGCTGCGACGTCCGCTCCGAAAGTTCTTCGTAGTAATACCGCCGCTTGCCAAGAAATTCGTGCACGACGTCCACGGTAATCTCACGCGGCACTTCTTGCCCTTCGGCCAGGCGCGTCGCCAGCTTCCGCGCAACCGCACCGATCTCGCGCTCGAGATTTCGCACACCCGCCTCGCGCGTGTAGTGCTGGATGATCTCCAGAATTGCCTCGTCCGTGAAGACGAAGTCATCAGGATCGAGTGCATGGCGACGGAATTGCTTCGGAATCAAGTAGCGCCGCGCGATCTGGAGCTTCTCCTCATCGGTATAGCCCGAGAGGACGAGAATCTCCATGCGGTCACGGAGCGCTGGCGGGATGGTATCCAGCACGTTCGCCGTCGCGATGAACATCACCTTCGAGAGATCGAACGGTACGTCGAGATAGTGATCGCGGAACGTGCTGTTCTGCTCAGGGTCGAGCACCTCGAGCAGTGCCGACGCCGGATCACCCCGCCAATCGGTGCCCACCTTATCGATTTCGTCCAGCACAAAGACCGGGTCGTTCGTACCAGCACGCCGGATCGCCTGAATGATGCGGCCCGGCATCGCACCGATATAGGTGCGGCGGTGGCCACGGATCTCTGCCTCGTCGCGCACACCACCCAACGACATCCGCGTGAACGCCCGTCCGAGTGCTCGGGCGATCGACTGCGCCAGGCTGGTCTTTCCGACTCCTGGTGGACCGACGAAGCACAGAATCGGCTCTCGGCCTGGCTCGTTCTCTTCACCTCGTTCCTTCCGGAGTCGCCGGACTGCCAGGTATTCGAGGATCCGCTCCTTGATCTTCTCGAGATCGTAATGATCCTCGTCCAGAATCTGGCGAGCCCGCGCGATATCGATCTCGCCCTCCGTGCTGCGGTTCCACGGCAGCGAAACGAGCCAGTCCAGGTACGTGCGGATCACGCCGTACTCGGCCGATGCCGGTGGCAACTTGCTCATCCGCTCTAGCTCGCGCAGCGCTTCGCGACGAGCTTCCTCCGGCATGCCCGACTGTTCGATCTTGGCCCGGAACTCATTGATCTCGGCTTCCTGCTCGCTCGTCTCACCGAGCTCGCGCTGGATCGCCTTGAGCTGCTCGCGCAGGTAGAACTCGCGCTGCGACCGCGCGACTTCCTCCTGCACTTCGCTCTGGATCTTCTTGCCCAGCTCGAGCAGATCGAGCTCACGACTCATGAAAGCATTGAGTCGCAACAGCTTGTCGCGCACGCTGTCGAGTTCGAGCAGCGCCTGTCGCTCCTCCGGATCCATTCGCAGGTTCGAGGCCAGGAGGTACACCAGGTGCAGCGGATCATCGATATTGAGCGCCGCTGTGACCAGTTCCTCCGGCAAGTTGGAGACGAGCGAGACCAGACGCTGAAACAGCTCGAGCGCGGTCCGCGTCAGAGCCTTGACTTCGATCGTATCTTCGACGATTTCTGGGATCTCCTCGACCAGTGCCTTCAGATATGGCTCCTCGGTCACCCACTCGACGATCCGGACACGCCGGAGCCCTTGCACGGCGAGCCGCACCGTTCCGTCCGGCACCCGCATCATCTGCTGGATGCTTCCGATGGTGCCGACCTGGTAGACATCCTGCGGCCCCGCACCTTCCTTCTTGGGATCCTTTTGCAGAACGAGTACGAGCAATCGATCACCCGACGCGACGTCATCGATCAAGCGCAGCGAGCGCGGTTGTCCAGCCGCGAGCGGCACCACCGTCGTTGGGAAGACGACGGTGTTCCGCAACGGGAGAACGGGCAAGAGCTTGAGCTCGCGCTCCCGCGTCTGCTGCTCTGTTTGTGCTTCTTCCTCGTGCTCGCTTGCCACGTAACGCAGTTCGTCCGTCATCGCACGCACCTCACGTTCAAGAATGAGCCGTCCGAAGCGGAACCGTCCGCGAGGCATGGGCTCGGGGTAGTGTCACCTCCAGGAAACCCTGCTGATAGATCGCTTCCACGCGATCGAGGTCCACCGGGAACGGGATACGGACTTCTGCCTCGAACGGGCCGTATGCGATCCCCATTTCGTGATAGGTTCGTTTCTGTCCTTCTTCTCGTGGCCGCCGCACTCCAGAGATCTGGAGCACGGAATCGTTGACGACGACGTTGATGTCGTCTTCCCGGAGGCCCGCCAGCTCCGCTCGAACGACCAATCCGCGTTCGTCTTCGTAGACTTCGAGAGGAGGCCTCCACGGACGCGCCGCCATGCGCAGGAGCGGGGAAAAGCTGACGTACCAGGCTTGAAAGGCTTCCACAGCTTCGTGGTGCAGCCCCTGCCCTTGCTGTCGTGTACCGCGTCGCACGATCAGCATGCTCCGGTGCCTCCTCACTCTCCTCGCGCCGCTCCAAACGTCACGGCGCGCGTCATCTCCGAACCAGCTCTGCGCGCGAGTATACCATCGCCCTCATAGCCATGCAACGCATTCGAGCAATCAACTTGAGTCGCTTCGTAGCAGCGCTTAGCCGTAGAGGAGAACGAGGACGAGAACACCCCAAGCGACAATCGTAACGAGCAAGGGTCGATCGTCGAGCAACACCTGCTCCGGTACGCCACCGAGATCCCGCCGGTAGACGAGATACAGGTAGCGGAAGATGCCATAGAGTACGAACGGAATCGTGAACATCATGGAATGATCATCCGGGAGACTGGGAGCGAAAAAGGTGTAGAGCGAGTACGTCATGATGGCCGCCGTCGCCGTGATATGCAGGAGCGCATCCAGGAGCGGCACCGGATAGTCGTCGAGTGCCGGGCGATGATTCGCCGCAACTCCTTCGAGCAGCAGCGCCTCATGCCGCCGCTTGGCAACCGCGAGGAACAGCGCCAGCAACACCGTACAAACGTAGAGCCATGGCGACAGTGGTACGTCCACAGCCGTCGCTCCCGCCCAGACACGCAGGACGAACCCCGCAGCAATCGTGAAAATATCCAAGAGAGCGATGTGCTTGAGGCGAACCGTATACGCGATCATCATGACAACATACACACCCACCGCATACCGAGTCGCCCCACCTGCAGCCCACGCAGAAAACAGCGCCAAAAGCAGTAGGAACGTGAAAGCACTCCAGACATGGATGCGACGGAGACGCCCGGCCGCGATCGGCCGAAAACGCTTCAACGGATGTTCTCGATCCGCTGCCGCATCGCACCAGTCATTGAAGAAATAGACCGCACTGCCCGCCGCACAGAACGAGAGCGTCGCCAAGGCCCCATCGATGACCGCTGACATATTGAGGAGCTGTCGACCGAAAACGAGGGGTGCGAGCACCACTGCATTCTTCAGCCACTGCCGTGGCCTCGCGGTAACGAGGAGATCGCGACCCACTAGTGCCAGCGCCGACAGCGCGCTACCCCACTCGCGTTCCATGGATCCCTTCACGATGCACCTGGTCCGAGCGCCTCTCCATGGTAGACATTATCCGCGTTCCAGAGCATCCATGAGTCCAGGCCCGCATCGTACACCGCCTTGATCTGGGCACGCACTTCCTCCGCTCCGTACGGTTTCCCGGGACCGTAGGAAAAGTCCTGAAGCCAGGGCCGGAACTTCTTCCTCGCCTCTGGTACACGGGAGAGCCCATTCTCCAGACTCCAGAGCATCACCTCGTAAGGGTGGTCATTGGGAATTTCGAACCCCAGTGAATCAGCCCAGAAGTGCGACGGATAGAGCATCGGACAGACGTAGTCCACCTGCTGCACGATCGTTTCCAGATGCTGACCGATACCGCTATCGCTCAGTTCCCACACGGTGAGACCGAAGATGTCGGCTCCCAAAGAGGCACGTGTCGGCAAGAGTGCCTCATGGACGCGCTTGAGAAATTCGGCAATGGCGGCAGTGCGATTGTCAGCTGTGTGCGGAACCCCGTAGTCAGCCTTCTGCAATGGCCCATCCGTCGGGAATCGAATGTAATCGAGTTGAATTTCATCGAAACCGAAGCTGGCTGCCTCACGCGCCAAAGCGATGTTGTAGTCCCATACCTCCGGCCGATAGGCGTTGACCCAGGCGACACCGTTCCATGTTCGCCAGGCTTGACCAGTCGTTCGATCCTTGATCGCCCATTCGGGGCGCGCCTCGGCCAAAATCGGGTCCTCGAATACCACGATGCGAGCGATCGTGTAGATACCCCGCGCCTTCAGACGCTGGACCAACTCCGCTGGCCGCAGCACCGGACGGACCGCACCGATCTCATGCGCCAGTGCCACGCTCGTGTCGTAATAGACCTGTCCCGTGCTGTCTTTGAGATCGACGACAACCGCATTGAGCTCGGTTCGATCCACGAGTTGCAACCGCTCTTCCAACGCTTCCGGCCGGGAGGCGACGACGGCATTGATGTAGATCGCGCGAACCACCAACGGCTCGAGCGTCACATCGAGTGTCAACGACTCCGGCACAGTCGCCTCGACGACACGATACCCCGGCGCCTTGACAACGATACGCTCCCCCGGAGCAACCCCTTTCAAGCGGTATTGACCATCCGGTCCCGCCTGCGTCCAGCCTGCCGCCGCGGCAACGTACCCCTGAACGGGCTGACCGCTGGAATCGCGAAGCATCCCACGCAGAACGTCCCGCTTGAGTGCCGCATCAGCGACAACCTGATCCGGCGCGAGCGGCAGCTTCACTGCCGCGAAATCCTCATGTTCGAACACCAGCGTTGCTCCCTCCGGCACACCCCGGAGGACGTACCTCCCCTGCTCATCGGTTCGAGCGGAGACAACGGTCACGCCAGCGACTTCCGCTCGAACCACGACGCCGGTCAGCGGCGAACCATCACCGTTCCGCACCACGGTTCCGCGTACGACATTGGGCCGCAGCAGTACGCGCAAGCGCCGGGCCTGGAGATCGGGGTCGAACGTCACAGCGTCGTAATCCGGCGCCGTCACACGCCAGGGGCCGGAGGACTCACGGGGAATCCGCACTGTGCCGTCAGCATCGGTCTGAAATGTCCCAGAACCCGTGTCGATCGTCGCGCCAACGACCGGCGCACCAGTGGCTCGGTCGACGACAAGAACTTCTAATCGGTCATCCTGGAACCAGACAGCGTAGGCGACCGACACCCCGACGAGCAGGAGCGGGACTACCAGCAGCGCCAAACTGAGTCGCCAGGATAGCGCGAACCGGCGCCGACGAGGCCGGTACGGTCGACTCCCCGGAAACACCGAGTACGCTCCGTCCCTACTCCCACCACGCGAAAACTCCCGTTACGCCGCAGTATGCCACAATCCATCATCGGCACCAGATCGTGCGGTGCTTCAGAATAGGGTGGCGAGACCCCTGAGCGACCCGCTCGATCGAATACGACCTTTTCTTTCCGGTACAACCTGGGACATACTAGCAAGTGTCACAAGGGCGGCGGGTGGTGCGCGGTGGAAGCAGACGCGGGGGACAGTTGGATTTCACGACAGTTCTCGACCGAATGCGACCGGATCTGCAGCGAGTCGAGGATCGCTTACTCGCTGAAACGGCGCTGGAATTTCCGATCGTGAGCGAGATACCGCAAGCACTGGTCCGTGCGGGGGGCAAGAGACTCCGCCCACTTCTTCTCTTGCTTGCAGCGAAACCGTTTCGCTACGACTTGGAACGGCTCGTTCCCGCCGCTGCCGGGATCGAATTGCTTCACACGGCCTCACTGATCCATGACGACTCGATCGACGGAGCAGCGCGCCGTCGCGGGCAACCGACGCTGAACGTCCTCTTCGAACCCTCGGTCGTCATCATGGTCGGCGATTACATGTTCGCCCGCTCGGCCATGCTCGCTGCCTCGACCATGAATCCTCGTGTCTTGGCGGTATTCGCCCGGTGTTTGGGTAGCATCTGCGACGGCCAGCTGAGAGAGATCTTCTCAGCCCGCCGAGCCGATATCGGCCTCGACGACTATCAGCGCCGGATCTACGGGAAAACAGCCTCGCTGTTCGCTGCATCGGCGGAAATCGGGGCGATTCTCGCCGACGCCACCGACGAGCAGATCGAGCTCCTGAGCGAGTTCGGCGGAGCGATGGGGATGGCGTTCCAGATCGTGGACGACATCCTCGATTTGCTGGGGAACGAAGCAGAACTCGGAAAACCAGCCGGTCAGGACCTTCGTCAGGGAACGATGACACTTCCGACGATGCTGTTCTTGCAGAATGGCAGGGCTACGAGCGAGCAGAGGAACTTTGTCCTCGAGGTGATCCAGCACGGTGCGCCCGATGATACGGCGATCGCGACTGCTGTGACCTTGATACGAGAATCAGGTGCCCTGGACGAGGCCTTCGACTACGCACGCCGCTACGTGGAAGAAGCCAAGTACCTGCTCACCCACCTCCCACCGTCCGAGGGACGCGACATGCTCGCAGCTCTCGCTGACCATGCTCTGGCCCGGCGTGCGTAGTCGGCGCATCACAATGCGATCAGGCTCCGCTCGTACATGCGTTCGAACAGCCGATCCCAGAACTGCTCACCCGGCGCAACACGCTCGATCTGCCAGGCCAACTCGTGCGGCTTGGCCGGCGTGATCAAGATCGTCGACAGTCGCTGCTGATAGCGGCGCTCGATCGCCTGGTCCAAAAAAACGACTTCATGGCGATGCTGCGGCTGGATCCCCGTGATGATGAGAAGATCCGAAACCATCATACGCGCAAGACTGTCGCGGGAGACACGTGTTGCGATGTCGAACTCCTGCTGGGCTCGCCCTTGCAAGGCTTGTCGCTGCGCCGCCAATGCTTGCAGTTCGACTTCGACCATATAGGCATTCAGCGCGAAGTCTCGCCAGGGGATGAAGTAGTAGGTATACAGCAGCTGGTATTCGGCCAACCGACCGAGAATGAAGGCCGTAATCCGGGCACCGCGCTGACCCCGTGCGTTGAAAATGAACCAACCATGGCCAGCTCGAACGTGCTGATCCAGCGAGTCGAAGAACTGAGTCAATCGTCCCAAGAGATCCATGTCTTGCAATGCGGGTTGCTCTCGTTCCATCGCTTCTCCCGACACGGCTCACACCTCCCGCTTCGGGACATCCCCCGCTGTGCTTCCTCACGACGGAACTAATTATGACGGATCCCCTCTCCTGTCACCTGCATCGAGCGCCCCCGCTGGAGCGAAAGAACGCCAGAACAACGCAAAAAATCGGGTCTGGTCGATCGACTGAGCAACGAGCGACGGTGCGCCCTCCTGCATGTGGTAGGCGGTGTGCCCGGCTGTCGGACCGGAACTGGTATCCACTGTCACCTGCACCGGTAGACCGCCGACCAGTTCAGGGTAAACGGCCACCGCCAAGGCGAGTGGGTCGTGCAAGATGACGCCTCCACCATTCGGTCGATCCAGCAGCTGGCGCGTCGTCTCGACCAGCAACCTGGCCGCTGGCGTCTCGAAACCGAGCAGTCGATCCCGCTGCCCACGTTCCAACCGCACCTCTCGTGTGACATCGAGCCCGACCCAGACCGCACGGAAGCCGGCCTCAGCCACGATCGACGCCGCTTCCGGATCGCTCCAGACGTTGAACTCAGCCGCAGGGGTCACGTTTCCGGGGACAGCGAAGGCTCCACCCATGATGACGAGTCGTTCGACCAACTCCGGCAGTCGCGGCTCCAATCGCAGGGCGATCGCGACGTTCGTGAGCGGACCGAGGCAGACGAGTCGCAACCTACCAGCATAGCGTCGCGCCGTCCGTACGATCACCTCCGGTGCACTGGTGTCGATGACCGGTCCCGACCGTGCTACTGGCAACTGGGCACCACCCAGTCCATCCTCTCCGTGCACCATGCGCGCGTCCCGGTGCGGGCGCAACAGCGGCCGCGCCGCACCCCGCGCGACGGGCACCGAGATCGCCCCCAGCCAATCGAGTACACGTCGGGTATTGCACGTCGCACGTTCGACGTCGACGTTCCCAGCAACCGTGGTGGCGGCGATGAGCGACACCTCGTCGAGCAACACGGCCATCGCCAGGGCCAGAGCGTCATCGACACCCGTATCGACATCGAGGAGGAGAGGAATCACGATTCACCTCCAGCGGTAATGGCGGGCACCTGCCTTGTTCACTCGAGAGGGTATACTCCCCGGCGACCGAGCGCACGACGCCGGCCCCTTCTCTCGAAGGCGAGAGGGAAGACATGGCGAGAGCGATACACGTCATCCTCGCGATAGCGCTCAGCGGCCTCGTGCTCCTTGCACCCTCGCCAGCGGTCGCACAGACACCGGAGGAGTACCGCCTGGAGCCTGCTCTGACGTCCTCCATCGGCCTCCAACTGACGTCGCTGCACGCGAGCGGTTCGCTTCTCGTTTGGGAAGACCGGCGAACCGGTAGTCCGGACGTCTACGCCTATGATCTCGAAGACGGACGGGAGTTTCGACCAGTCCGAAGCCCGGGAATCCGTTCGCAGCCGACAGTGAGCGAGCAACGTGTCGTTTGGGTTGCCGGTGCAGATCCGAACCGTGCGCAAATCGTCGGTACCGATCTCGCGAGCGGATCGGACTTCGTGGTCACGGAGAGTCCCGGTCCGGTCGAACAACCGAGTATCGACGGAACGTTGGTCGCCTGGCGTGAGGTTCGGGAAGGCCAGGGAGATATCCGCGCCCGCGACATCGCGACTGGCGAGGCTTTCACGCTTACCGATGATCCGGCCAATCAGGCACACCCCAGCGTCAGCGGCAATCGCATCGTCTGGCAGGATTTCCGGAACGGTAACTGGGATATTTACCTCTGGGACAGAGCGACGAAGCAGGTGACGCCGCTCGTCACGGGCCCCGATGACGAGACCGATCCTGTGATCGTCGGTGACCTGGTGGCTTTCCGTCGGTTACGGCGGAGTGGCGGCGCTCCACAGCTGGTTGTCTATCAGCTGGTCAGTGGAATGGAGAAGACGATTGCGGAGGGTCACTTTGTCGGCCGGCTTGCGCTGAGCGACCGTCTCGTGGTGTGGGAAGATTGGCGATCAGGCCTTCCCGAGATCTATGCCTACGACCTCGTCACCAGCACCGAGTTTGCCGTCGCGCGTGCCCAGCAAGCGGTGTGGCCAGCCGTCTCGTCCCAGCTGATCGCCTGGATCACCGAGATGCCTGGGGGACAAGGCCGCGTTCAGGCACTGGCGATCCGACAGCGGTTGCCTTCCGATCCACAGGAGCCGCCAGCTGTGCCATCGCCTGATCGCATCTATTTTCCCCAGACCAAGCACTACCTGAGCGGTGGTTTCAAGTTGTTCTGGCAGACCCATGGTGGTGAGCGCATCTTCGGCTATCCCCTGACGGAGGAATTTTCGATAACCGATCCCGCAACCGGCGAGCAGATCGTCGTGCAGTACTTCGAGCGCGTGCGACTCGAGTATCGCCCGAACGCGCCGGAGGATCAGCGAATCTCCATCGGCCGCCTCGGAGCGGAGTTGACAGCCGATCGCGCAGCCGAACCGTTCAAGCCGGTCGCTCCCCTCCCGGACAGCCCGGAACGACGCTATTTCCCGGAGACTGGCCATTCTCTGGCCTATGGGTTCAAAGAGTTTTGGGAGAACAATGGAGGAGTCGCGTTGTTCGGTTACCCAATCAGCGAGGAGTTCGTCGACAACGGCCGTACTGTCCAGTACTTCGAGCGGGCACGTTTCGAGTACAACCCGAACGCAACCGACGAGGAATCGCGCATCACCCTGGGGCTCCTGGGTCGAGAAGCACTGCAACGGATGGGCTGGCTTCCTCGTCCACCGATCGACACGACGATGCTGACTCGCTGAACCGTTCGGCTCTCACTCGACGATCGCAAGATACAGATCGTTGACGTTCGTGCCGGTCAGTCCGGTCACGACGAGCGCGTCCGCAGCAGCCAGCGCTGTGGCCGAATCGTTGTCCTGTAAAGCGCGGAGCGGGTCGATGCCGCGTTCCCGCAAGACCCCGGCTGTCGTCGTGTCGACCACCGCTCCGGCTGCACCGCTCCGACCGTCGTCGCCGTCCGACGCCAGGCTAGCAACGGTGATCCCTTCGCTCCCTTCCAGAGCGAGCGCCGCCGCCAGCGCCATTTCGGTGTTCCGGCCACCCCGACCGCTCCCCCGTACCGTGACCGTCAACTCGCCCCCAGCCACGATGGCGACCGGTGGTGTCCACGGCTGACGCTCCTCGCGTACGGTGCGTGCCAGTGCAGCCCAAAAGCGACCGAACTCGCGGGCTTCCCCGGTAAACCTCGCCCCGCAGAGCACGGCCGGCAACCCGCGCTCGCGACACGCTTCCGCGGCAGCCCGAACCAGTGCCGCGGCGTCGGCCAGCACCACCGATTGCACAACGTTGTCCAAACGCCCTGACGGCACCTCAGGCTCGACCAGCAGCGATCGCACACGTGGTGGAATCGCTTGCCAGACGCCGAGACCCTCCAGTACCAGCTCGAGATCGCTCACGATTCGCTCCGGTTCGACGGTCGGCCCACTCGCGATGACCGGTAATGGATTCCCGAGAACATCGGAGAGGATCAGGTTGACGACGCGAGCCGGCGCAGCAGCCTCGGCTAAGCGTCCTCCCTTGATCGCGCTCAGCTTCCGGCGCACGCTGTTCAGGAGCCAGATGTCAGCGCCGGCGCGCAGCAGGAGTTCCGTCGTCACGACGATGTCGTCGAGCGTCACTGGCGCACGCGGCACTTCGGCCAGCGCCGAGCCGCCACCCGAGAGCAGAACGAGCACGAGATCGTCAGCTGTGAGCCCCTGCACTGCTTCGAGCAACGCCCGCCCCGCCTCGACGCTCCGCTCGTCCGGAATCGGGTGCGCTCCGGGAACAACCCGGCATCCGGGGAGCGCCCCGCTGTCCAGTCCATCTGCCTTCGGCACGACGACACAGCGCTCGACCCTCGTGCCCAGGGCCGCCAGTGCCCCAGCGGCCATCCCCGCGGCAGCCTTCCCCAGTACGAGAAGCACGAGACGAGACGTCTCGGTCAATCGATACGGTACCCCCCGAATCCACAGCGTGTCCCTCTCCAGCCGAAGAGCCTCGCGCACCGACTGCTCCGGATCGACAGCTGCCAGTGCTTCCCGGAAGACGTCTTCAACGAATGGCTTCAATCGCGGGCCTGACATGACAGTTTCTCACGTTCCAGAGCACGCAGTCGCTCCAGTACAGCCCGGAGATCCCACGGCAATGGTGTCTCCAGCTCGATGACTTGCCCAGTGGTCGGATGCCGGAATCGAAGGTACCGGGCATGGAGAAATTGGCGTGGCACTGGGACGCAAAACGAACGGTTTCCTCCGTATTGCTGATCACCGACTACCGGGTGTCCAATGAACGCACAGTGCACACGGATCTGGTGCGTACGGCCGGTTTCGATCGTGACGTCGAGGAGCGTCGCACACGAGAACCGCTCCAGGACACGAAAGTGACTGATCGCCGGGCGCCCCCATGCCACGACGGCCATTTTCGTTCGGTCCCGAGGGTCGCGGCTGATCGGTGCATCGATCGTACCCGAATCAGGCTCCACCACCCCATGCACGAGCGCGGTGTACCGTTTGACGACACTGCGGCTCTGCCACTGCTCGAGCAGCGCCAGCCGCGCGGGTTCCGTCTTGGCGACTACGAGCAATCCCGAGGTGTCCTTATCGAGACGATGCACGATACCAGGTCGATGGCTCGGTTGCACCTGCAAGTCCGGGCGAATCGCTTTGAGCGCATTGACGAGCGTCCCGCGCTCGTGCCCAGGTGCCGGATGCGTGACGATACCAGGCGGTTTGTCGAAGACGATGATGTCGTCGTCTTCGTAGATCACAGGGATGGGCAGGTATTCCGGCTCGAGGTCGCTCGGCGGCTCGACGGGCGGTAAGTACACCTCCAGGCGATCGCCGAAACGGACGCGCTGTGCCGGTTTGCAGGGCTGACCGTTCACGAGGATCTCGCCCCGCTTCATGAGCTGTTGCACGAAGCTCCGGCTCATGCCGGTGACGCGACTCGCGATCAGCTTGTCGAGCCGCTCACCATGCTCCCGTTCGGAAATCTCCAGAACCAGCCTGATCGCTTCCTGCTGGCGCGAACTCATCGCAACCGCTGCTCCACGTCCGCTGCTTCGCTCGCGGGAGACGCATCGGTCTGGGTCGGCCGTTCGGAGCGTACGAGGAGTAGGAGAAGAAGCAGCACACCGATCGTGATCGCACTATCCGCGATGTTGAACGTCGGCCAAAACGAAAGGTCGATGAAGTCGACGACGAAGCCGTGCCGGAACCGATCGATGAGATTCCCGACAGCACCGCCGAGCTGCAGTCCGAGCGCGACCGCGCCCCAGCGCGTCGCGGCCAGGTGCCGGAAGGACACGATCAAGACAAGCACAACACCGAGCGCCAGGATTGCCAGGACAGGATTCCGCCCCTGGAAGAGTCCGAAGGCCGCCCCCGTGTTTTCCACGTAGAACAGACGGAGCAGCCCGGGAATCAGGATGACCTGTTCGATCGATCCGGCAGGTCCCAAGAACCTCAAGACGAGGGCCTTCGTGAGCTGGTCGAAAAGGACAGTGACGACAGCGACACTCGCGAGGATGTCCCAGCCAGCACTGCGCACCGATGCTTCCTCCCGACTAACGATACAACGAGACGGCTCTCGTCATTCCCTCATGTCGGCCAATTGTATCGCTGTCGGGAAACCGTCACGCCGGGTGCCATTTCTCGGTACCATTCCTCGCTGGGGAGGCCAGGTCATGGCGAGCACTCGAGAACGTCCGTTGCGGATCGTGATCGGTGGCGGTGGCACCGGCGGCCATACACTTCCGGCACTCGCCGTGCTCACTGCGCTCCGCCGGTTCACTGCCATCGAACCGCTCTGGATCGGATCGCGCAGCGGAGTCGAGCGTCGCCTGACCGCTCGCGAGGGCATCGCCTTCCGCTGGGTGCCGACCGGAAAGCTCCGCCGGGAATGGACACCGCGCACCCTGCTCGATCTCTCCGCTATCCCGGTGGGGATCCTAGCCGCCGCTGCCATTATCCGCTCTTTTCGGCCTGACGTCGTCTTCGGTACCGGCGGGTACGTGAGCGTCCCCGTCGTCCTCGGCGGGTGGCTGAATCGCGTTCCGATCGTGATTCACGAGCAAACCGCGACCGTCGGCCTGGCGACGCGTATCGCCTCGCGCTTCGCTGACGCTGTCGCGATATCGTTCGAAGCGACCCGCCCGCTGCTCGGCCGGCATCGGCAGGTCGTGCACACCGGGCTTCCGGTTCGCGAAACGATCCTGCAAGGAGACGCTGAGCGCGCCCGGCGACGGTTCGACCTCGATGCACGGGAGCCGCTTCTCTACGTCACCGGTGGCGTCTTGGGCGCACACGCTTTGAACGACGTCGTCGCCGCAGCCCTGCCGGAGCTTCTCCCTGTGGTTCAAGTCGTCCACCAGTGCGGGCCGCGGCAGGTGAACGGTGACTTCCCACGCCTCCTTGAGCGGCGAGCAGCCTTACCCGATTCGCTTCGTCACCGCTACGTCGTCGTCGAGTTCCTGGACGAGGAGTTGCCGGACGTCTTGGCTGCGGCGGATCTCGTGGTAGGGCGGGCCGGCGCGAGCACCGTAGCCGAACTCGCTGCACTCGGCAAACCCGCGATCCTCGTCCCGTTGCCCGGTGCCCGCGGCAACGAGCAACTGCTCAACGCGCGCCTCCTCGCCGAAGCCGGGAGCGCCGTGATCCTGGAACAACGCGAACTGACCCCGGAACGGCTCGTGAGCGTGGTGCGACAGCTTGTCGTCAATCGCAAGCTCCTCGCGTGCATGGGGCAAAAGGGCCGATCGCTCGCTGTTCCCGACGCCGCCGAGCGCCTGGCCCACCTCATTCTGCAAGTTGCGCGTCCGTATCTGGTCGAGTCCGCACCACCCGTGCCGCGAGCACGCTGACCGCCTCGGCTACGCTGCGTATAGGCACGATTCGCAGGCCTGCCGTTGCGGTGGCAACTCGACTCGAAGCTGGCACGTAGGCCCGCGAGAACCCGAGGCGGGCAGCTTCCTGGAGTCGACGCTCCAAGCTATGGACACCGCGTACTTCGCCGGCCAGCCCGACTTCACCGATGTACACGGCATCGCTCTCGAGCGGAATCCCGCTCGCCGAGGAGGCGATCGCCAGCGCGACGGCAAGGTCAGCCGCTGGCTCGACGATCCGAATGCCTCCGGTCACGTTGACGAACACGTCCTGATCGGCCAGCCGCAGGCCGGCGTGCTTGGTCAGGACAGCGACGAGCAACTGTAGGCGCGTCGCATCGAAACCGGTTGCCACCCGGCGCGGCGTCCCGTAGCCTGCGGCGCTGGTCAACGCCTGCACTTCGATCAGAATCGGGCGCGTGCCCTCCAGCACCGCAACAACGGCACTGCCAGGCGCATCGGTGACCCGCTCCGCAAGGAAAAGCTCCGAAGGATTGCCGACATCGATGAGGCCACCGTCGGACATCTCGAACACACCGATTTCATTCGTCGAGCCGAAGCGGTTCTTCGCGGCACGCAGCACGCGGTGCTGGTGGAATCGCTCGCCCTCGAGGTAGAGCACCACGTCCACCATGTGCTCGACGACCCGTGGGCCAGCGATCAGCCCCTCCTTGGTCACATGTCCGATCAGAAACACCGGCGTCCCGGTTCGCTTAGCGAACTGCAGCACGCGACCGGTGCAGTCCCGCAACTGTGACACGCTGCCTGGTGACGAGTCCAATTCGCTCAGGTACACCGTCTGAATCGAATCGATGATGACGAGGGCCGGACGCAGCTGATTCGCCTCCTCGAGCGCGCGATCGAGCGCGGTTTCCGCGAGGAGCATCACACCATCGCGCGGCGTACCGAGTCGGTCGGCGCGCAGCTTGATTTGCTCCGGCGATTCTTCGGCAGCGATGTAGAGAACGGTACGACCGTGCTCAGCCACCCGGAGCGCGGCCTGGAGGAGCAAGGTCGACTTCCCGATTCCCGGATCACCGCCGAGCAAGACGAGCGAACCGGGCACGAGACCACCACCGAGGACTCGATCGAATTCGGGTGACCCCAGCGAGAGCCGGGACTGTTCAGCGCTCCGCACCTCGGTGAGCCGGATCCGGCGTGTCGGCTCCCCGAAACGACTCGGCGCAGCCGGTTCCTCTTCGACCTGCTCGACCATCGTCCCCCAGGCATCGCATGAGGGACAACGGCCGAAGTAACCAGGACTTTCGTGACCGCACTCACGGCATACCCAGACCGTCTTACGTCGCGACTTTCCGCGCGGCACACTTCCCCCGATTCGAGAACGCGAACACAGGTTCGACTTCCAGTATAGCGAAAAAACACCGTGGGACACCGAGTTTCCCCGGTGTCCCACGGTGCACCCTTGTCGAGGTCAGGAGACCGTGCTCAGCGCCTCCGCCGGTTCGATCGTCAGCAGATCGTCGCGCACATCGACGACGACTGTGCTGCCTGGCTTGAACCGGCCAGCGAGGATCGCTTCGGCCAGCGGATCCTCGATCAGGTTCTGGATGATGCGCCGCAGCGGCCGCGCACCGAACTGCCGGTCATACCCACGCTTGGCCAGCAGATCCTTGGCGGCATCGGTGACCTCGAGGCTGATCTGCTGCTCCGCCAGCTGCTTGCGGATGCGCTTCAGCTCGAGATCGACGATTTGCCGCACGTGCTCCGGTGTCAGCGGGTGGAACACGATCACCGCATCGATACGGTTCAAGAACTCCGGCCGGAACGTCTGCTTCAGCTGCGAGAGCAGCTTGTCCTTCATGGTCTGATAATCGACCTGGATCTTCTTGTTCGGATCCTCGGCGACCGCGAAGCCGAGGCTGCCCTCGCGCTGGATCAGTTCCGCACCGATGTTCGACGTCATGATCAGGATCGTGTTCCGGAAGTCGACGCGGCGCCCCTTCGCATCCGTGAGGTTTCCGTCCTCCATGATCTGCAGGAGGATATTGAACGCCTCCGGATGCGCCTTCTCGATCTCGTCGAGCAGGATCACCGAGTACGGCTTCCGCCGCACAGCCTCGGTGAGCTGGCCACCCTCCTCGTAGCCGATGTACCCCGGCGGCGCCCCAACGAGCCGGGACACCGTGTGCCGCTCCATGAACTCGCTCATGTCGATCTTGATGAGCGCGTCCTCGCTACCGAACATGAACTCGGCGAGCGCGCGCGCCAGGAGCGTCTTACCGACACCGGTCGGCCCGAGGAAGATGAACGTTCCGATCGGCCGGCGCGGATCCTTGAGTCCAGCCCGGGCCCGCCGCACGGCACGAGCCAGCGTGCTGATCGCCTCGTCCTGGCCGATGACCCGCTCGTGCAGCGCCTCTTCCATGTGCAGCAGGCGCTCGCTCTCTTCCGTGTGCAGGCGCGTCAGCGGAATACCGGTCCACATCGAGACGACCTGAGCGATGTCCTCCTCGGTGACGACCGGCTCCTCCTGCCCCTGCTCTTCGCGCCAGTGCTGCTCCAGCTCCTGAATGCGCTGGAGCAATTGCCGCTCGCGCTCGCGCAGCTCCGCCGCGAGCTCGAACTCCTGGCTCGCCACCGCCGCATCCAGCTCGCGGCGCAGCGATTCCAGACCGCGGCGTGCTTCCTTGAGCGAGGGCGGCGAAGCCGAGCGGTACATCCGGACACGCGACGCGGCCTCATCCACGAGATCGATCGCCTTGTCGGGCAGATACCGGTCAGTCACGTACCGCGCTGCCAGTACCGCTGCCGCGTGCAGCGCACCGTCCGAAATCTTGAGCTTGTGGTGCTCCTCGTACCGCTCCCGAATACCCTTCAAGATTTCAATCGTTTCCTCGACGGTCGGCTCGTTCACGATCACCGGCTGGAAGCGCCGTTCGAGTGCGGCGTCCCGCTCGATGTACTTCCGGTACTCGTCGAGCGTCGTCGCACCGATCGTCTGCACCTCGCCGCGCGACAGCGCTGGCTTGAGGATATTCGCGGCGTCGACAGCACCCTCGGCCGCCCCTGCACCGACGAGCGTATGCAGCTCGTCGATGAACAGGATCGTGCCGGACTCCTTCACCTCGGCCACGATCTTCTTCAGACGCTCCTCGAATTCACCGCGATACTTCGTTCCAGCCACCAGCGCACCGATGTCGAGTGCGACGAGGCGCTTCCCCTGCAGCGGCTCCGGCACGTCGCCAGCGACGATACGCTGAGCCAATCCTTCAACGATCGCCGTCTTCCCGACGCCCGGCTCACCGATCAGGGCCGGGTTGTTCTTCGTCCGGCGCGACAGAATCTGCATGACGCGCTCGATCTCGGTCTGCCGGCCGATCACCGGGTCGAGCTTGCCGAGCCGTGCCGCCTCAGTCAGATCGAAGCCGAGTGCATCCAGATACGGCGTCTTCGTCTGCTGTGCGCGCTGCTGGTACGCCGTCCCCTGCGCCAGCACCTGGAGCACCTGCTGCCGCACCTTCTCCAAGTTCACGCCGAGGCTCTCCAGCACACCTGCGGCGATCCCCTCGCCCTCGCGGACGAGTCCGAGCAGCAAGTGCTCGGTGCCGATGTAGTGGTGGCCGAGCCGCCGCGCTTCATCCACAGCGTACTCGATCACCTTACGCGCCCGGGGCGTCAGTCCGATCTCACCGACAACCGTACTCTCGCCCCGGCCGATGATGAACTCCACCGCGCTCCGCACCTTCGGCAGCTGCACGCCCATGCTCTGTAGCACGCGCGCAGCCACCCCCTCCCCCTCGCGCACGAGGCCGAGGAGCAGGTGTTCCGTGCCGATGTAGTTGTGGTTGAAGCGCCGCGCTTCCTCCTGCGCCAGCGCCAGAACCTTCTTCGCTCGCTCCGTGAACTTTTCGAACTTGTCCGCCATAGCACACACTCCCGGGCATGCGCCCGTTCCAACGCTCAGGGTTCGAGAAATGTCGTGGCGAGTACCATCCGGTCGATTGATGTCCTGCACCTCGCCTCCGGCACCGATAAAGTGTACTCGTCGCGGGCAACTTCGGCCAAACCCGCGACGAACCGGAGGAAACCGGAGCCCCCAGCCTCTTCCCTGGGGGCCCCGAGCATCGTCTCGCTATCCGGATCGGAACTCGCTCGCGTGTTGTTTGACGTGCGGGGCTGGCAGGGATCAGGTGTCCCCACCATCGTCGGCCGGTAGCTCATCGTCTTCCGGCTCGGAATCGTACTCTACCTCGCTGGCCCCTTCTTCCTCGCCAGCGTACGGCGTGATACCGCGCTCGATCAAACGTTGCTTGATGGCAACCGCCTCGGGCCCCAAAAGCGCCTCGAGCTCCTCATCAGGCACCTCGAGCGCACGCCTCAAGCTGAGCCCGATGCGACGCCTGGCCGGGTCGATACGGATCACCTTGACGATGACCTCGTCACCCTCCTGCAGCACCTCGTTCGGGTGCTCCACGCGCCAGCCAGCGAGTTCGGAGACGTGGATCAACCCCTCCACGCCTTCCTCGATCCGGGCAAAAGCCCCGAACCCAGCCAGCTGCGTGATCGTCCCACGGACGATCTGCCCGACTTGGAATTGACTGGCGACCTGCATCCACGGCTCGGGCTGTGTCCGCCGGATCGAGAGGGCGATCTTGCGCTGCTCGGGGTTGACCGAGAGGACCATGACATCAACCTCGTCACCGACGCGGAGCACCTCGCTCGGATGCTTCACGCGCGTCCAGGAAATTTCCGAGAGGTGGACAAGCCCATCAGCACCACCGATATCGACGAAGGCGCCGAAATCCGCGATGCTGGTGACACGACCCCGGCGCGTCTCGCCTTCGCGCAGCGTTTCGATCAGTTGCGCCTTCATCGCATCGCGCTGCTCCTGGACCGCCTGCCGCTCGGAGAGGATCAGACGGTTGCGATGCCGGTTGATTTCGATGATCTTGAGCTTGAGACGCTGGCCGATCATCCGGGCCATATCGGCCTGCTTGGTTACCTCGTCACCACCACGGATCGCCACAACTTGCGAGGCCGGAACGAAGCCACGGATCCCATCGAGGTTGACCAAGAGACCACCCTTGTTGTAGTTGACGACCTCAGCCTCGATGATCCCGCCAGCCTCGAAGATTTCCTGGAGCCGCCGCCAGGTCTTTTCTTGGCGCGCCCGATCGATCGAGAGCACAGCCTGGCCTGCTTGATCTTCCGGCTGCAACACGAAGACCAGGATCCGGTCGCCCGGGCGGAGCCGCCCCAACTCCTCCGGCGTCAATGTTTGGAACTCCCGACTCGGAACGACCCCTTCGGACTTGCCACCGATGTCGACTAGGATCTCATCCCGGCCGACATACATGACCTCGCCCTCGACCACGTCACCGTACCGGAACAGACGGTAATCGTGGCTCGGGTCGTCCAGCAACTGCCGGAACAATTCCGCATCATCCATGACCGGGAGGCTCCCGATCCCTTGACCGTAGTGCTTCTCGTCGATCTGCTGCCCCACCATGTACCTTTCCTCGAGTGTCGTAGTTTTGCCAACCAGATTCGACTCACTCGAGCCGACGGTTAGCGAGACACCGTCGTTAGTATAACGAGCTCCTGCCACCGAGACAAGCACCGGAACGCCGGAATGTACCCATCGGTGCCACCCAAGGGTCTCCTGCGCTTCCCTCGCACCACCGGGTACAGCACCCTCACGCTGACTGCTCGCCGCGCATCTCCTCGAGTTCACGGCGCAGCACTGCGTACACATTCTCCAGGTCGACGCGGTCGACCCAGCCCATATGCCCGACGCGGATGATCTGCCCCTTCAGTCTCCCTTGCCCACCGTTGATCGCAATACCGTACCGGGTTTCCAGGCGGGTCACTAGCTCTTCGGGATCGATCCCGCTAGGCGGAACCAGCGCGGTCACGGTTGGGCTCTCGAAACCCGGCTCGGCGAAACAACGGAATCCCAGCGACGCGGTCACCGTGCGGAACCAGCTTGCCAGTTCCCGGTGCCGCTTCCAGACGTTCTCTAATCCTTCGTTCTCCAGCAGCGTCACCGCGGCTTCGAGTGCATAGAGCAAGCTGATCGGTGCAGTCGAGGGTAGATCCCCAGTCCGTGCTGCGCTACGGTACTCCCGGAGGTCCCAGAACGCGCGCGGATACCCCGCTCGCTCGACTGCCTCCCAGGCGCGTGGCCCGACGCCGACGAGAACGAGTCCAGGTGGACACATCCACGCTTTCTGGGAGCCGCTGAACACGAGATCCACGCCCCAGGCATCCATGTCGAACGGGCACCCGGCGATCGCACTGACTCCGTCCACCGCCAATAGTGCGCCGGCGTCGCGCACGATCCGAGCGATCTCCGAGAGCGGATTCAGTACCCCGGTCGATGTCTCGTTGTAGACGAGGAACACTGCACGGATCCCCGACGTCTGCCGCAAGGCCTCGTCCACCTGCTCCGGCCGAATCGCTTGCCCGTACGGGGTCTCCCGCACCACGAGCTCCACGCCGAACCGTTCCGCGACCCGCCGCCACCGCTCGCCGAAGTCACCATTGACCAGCAAGAGCACCCGATCGCCTGGGCGCAGCAGATTGACGATCGCGATCTCCCAGCCAGCTGAGCCTGTTCCCGCCAAAACGAAGACGTCCCCATCCGTGCGGTGCAACACCCGCAGACGTTGCAACAATCCGCGCACGAATGCGCGGAACCAGCGACCCCGGTGTGGCACCATCGGCCGCTGCAGAGCTGCCAGTACGGCCGGCGGCAACGGTGTCGGCCCAGCGATCCGCAAATTGCGCACGATCTCTGTCATCACCCGCCGCTTCCCTCTCTGATCTTCTATCAACCCTTGGCTCCCACTGGTCTCGTCTGCCGGTCGACGGCGAGGCGCAGGACCACCGCCTGCACCAGCCAGAATACCGCGACCATATGCGGGAAACTGATGTTCACGTAGTAGTGATCGAACAGCCCGATGAGCAAGACGGCCCCCTGCGCACCCAACCAGCTCAGCAGCAGGTCGCTCCCGGCGTCGTCGCGCCGCTCACGCAGCCAGCTGCGCCACCCGCGCCAGAGAATACCGACCACAGCCGCCAGAAACACCAGGAGGCCGATCAATCCCATCCGCTCGGCGACGAGCAGATAAATACTCGAGACACCGGTCCACAGCTCCACCGTCGGCGCGTGCCCGAAGCCCACACCGAACGCAGGATACTCGCGGAGCAGTGCCAGTGCTGTCCGGTATTCCTCCAACCGCATCTGCGTCGCGCGGTCCTGCAGCGTAAAGCCCTGCCACAACCGCTGAAAGACTCCCTCGCCGACACCGAGAAGCACAGCAGCCGCCAACCCGACACCTCCGGGCACGAATAGCCACCGGTATCCCGCCACGGCGACCAGCCCGAGCCCAAACGCTGCCCCCAACCAGCCAGCCCGCGAGTAGGTGAGCAGCAGTGCGGGGCCGATGAGCGCAGCAGCACCAGCGGCGAGCCAGCGCGGAACTACCGGCCGCCGTGCGACGACCTGCGTCACGGCGATCACGAACGCCGGAGCTAGGAGCCCCGCGAATGAGTTAGGATCGACACTGGTACTCGTCAAGCGCATCGGCTTCGCCGGATCGTCCTCGATGTAGCGGACGATGCGGGACGCCGGATACCCGTACGGAATCAAGCGCGCGAGCACCGTCAGCGTCACACCCGGGCCACCTGCATACAACGCAAGCCCGAGTGCCGCTGCCAGTCCGCTCACCGACACGAACACGATCGTCAGCCGACGATGGTCTGCTATCTGCCGAAGCACGGACCACGCGACGAAGAACAGGCTGAGGCTGATCAAAAACTTCGCATAGTCGTGGTACGTCTGGCTGGTATACCCGCGACCGATGCCGAGAACGAACGCGAACAACGAGACACCAGCGAAGAGAAGCACGAGGAGAACGAGCGGGTGGAACGGGATGGTTCGACTCCGATCCAGAAACGACTGAACGAGCCAGGTGCCGACCACGGCCATCCCGGCCAGTTCGAGCAACGGCGGTGTGATGACAACTTTGATCGGCACAACCGCATACGGCAGCAGCGCGGTAATGACCAGGACGACCCACAGACCTGAGCGTGGGTCGACAGCGACAAGGAGACCGGCGACCAGCGCAACCAGCAGCACGAGAGCGGGAAGAGGTCCAACGCGAACCACCAGGAACGCGCCCGCCAGCGCACCGGCGAGTGCGACCGCGCTACCGACGAGAGCCGCAGTCTGCGGCCGCATCCGAAACGCGGTCGCGTGCGGCCAAACCGGCAAGCGGATTTCGTCCAGGTTCGTCCCCGACTGCAGGCCCGCTTCGCGTTCCGATTTCATCATGCGTCCCGCCAGCCCAGCTGGTGCGCTTGTAGTCCAGCGTGCCCTCGTGCTACGCTCGCTCCTGTCGAGGACGAGCGTCGTCCCGTCGAGGATACCGCGCCGCGACGTGGAGGTCTTTGACTATGCGAACCGCGCCTTTGCCTCCTGAACGATGCCCTCTCGCACAGACTGCCGAAATCCTCTGCGATCGTTGGACACCGCTCATCCTGCGGGATCTCGCGCGCGGTTTGGGGCGTTTCAGTGAGCTCGAGCGCTCGATTCGTGGGATCAGCCCCAAAACGCTGTCCACCCGCCTCAAGCAGCTGGAAGCGGCTGGCCTGATCCGCCGGATCGACGAGCATGCCGGGCGTCCGCGCTACGAACTCACGCCACGCGGACAGGCACTTCTCCCGCTCATCCGGGCAATGCGCGAGTACGGGCGCATGTGGTTGTCCGCTTCGGCCTTGCAGTGATCGCGCTGAACTCGCCGCTGCTGACGGCGACGAGCCCCCTGGCCCTCGCTGCACACTAACCGCGCTACCCCTCTTCGGCTGATCGGATCTCAAGTCACTCGCCACTCCTGCCGATAACGCTCACTGAGTGGTCAAGGTGCTCCGTAGGGAGAGGTGTGGTGTCGGGATGAACGGAGTGGCCATCGCGACCGATCGTAGCCGGGATCGGATCAGTCTCTGGATCCTGTGGGGGCACGCGGCCGCTGCCTTGGCGGTCGTCTTCCTGTTCGGCAAGCACCCACTCTGGCAGGCATTGCTCGGTGCCGCGCTCCTGAGCGGGGCCGCGACCGCAGCGTATCCGTTTCTCGCCGGAACCCGGTGGTACCGGCTCCTCACCGCGGCCCTCCTCATGCTCTATGCTGCACTGCTGATCCACCTTTCCGGCGGACTCATCGAGATGCATTTCCAAATCTTCGTTGCACTCGCCTTTCTGATCATCTACTACGACTGGCTCCCCATCGTGCTGGCTGCTGGCCTCATCGCTGTTCACCACGTCCTCTTCAACGCCTTCTGGCCGTACAGTGTCTACAAGGATGGTCCGTCCTGGACGATCACGTTCATCCATGCCTTCTTCGTCGTCTTGCAAACAGCCGTCGGCATCCTCATCGCCCAACGCGTGCGCACGAGTGCGCTCGCCGTCGCTCGAGCTGCCCGGCGCCTCGCCACTGAGCAAGTACCCACGTTTGCCGAAGCCCTCCGTCGCATCGCTGCCGGCGATCTGACTCAGTCGGTTCGCTTCGAGACCGAAGACGTCACCATGAGCTGGCGCGATGAGATCGGTCAGATGGTCGAATCGTTCAACGGCGTCCAGCACCAACTGAGCAATGCGGCCAGCGAATTGGACAGCATGGTCACGCAGCTCCGCGCGATGGTCGCTGATATTCGTTCCGCCGCGGACGGTTTGACCGGTGCCACCGCCGAAATGAACCATGCCACTGCAGGTTCCATCGACGCGATGCGCGACGTGAACCAGAGTGTGCTCGAAGTCGGGCAGGGCGCGAGCGAGGTCGCTCAAGCAGCAGCCTCCGCGCGTACGTCGATGGAGCAATTGCAGCAAGTCGTCCAGGCCGTCGCTGCAGGAGCCAGTGCGCAGGCGCGGAGTCTCGAGCGCATCAACGCTGCCGCGAACGAGCTGGCGGGGCAAGTCCAGCAGGTACTCGCCGATACCGCGGCCGTCGAGGAGGCGACGCTCAACACCCGGCGCTCGGCTGACAGTGGCGCCGATGCCGTTCGGCAGACCATCGACGCCATGCTGGACATTCGCAACGTCGTTCTCTCCGCTGCCGAACGCGTCGCAGAACTCGGTCGACTGGGCCAGGAGATCAGCTCGGTGGTCGAGACGATCGACAACCTCGCTGAGCAAACCAACCTACTGGCCCTCAACGCGGCGATCGAAGCGGCACGTGCTGGTGAACACGGCCGCGGTTTTGCTGTCGTCGCCGACGAGGTACGCAAGCTCGCCGAACGGAGCCGCCGTGAAACGCAGGACATCGCGGCCTTGATCGAGCAGGTGCGACAAGCGACCGAGCAAGCAGTGGCCGCGATGCGCACCGGAGCCGATCGAGTCGCGAGCGGCGCGGACCGCGCCGAGCAGGCAGGTCGCGCACTGCAGACCATCCTCGAAGCGGTCGAACAGACGAGCCAGAAGGTCGATGCGATCACGACCGCGGCTCGACAAATGGCGGCTGCCAGCGACCGCGTGATCGCTGCACTGCGCGATATCAGCAGCGTCATCGAGCAGAATGCGACGGCCGCTGAGGAAATGGCTGCCCAGGCCAATCAGGTGACCGATGCAGTGAAAGCGATCGACCGCATCGTCGGGGCACAGCAGCACAACGTCGAGCGTGTCCACCAGCAGGTCGATCGCACAACGCACATGATCGAAGAAGTAGGTGCCCAATCCAGCATCGTCGAGCGCTACGCCGCGCGCCTCCGCGACCTCATCGCGAACTTCCGCATCAGCGACGGAGCGCAAGCGACGGTCGAGACTCTCGATGGACAGCTCAGGCGGAGTGTCTCAGGAAACGGGCAAGCTGGAGCCCCCTCGCCGGGTCGCCGGACACACGTCGAGCGTGCTGCTGCGCCGATTCGGAGCAACGGTTACCGGCATGAGTGATACAGAACGGAAACGCCGGGAGCGCTGGCCCCCGGCGTTTCGGTCCGGACTCACGACGGTTCAGCCACCGATTTGGCTCATTCCGCGTCCAGTTCGCCGGTCGCCCTCCCGTAGGCCGTGCCCCCACGGCTTGCGCCACACCGCTGCCCGGATCCGCTCCATCAACGCCTCGTCGCTCGCGCCGCTCCGCACGAGTTCGCGAATGTCGACCTCGTCAGCCCGCAGCAGGCACAGTCGCAGCTTACCGTCCGCGGTCAAACGGATACGGTTGCAGAAGGCACAGAATGGCTCGCTCACCGGACTGATGAAGCCGATCGTGCCCTTCGCGCCAGGAATCCGGTAGACGCGCGCCGGATCGCTCAGCGGTGCGTCCAGCTGTTCCAGTGGCCCGTAAACGGCTTCGATCCGGGCACGGGTTTCCGCACTCGTCACCAGCCCGGTATCGTGCACCTCGGCGACCCCCTCGAGCGGCATGACCTCGATGAACCGCACTTGCCAGGGCCGCTCCAGCGTCAGACCAGCCAGGGCCGGTACCTCGTCGTCGTTGAAGCCACGGACGACTACCGCGTTCAGTTTGATCGGCGAGAGTCCCGCATCCTCCGCCGCAGCGATCCCAGCCCACACCTTCTCGATGCGCCCACCACGGGTGATGATGCGATAACGCTGTGGGTCTAACGTATCGAGGCTCACGTTGATGCGCTTCAACCCCGCTGCCGCGAGGTCGTGCGCCAGCCGTTCGAGGAGCAGGCCATTCGTCGTCATCGAGATATCTTCGACGCCCGGGATCTGCGCCATCGCTCGCACGAGCTCGACCAGGTTCGGCCGAACCGTCGGCTCGCCACCAGTCAACCGCAGGCGACTGAACCCGACCTGCGCCGCCGCCCGTACGATGCGTAGCAGCTCCTCGTCGGTCAGGAGCTCCTCGCGCGGCGCGAACTTCATGCCGTGGGCTGGCATGCAATAGACGCAGCGCAGATTGCACCGATCGGTGAGAGAAATCCGAAGGTACGTGATGGGACGGCCGTACGCGTCGCGTGTGATCCGTTCGCCCGCCCGGGGTACGGCGCGCTCATCGCCGGCCATCGTGCGCTGTGTAACGGAAACCGCCATAGCCGTGACTCCCTTCTCGGCGCCCGGAGCACCCCGGACTCGAAGCGATGCCACCCGGTGAACTATCGCAAGGATAGCAGTGGAACGACAAAAACGCAACCGCTCTGTTGACTTTTTCCCGTCGGACTGCTCATCGACGCAATGCGATCACTTTGAACGCTTCAGCGTAGGGAATGCCGCGTTCAGCACCGACTTCGGCCGCCCGTTCGCGGACTCGCGCAGCAAGCTCCTCCGGTGCGCTGATCTGGCTGCGATGGGCTGCCAGCGCAGCGAGCTTGACGTCGAGTGTCTCGCTGATGTCCACGTACAGATCCGGGTACTGGGCACCGAACAACCACAACTCTGCTACCTTGTGTGGCTCGAGACCTTCAGCCAGATGCTGCGGAAAATAGAGCGGGTCACGAGCTGTGGGATACACAGCATCGATCGTCGTGATACCGACGGCGCGGTGGTCAGGATGAAGCGCGTACGGGCGGAACGGATCGTGCGTGATCACGATGTCTGGCCGGTAGGCGCGAATCTGTCGCACGATACGCTCGCGGAACGCGAGGTCTGGCTCGAGTTCACCATCGGGCAAGCGCAGGAACACGACCTCACGGACGCCCAGGATTCGACAGGCTTCCCGTTCCTCTTCCTCGCGTTGCCGGGCCAGCGCCTCCGGGCTGATATCACGCCGGTTCGTGCCCTTGTCCCCCGACGTGCACTGGACGAGCACGACATCTTTTCCTTCGCGCACCATGCGGGCAACGGTGCCTCCAGCCCCGAATTCCATGTCGTCCGGGTGCGCCACGACGACCATGACACGCTCGTACGGCGTCAGCAGCTCCGCCATCGTTCACGGTCCCTCTTACTCGGTCCCACCGGCTCGTGACACGAGCCGAGCCCGCAAGACCTCCGCGACCTTCTCGACCAGCACACGCTCCTGTTCACCGCTTCCGAGATCACGAACGGTCACAGTACCGGACTCGACCTCGTCCGGTCCGACGATCGCAGCCAGCGGAATCCCTTTCCGATTGGCGTACTGGAGTTGGCGACGCAGGTCACGCCGCTCGCCCAGATACACCTCAGCCGCCAGGCCAGCCGCGCGCAGAGATCGGGCTAGGTGCAAGACGGCACCTTGTTGCCCTTCCTCGACCGCGACGACCAGAACCTGCGTGACCGTGCCCGGTGTGGGCAGGAGCCCGTACTCGTCGACGACCTCGACCAGGCGTTCCAAACCGAGCGAGGCACCCGTCGCCGGGATATCTTCGTCGAGGAAGAGACCGATCAGATGGTCATACCGTCCAGCGCCCCCGAGCGACCCGATGGCCGGCTGACTGACGATAACTTCCGCAACCGGCCCCGTGTAGTAATCGAGTCCACGTGCGAGGGAAAGGTCGAGGACGTAGCTCCCGCTCGGTACACCATACGCAGCCAGGTAGGTGAAGAGCTCAGCCAGCTCGTCCAGCGCTCGCTGCGCCTGGGGATCATCCTGCAGTTGCTGGCGAACGACACTGATCACGTCGGACGGCTCGCCCTCCAGCTGGATCAGCTCCAGGACCCGATCAGCGGCGGCAGGCTCCACCCCCGCCCGAATCAGTTCCTCACGCACACCCTCGCGTCCGATCTTCGCGAGTTTGTCGATCGCCCGATAGACCGGTAGCGCTAGAGCCGGATCGACGCCGGCCGCCCTCGCGAGCGCCTCCAGCAACTGGCGATGATTGACATGCACGACCGCATTAGGAATCCGTAGTGTCGAGAGGGCGTCGCACCAGACAGCCAGAACCTCGGCATCTGCCAGCATCGAGCGCGTGCCCACGATATCGACGTCGCACTGCCAGAACTGGCGGTACCGGCCCCGCTGCGGCCGCTCCGCCCGGAACACCGGCCCGATGTGATAGCGCTTGAACGGCAACGTCAGTTCGTTCCGGTGGACAGCGACATAGCGAGCCAGCGGTACCGTCAGGTCGTAGCGCAGCCCGACTTCACGGCCACCATGATCGACGAATCGGTAGAGCAGCTTCTCGCCTTCCTCGCCGTACTTCCCTGCCAGAACCTCGTAGTACTCCAGCAGCGGCGTGTCGATCGGATCGAAGCCGTATCGTTCGAAAACATGTCGCAGCGAGTCGATGACGCGCTGGCGCAAGAGCATCTGTCGCGGGGAGAAGTCGCGCATCCCCCGGAGTACCTGTGGTGGACGCCGCACCTGCGCCGTGTCGCTCATGCCGCCGATCCCTCACTTTCGCGCTTCGAACACCAGATGCGCGAGTTCCGGCACGATGAGTTCGTCCATCGCCAGTCGCACCGCACCGGTCGAACCCGGCATCGCGATGACGATCTTGCCACGGTAGACGCCGGCGATGGCTCGCGACAGCATCGCGGCTGCTCCGATCTCCCGGTAACTGAGCCAGCGAAACAGCTCACCGAATCCGTCCAGGCGCTTCTCGAGCCGCTCGGCGATCGCTTCGTAAGTGACATCGCGGCGCGCGATCCCCGTTCCGCCATTCAGGAGCACGGCATCGCAATCCGGCCTTGCCACGAACTCATCGACGAGCCGACCGATCTCCTCGCGCTCATCAGGCACGATGGCATAACCGATGACCACATGGCCGGCACGCTCGAGTCGCTCGCGGATCAACGCTCCGCTCGTATCGGTCTCGGCAGTGCGAGTATCGCTGACCGTGATGACCGCACAGCGGACGCTCCGGGGTGCCGCCTGCCGGTGTCGCTCCGGGCTCGTGCTCACGCTCCATCCTCCTCGCGCGTCAAGGCTAACGCGAGCGCGGCATACCCGACCATCGCTGCTTCCAGATCAGCCACAGTGACGCTGTCTTCCACCGTATGGGCCAGGGCCTCGTTGCCGGGGGCGAAGCCGATGGTCGGCATCCCATGCGCCATGAAGTGGCCACCGTCCGTCGCGAACTGCCAGAAACCGTCCTCGACCGGTCGCCCCAGCACCACCTCCAGCGTACGCCGTCCGACCCGCACGGCACGATGGTCAGCCGGCAACACGAACCCGCGGGTGGGCGGAAGCGTCACGACCAGACCGCGGTAACTCCGTGCGACCCGCTCCTCCAGCCGAACCTCGCAGCGGACGCCTGCTTCGACACACTCCTCCGCGAGCTTTTCCACGGCGCTCCGGACCGTTTCCGGCTCTTCACCCGGTACTGTCCGCCAATCCAGCACCAGCTGGACAGCACCGGGTATCACATTCCGGCTTTCCTGATCGGTACGGACGAGTGTGGGTGCCACCGTGCTCGGCCCGAGCTCGGGATGCACACGATGCGGGAGTTCATTGAGCCGAGCGAGAAATCGCGAAAGCGAAAAGAGCGGATTCGCCCCACGCTCCGGTGCACTGGCGTGGGCCGACCGGCCGATGAAGTGCACCTCGAGGCCGACCCGCCCCCGGTGACCGCGCCGGAGCCCAAGGTTGGTCGCCTCGGCCAGCACCACCGTGTCTGTCCGCAGCCACTCGCAAAGTGCAGCAGCCCCCAGGCCACCCACTTCTTCCTGGACAACGCCGGTAAAGTAGCAGTCACCCCAGGGGCGGAGACCGAGGTCGCGCAGGAGCGCGATTCCGTACACCTGGCTGGCCAATGCGCCCTTCACATCGCAGGCGCCACGTCCGTAGAGCACACCGTCGCGGACCACCCCCTCGTAGGGCGGAAAGGGCCAGAGCTTTGGGTCACCCTCGTGTACATGATCGAGGTGGGCATTGAACTGCACCGACAGGCCACCGCCGCTGCCGCGCAGGACACCGATCACGTTCCCGGCGCGGTCGATTGCGACGTCGTCGTACCCGAGCGAACGCAAGCGATCAGCCACGAGTTCCGCGATTCGCTGCTCCTCGCCCGGGAGACTCCGGGTCCGTATGAGCTGCTGAGCGAACGAGACGAGATCGTCCCGCCGTGCTCGTGCGGCAGCCCACAAGCGTTCGCGCACTCTTGCCTCGATCACTCCCACCCTCCGTCGTCGGTGATGCTCCCTGGGAGATGTGTCCAGCGCACGATCCTGCCTCGCCGGTCGACTGTGAGCGCCACGACATCGATACGCCGGTATCGTTCCGCATGCTCAGGGTGGACAGCCACGAACTCGCTCAATGCTCGTACCAGCCGCTGCGCCTTTCGAGGATGAACGCTCCATTCCGCCGGTTCCGGACCAGAGCGCTTGCGAACTTTCACCTCGACAGCTACCAGCGTCTCACCGTCGAGCACGACCAGGTCGAGTTCACCGGATCGACAGCGCCAGTTACGGGCAATCACGCGCCACCCGACGCGTTCCGCCCACCGTGCGACGGCCTCTTCCCCGGCAGCCCCCAGAGAGCGACGATCAGTCACTCCCGTCGATCCTCCTCGACACCGAACCGGAACGAACGACGATGCAGTGGCGTCGGCCCGAGTTGCTCCAGAATAGCACGGTGCCGTGCCGTACCGTAACCGGCATTCTCAGCCCAGCCGTATTCCGGAAAGCGGGCCCCGATGCGTGCCATCAGCTCGTCGCGCACGACTTTGGCGAGAATCGACGCCGCAGCGATACTGGCGCAACGGCGATCCCCCTGCACGACGGCGGTCGCGAACGCCGGATCGAACCCCGGGAGCGGCAATCCGTCGTAGAGGACATGATCGACGGGACCGAGCCGCACAAGCGCACGGCGCATGGCTAAAGCGGTCGCGGCGACGATGCCATAACGATCGATTTCACGATGCGACGCAGCACCGAGCGCCCACGCGGTGGCGTGGGCGCGAATCCAGTCCGCCAAACGCTGGCGTTGCAGCGGTGTCAGGCGCTTCGAATCGGCGAAAAGCTCAGGAAGACACGTACCGGGAGGAAAGACACAGGCAGCAGCTACGACCGGGCCGGCCAACGCTCCACGACCCACTTCATCCAGGCCGGCGACCCGGAAGTACCCGAGACGCCAGAAGTGCTCCTCGTAGACGAACGTCGGCCGCTCGCCTCGACCGCCTGCACCGCAGCTGGACGAGGCGAGCTGCTTCCCCATGCTCCCACCTCAGCGCAGGTAGCTGCCTTCCGGCCGCCGCCGCTCCTTCAGACGGGCCGCCTTACCCGAGCGCTCGCGCAGGTAGTAGAGACGCGCCCGGCGCACCTTGCCGTGCCGCACGACTTCGATCTTCTCGATGAGTGGACTGTGCAGCGGGAACGTCCGTTCCACGCCGATACCGTGCGAAGCGATGCGGCGGACCGTGAAAGTCGCATCAGTGCCACCACCGCGCTTGCGGATCACGACACCTTCGAACGGCTGGATCCGCGTATTGTTTCCCTCCACGACGCGGTAGTGCACCCGGACCGTATCGCCCGGACTGAACGGTGGAAGATCGGTCCTCATGTACTGCTCCTGAACACTGCGAATCAGGTCCTGCATGGCTGCTGTCCTTCACACATCCGTGTCGTACCCGAATGCTACGCATCACGAAACGGCCGCCAGGGCGCGGCCATTCGGCAGTATAGCAAACCCGTCGCAGCTGCGCTCGCGCGCAGTGCTTCTCCGCACTCGCGCAGCCATCTGGCACCCCGTACTTGGCGAACGGTGCCCACCAGGCAACCGCCGGGCAGTCATGCTGGCTTCAGAAAACTCACAGTGTCCTGTGCCCACGGGGCGGTGGCCAATGCACGGATACGGTTCGTCGAAACTGGTTCCGCCAGAGGATAAGCCGACATGCCGCGTCTATCTGAAAAAGAGGGCGAAACCACCGCTCCCCACTGCATGCACCGAATTGACAACCGGCAAGGAAACGTGTACGATCGGCCTGTCAGGAGCGCTGCCGTGAAGTCACCGCATCCGGATGACCCGTCGCTCGTTATAGACATTGGAGGAGAGCGAATGTCGGGCTCAGTCGCCCTGTCTGCGGTAGACGAGATACGGTGTGTCGCCCGCGCGAAGGCGGGCGACGAGGAAGCGTTGGCGCTTTTGTATCAAAAGTACGAACGCACGATCTACCAGTTCGTCTACCGGATGGTCGGCAATGCCGACGATGCGAGTGACCTGACCCAAGAATGTTTTATCCGCGCCTACAAGGCTCTTCCGCAAACGACCGACGATCTCAATATCGGAGCCTGGCTGCGGCGCATCGCCGCGAACGTCTGTTTGGACGCACTCCGCCGGCGCAATCGCTTGCGCTGGCTTCGGCTGGACCAGCTCAGTCCCTGGCAGGGAAGCGCCGCCCGGAGCGCCGGCACAGGCGATCCGGAGCGCGCTCTGTTGCAGACAGAAACGCAGGACCTGGTCGAGCGGATCCTCCAGCGACTGCAGCCGCGCTATCGAGCCGTCCTCATCCTCCGCGAATACGAAGGCTACTCGATCGACGAGATCGCCGATTTGCTCGGGATCTCCCGATCGGCAGCAAAATCGTTGCTGTTCCGGGCTCGTGAGGAGTTCCGTCGCCTGTATCACGACATGGAGGCATCGACGCCCGGATGAGTTCATTGCGCTGTCGTTCCTATCGCCCGCTCTTATCGGCCTACCTCGACGGCGACCTGTCGGACGAGGAGCGACAGCGCTTGCTCGCTCACCTGGCGACCTGCGAGGACTGTCGGGCTCGCCTCTCTGAGTATCAGGAATTGCGGGAGCGGCTTCGCCGTCTTCCTCCATCGCCACCACCGCCTCGCTCGTTACAGCGCGAAGTGTGGCAACGACTCGCCCAGGAAGAACGGAAAAGCATCCCCCGAGCACGAGCCCGTTTCGCCTTGGCAACGAGTGCCCTGGGTCTTGTCGTCCTCCTCATCGCCCTGGTGACCGCAGGTATCGGATACCAGCGAGCCCAACCACCGCGCATCATCGCCTCCAGTCCAGCAGTCTCTTCCACGCAACGCTGGCCCATCTATCAGCCGGTCGAAATTACGTTCTCCAAACCGATGAACGAGGAGTCCGTACTGCGGAATTTGCGCATTTCGCCTCCCGGCGAACGCCAGCGGTTGCCGACCAGCTGGAGGGGTACGACACTCATCATCGGCGCAGACGCAGAACGCCGCGTGTCATTGCTGCCCGATACGGTCTACCGAATCGCGATTCTGCCTGATGCAGAGGACCGTTTTGGGCATCCGCTCGGTACTCCCTTCGTCCTGACTTTCCAAACCACCAGTGCCATCGCGCACACGCAGGAAACACCGGTCGCTACACCGCTCCCATCGCCGACACCACGCTCGACGCCGAGTCCGGAACGGCCAGCCGAAGTGCTGATCCTCTCACCGACGCCGACACAGGCTGAAGCGAAGCAGGACGACACGTCCCCGGTTGCCCCGATCGTCCCCGAGCCTGCACAGAATCGCTCGGCCGATGAGGGACACGCTCTCCCTCCCGCCCCCACACCGGCACCGCCCCCCACTCCGACACCGGTTCCCACGCCAACACCGACCCCACCCCCGCCCACTCCGGTGCCGGTCGCCTCACCGACGCCGACGACTGCGCCGTCGCCGACACCAGGCACTCCGGAACCGATACCGGTCACCGGAGCCTTCGCGCGTATCTATTGGGCTGACGAAGCGATTCAACAGCGACTCGGCCAGCCGATCTCCCCCGCCTTCGTCGTCAATGCTGCGGAACTGGCATTCCAGCGCGGCATCATGCTCGAACGCTTCGATACGCTCGAAATCTACATCCTGGACGCGGCTGGCAGCTGGACGAAGGTTCCCGAACCACAACCGGTCGACCCACCACTCGAATTCCGCTCCGTCGAACCGAACTTGTGGGCACCTGGGGGTACCTTCGGCCAGGTGTGGGAGGAAAAGGCGTTAGCGCAGTCGCTCGGATACGCCACGGAGGGCGACGTGCATGTCATGTCCACCGGTGCACGGATTCAGCGGTTCGAGCATGGGACGCTCATCCTGAGCGACCGTGGATTCGTCTACGCGCTCTTCGACGACGGCACCTGGCAACAGTTCCCCGTTAACGAGTAGCACTCGTAGTCAACGAACGGCTGCTTGCAGGAGGACAGCCACCGCGTCGTACAGCGCGTGGGTCAGGACACAAGCCGTCGTACCGAACCACCGTCGTTCCAAACCGAGGAGAAGCGCGAGCCCTGCCACACCGAGCGTCACGACCGAGAGCTCGTACTGGACGTGAACCAGCGTGAAGAGCACTGCCGTCAGCCCGAGACCATAACGCGGTTGGATGGCACCGCGAAACAACAGTTCTTCCCCCACCCCCGCAAGCAGGCCGAGAAACAACGCCCAACCTGGTGAACCGAACTCGGTGGCCAGCGGGACCATACGGTTTTCGATCCGTGCAACGACATCGGGCTGTACCACACTCGCCGCCACACTACTCGCCAGGGATACCGCGAACAAACCCGCCGTGAAGAGGACAGCCCAGAGGACCTCGCGCCGACTCGGCCACCGCAGACCCAGTCGATGCATGGCATCGGCGACACCACGTGAGAACGGAAAGCCAACCAGAACGAACGCCAACAGCACTTCCGCGATCCCTTGCGCGATGAGTTGCTCGCGTCTGATGTCGATCGCCGGCAGGGTACTGGAACGAAGCAGCGCTCCGAGGAGCACACCGATCGTTCCCTGGAGAATCGCCAGACCGAGCGCGTCAGCGATCGAGTGCGGATCGATCGGTATCCACCGTGCGATGAGAGCGCGATACGGATACCACCACGCGAGCAGAACGAGGAGACCACCCAGCACACCCGCCACCACCAGTGCCTGCACACCGCGGTACCACCCGAGCAGGCCAGCACCCAGGAGCAGGACGCCACTACCGACCACCACGACAGCCAGTCCACGGCGCACCCATACTGACCGCTCGGCCGATTCCGCAGCGTAGCGGAGCAGAGCTCCGACCAGGACCAGGCCGACCAGCTCCACGACCCACATCGACGCCCCTCCTCGCGATACACGCGTAGGTATACCCCGGGTTCGTGCTAGACTCGGGCAGGACACGAGGTGTGGATCGATGGCACGACGCTCCGGACTCGGGCGCGGCCTGGACGCGCTGATCCCGCAGACGACGGCAGTCGGCAGCGAAGCGATCTGTGAGATCGCCATCGACGACATTGCGCCGAATCCCCGGCAACCGCGGCAGCATTTCCCCGAGGAGAGCCTGCGCGAACTCGCTGAATCGATCCGGCGGCACGGGATCGTGCAGCCAGTCATCCTGGCTCGTACGGGTGGGACCCCGCCCTATCAGCTGGTCGCCGGAGAACGACGCTGGCGTGCAGCCAAACTCGCCGGTCTCACCTCGATCCCAGCCATCGTGCGTGACCTGTCTCCCCGGGAAGCGGTCGAGATTGCACTCGTCGAGAATGTGCAGCGAGCGGACCTCTCGCCACTCGAAACAGCCATGGCTTATCGAGCGCTCATCGAGGAATTCGGACTCACGCAGGCCGAGGTCGCCGACCGAGTGGGCAAGAGTCGCTCAGCAGTCGCCAACACGCTCCGCCTGCTGGAAGCCCCACCTGCGATTCAGGATGCACTGGCCGCTGGGGAAATCAGCGAGGGTCATGCGCGCGCCCTGCTCGCACTTCCGGACACCGCGGCCCAGCTCGAAGCGCTTCGCCTCGTGCGAGAACGCAACCTGACCGTTCGCCAGACCGAGGAACTCGTGCGTCACTGGGCGACCCGCCAGTCCCGTCCTCGCCGGTCCGCAGGCAGTCCCCTCTTGCCAGGCTACGAGTGGCTCCAGGAGACACTCCAGCGCCGACTCCGGACCAAAGTCGAACTCCGGGGAACGGAACGGGGAGGCAAATTGATCATTCATTATTACACGGCCGAGGAGCTGCAGCGACTCGTGCAGGAACTCCTCGGCCACGTGGAAGACGACCTACCGCCGAGCTCAGGCTGACCGCAAGCGTTTCTCGATTTCCTCGACGAGATCGTTGATCGCGACCCGGTCCTGCTGCATCGTGTCCCGGTCACGAATGGTCACCGTGCGATCCTCCAGGGTCTGGTAGTCGATCGTGATGCAATAGGGCGTTCCGATTTCGTCCTGCCGCCGATAGCGGCGCCCGATACTCTGCGTCTCGTCGTACTCGATGCGGAAATACTGGCGCAGTTCGCGCGCTACCTCCTTCGCCACCTCGACGAGTTCCGGCTTCCGCATCAACGGGAGCACAGCTGCCTTGTAGGGTGCGATCCGCGGGTTGAAGCGCAGCACGACACGCGTATACGGATTCCCGTTCACGTCGACCGCCGGTTCCTCGTCATAGGCGTCGCACAGGAGCGCGAGCATCAGGCGTTCCACGCCCATCGTCGGTTCGATCACGTGTGGGATATAGCGCTCGTTACGTTCCTGGTCGAAGTACGTCAAATCTTCGCCACTATATTCCTGGTGCCGCCGCAGGTCGTAGTCGGTCCGGTAGGCGAGACCGCACAACTCCTTCCACCCGAAGGGGAAGAGATACTCGAAATCAATCGTCTTCTTGGAATAATGCGACAATTCCTGCGGGCCATGCTCGCGCGTGCGGAGCCGATCGGGCTTGAAACCGATCCAACGCAGGAAACGCGCCATCTCCTCCAACCAGTGATCGAAGTAGCCTTCCCAGGTCTCGGGGCGGATGAAGTACTCGATCTCCATCTGCTCGAACTCGAGCAAGCGGAAGATGAAATTGCCAGGGGTAATCTCGTTCCGGAATGCCTTGCCGATCTGCCCGATCCCGAACGGAATCTTGACGCGGCTCGTCTGGACGACTTGCTTGAAGTTCACGAAAATCGCTTGCGCGGTTTCGGGTCGCAGGTAGACTGGTGTCGATTGCTCTTCCACCGGTCCGATGAACGTGCGGAACATGAGATTGAACTTGCGTACGGGCGTCCAATCCCGGGCACCGCACACCGGGCAAGCGAGATTGGACTCCTGGATGAGACGCGTCATGTCGTCGAGGGAGAGCCCTTCCGTCGGCTGTCCGAGTCGTTCTTCGATGAGCGTGTCCGCCCGGAACCGACTCTTGCAACGCCGGCAGTCGACCAGGGGATCGTTGAACTCCTCGACGTGACCAGAGGCCTCCCACACCCTCGGGTGAAGGAGAATGCCGCCGTCGAGTCCGACCATGTCCTCTCGCCGCTGAATGAAGTACTCCCACCAGGCGTTCTTGATGTTGCGCTTGAGTTCAGCGCCGAGTGGTCCGTAGTCCCACGTGTTCGCCAGTCCCCCGTAGATCTCGCTGCCTGGATAGACGAAACCTCGTCGCTTGGCGAGCGAAACGATCGTTTCGAGGCGCACGGTCGACGCTCGACTCGCTTCCATCGTGCTCATCCTCTCCAGGGTACGCTCAGCCCCTCGTCGTCGACGAGGGGCTAGCCACTGGTGCTCCGGATTCCGTTCAACGTCGAGTCACGCGGCTCGTGGCCGCCCCCTTCTCATCGGACACTCGCTCGAAGTATTCCGCGTGCGCTGGCACTTGGCCATCCGGCTGGATGATTTGCTCGACGAGTTGCCGGTAGACCTGCGTCGTTGCCGGACTCACGTGTCCGAGCACCCGCTGCACGTCGCGGAGATCCCAGCCGTTCGCCAGCGCCTGCACGGCAAAGGTGTGCCGCAGCGTGTGGGGCGTCACATCGGGCAAACCAGCCGCTTCGGCGTATCCCTTGAGAATGAGCCAGAACCCCTGGCGGGTCAACCGCGTGCCGCGATGATTCAGGAAGACAGCCTGCTCGGTCTTCGCGGGCGCAAAGAGCGGCCGCGCGCGGTCGAGGTACTCACGCAGCGCCTCGGCCGCTTCCGGAACGAGCGGCACCCGCCGTTCCCGACCGTTCGGTCGCCGAACAACCAGCTCACCCCGCTCGAGATCCACGTCTTGTACATCGAGCGACGTCAGTTCGCTCACACGGAGGCCCGTTGTAGCGAGCGTCAGCAACATCGCACGGTCGCGCAGCCCCTCTGGCGACCGATCGCTCGAAGCCAAAGCGATGAGCGAACGAACGTCTTCAGGTGAAATCGCGCGCGGAGCGAATCGGCCGACTCGCGGCACCGGCAAGCCATCAGCCGGATTGTCAGCGAGGAGACCGTTGCGAACCAGATGCTGACAGAACGATTTGATCGCGGCAAGCTTCCGTGCCGCAGTCGTATCCGCATACTGCCGATCACGCAGGTACTGCAGGAAGGCCTCGAGGTGCTCGCTGCGGAGCGCATTCCACTCGGCGAGGTGACACGTCTCACGGAGGTAGGTCGCGAATTGCTCCAGGTCGTTGCGGTACGCTGCCACCGTGTTGGGCGAGAGGCCTCGCTCGCGAACCACCCCTGCCAGGAACTGCTCGATCACCTCTTGCATCGGCCTTGCCTCCACTCTCCCACGTTTCGCCGAACAACGTTCAACCCGTACCTGCTCAGTTCACAACAACGCCTCGAGCGGCACGAACGGCAGTCCTAGCGCTTCGGCCACAGAAGGATGCGTAATCTGCCCTCTAAACACATTAACGCCTTTCCCCAGTGCCTGGTCGCGCTGCACAGCAGCACGAAATCCGAGGTTAGCGAGTTCCAAGATGTAGCGCAACGTCACATTGCTCAGGGCGAACGTGCTCGTCCGTGGCACTGCTCCAGGAATGTTGGTGACCATATAGTGCACAACACCATCCACCTCGTACACTGGAGCATCGTGAGTCGTCGGTCGAGCGGTTTCCACACACCCGCCCTGGTCGATCGAGACGTCCACGATGACGCTCCCAGGCTGCATGCTCTGCACCATCGCGCGCGTGACGATCTTCGGTGCCCGGGCTCCAGGAATCAAGACTGCTCCGATGACCAGATCGGCCTCCCGGATCGCCTCGCTGAGTGCGTGCTCGTTCGACATCCGGGTGCGGAACCGGCCGTGAATGATCGATTCGAGATGACGGAGCCGCTCGATGTTGATGTCGAAAAGGACCACATCGGCGCCGAGCCCCACCGCCATCTGGGCAGCATTCGCTCCGACCGTTCCCCCGCCGATGATCACGACTTTGCCCGGCGACACGCCGGGCACTCCGCCCAGCAACACACCACGCCCGCCGTACGGCTCCATGAGGTAGTACGCGCCGACCTGCACGGCCAAACGACCCGCCACCTCGCTCATCGGAGCGAGCAGCGGGAGCGAGCCATCCGGTAGCTGCACGGTCTCGTACGCGATCGCGGTCACGCCACGCTCGAGCAGGACACGCGTCAACGCCTCGTTCGCCGCCAGATGCAAGAACGTGAACAGGATGAGCTCTGGGCGCAAGTACCGAAATTCCGGCTCGATCGGCTCCTTCACCTTGATGACGAGTTCAGCCTCACCCCATACCGTCGCTGCATCCTCGACGAGCTGTGCCCCAGCCGCTGCGTACTGCTCGTCATCGAATCCGCTCCCGATACCGGCTCCCCGCTCGACCAGAACGGTATGCCCGTGTCGAACCAATTCCCGCACTCCGTGTGGCGGCTGCGCCACCCGATATTCCCGCGGTTTGATTTCCCGCGGAATCCCGATGATCACGACCTGACCTCCCGTCCATCCATGCCGTCCCTGCTGCCCCGCCGTCCCACGCCGTACCTTCCGGCAGGACGCGCCTATTGTCGCCGACATTCCGCGATCTTTACAAGATGGAGCGACCGACTCGGCGACAGCTCCGTTCGGCGCCAGCATGCGTGCACGCGTCTCCGGCTCCTCGCTGTGGCCTGCCACTGCTCAGCGTTTGACGCTGGTCCATAGCGGCCGATACAGTTAGTCGGTCCGGCCGTCATTCCGGCCGCGGAAGGCGTCACCGATGCAAGCGCTCTACATCGTCCCGATCTTGGCTGTCCTGATCCTGGCTCACGAACTCGGCCACTTCCTCGCCGCCCGGTTGTTCGGTATCCGCGTCCTCGAATTCGGTATCGGGCTTCCCCCACGCCTCTTCGGTATCCGGCGTGGCGGTGTGCTGTACTCGATCAATGCCATCCCCTTGGGCGGCTTCGTTCGGGTCGTCGGAGAGGATCACGCGACTGAGGGGCCGGATAGTCTCCAGAGCAAGCCACGCTGGCAGCGTGCCGTCTTTTTCGGCGCCGGCGCCTTCATGAATCTTGTCGTCGCGTTCCTGCTCATGATGGTGCTCGTCGGTTTTCGGGGCGAGCCGCGTTTCCACCTCTACGTCGCTGAGGTCATCCCCGACTCGCCCGCCGCCGCGTCCGGCTGGCAGCCGGGCGACCGCCTAGTCGCGGTCGATGGCGAACCGATCCGCGATGCCGAGCAACTGATTCGGGCGACAGAGGAGCACGCCGGTCGACCGCTCCGAGTGACGATCCAGCGTGGCACTGAGCGGATCGATACCATCGTCGTGCCGCGAGAAAGTCCGCCGCCAGGACAAGGTCGTACCGGTATCCGCGTGCTCATCGAACCAGCTGCTCGCCTCGTCGTCGAGTCAGTCGAACCTGGTTCCGCTGCTGCTCAGGCAGGCCTGCAGCCAGGTGATCGGCTCGTCCGCATCGGCGACTACCCGATCGAAGACGCCGGCGCCTATAGCCTCGCTCTCCAGACGTACGCTGGGCGCAGAGTCGAGCTCGTCGTCGAACGCGCTGGCCAAACACGCACGCTGGAGTTCGCGATCCCGACAGCACCCGACGGTGGAATTCCCAACACCGGCCTCGTCTTGCGTCCGACGCTCGTGATGAGTCGTGTACCGCTGTGGCAAGTTCCGATCGAGGCTGCAAAACAAACAGTTCTTCTCCTCGCGCAGATGATCCAAGGTCTCGTCATGCTCGTGCGCGGCGAAGCCTCGCTGAGCGATATCGCAGGGCCGATCGGTATGGGCCAACTTACGTCGGAGATTCTCCAGCTCAGTCCGGAACCGGTCTGGGTCACGCTCGCCCATCTCACCGCGTTGCTCTCGATCAATTTGGCAATTCTCAATCTGATCCCCTTCCCAGCGCTCGATGGCGGTCGATTGTTCTTCGTTCTCGTGGAGGCGATTCGCGGACGACGCATCCCACCCGAAAAGGAGGGCTTGATCCACCTCATCGGCTTCGCCATCTTGCTGACGCTCATGTTCGTCATCGCCTTCGTCGATATCGGGCGGCTCCTGAGCGGCGAATCGCTCCTTCGCTAAGCTCCGATCGACGACACAGCAACCGATCGTGCACACTTGATACAGTGAGACTCAGGGCGCGACGCGTCCGTCGGGAGGGAACAGGAAACGATGGCCTATCAGCGCCGGAAGACACGTCCAGTCTGGGTGGGAAACGTCCAGATCGGCGGTGATGCGCCGATCGTCGTGCAATCGATGACCACGACCGATACGCGTGACCCGGAGGCGACGCTTCGACAGATTCACGAGCTCGCCGAGGCGGGTTGCGAGATCGTGCGCGTGGCAGTACCGGACCGAGTCGCCGCGGCGGCTCTGGCGGAAATCGTCCCGCGCTCGCCGATCCCAGTCGTCGCTGACATTCACTTCGAGCACACGCTGGCGCTCAAGGCACTCGAAGCCGGGGTTCACAAGCTGCGTCTCAACCCGGGCAACATCCGGAAGCCGGAAGAAGTGCGCGAGGTCGTCAAGAAGGCGAAGGAGCGGGGCGTCCCGATCCGGATCGGCGTGAACTTCGGCTCGCTGCCGCCGATGACTCGGGAGTTCGTCGACGAGATGGCAGCTCAGGGTGCGACGCAGACGGAGCTGATCGCCGAGCACATGGTGCGCACGGCACTGCACCATGTGAAGATCCTCGAGGATCTCGATTTCGGCGATATCGTCATCTCGCTCAAGGCCTTCGAAGTACCGGTGATGATCGAGGCCTACCGACGTATGGCCAAACTGAACGACTATCCGCTGCATCTTGGTGTCACCGAGGCGGGTACGCCGAAGTCCGGTGCGATCCGGTCGGCCATCGGGATCGGGACACTGCTCCAAGAGGGTATCGGTGACACGATCCGCGTCTCGCTCACGACCGATCCGGTCGAAGAAGTGTGGGTCGCCTACGAGATCCTCAAGAGCCTGGGCCTCCGCGAGCGCGGCGCAACGCTGGTGGCGTGCCCGACCTGCGGTCGTGTGGAGGTCGATCTCTTCCGGCTCGCGAACGAGATCGACGAGTACTTGCGGACCGTCAAGGAACCGATCAAGGTGGCCGTGATGGGCTGTGTCGTCAACGGTCCGGGCGAGGCACGAGATTCCGATGTCGGTGTCGCCGCCGGCCGGGGCAAGGGCGTCATCTTCCGCAAGGGGAAGATCGTGCGGCGCGTCGAGGAGCACGAGATCGTCCCCGCGCTGAAAGAAGAAATCGAACAGATCCTCGCCGAGCGGCGTTCTGGTGCCGAACGACGTGCCCAACGCCAGATCAGCATCCCGATCGTCGGCGAGTGACCGCCTGAGGAACTGGTGACATGTCGGGCCACCAGGCGGAGCACGCCGAAGTCGTTGCTGTCCTGGGGACAGTGTCGTGGGACGAGTTCCTCGTGCTCGACTGTCTCCCGACGGCCGGCTCGACTGCCATCATCCAACAGCGAGTGGAAGCGGGCGGCGGTACTGCCGCCAATCTAGCAGTCGCGCTGGCACGCCTCGGTGTCCGCCCGCTCTTCGTCACGACGGTGGGCTCCGATCGGTTCGGCGCAGCCCTCCTCGCCGAGTTGGAGCAGGAGAACATCGCGCTCCACATCGTCCCCCGGCCAGCTGGTACAGCGACGGATCGCTGTACCATCCTGGTGACCCCTGGCCCGGAACGTACCATTCTCTGGTATCCCGGCGCTCACCTCCGCCTCGGCGACCCTCTACCGCTCGATCGCGTGTTCCAGGCACGCATCGTCGTGATCGACGTGGAAGACCAGGCACTTCGGCAGTTTCTCCTCGATCTGCCTGCGCATATCGCACCCAGGGTCCAGCTCGTCGGCCCGCTCACCCACCTCACCGCGCTGCCAGCAGAACGTGCCCTACGCACTGCCATCCAGCACGATGTGCTCGTCGGGAGCGAGGCCGAACTTCTCGCCGTGACGGGCTGCGACCAGCTGCGCACCGCTGTGGAGACGCTCCAGCAGTGGATGCCTCTCGGCGCGACACGCCTCGCGGCCATTACCCGTGGAAGGGACGGCTGCGTCCTGGTTTCAGAGCGGGAGATCGTGTCGTGTCCTTCGTTTGCGGTCGATGCAGTCGATCCGACCGGCGCCGGCGACGCCTTCACTGCCGGTCTGATCTACGGACTGCTCGAGCGCTTGCCGTTACCGGAACTCGGACGGTTCGCGAACGCCGTCGGTGCCCTGGCGACCCGCCGACTCGGCCCCCGCTCCGCTTTACCGACACGCGACGAAGTTCTCGAGTTCATCGCCCAGGCTCAGCCATGCAGCTGACTCGCGACGAACTGCGTCAACTCGCCGCCCGAGCAGGACTCTCTCTCGTCGCCGTGACGACTGCTGAACCGTTTCCACACCTCGCCGACCTGCTCAAAGCACGGATTCGTGCCGGATACTTGCGCGGAATGGACTGGTTCGACGAGCGACGCGCTGACATCGCTGCGGACCCGCGGAATCTCCACCCGACCGCGCGCAGTATCGTGAGTGTCGCCCTTCCGTACTGGATCCCCGATATCCAGCCTCCAAACGACGGCGTTGCGCGTGGCCGGATCGCCCGGTACGCATGGGGAATCGATTATCACCGGGTTCTCCGTGAGCGAATGCGCAGCCTCCATGCCTTACTGGAAGCACGGGTAGGACGGACAATCGAGGCACGTTTTCTCGTCGACACAGCGCGAATCGTCGATCGGGAAGTGGCAGCACGGTCCGGACTCGGCCGGCAAGGGAAGAACACGATGATCCTGGTGCCCCGACACGGGTCGTGGGTACTCCTCGGCGAACTCGTTCTCGACATCGAAATCGATCCGGATCAGCCGCTTCGGCCCCGCTGCGGTCGCTGCCAGCGATGTCTCGACGCCTGTCCGACCGGTGCCTTGGTCGCACCCTACGAACTGTACGCGCCGCGCTGTATCTCCTACCTCACGATCGAGCACCGCGGCCCGATTCCCTGGGAACTCCGCCCCTTGATGGGTAACTGGGTGTTCGGTTGCGACGTGTGCCAGGAGGTGTGCCCGTACACGTCGGCCGCGCTTCCAGCGGACGATCCGATCGTCCGGCCCGAGCGCATCGAACACTGTTTCCCGTCGCTGGAATGGCTCCTCCGGATGAGCGAGGAGGAGTTCCGGGTGGTCTACCAGCGCCGCCCGGTCCTGCGTGCCAAGCGTGCTGGCCTCGCCCGGAACGCTGCCGTGGCGCTGGGTAATATCGGCGACAGCCGCCACCTCGCCGTTCTCGAAGAGACGGTCCTCGCGCACGACCAACCACTTGTCCGGAGTCACGCCGCCTGGGCGATGGCGCGCATCGACTACTCCGCCAGTCTCCTCGTGCTCCGCACGGCTCTGCAACATGAAACGGATCCGCTCGCCCGGGCGGAACTGCAGCAGCTGCTCGACGCGCCACCGGAGCCGGTCAGCCAGTCGTCTGCAGTCCTGCCGCGATCGCGTTGATGCTGTGGTGGATCGCATCGAGCAGACGAGCCCGTCGGCTCTCCTGGTCCGGTGGCAGTTGACGATAGCGCCGGAGCAGCTCGATCTGCGCAACGTGGAGCACGTCCACGTAGGGATTTCGAAGCTTTACCAGGCGAGATAGCACCGGTGAGCGCTCAAGCAATGCACCTTGCTCGGTTACCGCCAGAACCATACGGACCGCTCGCTCGTACTCGTCGGCGATGCGCTCGAACAACTCCGGCTGTTCGGCTAGTTGCGCGTAGAGCGAAGCGACCGAGAGATCGGCGGTGCCGAGGCTGATCTGCGCGTTATCGATGAGCGTCTCGAAGAATGGCCAGCTCCTGTACATCGACCGCAAGGTTTCGCCACCACCCTCCTCGACAACACGCTGCAGCGCGGTCCCGAGCCCGTACCAGCCCGGCAAGTTGACGCGGCTCTGCGTCCAGCTGAAGACCCAAGGGATCGCACGTAGGTCAGCGAACCGGACCGTGCCATCGCTGCCCGCTCGCCGAGCGACCGGGCGGGATGCGAGGTTCAATGTGGCAAGTTCCGGGAAGGGCGTTGCCGTAGTGAAATACGTGACGAACCCCGGATGACCTTTGACGAGTTCTTCGTACGCGGCCTGCGACAAGGATGCGAGTCGCTCCATCGCGGAGAGCCACTCGGACGGAATGGGCGGCTCAGGTTCACCGAGTACCGACTGCAAGAGCGCATGCACCATCTGCTCCCAGTGGCGAAGACCGATCGCCGGATCGCTGTAGCGAGCGAAAATGACCTCGCCCTGTTCCGTCACCTTGAGCACCGGCGTTCGCGCGTCCATAGGGCGCGAACGGATCGCTCGCCCCATGGGTCCGCCGCCCCGGCCGATCGCACCTCCCCGCCCGTGGAAAATCCGCAGTGTGACACCGTATCGCCTCGCCGCTTCCACCAGCTGCTGCTGCGCCCGGTAAATACGCCAGTTCGACGAGACGTACCCGCCGTCCTTGTTGCTGTCGGAGTAACCGACCATCACCTCCTGCAAATCGCCACGCGAGGCGACGATCGCACGATAGAACGGTAGCGAGAGCAAACGGTCGAGAATCGCCCCACAGCAGTCGAGCTCAGCGATCTGCTCGAATAGGGGAACGACATCGATTCGACTCCACGCACCGGTTTCACCGCAGCCGACCAGTCCCGCCTCCCGCGCGAGGAGCAGCGTACCCAGCATGTCAGCGGTTTCGGACGTCATCGACACGATCACCGTATGGCAGGCACGCTCCCCGTTGAACCGCTGGATCCGGGCGACAGCTTCGAAGGTCTCCAGCACCTCGCGCGTTTCCGGAGCGAGCGCACCGCGCGGAAAGCCGAACGGCTTGCCGATGAGTCGCTGCAGGAGCAGCGTCTCCCGCTCGTCGGGACTGCGCTCCAGGAAATTCGCGACGCCGTCCAGCGCGAACAGTTCAGCGAGCGCTTCGCGATGTCGTGCTGCATCCTGCCGGATCTCCAGCTCTGCCAAATGGAAGCCGAAAACCTGGACGCGTGCGATCAGGTCAGCCACACGGCCTCTGGCGATCCGCCGTCCGTTCCCAGCCTCCAGCGAGTCGGCGAGCAACGTGAGGTGCCCCAGGAACTCCTCCACCGTGAAGTACCCGCCGAACTCACCGGTCTCGGTTCGACGAAGGCGTTCCTCGATCAGCCCGAGGAAGCGCCGGTATGGTTCGTCCGCCCAGGCTCGCACTGGCGCGAGTCCCAGGCGCTCGCGCTCACGATCCAGCGTTTCCAGCAAGACCTGACTCGGAGGACGCAGACGTGCCGAGATACTCAGGGCACGCCGCAGTTCCACTACCTCGTCACGGTAGCGCCGCACGATCGCCTCGCGGAGAAGGCGCGCGGTCGCCTCGGTCACGGCTGCGGTGACGCTGGGATTGCCATCCCGATCCCCGCCGACCCAAGTCCCCACCCGCACGGGTAGCGGCCACTGGCGATCGAGCAACTCGGGATACGAACGCTGGAGTGCGCGTTGCAGCGCGCGGCGGAGCAACGGGATGACATCGTAGACCGGCCCGATGAGGATCGCGATATTGCTCCGCACTTCGTCCAGGGGCGTCGGCCGAGCGACCCGCGTCTCCGCCGTCTGCCACAGTAGGGTGATGTCCTCGCGCAGGCGTTCGAGCAGCCAGTCACGCTCGCGCGGAGAAAGGCGAGCGTCGTCCAGCTGCTGGATGGAACGCGCGAGCGCAGCCAGACGCTGAAGCACTGTCCGGCGACGCGGCTCCGAAGGATGCGCCGTGAACACAGGGAAGACGAGTATCTCGCCCAGAACGTGCGCCACGGCGTCCGGTGGCACACCGCGATCCCGGAGAGCGAGGAGCGCGGCTTCGATCGATTCGTGGAGTGCCGGCTCGGTTCGCTCGCGCTGTCGCAACGTCCGCACGCGATGATGTTGCTCGGCGAGATTGATGAGATGGAAAAAAATCCCGAACGCCCGGACGAGTCCGAACAGATCGTCGTCCGATAGACCGGAAAACCATTCCTGCAGCTCGCGCAGCCGCTCGGTGACGCGACCGCTTGTGCGGCCAGCGATCGTCACCCGACGTGCCCGTTCGACCAGGTCGTACAGGGCGTCGCCACCCTGCTCACGGAGGACGTCACCGAGCAGGCTACCGAGCAGGTTCACTTCGTGACGGAGTCCCTCGATCGGCTCAGCCCGGAGTACCTGCCCGGCCTCACCCACCGCCGGATGCGGCTGCATCGTCATCGATCACCTCGCTCTCCATCGAGCACCGCGCACCGTTGCGCGTTCGCCTGCGTTGCCCCAGACTTGCACGAGGACGGCCGGAATCGAGGACGTCCACTCGCCAAACCACTCGTGCCAAGCAGAAAGGGTACGTCCGGTGCTGCTGACTGTCGATATCGGCAATACCAATGTCGTTCTCGGCTTGTTCGATGGTTCTGCGCTGCGCACCCGCTGGCGCCTCACCACTGCACGCGACCGGATGCCGGACGAGTGGTGGGTACAGCTCGTCACGCTGAGCGAGAGCGAGGGTTTCCGTATCCACGCTGTACGGTCTGTTGCCATCGCCAGTGTCGTGCCCTCCCTGACGACTGCCTTCACGGAATTGGCACGGCAGCGGCTCGGAATCGAGCCCTTCGTGGTCAACGGCACACAGGATGTGGGACTCCTGCTGGACGTCGACCATCCTGCTGAAGTCGGGGCCGACCGGATCTGTAACGCCATCGCCGCGGTCGAACGCTACGGTGCTCCTGTCATCGTCGTCGACTTCGGCACGGGCACCACGTTCGACGTCGTCGATGCGCGTGGTGCGTACATCGGTGGGGCCATCGCCCCTGGTCTCATGGTCGCGTTCGATGCTCTCACGCAGCGAGCCGCCCGGCTTTTTACCGTGGCACTGGAGCCACCGCGGCGGACCATCGGCCGCAACACTCGGGAGAGCCTGCAAGCTGGCACCGTCCTCGGCTACGCCGAGCTCGTCCGCGGTCTGATCCGCCGCATCCGTGAGGAACTCGGTCACGAGGCACCGGTCATCGCGACCGGCGGCCTCGCCACGCTCGTCGCCCCGCTGGTGCCGGAGTTCTCGACGATCGAACCCGACCTGACGCTGCATGGACTCCGCGCAGCGTACGAACGGATCAGCCAGCGCACCGCTCGTGATGCATCGACTCACCGGTAACCAGCCAAAAAGTCGAACTCAACCGTCGCGTCGAAAGCACGTACCGCTGCATCCAGGAGTTCCAGTGTCGCCACCACGTCGTCGAGATCGAGCGTCTCGACCGGGCTGTGTGCGTAGCGACGCGGGATGTTGATGACCATCGAGGGAATACCCCCTCGCTGCAGGTGGACAGCTGCCACATCCGATGTACTGCGTGGGAACAACGCACGCTGGACGCGAATGCCATGCTCGGCAGCGACACGCAGGAGAAATGCGCACATGCCTGGGTGGGCCAAATGTCCCCGCACACCCCCCATGCCGCTCGCCAAGGCGAGCACCGGACCACCACCGATGCGGATCCCGAGATCACGCACCAGATCGGTGTCCGGCGTCCCGCCAGCCGGCACCGTATCGACGACGATCGCCGCGTCCGGCGCGAGCCGGTAGGCAGCCATCTGGGCACCGCGTAGGCCCACTTCTTCTTGCACGGTGATCACGAGAACCAGCTGGCACCCCAGCTCCACGTCGCGCAACCGCTCCGCCAACGCAACCAGCAACGCACACGAGACGCGATTGTCCAGCGCCTTTCCGCTGATCCGCCTCGGGTTGGCGAGGCGCTCCACCGGCTCGTCATACGCGACCGGATCTCCCACCTGAATCCCCAACGCGAGCACGTCCTCAGCCGAATCGAAGCCCAGATCGACGTACAGATCCCGCACCGGCGGGACACTCCGCTGCTCCTCAGCCGTCATCAGATGCCCGGGACGGACGCCGATCACACCACGGTACCCACGAACGCGCACGTGACGGCCGGGCAACTGGCTATCGATGACACCCCCAACCTTCTCGATGCGGAGAAAACCGTTCGGCTCGATGCCTTTCACGAGCAACCCGATTTCGTCGGAATGCGCCGTCACCATCAGCACCGGCCGTTCCACATCGGACGGCAACCAGGCGAACACGTTGCCGAAGGAATCGACTTCGACACGTCGCACGAGCGGCCGCAGCAGCTCGACGAGCCGCGCGACCACCGGCTGTTCGTGGCCTGCAACACCATCGAGAGCGGCGAGCTCGTGGGTCAGTCCGAAGAGCCGCTCGGCGAGCATTTCGCGCGGAGAGGCTGATGCACTGGACATCGGACCTCCTCTGTCGTCCAGTATGCGCACACCGCGTGAGTCGTTATACTATCAACTGCAGTTCCCGAGAGCTGAGGTGCAGGATGCGCCGTACTCGCGCCAGTCCAGACTCGAGCGGCCAGTTTCCTCTCCGGACTCGTCTTCGGGTCTGGCTAGTGAGGAGGGTACCGTGAAGCAGTACGCCCTGGAACGGATCCGCAATGTCGGCCTCTTTTCCCATGGCGGTGCTGGCAAGACATCGTTGACAGAGGCCTTCCTGTTTGCCACCGGCGCGATTTCGCGTCTCGGTCGCGTCGAGGACGGAACGACCATATCCGACTGGGATCCCGACGAACACAAGCGCCGCATCTCGATACTGCTCAGCATCGTGCCGATCGAATGGCGCGACCACAAAATCAACCTCCTCGATACCCCTGGCTATTTCGACTTCACCGCAGAAGTCCGTAGCGCACTGCGCGTGGTCGATGCTGCGCTCATCTTGATGGACGCGACGGTCGGCGTCGAGGTCGGAACCGAGCAGGTATGGGAGCTGGCTGACGCACGCAACCTCCCACGGGCCCTCGTCGTCAACAAGATGGACCGTGAGAACGCCAACTTCGCACGTGCCTTGGCCAGTGCTCGCAGCGTCTTTGGAAGCCGCGTGGTCCCGATGCAGGTACCGATCGGACAGGAGAAGGCGTTCCGCGGCTTCGTCGATGTCCTCACCGGGCGCGCTTTCCTCTACGCCGACAACGGTGCACTGGAACCGACGACTGTCCCTGACGAACTCGTCAGCATGCTCGACGAGTTTCGCACCCAACTCGTCGAGGCGGCGTGCGAGAGCGACGAGGACTTGACGCTTCGCTACCTGGAGGGTGATGAGATCAGCGATGACGAACTTCGCACCGGTCTGCGTGCCGCCATCGCCAGCGGCAGCATCGTGCCGGTCTTCGTCACCGCAGCGACGTCTCTCAAAGGAGTGTTGCCGCTCCTCGATGCGATCGTGGATTTCTTCCCGATGCCTGGTCCGACCCGAGCATGGCGCCCCGATGGCTCAGAGGTGGAACTCGCTCCCGATCCGAACGGCCCGCTCACAGCTGTCGTCTTCAAGACTATTGCCGACCCCTTCGTCGGCAAACTGTCCTATTTCCGCGTCTACTCCGGCACCTTGCGCACCGATTCGCACGCCGCTGTCCCGCAACGCGGCGAAACCGAACGCATCGGGCAACTCTTCGTCGTCCGCGGCAAGGAACAGACGCCAGTCGGTCAGCTCGGTCCGGGGGACATCGGGGCTGTCGCGAAACTCCAGGTTGCTCGGACAGGTGATACCCTGACCGATCCGAACCGTCCACTCACGCTCGCTGGCATCGAGTTCCCGGAGCCTGTTTTCACGGTCGCAGTGAGTCCACGGACCAAGACCGACCTGGACAAGATGGGGATCGCTCTGCAACGCCTCCTCGAAGAAGATCCGACGCTGCGTATCGGCCGTGAGAACCAAACCGGTGAGACGCTCCTCTCCGGACTCGGCGAAAGCCATATCCAGATTGCGCTCGATCGGATGGCCCGGAAGTTCGGTGTTCACGTCGACTGGAGCCTGCCACGCATTCCGTACCGAGAGACAATCTCGGTTCCCGTGCGCCGCGTGGAGTACAAGCACAAGAAGCAGACCGGTGGTCACGGGCAGTATGGACACGTCTTCCTCGACCTCGAGCCGCTTCCCGATGCCGACTTCGAGTTTCACGAGACGATCGTCGGCGGCGTGGTACCGAAGCAGTTCATCCCTGCCGTCGAAAAAGGTGTCCGGGAGGCGATGGAAGCCGGCGTGCTGGCTGGCTATCCGGTCGTCAATGTGAAAGTGACGCTCGTCGATGGTTCCTACCACTCGGTCGATTCCTCGGAGCTGTCCTTCAAGATCGCCGCAGCGCAGGCGTTCCGCAAAGGACAGGCTGCGGCCAAACCGATCCTCCTCGAACCGATCATGCGCCTCCAGGTCACCGTCCCAGATGCGTACACGGGTGACGTCATGAGCGATCTCAACGGCAAGCGGGCACAGGTCCTCGGCATGACACCGAACGAAAACGGCTGGACGACGATCGAAGCGCTCGTCCCGCTCGCCGAACTGCAACGCTACGCCACCGAGCTGCGGTCCCTCACCCAAGGGCGTGGCACCTTCCGGACCGAATTCAGCCATTATCAACCGGTGCCGCAACACCTGGCCGAGCAGATCATTCAGGAGTCACGCGAGCGCCACGCCGCTGTCGCGAGTTGAGCACCGGCGGCTGGTACGATTCGGGAGAGGCTCTTGGGATCCTGGGCCTCTCCTGTTTCGGTGTAATGACGGAGGAAACGAAGGGTGCGGAGGGAAACGACTCCCGAGCGCGTCGTGGTCTACTTCGACGGGGGAGCACGTGGTAACCCGGGTCCTGGCTATGGAAGTTTTCGCCTGGAGTTCTCGAACGGTGCGGTTGAACAGCAGCGGATCGAGTTCGGCGAGCAACTCACGAACAATCAAGCCGAGTACCGAACCCTGATCGCGGCTTTGGAAACACTCATCGAGCGATTGGAGCAGCAAGGAACGTCCCCCGGAACCGTGGCAGTCGACGTGCACACTGATTCCGAACTTGTCGTTGAGCAGTTGCGCGGGAGCTACAAGGTACGAAATCCGATCCTGCGGACATTACACGAGCGCGTCCGCCAGCTGCTCGGACGTTTCGCGGCATGGGAAGTCCACTGGCAACCACGCGAGGTTATCTACGGCCACTTCGGGCACTGAGAACGCGCGCCAGAGCGAGCTCCTAAAGGCCTTCCAGACACGTGGGCACGGTACCAGTCAACACAGGCCTCGGGCTGCGTCAGAAGTGCACGGTGTTGCGCTGGGAAGGGAGCGCAGCATACCACTGCTGACAACCATGCAGCGAGTGCCAGCACAGCGAACGAGGAGAGCGTGCTCGAGCAGGCTCGCGTCCCTCACCGAGGACGCGCATCCCCGGCACCACAGCAGCATGCCATCCATGAATGTGCCGCTCGAGGAGACTGCCAGATCACAGGTGACGGCACCGCTACCGACCCTCCTCTTGCAGGACGACCACTGGCTGGATATACTGAGTATCGGCGTGGGCGGTTAGCTCAGCTGGTTAGAGCGCCACGTTGACATCGTGGAGGTCAGTAGTTCGAGTCTACTACCGCCCACCCGAGCCGAAACCCCTCACCGCCCGGTGAGGGGTCACTTTTTTACCCATGTGGATGCCGGCCTTCCGAGGAATCTCGCTCCCTAGTCACGCAACACGTGCGGTCGTTCGATACACCAGCGGGCTCTAAGTGCTGCGTCTACTGCTTGACCCCCGGCGACATACTCTCTCCACAGCGCAAGCCGGGCGGAGTGACGCTGGTTTGACAGTCGCAGCGTTCGACGTCTACCATTCGAGCGAGAACGGCGAAGACCGGGACATGCGGCGGTCACCAGCCTCCAGAGAGGCCGAGTCCCCGGCTGCGAGCTCGGCTAGGTTATGGTGGCTGCACGCACCACCCGCGAGCTGGTTCGGTGAAGTGGAGTAACCGAATCCGGAGCCCCCGTTATCGGGCGATCCAACGAGAGCCGCTGGGCTGTCGCCAGCGGAAAGTTGGGTGGAACCGCGTCAGGCTCGGCCTGCCGTCCCAACGGGATGGCAGGCCGTCGCTTTCGGAGGAGGCATCGACACGATCGGGAGGTTGGCCACGATGAGCGATGTGACGAAAGAAATGGACCTCGCCGTCGCGCCGGAGAGCGAGCAGGAGCTCGATCTCGCCCGCATGCGCCACTCTTGTGCCCACGTCATGGCGCAGGCCGTACTCGAACTGTTCCCTGGGGCCAAGCTCGGCATCGGTCCAGCGATCGCCGACGGCTTTTACTACGACTTCGATCTCCCGCGTCCGCTCACGCCTGAGGACCTCGAGCGGATCGAGCGACGCATGGAGGAGATCAAGGCAGCCGCCTACCCGTTCATTCGACAGGTCGTCACGCGCGAGCAGGCCAGAGAACTGTTCCGCGACCAGCCGTACAAACTCGAGCTCATCGACGAGTTCCCGCCGGACGAGGTCATCACGACCTATACGCACGACGGCTTCACCGATCTCTGTCGCGGCCCGCATGTGCGCGACACGTCGCAGATCGGCTTCTTCAAGCTCCTCCGTGTCTCTGGCGCCTACTGGCGCGGTGACGAGCGCCGACCGCAGCTTCAGCGCATTTACGGTACGTCGTGGCCGACGCGCGAGCAGCTCGAAGCCTATCTCCACCGCCTGGAAGAGGCCGAACGACGCGACCATCGCCGTTTGGGCCGCGAACTCGAACTGTTCCATTTCGACCCGACCGCACCGGGCATGCCCTACTGGCTACCCAAAGGCCTCAAGATCCTCAACCTCCTCCTCGATTTCTGGCGGCAAGAGCACGAGAAGCGTGGTTACCAGGAGATCGCTGCCCCCCTCATCAACGACAAGAGTCTGTGGGAGACTTCGGGGCACTGGGAACATTACCGCGACAACATGTTCCTCATTCAGCTCGACGAGCATCTCGTCTACGGTGTGAAGCCGATGAACTGCCCGAACGCGATGGTCGTCTACAATCTCAAGAAGCGGAGCTATCGCGACCTTCCGTTGCGGCTCTCCGATTGCGATATCCTGCACCGCTACGAGCGCTCCGGGACGCTCCACGGTCTCCTGCGCGTGCGCAAGTTCCAGCAAGACGACGCACACATTTTTGTCACTGAAGAGCAGATCGAGGAGGAATTCGCCCGCATTCTCGAAATCGCCCAGCTCTTCTATGGCATTTTCGGTCTCCGCTATACGCTCCGGCTCGGCACGCGCCCCGACGACTACATGGGCGATCCGGAAACGTGGGACAAGGCCGAAGCAGCGTTGCAACGGATCCTGGACGAGCACGCCGGGCCGGGGAACTACCTGATCGGCGAGGGTGAGGGGGCGTTCTACGGACCGAAGATCGACATCCTGATGGAGGATGCTCTCGGTCGCCAGTGGCAAACCGGAACGATCCAGCTCGACTTCCAGCTCCCGCGGCGCTTCGGTTGCACCTATACGGATCGGGATGGGACAGAGAAGACGCCGGTCGTCATCCACCGCGTCATCTACGGATCCCTCGAACGCTTCATCGGCATTCTCATCGAGCACTTCGCCGGCGCCTTTCCGGTGTGGCTGGCTCCGGTTCAGGCCGTCGTCATCACCATCGCCGACCGGCACCTGCCCTACGCCTACCGCGTGCGTGACCGCCTGCGTGAGGCCGGTCTCCGTGTCGAGGTCGATGATGGTGACGAACGCATGCAGGCCAAGATCCGGAACGCACAGCTGCAAAAGGTCCCGTACATGCTCGTCGTCGGAGACCGTGAGGCGGCGGAAGAGACCGTCGCGGTACGACTCCGCACGAACGAGAATCTGGGCGCGATGCCCCTCGAGCGCTTCCTGGCCATGGCGCAGCGGATCGTGGCCGACAAGTCGCTCGAACTGGTCACCGAGATCTGACCAGTCGGGCTCACGCCTGCCACACGGTACGAAAGACGCGGAGCCAGTTCTCGTAGCAGATCTTGCTCACCGCTGCGTCGTCGTACCCGTGCCGGAGCAATGCCTCCACGAGCCGGGGCAGCGCTGCCACGTCAGGAAGGTCACGCGGCATCGTCGCACCATCGAAGTCCGAGCCGAAGGCAACGTAGTCTACTCCGACGAGTTCGGCGACGTGATCGATATGCGCGATCACGTCGCCGAGGCTCACATCCTCCGGTCGCTCGGCTCCCGCGCGGAGAAAGCCGACATGGAAATTGATGCCGAGGAGGCCACCCTTCGCAGCCAGCGCACGGATCTGCTCGTCGGTCAGGTTCCGTGGTACCGGACACAAAGCCCGACAATTGGAATGACTGGCCACGACTGGCTGCGTGGAGCACTCGATGACGTCCCAGAAACCAGCATCGTTCAGGTGCGAGACATCGAGCAGCACGCCGAGCTCGTTGCACGCTCGCACCAGTGCTCGGCCGAGTTGGGTCAGTCCCCGGCCGCGATCCTCCGGCCCAACTCCTTCGGCGTAGATGTTCGGGCGACTCCAGGTCAACCCCAACGAGCGCAGACCGAGCCGATAGCCCAGGCGCAACACAGCGAACTCGGGATCGATCGCCTCCGCTCCCTCGAAGTGCAGGATCGCACCGAACGTCCCGTCGCGAAGGCAGCGCTCGAGTTCGGCGACATTCGTGACCAGCTGCATCCGGCCACCAGACGCAGCGATCGTCTCCAGCAACCGGTCGACCGCGCGCAGCGTCCGCGCGAGCGCCTGCCCGGGAAGATATGCGTCACGGATGAACACGGCGCTGAGCATGGCCGCCACGTTGCCACGTCGCGCTCGCGGCAGATCCACGTGGCCGCTGTCGCTCTCCGTCAGGAAGTCACGCCCAGTTTCGAGGAGGGACAGCACGTAATCGGTGTGCCCGTCGATGATCGGGAACATCGACATCCTCCAGCGCACCTAACGCACCAGCGCTGCGAACCGTGGGGCAACGGCAGCCTGCTCGGTATCGCTCGGCTTGTAGGCAGTGACGTGCACCCCAGCCGCCAGCAATCGGCCTCGGTACAACCGGTCTTCCAGTGCTGCCGCCCGCCAGGTGATCACGAACACGAGACGAGTCAGGAGCCGGACCAGCCACAACGGTAGCGTTCCCGGACCACCAGCAGCACGCTCGCGCTGCCAGTAGTCCAGGACGTCATGCAGCTGACCGATCAGGTGGAAGCTGTAGTTCAGCGTTCGGATTTCCAGCCCGGCGCGTCCGAGCAAGCGCAGGATGTCCAGGTCGGAAAAGCGCTGAATATGACCGACGTGGTCGCGCTTCCAGCGATGGATCGGCCAGCGTTCGCTCGCGCGCAGCAACGCGTACAACGTCCCCGGCTGCGCTTCCAGCGGCACGAACGCGTGCAGGATGCCACCGGCACGCAGGACGCGCACGCACTCCTGAATCATCGCAGCGGGTTCCGGGACATGTTCGAGAACATCCAGGAACACGACCGCGTCGAATGCACCGGAGCGAAACGGCAGCCGGCACGCATCGAGCACTAGATAGTGCCCGATCGCATCACGGGATCGCGCCTCGCGGATGGCCCGCCGGCTCAGATCGCCGCCGACGACCCACAGATCGGGACGCGCACGCTCGATGGCGCGCACGTATCGTCCGGCACCGCAACCAGGAACGAGGACCCGGCCCCGCACATCCTGGAGGGCTTCGAGTGCGTATTGCAGCCGCAATGCCCCGGGATTCAATCCCTCTGGTGAGACATCGTCGCGTCCCTGGATGAGCCGTGGGTCATCGACCCAGTAGCGACCGACTCGTCTCACGCTCCGCCACATCGTACCGCCTCGAGCAGGACGTGCAGATCGTCGAGCACGATATCCGGCTGCACGGCGCTCGTACGAACGTCCGTCAGTGTCGAGACACCGGTCAGAACGAGGGCGGTGAACGAACCCGCTCGCTGGCCGGCGAGAATGTCGGTATCGAGCCGATCGCCGACCACCAGGAGCTGGTCGGGTGGAACACCGAGCAGGTCGGCCGCGCGCAACACCATCGCTGGCTCCGGCTTGCCGATCACGATCGGCGCGCGGTCGGTCGCTGCCTGCAGCGCCGCCACGATCGCTCCGCTACCAGGAATCAACCCTTCTTCCGAGGGAAACGTCCGGTCGGGGTTCGTCGCGATCCAGCCCGCGCCTGCGCGGATCGCGAGCGTCGCGATCTTGAGCTTTTCGTAAGTGAGCGTGAAATCGGCTCCATTCACCACGATCTGCGCATCACGCCCAGCAGGGACGAAGTACCCGCCGTCGTAGATGGCCTGCTGCAGCGCCGCCATGCCGAGCACGTACACAGTCGTACCAGGCTCGTAACGCTGCCGCATCCAGTCCCGCGTCGCGATGGCCGACGTGACGATCCGCTCGGCTGGTACCGTCATACCCATCCGCGCGAGCTTGGCTGCATATTCCTCGGGAGTCTTCGTCGCATTGTTCGTAACCATCACGAACCCGATACCGCGCTTTTCGAGTTCGGCCACGAGTTCGGCAGCCGCCGGCAGCGGTTGCTCTCCCCGATACAGAACACCATCCATGTCGAAAGCGATACCGCGCACGCGTTCCAACAGTGCTCGCACTCGATCTCGCACCGTACTCGTCATCGTGGCCAATTTCCTCGTTCCGCTTGACAGACACCTCGCACGTGCCGAGCATAGCATAGTGTGGCGTTCGCTTCGTTTCTCGATAGTCCGTGTGGAGGAACCGATGTCGACGATACCGGTCGATTCAGAATGGGTCGAGCGCGTCCTCGCCGCCGTTCGCGTGGACGACGTGGTCGAGCTCGCCCGTGAACTGATCCGCACTCCGACCGTCAACCCACCCGGTGACGTCACCGAGGCAGCTTTCGTCGGTACCCGTTACCTGGCAGAAGCTGGTTTCACGGTCGAACTCGACGCCGCGGAACCGACGAAACCGAACGTCATCGCGCGCTACGGCACGCGGCCTGGCCCCACGCTCCTCTGGAACTCGCATCTCGATGTCGTACCCATCGGTGAAGAAACTGCATGGTCAGTGCCGCCGTTCGAGGGCATCGTGCAGGATGGACGGCTCTACGGTCGTGGTGCGTGCGACGTCAAGGGTGGTGTAGCCGCGCAACTGGTTGCGGCAGCGGCGCTCGTCCGGAGCGGCATTCCCCTGCATGGTTCACTCATCGTCACCGAAGTCGCCGACGAAGAAGTCGGCGGGCGACTGGGCGCTGCGCGCATCGCCGACCGCGAGGACCTCCGGCCGGACGCCGTCATCGTCGCGGAACCGACCGGGAATCGCGTCTGCATCGGTGAGCGCGGTGGTGTCGGTATCCGCGTGACGGTTTTCGGGCGCACGGCACACGGCGCACTGCCCTGGGAAGGCGTCAACGCCATCGAAGGCATGGCGCGAGTCATCACGGCGCTCCAGCACGAGCTCTGGCCGCGTCTGGCCGAGCGGCGGCATCCGTATTTCGCTCCAGCCTCCGCCACCATCAGCTTGATCGAGGGTGGCGTCAAAACCAACGTCGTCCCCGATCGCTGCTCGATCTATATCGACCGGCGCCTCATTCCTGGCGAGGAACCTGATGCAGCGCTTCAAGAAGTCCGCAGGGTCGCCGAACGCGCTGTCGCCGCTGTCCCGGGTCTCCGCGTCGTCGTCGAAGCGGCACCCGAATGGCCCGGGAGGAAGGCGATCGTCCAACCGGAAGACTCGCCGCTCGTCCGGACCATGGTGGCAGTCAACCAGTATCTCGGGCTCGATACGACACTGACCGGGTTCAGCATGGGCACCGATGGCCGCTTCTTCGCGGCACGCGGGTACCCGACCATCATCTACGGTCCCGGCGACCCACGCATCGCCCACCAGCCCGACGAATGGGTCGCCATCGACGAACTGGTCCAGTGCGCCCGAGCGTATGCGCTGGCGGGCCTCCTGATTCTCGGCTCCCAATCATCGACCGCCGCCTGACTGGCGCCAGTGCTCGAACTCACGCTTCGTTCGCTCGTCCGGAGGATACGTGCCGGCGAGCGGGGCACCCTGCCGCACCTTCTCCAGGATGAACGCTTCCAGTTCCTCCTGCTCAGCGGCTGCCGCCGCCACTTCCTCGGCGAGGTCGCGCGGGATGACGACCACTCCCTCACTGTCACCGACCAGAACGTCCCCAGGAAGGACCGTGACGCCGCCGCACGCGATCGGCACGTCCCGGTCGACCGGTACGTGCAGGCTCTGCGACAGACCGGCATGCTGCCCTCGCGCGTACGCCGCGAGACCGAGCGCCACGATACCAGGGGTGTCACGGAACGCTCCATCGGTCACGATCGCCACACCGCCCCGTGCCATGACCCGTGCCGCCAAAATGTCGCCGAGCACGCCCGCACCAGTTTCCCCGCGCGCGTCGATGACCAGGACGTCACCCGGCTCGATCGCTTCGATCACCTGACGCTGCGCGTTCCGCTCCGGTTCTCGTTCGAGCAGAGCGAGCAGGTCGGCTCGGGCCGGGAGATACCGGAGCGTCCGCGCCACCCCGACGAAGCGCACATCAGGCCGAAGCGGCCGGACGTCCTGCAGGAACTGATTCCGATATCCCCGGCGGTAGAGCTGTGTCCAGAGTGTCGCGGTGCTCACTCCCGCCAATTGCTGTCGCAGCGATTCAGCGAGCGGTTGTCGACTGTCCACGTCCTGCCACCTTACCCTATGCTCCTCCGCCACCACCTGACGATCCTCGCCGAGCGAGCCCGAGGTGTCGATCTCGCCAGACCGACGGGTAGAGCGTACCCCAGGAGCGAAGGCCACTGCGCGCTCGTTACACCTCGCGATACGCTCCCCTGGTACCGCCACAGCAGCGGGCCCCTCACACGAGCGGCAGGACGTCCCGAGCTTGACCGCCACGAGCTTCTCGACGGGATACGCGACCTCGGCCACCGGCTGACGTCGTGGAGCACTCGTGCACCACCCAAGGTCGCGAGCGAGAGATAACACGAACAGGAACCGCGGGAGGTCATCGCTCTGTGAGACGGTTCGGAGTAGGGTCGTCGATGCCCCGCGGTCACTCTGATTCCGTTGGCCCGTTATGCAGCCTGGAACCAGCCGTCCGGTTTCCGGAGTTCTAGCCGCTGCTCGCGCTCCGGCCGAGCGCGCGACGCCGGCGCCACAGACCGACCAGAACGACCGCTGCACCAGCTGCACCTGCCAGCAGCCACCAGCTCAGAATCACTGTCCAGACGATGCCGTGGAGCAGCATTCGCAGGAGAAACAGCGACGTCCGCCAGGCCTCTCGCGCTGTCTGGCTGAGCGATCGGACCTCGGTCACAGTCGGTGGAACGACCAGGACACGGACTTCAGCGTAGGCGATCCGCCGCTCGAGTTCTGCCTGCTGTGCCGCGATCCGTTCGATCTCGGTTCGGACACGTGTGAGCTCTTGCTCGACACGGAGCACCTCGTCGATCGTCGTGGCCCGTTCCAGGAGCTGCTGAAGACGTGCCTCGGTTCGCTCCAGCGACCGCCGGCGCGCCGTGTAATCGATCACGGCACCGGTCACATCGTTCTGACGACGAATCTCGCTCCGAACGCTGAGGACATCCGTCGAGCCTTTGAGCACAGCGAGGAACTCCTCGAATCGATCCGCCGGTACGAGCAGCGTCAGCTTCGCCTGGTTTGGCTCGCTCGATTCCGTCCCGGTGGCGATGTCGGCTACACTGACATACCCACCGAACGAACGTGTCAGGGATTGGAACGCGTCAGCCGCACGCCGAATATCGGCACTCTCTACCAGGAGTTCGGCCTCCTGGACGACGAGACGGCCACTGCCACCGGCCCACTCGATGCCGACAGACTGAACGGGCGCAGCACTCCCGACCTCGCCTGATGTGGGCACAGGACTGGGCACCGTCCGCCCCTGCGGCCGTGCACAGGCCGATGCAAGGACCGAGACGAGAACCAACCAGAAGAACGCGAGGTGCCGCATCGCTCCCCCTTCGTTCGTAGGTCTGCCAACGAGTTGACGAGGGAAGCCAGCGACTGGTTCCCGTCTCCTCTCGCACGGCAGCGCATCACAGGAGCACGCGATCGTAGCGACGGCTCACCAAAACTTGCAGAACGAGGAGCCATGCGACGAGGACGAGCCAGTCGCGCGCAGCGCCAGGGGCAATTCCATGGACGAGTGCGTTGCGCAGGAGCTCGACCAGGTAGGTGAGGGGATTGACCCGCGCCAGCACCTGGAGCCAGCCCGGCATGAGGTCCAAGGGGTAGATGGCGTTGCTGGCGAAGAAGAGTGGCATCGTAAGCACCTGGCCGATACCCATGAACCGTTCGCGCGTCTTGAGGAGCGTCGCGAGCAACATGGACAACGTCGCGAACACGGCCGCGCCGATGACGATGGCGACCGCACTGGTCAGGACCGTCCACAGGTTCACCCGGAAGTGCACGCGGAGCAAGAGGGCGATGAGGATGATGACGAGGCCCTGGATCAGCGCACGCAGCCCAGCACCCAGTCCCTTTCCGGTCACGAAGCTCGCTCGCGGCACCGGGAGCACCAGAATCTTCTGCAGGATGCCCGCATCCCGTTCCCAGATAATGGCGAGGCCGTAGAAAATCGCGGTGAACATGACCGACTGCGCCAGGATGCCAGGTGCCATGAAGGTGAGATAGTCCTCCTGCCCGCCGATCAGCCGGGCACGCGCCACCGCCTGACCGAAGATCGTCAGCCAGAGAATCGGTTGGATGACACGCGTGATGACCTCCCACGGATCATGGCGCAACTTGCGCGCCTCGACCTCAGCGACGACGAGCGAGGCACTGAAAAAACCCGACACCTGTTCCCACAGGGTGGGCGTACGAATCGCTTCGGTGATCCGTGCTGTCAGATCAGCGGAAACGTTGGAGACGCCGACGGAGCTGTCTGACTTCACTGTAGCTCCCTCCTGATTCCAGCGTGTCCCCGGTCAAGGCGGTGAAGACCTCGTCGAGCGTCGAAGCACCCCCCACGAGTGCCTTCAACTCGGCAGCGGTCCCGAGAGCGACCAAACGGCCACGGTTCATGATCGCGATGCGGTCGCAGTAAAGGTCCGCTTCTTCCATGTAGTGCGTCGTGACGAGCAGTGTCGTCCCATCGCGTTCGCGCAAGGCCGTCAAGGCGTCCCAGACGGTCCGGCGGGCTGTCGGATCCAACCCCACCGTCGGCTCGTCGAGCACCAAGAGCAGCGGACGGTGCAGGATCGCCTGCGCGATTTCCAGCCGGCGAACCATCCCGCCCGAATAGGTCCGCACCAGGCGGTCCGCGGCATCCTCCAACCGCACGAGCGCGAGGACGTCCGCGATCGCTCGCTCGCGCTCCGCTCGTGGAATTCGCAGCAATTTGGCGACGACCAGCAGGTTTTCGTACCCGGTGAGCGAACCGTCGGCCGAAAGTGTCTGCGGTACGTAACCCAGTACGCGGCGGACACGTGTGGGATGCTCGGTCACGTCGAGGCCGGCTATGTGAACACGCCCGGCGCTGGGCCGGAGCAAGGTGACGAGAACCCGGATCGTCGTCGTCTTTCCCGCACCATTGGGCCCCAAGAGAGCGAAGACCTCGCCAGCCTCGATCGTGAAACTGAGGCGGTCGACTGCGACGAAATCAACGAAACGCTGCACCAGTTGATCGACCTCAACGAGGGGCATCGGCGCCACCATCCTCTCGCTCGAGCTGTTCCGCAGTCGCCACCAGCCGCTCCAGCAACGGACGGAGCGTCGCCAGTTCGTCTGTACCCAACGCGGACAGCAACTCGATGAGGTAGCCTCGGCGAGCCTCATGCCAGGCCATCAGTCGCCTGCGCCCCTCCTCGGTGAGCGAGACCGTCACGATCCGCTCGTCGCCACCCGCTCCGCGCTCCCGCTGTACGAGACCGAGTCGCTCCAGTCGCTTGCAGGCAACCGTCACGGAACCCGGGGTCACACCTAACTCGGCTGCCAGTTCACCGATGCGGAGCGTCCCTCGCACCCACAGCCGTTTGAGGAGCCAGAACTGCTCGGGAGTGAGGTCCCCCTGGCGAAGCGGATGGGTCCGGCGGCGAAGATGGCGCGCCAGCTCCAGCAGAAGTTCGGCGACGATCGCTCGGAGGGGCTCTTGTTGCATGCGCGATCCTTTCCATCATCAAGCATTTTAGTGATCGAAGAACGGCGTTGTCCAGTGTGGCATACTCGGGTGCTGAAAACGTCGCCATCCGGAGGACTCCGTGTTGGCTCTCTTGCTCGTCGCTCTGCTGCTCGTGCTCGGCTTGCTCGCGGCCACCGTCTTGGTCGGCCTGACGGTCACCTCGTTAGTGACCCTGGTCACAGCGCCGGGTCAGCTGGCTCGTCTCCTACGCGATCGGCAGCTGCGTCGCAACCACGCGCTGGAACATGCGACGATCAACGTCATCGAGGAACGCTACGGGCCCAGTCGGCTCGCTGGCCTGGCTCGGCCGGATGGTTTTCTCATTTTCGGTGCCGCTTCCCCAGCCCTCGTGCTCGACGCGGCCCAAGAAGGACTGCGCAGGCTGCAACGCGGTGAGCGTCAGCTCGCGATTCATCCGCGCTGCGGTACCACGCTGATCGCCAGCCAACTGGTACTCGCCGTGGCGTTCCTGCTCACGTTGCTCCTGTTGCGCCAATTCTCGCTCCTGCCGTTCTTGGTCGGAGTGGTCGCTGCGTTGCTGCTCGGGCCACGACTGAGCCCGATACTGCAACGCTGGGTCACGACCGATGCGCGTGTCGAGGATCTCGCGATCACTGGTTTGCAACCGCACCTGGTTCCGGTGCAACTTCCCTGGACGAGCATGCTGGTACCGGTCCCGGGTGCCCTGCTCGTCCGCACCTGCCCGAAGAGACAGGAGGCTGAAGCTGGAGAAGGAACGTTCACGATCGTGACACCACACGCCGACAAATACCAGGTCGGCCGGTATCGCATCGACTGAGCTGGCGCTCTATCGGTAGGATTGCTACACTTACCTGGATACGTCGTGAGGACGGTGACAGAAACGATGGCAGAGCGCATTCTCGTCGCCTTGTCGGGTGGCGTCGACAGTGCCGTGACAGCCTATCTCCTCAAGCAGGCGGGCTGGGAGCCCATCGGGATCCATTTGCGTCTCTTCGATTCGGCGCCGGAGCTCGACGGAGTCTGCTGCGGTGACGTGGCAGCTGCGGATGCACGAGCGGTGGCCGCGCAGCTGGGTATACCGTTTTACGTCCGTGACCTCCGCCCGCAGTTCGAGCAGGACGTCGTGGCACCGACCGTCGAGCACTACGCCCGGGCAGAAACGCCGAATCCGTGCATCTACTGCAACCACCGGGTTCGGATTCCTGCCTTGCTTGAGCTGGCCGATGCGCTCGGCATCCGCTACGTCGCGACTGGTCATTATGTACGGAAGGTCGAGACACCGAGCGGCTGGCGTATCGCTGAGGCGCGCGATCTCCAGCGTGACCAGTCGTACGTCCTGTACCGGCTGACCACCGAGCAACTCGACCGGCTCATCTTTCTGCTCGGCGAGTACGACAAGGCAACCGTCCGAGCTATCGCACGAGAGGCAGGGCTATTCGTCGCCCAGAAGCCGTCCTCCGTCGATCTCTGCTTCGCCAAGACGTACGGCGGCATCGGACGCCTCGTCTCCCAGCGCCGACCGGAGACGGGCCGGCCCGGCCCGCTCGTCGACGAACGTGGTGAGGTTGTCGGTTCGCATCCGGGAATCGCCTTCGTCACCATCGGTCAGCGCCGTGGTCTCGATTGGACCCGGCAGACGCCGGAGCGTCGGTACGTCGCGCGGATCGAGCCGGAAACGGCTGTCGTACGGGTCGCTCCCCGTGAGCGTATCCTGACTCGTGCCGTTCGCCTGGTCGATCCGATCTGGCACGAGCCGGTGATTCAGGCGGATGCCCGTATCCGCTACCAGGGACCGCGCATCCCAGCACGGGTGGAAAGGGACTGGGTCATCTTCGACGACCCGGCTCCGCCCCTCGCTGCTGGGCAGGCTGTCGTCCTGTATGTCGACGATCGTGTGGTCGGCGGTGGCACTGCCGGAGAGATTGTCCGGACTGGAGACGACACCGACGAGGCGGCGACCGAGCTCACGGTGGCCAGCGCGGCGGCTCATTCCTGACGGCGCCATTCACCGCTCCGGCCGCCGGCTTTGTAGACGAGGCCGATGTCGCTGATCGTCATACCGCGATCGACAGCTTTGACCATGTCGTACACCGTGAGCGCCGCGACAGCGACCGCAGTCAGTGCTTCCATTTCCACGCCGGTTCGACCGATCGTTTCGACCCGCGCCTCGATGTCGATGCACGAGTCCAGCTCGTTCGGCTCCAGGTCGATCTCGACCCGGGTCAAGGGAAGCGGGTGACACAGCGGGATCAACTCGCCCGTCCGCTTCGCGGCCATGATGCCGGCCACACGGGCGACACCGAGCACGTCCCCCTTGGCCGCCCGTCCCTCGCGGATCAGTTGCAGCGTCTCCGGTCGGAGATACACGCGCCCACGTGCGATGGCAATTCGATGCGTCTCCGGTTTGGCACCGACATCGACCATGCGAGCCTGGCCACGTTCATCGAAATGCGTCAGTTCTGTCATCGGACACCCTCCAGATCGAGTTTTACCGAGCGAGCCCAGAAGGGAAAGGAGCGGAGCATCGACTCCGCCCCGCCCCCGGTCGACGATCAGGCGCTCAATTCTTCCTCGTCCAGTGCACCGACGATCCAGCGGGCGACGGTATCCATCCGGTAGAGCGACTCCAGCACGGCCACTCCGAGGAAGAAGGCACTGGCAGCGACTAAACGCTGCTTCATCTCCTGTTCGGAGAGTTCTCTCTCGGAATCCCCGACGGAAGACAGGTACCGGGTATAGACCTCCCAGATCAGCTCGACGAGCCGATCTGTGAGTTCGGGGCGATTCGCTTCGAGCAAGGCTACTGGTCTCCGGAGAGCCAGCCGGAAGGCCACTTCGGCAGCAGCGAGACCGAGTTCGACCGGCACCCGACCCGGACCGCGTTTCATGCACCCTCCTCTCCGCGCTAGACGACAGCGCTGGACATGAACCTGCCCCACCGCAGCGCTGCGGCGGCTCGCGCTCCTCGCTTGGGGACAGGGACGTCTGATAATGGCGCGCAAATTACAAGTATAGCTCCAGAAAGCTGGCGTGTCAACCCCTGTGTGCAGCACTGGGCATTCGGGCGCCGTGGAGCGCTCCCGCCTATCCCCGCCTCCGGCTTCCCCTCTCGGGCCACCCTCGCGCGCGGAGGCACCATCCCCGCCCGAACTGCTCGGTGCGACACGGAGCCCACAAAACCGACGCGAGCGGAGAGAACATGCTCCGCTCGCGTGCATGCCTGATGACAGTAGTAGGGTTCTGCTGCTCAGGCGTACTCGCGATCGAGCACGTCCGAGAGCGCCCCCGCGACGGCCTCGATCAGCACATCGCACTCCTCGCGCGTAATCGTCAGCGGCGGTGCCATGATGATCCCGTCTGGCGTGCAGCGCACGATGACACCCCGCCGCCTCGTCGCCGCTTCCAGTTTCGGCCCCAGCTTGAACTCGGGAGGGAACTTCTCCTTCGTCGCCTTGTCCCGCACCACTTCGACGAGCAGCATCAAGCCTTTGCCACGCACCTCGCCGACGTACGGCCGCTCCTCGAGCCGACCCAGCTCGTTCAGCAAATAGGAGCCTGCTTCGGCGGCGTTTTCCCACAAGCGTTCGGCCAGCAAAATCTCCAGGTTCCGCAACGCCACGGCACAGGCGACCGGATGACCGGAGTAGGTGAACCCGTGCATGAACACCCGATCGGCGCTCGCCAGCGTGTCGGCGATCTCGTCGCTCACGCCTACACCACCGAGCGGGACGTACCCTGAGGTGATTCCCTTCGCGAAGCTCACGATATCGGGCACGATGCCGTACTGTTGCATGCCGAAAAGCGTACCCGTCCGACCGAAGCCGGTGATCACTTCGTCGAGGATCAGCAGAATGCCGTACCGCCGCAGCACAGCGGCAATCGCTGGCCAGTACCCCTCGGGCGGCACCACCACACCGCCGGCACCCTGCACCGGCTCACCGATGAAAGCGGCAATCGTCTCCGGCCCTTCTCGTTGAATCGTCTCTTCGAGTTCCTGCACGAGACGTGCAACGAACTCCTCGTCCGACAATCCCTCACCGAAGCGGTACTTGTACGGTGCAGTCAGGTGGATGAAGCCCGGTGGACGCGGGCCAAATCCTTCCCAGTAGGAGGGCACACCGGTGGCCGAAAGTGCTCCCATCGCGATGCCATGGTAGGCCATACGCCGCGAGAGAATCTTGATGCGTTCCGGTTGCCCCTTCAGCCACCAGTAGTAGCGAGCGATCTTGATCGCCGTCTCGTTCGATTCCGCTCCACCGGAGGTGAACTGGAACACGTTGAGGGGATCCGGAAAGAGTTCCGCCAGCCGTGCAGCCAGTTCGATGGTCGGCGGGCTCGCGATGCCGAAAAACGTCGGCGCGAAAGCGATACGCTCCATTTGCGCTCGTGCGGCCTCGGCTAGCTCGACGCGCCCGTGGCCGATATTCACGTTCCAGAGGCCAGCGAAGCCGTCGAGGTAACGGTGCCCTTCCGCGTCCCACACCCAGCTTCCTTCACCGCGCACCAGTACCAGCGGCCCTTCCCGCCGCAGTTGATGCAGATTGGTAACTGGGTGCAGGTGATGCCTGATATCCTTCCGAACCAGCTCGGCCGCATTCCACGTCTCGACTTGCATTGGACTGCCCCCTTGCACACGCTAGCCCTCCCGATTGTTCCCGACACGTGGGAGCCGTGTCCAGTCCGAAGCGAGGTCGCTCTCGAGGACTGGTCGCAGGCTTTGGCGTTTTCGCCGTACCACGCTATCATTAGCGTTCGCGTCCGAGAGGAACGCACACGTGCGCAGTGCAAGACGTCAACACCACACCGTGCAGGAGGTCGAACGAGAATGACGCGGGAACGGATACCGATCACACGCGAAGGATTGGAGGCACTCCGGCAGGAATACGAGTATCTGGTCAAGCACCGCCGGCCGGAGATCGCACGCATCATCCAGGAAGCCCGCGAGCATGGGGATATCCGCGAGAACGCTGCCTATGACGCAGCCAAGCACGATCAAGCGTTCATCGAGGGACGCATCCGCGAAATCGAGGAACTGCTCAAGCGCGTCGAACTGATCGAGGAGCCGACCGACGGTGACCGCTCGGTCGTGCGTGTCGGCTCGACGGTGACCATTGAAATCGACGGCGAACTCGAAACGTACACGATCGTCGGTGCGATCGAGGCGAAGCCTTCGGCCGGCCGGATCTCCAACGAGTCACCGGTCGGCAAGGCGCTGCTCGGGCACCGCGCCGGTGAGACAGTCACCATCCAGACGCCGAACGGGCAGATCACGGCGCGCATCGTGAAGGTCGAGTGACCATTCGCCCAGGGTGGCAGCAGTGGCACGCTTGGGGCCGGATGATCTCGAAGCGTTCGTCACGCAGCACGGCGCGCGAGCACGCGTGCGGCGGCTCGGCCAGCCAACTCGTACGGTGGACGAGGCAGCTCGCGCGCTCGGCGTCGAGCCGCGTTCGATCGTGAAGTCGCTCGTCTTTCGCAGTACCGACGGTCTCACCGTGGTCGCGGTCGTGCGAGGTGACCAGCGTGTCGATCCGGAGCGCCTCGCTCGAGCGAGCGGATCCTCCGGTCTCAAACTCGCTCCAGCGCCGGACGTGGTCGCCGTGACCGGGTACCCGGCCGGAGCGACGCCACCGGTCGGCCATCGCTCGCCGCTCCCCGTGTACGTCGACCCGGCGGTACTCGAGGAAACCGTCGTCTACGGCGGGGGCGGAGACGACCAGAGTATGCTCGAAATCACGACAGACGACCTCGTCCGTCTCGCTCGGGCGACCGTGGCACCGATCGCCAAGGAGAGCTGATCGTTCTGCACTACCGGCGCTGTTCCCCACGCTGCGCGAGAAAAGCCTCGACCGCCTCGCGCGTCGGCACCGCATCCGGCCCGACACCCTGCACCTTGAGGGCAGCGGCGGCAGCAGCCATCTTAGCGGCCCACAGCGTCGGTTCTCGACGAGCCCGCAGTGCGAACAGGACAGCAGCGAAGACATCACCAGCACCGGTATCGTCCCGCACCGGTACAGGATAAGCCGGGATGTCATAGGAGCGGCCACGATCGATGACCGTAGCACCTTCCGGTCCGCGGGTGATGGCAACGATGCCGCGCTGGGCGATCGCCTCGATCTCGTCACGAGCGAGCGTGTGTTCGATCGTACTCAGCACGAATCCGTCGACTCGCGCCACGAACTCCAACGGCAAACGCAGCGGAATCAGCCGCACCCGACCGCCCTGACGTGGCCACTGGCGCATCCACCCCTGCGGCGTCGTCCCGAGAAACTCCGGACTCACCCGGCTTGCCTGGCGTGGATCGATCTCCTGGGCGACGGGCGCGAAATGGATGACGGGCGCTGACCGCCAGGTGGGGGGCAAGCCACTCAGATCGATCGGACCGGCCCAGGAATGGATCGTCTGTTCGCGCCGACCTGCGACGGAGCGATTGGTGAAAACGGTCGGCACGGTGCTTTCCTGTACGATGACGGCAACCTCGCGGGAAAATCGGGCCAAATCCTCCAGGATACCGGGCCCATACGCCTCGAAGTTTCCCCGCGTCAAGATCGCCGCATCGAGGCCGAAACGTGCTGCCGCCAGCGCAGCGTACAACGCTGTCCCGCCGAGCCTCGGCGTCCCCGTCATGGGATCCAGATCGACGGTAACATGCCCGATCGCGACGTAGTGAGGAGCACGGGGCGAGCCCACGCGAACGATCCTTTCCGAGACGCAGAGGCGGTGGGCTACGACTGGCGAGGATAGACCGTGACACGTCGCTGGTCGCCCTCGCCACTGCTCCGCGTCTCGACATCCGGGTTATCGCGCAAGGCGACATGGATGACGCGACGCTCGTTGGCCGGCATCGGCTCGAGCGTCACCGGCTGCTTGGTGCGCGCCACCTGCCGGGCCACACGTTGCGCCAGCGCGATCAATGCCTCCTCGCGCCGACTTCGATACCCCTCGACGTCGATGATCACCCGTGTCCAGGAAGGAAGCCGGCGATTGACCAGCACGTTCACGAGATACTGGAGTTGCGCGAGATGCTCGCCACGCCGGCCGATCAGCATACCTGCGTGCGGACCGTGAATGTCGATGAACACCGTTGGAGGGTCTTCCGGCCCCAGCTCGATGATCGATGGGTTGTCGACCGCGAGTACTGTGCACGAAAATCCCATGGCATGGAGCAACTCGCGCACCACTTGCTTGACGATCGCTTCCGTCTGCGCATCCGGGCGCCTGACCATGCCGCGCGGGACCTCACCGCTGCCGAGCGGCGTGACCCGCACCAGCGCCTCGCCTCCGTACGGAACGTTGTCCACGAGCACCTCGACGTGGACACGTTCACGCGGTAACCCCAACTGCTCGAGGGCGAGTCGAACCGCCTCGTCCACTGACCGTGCCTGAATCTCGACGGCCTTTTTCTGATTCTGCACCATCACCGCGCCCCTGTCCCCCGTTGTCCCGGTCCAGCGGGGCACGCTGCGCGACCCGAGCTCCACTTAGCTCTGGCGCTTGCCGCGTGGCCGTGATCGCCGCGGCACCAGCGCCTCCGGATCGAGCGGCGGTTGCTTTTCGGTCGAGGGCTCGACGGACATAGGCCGCTGACGCGCATCACCGTCAGCCGGGGACGCCGTCCCGGGCTGGCCCTCTTGCTGCAGCTGTGCCTGCTGGAGGAGTCGGCCGAAAAGACCACCGCTCCGTTGCTGCTCGGCCCGCTTCTTCGGATCGACGTAGCCTAGTCGCCGGTGCTCGGGCAACTCGGGCAAAAAGGGAAGCCAATCGCGCATCGCACCCCAGCCGGTGATCAACCACTGCTGCACCACGCTATACAGTGCAGAAACCACCCAGTACAACACTGGACCAGCAGCGAAGTTCCAGCCGAAGAGCACCACCATCGCTGGCATGAAGAGCATCATCGAATACATCATCTGCTGCTGCGGGTCATCGAAACGGCGCATCCCTGCCGGTCGTGTCATTCGTGTCTGGATGAACTGGAACAAACCTGCCAGGATCGGCAGAATATGCAGCGGATCCGGCTTCGAGAGGTCGGGAACCCAGAGGAAACCATGCGCCCACGCACCGACCTGACTCATCGAGAGGTTACGAATCGCGAAGTACAAACCGAAGAAAATCGGAATCTGCAGGAGCATCGGCAAGCAGCCCGACATCGGGTTGATGCCGTGCTCCTGGTAGAGCTTCATCATCTCCGCCGAAAGGCGCTGGCGGTCTTGACCGTATTTCTTCTGCAGCTCGCGGATCTTCGGCTGCAGCTCTTGCATCGCCTTGGTCGAACGCACCGACTTGATCGTCAGAGGCAGGAGCAGCGTCTTGATGAGGATCGTGAAGAGGATAATCGCGATCCCAGCACTCCCAGTGAGTTCGGCGGTTCGCGCCAGGCCCCACTCGATCGCGTAGACGAACTGATCCCAGATGATCAACGGTTTCCCTCCGATTGCTGCATCGCTACCCGGTCGTCGCCATCAGGGGACTGGATCGTACCCACCGGGATGGAAAGGATGACAACGGAGCAGACGTCGCACCGTCAACACGCCACCTTTGATGATACCGTACCGGGCGATCGCCTCGTATCCGTACTCCGAGCAACTCGGGTAGAACCGACACGCCGCCGGCAAGCCTGGCGAAATGAAGCGCTGGTAGAAACGAATGAGGAGGAGAGCCAGCTTCGTCATGTGCTCCCGTCTCCGGCCTCGGTCGCATCCCCCTGGCTGGTACGCATCAAGCCAGCTCGACGGAGGAGCGACGCGACCTGCGCTGCGACTTCATGATACGTTACGGACCGCTCCGCGAGTGCCCCTCGAGCGACGAACACGACGTCGTACCCTTGTTCGAGAGCCGGATGGAAACGCCGCACCGCCTCACGCAGCCAGCGCTTCACCTTGTTGCGCCGGACAGCCTTGCCTACCCGCTTGCCGACAGCGAATCCATAGCGATTATGCTCCAGCCCGTTTGGCGCGACGCTCAGCACCAGCAGCCGATCAGCCACCGTTCGGCCGCGCCGACGGACTCGCTCGAAATCTCGGGAGCGGCGGAGCCGCAGCCGCCGCGCAATCACCGTGAACCCTAGCGCTTATTCGGCGTCAACTTCTTCTCATCCGAGACGGTGAGCTTCCAGCGGCCCTTTCGTCGGCGTCGCTTCAGGACCGCCCGTCCACCACGAGTGCTCATCCGAGCGAGAAAGCCATGGACTCGCTTCCGCCGCAGTCGCTTCGGCTGGTACGTCCGCTTCGGCACCGCTCAGCTCCTCACACCCTACGCTCTCTTCATCGAACACAAAAAAGCCCGCGTCGGCAGCTGCCGCCACGGCATGAGGAGTATAGCACACGTGCCCCCTCACGTCACCGCCGCGGCGACGCCATTGAGCACAGCAGCCATCCGTCGCACGAACTGCTGCCTCCCAGTATTCATGTGCCGGTTGGAAACAAAGGCCACCAGCAGGTCGTACTCTGGGTCGTACCATGCCGCACATCCCGTTGCACCCGTGTGCCCGAAACTGCGTGGCGAAACGAGATCGACTTCCCCGAAATACCCGCCACCGACCTCGAAACCATAGCCCCATCCGGGAAGCCCGAACGCCTCCGGTGTTTGGCGTCGCGTCATGGCAGCCACGGACGCGGCGGACAACACTCGGCCTGGTGCATACGGTGTGAAGTGGGTGAAGAATCGCACCAGATCCTGTAGCGTCGCCACCACACCCCAGGCTGGATGCGCCAAGCGGAGGCCATACGCCGCTCCGTACATCGCCCAGGGCTCGCCCTCCCCCAGTCCACCCACCACGTGCGCCAAGCGGCTCGTCACTGCGTCGGAATCGGGCAACGGGAACCAGGTATCGGTCAACCCCGCCGGTTCGATGACGAACTCGCGCACGAGCGTGGCAAATGCTTGGCCGGTGACCCGCTCGGCAACGAGCGCGAGTATGCCGTAGCCGAGATCACTGTAACCCACCCGCGTTCCCGGAACGAAATCCAACGGCTGGTCAAGACCCACCTCCAGTAACTCGTCGAGCGGGAGACGCTGCCGCAGCAAGGTCTCGATATCCGGCGCCTCATACGGAACGCCGGCGGTATGGGTCAGGAGATGTCGGATCGTGATCGCTCGCCGTTCTTCGTTATCGAGTTCGTCCAGCACGGTAGCGATCGGCATGCTGAGCGTCAGGAGGCCACGCTCGACGAGCGCCATGATCGTGCTGGCTGTAAACACCTTGCTGATCGAGGCAAGCGGCCAGAGGATATCTGGGCCAGCCCCCACTCCCGGCGCAGCCTGCCCGCCATACCACTCGAGAACACGCTCCCCGCGTACGACTACGAGCAACCCAGCACCGTCGAACTCCCCGCGCTCGATAGCTTCCTCGATCCCCGCCACGACACGATGCAGTCGTTCTTCCATCACCACGCCCCTCGATCCCGACCGTGCCGTTCAACCTCACGATCGAACCACCCCGATTTGGCACTTTTGGGCTGTCTTCCGTGCACCGGGACTAACCGTAATGCAAATGGTACCGTACGGTACACTCGCCGCCGAGGCAACCTGCCGAGGATCGAGACATGCACCAACCGTTCGAACACCACCGCGCAGAAGACTTCTTCCGTGAAGTTCTACTAACTGTCCTGCCGCTCGTTCATGCCGATCTCGGAGGCTTCTTCGTCTTCGACGAGCGGTTCGAGCGCACGATCAGCGGGACGATCGTCGGCGAACAACCGCCGCGTGCGCTTCCACCTGTCGCGGTTGTCAAGGCACCACCGGCTGCCGTTCCAGCGGAGCGATGGTTGAAGGAGCACCACCGCCCACTCCATCTCTTCCGGCCACGTGATTGGGAACGGTTCCCTCCTCTCAATCCAGGGCTGCGCGCGCTGGCCGAGCAGGGCCGACTCGTCGGCCTGGCCATCCCGCTCGTCTGGGAAAACGACCTCATCGGTGTCGCCTACTTCTGGCGGCACCGTACCCCTTGCCCATTTACGCACCGGGAGATCCGTCGAGCGCAACGCTGGTGCCAGCTCGCCACGCTCGTCGCCGTTGCCAGCCGACTGTGGGAACGCGAAGCATCACTCCGGGTGAACCTCGAGCATCTTCTGGAGATCGATCGCCGGTTGGAACGGATCACCAGCTTGTCCTCGCTAGGCCGGACACTGCGCGCAGCGCTTCTTGAGTTTCTCGCTCCTGCCTCGATCGCGTTCCTCCTGCGCATCGGTTCCGAGCGAGTCGAAGTGTTTTCCGACGACGTCGCCGATCCGATCCGCACACAGCTCCGCACGCTGGTGCTCGAGCGACGAGTGCTGCAGGACACGGGATCGGAAATCGTCAGACTGAGTCGCCCCCAGGCACGCCAGGCACTCGGACCATGGGTCGACCACCTGCCCCGCGAGGTCGCTGAAGTCCTGGCCGTGCCGATCGTGGGCGAAGGTCGGGCCCACGGCTTCCTGGTCGCCTGGGCTGCCACCGTCCCAGCGACTCGGATCCTGGACCAGCAATCGAGCACCTTGCCGATCCTGATCAGGCACATTGCCACCGTCGTCGAGCGCATCACTGCACATGCCCAGCTCCAGCAAACCAACGAGCAACTTCGCGCGCTCCTCACCGTCGCCCAGCATGTCGCCACTGCTGAGTCGACGACGGAACTGCTCACCCACGTCGAACGCGTACTGCGGACGCACCTCCGCTACGATGCTTTGATCTACCTCGAACCCGACTGGAACAATTCCTCGCTGTTGCGGGTCGCCTGGGGAAGCGGCACCTACCCGGAGGCAGAGATCGGTCACCGTATCCCGATCGACCGCAGCCTCGCTGGCTCCGTTTACCGAACCGGGAGAGCGATAGCGCTCGCTGACTCCTGGGAAGACCCGCGTACATTCCATCGACCCGAGCGACGTTTTCCGTTCCACTCGGTTGTCATCCACCCGGTTCAGGTGGGGGACAAGGTCGTCGGCGTCCTCGGCTTCGGCCGCACAACTGTCTCACCTTTCTCCGAGTACGAGCAACAGCTCACTGGGCTCGTCGCGAATGAACTCGCCACGGCACTGGCGGTCGTACAGCATCGTCAATCGCTCCGCCTCCACGCTGAAAGTCAGTCGCTGCTCGCAGATCTCAGCAGCATCCTCCTCCAGGAACTCGACCTGGCATCGGCCGCACATTCGTGTGCGGAGCGTATCGCCGCGTGGAGTGGGCAGGCTGTAGCACTCGTCCTCTGTTCCCCGATCGATCACCGGCGCGTCGTCGCTGTCGCAGGCCCTGACACGACCCCGCTCGCGGCACACCTGTCGGATCTTGCCCATCCCGATTTCGTGCACTGGCTGGCCGCACGTGCTACGGCACGCCTGCTCGTCTTCCGGACCGCCGAGGTGCTTCCCGAGCCATTCCGCGCGCCGATGGCCAGCCTGGTCGCGGTCTACGGGGCCGTCCTCGTCCTGCCGCTCACCCCTGCCGATCTACCGACCGGCTTCCTCCTGCTCGTCCCATCAGCAGCATTCTGGAGTCAATCGCAGTGCGTGTCCGATACGCTCACCCAGGTGCAGGCTCGACTCCTCGAAGCCCTGACGCGCTGGATCGGGGCACTGGAGCGTGAGTACGTGACTCGACTCTCGCTGGAACTCGCAACAGTTCGCGACGAGCGCGAATGGGCTCGCCTGCTGCTCGAGCAGTCCGAGGTACTCATCCCTCGCGATCTCGCGGTCATCTTTCGCGTCGATGTCGATCACGACGCCCTGGTCCCTCTCGCGGCGACAGACCACTTCCGCTCTCTACCTGCGAACTGGACGATTCCGCTGAATGATTTCCGCGGGCTCGATGACCGGATCCTCCGTGAGCCGGTCGTCGTTTCCGTTCCCACCTCTCGTCTGAGCTATGCGCTGCGCCATGCAGCCGCGAGCCAGCTGATCACGGTTCTCACGGCACCCCTGATCGTCGATGGAGCGACAACGGGAATCGTGCTCCTCGGTCGCTTCGGTCTTCGCGGCTTCACACCCAGCGAACGCCAGCGCCTCCTCGCAGTCGCCTCCGGAGGTGCACTGGCCCTGCACATCGTGCGCGGCCACGAGCGAGAACGTGCCCTGTACCGAGCCTCGGTCGAGGCCCTTGCCGCGGCAGTCGACGCGAAGGATCCAGCGACCCACGACCAATCGCGCCGTGTCGCCCATATCGCGCGGATCATCGCTCGGCAGATGAAGCTTCCGCGCGATGAGATCGAGCAGATCGAACTCGCTGCCCTCCTCCATGATGTCGGCAAGCTCGGGATTCCCGATGAGATCCTGCGGAAACCAGGGGCGCTCTCCCCCGCCGAGTGGTCGCTCATCCGGGCACATCCAGACGTGGGTGCCGAGATACTCGCCGGCCATCCTCAGCTGCAATTGATCGTCCCGCTCATCCGAGCACATCACGAACGCTGGGACGGCAAGGGATACCCGCAGGGGCTTCGGGGCGAGGAGATTCCGGTCGGAGCGGCGATCATCGCCTTGGCCGACGCGTTCGACACGATGATTTCGGATCGGCCCTACCGGCCAGCACTGCGACTGAGAGACGCGGTCGAGGAGATCAGACGGTGCCGTGGCACGCAGTTCCATCCAGCGGTCGTCGATGCGTTCTTGGAAGCGTTGCAGGATCCCGAAGGTTTCCCGCTCTTTCTCTCGCAACACACCCTGCAATCGCGGGCACCGCTTACCGTGCACGCCATCCACGAGGTCGGCGAGCAGTTGCCAGCGGTAGCCGATCTGGAAACGCTCGCCGAAGTCATCGACTATGCCGTCTCCGGCACGATCTCCAACGACAACATCGTCATTTTCCTATTGGACGACTCGGACGACACCTTGTACATTGCCTACTCGCGTCACGACGCCGATGTAGCAGCAGCACTGCGCTTACCGCGCGGTCACGGACTGACCTGGCGCGTCATCGAGTCCGGCACCCCGCAGGCGGTCGTGGTGCCGGAAGCACCGCCCGGCACGGTCGTCACCTGGGGACGGCGGTCGCTCTACGCTGTGCTGGTCGCCCCGCTCATCGACGCCGAGCGAGCCATCGGAGCCCTTGCTGTCTCGCGAGTCGAGCTTCGTCCCTTCACTCAGCAGGAAGCGGAAGCGCTCGCCCGCTTGGGACGGAATCTCGGCCCACTGTTCTCGTCGCTGCGTGCACGGCGCGGCACCTCACCCGATCAGACGCTGCAGGTCGATCGCACCGATGGCTGTCAACAGGACGATCAAGACCGGCTGGTGCACGAGATAGAGCAGCAGGCTGTGCCGACCCAGCCAGACCAAGAGGCCGGTTCCCGGCAGCGTCGCAGCCTCCGGTAAACGCCACCGGCGTACCCCGCGACCGTAGAACCAGACACCGAAGCTAACCCCCAGTAGGACGAAAGCCAACCAGGGGAAGAGCGGCCGGAAGTCGAAGGATCGGTATCCCTCCGGCACCAGTCCGAGCCAGAAGAGCCACGGGTTGCCAGGCAAGCGCCCCAAAAAGAATCCCAGCACTGCTGCTGCTCCTGCGATCAGGAGATTCCATTCGCGCAACCGGAGCAAGGGCAGGCTCACGAGATTGGAGAGCAGGATGAGATGGAGGATACCGAACAGCACGACATCCGCCGGGCTGACGAACCAGGTCACGACAGTCACGAGCAGGGCAGCAGCCGCCAGGCGGGAAAAGCGACGCACCAAGTGACGGCGATACCGAACAGGGTCGCTCCCCAGGCGCTGGTGGGCCAGTACCAGCGAGACGCCGCTCACGAAGAGAAACAGGCTGGCGATGAAGTCAGCGAACATCCGCCAGCCACCGACCGTGACCGCGATCGGCCACCCACCGAACGCTGCCAGGTCGAACGCCGTGTGGTAGACAACCATCAGCAGGAACGCCACACCACGCGCCGCGTCGACTTCCCAGAATCGGGTTCCGCCGGCTGCTCGCCTTGCTGTCCGCTGCAGCGTTCCCGCACCTGCGAACTTCATCACCTCACCGAGCTGGTGAGTAAGCCGGTTCGCTCGGCACCCCGGCAACTGCGCACGGCCGTGGTGCGACACGCACCGGCAATACGACGAGCGCGGCGGCGATCCCAGCTAACGCCGAGATCGCGAGCGACCAGGTGTAACTCCCGCTCCAATCGAAGAGGGCGCCACCCAGGGCCGAACCAGCGGCAGTTCCGATCGGCATGATGGCGAAGAGGATCCCGAAAATCGTGCCGAGCCGACGCCGGCCGTACAGTGTCGCACAGAGCGAGGACGTGAGCGGCGTCGTCGCGCTCCAGGAAAACCCGATGACAAGCGCCGCAACCAGGAGCCCCACTGCGTTCGAGCCGACCAGCAACAGCAACACGAAGCCGATCCCACGCAGAGCGTAGACCGTCGACAGCGGCAAGCTGCTCCCGCTCCGGTCGAGCCACCAGCCGCTCGCGAAGGCCCCAGCGATGCTCGCCCACCCGGTCAGGGAGAGACCCGTTGCCGCGAGCGTATGACTGGCACCGAGGCGGGTCGCGTAATCGACGAAGTACGTCATCACCCACCCCATCGTAAAGCCGCAAACGAAGAACCCAAAACCGAGTTGCCACCAGGTAGGCGTCCGGAGCGCATCGCGAACGGAGCAGCCGCTCGCATCGCCCGCCGAACGTTGGAGGGTGCCCCGACGGCGCAGCAGGACAAAGGCCACCGGAGCGAGCGAGAGGAGTGCGAGGCCGAGCACAGCGAACGCGTCCCGCCAGCCGAGTACCGCGACGATCGTCGCCAGCAGCGGCACCACCAGGGCCTGGCCAGCCGGATTGGCCGTAGCTGCGAGCGAGAGCGCAGTCGTTCGACTTCGCTCGAACCAGGCCGCGACGACTGGCGTCAGGAGTGTGGGCGAAAGACTGGCCAGCCCGACACCCGCCAGCACACCCAGCCCGAGCGTGAGCACGAGAAGGGAAGATGCCCGGCTCCCGATGAGCAACCCGAGGCCGAGAGAAACGAGCCCAGCACAGGCGACTACCCGCGCGGAGAGCGTATCGACCAGCCAGCCGACCACCGGTTGTGCGAATCCGACGATGAGAACGCTGAGCGAGACCACCGAACCGAGCGCCGCATGGCTGACCTGAAGATCGCGCTGCATGTCCGGGAAGACCAGACCGACGAGAAACCGCCCCCCGGCGGCCGTCGCCATGATCGCTGTGACGCCCATGAGCGCCAGCCAGGCACCCATCTGGGAACGATGCGCTTGCTCCATTTACTGACCTCCCGCACCGCTCTGCTCGGGAACGGTACTCGACAGCTCCGGGACAGTCAACGATGGACAAATTTGTCCCTCGCCGGGTACAGCTGCGAAGAGAGCACTCCCGGTTGGCAACCCGCTGCGCAGAATGGTACGTTGTTGAAATGGTGGACAAGGGAACCAGTGAACGGCGACGACGGAAGCGAGTAGGTCGCGAGCCGCCCTCAGCGAGTCCGGGACGGTGCGAGCCGGACGGGAACGTCGCGACTGAAGATCCTTCTCGAGCCGCTGTCCGAACCGGTACGGAGGTACCGCAGTAGGCACAGCCGGGGGCTGCCCGTTAGCGCAGCGGAGAGTGGGCGCGAAAGTACTGCTTTCGCGTCAACTGAGGTGGTACCGCGGGCAACCCCCGCCCTCAGGCTGAGGGCGGGGGTTTTCGATAGCGCGACGTGTTTCGGAGCATCGGAGCGCAAGACGACTCGATGGCACGGAGGTGCACGAGATGTTCGAACCGGTACCGACCAGGGACGTCGACTTCCCCGCACTCGAGCGTGCGATCCTCCGCTGGTGGTACGACCACGGCATCGTGCAAAAGTACATCACGCGGAACGCGAACAGCGAGAAGCGCTACTCCTTCATGGACGGCCCGATCACGGCCAACAATCCGATGGGCGTGCACCATGCCTGGGGGCGCACCTACAAGGACTTCTACCAGCGTTTCTACACGATGCTCGGGTACCGGCAGCGCTACCAGAACGGCTTCGACTGCCAGGGGCTGTGGGTCGAAGTCGAGGTGGAACGGGAACTGGGGTTCACGTCCAAGCGTGACATCGAGGCCTACGGCATCGACCGGTTCGTCGAGAAGTGCAAAGAGCGTGTCTTCACCTACTCGGCGATCCAGACCGAGCAATCCAAGCGCCTCGGATATTTCATGGACTGGGACAACTCCTACTACACCCTGTCGGACGAAAATAACTACGCGATCTGGCATTTCCTGAAGGTCTGTCACCAGAATGGCTGGATCTATCACGGATACGACGTCATGCCCTGGTGTCCCCGCTGCGCGACTGGGCTCTCCGAGATGGAGGTCAGTGAGGGATACAAGGAAATCACTCACCTGAGCGTCTACGTGCGCTTTCCGATCGAAGGGCGAGAGCGCGAGTCGCTTCTCGTCTGGACGACGACACCGTGGACGCTCACGGCGAACGTCGCCGCCGCTGTCCATCCCGATCTCACCTACGTGCGCGTGCGCCAGGGTGAAGAGATTCTCATTCTGGCCGAAGAAGCGGCACGTCACGCACTCCGCGGTCCCTACGAGGTGTTGCAGTACCTCAAGGGCAGCGACCTGGTGGGCCTGCGGTATCGGGGTCCCTATGACCATCTGCCGGTCAATGCGAACGTCGAACACCGCGTCATCCCGTGGGAAGCTGTCGACCCCAGCGAGGGAACCGGGATCGTGCACATCGCGCCGGGGTGTGGCCGTGAGGACTATCAGCTGAGCAAGGAACATCACCTGCAGGTCATCGCACCGCTCACCGAGGACGGGTATTACGTCGACGGGTTCGGCTGGTTGACCGGCAAGCATGTCCACGCCGTCGCCGAGCCGATCGCCGATGACCTCGAGCGCCGGGGCCTGCTCTACCGTCGCGAGCCCTACCTGCACCGCTACCCGACCTGCTGGCGGTGCGGCACCGAACTCGTCTTCCGCCTGGTCGACGAATGGTTCATCGCCGTCGATCCCTGGCGCGAGAAGGTCATGGAAGCAGCTCGCCAGGTTCGCTGGATTCCCGAGTTCGGTCTGGAACGCGAGCTCGACTGGCTCCGCAACATGGACGACTGGATGATCTCCAAGAAGCGCTACTGGGGACTCGCTCTGCCGATCTGGCAGTGCCCGGAGTGCGGCTGGTTCGATGTCATCGGCAGCGAGCAGGAACTCAAGGAACGCGCGATCGCTGGCTGGGAGGAGTTCGAGGGACATACGCCGCACCGCCCTTGGATCGACGCTGTCAAGATTCGTTGCGAACAGTGCGGTGCAGTGGCCAGCCGTATCCCCGATGTCGGCAATCCGTGGCTCGACGCCGGTATCGTGCCGTTCTCGACGCTCCGCTACCGGCATGACCGCGCCTACTGGCAAGAGTGGTTCCCGGTCGATTTCATCACCGAATCGTTCCCGGGCCAGTTCCGGAACTGGTTCTACTCCCTCCTCGCCCAGAGCACCGTCCTCACCGGCCAAGCGCCGATGAAGACGTGTTTGGGCTTCGCCCTGCTCCGGGACGAGAAGGGTGAAGAGATGCATAAGAGCAAGGGGAACGCGATCTGGTTCGACGAGGCAGCCGAGCGCGCTGGCGTGGACGTTATGCGCTGGCTGTACCTCAAGCACAATCCGGCCCAGAATTTGAACTTCGGCTGGCGCCTGCTGGACGAGGTTCGGCGAACCTTCCTCCTGCCGCTCTGGAACTCCTACGCGTTCTTCGCCAACTACGCGCGCCTGGACGGTTTCGATCCGCGCCAGCATGACGTGCCGCTCGCTGAGCGAACGCTCCTCGACCGCTGGATCCTGGCCCGGCTGCAGCAGGTCATCGCCACCGTGCGCGACCGTATCCAGGACTACGACTCGATGAATGCCGCGCGAGCGATCCAGGACTTCGTCGTCGACGACCTTTCCAACTGGTACATCCGGCGCAACCGTCGCCGCTTCTGGAAGACGGAGAGCGACCAGGACAAGGCAGCCGCCTACCTGACGCTCTATGAGGTCCTCGTCACGCTCGCCAAGCTCCTGGCCCCGTTCATCCCGTTCACGACCGAGCTCATGTACCAGAACCTCGTGCGTCGGGTCGATCCACAGGCACCGGAGTCGGTGCACCTCACCGACTACCCGGAAGCCGACTCGAGCAAGGTCGACCTGTCCTTGATCGACGATATGAACTGGCTGCTGCGCGCCGTCGAGCTCGGTCGAGCGGCCCGCAACAAGGCGGGTGTCAAGGTCCGCCAGCCACTGCCGCGGGCTGTCATCGCCGCACGTGATGCCTCGGCCCGGCGCGCCATCGAGCGGTTGCTCGATCAGTTCATGGACGAGCTCAACGTCAAAGCGGTCGAGTTTGCCGATCGTCCGGAGGAATACCTGTCCTATCGCGTGAAGCCCAATCTGCCCGTGCTGGGCCCCCGCCTGGGCGCCAGACTACCAGCACTTCAGAAGCTGTTGGCAGAGCTGGATCACAACCAGCTGGCCCGCCAGTTGCGACTCGGCCATCGACTGACGCTCGTCATCGACGGAGAGGAAGAAGAGTTCGGGCCGGACGACTTCCTCGTCGAGACGATCGATCGGCCGGGCTTCGCTGCCTTCGAGGACCGGGACCTCCTCGTGGCGGTCGATCTCACCATCACGCCCGAGTTGAAGCTGGAAGGCCTCGCACGCGATTTCGTGCGCGGCGTTCAGGAAGCCCGCAAGAACGCCGGCTTCGAGATCGACGACACGATCGTCGTCGTGTATCGGGCATCCAGTGAGCTCGCTGAGGCCGTCGAGCGCTTCCGCGACTACATCGCGCACGAAACACTGGCCGTCGAGTTGGGGGCCGGTGATCCGGAACACGAAGACGGACATATCGAGGAAGTGCGCGTCGGACGCGAGCGCTTCGTCGTCTCGCTCCGTCGAGTCGGCCGCCTGGCCGAGGTTCGCCGGTGAGATCGGACGTCCAGTTCATGTTCCACGAGTCGTCCCGATCCCAGCCCGACGACATCCTCGTTCCGGGCTGGGATCGGGAGCACCGGGGCCCGCTGCGTGAACGAACCATCGTACTCCCACGCACCGGGCAGACATTCCGCATTGTCCAGCCCGCCGACATCGACCGTCTCCTCGACCTGGCTGCCAACGACCCTGAGGAGAACCTTCCCTACTGGGCCGAGCTCTGGCCCAGCGGGATCGCCCTGGCTGATGCCGTTCTCCTCGATCCCCGTCGCGTCCACGACACCCTGGTAATCGAACTCGGCTGCGGACTCGGCCTGACCGCTGCTGCTGCGCTCCAAGCAGGTGCACGCCTCCTGGCCACCGATTACGACCCGGCAGCCTTGCTCTTGACGCGCTGGAACTGCCGGTGCAACGTCGGGCGCGAGCCGATGGTCATGCAGCTCAACTGGCGACGACCGAGTGCTGAGTTCTTCGCGCTCGTGGGATCCACCGGCGTGCCTCTCGTGCTCGCTGCCGATGTGCTCTACGAGCAGCGCGACATCGAACCACTGTTGAGCTTGATCGACCGGATCCTCGCGCCGGGTGGCCTACTCTGGCTCGCCGAACCGGGGCGGCAAACGGCAGCTGTGTTCGTGCAACGCCTGCTCGATCGTGGCTGGAGCGACGAGATCGACCAGTGGACCGGGCCCTGGCCTGACTCGAGCGACAGCAAGGTCACCGTGTCGGTCCATCGCTTGCAGCGCCCACACATTCCACGACCGGCGGGCTGATCGACCGTATTGATCAGCCCGCCGGTACCTCAGCAGAGCAGCGAGCACGCGCCCGCAGGCCCGGCGTCGCATCGAGGAGGAATGGCTTTCGCATCCGCTCACCCTGTGCTACCCTGCGCGCGGAAATACTGAAGAGGAGCGAGCAGATCATGCGCATCGACTGCCATACACACTTCTATCCGGCGGGGTACCTCGCGGCGATCGAGCAGTCGAGCGATCATGCCGAACTCCGCCGCGAGCCCGACGGCACGCTCGTTCTCGCCTACGCTGGCGACTATAACGTCCTCGCTCCTGCTCACCACTCGCTCGAGGCTCGCCTCGCCGACATGGAACGGGCGGGTATCGATTTCGCGATCCTCTCGCTGACGACACCGGGCGTGCATGTGGAACGAGCGGAGCGGGGCATCGCCTTAGCGCGTATCGTCAACGACGAGTTCGCGCTGATCCAGCAGCGGTACCCCACCCGCTTCCGTTGCCTTGCCACCTTGCCGCTCCAGGCAGCCGAGCACGCAGCGCGCGAACTGGAGCGAGCCACACAGGAACTCGGACTGGTCGGCGCGATGCTGTTTTCGAACGTCAACGGAAAACCGATCGATCTCCCCGAGTTCTGGCCAGTCTACGAAGCAGCCGAAGCGCTCGGCGTCCCGCTGGTTATCCACCCGACCGCGCCAGCTTTCGCTGACCACCTCGCCGACTATCGGCTGGTCGCCTTGCTGGGCTTCGCCTACGACACCACGATGGTCGCGGTCCGCATGGTGCTCGGGGGCGTCCTCGATCGCTTTCCTCGTCTGACGCTGGTGCAAACGCATCTCGGCGGTGTACTTCCGTATCTTGCCGAGCGGGTTCAGCGTGGGTATCGCGCGTATCCGGAACTCCGCGGCCGGCTACAGCGCGATCCGATGGACTATTTCCGCGACATGTACTTCGACACGGTGCTCTTCGACCCGGCGTGTCTTCTGCTCGGTCTCGCCTTCGTCGGCGAAGATCGGCTCCTCCTCGGTAGCGACCATCCGCACCAGGTCGGGGATATCGAACGCGCTCCTCGTGTCATCGAAGAACTCCCGATCTCACCGCACGCCAAGAACAAGATCCTCAGCGAGAACGCTCGGCGCCTCTACCGCCTTCCGATCGAGACGGAGTCGTGATGGCGCGGTCGAGTCTCCTCGTTCTCCAGAGCGGTGGTCCCACGGCTGTGATCAACGCGACGCTCGCTGGTGTGCTGGAAGGGGCACGCGAACAGGGCTTCGGGCGAGTTCTCGGCGCCCTGCGAGGATTCAGCGGTCTCCTCGAAGGGCACCTAGTCGACCTCACGGCACTCAGCGGCGATCGACTGGAGCGGCTGGCCCGAACACCCGGTGCGGCGCTGGGCACCTCGCGCGAGCGCGTGGACGCGCGTTCTGCCCCGCAGGCGCTTCGGATCCTGGACCAGCAGCGCATCGAAACGGCTGTCGTCATCGGTGGCAACGACACGGCTGCCAACGCGCAAGCGCTGCTCACGGCAGCCACGGAAGTAGGCCAACCGCTGACTGTCATCCACGCACCGAAAACGATCGACAACGATCTCCCCGAAACCGATCACACACCCGGATACCCCTCAGCGGCGCGCTTCCTGGCACAAGCGACCCGTGATATCCTGATCGACTCCTGGTCAGTACGCGACTTATATCCCGTCACCCTCCTCGAAGTACAGGGCCGCAATGCGGGGTGGCTCGCTGCGGCCTGCGCGGTCGCTGCACCAGCGTTGTTGCGCGACCACCTGCTGCTGTTCTTTCCCGAACGACCGCCGGAATCCCCGGCATCCCTGATCGACGAACTGCTCGAAGCGAAACAGGCGCGCGGCTGGTTGGTCGCCGTGATCCCGGAGACGCTCCGCGACCGGCGCGGTCAGCCGGTCGCCGGCCCGGCCGCCCGGTGGGTGGACCCGCACGGCCACCCGTACCCGGCGAGTCCGGCTGAGTCACTCGCCACAGCTCTCGCAACGCGAGCTGGGCTGCGAGCGCGCGTGATTCGCCCCAACGCGCTCGCCCGCTCGTTCACCGCCACAGCGTGCCCGCTCGATCGCGAGGAAGCACGAGCGATCGGTCGTACCGCCGTGGCTTGGGCACGAGCCGGACAGCAGGCCGTCATGGTCGCTATCCAGCGCCTCTCGGACGAGCCGTATCGTGTCGAGTTCCGCCCCGTCGGAATCGAGGCGGTGGCAGCCCGGGAGCGACTGCTCCCCGGCGACTTCATCGGTTCGGACGACCGCAGCGTTACCGAAGTGTTCCGCTCTTACGCCCGACCGCTCCTCGGGCATCTCGATGCCGGGGAGCCGATCCTCTTCGATTGACGACCGGCAAGGGACGATCAGATGACCACGTATCCCTCGCCGTCACGCTCCACCAACCGGCGCGCATAGCGCTCGAAATCGGGCAAGCGTGGCAACAACTCCCCGAAGAGACGCTCGTTAAACGCGTTGTGTGCCTCCCGGCTCACCCAGCGCTCCACCCACACGTACCGCTGTGCTTCGTCCAGCCGGACCAGTTCCGAGGAAACGCAACCCTCAGCTTCCCGCGCCGCAGCGATCAGGACTCGAAAGGCCTGCTCGAACTCCGGCTGCATCCCTTCCTCGACCTCGAAGAAGCTCAGATCGACGAACATCGGCCTCCCCCGTCCGCTCTTCTCGCTATCCTGCGTCGCCGATGGAACGAGCGTCAACCGTGCCGCAGCGCCGACCAGAGCTGTCGAGAGCGGGACGGCACGCTCCATCGGGCACCGCACAACTGAACGAACCGGTACACTCTTCGAGAAGGAGGTGGGGCAGGCCGATGCACCGACGAACGATCGGCATTCTCGGCGGCATGGGACCGCTCGCTACGGCAGAGTTCTACCGGCGGATCGTGCTACGCACTCCAGCGCGCTCGGATCAGGAGCATCTCCATGTCATTCTCGATGCCGACCCGACGATACCCGACCGCACAGCCGCGGCGCTCGGGCGCGGTCTCGATCCCACCCCTGCCCTCATCGCTGCCGCACGCCGACTCGAAGCCGCTGGTGCCGACTTTCTCGTCGTGCCGTGCAACACGGCCCACGCCTTCCTTCCGGCAGTGCAGGCAGCGATCACTGTACCGATCCTCGATATGATCGCTGAAGTGGCTGCTGCGATCGCCCAGTGTTACCCGCCCGCAACACGGATCGGACTGCTGGCGACGGAAGGAACGATCGCGACTGGCCTCTATGACCGGGCGCTGTCTCGGTATCACTTCCAGCTCGTCGTGCCCGACGAAGCGGTCCAGCGCCTGGTCAACCAGGCGATCGAACGGGTCAAGCAGGGACTCCTCGATCGCCAGACGGCAGCGCTCGTTTCCCCTGCAGTCGATCGACTCGCACGAGAGGGAGTTGCTGCCATCGTCATCGGCTGCACGGAATTGTCACTGCTGCCGGAGTGGCAAGCCGACCTGCCGTTCGTGGACGCGATCACGATTCTCGCTGATGCCGCTGTCGCGATCGGTCTCGGCCAACGGCCTCTACCGGCACCGCTGTCCGCGACGTGCCTCGCTTCGACCTGACCCACGCCGACGCACGAGCCTGTACACTCGAGTCGGCGACGGCGGCTCGCGCAGCCGCCAGGGGTATGCGATGCGTCGGTTGCTGGCGACGAACCTCGCGCTTTTCGTACTCGCAACCTGCTTCGGTCTACTCCTCTTCCCTACCGAGTGCACCTGTGGTGCGGCCGAACCACATCCGCACGTCCTGTTCGCCCTGCCGGGCCATCACCACGGCCAGCATACCCATCACGACACGAGGGAGAGCGGTGCTGCTGTCGTTTTCACCGTACCGACCGGATCGCTGAACCCCGTTGTCCCAGTCGCCACGCTCCCCACGCTCATCGTTCCCCTCGTGGCTTCGGTCAAGTGGCAGGGTACCGTGGCCAGGGAAACACGGTCTCCTCGCTGGTTACCAGTACCCGAACTACCCCCACCGCGCCCATGAGGCCTCCGGGGTCACAGATCGAGACTGAGTTGCACGAAAGCGTTAGGAGGGCACGGTGGGCACACGTTGGACGGTGCTGTTGATCATCGTCTCGCTCGTTTCCCTCGTCCCGCTGACTGCGGCGTGCCGCAGGGGAGAGGCAACCGCGAGCGTGCACGTCGAGGTCGTCGCAATCGACCCGTCTCCACCGACGGTTGGCCCAGCGACGGTGCGTTTCCGCCTCCAAGACAGCACCGAGGGGAAGCCCGTGGTGGGGCTCGGCACGGTCGAGGTCGAGGGAACGATGTCGCATGCCGGTATGGAGCCGGTCATCACCACGGCACGTGAAGAGGAAGACGGTGTGTACGTGACGGAGGGTTTCGCGTTCACGATGGGCGGGGACTGGATCCTCATCGTGCGCGGCACCTGGAATGGACAACGGTTCGAGGCCCGGGCCGAGATTCCGAACGTTCGCAGCAGCGCCGCCACACCGGTGCACCAACATGGGACGGTGAGACCATGAACCGCACGACAGTGCTGGGTAGCACATCTCGCCAGGGCTGGGACGAGCTCACGCAGTGGCCCCTGCTCGGCTGGGTGCTCCGCTGGCGACACGCACGGACAACCGCCCAGACGGTGCTCTTGCTGCTCGCGGGACTCGTCCTGTACGATGGCTTCTTCGGTCCCTCCCTCGCCCCCAAGAATCTGGCCGGAACGCTGCCCTGGGTCCACTGGCGCGGGTTCGTCGTGCTCGCGCTGCTCCTCGCCGGCAATCTGTTCTGCTTTGCCTGCCCCTTCATGCTGCCACGGCGACTGGCCCAGCAGCTGTTCCGGCCCACGCGCTCCTGGCCGCGCTGGCTGCCGGGCAAATGGGTCGCTATCACGCTCCTCGTCGGGTTTTTCTGGGCCTACGAGGCCTTCGATCTCTGGGCTAGCCCCCTGCTGACCGCCTGGGTGGCGCTCGCTTACTTCGTCGCTGCCTTCGTCATCGACGGCTTCTTCCGCGGGGCTGCTTTCTGCAAGCATGTCTGCCCGATCGGGCAGTTCAACTTCGTCGGGTCATTGCTCTCACCAACCGAAGTACGCATTCGCGACGCATCGATGTGCCAGCGCTGCCGAACCAAAGACTGTATCCGCGGCCGGTTCGATGCGAACCAGCGGCTCGTCCAGCGTGGCTGCGAACTCGGTCTCTACCAGCCAGCCAAGATCGGAAACCTCGACTGCACGTTCTGTCTCGATTGCCTGCATGCCTGCCCGTACGGGAACGTCGGCATCCGCTGGCGTCTCCCGCTCAAGGCAGAAATGGATCCCGAAACCCTGCGCTCCGGCATCGGCCACCTGCACACCCGACCAGACTGGGCAACGCTCGTTCTCGTCCTCGTCGCGCTCGGATTCCTCAATGCGTTCGGTATGGTCAGCCCCGTCTACCGTTTCCTCGAGTGGCTGAGCCAGACGCTGCACATCAGCAGCGAGCCTGCGCTCCTGGCCATCGTCTTCGTCGGAGCACTCGCTGCACTCGCGCTCGCGATCGGCCTCGCCAGCCAGCTGACGCGGGTGCTCGCACCCGTACCCGGCCCCCGTTGGGTCGCGACACGCTTCGTTTATACGCTGGCGCCGCTCGGTTTCGGGATGTGGTCGGCACACTATCTTTTCCACTTCTTCACCGGCGCCCTCACGCTGCTCCCGCTGGCGCAACAGTTCGTCCTCGACCTGACCGGGCAGGCGATCCTCGGCCAACCGGCCTGGCACCTGGCGAGTCTTCTACCGATCGCCACGACGACCGACCTCGTTCTGATCGTGCTGGCACTCGGCTATTTCGGCTCGCTGGTCTGGACGATGCAGCTCGCAACGCGGTACCGGCTCGGCTTGCTGGCCATGCTGCCCTGGATCGGTCTCCAGACAGGACTCTTCGTCTTCGGTATCTGGCTCCTCGGACAACCGATGGAGATGCGGGGTACACTGCTCGGCTGAGAGCGAGGTTCCGATGCATCGTTGGGTACAGCGGGCGTTCGTGACCATCCTGGCTATCGTGCTGCTGGCAGTGCCCATGCCGGTACAGGCCAACGGTGGGCAAGTACGCATCGCCAACCAGCCGATCGGCCCGTACGAGGTCACAGTTTTCACGAGTCCGGTGCCGCTCCGCACCGGAACGGTCGACGTGAGCGTGCTCCTCCAGCGTGCTGACACAAAACAGATCGTCGACGGTGCGGAGATCGTGCTCTGGGTCGAGCCAGCGACAGGTGACGCACCGCAGCAGTACCCAGTAACGCGTGACCAGGCGACGAACAAGCTCTACTATGCTGCTGAGTTCTCGCTCGACCGCCCCGGCGAATACCTGTTCCGACTGGAGATACGGGCACCTGAGACCGCCGGTACCGTCAGCTTCACGGCTACGGTCGAAGAGGCTCGCACCGGCTTCTGGCAGGCCTGGTGGTTCTGGGCACTCGTCGGCGTGGCTTCGGTGATCCTTCTCTGGTGGCTCTTCGGCCGTACGACCCCCGCGCGAGCCGGATCCCCGACCGAAATCGCGGACCGAACGAGGAGGCGATGATGCCTCGGACGCTGCGCACCGTATCGTGGGTCGTTGCGCTCCTGGCTGTGCTCGCCACCGGTGCCGGGTATCTCTATCGCTGGTACCAGGCTCAGCAGGCCGACGCCTGGGCGCTCGAGCTCGACGGCCGGCCTGCGCCGAGCTTCACCCTTGCGAGTCACGGAGAGCAAACAGTCAGGCTCGATGATTTCACCGGCCGGATGGTGGGCTTGACGCTCGTCCATTGCAGGTGCACGGATAGGTATCCGGGCGACTCCGATCCGCTGGTTGCTGCACACCGAGAACCGTCACTAAACGTTGCGGAGCAGGTAGCGCTGGTAACTGTGACCGTCGTTCCAGAGTGCGTGAGAACGGGCCCCATCGACCGGGTCGGAGACCCGAGCGACCCCGCTGGCTCCCGGACCTCGACCTGATGATGGGTAAAGACTCGAACCAGCGCAACCTGACCTCGCGGGCACCCGCCCTGGGGTTGCCCGTTGCGAGCAGGCGCGGAAACCTTTCTTGACCGTTCGGTGTGGGCAGTGCTCGATCGGGAGAACAGAGACACCCTCCTGATCCGCGGCGAGGCACTCGAGTCCGAATCGTTCGCTCGTGTCCTCGAGCACCTCGCCGCAGCCCGTGTGTTCAGTCAGTAATCTCACTCGCGAACTCCGCCTCCGTCTCGGTGAGCGCCTCGTCGATGATCGTCACGATCCGGTCGATCTCCTCTTTCGTCACGACGAGGGGCGGAGCCACGTGGACGATCTCCCACACCCGCGTCAAGAGACCCTTTTCATTCATCCGTCGCTCGAGCGCCTTGACGAAGGCACTATTCCGCGGCCACTTTTCTTTCGTCGACTTGCTCTTGACGAGTTCGATCCCGCACATCAGTCCGAGGCCTCGCACATCACCGACCGTCGGGTGGCGCAGCAAACCGCGCAGCTGCTCGAGCAGGTAGGCACCCTTCTCGGCACTCTGCTCGACCAGGCCTTCGCGGTCGAAGATTTCCAAGTTCTTCAGCGCAGCAGCCGCTGCGACAGCGTGCCCGCCGAAAGTCAGGAGGTGGCCCAGTGGCACTTCCTTCTGCTCCTGGAAGACTTCGAAGACGCTATCACGGACGGCCACGGCACCCATCGGCGCGTAGCCGGAGGTGATCCCCTTGGCCATCGTCATCAGGTCGGGTACGACCCCGAAATGCTCGGCCGCGAACATCTTGCCGGTTCGACCGAATCCGTTGATGACCTCGTCCATGATGAGCAGAACGCCGTACTTGTCGCAAATCTCTCGCAGGCGCTGCCAATATTTCGGCGACGGGACGTGCACGCCGTTGGAAGTGGAAATCGGCTCGCCGATGACTGCCGCCACGGTTTCCGGATCCTGGTAGAGGATCTCCTGCTCGACGTAGTTCGCGCACATCAGATCGCCCTCTTCGCCGTCGAGACCGAAATCGTTGCGGTAACGATTGGGCGACGGAACGTAGTAGACACCGTACATGAAAGGCCCGAAGAACTTCTCGTTGCGGGACTGTGTGAGCGACATCGCGCCGTAGGTCATGCCGTGGTAGCTGCCGCGCCGTGCGATGATCTTATAGCGCTTCGGGAAGCCGCGCATCGCCTGCACCTGCTTGACGATCTTGATGGCGCTTTCGACCGCCTCCGAGCCCCCCGAGCAGAAGAACACCCGGTTCAGATCGCCCGGGAGACGCTGCGCCAGCTCGTGCGCGAGCCGCACCGTGGGAACTGTCGTGTGGTTGGCCGAGGAGACGTACGCGATCTTGGCAGCTTGCTCGGCCATCGCTTCCGCGATCTCGCGCCGTCCGTGCCCAGCATTCACGACCCACAGACCGGAAAGTCCGTCGATGTACTCACGCCCGTACACGTCGACGAGTGTGCTGCCGTAGGCCCGCTCGAAGACACGGAAACCGCGCTCTTCCGCTAAGCGAATCCACTCGGCGGAATGGATCCAGACATGCTTGAGCGCCTCCTGCTCGAAGTCGACGGCAGTTTGCGGCTCGGGATGCACTTTCAGGTGCTCGGTCATTCGACACCCCCTTGTGTCCTCAACCGGTCGTTTCGCGGAACGCACCTCTCGGTGGGAGGGTTCTCGATTCTCACCCACCGATCCGCACCGCGCAGTGTCACACAAGAAGTGGATGACGACAAGCTGCTCGCTCATGCGACCCTGATCGGCATGTTCGCGATGAATGTGCGCTCGAATCGACCGTTAATCGCAGCATCGCATCGTTGGCATCTTCTCGATTCGAGCCTGTGCACTGCTGTGTTCGGTGCACGCTGCGACGCCATCCAGGTACCGCCTGCTCGCTTGCATACAGCACCGGATCGTGGCTATCCTTCAGCCCTGAAGGAAAACGACGGAAGGTCTTGCGATCACCGCGCAGGGCTGCTATAGTAACGAGCTGAAGTCCTCGATGCGTTGCCCGCGCAACGGCGCGCGAGCGGTGGAGGAGGAAGGTACGATGGCTGCAATGGAGCGGCTTCACTGTCCGGCAACGAATCGCAGTGCTTCCCCAACGAGTTCCCCGAAGAGGCCAACACCTCGCGATCGTGTGCTGAGGTTGATGTAACCATCGCCTCGCAACGAGCCTGTCGCTTCCGCATGGCAACCAGATTCGAACGGTGACGCTCAAAACTAGAAACCGCTCCTCGCTGATCGCTGGAAAGAGACGATACGGATTCGATCGAAGTCGCTCCAAGCCCGCGAGCGACCACCTCACTGGAGAGGGAAGGGAGTCGAGAACGCGATGAAGCGCATGACGGTGGAAGAGCGCCGACAGCACGCACCACTGTACCGCTCGGAGTACGAGCACGATGCCTGTGGTACTGGTTTCGTCGCTGACCTCAGCGGGAAGCCCAGCTACACGATCGTGCGCTACGCACTGGAAGCAGTCGTCAATCTGACCCACCGTGGTGCGGTTTCCGCCGACGCGAAGACGGGCGATGGTGCTGGTATCACGGTGCAGTTGCCTCGCAAGCTGCTGGCCCGCGAGTTGGCTCGCCTGTACGGTCTGACCGTTGACCCCGAGCGCTTGGCTGCTGGTCTCGTGTTTCTTCCGGCCAACGACCCGTCCCTCGCAGCACAGTGCAAGCAGGCGCTGACCGAAGCGCTGCACGCGCAAGGTATTGCCGACGTCTGGTGGCGGGAGGTCCCGATCGACCCGGACGTCCTGGGCCAGCAGGCACGGCAGACGATGCCGCGCATCGAGCAAGTGATTGCAGCGCGGCCAGCTGATATCGATGCGATGGAGTTCGAGCGCCGGCTCTATCTGGCTCGCCGGCAGGCCGAACGGGTCGCGAAGGAGATCGGGGCGCGCGATTTCTTCGTGCCGTCGCTCTCCTGCCGAACGATCGTCTACAAGGGCTTGTTCGTCGCCCGCGATCTGGCAGCGTTCTACGCCGATCTCCAGGACCCGCTAATGGAGAGTGCTCTGGCGCTCTTTCACCAGCGCTACAGCACGAACACATTCCCGACTTGGCAACTGGCCCAACCGTTCCGGCGCATCGCGCACAACGGCGAGATCAATACGCTCCAGGGCAACCGGAACTGGATGCGCGCCCGTGAGCCGGAACTCTCGTCGCCGCTCTGGGGCGACCGGTTGACCGAGCTGCTCCCGATCATCGATCCGGACGGCTCCGACTCGATGAGCCTGGACCAGGTTCTGGAGCTGCTCGAACTCTCCGGGCGCGACATCGTCCATGCAGTGGCCATGCTCATTCCGGAAGCCTGGGAACATATGGACGATCTCTCACCGGAGATCCGGGCCTTCTTTGACTACCATGCTGGCCTCATGGAGCCGTGGGACGGGCCAGCGGCCATCGCGTTCACCGATGGACGCGTGGCCGGAGCCGTGCTCGACCGCAACGGGCTGCGTCCAGCTCGTTACTCGATCACCGAGGACGGACTCGTCGTCCTGGCCAGCGAGACCGGTGTGATCGACCTCTCGCAGCGACGTGTCGTCGAACGTGGCCGGCTCGGCCCCGGTCAGATGCTGGTCGCCGATACGGCAACCGGTACGGTCTACCGGAACAGCGAGATCAAGCAGCTGCTGGCGACGCGACAACCGTACGCGGCATGGCTCACCGAGCACCGGCTCCACTTGAGCACCGCGAGTGTCGATGGAGACGGGCAGGAACTCGACGAGAGCGAATGGCTGCGGCGACAGGTCGCCTTCGGTCTGACTGCCGAGGACCAGCGGCTGGTGGTCCAGCCGATGGCGGTGGAGAACAAGGAACCGCTCTGGTCGATGGGCGACGATACGCCCCTGGCGGTTCTCTCCGAGTTTCCACGCCCGCTCGCTCATTTCTTCCGCCAGCGTTTCGCCCAAGTCACGAACCCGCCCATCGACTCGTACCGCGAGAAGCTCGTGATGTCGCTCGACGTCTATCTCGGTCCGCGAGCGAGCCTCCTCACGGAGACGCCAGAACATGCACGGCTCCTCCATTTGCCAAGCCCCTTCCTCTTCGAGGAGCAGCTCGCGGCCTTGAAGCATCATCCGGATCTGCCGGCAGTGACACTCCGAGCCGTGTTCCCGGTGGCTGCGGGTCCTGCTGGTCTGGAGCGGGCGCTCCGCGAGCTCTTGCAGAACGCGGAAAAGGCGATCGACGACGGTGCCAATCTGCTCATCTTGAGTGACCGCGACGTCGATGCCGCCCACGCGCCGATCCCGATGGTACTCGCGGTCGGAGCGGTGCATCACCACTTGATCCGGGTCGGCAAGCGCATGCGGGCATCGATCGTCTGCGACACTGGTGACGTCTGGGACGTGCACCAGGCTGCTGTCCTCATCGGCTACGGTGCTGCAGCCGTCCATCCGTATCTGGCGCTCGCCGTCGCGCGCAGCTTCGCGGGAAGCCGCGCCGCCGGTGAGCTGACGCCCGATCAGCTCGCCAAGAACTACGTCAAGCAGCTCGAGTCCGGGTTGCTCAAGATCATGTCGAAGATGGGCATCTCCACGCTGGCGAGCTACCAAGGCGCCCAGCTCTTCGAGATCCTCGGGCTCTCCCGGGAAGTCGTCGACGAGTTCTTCACCGGCACGCCGTCGCGCCTGGGTGGCCTCGGTCTCACTGGCATCGCCGAGCGCGCGCTGGCGCGGCACGCTGCCGCGTTCCAACAGCCGGTCGATAAGTTGCCGGACTGGGGCTTCGTGCGCTTCCGCAAGGACGGCGAGTACCACGCGTTCAGTCCGACGAACGTGCGCGCGCTCCAGCAAGCCGCGCAGACGGGTGACCGGGAGGCCTACCGACAGTTCGTCGAGCTGGTGCAGAACCGCCGGCCGATGGCCTTGCGCGACCTCGTGACCTTCCGGCCGACGCAACCGATCCCGATCGAGGAGGTCGAACCGGCCGAGGAGATCGTCAAGCGCTTCGTCGTCACGGCGATGTCGCTCGGTGCCCTGTCGCCGGAAGCGCACCGCACGCTGGCCATCGCGATGAACCGCATCGGTGCCCGCTCGAACTGCGGTGAGGGTGGCGAGGATCCCGACTGGTACTACGAAGACGGCACCGACGTCCCGCACAACAAGATCAAGCAGGTCGCGAGCGGGCGCTTCGGGGTGACTGCTGAGTACCTGGTGCGGGCCGAAGAGCTGGAGATCAAGATCGCGCAGGGTTCGAAGCCCGGCGAGGGTGGCCAGCTGCCTGCCCACAAGGTGACCGCCATCATCGCGCGCTTCCGCCACGCCATCCCGGGCATCCAGCTCATCTCGCCGCCACCACATCACGACATTTACAGCATCGAGGACCTCGCCCAGCTGATCTACGACCTCAAGATGGTCAACCCACGGGCGCGCGTCGGCGTTAAGCTGGTGGCCGAAGCCGGTGTCGGCACGATCGCTGCTGGTGTCGCCAAGGCGCACGCTGACTACATCCTGATCAGTGGTCACAGCGGTGGCACCGGTGCCTCGCCACTCTCGTCGATCAAGTTCGCCGGTGTGCCGTGGGAGCTCGGTCTGGCGGAAACACAGCAGACGCTCGTCCTCAATGACCTCCGCAGTCGGGTGCGCTTGCGCACCGACGGAGGACTGCAGACGGCGCGCGATATCATCATCGCCGCCTTGCTCGGCGCAGAAGAGTTCGGTTTCGGCTCCGCTGCGCTCGTCGCGATCGGGTGCGATATGGCCCGCCAGTGCCACCTCAACACGTGCCCGACGGGGATCGCCACCCAGCGCGAGGACTTGCGCAAGCGGTTCGCCGGGAAGCCCGAGCACGTGATCAACTACTTCATGTTGCTCGCCGAAGAGGTGCGCGAGTACCTGGCGATGCTCGGCGCCCGCCGCTTCGACGAGATCGTCGGGCGTGTCGAGCTGCTCACCCAGCGCACCGATCTCGAGGGGCCAGCCGCGCTCCTCGACCTCAGCCCGATCCTCGCCGTGCCACCGGATCCGAACGCGCCGCGGCGCTGTCTCTACGAGCGCAATATCTTCCACGACCTGACCGGTCCGGCACTGGACGAGTGGCTGCTCGAACAGGCGCGCCCGGCCTTCGAGGAACGCAAGCCAGTCCACATCACGACGACGGTCCGAAACCACAACCGCGCGGTCGGCGGGCGACTGGCGGGCGAACTCAGTCTTCGCTTCGGTCGCGAGCACGCGCCGGACGGCCTCATCACCGTCGAGTTGACCGGCGAGGCCGGGCAAAGCTTCGGTGCCTGGTGTTGGCATGGGCTCAAGCTGGTGCTCACCGGCGAGGCCAACGACTATGTCGGCAAGGGCATGGGGGGCGGTACGATCGTCGTCCGCTCGCCTGAACCGCCAGCCGATCCGAACCGGCCGCACGTACTCGTCGGGAACACGGTCCTGTACGGCGCCACGGGCGGGGAACTCTTCGTCGCCGGCCAGGCCGGCGAGCGCTTCGCGGTACGCAATTCCGGCGCTGTGGCGGTCGTCGAGGGTGTCGGTGACCATGGCTGCGAGTACATGACTGGCGGCGTCGTCGTTGTCCTGGGCCCCACCGGCCGCAACTTCGCCGCCGGAATGACCAACGGTCTCGCTTTCGTCTTCGACCCTGAAGGGGTCTTCCCGAGCCGGCTGAACCGCGAGTACGTCCAACTCGAACGACTCGGCGACAGCGATGACGAACCGTTGCGCGCGTTGATCGCCAAGCACGTGGCCTTGACCGGTAGCCAGCGCGGCCGCGACATCCTCGAGCGCTGGCACGAACTGCGTAACGCGTTCTGGAAGGTCGTTCCGCACCCACCGATCGAAGCGGTGGAGGAGCGGCCAACCCGACGCGTGCGCGAGCGGCCGGTAGCCACCCAAGCCGTTGCAGACTGACCTCCCATCCATCCCATGCCGCAACCAGCCCGCGGGGAGTTCCCCGCGGGCTGGTTGGTGGGTGGGGATGCTGATGTTTGCGCGATCAGGCAACCGGGGTGACCGCTGCTTCATCGCGCTCACCGGTCCGGATCCGGTAGACCGCCTCGACCGGCAGGACGAAGATCTTGCCGTCGCCGACCTCCCCGGTGCGCGCCGCACTGAGGATCGCCTGGACGGTCGGCTCGACGAAGTGGTCGGAGACGCCGATATCCAGACGAATCTTGGGAGAGAGTTCCATCTTCACAGTCGTACCGCGATACGTTTCGACCTGCTCCGTCTCCCCACCGTGTCCTTGCGCAGTGGAAATCGTCAATCCACGTACCTCGGCTCGGAACAGTGCTTCCAACACGTCGTTCAGCTTCTCCGGTCGAATGATCGCCACGATGAGCTTCATGCGCTGCCTCCCACACGCTTCACTGCAGCTCCACTAACGAATCCGGCTTCGCTCGCTCGTCCAGAGGGGAGCAGCAGCACAGCACCCTCGCCACTCGTGTAGGCCTGTTCCCCATGCTCGGCAACATCGAGACCGAGCCGTTCTGTCTTCTCGGACACACGCAGCGCTGTCACCAAGCCGATCGCTCGCAAGATGACGAAGGTACCGAGGGCGGTGTAGGCGATCACGGCCAGGATCGCGACGATTTGGATGACGACCTGCATCGGGTTGCCGAACAGAAGCCCATCAGCGACACCGTTCCAGGACTCCTCAGCGAAGACGCCCGTCAGAACTGCGCCTGTGAGCCCACCCACACCGTGGGCGGCGAACACGTCGAGCGAATCATCCAGACGCGTTCGCGCTCGCCAGAGCAGCGCGAAGTAGCTCGGGAAGGCAGCCAGCGCACCAAGCGCGATCGCCGACAGGGGCGAGACGAAACCGGCCGCCGGAGTGATCGCCACCAGCCCGACGACGATCGCCGTGGCCAGTCCAACAGCAGTTGCCTTCCCATCGCGGATCAGGTCGAGGATCATCCACATCAACCCGGTCGCCATCGGGGCAAGCATCGTGTTCGCAAACGCGAGTCCGGCAATCTCGTTGGCCCCCAACGCACTCCCGGCGTTGAACCCGAACCAGCCGAGCCACAGCAACATGGCACCGAGCAGCGTGAACGGAATGTTGTGGGGGAGAATCGCCTGGCGGCCGTAGTCACGCCGCTTGCCCAGTACGAGTGCACCGACAACCGCAGCGATACCCGCATTGATGTGCACGACCGTTCCGCCGGCGAAGTCGAGTGCGCCGAGTTCAGCCAGCCAGCCCCCGCCCCAGACCCAGTGGGCGATCGGCGCGTAGATCAGAATCGCCCAGAGCGTAATGAACACGAGATAGGGGCCGAAACGCATCCGTTCGACCAGTGCCCCTGAAATGAGAGCCGCCGTGATGATCGCGAACGTTCCCTGGAAGCACATGAAGAGCACGTGCGGGATATCGCCGCTTGCTTCGAGGCCGACGCCCCGCAGAAGCGCGTAGGAGAGATCACCGACCACCGGAAGCCCTGAAGAGAAGGCAAGCGAATACCCGATCAGCGCCCAGGCCAGACCGACAACGGCTACCGCACCGAAGCTCATCATCATGGTGTTGAGGGCATTCTTCGAGCGCACTAGGCCACCATAAAAGAAGCCCAGTGCGGGCGTCATCAGCAGGACGAACGCCGTCGCCACGAGCATCCACGCCACAGCACCTTCACTCATCGTCGAGCTCCTTCCCGCTGCGCCATTGCAGCGCTCGTTGCCATTCCGACCTTTCGCACCGGCGAACGTGGGGTTGTTCCCGTCGGTGGCTCCCGCGCTCGTCTTCTCATCTCGTCACTCATCCCGCGAGCCTCCTCTCTGCTTGTGCAGGGTACCGAAGTCACCCGACAACAGCTCGGGCAGCCCGCGCAAACTGCAAGCCCTAAACTGTGCATGAAGCACAAAAGGGGTGCGAGCGGCCCATCCTGTAGTGGAGGAACTCCAGATCGATTCGCAGGAAACCGACCTCGCTACCCTCAGCGTACTTGCGTTGGTGCCGAGATCGCTTCCGGCGCCCCACCAGCCACTCGACATCGCTGCAGAAGCAGCGCACCGCCAACGGCCGGCAGGCGTTCCGCTTAGGCGAACATCCCTCTGCTCATGCGAATACCGTCGGACTACACTCACGGCGGAGGAAGGACGCGTTGGTGCGTGCAGAACGATCTCCTGTCATCGAGCGCCAGCCTGTCAGCCAGTGGATCCTGGCGCCGTTCCACCTTGGATCCTTGATCGGTCCCTACAACGGCGGTGGCTTTCCGATCGTTTTCCCGATCCTGCAGGGCGTCTTTCATGTCGATCGCGGCACGCTGTCGATCATCGTCCCTGCCTATTTCGTCACCTTCGGTCTCTGCCAGTTCTTCTCCGGCACGATCTCTGACCTCACGTCACGACGCGGAACGATACTCGTCGGATTCGCGACCTTCGGGCTCGCAGCCCTGCTCTGTGCGGGTGCTCCGAACTTAGCGGTCTTCGTCCTCGGCTGCATCCTGTTAGGTGTCACCAACGCCTTCACAACGCCGATTCTTCTCGCCACGCTGGGTGATACGCTCCCACCGCAACGCCTGCCGAGAACCGTCGCGGTCTTTTCCGCCGCGAACCAGAGCGGCCACCTGCTCGGGCCGCTGGTCGCCGGCTTTCTTGCCGGCTGGTCCTGGCGGCTCTTCTTCGTCTCGGTCGCGCTCTTGAGCTGGATCGCTGGCGGGTGGCTGTTCGTCTGGTTCCGTCGCTTCGGGCAGGCCGTACCGGATCGACCGCGCGCCGTCTCCGTGCGTGCCACGCTTCGCGAACTCGCCCAGGCGCTCAACCGTTCCGTCGCGCAGGTTGTCGTTCTGGCGTTCCTGACCAACGCCGCGGTCATGGGTACGGCATACCTGCTCGGGCAGACGCTCCGAGACCTGTGGCAACTCGATTACGCCACGATCGGCGTCATCGTGTCGCTCTACGGCTTGGGTGCTATCCTGTTCGGGCCGCCTGCTGGGTATTTGCTCGAGCGAATCGGCCTGCAGGCCGGTTCGACCATCGGACTCCTGGCCGTCAGCCTCTCTATCGCGACCATGGCGCTGGCACCGCATCCATGGGTGTTCGCCGCTGCGTACCTGGCACTCGGTCTGGCTGCCATGCTCACCTGGACAGCATTCAGTACCTTGGCCGTGCAAGCGGCACCGACGCATCGCGGGACGGCATCGGCCTACTTCCTGGGGGCACGCTTTCTGGTGCAGGGGCTCGCACCGGCGCTCTATACCCCAACGTACGGAACGCTTGGTCCCCGGGCTGTCTTCCTGCTCTCCGCCGTCCTGGCGCTCAGCGCCCTCGTTCCGCTTCGTACCCTCCGGCCGCAACAGACACGGACGAGTGCGCCTGCTCCGGCGACGGACGACTAACGCGCCCCGTCTCGGTCGCGCACCATCCGCTGCAACTCGTAGAGGAGCGTGAGCGCCTCGAGGGGCGTCAGCGCATCGAGTTCGAGTGCCTTGAGACGTTCGAGTACCGGATGCGGGGGATCGAACAACGTCAGCTGTACGGTGATCGGCACGTCCTTACGCATCGTGCCGCGACGTCGGGTTCGCTCACCGGCTCGCCCCGCCTCAAGATCGGCCAGAATTTCGCGGGCACGCCGAACGACCGCCTGCGGCAAACCAGCCAGCTGCGCGACGTGGATGCCGTAACTTTTGTCCGCTCCGCCGCGCACGACGCGATGCAGGAAGATAACTTGATCGCCCTCCTCCAGCACGTCCATCCGATAGTTGCGCACCCGAGGCAGGACACGCTCCAGCTCGGTCAACTCGTGGTAGTGCGTCGCAAAAAGGGTCCGACAACCCAATCGCGGATGGTTGTGCAGGTACTCCACGACAGCACGAGCGATCGCTAATCCGTCGTACGTACTCGTGCCCCGACCGACCTCATCGAGTACGACCAGTGAGCGGCGCGTCGCCTGCCGGAGAATCGTCGCGGTCTCGACCATCTCGACCATGAAGGTGCTTTGGCCGGAAGCGATATCGTCCTGGGCACCGATCCGCGTGAAGATCCGATCGACCAGCCCGATTCGTGCCCGCTCGGCTGGGACGAACGAACCGATCTGCGCCAGCAGGACGATGAGCGCGACCTGGCGCAGATAGGTCGACTTCCCAGCCATATTGGGTCCGGTGAGAATCACGATCTGCTCGTCGTCCGTGTCGAGTCGCGTGTCGTTGGGGACGAAACGACCGGTCTCGAGCGTCGATTCCACGACCGGATGCCGGCCGCCCACGATCTCGAGCGTCGTACTGTCGTCGACGATCGGTCGGACGTAGCGACGCTCGACGGCGACCTCGGCCAGCGATCGGTAGACGTCCAGCTCGGCAATCTGCTGCGCCACACGCTTGATCTGGCCGGCACACGCGGCGATCTCACCGACGATACGACGGTACACGTCGGCTTCCAGTGCCGCGATCCGCTCCTCAGCATGGAGCACGAGTTGCTCGTACTCTTTCAGTTCCGGTGTGATGTAGCGCTCGGCACCGACCAGCGTCTGCTTGCGCTGGTAGTCGTCCGGTACCAGGTGCCGGTTGGCATGACTCACCTCGATGTAATAGCCGAAGACCTTGTTGTACCCGACCTTGAGCGAGCGGATTCCGGTCCGTTCCCGCTCCCGCTGCTCGAGCGAGGCGATCCACTCGCGCGCGGCGTGTGCCCGGCTGCGCAGCCCATCGAGCTCGGGAGCGAAACCAGGTCGAATCACAGCCCCCTGACCCAACGCCACTGGGGGATCGTCTACCAGGGCACGCGCGACCAGCTCCGCTACTGGCTGTAGGTCCGGAAAGGTCACGAGGGTCGCCAGTTCCGGCCTCTGATCGAGAAGCTCAGTGATCCGCGGCAAAGCGGCGAGCGACCGGCCGAGGTGCTGCAGCTCGCGCGGTGTGATCCGTTCCGTCACGAGGCGATTCGCCAGCCGCTCCAGGTCAGCGACGCCGGCGAGCAGCTCACCGAGCTGCATCCGTGCCAGCGATTCCTCGACCAGTGCAGCGACGCGCTCCTGCCGCTGCACGATCGCTCCGACGTCGAGCAGCGGCTGCCCGAGCCAGCGCCGTAATAATCGGGCACCCATCGGTGTGCGCGTCCGATCCAGCACTGCGACCAGCGCACTCTCGCGACCGCCGCGCACCCCCTCCAGCAACTCGAGATTGCGCCTGGTCGCGGCATCCAAGGTCATGTACGTATCGGTACGGTAGACGACCAGATCGTCGAGGTGCGGCAGGTTACCGGCCTGCGTTTCGCGGAGATACTGCAGGAGCGCACCAGCAGCGCGCAGGGCAGCAGGACGCTCTTCCAGGCCGAACGCTTCGAGCGATGCCACCCGGAAGTGCTCCTGCAGCAGTTCGCGCGCTGTGTGCTGTCGCCACGCCCAGTCGTCCGTCTGCGTCACGATCGCCCCGATGTCTGGTGCCTGGTCCTTTTGGCTGGCTGGAACCAGCAGTTCGGCCGGCGCGATCCGCAGCAACTCGCGCTCGACCGCTGCGGGAAGCTCCTCCGGTGCCGGAGCGATAACCTCGGTCGCAGCGAACTCGCCAACGGAGAGTTCGGCATAGGCCAGACCAGCACGCACATCGTCGAAGTAGAGCGCGGCGATGAAGGTGTTCCGTTTCGCATCCAGCATCGAGGGGTCGGTGAGCGTACCAGGAGTGAGGACGCGGGTGATCCGCCGCTCCACCAACTTCCGCCCGTCTGGTTCACCCACCTGGTCGCACAAAGCTACCCGGTACCCAGCCGCGACCAGCTTGGCGATGTAGGGCTCGGCAGCATGCGCCGGGATACCGGCCATCGGCACACGCTGTCCCTGACCGAGGTCGCGCGAAGTCAAGGCGATATCGAGGATCCGGCTCGCGATCTCGGCGTCCTCATCGAAAAGCTCGTAGAAGTCGCCGAGACGGAACAGCAGCAGGGCATCGCGTACCTGGGCCTTGATCGCGAGGTACTGTCGCCGAATCGGCGTGGACATGACCTCCCCTCTTCTAAGTGTACGGACACAGAATGCGCTCCGGCCAGGGCATTCCCGCACTACTCGAGCCGATGGTGGCACAGCGCACCGGCGTGTGAGAGCCGATCGCGCATCATGGCTCGACACTGGTACCACTTCTGCTCCACCCGATTGGGGCACACTCCGGTTGGCTATAAACGGCTCGTTATCATGTGATAATGCGACACCTCTTGACATTGCGTCAACGATCCGCTATAGAGCAAGTAGTCTCGGTATCTCTGGGTGATCTGAAGTCTCGGGAGACTTGCCGTTCTGCTCCGTCCGGTTGCGAGCCGTTATCCCGCGACTGGTGGGGTGTGTGGTGATCCGGAAAGGAGGTGACGCGTCAGCGAGGACGACTCGAGCGAGGAGGAGCGCACGATCGTCCGCGGGTTGATCGCCCGCCTCGCGGTTCCGATCGCGGAGGGCAGGAGGGAGTTCGATGACGAGCGCACCGCAGGTCGATACCAGCCGTCTGGAGGCGTACTGGCGCGAGCACTGGCGCCTGATTCTAACGCTGCTCGTTATCTGGTTTGCCGTCACCTATCTCCATCCCCCTTTCGCTGAATCCCTGAACCGGATCAAGATCCTCACCGGCTTCCCGCTCGGCTACTGGCTGGCGAGCCAGTTCTCCATTACCGTGTATGTGATTCTCATATTCATCTATGCACTGACCATGAATCGGGTGATCGACAAGAAGTACGGGTTCGAGGAAGAGGAGTAGGGCAGGTATGGCACAGGAAGCTGGCTACACGCCCTTGACTCGTGCGCAGCTGAGCGAATTCCGCCGCCGCCTCGCTCGGTACTACGGTGCCTTCTTCATCTTCCTCATCGTCTTCACTCTCGTCCTCTATCTCCTCGAGCGCGGCGGGTTGCCGCATCGCTTTATCGGCTATGCGTTCATCTTCCTGACGCTCGCGCTCTACGCGTTCATCGGTATCCTCAATTTCACGCGCCGGCTCGAGGAGTACTACGTGGCCGGGCGTCGCGTTCCGGCCATCTTCAACGGTATGGCGACCGGCGCTGACTGGATGAGCGCCGCGTCCTTCATCTCGATGGCCGGAACGCTCTGGCTCGCCGGGTATGACGGTTTGGCCTACATCATGGGCTGGACCGGTGGGTATGTCTTGCTCGCACTTCTGTTCGCCCCCTACATCCGCAAGTTCGGTCAGTACACGATCCCCGACTTCGTCGCTACGCGGTACGGTGAGCGCGCGCGGCTGGCCCGTGTCGTCGCAGCGATTTGCGCGATCATCGTCTCGCTCGCGTACGTCACGGCGCAAGTGACGGGCGTCGGGATCATCATGAGCCGCTTTTTTGGCTTACGGTACGAGGTCGGAGTCTTCGTCGGTCTCCTCGGCGTCCTCGTCTGCTCGTTCTTGGGTGGGATGAAGTCGATCACCTGGACACAGGTGGCCCAGTACATCATCCTCATCGTGGCGTATCTCATTCCCGTGACGTTCCTTTCGGCCAAACTGACCGGCGTTCCCTTCCCGCAGCTCATGTACGGCCGGGCGCTGAGCGAGATCACCCAGATCGAGCAGACGCTCCAGCTCTCGTCGTACGTCCAGCCCTTCAAGCAGGCTCTGTCCAATGCGAGTGCGATCCAGGCCTTCAGGGAGATCGGCCTCACACCGCCTGAGCCGATCACGGTGCGCGATTGGGTCGGGACACCGTGGCAGTTCCTGGCGTTGACGTTCTGCCTGATGACCGGTACCGCTGGTCTGCCGCACATTCTCATCCGCTACTACACGGTGCCGAGCCCGAAGGAAGCGCGCATGAGCGTCGGCTGGTCGCTCTTCTTCATCTGGTTGCTCTACGTGACGGCACCCGCCTATGCTGCCTTCTCGCGCTGGGAGGTACTGCGTAACGTCGTCGGCCAGCCGATCAACGCCTTGCCAGCGTGGACGACCAGCTGGATTCAAACCGGCCTCCTGCGCATAACCGACGCGAACGGCGATGGGATTCTCCAGTTCAGCGAGCTCTCGATCAACGGCGACGTCGTGGTGCTGGCGACGCCGGAGATCGCCGGTCTGCCGTTCACGATCGCGGCACTGGTCGCGGCGGGTGGCCTGGCGGCAGCGCTCTCGACAGCCGACGGGCTGTTGCTCGTCATCTCGACCGCGGTCGCCCACGATATCTACGCAAAGGTCATCAATCCCAACGCCCCATATGGTCGTCGCTTCCTGCTGAGCCGCATCATGATTCTCGTTTCCGCAGTCGTAGCAGCGCTCCTCGCCATCCCACGTTTCGCGCTCATCGTGCAGCTCGTTGCCTGGGCATTCTCCCTCGCTGCTTCCACGTTCTTCCCCGTCCTCCTGCTCGGCATCTTCTGGAAGCGAGCGAACGCGAACGGTGCGATCGCTGGTATGCTGGGTGGGCTCATCGCCTGTTTCGTCTACATGATCGGCAACTACATCGACCCACGGTTCAATGTTCTCGGTCTGTCGCATCTCTCGGCCGGGATCTTCGGTATGCTGGCCAACTTCATCCTGTTGATCGTCGTCAGCCTGGCGACCGCCCCCTCGCCAAAGTACATCCAGGACATGGTGGATCAACTCCGTATCCCGGTCGGCGAAATGCGGCTCCCTGCTCCCGGCACTGGTGCAGCACCTGGTGTCGCACCGGCTGGCCAGGACTGACCGAGGCTATCGGACATGCCGGGTACCGGAGTGCTCCGGTACCCGGCATGTCACTGCCTTCGTCGTTGCGCATCAGCACGGGAAGCGTGTCGGCTCCAGGTTGCTCCGACGGGGATGAGTGCACGTGCCGCGAACCGTCGTCGAAATCGTGAACTGGCTCCTCGCGATCGCCATGTGGCTCTTCGTGGGTCGAGCCATACTCGACTGGTTGACCCGGGGTCGGGTCACGGTCATCGGGCGCCTCTTCCATCTCCTGACCGATCCGATCCACCGGCCCACTCAGCGCCTATTCCCGCTGTTGTCCCCCGCAGGAGTGAGCCTGCTCCTGGCCCTGCTCTTCCTCGTCCTGCGCGTCACACTCGTCTTCACCTACGCCTTGCTCACGTAGACCAGGCCCGCCAGGCGAAGGTCATGGAGCGACCGTATCCCCTCGGCAGCCAGCTCGTCGAGCTGGCGCTGCCACACCTGTGCCGTCGCAAAGGCATCGGCCAAGGCATGGTGTCGCGCGGGCGGCACGATCTCGTAGGCAGCGAGCAGATCCTCCAGGCCGAAGCGCCCGCGATCGGCAGCCGCTTCGACGAATGTTCCGTGGCGAGTCACCAACCAGCGGGCGACCCGCCCCGTGTCGATCCAGAGCAGCGGCGGCAGACGCGTCCCGAGTCGCTCGGCAGCTTTGCACAGGAAGAGTCGGTCGATCTCCACCCCGTGCCCGACGAGCACTGTGTCGGAACAGAAGGACAGGAAGGAGGGGAGGACATCACAAACCGGCGGAGCGTTCGCGACATCGTCCGGCCGGATACCGTGCACGACCACAGTGAGACCCCAGCGTGGCTTCGCTGGTTTGATCAACCGGTAGAACCGCTCACCGAGCACGATCCGCGCTCCGACCATCCGTATCGCACCGAGTGCCAGGAGCTCGTCGTGCTCGGGATCGAGGCCAGTCATCTCCGCATCCAGCACGGTGTACTCGATATCGAAGAGCGTCAGCCGGCTCTTCTCGTGCAGCCCGAGCTTGCCCAGCCCGCGAACCAACCGTTCCAGCCAGCCCGAGCGCCCGCTCATTCGCCCGCCTGTTCGAGATGGAAGCGATCGCGGACGATCGCTTGTGCCCGCCCGATCACGCGGAACGCCTCCTTGAGGAGCGTCCGGTCGAGGGAGGAGAGCTGACGAGGATCGACGTAGTTCGACGGTTTTTCGCCGCGCTGCAGCTGCTCGAGCTGCACACGCACCCGCAGATCGAGGAGGAATTCGAACGCCCGTGCGAGATCGTCAGCGAGTTGGGGCTCGATCGCCCGCTGCTCACGCAACGCTGTCACGCGTGCGAGCGTGTTCGTTTCCTCGATTCCATGCTCGAGCGCGAACAGGCGCACCAGATTCACGATCGCTCCCGTCCCGCCGAGCTTGAGGTCGAGCTGGTTCCTGTGTTCACCGGACCGCTCGACGACGAAGCGCCCGAGGAAACCGAGCGGTGGTGGCTGGGAAGTCGACACAGCAGCCACATGAAACAGGAACCGTGGGCTGTGGGACAGCTCCTGCCCTACGAATTCGCGCAACGTCGTCGCGAGCGCCAGCTCTCCATGGACGCCGCGAAAATCGAAGACGATGAGCGAACTGAGAACAGCCTGCGGCTCCGGTACCGCCATCCAGGAACGGAACTTCCGCTGCCACTCGCTGGCACTCAACACCCACTCCGGATTGTCGGCAGAGTAGCGACCGGGACAAGGCGGGAACCCGAGCGCGACGAGGCGCTCGACCGCCCACTGCCCCAAGCGGAGAAAATAGTTACGCACCGCTTCTTCGCTACCAGCCGGTGGGTCAGCATACACGATCCCGTTGTCTTGATCGGTGCGTACCGTCTGCTCGCGCCGCCCCTCGCTCCCGAACACCAGCCAGCAGTAGGGAACCGGTGGTCGGCCCAGCTCCTCTTCGAGCAGTGCGAGCACACGTGCCACCACGCGATCGTTGACCTCGCTCACGATTTGCGCGACCTCGCTCGCCCGCACGCCCCGGGAGAGCAGGAAGGGCAAAAGTTGCCGCTGTGCCTGTTCGAGAATCTGGGCCAGACGCTCGATACGACTCTCGCGTTCGATCGCCCGTGCGAGGAAGAGCGCGCTCGTACCCTGCTGCACCAGAAGATCGAAGGCAGTCAACATCCCGAACGGCTTCGCCTCCTCGGTCACCACGAGATGGTTGATGCCCCGCGCGATCATCAGCCGCACCGCTTCGAGCAGCAAGCGATCCGCGTCGATCGTCACCAGTGGTGCGCTCATCACATCCACGACCTGGGTCTCCGGTGAATGGCCGGCAGCCACCACACGCTCGCGCAGATCCCAGTCGGTCACGATGCCGATACCGCTCCCTTCCTCGTCGACCACCACGATCGAATTCACCCGTTCAGCGCTCATCAGTCGCGCCGCTTCACGAACGGTCGTTTCCGGCCGGCAGGTCAAGAGCGGTCGGCGCGCCACCATGCGGCAGGGCGCAGTCAGGACGAAGGCATCCTCCGGCCTCTCCTCATGACGCTCGAGCGCGGTCAGACTCGCGCGCACCCACTCGCGCAGGGCACCGAGGAAAAAACGCGCCACCGCCGGCTCGCTGGCGATCAGCTCGTCGACCACCGCACGCGGGATGGCGTAGCACACCGTGTCTTCGATCGCGATATCGTCGAGCTGTCCTTCGATGCCGTCGACGGAGGAGAGGACACCGACGAGGTCACCTTCACTCGCCACTTCGAAGATATGTTCCTCACCAGTTGCTGAGCGCAGCACCTTCTTAACGCCACCACGAACGACGACCCACAAGTAGTCCGGGGGGCGCTCACCACGACGGATGAGAACGGCACCGCGCGGAAAATAGTGCACTTCGATCCGCTTCACTAACTGCCGGAGTCGCTCCTCGCTGAGGAACTGAAAGGGTGGTACCCGCCGGAGGAAATCGACGACACTACCGAGAACGACGTCGTCCACGCGCATCACCTCACACGCTCGACGTGTCTGAACGATACACATTATAATGCCCTTGTCAGCTGCTGACAGGATCGATCCACCGCCTCGAGGAGGTGCCTGATGGACGTCGTCAATCCGATCGTCGCGCGGTGGCGCCGAGAAGGGCTCGAGGATCCAGTCGCCTTTTGGGCACGGGCCGCTGAAAAGGCGTTCTGGTTCCGAACCTGGGACGAACCGTTCGTCTGGGAACCGCCGACCTTCCGCTGGTTCGTCGGTGGGCAGACTAATCTCAGTTATGCTGCGCTCGATCGACACGTCCATACTGGTCGCGGCGGGCAAGCTGCGCTGATCGCCGAGACTGAATGGGGCGAGCGCCGCACCTACACGTACGCGCAGCTCTGGCGTTTCGTCCGGCGTATCGCTGCCGCACTCCGCGGCCTGGGCATCCAGCGTGGCGACCGCATCGGCATTTATATGCCGACCTGCCCGGAAGCGATCGCCCTCATGCTCGCGGCGACACGTATCGGCGCCATCCACATCGTGGTGTTCGCTGGGTTCGGCGCTGGAGCGCTCGCTGACCGCCTCGGCATGGCCGGTGCGCGTGCCGTCTTCACGGCCGATGTCACCTGGCGTCGCGGTCGCGAGGTGCCTCTCAAGGAGATCGTGGATCAGGCGCTGGCGGGCGGCGTGCCGAGCGTCGAACGTGTCGTCGTCCTCCGCCGGGGTACGACCGAGCCGCCGATGACACCAGGACGCGACATCTGGTGGGACGATTTTCTGGCCCTCGCGAATGGGCAGAGTGACAGCCACGAAGTCATGGAATCGAACGAGCCCGCTTTCATCCTCGCCACATCGGGGACGACCGCGAAACCGAAGCTCGCCATCCATACGCACGGCCCCTACCAGGTCGGGATTACCAGCACAGGTCAGTGGTGCCACGGCCTCCGGGCTGGTGACGTCTGGTGGGCAACCTCGGACATCGGCTGGATCGTCGGCCACAGCTATATCGTCTACGCACCGCTCCTCCTCGGTGCGACGACGATCGCCTTCGAGGGGGCGCTCGATCATCCCTCGCCCGAGACGGTGTTCCGGATCATCGAGGAGAATGGTGTCACCGGCATCTTCACCTCGCCGACCGCAGTCCGCTTGCTCATGAAGTACGGGAGCGAACCAGCCCGGAAACACGACCTTTCCTCGGTCGAGCGCGTGGTCTGCGCTGGTGAAGTGCTCAATCCCCCTGCCTGGGAATGGCTTCAGAAGGATGTTTTCCAGAACCGGATTCCGGTCATCGACCACTGGTGGCAAACCGAAACCGCCGGCCCAGTCGTCGGCAACCCGTACGGCATCGCTATGCTCCCGATCAAGCCAGGGTCGGCGAGTCTCCCGCTCCCCGGCATGGACGTCGCCGTCGTACGCCCGGAAGACGGCACGCCCTGCCGCCCGGGCGAGCGTGGCGTCGTCGTCATCCGCCGCCCGTTCCCAGGTCTCACGCCAGGCCTTTGGGGCGAGCCGGAGCGGTATGCCCGTGACTACTGGCAGCGCATTCCTGGTGTGTACTTTACCGGCGATGCTGCCTCCGTCGACGAGGACGGTTACATCTGGTTCGCCGGGCGAGCCGACGAAATCATCAAGATCGCCGACCATCGCATCGGCACGATCGAGGTCGAGAGTGCGTTCCTCCGGCATCCGGCCGTCGCCGAGGCCGGTGTCACCGGTCGGCCGGATCCCGTCCGCGGTGAGGTCATCAGCGCTTTCATTACGCTCAAGCAAGGCTACGAACCGTCGCCGCAGCTGGAGCGCGAGCTGATCGAAACGGTGCGACGCGAACTCGGCCCTGTCGCCGTGATCGGCGAGATCAATTTCGTCCGTGCACTACCCAAGACGCGGAGCGGTAAGATCATGCGGCGGGTCCTCAAAGCGGTCATCCTGGACCGCGATCCGGGTGACATCTCGACGATCGAAGAAGAAGGCAGTGTCGAAGAGGCACGAGCAGCCTGGCTCCAGCTCAAGGAAATGCTCCGCGTCGGTGTGTACCTCGAACAACCGCAACCGAGCGGTGTCGACGGTCAGTGATGCTCGCCCATCCCACGCTCAAGGGACCACGACGACTGCAAGCGATCAGCAGGCGGGGCCGTTCTGGACGGCCCCGCTCTGGATCCTGGCTGCTGCCGTCCTGTGGGGCACGACCGGTACGGCGCTCGCGCTCGGCTCTCCTGCAGCCCACCCCGTCGCCGTCGGTACTCTGCGGCTCCTGGTCGGCAGTCCGCTGCTGCTCCTGATGTTTCGGCCACCTCGCCGTCTTCCAGCAGCGGCGCTCCCATCGCTCTTCCTCGGTAGCCTCGGGATCGCTCTCTACCAGCCGGCATTCTTCCTCGGTGTACGCGCCAACGGCGTGGCCATCGGCACACTGCTGGCGATCGGCAGCGCTCCGGTTGCCGCAGCGATCCTCCAGCTCGTGGTAGAACGGTGTGTGCCGCCACGCAGATGGATCCTCGCCACCGCGCTGACCCTGACTGGCTTGACGTTGCTCGTGCAGCCGGTTGCCGCGGGACGGTTGTCGGTAGCCGGTATGCTCGCCAGTGTCGGTGCTGGCAGTTCCTACGCGCTCTTCGTCCTGGCGACCCGCCGGGCGATCACCCACGGCCTCGCTTCGCACCACATCGTGTCGATCGCGTTCACCATCGCCGCACTGCTGCTCGCCCCGACGCTCGTCCGGTTTCCGCTCGACTGGCTCGGCACCCCACGAGGTCTCGCCAGCGTGCTGCATCTCGGTATCGTCGCCACGAGCATCGCCTATGCGCTGTTCGCGCGTGGCGTCGCGCGCACCTCGACCGCGACGACAGCGACGCTCTCCCTCGCCGAACCGCTCACCGCGAGCCTGCTGGCGACACTCGTCCTCGGAGAAGACCTCGATGCCAGCCGGGTCGTCGGTGCCATCGTGCTGTTCACCGGCCTCGCCACGCTGGCGCTCGCTGAAGGATCGGCGAAAGTCCAGAAACGTGACACACCAGCCATCACCAGCTCGACCTCGTCGCGGAGGGAGAAGACATGACGGACAGGTTGCACCCTGCTCGCATCGCGCAGGAAAGGATGCGGTCGGTAGCTCGGGCGCTTTTCGCCCGGCGGCTCCCCGTGACCCGCGGTACCGTGACGGTGCCAGGGCTCGAGGCTCCGGTCACGATCGTTCGTGACCGCTGGGGTATTCCGCATATCGAGGCTCGCACCGAGCCCGATGCTTGGTTCACCCTCGGTTTCTGTCAGGCACAGGATCGTACCTTCCAGCTCGAATTCCTCCGCCGTCTCGTTCGCGGTGAGCTCGCTGCAGTGCTCGGTCCTCATGGGCTGTCATTCGACCGTCTCGCGCGGCGCGTCGGTTTCCGCCGGGCCGCCCTGCGCCAGCTTCCTCGCATCGCGCCCGATGTGCGCGCTCAGGTGGAGGCGTTCCTCGCTGGCCTGCAGGCTGGACTGGAGCGCGGCCTGTCGGGTCGACCGCTCGAATTCCTGTTGCTGCGTACGGAACCGCAGCCATGGGATGCAGCGGACGTCCTGGGACTGGTCAAGTTTCTCTCGCTGGCTCTGGCCTCGAACTGGACGTCGGAACTGGTGCGACTCCGCGTGCTGCTCACGGACGGGATCGACGCACTGCGAGCGCTGGATCCCGCTCTGTCCGACTGGTCGGATCGCCCCTCATCAGTGGAACCTTTCCCGAACATCGACCTCGAGCGATTGGCTGGTGAACTCGACCTCCTCCGTTCCCTGGCTGGTATGGCAGCCTCGAACAACTGGGTCATCGCCGCCAGTCGGACGCGGAGCGGGCGCCCGATCCTCGCGAACGACCCGCACTGGACGCCGCTGCTTCCATCGTTTTGGTACCTGGCGCATCTGCGGACGCCCGAGTGGGCGATCGCCGGTGCGACGCTCATCGGCACACCAGCCTTCATCGCCGGACACAATGGCTACGCAGCCTGGGGCGTCACCGCCGGTTTGAGCGACAACACGGATCTCGTTCTGGAACGGCTCGGTCCGGACGGTCGATCGGTTTTCGAGGGCGCTTCGACAGTGCCGTGTCTCGTCCACCGGGAGCCCATTCATGTCCGGGGACACGGTACGGTCACGGACATGGTTCTGGAAACGCGTCGTGGCCCGATCGTGAGTCCGGCGTTCCGCGACGTTCCCTGGGCGCTGTCGTTGCGCGCGGTGTGGCTCGATCCTTTACCGGTGCGGGGGCTGCTCGCCATGCATCGGGTTCGCTCCTTCGCGGACGTCGAAGAGGCATTCGCTGACTGGCCCCATCTGCCGCTCAACGTCGTCTATGCCGATCGCACTGGACGGATCGGCTGGTTGCTCGCCGGCACCGTTCCCCAACGACGACGCTCGTCGGGTCTTGTCCCGACTTTGGGTTGGGAAAACCCCGAGCCCTGGATCGGCTACGTTCCAGCAGAGCGACTGCCGCGCACCGTCGATCCCCCGGAAGGCTTCATCGCGACGGCGAACAACCGGCCACGAACAGCGGACGCGGCCGAATTACTCGGGGTCGACTATCTCGACGAGTACCGTGTCGAACGCATCGCTCGCCTTCTCGCCAGCCGTACCGACTGGACGCTCGGCGACACACTCGTCGCCCAACTCGATACGTATGCCGTGCATTGGGAAGCTCTCCGGGATCAGCTTCTCTCCGTCACCCCGCGCGATCAGGAAGGTCGAGTGGCGTTGAACCTCCTGCGCGCCTGGGACGGGTACGTCAGCGCGGAGAGCCCAGCAGCGACAGTGTTCGAGTTAGTTGTCCATACGCTGGCCCGGAACCTCGCGCAGCGTCGAGCGCCAGCGAGCTGGCGTTGGGTACTGGGTGCCGGTTTCCATGATCTCGTGGGCGGAACCAGCTGGGGCGTGCGGCGAATCGCGCATCTCGTCCGCGCCCTCGCCGAGCCGACCGACGCGTGGTATGACGTCGATCGCGACGAGGCGATCGCCGCTGCGCTCAGCGAGGCGGTGCGCGAACTCGCGCAGCACTACGGCGACGATCCCGGCCGCTGGGCCTGGGGAAGCGTGCGTCCACTCTTCCTCACCCATCCCTTGGGTGCCGTTCCCGCGCTCCGCTGGCTGTTCGACCGCGGGCCGCTGGCGATCGGCGGTGACGCCAATACCATCAATCCCGGCGGCGTGTCGGCTCACGAACCGATGGGAGCCGTGCAGTTCATCGCCTCGCTGCGCTTCGCTGTCGAGATCGACGACTGGGACAACGCTCGCATCGTCCTACCCGGCGGGCAATCCGGTAACCCTCTCTCTCCGCATTACGACGACCTTCTCGCCTACTGGCTACGCGGGGAGACGGTGCCGCTCGCGTGGTCGCAACCGGCGGTCGACCAGGTCGCTGCCGAGCGTCTGACGCTCGTACCACAGTGACCGAACGGGACTCGTCACGGTGGGCTGGGCAGCGAGTCGTACCTCACGACCGAGCGAAGAGACTCGGTGCCTCTTCCTGGCGGTAGAGCGTCCAGTCGCCGATACGTCCATCGACGACGAAGCCGGCCGGCGGGCCACTCGCGAACCGTTCGCTCACCAGGTCACGGTCGGACGGCATTGCCGTGACGAGGATGTAGCGGACGAAGCGACCAGGTTCGTCGAGGGCAGCGTAGAAGATCTGATCCGCTGGCAGCACGAACGGACGTGCCGTGCCGGTACGGGCGATGATACGATAGGCGCTCCGGTCGTCGGCGAGAATCGAGCGAGCTGGCGCTTCGCGCAAGAGTTTCCCCAGTTCCGCCTCACGCTGGTCGATCGATCGGGCCTGTCCCATCGTTACGACCTGTAGCCACTCGCGGCTCTCGCCCGCCCGCTGCACGAGCGACGTCCCTGCGATTCCCTGCACGAGAGCGAGGAGAACGAGTGCGGGCCCGAGCCAGCGCGGTATCCGTTCCGGTAAGGCAAGGATCGCCAACACCGCGAAGCTCCCGACGACCAGCGGCAGCGAAAACGCCAGCCCGAGGAAACGAGCCACCGCTGGGAGAACCGTCAGCACCGACAAAGGAATGACACGCCGTGGATAGTACCGCGCATTGAGGACGAAAGCCGCCAGGAGGAGCGGTTGGCTCAGCAACTCCCGACCGAACTCCGGCAGCATTGACCAGCGTTCGCTCCACGGCATGCTCCAGCGCACTGGGTCGACCACCGCCGCCACTGGCTCGGCGAGGTACATGAACGGGCTTCCGGTGAACACCCAGTTGACGTAGCTCCAGCTCGCGACTGCCCAGAGCGCCGGGAAGGCTGTGACCAGGATCTGACTCGCTGCAGCCCATCCTTCACGGGGCTCCGCTTCTTCGTTCTCGATCCGGCGGAAGAGCGGCACGAGCGCAGCCAGCGCCAGAGCGAAGAGCAGGGAATAGAAGTTCGCATAGAACGTCAGACCGAGCACGAGACCGGCGACGAAACCGCTGAATGTGTGCCGGTATCGTACGAAGTTCCAGTAGTAGTGCCAGGCCACGACGAGAAGATGGAGCGTCAACATCTCCGGGAAAGCCTGTGTCGCGAGGTACAGGGTCGAGGGAACGGCGACGACCGCTGCCAGGACAAGAGCCCGCCACAAGCGTGGCAGACCGGTCCGTTCCAAGTCGTACCACAGGAGCCAGGTCGTAGCCCCTGCCGCCACGCTACCGAGGAGGGCCGGCGTCACGAGTCGTGGCCAGGGAAGGACGAGTAGAAACGGGAGCGGTGGGTAGAGGAAACCGATCACCTCGAGACGCAGACGGTCGAACGCCAGCAGCGCTTTCGCTGTCACATGGGCATGCGCATTGGTGACGAAACCGAGCTGCTGTGTCACCAGCGCGAAAGCGAGGAAGGGCACACTGAAGACCACGACGCGAATCAGGTGTTCCCACCAGCGCAGTCCGATCAACCGCAGGTCGGCATTAGCTGCCGTGCTGGGTGAGGGACTCGGACTGGAGATAACGGCTGAGGCCATGGTGTGTCTTCTCCCAGTAGAACGGTTTCGTGATCAGTTGCCACACTGCCTTGTAGGCCGCGATCGAATGGAGAATCCAGTAGAACGGGTTCAGGAGTGCAAACGGAATCAGCTCGTACCGTCGCCGCTTGAATCCGGCCATCATGCCGAGGTAGATCATCAAACCGTTCCCGATTAGAAGATTGAACAAGCTGATATACAAAACAATTGGCGGAAAGAGAACATCGAAAGCGTGAGTACGGGTCACGAGCCAAATCAGCGTCAATGACCATAGCGGTATCAAGGACAGAAAAGCGAATGGTGCACCGCCAATAAGCAGAACGAAGCAAAGCGTATTACGCAATCCCGCCGTCCTTACGAGGCGGACGGGGTGCCGCGTGTGGACGAGAACCGTTTGCAAGTATCCTTTGATCCAACGAGATCGCTGGCGAATCCAGTTGCCGACCCGTGTGTTCGCTTCTTCCCAGGTCGTCGAATTGATGACGCCGACCCGATAGCCGTGTGCCGCCGCTCGGATACCGAGGTCGGCATCCTCCGTCACGTTGAACGGATCCCAGCCCCCGAGCTCGCGCAAGCGATCGACCCGAAAGTGGTTACTCGTACCACCCAGTGGAATCGGTAGGTGTAGCCGATCCAGACCAGTCAGCACATAGTCGAACCAGTCCGAGTACTCCAGCGTGAACATGCGCGTCAGAAGATTCTCCGTCGCGTTGTAGTAATTGAGGGCGGCCTGCACGCAGACGAGCTCTGGCGGTCCCTTGCGGAAGGCGATTACCGCCTTCTTCAGCTGATCCGGATCGGGGCGATCTTCCGCATCGTAGATGGTCAGGTAGTCTCCGCGCGCGAACAGCAAGCCGACGTTGCAGGCTTTCGGTTTCGTTTTGGGAATGCCGTTAGGCACGATGATGAACGTCACTGTCTCCGACGGCCGTGCCGCCTTCGCGGCTTGCAAGGTCTCCTCGTCGTCCTCTTCGATCAACAAGAGGACTTCGAGCTTGCTCGGCGGGTAGTCCAGGCGACGGAGATTCTCGATGAGATGTCCGACGACGTTCGCTTCTCGATAGACGGGTACGAGCACCGTGTACATCGGCAACTCGTCATCCTGGAGTGCCCGTACCTCCTCGTCCCGAATCGCCTGCACATGCTCGTGTTGGGCCCCCACCATCGCTACCACGAAGCGAAAGGCGACATAGATGAACATCACTCCATTGACGACAGCAGAAAGGGTGACCATGGTGAGACGCGGGGCAACGACGAGGCCGATCACCAGCGTCGTGATGCAACACCACAGGAGCACTTTTTGCCACGGTACCAGAACCCGCCGTGCGCTTTCGTCCGGATTCCGGAAGTAGAGACCGAGCGATGCCCAATCGAGCACGACGTCCCGAAAGACGCGTCGGACAGCATGATCGATATCCCATTCGGTCGTCACGAGAGGCCGGACTTGTACTGGTCCGAGCACCGACCGCACGAACTCCTCCAGCTCCCCACTCGGCGGCTCGGCAGTCGCGATCCACACTTCACTGCCGTGTCGACGAATCGGGAAACACCGGCGCTGCACCAGCGCCTCGGGATCGAACCGCCGCGCCAGGTGGATATCCACGGGCTCGCGCAGCAAGTCGACGAACGGATAGCCCCAGAGTTCCGCCAGCACCTGATAGAGCTGCTGACGCCGCACGTAGCCGAGGGCGATCAAGATGCGACCGAGGCGATCCCCGGTCCGGCACTGGTACTCGAGCGCCCGCTCGAGTTGTTCTTGGCTCAAGAGCCCCCGTGCGACCAGGGCTTCACCAAGACGCTCGCGGGCGCGCACGTACTGCGGCTCATCGACCTTGCCGAGGTGACGCACGAACACGCCTGTCTCCGCTCATTTCCCTGAACTACACGGGCACCGCGACGACCCCGTGCACCTCTTACCCTACAATCACGACGGACGAGTGGCCAACGGTCATCGGCCACTCGTCTCGTGTGCCTATCTCTCTTTCTTGCTAGAAACACGGAGACGGAGATCCTAGCGTGGAGTGCGCAGCAGGCGCAAGGTCGCAGCAGCTTGCTCCGTGTCGGCTTCGAGTGCACGGTAAACCGGTGCGAGCATTTTCTCGGTGATACTCCGCGCCGCCCGCGCGATGTATTCGTCGCGCCGAGCTGGATCCCTCCCAGCGAACCGGAACGCGCGGGCGATCTCCCGCTCGCACGTCTCACGGAGCAGCGCCTGAGCAGCCGCGAGGTCCGGCGCGAGCCGGTGCGCGCGATACCAGCGGAGAAAACGCTCGACGAAGAACTCGACCACCAGTTCCGCCCGCTGCTGTCGCTCCTCACGATCGCTCGCCGCGGTATCGTCCCGCAAATCGTCGACTGTCAAGACAGAGACGCCCGGCTCGAGTGCCACCGCCGGATCGACGTTCCGTGGCAGGCCGAGATCGACGACCAGCCGTGTCCGTGCAGTGTGCCGAAGGTGCAACGGGGTCAGCACCGGTTCCGGCGCCCCGGTGGTGACGAAAACGACATCCGCCTCGCCCACGAAAGCCGGCCAGCTCGTCCACTCCAGAAGCTGCACTCCGTCCTCGTACGCCCAACGGGGAAACCGGTCACTCGACCGGTTGCTCCACCAGAGTCGCTGCGGACGGTGACGCTGCAGTGCACGCACCACGAGCCGGCCCGTCTCGCCGGCACCGAGCACGAGGACACGGCACTGGGCGAGGTTCCCCAGCCGCCGTTCCGCTTCCCTGACCGCGATCCGAGCCAGCGAGCGATCACCGCCAGCGATCCCGCTCCGCAGACGCGCGGCACGTCCTGCTGCCAACGCGAGCGACAGCAGACGGTCGGTCACCGCTCCCAGCGTCCCAGCCTGAGACGCCAAATCGCGCGCCCGACGCACCTGACCCAGGATCTGCGTTTCGCCGACTACCCGCGAGTCCAGCCCGGCCGCGACGCGCATGACGTGCCGCACGGCCTGGGCCTCGCTACCGCACCAGGCAAAGCGCGCCAGATACTCGACCGGCAGTCCCGCTTCCGTGGCCAGCCACTGCAACCCTTGCTGAGGATCAGCCTCCCCCGCGACCCAGTACAGTTCTGTCCGGTGACAGGTGACGAGCAGCACCGCCTCATCGGTGACCGCTCGCCACGCCTGTACGAGCTCGATCTGCCGCTCCTTCGGGAAACTCAGCCGTTCGCGTACCTCGATCGGCGCTGTCCGGTGCGTGATCGCGACGCACGCCAGCTGCATCATGCACTCCTGTCGATCGCCTGCAACGACTCCGCAGCAGCCTCGACCGTTCGATCGATGTCCGTCTCGCTGTGCGCCAGCGAGACGAACCACGCCTCGAACTGCGATGGCGGCAAGAGGATTCCCCGGTCACGCATCGCCCGATGGAAACGCGCGAACAGGCCGGTGTCGCAGGCTTCGGCCCGCGCCGCGTCGGTCACGGGTTCGCTCGTGAAGAACAGCGTCAGCATCGAGCCGACACGCTGGACCACTGCCGGTACGCCACTGGCACGGATGGCTTCCTGCAGCCCGTCCTCCAGTCGCTTCCCCAACTGCTCCAGCCGCTCGTAGGCGCCCGGCTGTCGTGCCAGTTCGAGCGTGGCCAATCCGGCCGCCATGGCGAGCGGGTTCCCAGCCAGTGTCCCTGCCTGGTACACCGGTCCACTCGGCGCGACTCGCTCCATAAGATCGCGGCGCCCGCCGTACGCGCCTACCGGTAGTCCCCCGCCGATGACCTTGCCGAAGCAGGTGAGATCGGGCCAGATACCGTACCGCTCCTGCGCACCACCCCACCCGAGCCGGAAGCCGGTGATAACTTCGTCGAAGATGAGCAGGCTTCCCACCCCGCTCGTCAGTTCGCGCAGACGTTCCAGGAAACCGGGTACTGGCGGAACGACCCCCATGTTGCCCGCAACCGGCTCGACGATGACGGCCGCGATCCGCTCGCCGTATCGTTGGAACGTTTCCTCCAGAACTGCGTGATCGTTGTACGGCACGACGATCGTGTCGCTCGCCGTTCCGGCCGTGACACCGGGCGTCCCTGGAATGCCGAACGTCATGACTCCCGAGCCAGCGGCAACGAGCAACGCGTCGACATGCCCGTGGTAGCAGCCAGCGAATTTGACGATCAGCGAGCGTCCAGTCGCCGCACGTGCCAAGCGGATCGCGCTCATCGTCGCCTCGGTACCGGAATTGACGAAGCGGACGAGCTCGACGGACGGGACTGCTTCGACGATCGTCCGAGCGAGATCGATTTCGTGTGGCGACAGCAGCCCGAAGCTCGTCCCCGCACGGGCAACGCTGCTGATCCGTTCTGCGACCTGCGGATGCGCGTGACCAACGAGGAGCGCACCCCAGGAACAGATGTAGTCCAGATAACGGTTGCCATCGACATCGACGAGATACGCCCCCTCGCCACGCGCGACGATGAGCGGCTCCTCACCAACCGCCCGGAAGGCGCGTACCGGACTATTGACGCCACCCGGCAGATAACGCTGAGCTTCTTCCCACAGCGTTGCGGTTCGCGACATCGCACGCTCCCCAGCCTAACGCGCTACCAGCTCTTCCGCTGCGGCGGTCAATCGGCCACTCTGGAGCCAGCGCGCCGCATCCTTGGCGTGATAGGTGATGATCATCTGGGCACCAGCCCGCCGGATCCCGGTGAGGATTTCCAGCACGATCCGCTGCTCGTCGATCCATCCGTTGCGTGCCGCCGCCTTCACCATCGCGTACTCGGCACTCACGTTGTACGCTGCGATCGGAACATCGAAGCGCTCACGCGCTGCAGCGATGACATCGAGGTAGGCGAGGGCCGGTTTGACGATAACGGCATCGGCGCCTTCGTCGATATCCGTCGCGATCTCCCGCAATGCCTCACGGCGATTGCCGGGATCCATCTGGTGCGAGCGCCGGTCGCCGAATGCTGGCGCCGACTCGGCAGCTTCACGGAACGGGCCGTAGAATGCCGACGCGTACTTCGCCGCGTAGGACAGGATCGGCAGTTCAGAGAAACCGGCACGGTCGAGAGCGCGCCGGATCGCCAGTACCCGCCCGTCCATCATGTCGGACGGTGCCACCATGTCGGCGCCCGCTTCCGCGTGCGAGACAGCCGTACGAGCGAGCAACTCCAGTGTTGGATCGTTGAGGATCTGCCCGTCGCGGACGATGCCGCAGTGTCCGTGCGACGTGTACTCGCAGTTGCAGACATCGGTGATGACGACCAGCTCCGGTGCGACCCGCTTCAGTTCGCGCACTGCTCGTTGGACGATACCGTCCGGATCGTACGCTTCACTGGCAAACTCGTCCTTGTGCGCCGGTATGCCGAACAGGAGAACTGCTCCGATCCCGAGCGAAAGGAGTTCTTCGGCCTCGTAGCCGAGCTGATCGACACTGAGCTGGTAGACACCCGGCATCGAGCCGACCTCGCGCCGAACGCCACGGCCATGAATAACGAACAATGGGTAGATGAAGTCCTCCACATTCAGCCGCGTCTCGCGCACCAGCCGTCGCACGCCTTCGCTACGGCGCAGACGCCGGAAACGCCGGAATTCGAGTGGCCCTTCGGTCATCGCTCGCTCCTCTCCGCTCGGACGACGGCTTCGACCAATCCCTCGCTGGTGTACCGGGTCGCGACGACTGCGACCCGCAACCCGAATGCACGCGCCGTTGACGCGGTCACCGGACCGATCGCCGCGAACTGCACACGCTCGTGCAGGCTCCTCGTATCGCCGAGGGCCGCGACGAGGCTCCGTACCGTCGAGCTCGCGGTCAACAGGACCCAATCGATCGTTCCCTGTTCGAGTTCTCGACGGACCGCTTGCGACAGCGGTCGCTGCTCGGTGCGATAGACCGGCAGAACGAGCACCTCAGCACCAGCCTCGATGAGCCGCCGAGGGAGCACATCGCGCGCCTCGGCCGCCCGGGCCAGGAGGACACGCTTGCCCGTCACCCCTGCTGCGATCAGTGCGTCCGCGACAGCTTCGGCCACGTAGCGATCCGGTACGAGTGCCGGCTCGATTCCGCGCTCCTGGAGCGCTCGGGCAGTCGCCGGACCGATCGTCGCGACTCGTACTCTCGCGAGCGCTTCGAGCGGGATACCGAGGACGCTCAAGCGCTCGAGCACCGACCGCACGCCGTTCACGCTCGTGAACACCAGCCAGTCGTAGTCCGTGATGCGCACCAGCGCACGGTCGACCTCACCCCAGTCCTCAGGCGGTACGATGGCGATCAACGGCTCGACGACCACCTCGGCACCCAGCTCGCGCAAGCGCTCGACCAGCTCTTGCTCCTGCCCGGCCGGACGAACGACGAGAACCCGACGGCCAGCGAGCGGCTTCGCCACCAGTGACCACGACCGGGCAGCTGTCGTCGGCAGGCTGCGAACGAGTTCTTGCGCCAGCGCACCAGCCCGCTCGATCGCCTCGTCGCGCTGCCACACTGTCAGGTCGCGAATGACGGGCCCATGCTCGTCAGGAGCCACGGCCACACGCAGCCGCACCGTGTCGCCCGCCACCGTCGCATAGGCGCCGAGCGGCAGCGTGCAACCGCTCCCGAAGGCGGAGAGGAACGCTCGCTCGACCATCACAGCGAGCCGAATCTCCGGGTCATCCATGCCTGCGAAGATGTCCCGCCGCGGATCGTCGCGCCGACAGACCACCGCGAGTGCCCCCTGACCGGGTGCAGGCACGAACACGTCCGGATCGAGGTATTCGGTCACCTGCGCGAGCTTGCCCAGGCGCTCCAGACCCGCGGCCGCCAGAACGAGCGCATCGTACGAGCCGTCTTCGAGCTTGCGGAGGCGGGTATCGACATTGCCGCGGACATCGACGAGCGTCAGGTCGGGTCGCGCAGCGGCGAGGAGCGCTCGACGACGACGCGAACTCGTACCGACGCGTGCGCCCGGAGGGAGCGTCGCGAGCGACGACGCACCCCGCGTAACCAGGACATCGCGCACGTCAGCGCGCACTGGAAAGGCAACGATCTCGAGCTCCGAGGGTAGACTGGTCGGCAAATCCTTGGCACTGTGTACGGCGAGATCGATCGCACCGGCGAGGAGCGCTTCGTGCAGCTCTTTCACGAAGACACCAGTACCGCCCAGGATCGTCAAGGAGGTTGCCCGATCGCGATCACCGGTTGTCGTTATCGGCACGAGCGTGCACGAACTGGTCGGTTCGATCCGTTCCAGCCGTGCGATAACCGCACGCGCCTGGGCCAAAGCGAGTGCGCTCCCCCTGGTCCCGACACGGATCTCCCCGGCCCTACCGCTCGCTCGTCGCTGTCCCGGGCACTGCTGCACTTGATCGATCCCGCCGAATTTGCTCGAACTTCACCACATTCCTTTGTCGGGGCGATTCTACTCACCGCCTCCCTCTCTGAGCAACCTGCCGACGCGGCTGGTTCTCTTGGTGGGATCGGGGATCGGTACAATGCTGTCGTGGGAGCGGAGGGCAAACGAGCGAAGGAGGAGACCGATGGGGAAGACCGTGGTCATTCTCGGGGCTGGCCCCGGTGGTATCGCGGCTGCGCGGACACTCCGGACACTCCTCGCGCCGGACGATCGCATCGCCGTCGTCGATCGGCAGGACGAGCAGCGCCTCGGTGTCAGCTTGCTTTTGATCATGCGCGGTTGGCGGGAGCCCGATCAGGTGGCGATCCGTCCCTCGCGCGTCCTGCAGGGTATCGCCGAGTTCCAGCAGGCCGAGGTGCTCCACATCGACCCGGACACACGGACGGTCCAGACCAGTCGCGGTTCCCTGCCGTACGACGCGCTCCTCCTCGCCACCGGAGCGGAACTCGCGCCCGATGCGATTCCCGGGCTGTCCGGTGCGCTCGAGAACGGGATCGCGGGTCACTGCTGGTCGCTACCGGCCACGCTCCAGCTGCGCGAACGACTACGCTGCTTCACCGGCGGCCGTATCCTGGTCGTCATCGCTCGCCTTCCGTACAAATGCCCACCGGCGCCCTACGAGGCGGCTCTCCTCATCCGCGACCTCGTCGAAGAGCGTGGTCTCGGCCAGTCGACCGAGATCGTCGTGGTGACACCGGAGCCGAGTCCCCTCGCCGTCGCCGGCCCGGTCATCGGCGAGCAGCTCACGCGCTTTCTGGCCGAACGCGGCATCGCTGTCCGAACCGGTGAACAGCTCGCCGCCGTCGATCCTCGTCATCGCGAAGTCTCGTTCGTTTCCGGTACCCGCGAGCTGTTCGACTTGCTTGTCGTGGTGCCACCGCACCGTGCTGCGGCAGTGGCTCGCACAGCCGGGCTCGTCGAGGGGGACTGGGTACCAGTTGCGTTGCAGACGATGCGGACAAAGGTCGAAGGAATCTGGGCGATCGGTGATGTGGCTGCTGTCCGGATCCGGGACAATCTTGTCGTTCCCAAAGCTGCAGTCTTCGCGCAGCAGCAGGCAGAAATCGCGGCCCGAGATATTGCTCGTTCCCTGGGTTATGCTGCACCGGATCCCGAAGTCCGCGCCTTCGGACGCTGCTGGTTCATCGCCGGACGCGGGTCCGCTGGGATCATCGAGGGTGATTTCCTGGCTGAACCACGGCCGGCAGTCACCTTCCAGTCACCGACCAGCGAAGGCTTCGCACAGATGGAAAACGAACTCGCGGCATGGCTCGCCCAGGATCCCGGTGCGAGCCGATAGGTAAGCAGGCGCTGCCGCTCAGGTAGTCGTCGACAGCAAGCGATAGAACTCATCGCGAGCGCCGGCAGAGCTTTCGAAGATACCCAGCATCGCGCTCGTCGTCGTGCGGGCATGCTGCTTTTCGACGCCACGCATCATCATGCAGAGGTGAATGCCGTCCGCCACGACCGCCACACCCTGTGGATCGAGAACCTCCTGTATCGCCTGCGCGATCTGCTGTGTCAGTCGTTCTTGCACCTGCAAGCGTCGCGCGTAGAGATCGACGATGCGTGCGAACTTGCTGAGGCCGAGAATCCTGCCCCGCGGCACGTAGCCGATGTGGACATGCCCGAAGAACGGAAGCAGATGGTGTTCGCAGAGCGAGTAGAACTCGATCCCCTTCACGACGACCATCGTGTCGTGATCGACATGAAACACCGCACCGTTCACGATCTCGTTAAGATCTTGCCGGTAGCCACGCGTGAGGAATGCCCAGGTCTCGGCGACACGCTGCGGCGTCCGTTGCAGGCCCTCTCGCTGCGGATCTTCACCGATGAGCTCCAGCCACTCGGCGACTAACTCCTGCAAGCGTTCCAGGTCGCAGGCCGTTGCGAAGCGGAGTCCCGTGTCCTCGAACTCGACGATCCGTTCCTGTCGCGTCATCTCGAACTCCGACTCTCCGAAGTCCTACTCGGCGGACTCCCGTGTCCCCTCGCTCGCAATCATGCCACCCGAATCTCGACACAGTGCATGCCGCACACGCATCATACGCGACCGCAACAAGCGGATCGGAAATCGCTTCCACCGGCTCCACATGAACCACCGCCACAAGACCGAGGCGACCGGTACAGCACCTTGCGTGAGCACACACCTGAGATACCGATCAGGTCGTCCGGCGAGCAGTGCGAGTCCAAGCCAAACGTACTGCGTGGTCAGCCCGAGATTCGCCCCCAGGAACACGACTACCCGGTTCCACCATCGCTGCGCGGCGGCGCGCTCGTCCTCGCTCCCACGAGTCAGAAGACAGAACAGGCGACCCTCGATCCAGCGGATCACGCGATCCTGTGGCAGGAACAGGTACCGATAGACTGCACGCGCGATCGCGACCCACCGTCCCTCAGGATCACGCACGTCCGGACGAAACCGCTCGTTCCGGACCGAGCGATAGAGATACTCGACGTTGAAGTCCCAGCTCAGGAGCAGCGTGAGCACGATGAACCCGGCCAGCGCTTCGCCCCAGCGCTTCGTCCGCCACGCGAGCGCGCCGAACAGCCCGGCATTTTTGAGTGCGTCCAGCTCTGTGTCAGCGTATCGACCGAGTTCCGTCTCCTCGCGCCGCAGCCGGGCGAGCTGCCCATCCGCGTTGTCCAGCACCGTCACCACCTGCAGGAGCAATGCCGCGAGACGGTCGCGGCGGCGGGCGATCGCAACAGCCGCGACCGCCCCGAGCAGGGTGTGCAAGCACACCAGATGAATCGGACGAATGCGAGTCTCCGCCAGGCTGCGCGCTACGAGAAAACCGAGCGGGCGGAAGACCGCGGCATTGAGGAGTTCCGGTGCCGGCCTCGGTTTGAGGCTCCTCCGGTAGAGTTCGGCGAGGCGCGTCGGTCTCTCCCTCCTCACGCTCCGTATCCGCGACCAACTCGTCGTGTCAGGCCCAGTCGCTCGACACCCTGGATCGCTCCCTGCAGCAAGAAGCCGATATCGCTCCCGGCAGTCACGAAGCGGAATCCCTGGGCTGCCCGCTGCAGCGCATCCTCGATACTGTACGCAGCATAGCCAGCGATCTTCCCCGTATTCCGGCACGCTTCCAGTACGCGTTCGATCGCCCGCTGCTGTCGCTCGTCTTCCTCTGCGTGGCGCGGATCGACACCGAGGGAGAGAGCCAAATCACCCGGACCGATCCAGCACCCGTCGATACCGGGAACCGAGAGAATGGCTTCGGCATTTTCCACTGCCTGCGCGCTTTCTATCTGGACAGCCACGAACAACTCTCGGTCGATCCACTCCGGGTAGTCCGATCCGTAGACACGCGCACGTCCCCAGCCCCAGGAACGCTTCCCGAGCGGTGGGAAACGGCACGCATCGGCAACCGCCTGTGCATCTTCCTGCGTGTGCACGAGTGGCACGATGATCCCGAGTGCTCCATCGTCGAGCAGGCGGCCGATCAGCGTATAGTCATTCCGCGCTACCCGCGCCATGGGCACGGCATGACCACAGGAAAGCGCCATGAGGGTAGCGATAATGGAGTCCGATCCGAAGGTGCCGTGCTGCGTGTCCAGCAGGATAAAGTCGATCCCGCAGTCCGCCAGAGCTTCGGCGACCAGCGGTGCACCGAGCTGCAACGTGTAGCCGAAAGCCGGCTGTCCGGCCAGCATCTTGCGCTTTGCCGTGTTTTCGCGCATGGTTTCTCGCTCCACCCCCCGCAAACGACCAGGCCTCGCCCCTACACTACCCGAAAGGATCACCGCCGTGAAGCAGGTCGAGTCGCGTTGCTGGTACGCCGGTGCAGTCGCGTCCGGCAGGCACTATGGTATCCTGGAAAGGTTGTGTGTTCCTCCGCACGAGGCCACACCGGAGAACCCAAAAACGAACGAGGAGCGATTTCAGTGAGTATGACACAGATCCCTACGGCGCGTCCGAACGCCTTCGCTGCGCTCGGTTTGCGCCAAGAGTTGCTCGAAGCCCTTCGTACCGTCGGCTTCGAGCACCCCCTGCCAGTACAGAGCGAGGCCATCCCAGTACTCCTGGCTGGCCGCGATGCGATCGTGCAGGCACACACCGGAACCGGCAAGACGGCAGCCTTCGCACTGCCGATCCTCGAGAGATTGGCACCCGATGGGCACGGGCCACAAGCGCTCGTCCTGACCCCAACACGTGAGCTGGCGATCCAGGTTGCGGAGGCTATCCACCGACTCGGTCGCTATCTCGAGGCACGGGTCATCGCGCTCTACGGTGGACAGCCGATCGAGCGCCAGCTGCGCGCTCTGCGGCACCCGGTGGATATCGTCGTCGGAACACCGGGACGTATCATGGATCACCTTCGGCGTGGAACATTGCGTCTCGATTCCGTACGCACCGTCGTGCTCGACGAGGCGGACGAGATGCTCGATATGGGATTCCTCGACGATGTCGAGTGGATCCTGGAACGCGTTCCCACCGAGCGACAAACGGCACTGTTTTCGGCAACCATGCCGGCACGTGTCCGGGAGCTAGCCCGCCGCTATCTCCGGAAACCGGTCACCATCGCTATCCACCCGGAGCACGTCACCGTGCCGCAGATCGAACAGTTCGTTTATGAAGTTGCCGGGACGGCGAAACTCGACGCACTCGCCCGCATCCTCGATTTCGAAGCGCCGGCATCTGCCATCGTCTTCGTTCGAACCAAGAGCGGTGCGGACGAACTGGCGCACAAACTGCAGGCGCTCGGCTATGCGGCAGAAGCGATCCATGGCGATCTCAGCCAGGCGATGCGCGACCGGGCGATGCAGCGCTTCCGGAGCGGACAGGTCGACCTGCTCGTTGCGACCGATGTCGCGGCCCGTGGGCTCGATATTCCACAAGTGAGCCACGTCATCAACTTCGACATTCCGGGCGATCCCGAATCCTACGTTCACCGTATCGGTCGCACCGGTCGCGCCGGCAGTGCTGGCATCGCGATCACGCTCGTCGAACCGCGGGAGCGCTGGCTGCTCCGGACGATCGAACGCGCGATCGGCACGCGGCTCTCACCGCGGCGCATTCCGACGCGTGACGAGATCGTGCGGCGACAACGCGAGATGCTCGGCACGTCGCTCGTCGAACTCATCGAGCGGGAGAACCTCGAGCTCGGGCGCCAGATCGTCAACCAGTTGCTCCCGTACCACGACGCGGCCGACATCGCGGCAGCAGCCGTCACGCTTCTCCTGCGCGAGCGCGGTTCGGATCCGGACCGCCTGCTGTCGTCCGACGAGGACGGGCACGCCGAAGCCGGCATGCGGCGTCTTCGCCTCGATGTGGGACGACGCGACGGGGTTCGTGTCCACGACATCGTTGGCGCGATCGCGAACGAAACCGGATTGCCGGCACGCGCGATCGGACAGATCGATATCGCTGATCGTTTTACGGTCGTCGAGGTACCGGCTGACCAGGCCGGTCGCGTTCTTGCCGCATTGCGCCGGGCCCGCTGGCGCGGTCGCCCGCTGGCGACCCGCCAACAGGAGCGAGCGGCGCGCTGACCCTTCTTGCCGGTTTCGGCGTCTCTTTGGCAAACTTTTCCTGACGAGGTCGAGGCCCCAAACGCCGTCGAGCGGAACGATTCGACCACTCGATCGGCACGAGCGCGGGCACTGCAGCGCCCCGAGCGTTCTCAAGCGGCGACAACAGACGCCTTCGCAGCGCATGAGGCTCGAGGTCGCATCGCGTCGCACTGGGGTGACCGTATGAGGGGAGCGTGAGAACGATGGCAGGGCACTCGAAGTGGGCCCAGATCAAGCGCCAGAAGCAGGCCGCTGACTTCAGGAAAGGACAAATCTTCAGCAAGATCGCCCGCGAAATTCATGTGGCAGTTCGCGAGGGCGGCCCGAACCCCGAAACGAACGTTCGCTTGCGCATGGCGATCGAACGTGCCAAGCGTGAAGGGATGCCCAAGGAGACGATCGAAAACGCGATCCTGAAGGCGAGCGGCCAGGCGAGCGGTGCGCAGGAGTACGAGACGATTGTCTACGAAGGCTACGGTCCAGGCGGGGTCGCCATCATGGCGATCGCGCTCACCGACAATCGGAACCGCACTGCTTCCGAAGTACGCCACATCTTCTCGAAGTACGGCGGTTCGCTCGGCGAAACGGGTTCGGTCGCGTGGCAGTTCGAGACGCTCGGTCAAATCGTGGTCGCCACCGATGGCCACGATCCCGAGGAGATCGCGCTGGCCGCGATCGACGCTGGCGCACGCGACTTCGAAGTGGAGGACGACTCGGTCGTGATTACGACCGAACCGGATCAGTTGAGCGACGTCGTCGAGAAGCTGCAGCAGGCAGGTTACCAGATCCGACAGGCTGACATTCAACGGATCCCGACGACGACCGTCGAGCTGGAAGGCAGCCAGGCACAGAGTGCGCTCAAGCTGCTCGAGGCCCTGGAGGATCTCGACGACGTCCAGGAGGTGTACACGAACGCCAGCTTCCCTGCTGAGGTACGCGGGGCGGCCTGAAACGCCGCATCAGCCGGTGGTTCGTTCTCGCCACCAGCTTTTTCGGCACGGCCGCACCAATCGTTCGACTCGAGGCTGGCGACCGAGTCACATTTGCCCGGTCCTCGAACATACGCGACGGGGGTGCGGATCACGAGTCGCACCCCCGTCGGCACGTGTAGTGTCTCAGAACAGCGCGAGCTCCGTTTGCGGATCGAACGCGTGCATGTGCTCGATCCGCACGCGAACCGAGGCGAGTTCACCGACCGAGAAGTGCAGGTGCGGTTCCGCCTTGGCGACGAGCGCCCCGTTCGGCCCGCGCAGATGGACCAGCGTCTCCGATCCGAGCGGTTCGACGATTTCGACCGGGAGCCGCAGCTGCCGATCTTCAGTGACCGTACCGGGCTGGACGATCAGGTCTTCCGGACGGATTCCGACCAGTACCTCGCGTCCGCTGTACTCAGCGAGACGGCTGCGATGCTCGGTCGGCGCTTCAAGCGTGATGTCACCCGCCACCAGACGGACTGTCCCTTCGCCGGTCACCACCTGCGCCGGGAAGATGTTCATCGCCGGGCTTCCGATGAAGGTGGCGACGAACAGGTTGGCCGGATGGTCGTACAGATTCTCCGGTGTATCGAGCTGCTGCAGCACGCCCTGGTTCATCACTGCGATGCGATGGCCCATCGTCATCGCCTCGACCTGGTCGTGGGTCACGTAGATCGTCGTGACCCCGAGCCGACGCTGCAACTTGATCAACTCACCGCGGGTCTGCACGCGCAGCTTGGCGTCCAAGTTGGAGAGCGGCTCGTCCATCAGGAAGACTTGGGGCTCCCGCACGATCGCGCGACCGAGCGCGACACGCTGTCGCTGACCGCCGGACAGCTGGCGTGGCTTGCGATTCAAGAGGTCTTGGATGCCGAGCATCTCGGCGACCTCTTTGACCCGGCGGTCGATTTCCTGCTTCGGTACCTTGCGGAGCTTGAGGCCGAAAGCCATGTTCTCGTAGACCGTCATGTGCGGGTAAAGCGCATAGTTCTGGAAGACCATCGCGATATCGCGGTCCTTCGGAGGAACGTGCGTGACGACTCGATCGCCGATGATGATGTCGCCACTGGTGACTTCTTCGAGTCCGGCAAGGCAGCGCAGCGCTGTCGTCTTCCCGCACCCGGACGGTCCGACGAGAACGAGGAACTCACCGTCCTTGACCTCCAGGTTGAGGTCATTGACGGCGATCACGCCGTCGAATCGCTTGGTCACATGATCATAGATCACCTGCGCCATACGCACCCTCCATCGTGCGTCATGCCACACTGTTCTCGACCGGAGACCGCCCGAACACAGTATACACGCTCGGCCCGCACTATCCCTTCACTGCACCCGCCGTGAGACCCGACACGTACTGATCGACGAAGAACATGTAGGCAACCGCGACCGGAACCGAGCCTAGCATGGCCGCTGCCATGAGCGGTCCCCACTGGAAAACGTCCGCTCGGATCAGATCGCTGACGGTACCGACGGGAATGGTCTTCATATGGCCGGAACCCATGAACACCAATGCGTAGAGGAACTCGTTCCACGAAAGCGTGAACGAGAAGATGCCAGCGGAAAGAACACCGGGCAGAGCGAGCGGCAGTATGATTCGCCACATCGCCTGGAATCGGCTCGCCCCGTCGATCATCGCGCACTCCTCGAGCTCCTTCGGGATCGTCCGGAAGTAGCCCATGAGGAGCCAAGACGCGAACGGAATGAGGAACGTTGGATAAGTGAGGATCAGTGCCCAGTAGGTATTGTAGAGACCGAAACGCGCCACGACTTGACTGAGCGGAATGAAGAGCAGAGTGGGCGGAATCAAGTACGCGAGAAAGATGAGCGTGCCGGCCAGATTCCCACCACGAAACCGGAACCGCCCGAGCGCGTACCCCATGAGAATGCTGCTCGTCAGGGACAAGAACGTCGACCCGAACGTCACGACGACTGTATTCCACGCCCAGCGCGGGAAATCGGTGTTGGTCAAGAGATAGCGATAGTGCTCGAGCGTAAACTGCGTGAGATAGAGTGGATTCACCTTCGTGTTCAAAAGGAGGCTGTTCGGCTTCAATGATATGATCAGCATCCAATAGAACGGAAACAGCAGGAAAAGAGTGAAGAGCGCAAGCGGCAGATAGAGAAAGAGCAAGCGGCTACTCAGGCGATTGCTGCCGACCACTTCACGCCTCCTGCGAGCGCACGTAGCGGAGCAACAGGGCTGAGAGCACTGCCAGGACCGGGAACATGTAGAGCGACACGGCAGCACCCATACCGAGCTTGCCGGCTCCACCGATCCCCTCCTGCCAGGCGAAGGTGCCGAAGATGTGGGTCGAGTTGGCCGGCCCCCCCTTCGTCAGCACGTACACGAGCTGGAAATCGGCGAACGTCCAGATGATCGAGAACAATGTCGTGATGACGATGATGCCTTTGATCACTGGCAACGTGACGGCGAAGAACCGTTGGACCGAGTTCGCTCCCTCGATCGCGGCTGCCTCGTGCAGTTCTTGCGGCACGGCCTGCAAGCCTGCCAGGATCGCGACAGCGAAGAACGGTGTGCCACGCCAGATATTGGCCACACAGAGCGAGATGATCGCGTTGGTACGTGAGCCCAGGAACGCGATGTTGGACTCGATCAAGCCCCAGTTCTTCAAGAGCCAAGAAAACGGGCTCAGCACCGCATCGTAGAGCATCAACCAAGCCAGGCTCGAGAGCGCCGTCGGAACGATCCAGGGGAGGAGCAGAGCTGCCCGCAACACATTCCGCAGCGGGAACACCTGGTTCAACAAGAGCGCGAGCAGGAGACCGAGCAACAACTTGAAGGGCACCGTCACGAAGCCATAGATGAACGTATTCAGCACGGTGAGGCGAAAGACGCTGTCGTGCAAGAGTTCCCGGTAATTCTGTAATCCGACGAAGGTTCCTGTCGCCGATCCAACCGTTCGGTCGGTAAGCGAAATCCAGATACCGAGGAAGAACGGATAACTCATGAACAGAAGCAGAATCAGCCAACCCGGCGACATGAAGAGATAGGCGAGAACCGGCTCGCTGTCGAGCCAGAGTCGGAGCCGCTCGCGAAGAGTGAGTGGAGTAGCCTGAGCCACTGCCCCGGCACGAACCGTCGTCATCGCCTCACCTCACCTCACGCATCAATGAAGGAAGGGCAGCCGGTGCTGGGTGACACCAGCCGCCCCACCAGATCACGCACCGTAGATTTTCTCGAGCTCGCTGGCACCCCACTGGATCGCTTCCTCGGCGTTCCCGGACTGGATGGCGCGCGCAAAGGTATCGATGATGATGTAGCGTGCCGAGACTTCAGCTGCCTTCTCATTCCCTGGGCTGGCATACCCCTTGTTTCGCCCGTACTTCCCAACTTCAGCATAGGGCTTCAGCTTCGGGTCTGCAGTGTAATAGGGGTCGTTCAGATAGAAGGGCGTCGGGGCCAAATTGTACCCTTGCTGCACCTCCAGCCAGCGGCGGAACTGCTCCGGCTGCGTCCACCACTCGAGGAACGCCTTGGCACCCTCGATGTTCTTCGAATACTTCATGATGCCGACCGAACGACTGCCCAAGACGTTGAACCGTCCAGCCGGGCCCTGCGGGAAGATGTGGTGCACGATGTCTTCCGCGATATCCGGCGCCTGCTTCTTCGCGGTCAGATAGATGCTGCTCCCGTTCAGCGTCCAGGCGATTTGCCCGGCCAGGAACGCCCGGTTGTTCGTCGAGTCATCCCATGAGAGCCCGGTTTCGTCGAACGCTTCCTTCCAGTAACTCAAGAACAGCTTCATCCCCTCCACGAACTGCGGCTTGTTGAACGCGACGGTCTTCCCGTCTTCCTCGACCTCCATCGCGCCGTATGCCCACATGAACGAGTAGCAGAAGCTGGGCGGGTCGCCGGTCGAGTGGCCGAACGCCTGGCCGAGCGGATGGCCACGCTTCTTGAGCTCGACGCCGATCTTGAAGAGGTCCTCCCACGTGTCGGGTGGCTGATCCGGATTTGGCCAGCCGGCCTCGGCCAGGAAACTCTTCCGGAACACCTGCGCGCTGGTGGAGTTACCAGTCGGGAAACTCAGCCATTGGTCACCGATCTTGACCGTCTTGACCACCCACTCGAAGTAGCCACCTTGCTCCTGACCACGCTTCTCGGCGAGGTCTGTGATATCGACCAACGCGTCTTTGTACAGGAACGGCCAGGTATCCCACATTTCGACGATGTCCGGGCCGGCACCAGCCTGCACGGCCGCGCTGATCTTCGGCTGCAGGTCCGGCCAGTTGACGAAGTCGATCGTCCCTTCGACACCAGTTTCCTTACCGAACTCTTCGAGCTGTTGCTTCATGAGATCCTGGGTCTCCGGCACGAAGAAGGTGCCGAAGAGGATATTGAGCTTCGTCCCCTTGAGAACAGCCGGAGCGCTGGTTGGAGTCGCGGCAGCTGCTGCCGTTGGGCTCGCGGCCTGCCCAGCTGCCGGAGTCGGACTCGGTTGCTATGCAGGTGCACTCGTCGGGGTCGCCTCACCACCTCCACAGGCAGCGAGCAACGCGCTCACTGCTGGGACAGTGAGGCCGGCGATCATTCCACGAACCAAAGCTCGGCGCGAGAGCGTAGCCGCCAGCCAGCGCCGCTCATTTTTTCGGGTCATCGTGGGACCTCCTCCTCTCTTGACCGATCACCCACCAGGCCTCACGGATCAGCCGCTGGGCCCGCTCTGTGTCCGAAATACCGGACATTTTGCGGAATGACGGGCAGCCAAACTCGATCCGTGCGGTTACCGGCTTCAGACTACGTGAGCACGGAGCTGCCTGTCAAGTGGTGAGCGTATGGCTAGGCAAGCGTGACTTTCCGGCCTACCATGGAAGCGAAGCGCCTGGCTCGATCGGAGGATGTTCGATGACCCCAGTCGCGTGGACACCGACAGAGACCGAGCTCGCTCGGAGTCGTCTCTACCGCTTCATGCGTGCACTCGGCTGCACGACGCTCCAGGAACTCCGCGACCGCAGCGCCGCTGATCCCGCCTGGTACTGGAACGCAGCGGTGTGCGATCTCGGTATCCACTGGCAACAGCCACCGCAGACCGTGCTCGACCTCTCGGAAGGACTCCCCTGGGCTCGCTTCTTCCCGGACGGCCGCTACAACTACGTCGCCGATATCCTGACCCGCTGGGGCAATACTGATCGTCCGGCCCTCCTCTGGGAAGGGGACGACGGTGCGACGCAACAGCTCACCTACCGGCAACTGGCTGAGCTGATCCCCCGCGTAGCGGCTGGCCTCCGGGAACTAGGCCTGTCCGCCGGAGACCGACTGGGCGTCTTCCTTCCGATGCTCCCCGAAACGGCGCTCGTGACTTTGGCCGCTGGGTGGCTCGGGGCGATCATCGTCCCGATCTTCTCCGGCTTCGGTCCGGAGGCGGTCGCCGCACGCCTCCGGGATGCGGAGGCGACACACCTCGTGACCGTCGATGCCTTCCCGCGCCGTGGTCGTCTCGTGACGCTCAAAGCGATCGCGGACCAAGCTCTCGCCGCCAACCCGACCATGCGCACCGTCATCGTCGTGCGGCGCAGCGGCATCTCCATCCCGTGGACACCGGGCCGTGACGTCTGGTGGCACGAGATGCTCGAACGCGCGCCCGTCTCGCTTCCCGCCACCGTGACCCGTACGACCGATCCCTACATGCTGATCTACACCTCAGGAACGACCGGCCGGCCGAAGGGAACGGTGCATGTTCAGGCTGGCTTCCCCATCAAAGCGGCACACGACCTGGCCTACTGTTTCGATGTGCAGGAAGAGGATCGCGTCCTCTGGTTGACCGACCTCGGCTGGATGATGGGCCCCTGGCTGATTCAGAGTACGCTCCTGCTCGGTGCCACTGTCGTTCTCTACGAGGGGACACCCGACTGGCCCACCGCCGACCGGCTCTGGCAGCTCATCGCGCGCCATCGCATCTCCGTGCTCGGTCTGACGCCGAGCGTGGTCCGGGCAGCGATGGCACGCGGAGCCGCTCCCACAGCACAGCACGATCTCTCGAGCCTGCGGGCCTTCGGCTCGACTGGCGAGCCCTGGAATCCGACGCCCTGGTGGTGGCTGTTCGAGACAGTCGGTCAGCGACGCCTCCCGATCATCAACTACTCGGGTGGCACGGAAATCGCTGGGGGCATCCTCAGCTGCACGACGATCGAGCCGCAGGTGCCGTGCGCCTTCACTGGGCCGGTGCCGGGGATGGCCGCCGATGTCGTCGACGACGAGGGTCGCCCGGTGCGAGGGCAAGTCGGCGAACTCGTCCTCCGGCAGCCCTGGGTCGGTATGACCGCTGGTTTCTGGCGGGATCCCGAACGCTACCTCGCGACGTACTGGTCACGCTGGCCGAACCTCTGGGTCCACGGTGACTGGGCACTGATCGATACCGATGGCTTCTGGTACATCCTCGGCCGCTCGGACGACACGCTCAAGATCGCTGGCAAGCGCATCGGCCCGGCCGAAGTCGAATCGATCGCCGTCTCCCACCCTGCTGTCCAGGAAGCCGCTGCCATCGGCATTCCCGATCCGGTGAAAGGTGAGGCGCTCGTCGTCTTCTGCCAGCTCCGGCAGGGTATTCAGGAATCGCCAGAGCTGATCGAGGAGCTCCGCGACCGCATCACCGAACGACTCGGCAAGCCGCTGCGTCCGGAACGGATCCACATCGTCCGTGAACTGCCGCATACCCGGAACGCGAAGATCATGCGGCGCGTGATCCGGGCTGCCTATCTCGGGCACGATCCTGGTGATCTCTCGGCTCTCGAAAACCCGGGAGCAGTCGAGGAGATCGCTGCCATCGGAAGAGCCCAAGGCATGCCGGTGACGCGAGAGGAGAGCACAGGATGACAGAACGCCCGCCGACGCTCGTGCGGCACCGGCCGCGCGGTCTTATCCGTTTTCTCTTTCGCTTGCCGGTCTACCTCTATCGCGGCCCGATCGCGAGCCTACTGGCTTGGCGCTGCGTCGTCGTGCTGACCACTATCGGGCGGAAGACTGGACTCCCGCGCCGAACTGCGGTCAGCGCGATGCGGCTCGACGACCGTTTCATCGTCTTCGCCGGATTCGCTGGCATTCAGGCCGACTGGTATCGGAACATCCTGGCGAATCCTGAAGTCATCGTCCGCCATGGACATCGGTGCTGGCGCGCGACAGCGCGTGTCGTCCTCGATCCGGCGGAACGCCGCGCACTGATGGAACGTATGGCGACCTACTCACGGCGCTGCGGTCCACCGGTTCCGACCCGCCCCCTTCTGCGTCTGCTCCGGATCTTCGATTACGACGCCGAAATCGCTTTTGCCCTGCAGCACGCTGAAGAGTTGCCGGTCATCGAACTGCGGCTCCATACCGAACTGCCGACCTGTGGATGACCAGGCACCGGCTCTCGGTGCGTTAAGATTGAGAGCCGGTTTTCGTCACGTCGCAGATCGGCAACCGGGAGCAGCGAACGCGAGATACCCGACAACCGGAGGGTACCACCATGACGAACCCGCTCCGTCAACTCACTACCTACGGCCAGAGCTTCTGGCTCGACTTCCTGAGTCGCCCGATGATCACTTCCGGCGAACTCGCACGTTTGATCGAGGAAGACGGCCTCCGCGGTGTCACCTCGAACCCGACGATCTTCGACAAGGCGATCGCCGGAACCGATGAGTACGATCAAGAGATCGCTGAGCTGGCTGCCCAGGGGATCTCCGACGAGCTGATCTTCGAGGAGCTAGCCGTCCACGACGTCCAGAAGGCATGCGATCTCCTCTGGCTCGTCTACGAAGCCACGCAGGGACAAGATGGCTTCGTGTCGCTCGAGCTTCCCCCCGCTCTGGCCTACGACACGGAACGGACGATCGCCGAGGCGCGACGTCTCTTCGCCAAGATCGATCGGCCGAACGCGATGATCAAAGTGCCGGGGACACCTCCTGGCATCCCCGCGATCGAGCAGTTGATCGCGGACGGCGTCAACGTGAACGTCACGCTGCTGTTCGCTCTCGACAATTACGAGCAGGTCATGGAAGCGTACCTGCGCGGTCTCGAGCGACGTGTCTTCGACGGCCTCGCTGTCGACCGTATCGCCTCGGTCGCCAGCTTCTTCGTATCGCGCGTGGATACCGAAGTGGATCGGCGCCTCGACCAGCTGCTGGAACGAGAGCAGGATCCGGAACGGCGAGCACTGCTCGAATCGCTCAAGGGTAAGGCAGCGATCGCGAACGCGAAGCTCGCGTATCAACGGTTCAAGCGTGTCTTTCTGGAAGGCGAGCGCTTCGCACGCTTGCGGGAGCGCGGAGCACAGATCCAGCGCATTCTCTGGGCCAGCACGAGCACCAAGAATCCCGCCTACTCTGACGTCATGTACGTCGAGCACCTGATCGGCCCCTACACCGTGCAGACGATGGCACCGGTCACGGTCGAGGCCTATCGTGACCATGGCCAGCCACGACCGAACACGGTTGAGGAAGGACTGGAAGAAGCCACCGCAGTACTGCAGCGTCTCGAGGAACTCGGCATCTCCTATGCCGAGGTCACGACCAAGCTGCAGCAAGAAGGTGTGCGGCTGTTCGAAGAGTCCTACCGGAGCGCGCTCCAGCGTATCGCGGACCGGCGGCGACACCTCATCGCAGCGAGCGAACGCCGCGGAAGTTTCCTCGGAGTGTACGGCCAGGATATCGAACGGACCATCGAAGAGCTGGTCACAGCGATGGCGGTCGAACGGGTCTGGCAACGAGACACGTCCTTCTGGTCGGACGATCCAGCACGGCAGCGCAGCATTGCCCAGCGGCTCGGCTGGCTCACGGTCGTCGACTGGATGCGCGACCGGCTGGACGAGCTCATCGACTTCCGCCAGCAGGTTCGTGAGCGCCGGTTCGCGCACGCCGTGCTGCTGGGCATGGGAGGGAGCAGCCTCGCGCCGGAAGTCTTCCAGCGTGTACTCGGGAACGATGTCGAGCATCCGGAATTGATCGTTCTGGATACGACGAATCCCGATACGATCAGGCACGTGCGCCAGCGCGTCGACCTCGCTCGCACGCTGGTCATCGTCAGCTCCAAGTCGGGTACGACGATCGAAACGTCCAGCCTGGCGGCCTACTGGCTCGCGGAACTGGAGCGTGAACTCGGCGACCGCGCGGGCAACCACCTCGTCGTGATCACCGATCCGGGTACGCCACTCGAAGCTTGGGCCCGCAGCCATCAGGCCTGGCGCATCTTCCTCAACCCGCCGGACATCGGTGGACGCTACAGTGCCTTGAGCTACTTCGGGCTGGTACCGGCGAGCGTGATCGGCCTCTCGGTCGAAGCGCTGCTCGACCGAGTGACACCGATGATCGAGCGTCTACACCGCACGAATGCGGAAAATCCCGGCCTCTGGTTGGGAGCTGCTCTGGCAACGCTCGCTCAGTTGGGCCGCGACAAGGTGACCTTCTTCCTGGAGCCGGCGGTCGCTCCGTTCGGAGACTGGCTCGAACAGCTGCTGGCCGAAAGCACGGGCAAGCAGGGGACCGGCCTCATTCCGATCGTGCACGAGCCACACCTGCCACCCGAGCAGTACGGCCCCGACCGGGTCTTCGTCGGCATCGATCTCGCGCTCCAGCCGTATCAGCCGACAGAGGCGCTCCTCAAGGCCGCGGAAACGCTCGGTCACCCGATCCTGCGCACGCAGCTCTGGAATCTGTGGGAACTCGGGGCCGAAATGCTCCGCTGGGAGTTCGCCACGGCCATCGCTGGTCGCGTGCTCGGTATCGACCCGTTCGACGAGCCGGATGTCCGAGCGAGCAAGGAACGCACGGCGGCACTGCTCGAGCATTACCGGCATGCTGGCGAACTCGTCCGTCCTGCAATCGCGTTCACCGACGGCCCACTCGCCGTCGCGGGGACCGAGACAACCGATCTCCGCAGCGCGCTCACCGAACTCTTCTCCCGCATCGGCTCATCTGGCTACTTCGCTCTCCTGGCCTTCGTCGATCCGAACTCGGCTGTTCTCGACCGCTTGCACACCATTCGGCAGCTGCTGGCCGAGCGGCTGCGCGTTGCGACGACACTCGGCATCGGCCCACGGTATCTTCACTCGATCGGCCAGCTCTACAAGGGTGGTCCGGATACCGGCGTCTTCCTGCAAATCGTCAGTGAACCCGAGCACGATCTCCCGATTCCTGGTGAGCCCTACACGTTCCGGACACTGTTCCTCGCGCAAGCCGACGGCGACTTCGCCGCGCTCAGTGAACGACGGCGACCGGTTCTCCAGATCACGCTGCGTGGCGATCCGGTTGCAGCGCTGGAACGCTTGGAACAAGAACTCGTCGTGACTGCCACACGCTGATGCGTGAGAGGCGAGAGGAGTCGACATGGAACTCGCGATCGTCGGACTCGGACGGATGGGCAGCAACATGGCTCGCCGCCTTCTGCGCGGCGGGCATCGGGTCGTCGTTCACAATCGGAGCCCTGAGCCGATCCGGCAACTCGAAGCGGAAGGCGCGAGCGGCGCGTATACGCCGGAGGAGACCGTCCGTGCACTGGCTCGGCCACGTGCCATCTGGCTCATGGTACCGGCTGGCGAGCCGACCGAGCAGATGATCGAGCGGTTCGCTCCGTTGCTGGAGCCAGGCGACATTCTGATCGACGGCGGGAACTCCTACTGGAAAGACTCGGTTCGGCGTGCTGCTCGCCTCGAGGAACGCGGCATCCGCTTCCTCGATGTCGGAACGAGCGGAGGCATCTGGGGGCTCGAGTACGGCTACTGTCTCATGGTCGGTGGTGACGAGTCGGCCTTTCGCCACCTCGAACCGGCGCTCGCCACACTGGCGCCCGAACACGGTTATCGCTATCTGGGACCAGCGGGAGCGGGTCACTTCGCCAAGATGGTGCATAACGGTATCGAGTACGGCCTGATGCAAGCGTATGCAGAGGGGTTCGAGATCCTCGAACGCTCACCGTACGATTACGACCTCGCCGAACTCGCCGCGCTCTGGAACCGCGGCAGCGTCATCCGCTCCTGGCTGCTCGAGCTGGCCGAGCGGGCATTCCGCAACGATCCGCATCTCGCTGCTATCCGCGGTTACGTCGAGGATTCCGGCGAGGGGCGCTGGACCGTCCTCACAGCGATCGAGGAGGACGTCCCCGCACCGGTCATCACCCTCTCGTTGCAGATGCGCTTCCGCTCGCGGCAAGAGGATTCCTTCGCCGCCAAGGTTGTTGCTGCCCTTCGCCGCGAGTTCGGTGGCCATAGCGTGAAGACCACAGAGCCAAAAGGGAGTGGGACGAGTCCATGACTGCGACGACGCTCCAGAATCCGCTCCGCGAAGGACTACGTTTCGAGCGCTTGCCTGATCCGTGCATCATGGTGATTTTCGGAGCCTCGGGCGACCTCACGCACCGCAAGTTGCTCCCCGCACTGTACAACCTCGCCTACGACGGTTTGCTCCCACCCGGATTCACCGTCGTGGGCTACGCTCGACGCCCGTACACCGATGACGAATTCCGGCAAGAGATGCGCTCCGCTGTCGAGCGGTTCTCGCGCCGGCAGCCGATCGATCCGGAGGTCTGGCAAACGTTCGCCCAGGGTTTGTTCTACTTCAGCGCTGATTTCAACGACCGGTCAGCCTATCCGAAGCTCGGTGAGGTTCTGGAACGACTCGATCGCGAGCGAGGGACGTCCGGCAATCGCATCTTCTACCTAGCTACTCCGCCTGATGCCTACGAAGTGATTACGCAGTATCTCGGCGAGAGCGGTCTCTCGCAACCGAGTCAACCAGGTAGTTGGGTCCGCCTGATCGTCGAAAAGCCCTTCGGCCATGATCTGGAGAGCGCCATTGCACTCAACAATCACCTCCTCAAATACTTCCGGGAAGAGCAGATCTACCGGATCGACCATTATCTCGGCAAGGAGACGGTGCAGAACATCCTCGCCTTGCGGTTCGCGAACGGCATTTTCGAGCCGATCTGGAACCGCAACTACATCGACCATGTGCAGATCACAGTCGCTGAGACGATCGGCATCGAGGGACGCGGCGGTTATTACGATCGGGCTGGCGCGCTCCGCGATATGGTCCAGAACCACATGCTGCAGTTGTTGAGCGTGATCGCGATGGAGCCGCCGATCGCGTTCGAGGCCGATCCGGTACGCGACGAGAAGGTCAAAGCACTGCGGGCGATCCGGCCGATTCGTCCCGAGGAGGTGAACGAGATCACCGTCCGTGGGCAGTACGGTCCCGGCTTCATCGGCGGACGGCCGGTTCCGGGTTATCGGGAAGAGCCACGCGTCGCGCCGAACTCGCTCACCGAGACGTATGTTGCGCTCAAGCTGTTCATCGATAACTGGCGCTGGGCAGATGTGCCCTTCTACCTGCGTACCGGCAAGCGGCTGCCACGTCGCGTGACCGAAATCGCGATCCAGTTCAAACGAGTTCCGCACCCGCTGTTCAAGGGGATGATGACTTCCGGTGTCGAGCCGAACTGGCTGATCATCCGCATCCAGCCGGACGAGGGGGTCTCGCTGCACATCGCTGCCAAGGTTCCCGGGCCACGTATCCGGCTCCGCACGGTCACGATGGGCTTCCTCTACGGCACGTCATTCTTGGTGCAGTCGCCGGATGCGTACGAGCGATTGCTGCTCGACTGCATGCTCGGCGACTCGACCCTCTTCACACGACGCGACGAAACCGAGGCAGCCTGGGTACCGATCACGCAAATCCTCCGTGGGTGGGCCGAATTGCCACCGCCTGAATTCCCGAACTACGATGCCGGAACGTGGGGACCGCCCGAGGCCGAACTGTTCATTGCACGTGACGGCCGTCGCTGGCGTCGTCCCTAGCCTTCTACCCGGGAGGTGCAGGATGCACGCGTCACGACCTGCTGTCCCAGTCGACATCGAGGCGATCGAGCGAGAACTCGCTCGACTGTGGCAATCGGCACCCGGGGCTGACCGGCGGAACGAACTCGCCCTGAGCCGGACAAGCGTCCTGACGCTCTTCGTTTATGCGCCAGACAGCCAGCGGGCCAACTGGGCACGAGAGGTGATCGGCCGCCTCTCGACGCAACACCCCTCGCGGGTCGTCCTCTTCGTCGCCAATCGCTCTACAGCGCTCGAGGAACCTGCCGTAAGCATCCAGTGCGATCTCGGAACCGCAGGCCGGTATGCCCCTTGTTACGAGCAGATCACGATCACCTTGCCGGACGCAGGAATCGAACTCCTACCGAGCCTCATCATGCCGCTGGCCTTACCCGACCTGCCGGCGTTCCTCTGGTGGCTCGGCCCGCTCCCGTGTCATGATCGTCGCTTCCCAGACGTCGCCCGGACGGTGGATCGCCTGATCTTTGATTCGCTGGAAAGTCCTCACCCGATCGCCGATATCATCGCGACACGTCGGTTGCTCCAGCAAGTCGCTCGTACCACTACCGTTTCGGACCTAAATTGGGGATGCCTCGGTCCGTGGTTAGAGACGACTGCTCGGATGTTCGATATCACGCACTGCCGATGGGCTCTGGATTCGATCCTCCGCGTGGAGCTGCGCTACGGTCACAGTCAGGATTCTTCACCCGACAATCCAACGCAACCGCTCCTCTATCTCGGCTGGATGGCCAGTCGACTCGGCTGGCGACTGGCTGCGAGTGAGCGACGCGATACGACCTGGATTCTCGACTTTACGGCTCCCGGAAACCGCGCGGTACAGTGGCAGCTCTCGCCCGAGTCCTGCCCGACGATGTTCCACGGTCAGCTCCTGCACGTCGTTTTCACCGCCGAGCACGACCACGACGCAGCGACCTTGACGATCGACCTCGTGGGCGGGAGTGATCGGCACGCGACGCTCCATCTCCGCGTTCACGATCGAACCCATTGCCTCTTGGAACATGCTTTCCACCACCATCTCCTCGACCTCCAACGGTTGCTCGTCGAAGAACTCCAGGAGACCGAACCGGACTGGCTCTACGAGCAGGCGCTCGACGAAGCGACAGCGCTCGCCGTGGAACTCCGGAAATTGGAACGGACGCAACGGGGACACTGAGCCTATGACTTGCGAGATCCGGGTATTCGAGAACGAGCGTGCAGCAGCCGAGCACGCAGCTGAACACATCACGACCATCCTCGCTGCAGCGATCGCGCGGAATGGACGCGCGTCGATCGCCCTCGCCGGCGGCCGCACACCACGGCTCCTGTACCAGCTGCTGACCCAGCCACCCTACCGTGACCGAGTGGACTGGCACGCGGTCGAATGGTTCTGGGGCGACGAACGCCCCGTACCCCCGGAAGATCCGGACAGCAACTATCGCCTCGCTGCCGAAACGCTTCTCGCTCAGCTGTCCATAGACCCCAATCGCGTTCACCGTATCCCCACTGAACTCGGGCCAGAGGAAGCAGCGGCTGTCTACGAACGCACGCTGCGGAGCGTCTTCGGCAGCCGCGAGCACGAAATCCCCCAGTTCGACCTGGTACTGCTCGGTATGGGCGCGGACGCCCACATCGCCTCGCTTTTTCCTGGCACGCCAGCGCTCCATGAGACCGAGCGTCTCGTCGTCGCCAATGCGGTACCGCAACTGGGGGCCGTCCGCATCACCTTTACCCCACCGCTGATCCGAGCCGCCCGACATGTGATCGTCCTGGTCACCGGCGAGGAGAAGGCAGCAGCCGTACACCTCGCGATCGAGGGGAAAGACGATCCCGATCGTGTTCCGGCCCATATCCTTCGCAGGGTAGACGGTACACTGCTCTGGATACTCGATCGGGCAGCAGCACGCGAACTCTCCGTCACTACGGGCCCGTGCCCACCGACGCGTGACCATCGGTGACGCTCCGAGCGTTCCCACCTGGGCTCGTGCGCCCACCAGCTGGTTGGTTATCGTGCCGTCCTCGCCACGATCGGAGCTTTCCCGACAGTGGAACCCTGCCGCTCCGGTATCCTTGCACGCTGGACAACTGGATGCGCCTTGAGGAGCTCGTACGGGTATGGAACGATGGCTTCCGATGCTGAACACAGCGTTGATCGCGATCAGCGGTGTCAGCGTCCTCGTCGGATATCTCGCCATCCGACGGCACCGGATCGAGCTGCATCGGAATGCCATGCTCACTGGCACCGTGTTCGCCGCACTCTTTCTCGTTGTCTATGTCCTTCGCTACTTCCTGCTCGGAACGAAGCTCTACACCGGCGAAGGATGGGTACGTATTGTCTATTTCTGCATTCTGATCACGCACACCGTGCTCGCCACCGCGCTCGGGCCACTGGTATTCGTGACGATCGCGCGCGCACTGCGGCGGCAGTTTCGTCGACATCGTGCCATCGCGCGCATCACGCTCCCCATCTGGCTCTATGTCGCAGTGACCGGTTGGATCATTTACGCCATGTTGTATGGCTTGTAGCGTTAGGACGCGCCGATGTTTCGCGCTCGCTCCAGCCCCAACCACACGAGACACTCGGCCACCGCATCGAGGCAACTGGTTCACTCCGTTCCGGACGTTCGTCGACGGACACTGCCGGTACCGGCACGAGGCCGTCCGCATGCATGCAGGAACCGGCGGAAACCTACTCAGGAAAGGTCGTGAGGCACGCGCATGATGCCCCGCGTCGAACCGCGAGAGTCCAGTCCGGCTACGCAACACAGCCTCGCGATCGAGGTCGAAGGACTCGTCAAGCGCTACAACGACCGGGTCGTCGTCGATAACCTGAGCTTTACTGTTCCTCGCGGCGAATTCTTCGCGCTGCTCGGGCCGAACGGAGCCGGGAAGACGACGACGATCGAGATCTTGGAGGGGTACCGCAGACCGGATGCAGGATTCGTACGCGTCCTCGGCCTCGATCCGTGGCACGACGGGCACCGACTCAAACCGCGCATCGGCGTCATGCTGCAAGCTGGCGGCATCTATCCGACTGCCACACCGCGCGAAGTGGTAGAGCTGTTCGCGGCCTTCTATCCAGACCCTGAAGACCCCAGCGAGCTGCTTCGCCTCGTCGGGTTGGAGGACGTTAGCCAGACGCGGTATCGCTACCTCTCCGGCGGTCAGCAGCGCCGTCTCGCACTCGCGCTCGCACTCATCGGCAAGCCGGAGCTGCTGTTTCTGGACGAACCGACGACCGGTATGGATCCTCAAGCACGCCGGCTCACCTGGTCGTTGCTCGAGGAGCTCAAGCGACGAGGCATCACCATCGTCCTCACGACCCACTTCCTCGAGGAAGCGGAGCGTCTCGCCGACCGGGTCGCCATTATCGATCATGGCCGGCTGCTCGTCCTGGCTACTCCGCAGGAACTCATGCGACTCGAGACCGACCAGATCACCCTGACGGCATCGCAGGATCTGCAACTGGCCGCACTGCAGCAGCTACCCAGTGTCCGGCGCGTCCGAGAACTGGGCAATGGTCGCTACGCACTCGAGACCGAACGGCCGATGGACACGTTGGTCGAGGTCACGAGCTGGGCGCGTGCGCACGGTATTCTGCTGACAGAGGTGCGAGTCGGCTACCGATCGCTCGAGGACGTGTTCCTCCGTCTCACTGGTGACGACCTGCGGGAGTGACCGATGCACGCACTGCTCGCTCAGGCACGCATGGAGTTACGGCTCACCCTGCGCAGCGGCGAAGGGTTGCTCGTGACCCTGATCATTCCCCCGGCGTTGCTCGTCTTCTTCGCCGCACTCCACCTGGCCCCGAGCGGCTACACGCGGCCAGTCGATTTCCTTTTCCCGAGCATGCTGGCTCTCGCGGTGATGTCGATCGGGCTGGTGAGCCTCGGGATCCGCACCGCCTACGAGCGTCACTACGGCGTGCTCAAGCGGCTCGGCGCCACTCCATTAGGACGCGGCCGTCTGCTCGGTGCCAAGATTCTGTCGGTGCTCGCTGTCGAGGTCTTACAAGTCATCATCCTCGGCAGCGTGGCTTTCTTCTTCGGCTGGCGCCCGACCGGCGCTTTCGCGATCGCCCTCATCGCTCTCCTGCTCGGGACGGCCGTCTTCGCGAGCCTCGGACTGCTGATAGCGGGAACCTTCCGCGCCGAAACGACGCTTGGACTCGCCAACGGACTCTACATCTTGTTCATCCTGCTCGGCGGTGTCGCCTGGCCGCTCGACCGCCTTCCCGGGCCGATCGCGCTCGTCGGGATCCTGCTCCCTTCCAATGCGCTGGCGACCGCGCTGCGTGCGTCGCTCGCTCCGGAACCGAGCTGGCCGTTCGTGCAGCTCGGCGCGCTCGTGTTGTGGACTGCACTGATACTCCTGGTCGCTCGCCGCACCTTTCGCTGGGAATGACCAGGAGACGCTACTTCAGGACGACACGTCCACGAGCTGCTCCAGTGGAGTCGTGCGCACCACGTCGAGGTCCGAGTCAGGCGGCATCTTCGGTCGCACGGTGAGATGCCGTTCCTCCCAGCTGAAGCGCACGACCGGTTCGCTGGTGACGGTGAGTCGACCATTGCCGAACGTCGCACCGGTGAGTGCCTGCAGTGCATCAGCCAAATGGCGCAGGTCGTCAGCGATACTCACCGTCACCGCCAAATGGTCATCTTTCGGGCGCACGTTCCAGGATGCCGACAGGTACTGTACGAGCCGCGCCGCAAGCACGACCCCGATACATCGCTCGCCATGGAAATTGGCCGCTTCCCTCTCGTATTCCGCCAGACGTTCCGGGCTAGCGAGATCGATCAGATACCGATCTCGCGAGCTCCGCGCAGCGAAAATGCTGTCCCAACTCGGCGAATACCGCTTGAGGTCGATAACCGGTGTGCCGTCGACGAAGTCCAGATGCGCGACGCGGAGCCGCGTTCCCTCGACAGCGAGGAGGCGCGTCGCAGTGAGCGCAATCGGGTTCGGTCGCGCGACGGAACGAAGACCGAACACGCCACGCCGTCGTCGGGCCGGCTCATATTCGGGACGGACGAGTTGGAGACGAGACCGATCGGCGTCCTGAAACCAGCCCAAGACCCAGATGTGCGTATTCTCCTCGATCCGGAGCAAACCATCGGCGAATTCGGGAAAAACCTCGATTTCCGCCTCCACTCCCTCGGGCGGCATCATGCGCCGATCGGCAACGGGCGAATGGACGATGCCGATCGGAACCAGTTGGAAGGCTTCCTGACTCACCTCTCCCGCCTCCCGTCCAGCGTCACCCACTCGCTCGTGCCTCCACCGTGACGCGATGCCAGCCTGTCGCGCCGTCGGGTAAGGACGGACGCTCCTCACCGATCTGCACGTTGCCCTGCCCATCCCAGGCTCGCACGACCAGCCGGTACCGGCCAGGCACTTCCGGCCGCCACCAGGTCCACCAGCGCACCCAGGAATACGGCGAAAGCGGTTGGTCGCGCTCGACCTCCTGCCAGCTCGCACCACCATCGGTCGACAGTTCCACACGAGCGATCCCGCGATCGCCGGCGAAGGCAATGCCACCGACGAAGACCTCGCGGCCGACCGGAACCGTCGTTCCGCCACGCGGGGTATCGATGCGCGAGTGAATCTGGACGATCGCTACGTCGCTCCAGCCACGCTGTTGCCAGAAACCCTGGTAATCGGTCGGGCTGAGCTCGATGGCGGTAATCCATTTCACGTTCTTCATCCCATAGATCCCGGGAACGACCAGCCGGAGCGGGAACCCGTGCTCGCGCGGCAACGGTTCACCGTTCAAGCCGTAGGCGAGCAACACCATCGGCTCCATCGCGAGCGAGAAGGGGATCGAATCGCTGTAGCCATCGGCAGCATGGAACACCACATCGACCAATGGTTCGATCGGCTCAGCCTCGAGGAGAATATCGCGCAACGGCACCCCGACCCATTCGCCGTTGCTGATATACGGTCCCCATACGTCGTTACTGATGCATTCCAGCGTGACGATCTGGCGCGTCGCTGGCCGCTGCCGTAACGCCACCATGTCGAGGACGAGCGGCCGGTGCACCTGCCCTCTCACTTCCAGCCGCCACTCGGCCAGCGAGAGCTCCGGATCGCTGACATTCTTCGAAACCACGTAGAAGTCGCCGATCGGCGTAAGAGGCGGCGGCAACCCACGTTCGTCGACGGCCACTGGTGGACGGGAGCGTTCACGGAGCCCCCAGAGGGAGCGAGCGAGTCCGGCTACGCCGACGAGCAACCCCATCCCGACGAACGTACGAACGATTCGTCGCCGTCCAGCATGGTCACCGGTCACCACGCCTTCGGTGACGGCGAAAAGACCGAGCCAAAGCAACACCGTGGTCGCGAGCGAAACGGCGAGCAGCAAAACGTCGGTGGCCGCAGCGAGGACCTGCAGCAGTCCGATGACGCTCGCGTACATCGTCGTGATCGGCAGGCGGCGTTTCGGACTCCCACTGGCCAGAACCGCGACACAACCAGTCAAAAGCGCTCCCACCGAAAGCAGGCCGAGGAGCGCGAGGACCTTCGTCCAGGCCTCGGCTGACCCGAGCGCCCAATTCTGGACCTCCAGCGGAACGATCCTGGTCAGCGCCTCGAGCATACGACTCAGGAGAGCGCGACCGCCCAATCCGAACTCGACCAGCAGCGACACCGCGCCCCAGAGAAAGCCGAGAGCTGCACCCTGCAGGAACGAGGAAACCTGCCGTGGCCGGCTCATGACTGCATCCTCGCTCGGACACGTTCGATCGTCGCCAACAGCTGCGCCACGTCGAGCGCATCGAGGCGCTGCCGTACGATCTCACGGCTGTCACATTCGGCGACCAGGTACACGGTACCCACGCGAAGCTGCAGGCCAGGATACGCCGGGTGAACGAGAAACGCCAGTGCGCTCGTGCGCCGGGCAACGCGAAACCCTGCGCGCTCCAGCCGGGCGATGACGAGATCCACGGACACCATAGGGAGCCGCCTCCTAGCCCAAGTGTAACCGCTCGTGCCTTCTCCTCTCCGGAGCATGCGAACAGAGGGGATGGACACAGTCGAGAGACGGCAGAGGAGCAGACGCGTTACCAGGACGTTCGCTAAGGGAACCGATGGGTGGGGGACACTGTCTCGGTCTCCCCTAGGGTACAATCCCGATGGCTCTCGCCTGACCCGTTCGGTTCGCGAAGGGTAGGTTGATGGCGGACCACCACGAACGGACCATGACAGCACCTGATCTACCGACCGAATTCAGCGAGATCGAAATGCGTTGCCCACCGTGCAATACCACCTGGTCGGCACCGGTAGCGCGTCGCGTAAACGTGCGGACACACCCGGACGCACGGCTGGGCATCCTCCTGAAGACGATGCACTGGACACGCTGCCCACTGTGCAAGCAGCCGCGGCAAATCGAGACGATCTTCGAATACTACGATCCCGACCAGCGGCTTCTCGTACAGGTTCGCCCGGAGTGGGAGTACCACGCCGGTGGTGGCGAGGAGTGGTACTGGGCCCGCTATGAAGATCTCGTGCTCAAGTACCAGGATGTCGACGTCCGGGTCGATGTCGTCTTCGGCTTCGATCAGCTGATCGAAAAATATCTGGGTGGCCAAGCGGCGGTGCAAGAGGCACGCGAACGCTGGGAAGCTCGCCGGAGGAGAGGAGAAGGCCTATGACCCCCCGGCTCCCGGTGCCGCTGCTCGAACCACCCGAACCAGCCCGGTACCCTGCAGCACTGCGCGATCGCGCCCGCGACGCGGTCGCGTGGTTAGCACCGCTGGTTCCTGTTTTCGGTCAGCTTGTCCAGCGTTTGGTGCAGCACCAGTCCGCACCGCAAGCGACCTCCACCGAGGGCTTCGTCCTCGTCGAATCGCTGAGCATCCGGCTCCTCGAGCGGGCTGACGGCACGCGGCAGTGGGAACTCGAGCATGTCACCATGGAAAAGCCCCGGCGCCGCTGGCTACCGGGGCGCTGGTTGCTGGCATTGTCCTGCCTCAGTGCGCTCGCCTGGGCAGTCACCCGATCGGCCCGTCTCGATCGCCCCTTCGAGTGAGTCGATCCCGAGCACCGGTCGGCTAGGACTCGCGGAGCTCGCGCTCGCGAACCGGTGCAGCACCTTCTTCGGCCGCTCGCGGCCGATCGCCAATCTCTTCAGCCAGAACGTGCGCAGCCTCTTCGGCCGCTTCGACTTCCTCGGCTTCCTCGACCACGACGACCACGACGTCCGGGTCGATGTCGAGTTCGACTCCTGGCGGCAGCGGAATCTCTCCAGCGTGAATCGCCGTCCGTTCCGGAGAAAGCAGACCGAGATCGACCTCGATATGCTCTGGCACTGCAGCCGGCAACGCTCGCACCGCGAGCTCCGGTGTCTGGATCGTCACGACGCCGACCACGTCCGGCGAAACGGAACCGACCGTCACCACGGGGACCGTCACCGTGACCGGTCGCGCCAGATCCGGTGCATAGAACTCGACGTTCAGGACTTCCCGCGTCACTGGGTGGACAGCCACTTCCCGGATAAATACCGGATACGTCCTGCCGTCGACAACGAGATCGACTAGACGAGCGAGACCTGCCTGATGATAGACGCGCTCGAACTCCCGCGTATCGAATGCGATCGGAAGCGGCTCCGGCACAACCGGTCCGGAGATGATGCCGGGCGTCTTGCCCTGACGCCGGATCCGCTTCACCTTCTTTCCGATCACCTCACGTCGTTCACAGGTCATGACAGGATGCTCTGCCATCGCCGCTTGCTCCGTCCCACGCTCGATGCGTCTCCCGTGCCTCCGTTTTCCAACTTCGCTAGCCTACACGAAGAGCGCTGAAACGCCAAACGCATCGATCGTGACGCTGAAGTGTCGACTCGAAGCCCATGATGGAACCCTGCTTCTCTCCTGTGTCGTAGGCACCGTACGCTGTGCCCCACTGTCGCGGCCCCGTCAAGCCCGACGCTCCCAGCACTCTACACCCCTACTGGATTCCCCTTCTGGGCCACCGCCCTCATGCCGAAGATTCGCCCATCGACCGGTGCCTACTCGCCCAACTCTGGGCGAGACGCACCACCGGCCACTGGCGGGACCTTCGGGCTAACGTGGTCATGACTGATCGGCTACGAGTTGGCCGTTTTCGGCACCCGAAGCACGAGATAGCCTTCGAACGCGAAAGGAAGCGAGCAGTGGAGTCGTCATCGCACCGGCCCGATTCGCCTTCATCGTCAGCGACCGAACTCCTCCTGCACACCGTTGCAGCCGCCCGGGCTGTGGGGATCGTCTCTGGAGCAACGCACCTCACTCCGGGAGACCGGGACGTCGCCGCCCTCCATTTGCTGGTCATCCTCGGACCGTTGCGGGCCAGCGATCTGGCGAGCTTCCTCCACATTTCCCGTGCAGCGGCCACCCGACTGATCGACAGCCTGGAACATGCCGGTCTCGCACACCGCGAGCCCGATCCACGGGACCGTCGCGCAGTTCTCGTCAGTGCCACGCCCACTGGCCGCCTCGTTGCCTTGGCTGAGATCGCCCCAGCAGCTGTTCTCGCACAGACGATCGAAGAACTCACGGAAGCGGAACGGGCTGGACTCGTCCGCGGCCTCGAAGCGCTCCTCACCCGCCTCAGCGAGCGCTTACCGATCAGTCGTCATGCCCTGGAGGGGCTCCGCCGCAAGCGCTCCGACAGTGGCAGCACGACGCCGAATGCGGCCAACAACCCACCGACGAGAAGCGGCCAGCCGCTCGCCGAGCCTGCACGCTCGCCGACCCAGCCCGCCACGAGCGATCCGCCGATCACGCCGAGCGAGTACAGGGCGTAGAAGAGACCGAAGGCACGGCCACGCCGTGCTGCATCAGCACGTCGGGCGACTTCGGCCGTCAGCGCGGGAAAGAGAAAGCCGAAACCGAGTCCGAACACTGCCGCTCCAGCCAGCGCCGCTCGCTCGACGGTCGAGACGGACGACCCGGCGCCCGCGATCCCCAACCCGGCTGCGATCGACAGCAGGCCAACGGCTGCTTCGAGTCGCCAGTCGTGCCGAGTCGAGCGACTGACGAGCGGGCTGATCATCACCGCAGCTGCTACGAGCCCGTACGTACTGAACGCTGCGCCACGAACTGCGGGGGCGACACCCAACGCATGGAGCTGTTCGGGCAACCCGGTCACGAAGGTACCGAGTGCGACCGCAAAAAGCAGCACCGTCCCGTAGGGCGCGGCGAGCGACCGAAGTATCGTCATCGCACCAACCGAACGCGCGGCCAGACGCCCCTCCTCCGGCTCGGCGCGTCGCAGGAACCGACTGGTGATCAATACGAGCGAGCCGGCCAGGACGAGAACGAGTGCATCGAGGAGGAAGACAGTGGTGAACCCAGCCTGCTCTTGCACGATTCCCGCCAGAGCAGGAGCCACGATCGCCGCGAGCGCAATGACCGCACCGTTCTCCCCCATCGCGCGAGCACGGCGTTCGACGGGGGTGAGGTCTCCGGATAACGCGAACGTTCCAGGAGCGAGCGCAGCCACTGTCACTCCATGGAGCAACCGGAGGCCCAACAGCTGAGCCGGCGTCTGGGCGAGGGCGTACGCAGCCACGACGAGAGCAGTTCCGAGCGAACCGGCGACGAGAAGCGGGGTGCGGCCGAAGCGATCGAGTGCAACACCCGCTGCGATGTTTCCCAAAAGGTTCGTCACCGAATAGGCGGCCACTATCGCTCCCACCAAAGACGGCGAAGCGCCGAGAGTTGAAGCATAGGGAGCAGCGATCGGATACTGGATGAACAAATCGAAGAACGATGCGAAAAGGAGAAAACGCAAGGACCACAAGCCCCATACTGGCGCCGAGTCCCGAAACTGCTGCCCCGACTGCATCCCCCGCCCCTTACCTACCCAAGCTTGATCATACCTGATCATGACATACTGGGCAGTCCGTGAGTGAGTCACTGGCACGTATCGATCCGCTTTCGGCACACGTCTGATGACAGCGAATGACACGATTCCGCCCGATACCGTATGAGGATGCTCGGAACGGCCAGTTGACGACGCAGACAAGTTTTGCTATAGTGTGACTGGCCGTTCAGTAGAAGCGTGCATGAACGTTTCTGAGGAGGTTACCGTGGTGAGCACAATCAGCGCCGCTCGAGAGCGTGTCCAGGCGACAGCCGAACGGCTCTTCGCGGAACGCGGCTATAAGGCAGTGACGCTCCGCGATATCGCGCAGGAACTCGGCATCCGTCAGGCGTCGCTCTACTACCACTTCCCGGGAGGCAAAGAGGAACTGTACGTGACGGTCACCGAGCGCGGCCTACAAGCCCACCGGGAAGGGCTGGAGCAGGCTATCGCAGGAGCGGGCGAGTCACTGGAGGCGGGGCTACGTGCTGTCCTGCAGTGGCTGGCGTCGCATCCTCCGGTCGACTTGGCACGTATGTTGCTGGCCGATTTTCCCGCCATTTCGGAGGAGCACCGCAACCGTTTGACCGAACTCGCGCTCGACTGTTTGGTTCGGCCGATCGAGAACCTCTTACAGAACGCACGGCAGCGCGGTGAAGCCCGAGAAGTCGATAGCCGCCTGGCCGCTCTCACCGTCCTCGCTGCAGCCGAAGCGCTCCATGCCAATGCCCGCTTGACCGCTCGGGAGCCGGCTGACCTGGTCGAAAGTGCCCTGCCGATCCTCTTGCGCGGACTCGGGCGGTCCTGACGGATCACGAACGCGCAATCTCTGGCAACAGGGCCAGTAGTCTTCATCGGCTGGCCCTGTTGCCGTCCCGAGGACGAACAGGACAATCCAGTACGATACCCCCAGCACCATACCGTGGAGGCACAATGAAACCGCGGTCTGCCCGCAGCGTGACCCGGACTTGCCTATGGATGAACTTTGGTCGACGATTCGCCCAGCCTTTCTCGCAGCCGAACACTTGTCCGTCTTCCATCTCGACGGAGACCCAGCATACGTGCTCGTCCACGGCTTCCTCGGCACACCAGCTGAATGGCAACCGCTGATTCACGAGCTACGCCGTTCCCACTGTACCTTCGTTGCACCGCTGTTACCGGGATTCGGCCACCGGTTGGCAGAACTGCCTACCATTCGACTGCACGACTGGCTGACTGCACTGCATGAGGCATGGCGAGCGATCACCCCATGCGAGGTGACTATCCTCGTCGGCTATTCGCTCGGGGGCGCCTTAGCGACCATCCTCGCGAGCGACACGCCAGTCCGTTTGCTCGTGTTGATCGCCCCGTTTTCTCGCATGCCTCTGCCCCTGTGGTACCGCCTCCTACGGCCGCTCCTCGCGACGCTCACTCCCGGACCGCGTCCATTCGCCCGCATCGATTTCGATGATCCCAACATCCAACGAGCCCTCGCTGGCTGGAATCCGTTGCTCGACGTCCGCAACCCACGGGTTCGAGCGCACCTCCAGAACCTGCGCTTCCCGTGGCAGCTTCTCGACGAACTCGACCGCACCGCCAAACGGGCTCAGCAGGTCGCCAGCACGATCCGTTGCCCGGTGATCGTCGTCCAGGGTCGCGATGACCGGACCGTTCGCCTCCACGACACGCGCCGCTTCGTCGCACGCTTTCGGACAACCGTGATCACGATCGAGGTACCAGGAGACCATCAGGTGCTTCGGCCAGAGTCTCCCGCCTTTCCGACCATCGTGTCGGTGCTCCGCGACCTGGCGCCGCAGCTCGCCACATCGGCTGGCTAGCACTGCCACCGTGTGCTCACCCTGTCGTCCGACAGACTCGTGTGCTGCACCCCTACCGCCGGCCGAGACAGTGCTAGACTGCAATGCGAACGCGGATCTGTTGCTCTCTGGTCACGAGAAAGGATTGAGACGGTGGCGACGACACCGGTGTGCACTTCCCGCACCGCAACTACTGAACCGTCCGACAACATTGCAGCGCTCGAACAGGAACTCCGCTGGCGTCTCGACGGTGAGGTCCGCTTCGACCTCTACAGTCGTATGCTCTACAGCACCGACGCATCCAACTATCAGATCGAGCCGATCGGCGTCGTCATTCCGCGATCCTACGACGATGTCCGCTGGACCGTCGAGCTGGCGCGCAAGTACAACGTGCCAGTGTTACCACGCGGTGGGGGGAGCAGTCTCGCTGGGCAAGCGGTCGGGCGAGCGATCGTCATCGATTTCTCGAAGTACTTGAACCAGGTGCTCGATGTCGATCCTGCTGGCCGACGGGTGCGTGTCCAGCCTGGCATCGTGCTCGCCCAGCTCAACGCCAAACTCCGGCGCTTCGGCCTCATGTTCGGACCGGATCCGGCCAGCGCGGATCGGGCTACCATCGGCGGTGTCATCGGGAACAACGCCTCGGGATCCCATTCGATCCTGTATGGCATGACGGCGGACCATGTGCTCGAGGCGCACACGCTGCTCTCCGATGGCACCGAGCTGACGTTTTCGTCGCTCTCCTGGGAGGAAGTCGAACGACGCGCCACTGCCGATTCGCGCGAGGGTCGTCTCTACCGAGAACTGCTCCGGCTACGCTCGCAGTACGGTGAGGCGATCGCCCGCGAGTTCCCCAAGCACTGGCGACGGGCCAGCGGTTACGGCCTACCGGTTCTCCTCGAGCCGACCCTCAACGTGGCTCGGCTGCTGGCCAGCTCGGAGGGGACGCTCGCGGTCGGCCTCGAATACACGCTCAACCTGGTCCCGGTACCGCGCCTCACCGGACTCGTGCTCTTGCAGTTCGACGACCTCGTCACTGCGATGGAGGCGGTGCCGACGCTCCTGCAGACCGGCCCCTCGGCAGTCGAACTGATGGACGGCATGCTCATCCGGCTGACTCGCGAGCAACCAGGATACGCCCCGCGCATCGCCTTCCTCCGTGGTAATCCGGAAGCGCTCCTCATGGTCGAGTACTATGCCGACAGCGAAACGGAGCTCGAGGACAAGCTCCGGAAGCTCGTGCACCTCGTCGAGGAGCAAAAGATCGGGCGAGATCCCATCGCCATCAGCGACCGGCAGCGTCAGGCTGACGTCTGGGCGGTGCGCAAAGCCGGACTCGGCCTCCTCTACAGTATCCGCGGCGACTACAAGCCGATCGCCTGCATCGAGGACGTCTCGGTCCCAGTCGAACATCTGGCAGAGTACGTCCGCGAGATCCTGCGCCTCGTCACCGAGCATGGCACCAGAGCAGCATTCTACGCCCACGCCAGCGCCGGCTGCCTCCACGTTCGCCCGCTCGTGAACCTGAAGACCGCTGACGGTGTGCGGACGATGCGCGCGCTCACCGAGGGCTCGCTCGAACTCGCCAAGCGGTTCGGTGGGGTCCTGAGCGGCGAGCACGGGGACGGCCTCGCCCGGGGAGAACTCAACCCGCTGCTGTTCGGCCCGACGCTCTACCAGTGCATGCGCGAACTGAAAGCCGCTTTCGACCCACTCAACCTGCTCAACCCCGGCAAGATCGTCGACTGTCCACCGCTCGACCAGAACCTGCGGTACGGGCCGGACTACCACCCGATCGAACCGAAGACGTTCTTCCGCTTCGAACAGGACGGCGGCTTTCTCCGCGCGATCGAGATGTGCAACGGTGCTGGTGTCTGCCGCAAGCTCGGCAGCGGTACGATGTGCCCCTCCTACATGGCGACCCGCGACGAGCGCGATACGACGCGGGCACGGGCCAATGCCTTGCGGAACGCGCTGGCTGGCCGCATCCTCGAGCCACGCCATTTCACCGATCCGCGCACCTACGAGGTGCTCGATCTGTGTCTTGCCTGCAAGGCCTGCAAGAGCGAGTGCCCATCGAGCGTCGACATGGCGCGGATCAAGTCGGAGTTTCTCGCTCACTACTACGCTGCCCACGGAACTCCGCTGCGCGCCCGCGCCTTCGGGCATATTCACTTACTCAACCGGATCGGCTCACGAACAGCACCCTTGAGCAACCTGCTCCTGAGGAGTCCCCTCGGTGCAGTCGGCAAACGACTCCTCGGTGTTCATCCGGCACGCGCACTACCGCCCTTCGCTCGCCTGCCGTTCGACCGCTGGTTCCGCGAGCGTCACCTCCCGCAGACCGACGGCCTGCGCGGGCCGGTGATCTACTTCCACGATACCTTCGCGACCTATAACTACCCGGAGATCGGTCGTGCCACGGTTGCGCTGCTCGAGGCAGCGGGCTATCAGGTGCTGGTCCTGGAACGGCGTCGCTGCTGCGGGCGTCCGATGATCTCTAAGGGCCTCCTGCGCGAAGCGCAGCGCCTCGCCCGCGAGAACGTCGCCCTGCTCGCACCGTTCGCTCGCGCTGGCATCCCGATCGTCGGCACGGAACCGAGCTGCATTCTGACCTTCCGCGACGAGTACCCTGACCTCCTGCCGAAGAGCGAAGACGTCGACATTGTGGCCAAGCAGAGCTTCCTTCTCGACGAGTTCCTCGTACAGGCTATGGAGCGGGACGGCCTCTCGTTGCCGTGGAAGCAGGACCCTGGGCCGCGCGTCCTGTTCCACGGGCACTGCCACCAGAAGGCGCTCGTCGGGACGAAGTCCACGCTGACGCTCCTCGCGGCAGCCGGTTGTACCGTGGAGGAAAGCGGTGCTGGTTGCTGCGGAATGGCTGGTTCCTTCGGCTACGAGGCCGAGCATTATACGATTTCGGAGAAGATCGGGGCGGACCGGCTCTTCCCTAAAGTGCTGGAACAGCCGAAAGAGGCGCTCATCGCCGTCATGGGTGTGTCGTGTCGAGAGCAGATCGCCCATTTCACGGGACGCCGAGTGCTCCATGTCGCCGAAATCCTGGCCAGCCGTCTGGAGCGGAGAACGCAAAGCGGCCTCACGACTCCGTGAGGCCCCATCGGGAACGCGACGATGTCATCACCGAGCCGATCGTCTCGCTGGGAAGAAGCGCTCCGAACCGTCCTGACAACGATCCGCCGGCAGCCGGAACCGCCCGCGCTCGATCCTCGCATCGCGCAGGAATTGCAGGTCACGCTGGCTGCACGGCAGGAACTCGGGCCCGAGTACGATCCAGAGCTGATCGAAGCCTTTCTCGCACACATCCAGACGGCGATCGAGCAACGGATCGATGCGCTCTGGCACGAACGGGAGCGCCGTCGCCGTCGAGTCGCGCTCGGAAAAGGGCTCACGCTCGTTCTGGTGCTTCTGGCGGCGATTCCGCTGACGCTGGTCGCCGGCCTCGCCGCCGGTGCGACCGGCATCGCCGTTGTGTGGATCGGCCTCGTCGTGCTCGTCGTGGCAGCCGGGTACGTCTACCGCGTGTGAGCTCACGCACCCACCGGAGCGGCACTCTCCTGGTAAAGGCGTGCCCGGAGCGCGAGCAGATCACCCCGTAGCTGGTCGTCCTGGCGCAATTGCTGCTCGATCTTCTCGATACCGTGCAGGATCGTCGTGTGATCGCGGCCACCGAGCCGCTGACCGATCTCGACCAGCGACAAGCCCAGCTCGTCGCGCAGGAGATACATCGCCACCTGTCGGGGAACCACGATTTCCCGACGTCGACCAGGCCCCACCAGCTCAGCGAGCGAAACCCGGTAGTAACTGCACACAGCCTGCAGGACGAGTTCCGGTGTGAGCTGCTCCCGCCGTAGCTTCCCATCGTTCTCGCTCAGCGCCTCGACCGCAAGCTGCAACGTGATCGGCTGGTGCAGGAGCTGCGACAGCGCGACGATACGATTGAGTGCACCTTCCAGCTCACGAATATTGCTCTCGACACGGCGGGCCACGAACTCGACGACATCGTCCGGAACCCGTACACCGAGTTCGCGACTCTTTTCGATGAGGATCGCCTGCCGCGTTTCCAGATCCGGCGGCTGAATGTCGGCGAGAAGCCCTCCTTCGAAGCGGGAGCGCAACCGGTCAGCCAGGTCAGGAATCAACCGTGGCGGGCGATCACTGGAAATGACGATCTGTTTCCCCGCCTGATAGAGTGCGTTGAACGTGTGGAAGAACTCTTCTTGGGTGCTTTCCTTGCCGGCGATGAACTGGATGTCGTCGATCATCAGGATATCGATCGTGCGATACCGATTGCGGAACTCGTCCGTCCGCTGATGACGAATGGCGTTGATGAGTTCGTTCGTGAAGACTTCTGACGAGACGTAACACACCCGGAACGCCGGCCGATTCGCCAGTGCACGGTGGCCGATCGCATGAAGAAGGTGGGTTTTCCCGAGGCCGACTCCTCCATAGATGAACAACGGGTTGAACTTCTCGCCAGGCCGATCGGCGACCGCGAGGGCCGCCGCATGGGCGAGACGGTTGTTCGGGCCGACAACGAACTTCTCGAACGTGTACCGGGGGTTGAGCCCGTGATCGGGTGACGGAGCGAGGGCCAGTTGTTTCGTCGGTGGTTCTCCCGGTTCGGTCACTCCAGTGCGTCGTTGCGACCGACGGCCGCTTGACTCTGTATCGACCTCAGCACCGAGGACGGTAAAGTGCACGCTGATCGGACGACCGAGGAGGAGCGATAAGGTCTCCTGGATATCCGCCGCGAACTTGCTCCGCAACTGCTCAGCGGCGAAACTCGATGCCGCCGCGATGGTCGCGCAGTCATCCTCGAAGGCGACCAGCTGTGTATGCTTGAGCCAGGTCTCGAAGTTCGCCCGCGAAACACGCTTCGCCAGATCTCCTAGAGCAACCTGCCAGAGCTGCTTCGGCCGCATGATGATCCCCCACGGGCGTGTACGTACACTCGCACCTGGATCGTAGCATGGGCCTCTCCGGCTGACAAGCAGTGCCTTACTGGCACAGAAACGTCGAGCCGGGCGTGAGCCCGGCTCGAACGCGGGAAGGGGAGGGGTGGAGCGGTCTATGCAGGAACGACCGTCGTCACCGGAACCACCTCCATTATACGTCAAGCTGTCGTCTGAAGACCGCTCGACCCGATCAGTCGAAGTCCTCGAATAGTTTGACGTCATCGAAAGAGCATCGTAGACTACGGCCCGGTGTGCCCGTTGCGGGGGAGCGATGATGGACCGAGACGAACTGATCCAGCTGATCATCGAAGAAATGCGCGAGGTTATCGCCTATCTCCACCGGCGCAGCCCGCCGCCACTCGACGCACTCGACCTTTCGATGGCGCAGCTCAAAGTGTTGTTCACCGTCAGCGGCCGCGGCCCGCTCACCATCAGCGAGGTTGCCGAACGTCTCGGTATCAGCCTGCCGACGGCCAGCCACTTGGTCGACCGCGTCGTCCACCTCGGACTGGTCGCCCGGCGGGAGGACGAACGGGACCGCCGACGGACGCTCGTCGAGCTGACCGAACACGGAGAGGCACTCTTGCGGCAGTTGCGGCAGGGCAACGAACAGCCGTGGCGCGAGTTGCTCTGCGAGCTTTCACCAGACGACCTGGAAGCCCTGTTACGCGGTGTACGGGCACTGGCCAGAGTCGTTCGGCGCACACGCACGATGAGTCGGCCCTGAGTAGTGGTAAGGAGCGAGCGATCCATGGAAACACAGACGATCGCCCCGTCAACGAAACGCGAGCAAGCAGCGGAGCGACATCGGCTCGCGCTCATTCTTCCAGGCCTCCTGCTCGGTATGCTACTGGCCTCCCTCGACCAAACCATCGTCGGTACGGCCATGCCGCGCGTCATCGCGGAGTTGCAGGGTCTCGAACACTATGCCTGGGTCTTCACTGCGTACATGCTGGCATCGACGGTGACTGTCCCGCTCTACGGCAAGCTTTCGGATATCTACGGACGGAGAACGTTCTTCTTGTTCGGCATGGTCGTCTTCCTCATTGGCTCGGCACTGTCCGGCATGTCGCAGTCGATGACCCAGCTCATCCTGTTCCGCGCCCTGCAGGGTCTCGGCGGCGGTGGGCTCTTCCCGATCGCGATCGCGATCGTCGGCGATCTGTTCCCGCCGGCCGAGCGCGGGAAGTGGCAGGGGCTGTTTGCCGCCGTCTTCGGTTTCAGCGCGATCGTCGGACCGAGCCTCGGCGGGTGGATCACTGATCACTGGGGCTGGCGCTGGGTTTTCTATGTCAATATGCCGATCGGCCTGCTGGCGCTGCTCACCACCGGACTCACCATGCCCAAGCTGGCTAGCGGGCGGCAGCATCGCATCGACTACCCCGGCGCAGCCTTGCTGGTCGCGGGCGTGACACCGATGCTGCTCGCCTTTTCCTGGGCTGGTACCGAGTATCCCTGGGGATCGGCGCAAATCATCGGGTTGTTCGCCGTCAGCGTCGTCTTCCTTGCGCTCTTCACGGTCATCGAACTGCGCGCCCCCGAACCGATCCTCGACCTCCGGCTCTTCAAGAACCGCATCTACACACCAACGCTCCTCGCGGCTTTCTTGATCGCGATCGGGATGTTCGGAACGATCCTCTACTTGCCGTTGTTCGTCCAGGCCGTACTCGGTCGCACGGCGACGAATTCCGGTGCAGTCTTGACCCCGATGATGCTGGCCTTCGTCTTCTCGAGTGTCGTCGGCGGGCAAATCCTCTCCCGTACCGGTCGCTATAAGGCGCTGGCCATCGGTACCGTTGCCATTGCGACGGTGGGTATGTACCTCCTGTCTCGGATGGACGTGACGACGACGAACGCCACGGTCGTTCGCAATATGATCGTGTTGGGACTCGGTATCGGTACGACCATGAGCCTGTTCACGATCGTCGTCCAGAACGCGTTCCCGCCCGAGCGACTCGGTGAAGTCACCTCCGCACTCACGTTCTTCCGCTCGATCGGCGGCACGGTCGGTGCGGCGATCCTGGGCACTGTGATGACCAACCGGTTCCAGAGCGAACTCACCGCACGCATCCCGGACCAGGTACGTGCGCTCATTCCTGCGGACCGTCTGGCCACGCTCGAGAATCCGCAAGTGTTCATGAGTCCGGAGGCCATGCAGCGGATGCACGAGCAAGCGGCGGCCTTCGGTCCGCAAGGGCAACAGGTGCTCGAGATGCTGCTCGGTGCGATCCGCACAGCACTCGCCACTGCGCTCGATCACGTCTTCCTGGCCGGGACTCTCATCATGGCACTTGCCCTGCTCTGCACGCTTCTGATCCCGGAGGTGCCTCTCCGACGCTCTAACACCCGGCCACCGGCAGCACTCGGCCATTGAAAGCTCCCGGGAGAGCGAGCTGTTCAGCCAGCTCGCTCTCCCGTACCCTCTGGCTCTGCGCACGAACCGTTTCACGAGTCGTACGCAGGCAAAACACCTCGCTGGATCCGGCCGAACCGGGTATGCCTTGACGCTGCACACAAAACAGGGGTAAACTGTGAACTCGCAAGGCGGTTCGCCGGAGGAGCCGCACCGTGAACGGAACGCTGTCGAGCCAGACAAATCGACATGAGCTTCTCCAACGGCTCCGCCCGTTGTGCGTACCGCCGTGCCCCTCGATGATCGGTGTGTACTCCTTCTGGCCCCGGATTTGCGACTGTAGCCACTCCTGATTCCTTCACCCGCTGACGAAGCAGCACTAACGCTTTCGTGCGCAGCCCAGCGTGTGCGTTATCGGCGTCGAGCGCACCTCTGCGCTGCAGTGATCCAGGAGGGTGTACCCGATGGCAGTCCGTGTACAGGGAACCGCAGCCAAGGAAGCACTCAGGAATCTCGCCGCGGCGATCCAGGCAAACCCGAAGCTGGCGACCGGAACCACCAGCGTTCGTGTCCGCTGGTCAGGCGGCACGCAGGCAATCGGCCAGGTTCGCTCCTTCGAACCGATCGTGATCGACGAACCACCGGCTTTCGGCGGGACAGACCGGGGGCCGAACCCAGCCGAGCTCTTGCTGGTTGCGCTCGGTGCGTGCCAGGAACTGACGCTCGCGATGCTGGCTGAGCAACTCGGGCTCGAAATCGAGTCGATCGATGTCGAGGTTTATGGGGAACTCGATCTGCGCGGATTCCTCGGAATCGATCCGACGGTGCGGCCTGGTTTCCAGCGCATCGAGGTCGACATCCACATCACGAGCCCGGAGCCGGAAGAGCGCCTCCGTGAACTCCTCGCGCGGGCTGAACAGCTCTGCCCGGTAAGCGATATGTTGCGGCACCCGGTTCCGATCGAAACGCACCTGGAGGTCTCGCGGCCACCGATCGCGTCAGGTCGAGACTGAGTGGGACAGTACGTACCGAGCGAGGGTCGTTACACTTAGCCCACCACGGAGATCCGCGCACGGCTAGCGGCACCGCAGAGTTCGGAGACGTTGAGGAAAGTGTGGTTGTCTGTCGACGACAGGGAGGTGAACGATGGCGACGATCGAAATCGATCCGCGTGTAGCAGCACGTGGGTACGCGCATCCGGAATCGCTGGTCACGACCGAGTGGGTGGCCGAGCACCTGAACGATCCGAACGTACGGATCGTCGAGAGTGACGAGGATGTCCTCCTCTACGAACTCGGGCACATTCCCGGTGCGGTGAAGATCGACTGGCACACCGATCTCCAGGACCCCGTGGTACGCGACTTCATCGGCCCGGAGCAGTTCGCCGAGCTCTGCTCGCGGCTCGGCATCACCCCCGAGACCCGCGTCGTCTTCTATGGCGACAAGAACAACTGGTGGGCGGCGTACGCCTTCTGGTTCTTCCGCTATATGGGGCATGGTCCGCTCTCGATCATGGATGGTGGGCGCAAGAAGTGGGAGGCCGAGGGTCGCCCGCTGACCCGCGAAGTACCCACCTATCCGCGCACCAACTATCCCGTACCGAAGCCGAATCCGGAACTTCGCGCCTTCCGTGACGAGGTTCTAGCCTTCATCGGATATCGTGACCGGCAGAAGGTGGGCGAGCCGCGTGGTGCCCTCGTCGACGTTCGGAGCCCGGGCGAGTACCGCGGCGAGCTCCTGCACATGCCCGACTACCCGCAGGAAGGCGCGCTCCGCGGTGGCCACATTCCGGGTGCCGCCAACATCCCCTGGGCCCAGGCAGTCAACGAAGACGGCACCTTCAAGTCGCCGGAGGAGCTGCGCAAACTCTACGAGAGTCAGGGTGTGACTCCGGACAAGGAAGTCATCGTCTATTGCCGTATCGGGGAACGCTCGTCGCACACCTGGTTCGTGTTGCATGAGCTCCTCGGTTACCCGAAAGTGCGCAACTACGACGGATCCTGGACGGAGTGGGGCAACGCGGTCGGCTTGCCGATCGAGCGGTGAACGCAGTGACACGGGGGTTGCGGAGTACCCTCGCAACCCCCGTATTCCATTGAGAACGGAACACACAAGGGGTGGAGCCGTACCATGTCCGTGATCGAGGAGATCCTGACTGCGAACGAGGAGTATGCACGCACTTTTACCAAAGGCGATCTCCCTCTCCCACCCAAGCGTCGCTTTGCGGTGTTAACGTGCATGGACGCGCGCATCGATCCAGCGAAAATCCTCGGGCTCGAAGAGGGCGACGCGCATGTCATTCGTAACGCTGGCGGTCGCGCCAGCCGAGATGCTCTCCGGTCACTGATCATCTCGCAGCAACTGCTCGGCACGCGCGAAGTCATCGTCATGCACCACACCGATTGCGGTATGCTGACATTCACAGATGACGAACTGCGGCAACAGCTCCGGACGACCTTCGGGCTTGATGCGAGCGAATGGGCGTTCATGCCGTTTCGGGATCTCGAGCCGAGCGTCCGTGACGACATCGCACGTATTCGAGCTTGCCCGTACATTCCGGACGACATTCCGATCGCTGGCTTCGTGTACGATGTCCGTACCGGACGACTCCATCGGGTGGTTTGAGGAGCAGAACATGACCCTGAGTCTGTTGGAACTTCTCCAGGATCACGCAGCCCACCCGCGTCATTACGGGCCGCTGGAGCAGCCTACAGTGGTGCTCGAGGGTGGAAATGCGGAATGTGGTGACATCGTCACGATCTACCTGAAGATCGCGCCTGACGGACAGACGATCGAGGATGTGCAGTTCACCGGTTCCGGTTGCAGCGTCAGTCAGGCTGCCGCATCGCTCCTTATGGAGCGCTTGCACCGCGGCAAGTGGACGATCGGACGCGTGGCCACAACCGATTACAGTCTGGTGCAGGATCTCGTCGGCATCGACACTGCCCGGTTGCGTCCCCGCTGCGCATCGCTCGCGTTGAGTGTCCTCAAAGCTGCGGTTCACAAATTCGAGCGAGAGCAGCGCCGGGCTAGGACGAACGACGCTGCAAAGAAGGGCGATTGATCCAGGTGTGGTTCGTGCCGCGGGATTGGAGGTGCAGAAATGGCTACGTGGCGCCCTGATCCGACCTTCTACCCGTCACCGCGTCTGGCAATGAAAGCACCGCCGGAAAAGCTCGCCTACGTCGTCCGCATCAACCCCAACGGCGATGGCCGGCCGGACGCGATGTGCGTCGTCGACGTCGATCCCTCATCCAGCACCTACGGCAAAGTCGTCGGTGTCACCGAAATGCCGTACACCGGCGGCGAGTTGCACCATTTCGGCTGGAACGCGTGCAGCTCGATGCTCTGCCCGAATGCACCGCACCCACACGTCGAACGCCGCTACCTCGTCGTCCCGGACATCCGGAGTTCGCACATCACGATCCTCGATACGAAGGAGGATCCGACCGCACCGCGCCTCGTCAAGGTGATCGAGCCGGAAGAACTTTACGAGCGCGCCTATTACGCCCGGCCCCACACCGTGCACTGCGGTCCGGACGGCATCTACATCTCGGCACTCGGGACTCCGGAAGGAGAAGGCCCCGGTGGCATTTTCATCCTCGACCATGACACGTTCGAGGTGCTCGGACGGTGGGAGATCGATCGTGGTGACCAGTATCTCCACTACGACTTCTGGTGGCACCTCGGCTACGACACGATGATCACGAGCGAGTGGGGCACACCGCGGATGGTCGAGAACGGCGTCCTCGGTGAGGAGCTTCTGGCCGGAAAGTACGGTCACCGCATTCACATCTGGGATCTGCACCGCCGTCGTCGTCTTCAGGCTCTCGACCTGGGTGCTGAACAGCAGATGGTTCTGGAGCTGCGTCCAGCCCACGATCCGACCAAGGCGTACGGCTTCGTCAACAGCGTGGTCAGCCTCAAGGATCTGTCGTCATCCATCTGGCTCTGGTACCGCCACAACGGGGAGTGGAAGATCCAGAAGGTCATCGAGATTCCAGCCGAGCCCGCAGAGGAGAGTCAGCTACCGGACATTCTCAAGCCGTTCAAGGCCGTGCCCCCGCTCGTGACCGACATCGATCTCAGTGTCGACGATCGCTTCCTCTATGTGTCGTGCTGGGGCACTGGGGAACTGCGCCAGTACGACGTGTCCAACCCGTTCGAACCGAAGCTCACCGGCGTGCTCCAGATCGGCGGCATCGTCCGGCGCGCTGGCCACCCGGCGGTCTCTGGTCCGCTCAACGGCGGCCCGCAGATGGTCGAGGTGAGCCGCGATGGACGGCGCGTCTATTTCACGAATTCCCTCTATCTTCCCTGGGACGCCCAGTTCTATCCAGATGGGATCCGCGGCTGGATGGTGAAGGTCGACGTGAATCCGGAAGGCGGGATCGCGTTCGATCCCAACTTCTTCGTCGACTTCGGCGACCAGCGTGCCCATCAGATTCGTCTGCAGGGCGGCGACGCCTCGAGCGACTCGTACTGCTATCCGTGAGCGATGCGGCATGAACCGGCGAGCGCCCCTGGTGACCGAGGGGCGCTCGCCCCGGAACGCTCTCCTGGCTCGACCTGGAAGGTTCGTTTCGACCGATGGAGGAACTCTGGGCCTGGGTTTCGCTGTTCGCACTCGGGCTCTTTCATGGCATCAACCCAGCTATGGGTTGGCTCTTCGCCGTTGCGCTCGGACTGCAGGAGCAACGGCTGGCAGCCGTCCTCCGCGCGCTCTTCCCGATCGCGCTCGGTCATGCCGCCGCGGTCGGTGTCGTGGCCATTGTAACGGCGCTCCTCGGGGCGACACTCCCCCAGTCGATCGTACTCACCGTCGCTGGTGCGGTTCTCCTTCTCTTCACGGGCTGGCGCATCTGGAAACGATCGCGGCATCCACGGACGCGCTTCCGGGCCACTGCGTTCCAGCTGGCGACCTGGTCGTTTCTCATGGCCAGCGCGCACGGCGCCGGCCTCATGATCACGCCACTCGTCGCTGCCCTCGCGGCGTGGACACCACCGAGCGGGCACAGCATGCATCTCCCCACGCAATCACTCACGCTCGCGCTCGTTGCGGTCGCCGTGCACACATTGGCGATGTTCACGGCGATGACACTGGCTGCGGTCGTGGTGTACCGCGAACTCGGCGTCCAGATCCTCAACCGGGCCTGGTTCAACGTCGACCTCGTCTGGATCGCCGTTCTCGCGCTCGCCGGTATCCTCACCCTGGGTACCGGGCTCTTCGGTCTGATTCAGTAGCGCCGATCGAGCGGAGAAGTTCACTCTCCCCTCACACCGCGTCCGATGGTCGGTACAGCGACCTCGAAGCCCAGCCGACCCAGCAAGTGCGCGACCCATTCGGCACGGTACGGAATCGGATCGACCGGCACGCCGGGGGCATGGGAGTCCGATCCGGCGCTGGGAAGCAGCGCATACCGTTCGCACCAGCTCCGGAAGAGCGTGCTCTGTTCTTCACTATGCGAGCGGTAGTAGACCTCGAGCCCGTCGATCGGTACCGCTGCCAGGAGACGTTCCAGCGTCTCCTGGTCGAGCACACCCGTCACGTCGTCACGGCCTGGATGGGCGACAACGCACAGGCCACCGGCCGCGTGCGCGGCAGCGACGACCCGTTCCAGCGCGACGTCCACTTGCATCGGTTCGCCGAGTCGCTTCGTCAACTCGTGCGCCGTGGCCAGGTTGGTCGCGTAGCCTTCTCGGATGAGCGTGACCAGCACATGGTACGGTCGGAGCGGTCGCCCTGCTGCGACCTCACGGAGCGAGCGCAGGCGATAGCCGTTGCGCTCCAGCGTCACCACCGCATCGACCGACGCTGCCCAGAGCCGATCAGCGAGTTCGTCCAGAATGGCTCGAAACGCCCGTGCACTGGGAGACGCTGGATCGACGCCGTACACGAGGAGATGCCACTGCCGATCGTCCCAGCGTGTCGTCACTTCCACACCCGGCACGATCGCGAGACCGTGCCGCTCGGCGAGTTCCACCGCACGCGGCACCGAAGCTATCGTGTCATGATCGCAGATCGCCGCCACCCGGAACGACCGTTGCGCGAGATGCTCGATCAGCGCCTCGACCGTCCATCCGCCATCGCTCGCGAGTGTGTGGAGATGCAGATCGACAGCCTGTTCAGGGTGAATCGTCACCATCGTTCCTGGTCCTTCCGCAGCGAGTATACGACTCCGCGAAGAGGAGCCGTGGCACAATCGGAGGAAAGGAGTCGCACCATGGTCGACCTCCATGAACTCGTCCGGTATTGCGATCAGCTTCTCGATACGAGCCGGTTCCGCGACGCTGCGACCAACGGCTTACAGGTCGAGGGTCGTCCCACTGTGCGACGGCTCGCTGTCGCGGTTAGTGCCAACCGCGCCACGATCGAGCGCGCCATTGCCTGGGATGCCGACGTCCTGCTCGTCCACCATGGCCTGTTCTGGGGGGATGGCCTACGGAGCGTTTCCGGGCTCGCACGCGAACGCCTGCGCCCGCTGCTCGTGCACGAGGTCAGTCTCGTCGCCTATCACCTGCCGCTCGATGCGCACCCCGAGCTGGGCAACAATGCGCAGCTGGCTTTCGCACTCGGCCTCGAACCCGTGGAACCATTCGCGCAGGTTGCTGGGCAGCCGATCGGCTGGGTGGCACAAGCCGCCGAGCCCCGGACGTTCGAGGACATCGTGCGTACGGTGGCGCACCATACAGAACGTCAGCCGATCGTCTTACCCGGTGGCCCCCCGGTCGTTCGTCGGGTCGCGATCCTCAGCGGATCAGGCGCGAGCGCACTCGAGGAAGCGGCCTCCCTCGGATGCGAGGTACTCTTGACCGGCGAAGCCCGTGAGACGACGATGGCCTTGGCCCGGGAACTCGGTATCAGCGTGATCGTCGGTGGACATGAGGCGACCGAGCGCTTGGGGGTACAGGCACTGGCGCGCCACCTCTCGGCGACCTTCGGCCTTGAGGTCGCCTACCTCCACGACCCCAACCCGATTTGATGTCCTGAGGGAAAGGAGCGCAGACGATGGCGCGTGCGATCGCCACTGTGTTCAAGGCATACGACGTACGCGGTGTGTATCCAGAGGAACTCGACGAAGAACTCGCGTACCGTATCGGTCGCGCATTCGCACTCTATCTCCGCCCTCGTCACGTGGTCGTGGGACGCGACATGCGTATCTCGTCCCCAGCACTGGCTGAGGCGATCATCCGTGGGCTCCTCGACCAGGGCGTCGATGTCACGAACGTCGGCCTGGTCAGTACCGATGCGCTCTACTTCGCTGTCGGCAAATATCGCTTCGACGGCGGGGTGATGGTGACCGCCTCGCACAACCCGCCCGAGTACAATGGCTTCAAACTCTGCCGCGAAGAAGCACAAGCGCTCAGCTTCGACTCCGGTATCGGAGAGATCCGCGATCTCGTGCTACGCGGCGAATTTCCTGAACCCGAGCGCCGCGGAACCCTCGTCGAGCGTGATATCCTCGATGACTTCGCCGCACACGTCCTGTCGTTCATCGATACCAGTATCATCAAGCCGTTTACCATCGTCGTCGATGCCGGGAACGGCATGGGAGGACTCATCGCGCCGAAGGTACTCGGCCGGCTACCGGTGCGCATCATCCCTCTCTACTTCGAGCTCGACGGCCGCTTCCCGAACCACGTACCGAACCCGATCGAACCGGAAAACGTACGAGACTTGCAGCACGCGATACGTGAGCACCGCGCCGACATGGGAATCGCCTTCGACGGCGATGCCGATCGGATGTTCATCCTCGACGAGCAAGCACGTTTGGTTGGCGGTGACATGGTCACTGCCCTCGTCGCCAAGACACTCTTGCAAAAGCATCCGGGTGCCAAGATCGTGTACAACCTCATCTGCTCGCGCGCCGTTCCCGAAACGATACGCCAGTACGGCGGGGTCCCTATTCGCTCGCGCGTCGGGCACTCCTTCATCAAGGCGCTCATGCGGCAGCACGATGCGATCTTCGGAGGCGAACACTCCGGGCACTTCTACTTCCGTGACAACTGGTACGCGGACTCCGGCATCATCGCAGCAGTCACCGTGCTGGAACTGCTGTCGCGGGAAGGGGTCACCGTGTCGCAGGCGATCGCTCCGATCGACCGGTACTACCGCTCCGGTGAAATCAATGTCGAAGCCCGCGACTTCGCAGCCGTTCTGCAAGCGCTGGAAGAACACTTCCATGACGGTCAGATTGATCATCTCGACGGGCTCACCGTCGAGTATCCGGACTGGTGGTTCAACGCACGGCCGTCCAATACGCAGCCGCTCCTCCGTATCAACGTCGAGGCGACAACACCGGAACTGCTTCGGAAAAAGACCGAGGAAGTACTCAGCGTCGTGCAACGCGTGACGGGGAGCCAGTCATCCGCATGAGTACGGGTGCGCACCGCGAGCTTCTCGTCGTGAAGCTGGATCCTGTTGGCAACGTCGTCGCACGGTATACCGGCACGATCCAGCCGGGCCACCCCGGCTGGATCGTGCTCCGGGCTACCTGGAGTCTCGGGACAGTCGTTTCCGGACCGATCCGCTTCGAGACGGGCGACGAGCTGGTCGAGTATTTCTCGGTCGTCGAGCCGATCAACGCATTCGCCCTCTACGACGCAGCGGGACACTTCAAGGGCTGGTATACCAACGTCTCCTGCCCGGCCATTCTCGTCGAAAACGAGCTCTACTGGCGCGACCTGTATATCGACGTGGTCGTGGATGCGAACGGTCACCTCGTCGTGCTCGACGAGGAGGAGCTGGAGAGAAGCGCCCTGCGCGAGCACGACCCCGACGCCTACGCCTGCATCCTCACCGCGCGTGACCGCCTGCTGACTGGCCTCCGCTCCCGCACCTACCCCTTCGACCAGCATCCTCCCCTCCCACTGTCCGATAGGTTTGCCGAAGCGGTACAATGAAGGGCACGGGTGAGAAGGCGAGAGCTGAGGAAGGACGAGTGCAACGGACCCAGACGACGCAAGCACCCCAAACCGATCGCTGGCTCACCATCGACGAGGCCGCACGGCTGCTCGGTGTCGGGCAGTCGACGCTCCGCCGCTGGAGCGATGCCGGGCTGGTACCCGTGTACCGTACGGCCGGCGGACATCGTCGCTACCGCGAGGCTGACTTGCTCGCCGTGCTGCGGAGCGAAGCGCGCCCCCGACGTCGGCTCTCGCGCAAGGCACTGACCGATCTCTCCTACTCGCTCTACCACTCGCAGCTCATGAGCCAGGTCACGAGCCGTCCGTGGTACCGCCGGTATCGTCCGGAACACCTGACCGAGCTCCGCTCCCTCGGGAAGCAACTCGTCGACCTCGCTTTCCGGATCGTGAACCGTGCGGTCGACCGCTCGTCGCTGATCGAGGCCGGTCGGACGATCGGCCAGCGCTACGGTGAGCTCAGTGCAGCGGCTGGTCTGAGCCCAGCCGAGGCCGTCGAGGCGTTCCTCGCGTTTCGGGCACCGACGTATGTTGCCATCGCACAGTTCGCTGAACGCGAGGACATTCCGACTCGCCGCGTCCTGCGTTTGCTCAACGAACTGACAGTGCTTCTGGACGAAGTGCTACTCGCGACAATGCATGCCCTCACCGGCTCAGCTGCTCCGAGTCGGGAAACGAGCGAGCATGACTGGAACGAAACGACCAGCGAAAGGCCATTTTGACGATGCAGGAAGAAGAACAGCTGATTCTCCGCCGCGAACTTCTCGGTGACCAGGAGTTTTTCACCTGTGCATTGTGCCAACATACCTTCCCGACACACGAAGCGGTAGCACTCCGCGGCGATGAGGTCGGGATGACCGACGTCGAGTTCGTGCTCGTGTGCCACGAATGCGTGCGCGAGCTTCGTGCACGTGACCACATCCTGCCGCCATCGGGCTGATGGGGAGCGTTATCGCACCCTGCCGCGTGCGATGACGCGCCACGACGTGAGCAATTGCCCGTTCCGGACGATGAACAACTCGTCCTGCAAGTTGACAACCGGGCAGACGTGATTCGGGATGATCTCCAAACGCTCACCGACGACCGGCCCTGGTGAACCGGGCGGCAGCTCGATGACCCCGTGCTCTTCGTAGAGCCGCGCGATGGTGGCTTGTGGATACTCGACGACATAGCCGAAGCCGCTCCGATCCGGAGGCGGCGGATCGGTGGTCAATGTCTTGCTCCCGGCATCGATGATCGCTCGGTTGGGGGCCGGCCGACTGATGACGGTCGTCAACACGCGCAGTGCAACGCGATCGGGGCCGATGCGACCGAAACGGAACGCTGCGGCATCGTAGAACACGTAGGTTCCCGGACGCATCTCCGTGATGCCATCGACCTGCGTCGTCGCGAACGCCGCCGGGGTCGAACCGACGCTCACGACTTCGATCGCAATCCCGTTCCGGCGCAGGAGGTTTGCTGTCGCGACCATCGCCTCTCCGGCCCGCCGCGCGATGTCCACCATTTCCTCGCATGTCGCCGCACGACCAGCGTGTCCCTCGTGCGTCATGATCCCGCGGAGACGCAGCCCCGGCATCTGCACGATCTCCCGTGCCAACCGCAAGGCAGGTTCACCGGGAGCGACACCGGCCCGTCCGAGTCCCGTGTCGATTTCGATCAGGACGTCCAGTCGCTTTCCGGCAGAAGCCACAGCCCGGCTCAGCGGTTCGGCAACGGCGACGCTATCCACCGCAACAGCCACCCGCAGTCGATCGAGCAAGGCGAGGAGACGCGCGATCTTCTGCTCGCCGACGATCTGATACGCGAGGAGGACGTCGTCCACGACACCCGCGGCCGCCAGCGCCTCGACCTCCCCCAGCTTGGCACAGGTCACCCCGACCGCCCCGGACTGTCGCTGCATGGTCGCGATCTCGGCTGTCTTGTGCGTCTTGACGTGCGGCCGTAAGGCGAGGCCGCGCGACCGCGCGTAGGTGCTCATCTCCTGGATGTTCCGCTCGAGGAGATCGAGATCGACGACGAGGCATGGCGTATCGAGCTGGTCACGATAGGAAAGCTTGCTCATCCTGTCTCCTCCGTCGTTTTCCCAGCCGGAGCCGGCAGGATGCGTACGCGCTGCCCATCGACAACGAGGCGTCCGGCCGCGAAGAGCCGAACCGCTTCCGGGTAGAGCCGGCATTCCTCAGCGAAGACACGTGCGGCCAGCGTTTCGGGTGTATCGTCCTCTTCGACAGGAACGCAAGCCTGGAGAATGATCGGCCCGCGATCCAGCTCGTCCGTGACGAAATGCACCGTGCATCCGGACACCTTCATCCCGCTCTCCAGCACAGCGCGGTGCACACGCTCGCCGTACATACCGCGTCCACCGAAAAGCGGCAAGAGCGACGGATGGATGTTCATGATTCGCCACCGATAATCGGGCCGCACGGGCAACCGCCGGAGAAAACCCCCGAGCAGAACCAGATCGATGGCATACGTATCCAGCGCAGCATAGACCCGTTCAGCGAAGGTCGCCTCCGGGACACCACGGGATGGGACGATGACGAGCGGAATGCCGGCCTGGCGCGCGATCTCGTTGCCAGGAATCTGCTCCCGGTTGCTCACGACGAGTTCGATCCGCCCTGGCAACTCACCCTGCTGCTGGACACGCAACAGGTTGGCGAGCGTACGCCCGCCCCCCGAGATGAGCACCGCAATCCGTAGCTCGCGCATGACCGCTCCGTTCCTCGTTGCTCGCTCGACCAACACGCCACGGTCATGCTCCAGTGTTCGGTACAATCGAGCTGTTGTCTACGTCCGTTCGCCGGACGTGGAGGCCAGCCAGCACCTTCGAACGGAGGCGCCACGACGTGTCCCGACCGATCGATGTCCCGACCCGAACCGAGCCAACGTCTCCGGCGACCGATTCTGTCGTGATTCTCGACTATGGCTCGCAGTATGCACAGCTGATCGCCCGCCGTGTCCGTGAAGCGAACGTGTACTGCGAACTGGTACCACACGACGTCGAGTGGGAGGTCATCCAGCGACTCGCCCCGAAGGGGATCATCCTGTCGGGTGGGCCAGCCAGCGTCTACGAGCCGGACGCCCCGCACCTGCCCAACTGGGTGCTCCAGAGCGGTCTTCCCGTACTGGGCATCTGCTACGGTATGCAGTTGCTCGCGCACGCGCTCGGTGGACGGGTCGCCCCAGCGACGGAGCGCGAATACGGACCCGCTGTCGTCGACATCATCGCCGAGCACCCTCTTTTCGCGAACCTCCCACGCCGCTTCGATGTGTGGATGAGTCACGGCGACCGCATCGACGAACTTCCGCCCGGTTTCGTACCGCTGGCCCGGTCGGCAAATGCACCGTTCGCGGCGATGGCCAAAGGGCATCTCGTTGGCTTGCAGTTCCATCCCGAAGTGGCCCACACACCGCTCGGCAGCACGATCCTCCGCAACTTTCTCTACGACGTGTGTGGTTGCCGGCCAACCTGGACACCGGAATCGTTCGTCGAGCGTGCCGTACGGGAGATTCGTGAGCGAGTCGGCGGCGATCGCGTTCTGCTTGCACTTTCCGGTGGGGTCGATTCGAGCGTCGCAGCCGCACTCATTCATCGCGCCATCGGTGACCAGCTCACGCCGGTCTTCGTCGACACCGGCCTCCTGCGCGAGGGCGAAGCCGAAACGATTCGCGAGGTTTTCGGTCAGCACTTCCGGATGTCATTGGTCGCGGTCGATGCGCGCCAGCGCTTCCTCGCGCGCCTGCGCGGCGTCGTCGACCCCGAGGAGAAGCGCCGGCGCATCGGCGAAGAATTCGTGCGTGTCTTCGAGCAGGTCGCCCGTGAGCGAGGACCGTTCCGATTCCTCGCGCAGGGGACCCTGTACCCGGATGTCATCGAGAGCGCTGCTCGGCATGCCTCGAAAACCGCAGCCAAGATCAAGACGCACCACAACGTCGGTGGCCTACCGGACGATCTCCAGTTCGAACTCCTGGAGCCGCTCCGGTATCTCTTCAAAGACGAAGTGCGGGCGATCGGCCGCCTGCTCGGCCTCCCAGAGGAAATCGTGCAGCGTCAGCCGTTCCCCGGACCCGGACTCGCCGTCCGCATTCTCGGCGAGGTGACCGAAGAGGCGCTGGCGATCGTGCGGCGGGCCGACGCGATCGTGCGCGAGGAGGTCGAGGCGGCCGGGCTCGCTCGTGCACTCTGGCAGTTCTTCGCGGTACTCCTCCCGGTCTATTCGACGGGCGTCATGGGTGACCAGCGCACCTACGCCCGCGTGATTGCCGTCCGCGCGGTGACCAGCTCCGATGCCATGACGGCAGACTGGGCACGACTGCCTGACGATTTGCTGGCGCGGATCGCCAACCGCATCGTGAACGAGGTGCCCGGGGTGAATCGAGTCGTGTACGACATCACGTCCAAGCCACCAGCCACCATCGAATGGGAGTGAGGTCGATGGCACAGCGAGGGCTCACCGTCCTGATCGTCGGGAGCGGCGGGCGCGAACATGCGCTCGCCTGGGCACTCTCCCGTTCCCCAGCCGTGTCGCGGGTCCTGGTTGCCCCCGGCAATGGCGGCACAGCAACGATCGGCGAGAACCTCCCTCTCTCGGCGACCGACATTCATCAGCTCGTCGCTGCTGCCCGTGAGCATGCCGTGGACCTGACGGTAGTGGGACCGGAAGAGCCGCTCGCCCGGGGATTGGTCGATGCCTTCCAGGAGGCAGGGCTCCTCGCCTTCGGCCCGACTGCGGCAGCTGCTCGAATCGAAGCGAGCAAAGCCTGGGCGAAAGACGTCATGCGAGCCGCGGGAGTCCCGACCGCGCGCGCTACGATCGTGACGGGGCTTCAGGAAGCACGGACCGCCCTGACCGACTTTTCCTACCCGATCGTCATCAAGGCGTCCGGCCTCGCAGCCGGAAAGGGCGCTGTGATCGCCAGCGACCGCGACGAAGCGGAACGCACCTTGCAGTGGATGCTGGTCGAACGCGGTCTGGGCGCTGCGGCCGATCAGGTCCTGATCGAGGAGTTCCTGAACGGTCGCGAGGCTTCCTTTCTCGTCGTGACCGACGGCGACACGGTCGTACCACTCCAGCCTGCCCGCGATTACAAGCGTCTGGGCGATGGCGACACCGGTCCGAACACCGGCGGGATGGGTGCCTACGCGCCCGTACCGGATGTCTCCCCCGAGCTGCAGCAGCAGATTCTCGAGCGGATCATCGTCCCCACGCTCGACGAACTCCGTCGCCGCGGCATCGTCTACCGGGGCGTGCTCTATGCCGGACTCATGCTGACGGCCGAGGGGCCGAAGGTCCTCGAATTCAACTGTCGCTTCGGCGACCCCGAAACACAGGTCATCCTACCGTTGCTCGAAAGCGACCTGGCCGCACTGCTCCTGGCAGCCGCACGCGGCACGCTACACGAGATCGGCGCACTTCGCTGGCAGCCCGGTGTCGCGGTTACTGTCGTCTTGGCATCCGGTGGCTATCCAGGCACCTACCAGACCGGGTTCCCGATCGAGGGACTGGACACGGTACCCGGCGATGTTCTCGTCTTCCACGCTGGCACGCGGCGTGCGGACGGGCAGGTCGTGACCGCCGGTGGTCGCGTGCTGAACGTCACGGCCGTCGCACCGACGTTCGCCGCAGCACGTGAGCGTGTCTACGCCGCCATCCGGACCATCCGCTTCCCAGGGATGACCTACCGCCGCGACATCGCACTCGCCGAGGACACTACGCCGACAACGCCAGCTGCCGAGCGGGGGTGATCGCCACCCAACCATTGCGCACTGCAGCGAGGATGACATCGACGCGATCCTGTGCGCCCAGCTTGCGCAGGATGGACGTCATATGATTCTTTACAGTTTGCTCGGTGATGAAGAGCGTCTCGGCGATCTCCTTGTTCGACATGCCCTGCGCGACGCAGTCGAGTACCTGCAACTCGCGCACCGTCAGCGCAGTATCCGCAGCGTCGGGGCTCGTTTCGCCACTCACATACCGTTGCAGTTCACCGAGAACACGCCGGGCTACCTCTGGCTTTTCCAGAATCTGCTGAGCCAGTCGATCCTCACCAGCCGCCACCGCTCCGAGCACCGACAGGATTTCCCCAGGCTCGGCATCCTTCGGCAGGAAAGCGCTCGCGCCGACCCGCAGCGCACCCAGCAACCACTGCTCGTCCTGGTTGGCCGAAAGCAGTACCACGGCCAGCTTCGGATGCTGCCGCTTCAGCAAGCGTGCGACGTGCAGCCCATTGATCCCAGGTAAGCGGAGATCGATCAGCGCGACGTCCGGTCGGTGAATGTCGGCTTGCTGCACCGCCTCGTGCGCCGAGGCCGCCTCGCCAACGACCACGAAGTGGCCCTCAGTGTGCAGCAATTGCCGAAGCGCTACCCGAAACAGCGGATGATCGTCGACAATGAGCACACGGATTTGCTGCCGCTGCCCGATCTGTCGCTTCCGCATCGCTATCCCTCCACCCCTTGGTCGGAAAGTTCGCTACAAGTTTCCGCAGGGCAAGATGATTGCGCGATGCGGAATTAGTCACGCCAGAAGAATCATCAGTCCTAGGACGGTGAGTACGTGATGTGGATGTACGTACTATGCCTCCCAGGCACATCAGACGAGCTTCCAGCCGAAGTAGCCGAGCAGTGCGATCAGGCTTTTCGCGTCGCAGATCGCACCGCGGCGGATCGCAGCCAGTGCTTCCTCCTCCGTCAGCGCATGCACCGTCACGCGTTCGTCGTCCCGCGGTCGTGCAGCGCCGGGCTCGAGGTCCTGCGCCACGAAGATCATCAATTCCTCGTCCGTCCAGCCGGGACTGACAGCGAAACGGATCAGCTCACGCAAGACTCCTGCACGATAGCCGGTTTCTTCCTCCAATTCTCGCGCGGCGCACGCCTCAGCCGATTCGCCCAGCTCGCGTGTTCCCGCCGGAACCTCGAGCAGCGTGCGACCGACGGCATGCCGGTACTGCTCGACCAAGACGAGACGCCCATCAGGGAGAACCGGCAACACTGCCACTGCCCCAGGATGGTGCACGACTTCCCGCATACTGCGTCGCCCATCGGGCAAGAGCACCTCGTCACGGTACACCGTGAGGAGACGCCCTGCAAACACCGTTTGCCGCGTCAGCAACTGTTCATGCATCGACAACGCTCCCCCCTCGTTCCCTTGCTGCTCCCTGCGCCAACCAGACCGACGAACGCGCATACCCAGCATACCGGGCAGCTGACCAAGGGACAGCAGAGCTCGGCCCGCTGACACGCACCAGCTGCTCGTGTTGCCCACACGAGGGATTGGCTCGCTGAAAGAGCGCCGGAGGTGTGAAGGGGCGATACGCGTCGGACAGGCTGTGGCAAGAAGGAAGAATAAGAGGCGCCGGGCGGATTCGAACCGCCGAATCGCGGTTTTGCAGACCGCTGCCTTAGGCCACTTGGCTACGGCGCCCCATGCCTCGAAAAGAGTATACCACGCCACCCGGTGATCCGTGGCCACCATCGCGCGCACGAGCGGGAGCCCGCGTATCCCCAGGTGAGCTGAATTCTCACCGCAGCACGACCAGCCCCTGGTCCGTCACCCGTGCCTCCGGAATCACCGAGAGCGCCATGAAGGAAAGCAAGGCGAATGGCGCTGGGACAGTGCTCCCCAGTTCCCGGGCTACCCGCTCGACAGCTTCGTACTCCTCCGCGACCTGCTCGAGCGGTTCTGGCGAGAGAATGCCAGCCACCGGTAGCGGCAGCCTCGCCTTCACTTCCCGAGCGACGACTGCCACGAGCCCACCCTTCATCGACACAATCGCTTCGATCGCACGGAGGATGTCGTCGTCGTCCACACCAGCGACGACGATATTGTGCGCGTCGTGCGCGATCGACGACCCGATCGCTCCCCGCTTCAACCCGAACCCACGGACCAGGCCGACCCCAACCCGTCCCGTCGCTCGATGACGCTCCACCACGACCAGCTTGAGCAGATCCCGATCCGGGTCGGCAACGACCTCACCGTCACGAATGGTCGGCTCGACCTCGATCGCCCGCGTCACGATCTGGCCGGGAATCGCCTCGACTGCCATGAGGCGATCGGCTGCGGGGATACGGAGTTGCGCACGATCGACCGGTGCAACGTGCACCGTATCGAGCAACCAATCCGGAATCGCTTGCTCGACACTGAACAGAGCCTTCCCATCACGCGCGACGACAGCACCCTTGTACAGCACGAGCGACGGACGAATATCGTCCAGCCGTTCGAAGACCACGAGATTCGCCCAGTATCCCGGCGCCACTAGCCCGTATCCGTCCAGCCCCCAATACTCCGCCGTGTTCAGGGTCGCGAGTCGAATCGCGCGGATCGGATCGAGACCAGCCGCAACCGCTTTGCGGACGACCGCATCCATGTGCCCATCATGCAGGAGCGTCGCGCAGTCGCGGTCGTCGCTCGCGAAACAGCACTGGGGGTACGTCGCATCGGTAACGAGCGGCAGCAGTTCGAGAAGATTGTGTTCCGTCGACCCCTCGCGGATCATGATCCGCAGGCCACGGCGCAACTTTTCGCGTGCTTCCTCGAGCTGTGTCGACTCGTGATCCGATCCCATGCCGGAGGCGATGTAGGCGTTGAGACGAAATCCTCGCAGACCAGGTGCGTGGCCATCACGTCGACGAGCTGGCAGGCGCAACTTCTCGTAGATCTCCGCATCACCGGCGAGCACTCCCGGAAAATTCATCATTTCGCCGAGCGCCACGGCATTGGGAAGTTCCAGTCCCGCGGCGATCGCGTTCGCATCCATGACCGCACCAGCGCTCTCGAACAGACTTGCCGGCACGCACGACGGAATCGTGAAGAAGATCCCGATTGGCAACCGTGCGGCTGCCTCCGACAGAGCGCGAATACCCGGCAACCCAGCGACATTGGCGATCTCGTGCGGGTCGGTAACGACTGCACCGGTGCCGTGCGGAACGACCGCACGAGCGAACTGATCGATCCACAAGAGCGAACTTTCCACGTGAACGTGACCATCGATGAACGACGGTGCCACGTACGCACCAGCGAGATCGATCTCCTCGTGCCCGCTCGGATAGCTCCCGATGCCAGCGATCCGGCCAAAGGCGACAGCGACAGCTCCCTCCTCGATCTCGCCACTGGCGACGTTCACGATCCGCGCGTTCCGCAACACGAGATCAGCCGGCTCCTCACCGAGCGCCACGCGAAGAAGTCGCCGCCACTGCTCGAGCGTCAAATCGGCGATACCGATGTTCACCATCGCTCCGCTCCCTTTCCGTTCAGTCCAGGAGACGCTCCTCGACCCGAGCGATCAGTGCGTTCAGCTGCTCCAAGAGCATCGCGACCAGCGTTGGTAGCTGCCCGCTGGCGCTGAAGGGAATCTCGAGACGCAAGCGCGCTCCCACACCGTGCTCGTTGTCGTCCCACCACAGGTCCGCAAGGAACTCCTCGCCAGGCTCCATCGGCGCGCGTCGGATCGTCTCGGAGAGGCGGATGAGTGTCAGGCGAGCCAGGCGCTCCCGGACGAGACGACGGCGATCGTCTTCCTCGTCGTAAAACAATCCGGGTGAAACGTCCCAGACCTCGACCAGATAGCCATCGCTCCCGAGCCGGACATCGACACGTCCTGCCTCGGTATCACAAGCGACCAGCCAGCGACCGTCATCCCCGTAGAGGGAATACGCCCAGTACCCCGCTGCCCGGAGAATCTCGACGACCGGTTCCAGCCCAGTCTTCCCTTCGAACCTTCGCGTCATGATGCCTCGTTCCGTCGCAAGAGTTTTCGTCCGACATCGACGAGAACAGCGACACGCTCGCGCTCCGGTGCATCCGCACGCACCCACAGCAGCACTCCCGGAGCGAGTTCCCACTGCAACCATAACGAGCACCCGTCGCTCGCTTCCGGCGGCGCTTGCGCGAGACGCTCCCGGATTTCGTCCAGCCCCAGCCGACGCTCGCGGAGCTCTTTGATCAACCGCAGGCGCTCGAGGTGCACGGGCCCATAGCGGGCGCTCGGTCCTCGTCCCCGCGGCGGCGGTAGGAGGCCCTGTGCGACGTAGTAGCGGATCCGCCGCGGTGGTACCCCACTACGTTCGGCCAGCTCGTGAATCGAAAGCGTTTCCCCGTGGGTATCCAATGCCATAGGTCCTCTCGCCCGCTTCAAGTATGCTCTTGTTCAGCGAGCCGAACTGCTCGCGCCGTTGCTCGGGTGATCAACTCATGCGAACGGAACGCACGCACCGCTTTCAGCTGGTCGGCGTCATTCACCTTCTCCCCTTGCCGGGTAGCCCGCGCGCCCGCGCGTTCGCCGAGGTTCACGAGCGGGCACTACGCGACGCCGAAGCCTACGCACGTGGCGGGGTCGACCTGTTGCTAGTCGAGAACTTTGGTGACGCGCCGTTCCCGAAAGAACGAGTCCCGCCACACGTTATCGCTGGGATGGCGCTCATCGTCGACGCTGTCCAGCGCACCACGGGCCTTCCGACAGGGGTCAATGTGCTCCGTAACGACGCCCAGGCTGCCCTCGGCATCGCTGCGATGACTGGCTCGCGGTTCATCCGTGTCAATGTGCACGTGGGCGCCATGCTCACCGACCAGGGCATCATCGAGGGACGTGCCGATGAAACGCTCCGCTACCGGCGGATCCTGGATGCGCCGGTGGAAATCTGGGCTGACATCCTCGTCAAGCACGCTGTTCCATTGGCTCCGCTCACTCTAGAAGACGTCGCGCGCGATACGGTGGAACGCGGGCTCGCCGACGCCCTCATCCTGACCGGTCCAGCAACTGGTAAGCCCCCGAGCGTTGCAGACGTCGCCAAGGTACGCGAGGCGGTACCTGGCGTTCGCCTGTTCATCGGCAGCGGCCTTACAGCGGAGAACGTCGGCACGTACCTCGGGTGCGCGGATGGAGCGATCGTCGGTACCTGGACCAAAGTGGGCGGCGTCATCGCGAATCCCGTCGACGAGCGGCGTGTCCGGCAACTCGTGCAGGCGATCGGGCGATCGTGAGAAAAGCCTCGGCTGCCAGCTCGGCGGCGCACCCGAACCCTGCAAACCGAAGTGGAACGTCTCTCACCCTCGCGTCGGGCGGATATCGATCACGTCCAGTTCGACGCGCTCGTCACCGTTCCAGGAACTCCGGCGCAGGGTGAAGGCGATGTCGATGCGCCCGCCCTGGCGGAGACGCTCCACTTCCTTGCCGCCATCGAACCAGACCGCTTGACGCACCGTGCCGTCGCGCGCAACGACCGTGAAGCGAACGTGCCGCCCATCGTGCGTCAGGGTCGGATTCACAGCCACGACGTCCCGCAGCAGGCAACGCGGCACCGGATTCCCGTGCCCACACGGCTCGAGCCGTCCCAGAAGCTCGACGGTGTCGAGCGTGATCTGATACGGCCGGAGTTCGAGGTCGAGTTCGAGCGGAAGCGCTGGGCCGTCCTCACCGAACACCGCCCAGGCCAGCTCGAGCAGCCGGGCTTCGAGATCGGCGATCCGCTCCGTCGGCACCGTGAGGCCAGCTGCAGCGCTGTGCCCCCCGTGATCGAGCAAGAGATCGCGACAGCGTTCGAGGGCCTGCGAGATGTCGAAGCCGTCCACGCTCCGGGCCGAGCCCCGACTCACCTCTGCCTCGCGCGCGAGTAGCACGACAGGTCGAGCATAGCGACTGACAAGCTTGCTCGCGGCCAGACCGACCAGACCGACATGCCACGTTTCGTCGGCCAGCACGAGCACTGGCGGCAGTGCAGAGCGGTCGCGCAAGCGCTCATCGGCGTCCCGCAGCATGCGCTCGATCGCGCGCTGGCGCGCCACATTCAGCTCCGACAACGTGCGAGCCAGTTCCTGCGCCGTGGTCGTATCCTCGCTCAAGAGCAGTTCGAGCGCGAGACGCGGGTCGTCCATGCGTCCGGCGGCATTCAAGCGCGGACCGAGAATGTACCCACAGTGCCAGGCCGTGATCCGGCTGCCGACACGGAGGCCAGCCTGAAGGGCCAGCACGTGCAACCCGATCGGCGCATGCTCCCAGAACGCTTCCAGTCCCAGCGCGACCAGGATCCGGTTCATCCCCACCAGCGGGACGACATCTGCCACCGTACCCAGCGCGACGAGCGGCAACCAGCGTGCCGCCTGCTCGTCTCCGAGGACGGCACGGACGAGCTGGTAGGCGACACCGACCGCCGCCAGAGTCCGGAACGGCTCAGGGGTCTCCCCCCGCTTCGCCGAGACGAACACGAGGTCGGCAGGCCAGTCAGAATCATGGACATCGTGGTGGTCCAGCACGATCACCGGCACACCCGCTCGTCGAACTGCTTCCAGGGCATCCCAGTCCCCGGTACCACAGTCGACGGTAACCAGCAAGGCAGGACGCTGCTCCAGTACGTGTGGCACATGGTGCTGCCGGAACCCGTACCCATCCCGGAGCCGGTGCGGCACCATCGGGACCACCGTGAACCCGACCGATCGAAAGAGGTGGACGAGCACCGTGGTCGCCGTCAAACCGTCCACATCGTAATCGCCGAAGACGACGACACGTCCGGCATTCCGTTCTGTTCGGGCAATCAGATCCACCGCACGACCGACATCCGGCAAACCGAAGGGATCGGGCAAATCGTTCAGTGAAGGGGACAGAAAGCGCTGTGCCGCTCGACGGTCACGAATGCCGCGCCGGTAGAGGAGCGCCGCCAGGAGCGGATGCTCGGCCAGAGAAAGCGCCCAGTCAGGTACCGCTTCCGGCTCGCGCCACCGGTAACGCGGCATCGCTCGACTCCTCGTCTTCACCCCGTCTCCTGCGTACGGACGATACCAACAGCGCACAAGCCTCGCAAGACTGGGCTCCGTTCTCCGGTTCGCCGTCACTCCGTCTCGGTTGCAGTCTCGTCCTCTTCTTCCGCGGCCACATAGACGGCTCGCGAGAGGGACTGGCCGACGAAGTGCTCCCGCTCGCCGATACGAATCCGTAGCGGCCCCTCGAACGGGAGGCGCTCGAGGACTTCGACCCGCGTGCCGGGGCGAATGCCGAGTTCAGCGAGGTACCGGAGCTGCTCACGGTCGTGGTCGGCTACGTGGAGCACCTCGACGGCACGACCGGGTCGTACGTCGTCCAAGCGCATGCACGGTCGTTCGGGTAACGATCCGTCGAGGCGCGGGATCGGATGACCATGCGGGTCAGCCGTCGGATACCCGAGCCGAGCATCGATCCAGGACTCGAGTTCTTCGGACAGCCCGTGTTCGAGGCGATCGGCCTCCTCGTGGACTGCTTCCCACGGGTAGTCGAGTACCTCAGCGAGGAAGAGCTCGAGCAAGCGATGGTGACGGATGACTTCGAGCGCGATGCCCCTGCCTCGCTCCGTGAGCCGAACACCGCGGTACGGCTGGTGCTCGACCAGGTGCAGTGCCGCCAAGCGTTTCAACATATTGGTCACCGAGGGACTCTGGACACCGAGGCGCTCGGCGATCGCCTGCGTGGTCACCCGCCCCTCCTCTCGCTCGAGGGCATAGATGACCTTGAGATAGTCCTCCATCGCGTGCGTGATCGCCGCTCGTCCAACCGATCGTCGCTGCTGCCGCACTGGTACACTCCCAGAGACCCGTGCCCGCTTTCGGGCGCGCTCCCGATGTCGGGCAAAGTATACCTGGAACGGATGTTCGAAGGATCGACATGACAGTGCCACCTTCTCGTGCGACGCGGATTCTCGCGGGATGCCTGACAGCAACCGGCCTCGCTCTCATCGGTGCAGCGACACTCGAACCGTACCGTCTCCGCACACGCGTCGTTCAGGTGACCCTGCCGCGGGGGTGCGACGCGTTGACCGGTACGAGGATCGCCTTCCTCACCGATTTCCACATCGGTGGCCCAGGCCCGTCTGCCCGGAATACGCTCGAAGCGATCGAGCGCCTGCGTGCCTGGCGTCCCCACCTCGTTCTGCTCGGCGGCGACTACTTTGACCAGGGACGCTTCAGCCCGACAGCGGTCTTCGACGGCCTGTGCGACGTCCAGCCCGTCTTCGCCGTTCTCGGCAACCACGACCACCGCCAAGGTGAGCACAATGCCCGCAGAATCGCTGCCTTTCTCGCGGAACGCGGTGTGCGCGTGTTGCGGAACGAGTGCGTCGTCATCGATCTTCCGAACGGGAGCCAGCTGGAACTGGTCGGACTGGACGACCCGTACACCGGACTGCACGATAGCTCCCTGCTCGCTCGACCGTTGACACCGCATCCGCGCATCTTGCTCGCCCATTCTCCCTCGGTTCTGGAAGCGGTGCCGGTCGGAAGCGCTGACATCGGGCTTTTCGGGCACACGCACTGGGGACAGATCCGCTTGAACTGGTCACGCTGGCTCAACCCGCTCGACGCGGCGTGGTACCTCGATAGAATCAGGAAGAAACCGCACGCCCGCTTCCAGCGCGGCTGGTTCTGGGAACGCGGCATGCTCGCCTACGTGAGCTCGGGCATCGGACAGACGCAACTCCCGTTTCGCCTCTTCGCGCGACCAGAAGTCGTGCTGCTGGAATTCGCGGCGCACGGTGCAGACGCGCACCGGCCGTGCGATGATCCACGGCGGTACGTTCGCGAACGCCATGGTACAGCTACATCGGGTGCGCTGCGATGAACCAGGCTATCCGTATCCTCGCTATCGACGTCGGTGCCGGGACGCAGGACATCGTCCTGTACGAATCCACCCGGAATCCCGAGAATTTCGTCAAGCTAGTTCTCCCTTCCCAGACGCAGGTGGTTGCCAGGCGCATCCGTGCCGTCACTGCACGCGGGAATCCGCTGCATCTGACGGGTTTTTTGATGGGCGGTGGGGCCAGCAGCGAGGCGATCCGCGATCACCTCGAAGCAGGTCTTCCGGTGTCGGCCCATCCCGAGGCTGCCCGCACATTGCATAACGACCTGGAGCGTGTTCGGGCACTCGGGATCGTCCTCACCGAGCTCCCACCGCTCGGTGCCGAGGTCGTCCATCTCGGCGACATCGATGTTCCGGCACTCGCTACGGCCTTGCGGGCTTTCGAAGTCGAGTTGCCACCGATCTGGGCCATCGCCGTACAAGACCATGGGTACGACGAGCGAACGGACGCTCACGAGTACCGTTACCGGTTCCTGCAGGACTTGCTCAGCCACACGAACGACGTTCGAATGCTCGCCTACCGCATTCCGCCGCCCTACCTCTTGCGCATGCGCAGCGTGCAGCAGCAGGTACCTGGTTGCGTGCTCATGGACACCGGGCCAGCCGCAGTCCTCGGCGCTCTCTGCGATCGGAGGGTGTGGGCTGCCGCGCAGGAGGATGGCGCGGTCGTGGTGAACGTCGGCAATATGCATACGTTCGCCGTCGCGCTGCGCGGCACTCGAATCTATGCTCTTTTCGAGCACCACACCGGTGGCGTGACCCCACCCATCCTGGCCGAGTTGGTACGCGCATTGCAAGAAGGGACACTGCGACACGAGCAGGTCGTCGCGCTCGGTGGCCATGGGGCAGTCCTGACAGCGGAGTACCCTGGCGCGGCACCGTTCCCCTTCGTCGCCATCACCGGCCCCAACCGATCGCTGGCTCGGCCACTCGGTTGGTACGAAGCGGCCCCGTTCGGTGACATGATGGTGACCGGCGCGTACGGCCTCGTCGAGGCAGCCTTACGCATCCTGGAACGCGAAACCGGGCGCCCCCAGCCGACGCTGCTCCCCGGAGCGACCGGTTAACCTTCTCGAATCACGAGGCGCTCGACGAGCTCTCGCAGCGGTCGCGCACGCTCCGGATCCGGTACCAGCTGCTGCAGCAGAGCGCCCGCTGCCTCGTGGTACGCGCGTACCAGCACCCGGACGCTCGCCTGCACGTCGTAGCGATCGAGTAAGTCGAGGATCTCGTCGACTGCTTCCGGTGAAACCTCGTCGTGCGCAGACCACAGCGTGAGCAAGCGCCTGCGGTCGGCTGGGCTCAAGCGTTCCAACAGAATGACGACCGGCAAGCTCTTCTTGCGGCGCCGCAGATCGTCGCCACGCGCTTTCCCGGTCGCTGCGGGATCGCCCCAGACCCCAAGATAATCGTCCTGCAGCTGGAAACCGATGCCGAGCTGGCGCCCGAACTCGGAGAACCCTTCCGCTCGCTCCGACGCCACGCCAGCAGCGAACGCGCCGGCCCACGCGGCATACGCTACCAGGGCTGCGGTTTTTCGTTCGATCATCGCGAGGTACGCTGCGGTTTCGACCGTGTCGGAACGCTCGAAACTCAAATCGAGTACCTGGCCCTCGACGATACGGAGCGTCGTCTCGTTGAAACGCTGGAGCAGCTCACTGCCGCGATCACCCGCGAGAAGGCGGGACGCTTCGAGCGCAGCCAGTTGGCTCAGCGCGAAGAGCGCATCCCCAGCGTTGATCGCCTGGGCCTCACCCCAGAGCCGCCAAACAGTCGGCCGGTGCCGTCGCGTCTCGCTCCGGTCCTGAATATCGTCATGGATCAACGTGAAGTTATGGAGGAGTTCGATCGCCGCTGCGATCCAGGCTGCCTGCGACGGATCGCCTCCGGCAGCAACACAACAACGGAGGCAGAGGAGAGGACGAAAGCGCTTACCACTCGACGCCTGGCTGGGACGCAACGACTCGTCCATCCAGCCCAGGTGATACGCGATGACCTGATAAATTGGCAAAGCTCCAGCCACTCGCGGGAAATGTCCGTCACATCGCTCCACCACGGTTCGCATGATCGTTTCGACGTGCGTCAGTTCATCCGGCACCTGCTTCCTCCCCTCCCACGGCTCTCGACGATACCGAGGGACACACGCCATACTTGATATCGATCGTTGCACACCCGAGCGGTGGTGACGACCAGCGGCTGCTCGGGTGTGGGACGGTCACCGTAAGGAGGGACAACGATGTTCTACTTCGATCCGATGTACTTCGTCTTCCTCGCGCCGGCGCTGCTGCTGATGCTCTATGCGCAGTGGCGTGTCCGGGCGACCGTTGGGAAATACGGGCAGATCCCGAACCGACTGGGGCTCACCGGTGCACAGGTCGCGCGAGCGATCCTGGATCGCAACGGCCTCTTCGACATACCAGTCGAAGTCACACCGGGCGAGCTGACCGACCACTACGATCCGCTCCGCCGCGTCGTTCGACTCTCTGAACCGGTCTATTACGGGCGTTCGGTCGCTGCGCTCGGCATCGCTGCCCACGAGACCGGTCATGCCATCCAGCATCAGCAGGGCTACGTGCCGCTGCAGCTGCGGACCGCCATCGTACCGGTCGTCAATCTGGGGACGAACCTCGGCTGGATCATGATCCTGGCCGGTATCCTGGTCGGGATCACCGGGCTCGCCTGGCTCGGTGTAGCACTGTTCGCCAGCGGCACGCTCTTCGCCTTGCTGACGCTTCCGGTCGAGTTCGACGCCAGCCGGCGAGCACTGGCGGCTCTGACGACAATGGGTATCGTCGATCGGACCGAACTCGATCAGAACCGCGAAGTGCTGAACGCAGCAGCCTTGACCTATGTCGCCGGGCTGGTCGCAGCCGTGCTAAACCTCCTCTACTGGATCAGCGTCGTCAGTGGCATGCAGCGCCGGAGCGACTGAACGGAAGTGGCACGTGCCCGGGCCGATCGGCCCGGGCTTTTCGTTTCCGCACTCACGACGAGCGTTCGGTCGACTGCCCGCATTCCGAGAGAACCGACCAGGCTGCCATCGGATCGCTCGTGGTAGGCTCGAAGAGAGGCTGCACGAAGAGAGGTCGAGCTACAGGGACAGGGAGGGAGTAGCGTGACGATCGACATCAACGAGCGACGGGCTATCCTGCAGGACATCCAGAGCGCCTGGATCGAATTGCGCAACGCACTTCGCAGCTTGACCGAGCACGAGATCGTCGAAACGGGCTCCTGGGGTCCGTACTCGTTCAAAGACATGATGGCCCACATCGCGACGTGGGAACGCATCTTGATGCAGCGTATTCAGGCACTCGAGGAAGGGCGCGAGCCCCCGACGATCGAGGATATCGACGCCTTCAACGAGGAAGACATCCGCCGCAACCAGCACCTCTCGCTCCGTGAGGTCTGGGACCGCTTCCTCGAAACACATGACAAGCTGCTCGAGCTGCTCGAGCGGACTCCCGTCCTGACGCGCGAGCTGGTCGCGCCAGATACCTACGAGCACTATCGCGAACACCTGCAGGATATTCTCGAGTACGAGAAGCGACGCTCGCCGCACCGCCGCCTGAAGAAGGAGTAGACCTGGTTCATGCACAACGAGGGCCGGGGTGTACCCCCGGCCCTCGTTCGTCATCTCACTTGCGGATGCAGGCGCTTAGGCGCTTTGTTCGTACTGGAATTCGATCGGCTCGTCGTTCGCCGTCAACAGAAGTGGTGGGCGCTTCCGGTAGATCACGTCGGCGGTCACCACGCACTTGCGGACGCCCTGCATCGACGGGAGCTCGTACATCACGTCCAGTAGAACTTCCTCGAGCGTCGTGCGCAGACCGCGTGCACCGGTACCGCGTCGCTCTGCCAGATCGGCCGTCGCGTGCAAGGCATCCGGTGTGAAGATCAACTCCACGTTGTCCATCGCGAACATTTTCTGGTACTGCTTGACCAATGCATTCTTCGGCTCGATCAGGATTCGAACGAGGTCATCGTGCGTCAAGGGATCGAGCGCGGCGACGACCGGCAATCGCCCGATGAACTCCGGAATCAACCCGAACTTCAAGAGATCGTCCGGGATGACGTGATGCAGGACGTTCTCTTCTCGGCCGTTCTGTCGAGCAGATTTGCCGAAGCCGATGGCCGAGTCTTTCCCGATCCGCCGGCGCACGATCTCGTCGAGTCCCTCGAACGCACCACCGCAGATGAACAAGATGTTTTTCGTGTCGATCTGGATATACTCCTGGTGTGGATGTTTCCGTCCGCCATGCGGCGGCACGTTCGCGATTGTACCCTCCAGGATTTTCAGGAGCGCCTGTTGCACACCTTCACCGGAGACATCGCGCGTTATCGAGGGACTGTCGCTCTTCCGTGCGATCTTGTCGATCTCGTCGATGTAGATGATGCCGATCTGGGCACGCTGGATGTCGCCGCCAGCCGCTTGGATCAGGCGGAGGAGGATGTTCTCGACGTCTTCGCCCACGTACCCGGCCTCGGTCAGCGTCGTCGCATCGGAAATCGAAAACGGCACGTCCAACAGCTTGGCCAGCGTTTGGGCAAGAAGCGTCTTCCCACTCCCGGTCGGGCCGATCAAGAGAATGTTGCTCTTCTGCAACTCGACGTCGCTCTCCTCACCGAGGAGGATCCGCTTGTAGTGGTTGTACACAGCGACCGAGAGTACCTTCTTGGCGCGCTCCTGCCCGATAACATACTGGCTGAGCTGCTCGTAGAGCTGCTTCGGCGTGGGTATCTGCGTGAGCGCGGGGGCGGGGCGCTTCTGCGGTGCCTCTTCCTGGATGATCTCCTGGCACAGCTGGACGCATTCGTCACAAATGAACACACCATTCGGGCCGGCAATGAGCCGTCGCACCTCTTCTTGGCTCTTGCCGCAGAACGAGCAGCGATAAAAGACCCGTCCCCCACGTGTCGTCATTCCCATCGCCCCTTCTCCACCCTCGATCGCTCACGTCCGTTGCAATTTGACCGGCTCGAGCACGTGATCGACGATACCGTACTCCTTCGCCTCATAGGCGCTCATGAAGTAGTCACGTTCAGTATCGCGCTTGACGCGCTCGAACGGCTGCCCGGTGTGGAATGCCAGCAGTTCGGTCAACATGGTGGTGAGATTGAGCGTCTCACGAGCCTGGATCTCGATGTCGGGCACCGATCCGCGGAAGCCAGACGTACCCTGGTGGATCAGCACCCGCGAGTGCGGCAGGGCAAACCGCTTCCCTTTCGCACCGGCCGCCAGCAGCACCGCAGCCATGCTTGCGCCGAGCCCGATGCAGTAGGTCGCCACGTCCGGCTCGATCATCTGCATCGTGTCGTAGATAGCCAGGCCGGCGTACACGAGCCCGCCCGGGCTGTTGATATAGAGCCTGATATCGGCCTCCGGATTCTCGTGCGCGAGGAAGAGCATCTGCGCGATCACCGCATTGGCAACCTGGTCATCGATCGGCGTACCGAGGAAGATGATACGGTCGCGCAAGAGCCGCGAGTAGATGTCGTAGGCCCGCTCACCGCGGCTCGTGGTTTCGATCACCATCGGAATGACGAGTTCAGGGCGGATGTCCCGGTCCATGGTCCCTCCTACGATCACCCTCGTTCGCTGTCTTCTATGAGAACGTGTTCGTTCGATTCCGACGAGGTCCCGCTGGCTTCCGCTTCGGCCAACGGCGCACCGTCAACCGGCTGCTCCTCCCTCGGCTCACTCGACGGCGCTTCTCCCGACTCCTCTTCTTCACCACCCGCGAGCAGTGCCGCCGCTTCACCGGTGACCGGACCACGGCCTTCCGTCACCAGCTCGAGCAGTCGTTCGCTGACCTTGCGCTCGTGCAGCTCGTCTGCCAGATAGCTGCGGATCGACGGGACACTGTAGAAGGCCCGGTATTCGTCCGGTCGACCGCTCGCTGTCGCCAGACGCTCGATTTCCGCTTCCAGCTCCTCCTCGCTGACCTGGATCCCCTCCGCCTCGGCGAACGCCTCCAGGACGAAGTACCGGCGCAAGCGGGCCTCCGCTTCCGGTCGGAGTTCCTGCGCAAACTCCTCGAGCGTCTTCCCTTGGAAGCGCAAGTACTCCTCCAAACTCGTCCCCTGCTGGCGCAGGCGCTCGCGCAGCCGCTCGATATCGGCCGCCACCTGGCGGTCGATCAGCGCTGGAGGAAGCTCCAGCTTGGCGACTTCGACCAACCGCTCCACTGCCGTCTGGAGCACCTCGGCCCGAGCCGCCTGGGCCTTCTGCCGCAACAGGTCGCGACGGATCCGCTCGCGCAGCTCGGCGAGCGTCGCAGCGCCCAGCGCCTGCGCGAACGTGTCGTCGAGTTCCGGAAGCTCGCGCTCTTTCACTTCGTGCAGCTTGACCTTGTAATGCAACGTTTTCCCGCGCAGCTCCGGACTGATGCGTTCGTCATCCTCGGCAAAGGTGATATCGAACTCGGCCTCTTCGCCAGGCAGCAGGCTTCGAATGGCCTGATCGATCTCAGCGAAGAGATTGCTCTCGCCCAGCACGAACGTCGCGTTGCGCAGCGGTTCCTGGAATGGTTGGTCACCCTCGAACGCTTCGATGTCGACCACCACCTGATCACCATCTTGCGGCCGGCGCGGCTCCGCTGGCACCCGCCAGATCGCTTGCCCGCGACGCAGCTGCTCGATCACCTCGTCGATTTCCTCTTCGGCGACCGTGACCTCGCGCGGTTCCACACGGATGTCCCGGTAGCCATCGAGTTCAGCGCGCGGATAGATCTGTACCTCGACCCGGAAGGCCAGTGGCTCTTCCTGGTAGACCTCCACTTGCGGATCGGAAACCGGAACCAATCCGTGTTGCTGCAAAGCCTCACGGTACAGCCGATCCATCAGCTCGCGCTGCGCCTCGGCGAGGATGTACTCCCGCCCGACGCGCCGCTCGACCAGCGGTCGCGGCGCACGCCCCGGACGGAAGCCCGGCACCTGGATGCGCTGGCTGATGCGCCGGAACGCACGCTCGACGGCTTCGTCGAATTCTTCCTGGTCCGCCGCGATGTCGAGGCGCACCGTACTCTGCGGCAGACGCTCGACCGTGACTTTCACCACCGCCCCTCCCTCTCCATACCCGGTTTCGTGCCGATCGACTGCACCGTTCGTCCTCTTTCCGCCTCGGACTGTCCTTCAGGCTACCTCGGGGCACCTATTGCGACCGCGCTCTGCGGCCACCAGCGTTGCCGAGGGCCGGCGTGCAAGCCTAATCGTACTCGTTCATGACCTCCCGCAACCAGAAGGCCGTATATGGTATCGTTGTGAGGCTCGATCGGAGCCCTTCCCACTCGCAACGGGTTTTTGAGAGATGACGACGCATCGAACCGATCGGCGAACGACGCGCTACCGGGTGACGACGCCATACGGTCCACGGCACGTTCGCACGCTCCTCCGTGCGCTGCAACAGGGGTGCATCGTCCAGATGGAACTCGTCCCGTGGGGTACCAACGGGACGTTCGCTGTCGTGCTCGAGCAGGATCTGGTGCCGAATCTCATCGGCATCTATAAGCCCGCCCGGGGCGAGACGCCGCTGTGGGACTTCCCAGCCGGCACCCTCTACCGGCGGGAGTATGCGAGCTATCTCCTTAGTCGTCTCCTGGGCTGGACCTTCATTCCTCCCACTGTCGTGCGTGACGGCCCCTACGGTATCGGGACCGTGCAGCTCTACATCGAACCGGAGGAGCGGCCCTTGCGCGGTCGCGATCTGCGTGATCAGCTGCAGCGCATCGCCGTATTCGATCTGCTCACCAACAACGCCGATCGTAAGGCGAGCCACCTGTTCCGTGGCCGGTACGATTGCCGTCTGTGGGGGATCGACCACGGGCTCACCTTCCACATCGACCCCAAGTTGCGCACGGTCATTTGGGACTTCTGCGGCGAACCGATTCCGCCCCACTTGCTCGCCGACCTGGAACGGCTCGTCCGGCACCGCACGCTCGTCGAGTCGCTCCTCAGCCGCTTCCTGGCGCCGGAAGAGGTGCACACGTTCTGGCGCCGCTGCGCCCACCTGCTCACCCACCCTGTCTATCCCCAGCTCAATCCGCGACGCAATATCCCGTTCGGTTGGTAAACCGCCGAAGGTTCCGGTTCTCTGCACGGAGAGAAGCCTCGCGGGGCTCCTGTTACCTCTTGACCATCTGCAAGACCGGCCGTATGATGAGGTTGGATGCCACGAACCCGCAGAGTCGTTCCGACCTTTGGCCAACGCGGGAGCGGTGACTCGTCCGTGAGGTTGGCGGGAGCGAGGACACGGAACACGTTGCGGGTCGTGCGTGCGTTCGGCTACAGGGGAAGGGAGCGAGGGTGAAAATCTCAGGCACGTATACGATTCGAGCTCCGCGCGAGGCGGTCTTCGCCCAGCTGACCGATCCACAGGCCATCGCCAATTGTCTACCCGGTGTCGAGCAACTCAACCGGGTCGCGCCGGACCAGTACGAGATGGCGATGACGGTAGCGATCGGTCCAGTGAAGGGTACCTTCACCGGGAAAGTGCAGCTCTCCGATATCAACCCACCCGAGTCATACCGTATGGCGATCGAGGGGCAGGGAAAGCCTGGCTTCGCTCGGGGAAACGGTTCGGTCCAGTTGCGCTCCGTCGACGAGCAGACGACCGAAATCGTGTACGAGGGCGATGTCGAGCTCGGTGGTCCGTTTGCCGGTGTCGCGCAGCGGATGCTGGGCGGTGTCGCCAAGCGGATGATCGAGCAGTTCTTTTCCTGCATCGAGCGCAACATGACATCGAGCGCGTGACGGCGGTTCGTGTGCTGGGAAACGGGTGTCGTAGAGGAAAGGAGCGGTTGGATGCAGATCACAGTGACCGTCAATGGCGTGACCTATACCCATGACGTCGAGCCGAGGCTGTTGCTCGTGCACTATCTCCGCGACGTCCTGAACTTGACCGGCACGCACATCGGGTGCGATACCAGCCAGTGCGGCGCCTGCACCGTGCTGATGAACGGGAAAGCAGTCAAGTCCTGCACGATTTTCGCGGTCCAGGCGGACGGTGCGGAGATCACGACGATCGAGGGACTGGCTCGTGACGGTCAGCTGCACCCGGTGCAGGAAGGGTTCTGGGAAAAGCACGGTCTGCAGTGCGGCTACTGCACACCCGGCATGATCATGACTGCGGTCGACTTCCTCCAGCGCAACCCGAATCCGACCGAGGAGGAAATTCGCCACGCGATCGAGGGGAATCTGTGCCGCTGCACCGGTTATCAGAACATCGTGCGGGCCATTCAGTACGCCGCTGAGAAGATGCGCAGCGGGAGCTGAGTACAGGGTTCGGGTCGAGCGGCTACTTCCGGGCACCTCGCAGCGAAGGAGGGAGCCATGGCTGTCACGAAGCTGTTCGGCGCAGCAGTCAAGCGACGCGAGGATCCGCGCCTCATCACCGGCCGTGGGAACTTCACAGATCACATTCGGCTCCCTGGCACGCTCGTGATGGCGATCAAGCGAAGCCCGCATGCTCATGCCCGTATCGTGCGGATCGATACGAGCAAGGCCCGGGCGATTCCCGGGGTGGTTGCGGTCTACACCGGGCAGGATCTCGTGGACAAGCTGGCCCCGGTACCGTGCGCCTGGTTGATTCCCGACAGCGACCTCAAGGTGCCGCAGTATCGCGCCGTGGCCGTCGATAAGGTGCGCTATGTCGGCGACGCGGTCGCAGTCGTCGTCGCCGAGAACCGGTATGTCGCCCAGGACGCGGTCGAGGCGATCGAGGTCGAGTACGAGCCGCTGCCGGCGGTCGTCGACCAGGAGAAAGCACTGGAACCGAGCGCACCGCAGCTCTATGACGACGTCCCCAACAACCTCGCTTTCCACTGGAAGCTGCACGCCGGTGATTTCGACGCGGCCTGGAACGCTGCTGAGGTTCGGCTCTCGCGCCGCCTCATCAACCATCGGCTCATCCCGACGGCGATGGAGCCGCGCGGTGCCCTGGCCGCCTACAACCCCGGCACCGGTGAACTCACCATCTGGTGCACCAGCCAGAACCCGCACGTGCACCGGCTGCTTCTCTCGGCGGTCACCGGCCTGCCGGAGACCCAGATCCGGGTGATCGCGACCGATGTCGGCGGCGGTTTCGGCAGCAAGATTCCGATGTACGCTGGCGAGATGATCGCCGCAGCGATCAGCAAGGACCTCGGTCGACCGATCAAGTGGATCGAAACGCGGCAGGAGAACTACGTCGCGACGATCCACGGTCGTGACCATATCCAGTACGTCGACATCGCCGCGAAGCGTGACGGAACGATCACCGGCGTGCGCGTTCGCGCCTACGCCAATATGGGAGCCTACCTCTCCACCGCGGCGCCCGGTGTGCCGACCTGGCTGTTCGGTCTCATGCTGCAAGGGGCGTATGCGATTCCGGTCGTCCACTGCGACGTGTACGGCGTGCTGACGAACACCACGCCGACCGATGCCTATCGTGGTGCCGGGCGACCGGAAGCGACCTACCTACTCGAGCGGATGATCGATATCCTCGCTCGCGAGCTGGGGATGGATCCAGCGGAGATTCGCCGCAAGAACTTCATTCCGAAGGACAAGTTCCCCTACACCACCCCGACCGGACTCCAATACGACAGCGGCGACTACGAGGCGACGCTCGACAAGGCGCTCGAGTTGGTCGATTATCAGAACCTTCGCCGGCAGCAGGCCGAGCTGCGCCAGCAAGGTCGATACATCGGGATCGGCTTCTCGACGTACGTGGAAGTGTGCGGGCTGGCTCCCTCCCAGGCTGCCGGTGCGATGGGCTTCCAGGGCGGACTCTGGGAGAGCGCGACGGTCCGTGTGCATCCGACCGGCAAGGTGACCGTCTTCACCGGCTCCAATCCGCACGGGCAGGGCGAGGAGACGACCTTCGCACAGCTGGTCGCCGACGAGCTGGGTGTGCCCTTCGAGGACGTCGAGATCGTGCACGGCGACACCGAGATGGTGCCGTTCGGTATGGGCACCTACGGAAGCCGCAGCACAGCCGTCGGTGGTGCTGCGCTGGTGCACGCCTGCCGGAAGGTCAAGGAGAAGGCCCAGCGGATCGCCGCGCATCTGCTCGAGGTCTCCCCGGAGGACCTGGCCTTCGAGAACGGGCGCTTCTTCGTCAAGGGCGCACCGGACCGTGGCATGACGTTCCAGGAGGTCGCCCTGCAGGCCTACCTCGCCTGGAAGCTACCGCGCGACATCGAGCCCGGACTCGAAGCGACGCACTTCTTCGATCCGGTGAACAACACCTTCCCGTTCGGCTGCCACATCTGCGTCGTCGAGGTAGACCCCGAAACCGGGAAGGTCGACTTCTTGAAGTACGTCGCGGTCGACGATGTGGGCAACGTGATCAATCCCATGATCGTCGACGGCCAGGTGCACGGCGGCATCGCGCAGGGTCTGGCGCAGGCGGTCTACGAGTTCGCCGCCTACGACGAGAACGGGCAGCTGCTGAGCGCCTCGCTGATGGACTATGCGATTCCCAAGGCCAGCATGCTGCCGTCGTTCACGGTCGATCGCACGGTCACACCGACACCGGTGAATCCGATGGGTGTCAAGGGTGCTGGCGAAACCGGTACGATCGCCTCCACGCCAGCCGTGGTCAACGCCGTGATCGACGCACTCGCTCCGTTCGGGATCGACCATCTCGACATGCCCTTGACACCAGAGCGGATCTGGCGAGCGATCCGCGAGCGGTCGCGTTGACGAGGGAGTGATCGCGAGACTGGAGCACTTCAGTCTCATTCGGGCAAAACGGAAGGGGAGCGGACGATGTACCCGAGCACCTTCACCTATTACCGAGCGGGTTCGGTTCAGGAAGCGCTCAAGCTCTTGGTGGAAAATCCCGACGCGAAGCTCCTGGCCGGTGGTCATAGTCTGATCCCGGCCATGAAGCTCCGCCTGGCGACACCGTCGGCGCTGATCGATATCTCGCGCATTCCGGAACTCAGCGGTATCCGTGATGCCGGCGACCGCATCGTCATCGGCGCGATGACGCGCTACGATGACATTCAGCGATCGGACCTGGTGCAGCGTGTCCTGCCGATCCTTCCCGAGGCGATCAACGTGATCGGGGACCTCCAGGTGCGGAACATGGGCACTATCGGCGGCTCGCTCGCGCACGCCGATCCGGCTGCTGATCTGCCCGCGGTGGTCCTCGCTCTCGGGGCGGAGATAAAGGCTGTCGGGCCGAACGGTGAGCGGACGATCCCGGCCGACCAGTTCTTCGTAGATCTCTTCACGACCGCCCTCCAGCCGAACGAGATCCTGACCGAAGTGGCGTTTCCCAAGCCGCCAGCCCGGACCGGGATGTCCTACCAGAAGTTCGCCAACCCCGCGTCCGGTTACGCGGTGGTCGGGGCTGCCGCCGTGGTCACGCTCGGCGAGGACGGTAAGGTCAGCGCGGTACGCGTCGGTGTGACGGGCGCTGGACCCTATGCCGTACGCCGGGAGAACGTGGAGCAGGCGCTGGTGGGCAAGGAGCCGACCGCCGAGGCGATCGAGGCAGCCAGCCAGCTGGCGAGCGATGGAATGACCTTCAACAGCGACATTTTCGCCAGCGAGGAATACCGGGCGCACTTGACGCGCGTTTTCGTCAAGCGAGCGCTGACCCAAGCTGTCCAGCGCGCCCGTGGCTGAAGCATGAATGCGGAACCGAAACCGAGCCGCGCCCGGGGATATCCCCGGGCGCGCGCCGCTTCGGAAGCTGGTTAGTTTGGTATACTACATGAACGGCACGTCAGGAGAGTCGAGGTGAGTCGTGACGATTGCGGAACTGACATCGGTCGAGGCGGTTCAGCGGGCTCTCGCTGCCCATCGGTACGTCTGTGATACGAGCCTGGCGACGGCGATCTACCTGGCGCTCAAGCTGCCGAAGCCGCTGCTCCTGGAGGGCGAGGCCGGCGTCGGCAAGACGGAGGTCGCCAAAGTGTTGGCGCAGGTGCTCGACACCGAGCTGATTCGGTTGCAGTGCTATGAGGGCCTGGACGTCAATCACGCGGTCTACGAGTGGAACTATCCGCGCCAGATGCTGGCCATCCGTTTGCTCGAGGACCAGCAGGTCGGCTGGGACACCGCGATGCAGGAGATCTTCAGCGAGGAGTTCCTGATCGAACGACCGCTCCTCAAGGCGATCCGACATCGCGGTAAGCCAGCTGTGCTCTTGATCGATGAGATCGACCGGGCCGACGAGGAGTTCGAGGCATTCCTGCTCGAACTGCTCTCGGACTTCCAGATCACTATCCCGGAGATCGGGACGATCCGTGCCGAGCACCCGCCGTACGTCATCATCACGTCGAACCGCACGCGAGAGCTCCACGACGCACTCAAGCGTCGGTGTCTCTACCATTGGATCGACTACCCGACCTTGGAGAAGGAGTTCGAGATCCTGCGCGTCAAGCTGCCGGGTATTCCGGAACGTCTGGCCCTGCAGGTCGCCCGTTTCATCCAGGCGCTTCGACGCGAGGATCTCTACAAGCTCCCTGGAGTCGCCGAGACGCTCGACTGGGCAGCTGCCCTCCTGGCACTGAACCAGAGCCAGCTCAGCGTCGAGATCGCGTCGGCGACGCTCGGTGCCATCCTCAAGCACCAGGAGGACCTCCAGCATATCCGCAAGAAGCGGCTGGAGGAACTCGTCGCGGCGGCAACCCAGGAGTGACTGATCCGGCCCGAACGGGCTGCACAGGGGTAGAAAACCATGACGGCAACCCTGAATTTCGCACAGCGCGCACTCGCTTTCGCACGCCTGCTGCGTCGTGCCGGCGTCAAGACGACGACCGGACAGGCGATGGATTTCGTGCGCGCGATCGAGCACATCGATATCAGCCGGCGCGAGGAGTTCCGCGAAGCGGCGCGTGCCTGCCTGGTCACGCACAAGGACGATATGCCGGTCTTCGACCGCTTGTTCGATCTGTACTGGCGCGCCAAGCCGGAGCTGAGCGATGGACTCCTCCAGCAAGCCGAGCCTGACGACTTGATCGAACTCGCTCCCGAAGAGGGGGAGGAGGCGGAAGAAGCCGAGGGCTCGACGATCGAGGGTGCGCGCGGCCGACGGCTGGAGGCGATCGAAGCGATCGAGGAAGCCGAAGAAGGGGAGGCGAGCGACGAAGAGTCGCTGGCCGACGCCTTCAGCTACAGTCCGGCTGAAGTGCTGCGCGAGAAGGACTTCGCCGACTTCACTGAAGAAGAGCTGGCCCAGATTCGGCGGTTCATGCAGCAACTGACATGGGAGATCGGCCGCCGTCGCTCCCGCCGCAAGGTCGCGTCCCCCAAGGGTCGCTTCATCGATCCCCGGCGGACGATGCGGCGCTCGCTGCAGACCGGCGGCGTGCCCTTGACGATCGCTCGTCGCGAGACGAAGACGAAGCCGCGTCAGTTGGTCGTAATCTGCGACGTGAGCGGCTCGATGGACCGGTACAGCCGTATCCTGCTGCAGTTCATTTACGCGATCGAGAACGGGATGGCGAAGGTGGAGGCGTTCGTCTTCGGAACGCGTCTCACCCGCGTCACCCGGCTGCTCAAGCATCACGACATCGACGAGGCGATGCGCCGCGTCGCTCGCGAGGTCCAGGACTGGTCCGGTGGAACCCGCATCGGTCAGTCGCTGCAGACGTTCAACCAGGAGTGGGCACGCCGCGTTCTCCGCAACGGCGCTGTCGTCCTCATCATCAGTGACGGTTGGGACCGCGGCGATCCTGATCTTCTGGCACGCGAAATGGCTCGTTTGCAGCGGTCGTGCTACCGTCTGATCTGGCTGAACCCGCTACTCGGCTCGCCGCGCTACGAGCCGTTGACGCGTGGTATGCAAGCGGCCTTGCCGTACATCGATGACTTCATGCCGATTCATAACTTCGCGAGCCTGGAGGCACTGGCCAAGCACTTGAGCCAGATCGATCAGAAGCGGCCGGTTCGGCGCCAGCACGCGGTGCTTCCCGAGGCTCCAGCTGCCTGAAAAGGAGGTCAACAATGCGCGATATTCTTCCCGAAATCGAACGGTGGATGGAGGAAGGTGAGGAGATCGCCCTCGCGACAGTCGTCCGGGCTATTGGCTCGTCACCGCGCCCGGTCGGTGCCAAGATGGCAGTCACCCGTTCCGGGCGTCTGGCTGGATCGGTTAGCGGAGGCTGTGTCGAAGGTGCCGTCTTCGAGGTCGCTCTCGAGGTACTTGAGACCGGGCGGCCACGTCTGGTGCGCTATGGCATCTCCGATGAACAGGCCTGGGACGTCGGTCTCAGCTGTGGTGGGACGATCGATGTCTTCGTGGAACCGTTGGTGAGAAAGCCATGACTAGTGAGGTCTTCGAAGCTCTCCGGCATGCACTCGCCGAGGAAGAAGCCGTTGTCACCGCCACGGTGGTGAGCGGCGAGCCGCTCGGTGCCAAGCTCCTCCTGTACGAGGGTGGCCGCACCGTCGGCTCGCTCGGCTCGGCCGAACTCGATGCTGCGGTGCGCGCTGATGCCGAGGCCTTCTTCCAGAGCGGCGAAGCTGGGATCCGAACCTATACGTTGCCCGACGGGCGCACCGTCGAGGTCTTCCTGGAAGCCCACTTGCCGCCCAGACACCTCGTCGTGATCGGTGCGGTCCACATCGCGATTCCGCTCGTGGCAATGGCCAAGGAACTCGGCTACCGAACGACGGTGATCGATGCGCGCGAATTCTTCGCCACGCGCGAGCGGTTCCCGCACGTCGACCAGTTGATCGTCGCCTGGCCGGACGAAGCCCTTGCGCAGATTAAGATCACGCCGCAGACGGACATCGTGATTTTGGCGCACGACGAGAAGTTCGAGGATCCTGCGCTGCATGTCGCATTGCGCTCGCGGGCTGGCTACATTGGTGCCATCGGCAGCCGCAAGACGAGCCAGCAACGGCTCGAGCGGCTCCGCCGCGCCGGTTTCTCCGACGAAGAACTGGCGCGCATCCACGCGCCGATCGGGATCGATATCGGTGCGAAGACGCCTGCGGAAATCGCTGTCAGCATCCTGGCCGAAATCATCGCCGTACGCCGCGGTCGCTACGGACAACCACTCCGACCAGCCAAGTCGGAGCCGGCGCCGGTACCGGGTGAGTGAGAGCGCGCGAGCGGAAAGAGGATCGGAGCGTGCCACGCGTCGCTGGCATCGTACTGGCAGCAGGGCTGTCGACGCGCTTGGGCAGGCCGAAGCAGTTGATCGAGCTTTGTGGTAAGCCTGCACTCCAACACGTCATCGATACGATCCGACGGACACGACTTTCACCGGTCATCCTGGTTCTCAATCGGGCCGTCACCGAGTATCTCGAAACGCTCGATACGCGCGGCTGCACGATCGTGGTCAACGAGCATCCGGAGCGAGGCCAGAGTGCCTCGCTCCGAGCCGGCCTAGCAGCGGTACCCTCGGACACTGACGCCGTCGTCTTCGTCCTCGGTGACCAGCCATTCGTCGAGCCGGCCACGATCGACGGTCTGATCGACCTCTTCGCCTCGACGAGCGCCCTGGTCGTCCGTCCACGTTACGCCGACGGCCCAGGCAACCCCGTCCTCGTCCACCGCCGCTTGTTCACCGAACTTGCCGAACTCGAAGGGGACGTCGGCGCCCGACCTGTTCTGGCGAAATACGCAGCGGCGACCGTCGAGCTCGACGCGCGCGATCGACCGATGCCGCTGGATCTCGATACACCTGAGGACGTCGAACTGGCGCGCCGCCTGTGCGCTGAACAGCAGGGCGTGCGGTGAGATGACACCGAACTTCGATGCAGATATCCGCTACTGTCCGTATTGCCGCAGCGATCTCGAGCCCCGGTGGATCGCTGGTCGTCTACGTCCCTACTGCCCGCAGTGCGAGCGGGCATTTTTTAGCGATCCTAAACTCGCTGTGGCGGTCATCGTCGCCTGCGGTGAGCGTATCCTTCTGCAGCAGCGAGCCATCGAACCAGGACTGGGCCGGTGGAGCTTCCCCTCCGGGTTCGTCGAGCGCGGCGAACAGCTCGAGGACGCAGCGAAGCGCGAAGTCCTCGAGGAAACCGGCATCGCAGTCGAACTCGACCGGCTGGTGGGGATCTACTCGCAGCAGGGGCACCCGGTCGTCCTGGTCGTCTACGAGGGCCACCCGATCAGCGGCGAGCTGCGCCCGAGCGAGGAGAGTCACGCCGTCGAGTGGTTCACACTGGATGCCTTGCCACCTCTCGCGTTCCCCCACGACGAACGGATCCTCGCCGACTGGCGACGAAGTCGGGTAGACAACTGAGCGCTGGTTTCGTCTATCCGGGACAGACTCCTTCCTCTCGCGCGGTACGCTCACTAGACTACCGTTTGGGCCGGGTCGAGAGGAGGGGAACGAGCGTGAGCGAAGGTCGCTATCTCGGACGAAGCATTCCGCGACTCGAAGACGAGCGATTTCTGCGCGGGTATTCCACTTTTACGGATGACGTACGACTCGAAGGCGCACTCCACCTCGCCATCGTGCGCAGTCCTTACCCGCATGCCGTGATTCGACGAGTCGACTGCAGCGCGGCGCAGCGAGTACCGGGTTTCGTGACGGCTTTCACCGGTGCAGACCTAGCCCGCTGGCTGGCACCCTTCCCGACACCACCGCAATCAGCTGGCGCACGACCACAGCAGCGGTATCCGCTGGCTATCGACCGCGTCCGCTATGTCGGCGAGGGTGTCGTCGCCATCGTCGCCGAGTCACGGGCAACTGCCCTCGACGCCGCAGCTGAGGTCATCGTCGAATACGACGAGCTGCCCGCGGTGGTCGACCCTGAGGAAGCACTGCGCCCGCAGGCACCGCGGCTCCATCCGGATTGGCCGGACAATGTTGCCTTCGCCTGGGAGCACCAGCACGGTGACATCGACGCAGTCTTCCGCGAGGCAGAGGAAATCGTCGAACTCGAACTCGTCAACCAGCGCGTGCACGCTGCCTTCATGGAACCCCGCGCTGCGGCAGCGAACTACGACACCGTCAACCGGCAGTTGACGGTCTGGGCATCAACGCAAACGCCGCACACGCTCCGCGGTGGGATCGCGACGGTGCTCGGTATTCCTGAACACCAGATTCGCGTCATCCTGCCCGACGTCGGTGGGGCCTTCGGGGCCAAGGGCGGTTTGTACCCTGAATACGCGCTCGTCGCTGCACTGGCCTGGAAGCTCCAGCGACCCGTCAAGTGGGTCGAGACTCGTTCCGAGAGCTTCGTCGCGACCAACCACGGACGCGACCAGCGCCAACGGGTGCGGGCTGCGTTCCGGCGCGATGGCACGCTCCTCGGCATCGAGGTCGACATCGTCAGCAATCTCGGTGCCTGGAATGCAGCACCGACCCGGCCGACTGCCGTCCTCACCGGCTTCGCGCTCGCCGGGCCCTATCGCGTACCTGCGATCCGCTTTCGCATCCGCTGTGCAGTGACCAACACGACACCGCAATCAGCGTACCGTGGTGCCGGTCGTCCCGAAGCCAGCTACCTGCTCGAGCGCCTGATGGACGCCGCTGCTGCGCGACTCGGCCTCGATCCCGTCACGATCCGTGAGAAGAATCTCCTTCGGCCGGAAGACTTCCCGTACACCTCACCCACCGGTGTGCCATACGACAGCGGCAACTACCCCGCCGTTCTGGCCGAAGCGCTCCGGCGCTTCGACTACGCAGCAGCACGTCGCGAGCAAGCAGCACTGCGTGCCCAGGGACGTCTGGTCGGCATCGGGATCGCGAGTTTTTGTGAACTCTCCGGACCCGGTTGGGAATCGGCGACCGTGCGGGCACATCCGGACGGGTCGGTCACGGTGCTCTGCGGCATCGCCCCCAGCGGGCAGGGACATGCCACCATGCTCGCCCAGGTGGTCGGCGAGGTCCTGCAGCTCCCCCTCGAACGCATCCGCGCGATCACCGGGGACACCGCCGCCGTGCAGCAAGGTATCGGGACTTTCGGCAGCCGCAGCACCGCACTCGGCGGTTCGGCTGCCTATCTCGCTGCCCAGGAGGTACTCGAGAAGGCCCGCCTCATCGCCGCTCACGCCCTGGAAGCCGATCCACAGGACCTCGACTACCATGACGGCGTGTTCTCGGTCCGGGGCGTGCCCGACCGCTCGATCAGCTGGGAACGCGTCACGCGCCTCGCCTATGTGATGGAAGGCCCTCCTGGTGGGATCGAGCCCGGTCTCGAGGTGACGCGGTTCTTCAATCCAGGGCGTCGCAACGTACCGTTCGGTGTCCATCTGGCCATGGTCGAAGTCGATCCGGAGACTGGCGAGATTCGGATCCTGCGCTATCTGGCTGTCGACGACAGCGGTCGTATCGTCAATCCGCTGCTGGCCGAGGGACAGATTCACGGGAGCGTAGCGCAGGGGATCGGCCAGGCACTCTACGAGGCGATCGTCTACTCGGAGACCGGGCAACCGCTTACCCAGAACTTCCTCGATTATGTCGTTCCGCGAGCGACCCAGCTGCCATCCATCGAGACGGCACACTGCGAGACACCGAGCCCGATCAACCCGCTCGGCGTCAAAGGCATCGGTGAAGCCGGCACGACGGCCGGTCCGCCTGCCATCGTGAACGCCGTTCTCGATGCCCTTCGCCCGCTCGGCATCCAGCACCTCGACATGCCGCTCACACCCGAGCGCGTCTGGCAGGCGATCCGCGCAGCCCAGGGCTGCTAAGCGATGCACACTGGAGCAGGGCGGCCGGTCGCCCAAGCGATGGTCGCCCCGTTCCCGCGTCCGATCGACCGCTCCTGGGTCCTGAATCAGGACGCCTGGGAATCCCGAACCGTTTGGGCCTCCGGAGCGTGCCCTTCTTTCGCCCGCTGACCGCGCAGGGTAGCGAGTTCGTTGCGCAGGACCTCGATCTGGCGTCGCAGAGAGAAGAGATACACGCCCAGGATGAGCCAGGTCACGAAGAAGCCGGCGAAGAGATACCAGAGAGCATCCATCGTTCTGCACACCTTTCACGTTCAGTTGGCGGTCTCGGCACGAAGCTCCAGAACAACGTCACGCACCGTTTCGATACGATACTTGACGATGAGAAGAAAGAGATACAGGACTATGAAAGCGACCAGCGTCACGAGCATCGTGACCAGCATTTCCGTCGGCATGTTCGGTCCTTCGCTCCGCACCACGATCGGCTGTGGGTGGAGCGTACGCCACCACCGCACCGACATGTGGATGATCGGAATATCGACGAATCCGACGATACCGAGGACGGCAGCGTAGCGTGCGCCGCGTTCCGGATCGGTGATGTAAGCCCGGAGCAGAAAGTAGCCGAGGTAGATAAACCACAGAATCAGCGTCGTCGTGAGACGCGCGTCCCACGTCCACCAGGTTCCCCAAATCGGCCGTCCCCAGATCGATCCAGTCAGCAATACGAGCGTCGTGAAGATGAAACCGAGTTCTGCCGCCGAGCGCGCGAGGCGATCCCAGAACGGCGTTCCGCGGAGAAGAAAGGCGATGCTGGACACGAAAATGATGAAGAAGGACACATAAGCCAGCCATGCGGCAGGAAGGTGCAGGTAGAACAAGCGTTGCACGTCTCCCTGTGTCGCATCGGCTGGTGCATACAGGAAGATCATCGCGACCGATAGTGCGACGAGAACGAACGACGCACCACCGAGCACCGTGAGCCAGCTCAGTCCGCTGGAGCGTTTCGCCACTGCTTGCCCTCCTTCCGCCGGGACGACGATCCCCTCATTCTTCGACCACGACACCGAACGTCAGGACACTGAGCGCTGCGAACAGCACGGCGAATCCACCGAGGAGACTCTTCCAAGGAGCTGCCTCCGCTCCGGCACCGCTCAACTCCAACATCATCGCCCGGACGCCACCGATCACCACAGGTATGGCCAAAGGAAAGAGGAGTGCTGGCAGCAATACTTCCCGTGCCTTCGCCTGCGCAGTCATCACGCTGAACAACGTCCCGAGCGCACACAGACCAACGGTTCCCAAAGCGAGCACGACGAGGACCCCCGATCGGAAGACCGGCAGGTCGAAAAGCGCGGCCAGTACCACCAGTGCGACCAATTCCACTATGGCGACGAAGAGCACCATGCTCAAGAGCTTCGCCACATAGATGACGGAACGCTCCACCGGCGCCAGAACGAGCCCCTCCCACGCGCCATCTTGCCGCTCCCGTGCCGTCATGCGCCCCAGGCCGAGCAAAGTGGCGAAGACGACGGCCACCCAGAAAGCCCCCGATCCACTGGCCGCGCGCTGGGCGCCAGTAAGATCGAACGCGAAGTTGAACACCAGCAACGTCAGCAGTGCCATGACGAGCATACCGATGACGACCTCACGAGCCCGCCACTCGGAGAGGAGGTCTCGATAGAGTATCGCGAGAAGCTGTCCCCACATCGCTAGACTGGCACCACCGGGATGTCCGTCTCCGTCAGTCGGGCACGCATCTGTGTGCGATCAGCTGCGGTCCACACGACGCGCCCGCGATCCAGATAGAGGGCCCAGGTCGCGACCTCCAGCCCGAACTCGTGCGCATGGGTCGTCAAGAGCACTGTGCCACCACGCTCGCGATACCGGTCGAGTAGCGCTCGCAGCCGTTCACGGCTCGCTCGGTCCAGCCCAGTATCCGGCTCGTCGAGCAGGAGCACATCGGGCCGGTGCAGGAACGCTCGCGCCAGCGCGACTCGTTGCTGCAATCCCCGGGAGAGCTGGCGCACACGTTCGTGCAGGCGATCAACGACGTCGACGAGTTCAGCGACTTCGCGGACCCGGACATTGGGCTCCGCCACCCGATACAAACGCGCGTAGTAGAACAGATTCTCAGCGACCGTCAGGTCAGGATCGAGCATGGTTCGATGGGTCACGACACCGAGTCGCGCTCGAACCTCGACCGGTACGACCTGGTGGGCGCGACCGAACCAGCTGATCGTCCCGGCGGTCGGCCGTGTGAGTCCAGCCAGAATCCGCAAGAGCGTCGTCTTACCGGCACCGTTGGGACCGACGATCAAAAGACACGTGCCAGGAGCGACGGAAAAACTGACCTCCGAGAGAGCGGTTTTCCAGCTGTACCGCTTCGTCAGCCCATCGACGATGAGGATCGGATCGTCACAGCGCAGCACCGGGGTCGAAGACGTCATGTCGTTGCACCAGACGCTGAGGTCGACAGTGAGGAGTCGGACTGCCTGGCCAGCTCACGCAGGTGTGCGATTTCGTCTTCGATACTGGCTTCGAGCTCCCGATTCACCTCTTCGATCGCGCGGAGTACACGCGCTGCCTCGGCCAGCAATGCCGTTCGCATCCTCTGGTAGTCATCGGCAGACACCTTACCGGTCTCGAAGTCCAGCTGCAAATCCCGGAGCGACGCGAGGACCACATCGCGCTCGGCGAACAGATCGAGGAGCACTGCTGGCAGCGGCGAGGTCGCGGACGTGCGTCGATACGCGCTCCAAAGCGGCTGAAGGACGAACGCCACGAGCACGATCGCGACGACCAACAGGAGAATTGTGCCCCACAGCATCAACGCGCTTCTCCCTCCGCGCCCAACCACTGCTCGACTTGTGCAAGTGTCTCCGGCGAGACCTCCTCGATGGTGGTGTCAGCACTCGTACCCCGGCGACGAAGATAGAGCGCGACCAGGACGATCCCAACACTGAGTCCGATCACCGGCCCCCACCAGAGGAGCCACAGGAAGCCCTCACGCGGCGGCTCGCGCAAAATGCCGACACCGTAACGATCGACGAAGTACTGCAGGATTTGCTCGCGCGACTCGCCCTGATCCAGCTTCTGCTGGATGAGCTGGCGCATCTGCCGAGCGAGCTCGGAGTTGGAGTCCCGCACACTCTGCCCTTGGCACACAGGGCAGTTGAGCTGGTTGGCAATTTCCAGCGCTTCGGGCGAGAGTGTCTCTTCGGCCATCGCACGCTCGCCCCGGAGCGCAACGAGACTGACCATCAGTAGCGCCGCCAGGGCGACGGACACCACCCGTCGTAGCCAGGGCCGAATGCTTGCATGTCGCGAACTACGCCGACGCATCGTTCACGCCTCGCTCACGACTCCCGGCAAGGTCCGCGGCACGCGCACGGTCGCTGGCGCTGGTTGCGGCCAGAAGAGCGTGAGCGTGCCCAGGAAGAAGACTGCCGCACCGATCCAGATCCAGATCACCAACGGGTTGATGTACACACGGAGACTCGCGGTACCATCGTCTTCCCAGCGATCGAGCACCACGTACACGTCGTCCATACCGACCAGCATGATCCCCATGCGCGCGGTCGGCTGGTTCTCGTAATTGCGGTAGAAGTATCGGTGCGACTCCACGGTACCAGCGAAGCGATCGCCCCGGTACACGTCGACGATCGCGGAAACGATCTCCGCATCGGCCGTACGACGGTCATCAAGTCCACGATAGACGACCGTATACGGGCCGATTTGCCCCTGCTCACCAGGCCGGAGAACGAACTGCCGCTCGACCTGGAACGCGTTCGAGGCGATGACACCGATCGCGATCAAGATTACCGCGAGGTGGACGATGTAGCCGCCGTACCGGCGGTTGTTCCGTTGGATCAGACGCCACGCAGCGGCGAAAAGGTTCTCACGCGTCATGCGACGCCGTGCTGCGATACCGCGCCAGAATTCTTGCACGGTTACGACGGTCGCGGCAGCCACGACTCCGAACGCGAAGGCCGCCCAGGCACGCTCGAACAGCACGAGACCAGCCGCCACGACGACGGCCGCTGCAACCAGCGGCCAGCGGAGATTACGCAACAGAACGGGCGGCTCGGTTCGCCGCCATGAGAGCAGCGGACCGACAGCCAGCAGTGCCAAGAGAGCGAGCAAGAGCGGACCGATAACTCGGTTGTAGAACGGTGGACCGACGGTGATCCGGGTCTCCCAGAACAGCTCGCTGAAGAGAACGAAGTTGGTTCCCCAGAAGACCGCAAAGGCGATGGCAGTCAGGAGCAGATTGTTGAAAAGAAAGCCCGCCTCACGCGACGAGATCGACTCGATGCGACGCTCGCTCTGCAGGCCAGGCAAGCGATAGACCAGGAGCCCGATTCCGACGACGAGCACCAGCGCGAGATAGACGAGGAACCAGTGACCGATGTCCGACGTCGCGAACGAGTGCACGGACGAGAGAATACCGCTCCGGACGATGAACGTGCCGTACACGCTGAGCGCGAAGGTCGCGAGCAGCAGAGCCAGGTTCCACACCTTCAGCATGCCACGCCGTTCCTGCACGATGATCGAGTGCAGGAACGCTGTTCCGGTCAGCCAGGGCAGGAGCGCCAAGTTTTCCACGGGGTCCCAGCCCCAGTAGCCGCCCCAGCCGAGCACGTGATAGGCCCACCACGCACCGATCAGGAGCCCCATACCCAGGATGGCCCACGAGAGAACCGCCCACCGCCGGATCGCCCGGAGCCAGTCCGCACCGAGCCGTCCAGTGATGAGCGCGGCCATACCGAACGCGAAGGGTACGCTGAAACTCGCATATCCAGCGAGCAAGAACGGTGGATGCGCCATCATCCCGGGGTCCCGCAGGAGCGGGTTCAGCCCGGCTCCATCGGGAGGAGTGACCGGAAGCAGCCGAAACGGACTGGCGACGACCGTCAGGACCAGCAGGAGAAAAACCAGGATCGAGAGCAGTGTCGCGTTCATGTAGGGCAGCAGCACGCGATCGGAGTGACGATGCAGGTAGAGAGCGATCGCGCCCAGCACGCTGGCGATCATCGCCCAATAGAGGAGACTTCCCTCTTGCCCACCATAAAAAGCGGCGATCACGTAGTGAAGCGGCATGTCGCGACTCGAACGGGCCGCCACGTACGCCAGCCGGAAGTCATGACGGACGAACGACATGACGAGTGCGAAAACGGCGAGCGTGACCAGAACGGCAACACCGTACGTCGCCCGGAATCCGCTCTCGAGAAGCTCCGGGAAACGTCGCCGCGCACCGAGCAGACTGGCGACGATGCCGTACAAGCTGAGGATCAGGGCCAGAATCAGCGCTCCGGAACCCAGGTGTGCCATCGCTCACCTACCCGGCTCAGCTGGCGGCCGCTTGCGGCGTCGCCTCGAAGCGCGACGGACACTGCGTGAGCACGCTGTCCGCCTGCACGGGCTGCCCCGTCCGATACAGCCCCTCGACGATCACGTGCCGTCCGTCAGCGAAGATGTCCGGGAGCACACCGCTATAGGTGACCTCGAGTTCGCTCGTCCCATCGGTAATTCGGAAATGGATGGGTTCGCCTGGTCCACCATGCACGATACTACCGGGAACCACGTCGCCTCCGACTCGGACACGACGTCCGTTCACTTCCGTACCCCGAGCCTGGAGTTCACTCACCGTGACAAAATACGAAGCGGCAGTCCCCTGGAGGCCGGTGTACATGAGGTAACCGACCGCCGCCGCGATCACGAGCGCGATACCGAGCACGCGCACGTCCATGCGTACCCGGCGCACCTGCTGACTCGTCGCGACCGCGCTGGTCATGCATCGCCCCCAATCGCTCGTTCCCGAGGTCCCTTCACCGCCAGCCCGCGGTCGGGTCTGGCGGGTAGATCACCGATAAGAGTACACCGAGGAGATACGCGAGCGCTCCGAGCACGAGCACGGCGCGCCCCGAGAGACGAAATCCGCTCGGTGTATCGACCCGGTTCGCGGCTGGTCGCGGGAGCAGTCCGCCGCTCGCAGCCAGCGCCACGACTCCAGCACCGACCTTGATCACCAGCAACCCGACGTAGGTCGCCGTTCCTCGCCCATCCGCGAGTCGATCGAACATCAGCGCAACGCCCGACCCGAGGAGAAGAGCACTCGAGCCAACCCACCAGCGCCTGAATTTCTGCTGACTCGCCCGTACGACGTCCCCCACCGCGGTCGATCCCCGTCGCAGCGGCAGCAAAGCGAAAACGAGATAGGCGCCCGCGCCGAGCCAGATGGCAGCCGAAAGCGCATGCACGAGTCGCAACACGATGCGCACCACCGCACCGGGATCGATCGGCTCCACGAGACCCCCCTCATGGCGCGGGTGGCAACACGGCACCGAGGTCAGTGATCAACTGTGCGAGATGCTCGACCGACTTGACCGGACCGGTGTATTTGCCGAGCAGCCGGCCATCCCGGTCGACGATGAACGTTTCCGGAACCCCGGAGACGCCGTAATCGATGGTGACCGAACCTCGCTCATCGTAGACGTTCGGATACTCGATACCGAACTCGCTGAGAAAGGCGCGTCCGTCGTTCCAGTCTTGTTCCCAGACATCGATACCGATGATGACGACATCGCGCGTCGCATATCGCTGCGCGAACGCCCGGAGAATCGGGGCTTCGTCGCGACAGGGCGGGCACCACGATCCCCAGAAGTTCAGCACGACGATCTTCCCCCGGAAATCCGAGAGACGTATCGTCCGGTCCTCGCGCAGCGCGGGGAGCGCGAACTCCGGTGCGGTGCGGTCCGTGAAACGCACCAGCGCGCCAGCGGTGTTGATACGGCCGCCGATCCCGAGCTCGCTGGAACCGCGCGACGTTTGCGTCGCATAGGCCACCACACCGAGAAAGCCGAAGACGAGAAGCGCGACGACGAGAGCGGGCAGTCGGGATCGAAGCACTGAGGGCGATGAGGCCATCGTGGAAACTCCCTCTTCGACTGGAATGGTTGGCTGCGTCGGCTCAGGCGTAGTGGATGTCCGCGCCGAGGTGCGCGAGCTTGCCGACGAGGTCTTCGTAGCCGCGGCGGAGATGGTGGGCGTCGATGATGACCGTTTCTCCTTCCGCGACGAGACCAGCCAGAACCAGGCACGCGCCGCTGCGGATATCGAGTGCGCGGACCTCTGCGCCTCGCAGCGGTGTCGGACCCTCGATCAGAGCCTGCTGGCGATCGATCAACTCGATCGCCGCTCCCATCTTCCGGAGTTCGCTCGTGTAGCGGAGACGGTCATTGAACACCCGCTCGAAGATCCGGCTCCGCCCATGCGCTTGCGTCATCAGAACCGCGAAGGCAGCCTGGAGATCGGTCGGGAAACCAGGAAACGGGAGTGCCTGGATTTCCGTGGCCTGGAGGGGCCCTGGCGCACGCACCAGCATCGAGGTTTCGCTCCACCAGACCTCGGCACCAGCCTCACGCAGTTTGTGCGTGAGCGGAGCCATGTCCGGTTCCCGCACGTGATCCAAGATCACCTCGCCGTGCGTGATCGCGGCGGCGATGGCCAGGGTACCGGCCTCCAGGCGATCGGGTAACACCGATGCCCGATAACCGCGCAGGCGATCGACTCCCTGGATGACGATGCGCGACGTACCGAGCCCGCTGATACGTGCCCCCATGTCCATCAGAATCTCGCCGAGGTTGACGATTTCCGGCTCCGCCGAGGCATTGATGATGGTCGTGCGCCCCTGCGCGAGCGTCGCCGCCATCAGGAGATTTTCGGTACCGGTATGACTCGGGTAATCCATGTAGATGTCGCATCCACGCAGGCGTCCGGCCGTGAGGACGAAGGTACCGTCGACGATATCCACCTGCGCACCCAGCTTGCGGAAGCCACGCAAATCGACATCGACCGGACGCGTGCCCAGCTGGCATCCGCCGGGCGGCACGGAGCGCGCTCTGCCGAACCGCGCCAGCAACGGGCCCGTCACCAGAAACGATGCACGCATGCGCGCGACCAACTCTGGCGGCGGTTCATAACCGTGAATCTCGGCAGCTCGGATTCGGACACGATGGCGCTCGGTGTCGAGGTCGACCTCGGCACCGAGCGCCCGCAAGAGTTCTGCCATGACGAAGACGTCCTCGAGGAGTGGCACGTTCTCGAGAACGCACTCCTCCTCGGTCAACAAGGCGGCAGCCATCGCGGGCAGAGCGGCATTCTTGGCCCCACCGATGGCGACCCGCCCGTACAGTGACCGGCCGCCACGCGTCACGATCCGCTCGGTCGCCGCGATGACCGCCACGGTTCCCCCGTTATCCTTCCGCCTCCGGCAGCGGTGGGCCGCCGACACCCGGTCGCGCCCTCCGCTTCCGCGCCACGGCGATCCGGATCGTCGACCGCCGGAGAGCCATCTCGGCCCGTTGCCGATCGATATCGGCACGGCGCTCGCGTAGCCGCGCCAGCGCACGCTGTCTAGCCTCCTCCGCCCGTGCGAGGTCGATCTCCTCGGCACGTTCGGACGCATCGGCCAGGACACGCACGACGTTGTTGGCGACCTCGAGGAAACCGCCGAAGATCGTCAACACGTCTTCCTCGCGGCCGCGCTTGACTCGCATCTCACCCATGCCGAGGAGCGAAATGAGCGGTGCGTGACGCGGGAGAATCCCGAGCGTCCCTTCCGCTCCGGGTGCGATCACCATATCGGCATCGTCGACCGAGTAGACGAGCCGTTCGGCGGTCACGACTTCGACGTGGAGCTTCCCCGCCATCCTCGTCCCTCGCTCACGCCTCGCGGGCCATCTGTTCGGCCTTCTCGACCGCCTCGTCGATCGTCCCGACCATGTAGAAGGCCTGCTCCGGCAGGTGGTCGTGCTTTCCTTCCAGGATCTCCTTGAAACCACGCACCGTTTCATGCCGCGGTACGTAGCGCCCCGGTCGTCCGGTGAAGGCCTCGGCCACGAACATCGGCTGCGAGAGGAAGCGCTGGATCTTGCGGGCGCGAGCCACGATCAGCTTGTCTTCTTCGCTCAACTCCTCGACACCGAGGATCGCAATGATGTCCTGCAGATCGCGATAGCGCTGGAGAACGCGCTGCACCTCGCGCGCTACGGTGTAGTGCTCCAGGCCGACGATGTTCGGGTCGAGAATACGCGACGTCGAGGCCAACGGATCGACAGCCGGATAGAGCCCCTGCTCCGCGATCGACCGTTCCAACGCGATCGTCGCGTCGAGGTGCGCGAACGTCGTCGCCGGAGCCGGGTCCGTGTAGTCGTCAGCCGGGACGTAGATCGCCTGTACCGAGGTGATCGACCCACGCTTGGTCGAGGTAATCCGCTCCTGCAGCTGCCCCATGTCGGTACCGAGCGTCGGCTGGTAACCCACCGCGCTCGGCATGCGCCCGAGGAGCACCGAGACCTCCGCACCCGCCTGCACGAAGCGGAAGATGTTGTCGATGAAGAGAAGCACGTCGCGCCCCTCGTCGCGGAAATACTCGGCCATCGTCAAGCCTGTCAGGCCGACGCGCAACCGCGCACCAGGCGGTTCGTTCATCTGACCGAAGACGAGCACCGTCTTGTCGATGACGCCCGATTCGCGCATCTCCCGCCAGAGCTGGGTTCCTTCGCGCGTCCGCTCGCCGACCCCGCAGAAGACCGAGTATCCACCATGCTCGGCCGCGATATTGCGGATCAGTTCCATGATGATGACTGTCTTGCCGACGCCTGCACCACCGAAGACGCCGACCTTACCACCCTTGGTGAAGGGGGCCACCAGGTCGATGACCTTCAGACCCGTCTCGAACACCTCGACCTGCGTCGACTGTTCTTCGAATGCCGGTGCCGGCCGGTGGATCGGCCAGCGTGGTGCATCCTCCGGCACCGGTCCTTGTTCGTCGATCGGCTCACCGACCACGTTGAAGATCCGGCCGAGCGTCGCCGGGCCAACCGGTACCTTGATCGGCTCACCGGTATCGATCACCGGTATTCCGCGCTTGAGCCCGTCCGTCGTGGACATCGCGACAGCACGTACCCAGTCGTTGCCGAGGTGCTGCTGCACCTCCAGCACCAATCGACCGCCGTCGGGCCGCTCGACGATGAGCGCGTTGTAGATGTCAGGCAATTGCCCGGGCGGGAACTCGACGTCCACGACCACGCCCTGAATCTGCACGATGCGTCCTGTCGCTACCGCTGTCGTCATCGCTCTCACCTCGCCTCTTCCGTCGGGCGTCTCACTGGAGCGCGCCGAGCGCGTTGGCACCAGCCGCGATCTCGCTCACCTCGCGTGTGATCTGCGCCTGCCGTGCCTTGTTGTACGTCAACGTCAGCTCGGCCACCAGGTCGAGCGCGTTCTGTGTCGCGTTACGCATCGCGACCATGCGTGCGCTGTGCTCGGAGGCAGCAGCCTCCAGCATGACGCGATAGAGCTGCATCTCGATGAAGCGTGGAAGTAACGCTTCCAACACCGTGACCGGATCCGGTTCGAAGATGTAGTCGCTGATCGCTCCGGTTCCTTCGGGCGGCTCGATCGGCAGGAGCTGCAGTACACGGGGCTCCTGCCGCAGCGTGTTGATGAAGTGCGTGTAGATGACAAAGACCGCGTCGACTCGCCCGTTGATGAAGTCCTGCGTTGCCAGCTCCGCGATGGGGCGGATCGCCTCCAGCGACGGCCGATCCGAAATGCGGGTGAACTCGGCCACCATCGGCCAGCCGTGGCGCACGAGGAAGTCACGCCCTTTCCGGCCGACAGCGACGATATCGAAATTCTCGATCGGCTCGCTCCGCTCGTGACTGATGAAGTCGACCGCGCGCCGGATGACGTTCGCATTCAATGGGCCAGCCAACCCGCGATCGGCCGTGACCAGGATGACCTGGACGCGCTTGATCGGACGCCGCTGCAAGAGCGGAAACGCCCGGACCTCTTCCTGTGGACTCGTCATCGCGGCGAGGTCACCGAGCAGGGCCCGGATGCGGTCAGCGTACGGTCGGGCAGCCAGTACCGCTTGCTGGGCCCTCCGCATCCGCGATGCCGCCACCATCTCCATCGCGCGAGTGATCTGTGCGGTGTTCTTGATGGAACGGATGCGCCGCCGTATCTCGCGCGGTGTTACTGCCTGCGGCACGGTTGTCAGCCTCCTTCCGAGGCGTCAGACGAGCACCCGCTCTTGTGGCGGTGCCCAGATGCTCGACTTGAACGCACGCGTGACCTCGTGCAACTGCTGGATCAGGTCGTCCTTGAGCTCCTTCTCCGTGGCGATCCGCTGCAGGATCTGCGGGTGACTCGTCCGCAGGTACTCGAGATACTGCTTCTCGAACTCGCGCACGTGCTCGACCAGCACGTCGTCGAGATACCCGTTCGTCGCCACCCAGATGATCGCGACCTGTTCCTCGACCGGCATCGGCTGGTACTGCGGTTGCTTGAGCACCTCGGTCAGCCGCAAGCCGCGGTCGATCTGCCGCTTCGTCGCCGGATCGAGTTCCGCCGCGAACTGCGCGAACGCTGCCAGCTCGCGGAACTGGGCCAGTTCAAGGCGCAAGCGACCGGCCACTTGTCGCATCGCGCGGATCTGCGCTGCGCCACCGACACGTGACACAGACAGACCGACGTTGATCGCCGGTCGGATACCGGCATAGAACAGATCCGGCTCGAGGTAGATCTGGCCGTCGGTGATCGAGATGACGTTCGTCGGAATGTAGGCAGAAACGTCGTTCGCTTGCGTCTCGACGATCGGCAAGGCGGTCAACGTCCCGCCACCCAGGTCGTCGCGCAACCGGGCAGCCCGTTCGAGCAACCGGGAATGCAGGTAGAAGATGTCACCCGGATACGCCTCGCGCCCTGGCGGACGGCGCATCAGGAGCGAAACCTGGCGGTAGGCCCATGCGTGCTTGGACAGATCGTCATAGACGATGAGCGCATGCCCACCGCTTTCCATGATCTCTTCGCCCATCGCACAGCCAGCGTACGGTGCGATGTACTGCAGCGCTGCGGGATCCGAAGCTGTCGCTGCCACCACGATGGTGTGCTCCATCGCCCCGTAGCGCTCCAGCGTCGCGACCGTCTGCGCCACTTGCGCGCGCTTCTGTCCGATCGCGACGTAGATGCAGATGACACCCTTGCCCTTCTGGTTGATGATCGTGTCGATCGCGATCGCCGTCTTCCCGGTCTGGCGGTCACCGATGATGAGCTCGCGCTGCCCGCGTCCGATCGGGATCATCGCGTCGATCGCTTTGATCCCGGTCTGCAAGGCGGTGTCGACGTCCTGGCGCATCACCACGCCAGGCGCGATCCGCTCGATCGGGCGGAACTTATCCGTCTTGATCGGCCCCTTCCCGTCGATCGGCTCACCGAGTGCATTGACCACACGCCCGACCAAGGCCGGGCCGACCGGCACCGAAGCGATGCGTCCCGTGGCGCGGACCTCGTCGCCTTCCTCGATCCCGGTGTAGTCACCGAGGATGATGACGCCGACCGAGTCCTCCTGCAGGTTGAACGCCATACCGAGCACGCCGTTCTCGAACTCGACGAGCTCGCTGGCCATCACGTCCCGCAAGCCATAGACGGTGGCGATCCCGTCGCCCACCTGGACGACGTAACCGACGTTCGTCACCACCATCCGGCTACCGTACTGCTCGATTTGCTGTTTCAGAATTTCGGTGATTTCGGTTGGACGTACCGACGACATGCTGCCTCCCTCGCCGCGCTCAGGCTGCTGCACCGATCAACTGCCGCCGCAACGCGGTCAACTGTGTCCGCACGCTCGCATCGAAGACTTCATCGCCGATCCGCAGCACAGCGCCGCCGAGCAGTTCCGGATCGACACTGAGATGCAGCTGCACCGGGCGCTGCAACCGTCGCTCCAGCTCCTGACGGAGTCGATCGACCTCCTGCGCCTCCAGTGGCACGGCAGTCACCAGCTCAACCTCGACGACGCCGCGCGCTTCCCGCAACAGCTGCCGGAAGGCTTCGACGACATCGCGCAACTGGTGCCAGCGCCCACGTTCCAGCAGGAGGATCAGCAGGTTCCGGACGAAACGGTCGTCGTCCGACGGAAAGAGCCGTTCGACCAGCTGGATCTTCGCTTCCAGCGGGATCGCCGGATTCTGGACGAACTCCTCGACCTCCGCATCGGAAGCCAGTGCCTCCAGCGCCGGCAGTCGCTGCTCCCAGTGCTCCAACTGATCGTGCTCTTTCGCCACGGCGAACGCAGCCTGGGCGTACCGCTTGGCGACTCCCGCGACCGCCACGCTCTCCCTCCCGCCTTATCGGCGCACACCATCCAGCTCGGCGAGCGCCTGCTCGATCAAGGCCATGTGCCGCTCGCGATCCAGCTCCTGCCGAAGAATCCGCGTGGCTGTGAGGATCGCCAGATCCGCGACCTCGCGGCGGAGTTCTGCCCACACGCGCTGCCGCTCCGCCTCGATCGTCTCGTGCGCCTGCTGGATCAGCTGCTGCGCCTGCTGCTGCGCCTCTTCGCGCGCTTTGGCGATCAGCTGCTCCGCGCTCTCGCGCGCGCTGGCCACGATACGCTGTGCCTCGCGGCGCGCCTCGGCCAGGATTTCCTCGTTGCGCGCCTGCGTTTCCGCAAGCTCACGCTTCATCCGCTCGGCCGCCTCCAGTCCCTCGCGGATCCGTTCCTGTCGCTGGTCGATCATGCGCGTAATCGGGCCGAGCGCGAAGCGCCAGAAGACTGCGAGGAACAGCAGGAACGCAATGAGCTGGACGAGCAAGTTTTCGCCGGAAATTCCGAGCTGATCCATCGTTCTGCCCAGCCCCTTTTCGACTTCTTCGTATCCAGTGTCGATCCGGTCCGGCCGAGTCAGGCGCCAGCAGCCAGGGTACTGGCCGCTGGCGCAGACCCGACATGCACTCGTGACCTTAGAGGACGAACGCGATGATTACGGCAACCACGAACGCGTAGATCGCGACCGCCTCTGCGAGCGCCGCACCGATGATCATCGTGAGGCGCACGGCACCCTCGGCCTCCGGATTACGGCCGATCGCCTCCATCGCCGCCTTGACCGCGAGCCCGATACCGATCCCTGGGCCAAGCGACCCGAGTCCGATCGCTAGCGCCGCCGCCATCGGTACGACGACACCCGGTTCGGTCACATTTGCAAACACGCGCTCTTCCTCCCTTCTTCCAACCGACCCGACAACTCCACAAACACTTCCCTACACGGCTCGCACCCACGCTCAATCGCCACCGACCGCACGCGCCTGGCGCACATCCTCCCGCACACTGTGCGCATGCTCGGCCTCACCATGCTCCTCGTGCCCGTGCCCGTCCGCTGCAGCCAGTGCGATGTAAATCAACGTCAGCACGGCGAAGATGAGTGCCTGAATGAACCCGAAGAGAACCTCGAGATAGAGGAAGATGACCGGGATCACCAGACCGATGACGCTGATCTTGATCGCGTTCGCAATTCCGTACATCACCGTGAGCAGCGTCTCACCGGCGAAGATATTGCCGAAGAGACGGAAGGAGAGCGACACGATGCGCGAGAGTTCGCTGATGATTTCGATCGGCAACAGGAAGGGCGGATTCGCCATGTGCTTGATCCGCCCCCACAAGCCGTGCGCCGAAAGCCCGGCGATCTGGAACGCCACATAGCTGATGAGCGCCATCGCCAGCGTCATGTTCAGATCAGCACTCGGCGGCCGGAAAAGCGGAACGAGCGCCACCTTGCCATGCTCGACCTCGGCTGCGCCTTCGGCGGCTGCGACGAGCGCATGGCCACCCGTCTCCTTGAGCCCGATCGTGCCGATCCCTGGGAGCAATCCCGTGTAATTGGCAACGATGATGAAGATGAACAGTCCACCGATGAGGGGGAAGATACGACGCCCGAGCCGCTTGCCAGCCGTTCCCTCCACCAGACCGAGCAAGAACTCGACCACCATTTCGAAAACGGACTGGAAGCGCCCGGGCACGAGCTGCGCCCGCCGTGCGATGATGCTACCTACGACGATAAGGAAGAGCATCACCAGAAGCATGGTAAGGAACGAGTTCGTGATACGGAGATCGAAACCGGTACCGGGTATCGAGACCGTCCACAACGTCTCGGGCTTGACCGAGATATGGAGTTCCACGCTCTCCCTACCTCCCGCCGCGCCGCCTTCGCTGACTCCCTGCCAGCACCGCCAGCTGGTAGAACGAGTACCCGGCTGTCACCAGCCCGAGCACGACCCCAACGAGCGTGAAAATGGGCGTCGACCCGAGCCACCGGTCCAGGAGAATCCCGCCACCGATACACAAAACGAGACTCGACACGACCGTGAAGCCGAGACTCAGGGCCACACCGATCGTCTGCCAGTCTCTCACCGTCGGCGGGCGGTTCTCCGGCCCGCTCACGCTTGCGCATCCTATCACAAAGTGTCGGACTGCCGCAACCGACTCAGTCGTTACCCACTTCCGCTGCTACCGGCGTTTCGAGCGGTAACGGCCGCTGCTCTCCTTCCCGCAGAACCTGCTTCGCGACACCGACGAAGGCCGCGAACAGTGGGTGCGGCCGATTGGGACGCGACTTGAACTCCGGATGGAACTGGACACCGACGAACCAGGGATGGTCGCGCAATTCCATGATCTCCACGTATCTGCCGTCTGGCGACTGCCCGCTCACGATGAACCCTGCGGTCTCGAATAGCTCCCGGTACGCATTGTTGACTTCCCAGCGGTGGCGATGTCGCTCGTAGACGAGCGGCTCCCCATAGGCGAGCGCAGCCTTCGTACCCGGCATGAGTGCGCACGGATAGCGGCCGAGCCGCATCGTGCCGCCCATTTCTACGCCCCGCTGGTCCGGCATCAGATCGATGACCGGATGCGGTGTTTCCGGGTCGATTTCGGTGCTGTTCGCGCCGCTCAATCCGAGCACGTTCCGGGCGAACTCGATGACTGCCATGTGCAGCCCGTAGCAGAGGCCGAGGTACGGGATCTCGCGCTCGCGAGCGTATCGCGCGGCGAGCATCTTTCCTTCCACGCCTCGGGGACCGAAACCACCCGGTACGACGATGCCATTCACCGTGCGCAACGCTGCCTCGATCTCCGCACGCTCGGCTGCCGAGTTCACCCACACGATGTCGATCGCCAGATCGTGCGCCAGCCCGGCATGCTTCAGCGCCTCCACCACGCTCAGGTAGGCGTCGTGCAGTTCCACGTACTTACCGACCAAGGCGATCCGGATACGTCGGCGTGGCGCCTTGAGCCGCGCGACCATACGCTCCCACTCGGCGAGATCGGGTGTGCGATCCTCCCAACCGAAATGCTCGACAATATAGTGTCCCAGACCGGCCTGTTCCAGCATGAGCGGCACTTCGTAGATCGTTTCGGCCGTCGGCAACAGGATCACTGCGTCCTCGTCCACGTCGCCGAACAAGGCGACTTTGGCCCGTACCTCGTCACCGACCGGATGATCGGTGCGACAGATGATGACGTCCGGTTGGATGCCGATCGCGCGGAGCTCCTTGACGCTGTGTTGCGTCGGCTTGGTCTTAACCTCACCGGTGCTCTGAATGTAGGGCAGCAGCGTGACATGGATGTAGAGGACGTTGCGTCTTCCCTCCTCACGGCGCATCTGTCGAATCGCTTCGAGAAACGGCTGCCCTTCGATATCACCGACGGTACCACCCACCTCGACCACGACCACGTCGGGCCGGTGGATCTCCGCCACCTGCCGGATACGCGCCTTGATTTCGTTGGTGACGTGCGGAATGACCTGAACGGTACCGCCGAGATAATCGCCGCGCCGCTCCTTGGCGATCACCGCAGAATACACCTGCCCCGTCGTCACATTCGAGGCGCGACTCAGGTCCTCGTCCGTGAACCGCTCGTAGTGCCCGAGATCCAGATCCGTCTCAGCACCATCTTCGGTGACGAAGACTTCGCCATGCTGGTACGGCGACATCGTTCCGGGATCGACGTTGAGGTACGGGTCCAGCTTCATCAGCGCGACCCGCAACCCCCTGCTTTTGAGCAACCGTCCGATGGCTGCCGTCGCGATTCCCTTCCCGACCGACGACACCACACCACCGGTCACGAAGATGTATTTCGGCATCGCCCCACCTCCGGGCACGATCGTTCCGGCCCTCACGGATCGGGGACCAGCACGACGACCTCGGTCGCCTCCCCGAATTCCCCTTTGCGCACCGTCAAGGTCTCGCGCGTCGTCCACTCCGTCACACCCATCGCGCGCAGGAACCGCTCCACCGGGTCCCGGTCATGGTCGCCATGCTCCGTCCGGAACTGTACCGGAATCACGACGTGCGGCTCGATCTGCCCGACCACTTCGACGGCGCGGTCGGCATCGAGCGTCGTGCCTCCACCGACCGGTACGAGTAGGACATCGACCTCGCTGAGAAGCTCCGCCTGCTCGTCGCTCAAGGTGTGGCCGAGATCACCGAGATGGCAGATCTGTACTCCATCGAGATCGACGACATACACCGTGTTCTTACCCAGCCGGGCACCGCGCTCCGTATCGTGGTAGGTACGAATCCCGGTGATGAACGTCCCTTTGATTTCGTATTCGCCCGGCCCCTCGATCAGCCGGTAGCCTGGTCGCACGAGGTCGAGATAGCGGTGTCCGGGATGCGGATGACTCACCGTCACGATGTCAGCCCGTTGCTTGGACGGGTTGTAACCGGTTTCAGGCGCGACCGGGTCCATGAGCACGGTCACATCGCGACCACGCAAGCGGACACACGCATGCCCCAGCCATTTGATTTCAGCCATCGACGAGCCGTCCGTTCGCTCTCGTTCCGATGCAGGACGGAACGTGCAGAGAGGGTTCTTCGCTTCACATCGGGACCTCAGTATACCCGGTGTCCGTTCACCCCAGCAAGCCCGATCCGGAACCGCCGACTGACTGAACCAACTTCCGGCGCATCGAGCGAGGCGACGCGAGGCGGATGACCATGGAGGGGCAAATGCACCGGCACCGTCATCGGCGATCACTCATCCAGAGCTGTCTCGCCTCCGACATAGTGCCCGACCACCTGTCGAATGACTGCCCAAGAAAATCCACGGCGCTGGAGCAGGCCGACCAGCCGGCGCTCGGCCACGGCTCGATCCAACCGTTGAAGACGAGGCCAGTGCTTCTCGGCGACAGCGCGTGCTGCCGCGAGATCGTTCTCCGGTTCATCCCCTACGACAGCGTCGATAATGTCAGACGCTACCCCCTTGGCACGTAGCTCTCGCCGCAACGCAGCAGCCCCGCGCGGGTTGAAGCGACGTCGCTGGGCAACCCACGCTTCTGCGAAGGCTCGATCGTCGAGATACCCGAGCTGTCGCAGGCGTGCGAGGACGTCGGCGATGATCTCTTCGGCCAGCCCCTTCTGCCGCAACCGGCGGGCAAGTTCCGCCTCGCTGCGCGGTCGTGCCGCCAGCGCACGCAGGGCGGCATCCATCGCCGAATCGAGCACACTCGCACGCTCGATCGCTGCGACTCGTTCGCTCGTCAACCGCTCACCAGCGACGATCCCCAGCTCAGCGACCCGGGCAGCCGAGAGGATCAACCATGGTTCGCCATCACGCTCCACGACGAACATGCCCGACCGCCGCGGGTGCGGTGCGACCCGGGTGATCTGCTGTACGTCATCGGCCACGGAGCACCTCCAGAGGAGCAATCGCTGCATCTGGCACAGTTAGCACGGGAGGGAGCGATGACCGGCTCGGTCGTCCGGTCTCCGAGTAAGCGACGCACCGTGCGCATGGTGGCCTTCGGTGTTCTCGGCCTCGGAGTACTCGCCACCGGTACGACACTCTTCGTGCTCGCCCTGGCCATCAATGCGCAGGCGCGAAACGATGAGCGGGCACCAGCCGACGCGATCGTGGTGCTCGGTGCTGCTCAGTACAACGGGCGTCCAACCCGCGCCTTCCGCGCACGACTCGACCACGCAGCGACACTCTACCGTCAAGGCTACGCATCGACGGTCGTCCTGGTCGGTGGCACCGCCGCACCTGACGATCTCAGTGAGGCCGAGGTCGGCGCCCGCTACCTCCAGCAGCTCGGCATCCCACCGGACGCGCTCATCGTGGTGCCGGAAGGGCGCAACACCTGGCGCAGCCTGCAGGCGGCAGCGGACGATCTACGAGCACGTGGCGTCCGGCGCTTACTGCTCGTCAGCGACGGCTTCCACCTGTTCCGCAGCAAGCTCATGGCCCGCGACCTCGGCTTCGACGCGCTCGGCTCACCCGCCCCCAACAGCCCGATCCGCCCCGGTTCTTCCCTCGAGCGCTGGTACATCGCCCGCGAAGCGTTCGCGACGCTCGCCTACCTGCTCGGACGCCGCTGACGCGTACCGGTGCCGCGATCAGTCAGCCGCCTCGCTGACGACGAAATTGACGAGACGTCCAGGAACGTAGATCACGCGCTCGATCCGCTTACCGGCGAGATAACTCTGTACTCGCTCCGTCGCGCGAGCCCGCGCGACCGCCTCGTCCTCACTGATATCGACCGGAACGACCAGACGATCCCGGACTCGTCCATTGACTTGCACGACCAGTTCGACCGTCTCCTCCGCCGCCAACGCGGGATCGTAGTTCGGCCAGGCCTGCAGGTGCACGCTGTACGGCTTCCCAAGCCGCTCCCAGAGCTCCTCAGCGATATGCGGTGCACCCGGCGCCAGCAGGAGCACGAGCGTCTCGAGCGCCTCGCGCCACACCGGCATCCGGACGACCGGTGTCTCGCGCAGACGTGCGAGTTCGTTCACCAGCTCCATCAGGCGGGCGATCGCGGTGTTGAAACTGAACGTCTCGAAGTCGTCCGTGACCTGTTTGATCGTTCGGTGCACCAGACGGCGCAAGGTGCGTGCTCGATCATCGTCCTCGAGATCGACCGGCACGTCGAGCGTCTCGTTCACCAGCGACCACACCCGCTGCAGGAAACGCTGCACGCCGGCCACACCGCGCGAGCTCCACGGCCCACCCTGGCTCCACGGCCCGATGAACATAAGGTAGAGGCGCACCGTATCCGCGCCGAGCCGGGCAACGAGATCGTCGGGATCGACGACGTTCCCACGGCTCTTCGACATCTTCTCGCCGTCCTCACCCAGGATGACACCATGGTTGAACAAGCGCAGGAACGGCTCCCGGTGATTCACCAGCCCCAGATCGGCTAGAGCCTTCGTCCAGAACCGGCTGTACAAGAGGTGCAGGATGGCATGCTCGATTCCGCCGGTGTACTGGTCGACCGGCGTCCAAAAGGCCACCTTCTCCGGATCGAAGGGGCGGTCGCTTTCGTGTGGACTCAGGTAGCGATACCAGTACCAGGACGAGTCGACGAACGTGTCCATGGTATCGGTCTCGCGCCGTGCCGGCCCTCCGCACTGCGGGCAACTGGTATTGACGAACGCCTCGTGCGTGATGAGCGGTGACTGACCGGTCGGCATGAACTCGGCGTCCTCGGGAAGCAGCACCGGCAGCTGATCCTCCGGAACAGGAACGATGCCACAGCGGTCGCAGTAGAGAATCGGAATCGGCGTGCCCCAGTACCGCTGGCGCGAAATGAGCCAATCGCGCAGCCGGTACGTGACCTCGCGGCGACCGATCCCCTGCTCCTCCAGCCAATCGATCACCTTGCGGATCGCCTCACCGCCCGCCGTCGGCGTCCCATCGAAGGGGCCGGAGTTGACCATAACACCGTCGCCATCGTAGGCCGCGTCCATGGTGGCCGGATCGAGCGTGCGATCGGGCGGCTGGATGACGACAACGATCGGAAGGCCGAACTGCCGTGCGAACTCGAAGTCGCGTTGATCGTGCGCCGGCACCGCCATGATGGCACCGGTCCCGTAGTGCAGCAGCACGTAGTCGGCGATCCAGATCGGGATGCGCTGCCCGTTCACTGGATTGATCGCGTACGCGCCGATGAAGACACCCGTCTTCTCGCGCTCGGTCGACGTCCGCTCGATGTCGCTCCGCCGCCGCGCCTGGTCGATGTATGCCTCGACCTCAGCCCGTCGTTCGGGTGCTGTGAGCTTTTCGACCAGCGGGTGTTCCGGAGCCAGCACCATGAAGGTCGCGCCCCAGAGCGTATCCGGGCGCGTCGTGAACACCTCGATCGGGTCACCTTGCTCGCTCCGGAAGACGATCCGCGCTCCTTCCGAGCGGCCGATCCAATTTCGCTGCATCGTGATGACGCGTTCCGGCCACTCGATCCCGTCGAAGTTCAGTAACTCCTCGGCATACGCTGTTATACGCAGGAACCACTGCTCCAGATCGCGTCGATACACCTCGGTACTGCACCGCTCACAGCGGCCATCGATAACCTGCTCGTTCGCCAGCACTGTCTGACAGGTCGGGCACCACCAGACCGGCGCCTTCGCCCGGTAGGCGAGCCCGCGCTTGTAGAACTGCAGGAAGAACCACTGGTTCCAGCGGTAGTATTCCGGGAGACAGGTAATGATCTCCTTCGACCAATCGAACATCGCCCCCATCGAGCGGAGCTGCTTCTTCATGTGGGCGATGTTCTGCATGGTCCAGACACGGGGATGGATACCGTGCTTGATGGCAGCGTTTTCGGCGGGCAGCCCGAATGCGTCGAAGCCGAAGGGGAACAGCACGTTGTACCCGCGCATCCGCTTGTATCGAGCCGCTGCATCAGCTGGCGCGTAGGAAAACCAGTGACCGATATGCAGGTTACCTGACGGATACGGGAACATCACGAGGTGATACCACTTCGGCTTGGTTGGATCTTCTTGGACATTGAGGTAGATACCGGTCTCTTCCCAAACCTTCTGCCACTTCGGCTCGATGATCTGCGGCTCGTAGCGCTCCGTCCTGCGCTCCTGCTGCGTGGTCGTCATCGCTGTGCCCTCCTGCCGAATCAAGCTCCAACGCACAACGGCCCGTCCACGAAGGGACGGGCCGACCCGCGGTACCACCCTCCTTGGCGTCGACAGCGCGACACCCACCTCGATCGTGCGCTAACGGGCACGACCCGGCGCGGGCTACTGCCGCTTCGCCCGCGCAGCTCCAGGGCGAGTTCACGGCCCCGATCCGGCCGGGCTTACACCGCCCCCCGGCTCGCTGGGCGGTCAGGATCCGCTACTGCTCCCCTTCGCCCCTCGCTACCTTCTCATGACGAGAACCGGTCGCACCCTCGCGGTGGACCGGTATGGAAACGCAGTGGAGCTGAGGGGACTCGAACCCCTGACCCCAACGCTGCCAGCGTTGTGCTCTCCCACTGAGCTACAGCCCCGCGCCACCTGACCGGCGCATCGAACAGTGTAGCACAACCACCTTTCTTGCGACAACGCGGAGGCCCCAACTGAGAGGCGATCCGCACACGCTCCCCCTGTACTACTCGCCCCTCCATCGTTGTACCCTGACCAGGCGGCACCGACTGGGACATCTCCGACCGATCCGGGCATACTTGCTCGGACAATCGAAGCGGAGGCGCGAGGAGCGAGAATGACGCAACCGATTCGTTTTCACATCGTGACGCTCGGGTGTTCCAAGAATCAGGTCGACTCGGAGGGAATGGCACAACGACTGATCGCCCAGGGACTCGAGCCGACCGACGATCCACGCAGAGCACGCGTGCTGATCGTGAACACCTGCGGCTTCCTGGCTGCCGCTCGCGCGGAGTCCCGCGCAGCTATCGAGCGGCTCCTAGCCAAGCGTCGCCCGGATCAGATCGTCATCGCCGCCGGCTGCATGGTCAGTCTCGACGAACACCGGCAGGAAGTGCCGGAAGGTGTCGACGCGCTGCTCTCCACCCGCGAGTGGACACGCATCGACTCGGTCGTCGCTGAGCTGCTCGGTCTCCCTATCGCGAGCGTGCGGACCGACGAAGGGGCTTTCCCGAGCTTCCATCGGCTGCCGACCGCCCGACCGAGCGCCTACGTCAAGATCGCCGACGGTTGCGACCACCGCTGCTCGTTCTGCGCGATTCCGTTGATCAAAGGCAACCAGGTGAGCAAGCGACCGTCCGACATCGTTCGCGAGATCCGCGAGCTCGTCGACGCCGGTACCAAGGAAGTTGTCCTGGTCGCCCAGGACACCATTCGTTACGGTGCCGATCTCGGCATCCGCGATGGGCTTCCGGGACTCCTCCGCCTGATCGCCGAACAGGTTCCCGAACTGCCATGGCTGCGCTTGCTGTATCTCTATCCCACTCCGCTCCTGTTCCGGCTCATCGACACCATGGCTGAGCTCCCGCAGTGCGTTCCCTATCTCGATATCCCGCTCCAGCACGCCGATCCTACCGTCCTCCGGGCGATGGCACGCCCGAGCGATCCGAACTTCTATCGTCGCCTCATCGCCTACGCGCGCGATCGTATCCCCAATGTCACGCTCCGTACGACGTTGATCGTCGGTTTTCCTGGCGAAACCGAGGAACAGTTCCGCCGTCTGTACGACTTCGTTGCCGAAATGCAATTCGATCACGTCGGTGTCTTCGTTTACTCGCCGGAATCGCCGACGCCGAGTGTCCGACTCGGTGCACCCGTGCCTGCCGAGGTGGCCGAGGAGCGCCGTGCCCGGCTCATGGAATTGCAGCAGCACATCTCGCTCCAGAAGAACCGTTCCCTCGTCGGTCAGGTATTGCCGGTCCTGATCGAAGGGCACGGCGAACTGGAAGACGAGCGAGGCCGGCGGCGACCGATCGCGGCTGGCCGTGCTCCGCGACATGCACCGGAGGTCGATGGGCTCGTCTTCATCCCGGGGCGACTACCGATCGGGGAAATCGTACCGGTGCGCGTCGTGCACGCCGAGCCGTACGACCTCTGGGCCGAGCCGGTCGCGCGCCCGCGCCATGCACCGCGGAAGTCCCGTCAGGCGGTCGCCTCAGTGGACCAGAGCGGACGAAAAACCAGCCACTGATCCGGAGCCGAGCGGATCGCCCGCTCGAGACTGGCAATGAGTTGCTCGAATTCGTCCGAGCGCGCGTTCTGCGCATGGCCCGGCCGGATCAGCTCCTCGAATCGGAGACGATAGCCATGTCGTTCGCGGACAGTGAAGGCGAAAACCAGCGGGCACCCGAAGCGGCGAGCCAAACGGACAGGGACGTCGGAAAGGGTAACCGGTTTACCGAAGAAGCGAACGCAACGGCCATTCCGCTCACTCCTCCGATCGAGGAGGAACACAACCGGGACCCCGGCCTGGAGCGCCCGGACCACTCTCCGCAGACCGGCCGGAGACGGCGGCACCAGCGTCACACCGCGGTGTCCGCGTAACCAGCGCACCGCACGATCCAACCAGCCTGGACGCATCGGCTCGGCAACCACGAGGAACGCCCGGCCACGTCGCCCGAGGAGCGCAGCGACGACATCGAATGGACCGAGATGGGCCGAAACGACGACGACCGGTCCGCCAGCGTCGGCGGACAGACCTTCTACTCCCGTGATCTCCAGTGACGGTGACCAGAAGCGTCCGGCAACCCGCAACCAGGCCAGCGCGAGAAAATTCCGGGCGCTCGCGCGAAACGCCTGCTCCACCGCCCGACGAACTACCGGTGCATCGGCTGGCTTCCCCAGAACCCGAGCCAGATTGCTCGCCAACGCTCGTCGGTAGCGCGGAAAGAGCCAGTAGGCAGCAGTACCGGCCAGGTCAGCGAGCAGCTGGCCGCACGCGACCAGCCCATGACCGACTAGCAGAACGAACCGTGAACGTCTCCTCATCGCGCCGAAGAGTCCGATACCGCATCCCCAACCGGCTCCGTGCGCCATCCTAAGTACGGCCAGGCATCGACCAGCACCGGTAGCCCTCGCACGACCGTGAGCACCAGTGTCGCGTACACAGCTAACCAACCGATCCCAGCAAGCATGGGCTCACGGACCAGCCAGCCCACCACCGGGAACCCTGCTCGCTGCTCCGCCACGAGGGTCGCCAGGAAGAGAAAGGCTGCCAGCTTGGCTACACCATAGAGCGCGCGCATCGTTCGCGAGGCGGTCAGGAACCGCGTGAGACGCGTCCGCGCCATCGTGCGCTCGCCGAACGGCGTTCGCCCCGCTTGCAGCGCAACGCTTCGCAGACCATCGACCAGAAAGCCTCGCGTCATCACGAGGAGCGGCGCCCACACCCCGATCAGGCCGAGATCGGCGAAGACGATCCAGAGCGCGTTTTCGACCACCCGGTCCCCCGCGATGTCGAAGACCGCTCCGAACACGGTCGTCCCTCCGCGGCGACGTGCCACGATCCCGTCGAGCGCATCGCCAACGAACACGACGAGCAGCAGGATCCATGCCAGAACCAGTGACCATCGCTCGCTGGTATAGAGCAAGCCAATGCCCACGAAGAGAAGAACCACTCGCCCGACCGTAATCGCGTTCGCCACGATGGCCTCCCGCGCATCGGATCAGAGCGTTATCGCCAGCAGAGCGACCCACGCGAGAACGAGCACGATAACGGTTCCACCGAGAATGAGGCGTGCCGCGAACGCCTCGAGCTGCTCGGCCAACAGGGCCAGCGCCACATTCGCGACCGTAACGATGAGCGCAACGAACGGCAGTAACCAGAGATCGCGTCGCGTTCCGATTCGATCGGGCAGTCCCGAGGCATTCCAGTGCAGAACCAGTGTTTCCGGGAGTGCCTCGTATCGCCCGACGAGATAGGCGACCAGCCCGAGGAGCAACAGTCCCGAGGCAGCGAGCAGTCCGAGTGCTACTCGATCACGCAGAAAGGCTGGACGGAGTGGACGAGGCCGTCCGGATCCAGGCACTGCGACTTCCCCAACTGTTCGGAAGGCGGCGGTCCAACCAGCAGCCGCAAGCTGCTCCCGGCCCGCGATCTCAGCGTGCGCAGCACCACGCTCACGCCGGCGCCGTGCCGCAGCGATCTGTTCCAGGAAGAGCACCGGTTGCGCTGGAGAAATCGCCCAATGACGAGTATCCGTCGAAAGCAGCAGCTGACGGCTTGTCGGTTGCGTCGCGATCACGCGCACGCGACCGAACGGAGCGCGCATCCACCCCACGTAGTACCCGGGCCAGAACGGCTGCCAAGGCTGCCGTACCTGACCGAGCAACGGTGCCGCTGGCCCGGCGTAGTTCAGACGGTCCAATGGGATTTCTTCGACACGGTTCGCCCAGCGGATACGTATCGTCTCATCGGTAATGTCGTACCCGATGGAAAAGTACGCCAGGAGGAGGTAGCCGACACCGACCGTCGCCGCACCGCATACGAGAAACACGAGCCAGAGTGCGAAGGAGGGAAGACTAGAAGGCGTCAACCCGACGAGACCGAGCACGGCGAGAACCGCCGTTGCCCCGAGCGCAAGGAAGAGACCGAGTCCAATGAGCCCACCGGCTGAAGGGGCAGCTCGCGCGCGGAAGTGAATCGTCGGCGGCGCGCGCATCCTGGTTGCCTCCCTAGACACGTTCGTTCGTCGCTCATGTCCATCGCCCCTTAGGGCGTAGGCGTCACCACCGGCGTTTCCTCAGCCCCCGGCGTCGGAGTCGGCGTGGGTGTTGGAGTCGGTGTCGGCGGCGCGTCTGGTGGCGCGACGAACGGCTGCGTCGCCGGCGTCGGTACCGGCGTCAAACCTAGATGCCATTCGATCGTCGACGTACGACGCTGCTCCTCCAGCCACTGCTGGAAGGCACGCGAACGTAAGGCTTCCAGCATTCGCAGGCTGATCGGCCGATCTGCATCACGTTCCAGCACTTGGATCACGTGCCACCCGTAAATCGTCTGCACCGGTCCGCCGATTTCGCCAGGTTGCAGGGAAAAGGCCACTGCATCGAACTCTGGAGGCATGTACCCACGCGGCAGCCAACCCAGATCACCGCCATTCGGCGCAGTGTCGCTATCGATCGATCGCTCCTTTGCGACCGTTGCAAAGTCCGCACCGTTCTGTATATCTGCCAGTGCCTGCTCAGCCGCCTCGCGCGTTGCCAACAGAATATGACGTGCGTGGATCTGCTCACCGCGGAGTGGTATCTGCTCTTCCAGAGCGCGCTGAACCTTCTCCCGCGCCAAGAGGGGACGTACGACCAGCCGTTTGAAGTCCTCCAGCGACAGCCCAGCCTGGTCGAGCACCGTATCGTGATACTCGCCCATCAGCGCTGTCGCCGTCGCCCGCGCTTCCTCAGGCGGTACCGTCGGCGTCGCAGTCGGCGTCACCGATGGTGTCGGTGTAGCTGTTGGACTCGGCGTCGGCGTCACCCCGGGTTGTGGGGTCGGTGTGGGAGTTGGAGTCGGCGTGATGGCCGCCGTCGCGGTCGCCCACGCTGCCGCTGTCGGATCGACTCCGAGAGTCGGTGTCGGCGTGAGAATGGGAACGCTGCTGAAGAGGCTCAGCGTATACTCCTCGAGCTCGCTGGGATCGATCGAGAGTCGGAGCTGGCCCATGCGCTGCACCACGATGAGATCATCGACCATCTGCTCGACGGTCGGCTGGTTGATCGGATCTTCTTCGACTGTCTGCAGCTGTTCCCGCGCCTGGTCAGCGAGCTGCTGGTACTGGGCACTCTGCTGTCCCGTCGTCAGGTTCGCCAGCTGCCGGTATTGACTGATCTGGTTGAGCAGCTCGAGCTTGCGCATCTTCCAGTAGTCACCGCGCGTGATAGGCTCGCCATTGACCTCCACGATGACCTGACGTGGGAGATACCAGTACTGATACACCGCGCCACCGCTCAGCAGCAGCGCGACGATCGCCAGTATCGTGGCGACACCGATGAGAGCTGCCCGTTCCCGGACACGCTCGCGCTCACGCCGTGGAACGCGTCGCGAACGCACCCCAGCTTGCGCCACCTCACGCTGACCAGGCAGCCATCGCCTGATCCGCTCCAGCATGTGCCACCTCGCTGCTCCGCGATCGAGCGCCCCTGCTCAGAGGAACCGGGCAGGATCCGCTCATCGCTCCGGCACGAACGGCAGTAGAGCGAGGTGACGCGCTCGCTTGATCGCCCGTGCCAACTGCCGCTGATGCTTCGCGCACGTACCGGTCGAACGGCGCGGCTCGATCTTCGCCTGTGGCGACAGATAGCGACGCAGGCGCCCGAAATCCTTGTAGTCGATCTCCTTGATACCGTCCATGCAGAAGGCGCAGACCTTCTTGCGTGGGTAGTAGCGTGTGGTCGCTCGAGTAGGTCGAGACGCTTCAGCAGCCTGCTCCTGCTGCGCCTCGGACGCCTCCGCTGCGCCGTTGTCCGCAACACCTGTCGGCTGCAGTTCCTCCGTCATCGCTTCCTCACTCCTCACCGTGGATCAGAACGGTACCTGATCGTTCCATGGATCGTCGTCGAACGAGAGGTCCGGGGGCAATTCCGGTGACGGCGCTTCCTCATCAGCCGGCAGTTCCGTCGGCGCCGGCACATCGGCCGGTCGCGGACTGAGCAACAGCACCTCGCGAGCGATCACCTCGACGGCGGTCCGCTCCGTACCGTCGTTCCCAGTGAAGCGCCGCACCCGCAGCCGCCCCGCCACGTAGACCTTCGTGCCCTTCCGGATGTACTGGTCTGCGAATTCAGCTAACCGGTTCCAGCAGACCACAGTAAACCAGTCGGTCTCCTCGACCGGCTGGCCAGCTTCGCCGCCCCGGCGGAACGAATTGACCGCGAGGCGGAACTGCGTGACCGGAGCCCCGGACGGCGTATAGCGCATTTCGGGGTCGCGGCCGACGTTTCCGATGAGTTCGATGCGATTCAGTCCCCGTGACATCGTACCCTCCGGGACTCCGGTTCTCGAGCTGCGCGACTCACGCTTCCAGACGCACCATCAGATGTCGCAACACCTGGTCGTTGAGGCGAAGCTCCCGTTCGATCTCTCGCGCCTTGGATGGCGGGCAAACCAGCTGGAAGAGCACATAGAAGGCTTCCTGGAACTTCATGATCGGATACGCCAGGCGGCGCCGCCCCCATGGGGTATCGCGCTTTTCGAAGGTCACGGTCCCACCCTGATCGGCAATCATGGTGCGGATCCGCTCGATCGCTGCTTCCAGCCGGTCGTCCGCAAGATCCGGACGCAACAAAACCATGAGTTCATATTTCCGCGGCTCAGGCTCATAACGCGGCAACGGATTCCTCCTTTCCATGGGTTCGCGCTGCATCCCAACCCCGGGCCGTTGCCTCACCCGGTGGGCGACAGCGCAGAAAGGCACCGCACACGACGCGCGGCATTCCTGCCGCAAGCGTGGCCAGTATACCAGACGAGCCCCAGACTGTCGTTCTGGGGCTCGAGCTGGCGAGACCCGTCGCGCTCAGCGACGCATCAAGCTGTCCGAGCTTCGAACTGCTGCACCACCGCCGGTCGCCGTGCCTGGTTGATCACCCAATCGACGATCACCGCGACCAGCGAACCGACCACCACATGGACGAGGTGAAGCCCGCCGAAGGACGGGCCGAACGCGGGCAATTGCTCCGCGATCCATATACCGAGGAACGGATACGCTGCCACTCGCCAGACCTTCTCCGGGAGACGCCCGGGAAGGAGGTCGTACCACAGCACACCGAAACCGTAGCTCAAGGCCAGCATCAGGAGGAACGTCCCGAACTCCATGGCGCACCTCCATTCCCACCTCCCGCGACGGGCCCCGCGCTCGCTTCGCTCACGACTCGCAATTATTGTACACCGGAACGCTGCGAAACCGTTCAGTCGTCCTCCGGCCAGCGTCGATATCCTCCGAACCGACCCGCAACCGGAGCACTGGCGTCGCCCCTCGCTTAGGCCCGCAAGAGACGAGCGTTCCTGGCTCCCGTCGTGGCTGAACGATCGCTACCAGCTGGCGCAATGGGCACCGAGCGGAGCGGGAGCGAGCTGCTTCGTCGCTACTCGAGCCCCCTGGCACACTCCGGTAAGCGCCCCAACGATTCGGCCGTGCGTCGCTCGACCCGTGCTCCTGTTTCGTCGATCGGCAACACGACTGCCTGGGCAGCGTAACCGCGTCGGGCGATCAACCGGTCGAACGCACGCCGCACGTCCTCCACGCGATCCGGATGCACCAGCGCGACAACAGCCGGTCCGGCACCGCTCAACGCGGCACCGTAGGCCCCAGCCTCACGAGCGACAGCGATGGTTTCTTCCAGGTGCGGATAGAGCACCGCCCGGTACGGCTGATGCAGTTCGTCCTCCATCGCCGTTGCCAGTAATTCCGGCTGCCCGGTCGTGAGCGCAAGCACCACCAGCGCCGTTCGCGCCGCCGTGCGAACGGCTGTCATACGCCGGATCCGCCGTGGCAACACCGAGCGGGCGTCGGTGGTATAGCCGAGCGACTCCGGAACGAGCAGCACCGCTGCGAGCTGCGCCCGAATCGGTATCGAGACCACTAACGGTCCGTCCGCACCGTCGACTGCCAGCACCGCCCCCCCGTAGAGCGCCGCACCCACGTTGTCGCCATGTCCTTCGATCGCACAGGCGAGCCGAAAGAGTTCGCCTCGACCGACCGGTCTTCCACAGAGCTCATTCGCCAGCACCAGCCCGGCGACGACAGCCGCCGCGGAACTGCCAAGGCCTCGCGCCACCGGTATCTCCGATGCGATGGTCAGCGTACCACCGGGAAGCCGGACCCCGCATTCCTGCGCGTAGATCCGCATCGCTTCGAGAACGAGATTGGGTCCTCCCCGCAGATCCGGCCCATCGACGATACGCAGGTCGCCCTCACCGGAAGCCCGGTAGCGAACACGCAGGTGCCAACCGAGCGCGATCGCCAGAACATCGAAGCCAGGACCCAGGTTGGCACTCGAAGCTGGTACCTGTACCTCAATGTCCATGCGCGAGTACCTCTCGCAACGCTGCGAGCGACGGCGCTATCGTGACTGGGCGATTCATGAAGGGCCGTTCAGAAGCAGCCAAATGATAGGCGATGATCGCATCTGGATCCTTCAACACATGACCGGTGAGAATCGCGACGACTCGCTCGCCAGGACGAATCACCCCCTGGGCGACCAGTTTACGGACACCAGCAATGGATGCTGCCGAGGCGGGCTCACAGCCGATGCCTGCCCGATCGACAACCGCCTTGGCATCCAGGATCTCGTCGTCCGAAACGATCTCCACCACGCCACGCGTGAACTCGATCGACCGCCTGGCCCGCTCATAGCTCACCGGATTCCCGATCCGAATCGCGGTAGCGACCGTCTCCGCACGGACCGGATGCATCTCGCGGAAGCCGCTCCGATACGCTGCATAGAACGGTGCAGCTCCCTCAGCCTGAATGACGGCGAGGCGCGGCACGCGCGCGAGGACTCCCCACCGCACGAGCTGCTCCAGCGCCGCACCGAACGCCGCTGTATTTCCCAGGTTCCCGCCGGGCAGCACGATCCAGTCGGGAGGCTCCCAGGCGAGCTGGTGCAGCAATTCGAAGACGATCGTCTTCTGACCTTCGATCCGAAAAGGATTGACCGAGTTCAGCAAATAGAGATCGAGCTCGCTGCTCGCCGCCTGCACGAGTTGCATTGCCGCGTCGAAATCGCCCTCGACTTGGACGATGCGCGCACCGTACGCGATCGCCTGCCCGAGCTTGCCGGCAGCGATCTTCCCAGCCGGAAGAAAGACCACACTGGGTAGCCCGGCCAAGGCTGCGTAGGCCGCAACCGACGCCGAGGTGTTTCCGGTCGAGGCACATGCGACAGCCCGAGCCCCGACCGCTCGCGCGTGCGAGATGGCGACGGTCATACCACGATCTTTGAAGGAACCGGTCGGATTCTCTCCCTCGTGCTTGACGAGCAGGTCGGCACAGCCTGTCCAGGCCGACAATGCCGAATGGGAATACAGATTTGTATTTCCCTCTGGGCGCGTCACGATCAGCTCCGAGGGGAGGGGCGGCAAGAACTCCCGATACCGCCACACGCCGCTCCGATCGAGCGGCTCCCAGCGTCCCAGTCGCTGGTCGAACGCTGCGAGGTCGATCGCCTGCGGTCGCGTGTAAACTACCTCGTAGAGGCCGCCGCAGCTACAACGCCCAGGCGAACACATCGCTGCGATCGTCGTGCCGCAGCGGTCGCAACGCAAAGAGATCTCCGACAGGCCTGCGACCAGAGCCGCCGATCGATCCAAATCTCCTTCGCTGGCCACCGGTACTCTCCCTAGATGGCAAACATGCGCCGTGGATCGAGTGCATCCCGCAGGCCATCACCGACATAGTTGATGCTCAAGACGGTCAGGAAGATCGCTCCGCCGGGGAAGAGGACCATCCACGGCGCGAACTCGATCCAATTGATTCCATCGTACAGCATGCGCCCCCATGTCGGAATGTCCGGCGGGAAGCCCAGGCCGAGGAACGAGAGTGCCGACTCCGTAATGATCGCCTGGGCAACGCCCAATGTCGCAGCGACGATGACCGGGCTCAGCGTATTCGGCAAGATGTGCCGAAAGATGATCCCGGTCGTTCCCACCCCGATGCACTGTGCAGCTTCCACGAATTCCTTTTGCTTGAGCGAGAGGAACGACGCCCGCACGAGGCGCGCGACCGGCATCCAGTTGAGACCGCCGATCACGAGGACGATGAGCAAGAACATCCCCAGCTCGATCCCGAAGATCGCTTTCATACGATCCTGAAACAAGTAGGTGATGAGCAAGAGGAGCGGCAAACTCGGAATCGAGATGAACATATCGGTAATGCGCATCAGGAGCGAATCGAGGATACCACCGAAGTACCCGGCAATCGCCCCGATGAGCGTACCCAGCACGACCGCAACCAGCATCGCGACCACCCCGACGGCGATCGAGATGCGCCCACCCCACAGGATACGCGCAAAAATATCGTGGCCGAGATCGGTCGTCCCGAACGGGTGCTCGAGCGAGGGCCCTTGCAGGGCTTCAGCCATGTCGAAATGGTTCCACGGAATCGGCCAGAGGAATGGCCCGATCAGCGTCGCGAGAACCATGAAGAGCAACACGAAACTTCCGGCTACCGCCAGCCGGTGATGGCGGAACTGCCGCCACGCGTCGCTCCACAACGAGCGTGGCTTCCGCTGCGGCAATGCGACCGGCGCGGCCACACTCGCCGCCACCTGCACCTGGCGCTGCTCGGTCATCTCGGACATCGTTCACCCCCGTCGAGGCGCTGCCGGCCCTCACTCGTATTTGATCCGCGGGTCGAGGACACCGTACAGGATATCGGCAACCAAGTTGAAGATGACCACAAGCGTCGAGAAGATGATCGTGATCGCCATGATGACGGGTGTGTCGTTATCGCGGATCGCGCTGATGAGAAGCGATCCCATTCCGGGCACGCGGAAAATCTGCTCCGTGATCACCGCTCCGGTGAAAATCCCCGGAATACTGAGTGCGACGATCGTGACGACCGGGATGAGCGCGTTCCGAAGCGCATGCCGAAGGATCACGGCACGCTCGCTCAGCCCCTTGGCGCGCGCCGTGCGCACGTAGTCCTGGTGAATGGTTTCGAGCATCGCCGCACGCGTATAGCGGGTGAGCGCTGCTGTCTCGAATAACGCCAGTACCATGATCGGCATCAGTGCTTGCTTGATCTTCTCCCAGAGACCCGCCAATCCCTCGGTTTCGATAGTCGTCCGGTAGATCATCGGCAACCAGCCGAGCTTCACGCTGAAGACGAGGATGAACAAAATACCGGTCACAAAAGTCGGTAACGAAAAGCCGATGAACGCCAGCGTCGTGGCAATATTGTCGAAAATCGAATATTGGCGGATCGCTGAGAGCACCCCGACCGGGATGGCGATGAGGACCGAGAGCACGTAGGCCGTTCCGATGACGTACAGCGTGGTCGGAAGACGCTGACGGATGAGATCGATCACCGGCGACTTGGACCGGAACGAATAGCCGAAGTCACCGCGCAGCATCGACGAGGCCCACTTCACGTAGCGTACGGGAATCGGGTCGTCGAGCCCCATGCTCTGCCGGATCCGTTGCCGCACCTCCGGTGGCACGGCCGGATTCATGGCGAACTCGGCCAGCGGATCGCCAGGCGCGAGTGCCAGGATCGTGAAAATCACGATGCTTATCGCGATCAACGTGGGAATCGAGATGAGAATCCGCCGGATCAGATACTGCGTCATCCCCCGCGCTCCTCACCCCATGCCGCACGGTGCGGGGGCGGAGGAGTTCCTCCGCCCCCGCTAGGCTCTCGCTAGCTCGATCGCCGCCAGTTGGCGATGTTCCACGTCTCGTCCGTCCAGCGCGACAACTCGAGACCCGTCAGATTCTTGGCACGACCGCTCACGCTGTGCCGGTGCACCAGCGGAATAACAACCACGTTGTTGACCACGAGATCGTTCATCTTGATGAAGAGTTCGGCCTGCTTCTGGGGATCGAGCTCGACGAGTGCCTGCTCATACGCCTTGTCGTATTCGTCGTTCTGCCAGCGCTCGTAGTTGTTTCCTGACCAGTTGTTGGCTTTCTGCGCGATATTGTCCGGCTTCCCATACCAGGAAATCATGTAGTCGACTGGATACACCGAGGTCGGACCGTTGGTGAACATCTCGATGTCCGCATAAAAGTGCGCAGCAGTGTCCGGATTTCCCGGATCGGACGAGAAGAAGACCGAAGCATCGATCGACTTGAGTTCGACCTTGATGCCGAGTTGCTCGAACGCGCTCTTGATGATCTCCTGCGTCTTCTGACGCACTGGGTTGACCGTCGTCTGATAGACGATCTCCATCCGGACGCCGTCCTTCTGCCGGACCCCGTCCGGGCCCTTCGTCCAGCCAGCTTCGTCGAGGAGGCGCGCAGCTTCCTGGAGGTCGAACTTCCACGACGTGTTCTTCGAGACGAAGCGCTCCGGTGCCACCAGGATGTTCGCGGTCGCCTGCCCGGCCCGGCCGTAGAGCGTGTTCGCGATCACGTCCCGCTGGCAGGCCAACGCATACGCCTGCCGCACGCGGAGATCCGACTGCCACGGATGCGGCACTCCGAGCTTCGAGCGCTCGCCATCGACTTCCTTCCGCGGATCGGTCATGTTGACGAGGATCCGTTCGACGTTGACACCTTGGATCACTTCGACGACACCGACCCCCGTCTTTTCCAACTGATCGAGCACCTGCGCCTCGACCTGCAGGTTCCAGGCATAGTCGACTTCGCCGGTCTGCAAAACGGCCCGGGCAGCTGTCGTGGCGTCACCACCACCCTTCATCTCGACCTGGGCGAAGTACGGCTTGTCCGGCTCCCGGTAGTTCTCGTTCATCTCGTAGACGACGACGTCACCGGGCCGGAACTCCTTCACCTTGTACGGGCCGGTGCCGACCGGGTTGAGGTTGAACGGCGCATTGCGCGCCTTCTCACCCATGTAGTCGCGCAACACATGCTCCGGCAGGATCATGCCGTACGGCCCGACGAACACATTCATCCAGGCAGGGTTCGGATTCTTGAAGTGAATCACAACCGTGTAGTCGTCCGGGGTCTCGATCGACTCGATGACCTGATAATTCCCCATCGTCGTTGCAGCAGCCTTCTCGTCGATCACGAACTCGTAGGTGAATTTCACGTCCTTCGAGGTGAACGGCTGGCCATCCGACCATTTGACATCGCGCTTCAGTTTCCACGTGACAGTCTTGGCATCCTTGCTTACACCACCGTTTTCGACCGAAGGGATCTCGGCAGCCAGGATCGGCACCAGCTCACCTTTGTCGTTTACGTCAGCCAGCGGCTCCAACACGATACGCGATGCGTCGAAGTCTTTGGTTCCCTGCGAGAAGTGCGGGTTCAAGATCGTCGGCGCCTGCCACCAGAGCAACTTGACCAGTCCACCCTCACCGCGGCGCCCAGCCGGTGCAGCAGTCGGCGACGCGCCACCCGCTGGTGTCGGGCTCGCCCCCGCAGCCGGCGTCCGCGCAGCGGGCGTCTGCGCCGCCGGTGCCGGGGTCGGAGTCGCCTCCCCGCGCGCGCAGGCCGCCAGGAGCGACGCAATCACCGGCGCGCTCAGACCGAGCGCCGCTGCACGTTTGAGCACCTCACGTCGGCTGAGCTGCCCCGACCGGGCTGCTGATTCCAAAGCGCGCACCTCGTCCATCGCGGTCCCCTCCTCACGCGTCGCACCGATCGCATCCTGCTCACGCACGAACTCCGGCATCTGCCTCACCTCCTCGCTCGTTCGTCATCTCGAACAATGGCATGATCTGGCCGTTCCTACCCACCCGACATTCCATGAACGGCACCATTGTACTGCGTCGTGCACCGCAGTCAATCACTCCTGTCCTTTCGGGAATCCGTCCCCTGAGTTCCACCGACGGACGCGGTTCCGTGCTCTCCAGCGTCGATACAGTTTCCTCCGCCACCGCGCCGAGGCGCGCGACTTCGTCACGTGCAGGCGCTCGCCTCACTGCGTGAGGCACCGCCAGAGGACGTCCGCGACACGGAACGGATCGCTCGCGACGACACTGGCTGCATACAGTTCCATCGCGCCGAAGTCCGAGGTACGCGAGAGCGGATCGCCGCGGTCGACCACCCGCACGACCACCGGCATGTCGGACCAGTCTTCCGGAGTCGCCACCAACGGCGGCAACCAGGCCACCAGGTTGAATGAAGTGACGTTCAACTCATCCACGAGGCAACGGACAACCCAACCCATCACCCGAGCCAGGCCCTCGTCGAACGCAGGCGCTAGGAGCACTGTTTCCTTTTCCTTGAGCGGAGTGAGATGCGCATACACGCGCACACTATTGACCTGCCGCCCGAGCCCGAGCCGTTCGTGGATCCGGAAGAGATCGTCGAAATACCCCCTCCCGGTCTGTTGCCGGTACGCGAGCGCTGCTCGCCGCTCGCGCTCGACCTTTCCGTAGTGCATGCGCCGGGTCAAACTGACCTGCGCGTGTCCGTGGGGGATCGATGCGCCGCTCTTCCACAGGCAGTTCCACATGAACAATGGGTACACCGCACTCCGGTCAACCGCGTGTGCGCGCGCGAACCACTCCTGCGCGACGGCCACCATTTCCTGCACGAGCTCGCCGTCGAATGCCAGCGGATCGTGTTCACGAAAGACAATGACACCGTGCAGCCCATCATACTTCGCGATATTGCTGGCCGTAATCACATGGCGACCACGGATCCGCCCGAACACGTCCTCCGGCGTGTTGTATTCTGGCTCGCAGAACGGATCGGGTGCCGTCCGGGCCAGCTCGTCCGCGAGTTCGGCAGGGATCCGCGCCTCCAACGGGCGCCTGGCACGCAGCTCGTTGAAGAGCGTGGCATCGAGCGTCCACCGGTTCGTGACCTTGACGATCCGCTGGCGGACGACAGCCTCGGCCGAGCCGAAGTACCGCTCGACCCACGTCCGCATGTGATCCGGCAAGACGAGTTCACCGACCGTGACATCAAGATCGTACAGATCGAAGAACGCACGCTGCGTATCCGGGTCCAGTGCACCGACAGCATCGGGGAGCCATACGATCGAACGCTGCTCGACACTGCTCGGTACACCATCATGGGAACACGGCATGTTGCTCTCCTCCTTACAGCTCCGCCATCGTCGTGACTCGCCGCTGGTCACTGCCCAGCTCAGCACGAACGTGCGATACCCGGCGAGTACCCGAGACGGTTGCGTCGACGAGACGCTGACCTTCCCCACCGAAATGAGAAAAGAGACTGTTCTGCTCCTTCGAACGAGAGCGGCCGACCACCCATGCTCGTCACCATCAGACAGCTTCACACTGACTCGCCCACCGACACGCTCGCCACGAACCCGTGGGGCATCCTGGTTTACAGCTCACGACCATACCACGGTCGCCAGCGGGTTGACGGTTTCTCCACTGGGAATGAAGCTCCCTGGGAAATCGCTCTCTTTGACGTCAGGACCGATCAGGACGTTTCTCCCAACGCGGACACCTGGAGGAACGACCGCGTTCCGACCCACGAGCGTGATGCCAGTGTTCAAGCGTGTCGGCTCCAACCAGTTCGGTGTATTGTCGTCACCCCAACCGAGGTACGCGTCCGCGCCGATTCGGACGTGCTTGTCGATGATGCAGCGGTCCACGACCGCCCCCCGACCGATGACCGAGTCGGTCATGACGATCGAGTCGCGGACCACTGCACCGTCTTCGACGACCACTCCTGGCGAAAGGACGGAGCGGATCACCGTTGCCCGGTGGATGATGCAGCCGTGCGAGATCAAACTCCGGACGATTTGCGCACCCTCGAGGATTTTCGCGGGCGGTCGTTCCTCGCTGCGCGTGTGGATCCGCCAGTTCGGGTCGTAGAGGTTCAGCTTGGGTTCATCCTCGAGCAAGGCCATGTTGGCTTCCCAATATGATTGGATCGTGCCGACATCCTGCCAGTACCCCTCGAAGCGGTACGTCGCGACCTTATCCGTCCGGATCACATACGGAATGACGTCGCGTCCGAAATCGATGAACTCCGGTGCACCGGGATGCTCTCGCGTGAAGAGATCCAACAACACCTCGCGGCGAAAGAGATAGATGCCCATCGATGCGAGATTCGAACGCGGACGTTCGGGTTTTTCCTCGAAGTCGATGACCCACCCGTCTTCGTCCGTGACCAAGACTCCGAAGCGCGACGCCTCGTTCCACGGTACCGGCTGCACCGCGATCGTCACCGCAGCATCTCGCTCCCGGTGCCAGGCGATCATCGGTCGATAGTCCATCGCATACACGTGGTCTCCAGCGAGGATCAGCACGTCACGGTACGGGCGACGAGTGATATAGAAGAGGTTATGATAAACCGCATCTGCTGTACCGCGATACCACCCCGAGGTCGAGCGGCCGAGGTACGGCTGGAGAATGACCACGCCACCGCTCCGTTCCCGATCGAGATCCCAGGGGCGACCATGGCCGATATGCTCGTTCAACGAGTGCGGCCGGTACTGCGTAAGCACGGCAACGTCGTACAGGCCGGAATTCACACAGTTGCTCAACGCGAAATCGATGATCCGATATTTGCCGCCGAATGGAACGGCGGGCTTGGCACGCTGGCGCGAGAGGATGGAGAGTCGTTCTCCCTGACCACCCGCCAGGATCATGACGGCGACATCGCTCATCGTGTTCCCCCGCCCGTACTTGACCGTTTCCCTGTGTATCATAGCCTTTCAGGCAGGCGTACCGAGAGGAGCCAGCGTGCGACCCCGCCTACGTAGACGCAATACGACGAGTGACGAACGAGCGTTTTTCGGGCCAGTCGTCCCCGACGGCCTCTGGTTGAAATGCCCACGCTGCCATGAACTCGTCTACGCCCGCGAATTCGAGCGCAATCTGTCCGTTTGCCCACGGTGCAACTATCATGCACGTCTCACCGCGCGTCAACGGATCGCCTTGACGGCGGATCCTGGGAGCTTCGTCGAGTGGGATGCGAACCTCGTCGCCGCCGATCCGCTCGGCTTCGTTGCTCTCGGGGAACCGTACTCGGAGAAGATCCGTGAGGCGCACCAGCGTTCAGGAGAACGCGAGGCGCTCGTGACCGGTTCAGCGACGATTCGAGGTGTGCGAGTCGCTCTCGCGGTCTGCGAGTTCGGATTCCTGGGCGCCAGTATGGGTTCGGTCTTCGGGGAAAAATTCGCGCGTGCTGCCGAGCGAGCGGTCGAGCAAGGACGACCGCTCATCGTCTTCGCCAGTTCCGGCGGCGCTCGTATGCACGAAGGGGTCTACTCGCTGTTCCAGCTGCCGAAGACCATCGTCGCCGTCGAGATGCTGTCCGAAGCGCGGCTTCCCTTCATCGTCGTTTTGGTCGATCCGTGCTACGGGGGCGTGACGGCAAGCTTCGCCACGATCGCCGATCTCATCCTCGCCGAGCCAGGCGCGATGATCGGCTTCGCCGGCCCACGCGTCATCGAACAGGTGACCCGGCAGAAGCTTCCGGCCGGCTTCCAGAGCGCGGAATTTCTCCTCGAACACGGCATGATCGATGCTATCGTTCCGCGCCATCGCCTCCGCGAAGAACTCGCCTACTTCGTCCAGTTGTTGACAGGCCTCCCCAGCAACACGCCGACCGTGCCAGTGCACCGACAGGAGTCGACAGGATGACGACACGGACTGCCTGGGAGCGCGTGCAACTCGCTCGACATCTCGCGCGCCCCCACACCCTGGATTACATCGCGGAGCTACTCGATGAACCGCGCGAGCTTCACGGCGACCGGCTCTACCGCGACGATCCAGCTATCGTCGCAGCGATCGGGCGCTTCGGGGCAGAACCAGTCGTCGTGATCGGCCACCAGAAGGGTGCGAGCACTGCCGAGAACGTTAAGCGAAACTTCGGCATGCCGAAGCCAGAAGGGTATCGCAAGGCAATTCGGATCCTGCAGCTCGCCGAGAAATTCGGACTCCCGGTGGTCACGTTCATCGACACGCCGGCAGCCGATCCCGGACTCGAATCGGAGGAACGCGGCCAGGCCTGGGCGATCAGTTCCTGTTTGCGCACCTTGCTCGGTGTCCGCGTCCCGACAGTCGGCGTCGTTATCGGCGAGGGCGGGAGCGGAGGAGCACTGGCACTCGCCGTCTGCGACCGGTTACTCATGCTGGAAAACGCGATTTTCGCGGTCGCCTCCCCGGAGGCCTGTGCTGCCATCCTCTGGCGCGATGCTGGCCGCGCGCCGGAAGCTGCCGAAACGATGCGCATCACCGCGGAAGACCTCCATCGCTTCGGCATCGCCGATGAGGTCATTCCGGAACCAGTGCCGGCGCACCTCGACGCATCCGGCGTTATTCGCCGCGTCGGATCCGTCCTCCAGCGGCATCTCACGGAACTCCAGCGCATCTGGCAGGAACACGGGCCAGAATACCTGCGGCACCTCCGCTGGGCACGGTACCGAGCGATCGGGATGTGGTCAGAAGAGGCGATCGAGCAAGCGCTCGACTAGCCACCGCGCACCGGGATGCGACGTGCCCGCGCTCGCGACGCTTTCGGAAGGCGGACGATAAGGACACCACGTTCGTAGCGTGCCTCAGCTCCTTCAGGATCGACGAGACCCGGCAGAACGACCGTCCGTTGAAAGCGCCCGTACCGTCGTTCCCGGCTCACCCACTGTCCCTCGATCGTGGGCTCTTCGACCTCGCCCCGTAGCACGAGACGGTCATCTTCGACCTGGAGATCGACGGCTGCCGGATCGACGCCAGGGACCACTGCATACACGATGTACGCATCATCCTCCTCAGCGACATCGACCGGCACACCGATACCGCTGACTGTCGGACCCGGTCGCTGCACGGGCGTCCCGAAGAACTGCTCGACGAGCTCACGCCACGGTACGCCCTCGAACCAGGGATCGAACGGTCGCCCGCCACTCACCGCACTACCCCTTGTTCACTCTGTCGCGTCTCCACCGGAGTTACCGACCGAGCAAGCCCAGGGCCCGGGCCACCAGTACCCAGGGTGTCGGTGCCCGACGCGGCGCCTGCACGTAGCGGTACACGTGCGCCAGCCGGTCGCTCGTAAAGACCCCGCGGTACCGGTTTCCCGTATCGACAACCGGCACGGCTGGATGGCCACTGGCCAACATCCGCCGGTGCGCCTCGTAGACCGACGTTTCAGGACTGACCGAGACGAACGTTCGGTCCATGACATCATGCACCCGCAAGAGGTGCGCGATATGGGCATGCCGCAAGACCGTCTCGCGCCACAGCATACCGACGACCACCCCGCCTTCGACGACCGCCACGTCGCGCGGGCCGCCCTGTAGTGCATGCGCGAGCGGTTCATGCGACAGGACCCCTCCACCGTCCCAGACAGCGAACTGTCCCACCGGCAGCCGCTGCATCGCCTGCTCCAGGTCGAGCGTCCGCTGCTCCATAAAGGCGGCGGCTGCTAGGAACACACCAGCGATAGGTAGGGTCACATCACGCAACCACACACCGAGGAACAGCGACAGGAGTGCGACAGCATAGCCTGCCGCAACGGAGATGCGGGTTGCCCGCGAACGCTCGGAGACGGTGGAGAGCCAGGCCCGCAGCACCCGCCCGCCATCCATCGGGAAAGCAGGGAGCAGGTTGAGCAGCGCCAACATGAGGTTACTGATCATGGTCAACGCCAACAGGCTGGTCATGCTCGTCTCGGACAGCAACCCCGCGATCTTCTCCAGCGTGGTGAGATCGCGCAGCATCACCATGCCGGCCACGAACGGTAACAAGCCCAGTGCCAGGAGCGCGTTGAGCACGGGGCCTGCCAGTGCGATCGCTGCCTCGCGGCGGGGAGGCAGTGGGCCCTGCTCGATGCGGGTCAAACCGCCGATCGGCAGCAAGGTGATGTCGCGCACAGCCAGACCGTAACGATGAGCAACCAGCGCATGCGCCAGCTCATGTGCGGCCACGCTCACGAACACAGCGATCAGGACGAAAACCCCGAAGAGCGCTCCGCGCAGTGGATCGACACTCCGATCTCCCCAGTGCCAGAGTACCCAGGGAGCGATGAAGAGCAGCGTCGGATGCACACGCACCACCACGCCACGAATAGTCGCGATGTGCAGCGCTCGAATCACGCCCGATCCCCAGCTGTCGTATGCATCGCCCGCGCTCATCGGCGTCCTTCTCGCTCCATCTATCGGCATAGCAGACGCTGCTCTGGAGCCCTGTCACTCGGCGCGATTGTACCGGTAAATGGAGGCGATCGTCACGTGCTGCCGTCACGTTACCACGCAGACGTCCGACCCGCGTACGGATGCGGCACCGGCCTCCGGTGCTCCTTGCACGGACACGCGATGTGGGGTATGATCTGCTATGGGTTCCTCCGAATAGGCAACCTCCCCGAGCGGAAAACCAGTTTGCGCCGCACATGTGCGTGCGCGCCGAATCGGTCTGTCGAGAAGGGGGTTGCGCGTGAGACCCGACGTGAAGCACGTTCTCAGCGTCACGCAGTTCGACCGGCAGTTCCTCCTTCAGCTCTTCCACCGGGCCGACGAGTTCGCCGCTCTTCCACCGCGGGAAATCGCTCCGGTCGCCCGTGGTGCGATCATGGCCACGCTCTTTTACGAGCCGAGCACCCGCACGCGCCTGAGCTTCGAGGCTGCGATGACCCGTCTCGGTGGCTCGGTGATCTCGGCGGAATACGCTGCGTCCACCTCCTCCGCCGCCAAAGGCGAATCGATCGAAGACACCGCTCGTGTCGTGGCGGGTTACGCTGATCTACTCGTCATCCGTCATCCGGTGGCGGGATCGGTGGCTCGAGCAGCCGCGGTAACCGACGTTCCCGTCATCAACGCGGGTGACGGCGCGAACGAGCATCCGACACAAGCCTTGATCGACCTGTACACCATCTGGCGGGAGTGCGGCCGCATCGACGGGCTCACCGTCGCGCTCGTGGGGGATCTCCGCTTCGGCCGCGCCGCTCGCTCGCTCGCCCGTCTCTTGACCCAGACAGTCGGCACGAAGATCTACCTCGTCGCCCCACCGGTGACACGCATGGACCCGCTTCTCGTCGAGGAACTGCGGTCAGCTGGTCTCGAGGTCGAGGAAGCGGACGATCTCGTGGCGATCGCTCCTGAGGTCGATGTGCTGTACCAGACGCGTATCCAGCGCGAGCGCTTCAGCGATCCTGACGAATATGCTGCAGCCTGCGGCCGTTATGTCGTCGACCAGCGACTGATGCGGGCACTGCCGCGACACGCCATCGTCCTGCATCCGCTCCCGCGCGTCGGCGAGATCGATCCCGAGGTGGACACCGATCCACGTGCTGCCTACTTCCGCCAGGCCCGGAACGGCGTGCCGCTCCGAATGGCGCTGATCGAGTGGGTACTCACCCCTCACCCGGTTACCGTGCTTTCGACGAACGGACATCGGCACGCCTGATCGGTTCCGTTATCGCGCGACCCCTGCCCCGCCCTCTGCGGGCGGGCTTCGCCTTTTCGGTTTTCGGCTCAGATTCCGGCGTAATACTCAGCCAGTCGCTCGCGGGCGATGCGACGCAGCTTGCGCAACGCTTCGTTCTCGATCTGCCGGACGCGTTCGCGGCTGATGCCGAGGAGATCACCAACTTCGGCCAGTGTTCGTGGCTCGCCGTCCGACAGGCCGTAACGGAGCTGGAGAACCAGCCGCTCTCGCGGAGAGAGCATCTCGAGGACTTCAGCGATATCGCGCCGCATCAGGGACTCTTCAGCGAGTTCTTCGGGGGATTGCGTTAGCTCGTCAGCGATGAGGTCTCCCAGACTCGTTTCATCCTCATCGCTCAGCGGTTGATCGAGCGATACAGCACGTTGGGCAGCACGAACGATCTGGGCGATCTTTTCCGGCTGGACGCTCATCGCTTCCGCGATTTCCTCCGGCGTCGGCTGGCGGCCCAGCTCTTGCGCGAGTTGCGTCATCGTGCGGTGGTAGCGGGTGATCGAGTCGGTCATGTGTACGGGCAAGCGGATCGTCCGTCCCTGGTCAGCGATCGCCCGCGTGATCGCCTGGCGGATCCACCAGGTCGCATAGGTGCTGAACCGGTACCCGCGCCGCCAGTCGAACTTCTCGACCGCGCGCATGAGCCCGATGTTTCCCTCCTGGATCAGGTCCAAGAGGGAGAGGCCTCGACCAACGTACCGCTTGGCGATACTCACGACGAGTCGCAAGTTCGAGCGGACGAAACGCTGCAACGCCTCGGTATCGCCTTCTTTGATCCGTTTCGCCAGCTCGACCTCCTCCTCCGGAGTCAACAAGGGCGCCTCGGCGATCTCGCGCAGATAGAGCCGCAGCGGATCGCTGGCCAGGGAGGGATCGTTCCGGAAGAGATCTTCCAGCTCCTCGTCACTGAGCAGCGGCTCCGCTTCGACGATTTCACCCTCGACCGGTTCCAGCGCCCGCTCCGCCGCGATCGCCTCACCGGTCTGCGGCATCGCTTCCTCGACAACCTCGCTCTCGACCGCAGCTCGCTGCCGACGCTTCTCGCTCCCTTTGTCTCCGGCCTGACGATTAGAACGCTTCGGACTCATTCCTGCCCCTCCACCCCGTACCCGAACGAACCCATAACTGGGCGCATGATCGAACCCGTCGAACTCGGGCGTGGGAAGTTCTGTTTCCTCCGCATCGACGCCGAGTACCTCGCATCCGCAAACCCGGCGATGCGAGATCGACGTCGCGGGCAAAGCGGCCGCATCGTACGGTCTGAGTATACTCTGGTTCAGCATGACGCGACGGTGAAAGGTCTCGCATGATCCCGACTCGTCTCTTCCTCCAGCGTTTTTTGTGTTACCGTCAACCGGTGGAGGTCGATTTCACCGGCCTGCACCTCGCGTGCCTCTCGGGCGAGAACGGGGCGGGAAAGTCGGCGCTGCTCGATGCGATGACCTGGGCACTCTGGGAGCAAGCTCGCGCCAGCAACCCGCATCTCGTCAGCCTCGGGGAAAGCGAGACGCGAGTCGAATTTTGCTTCTTGCTGGATGGAAGGGAGTACCGCGTCGTCCGCGGTTATACAGCGAGTGGACGAACGCGCTCGCTCCTCGAGCTCCACGTGCGAACCGGTGAGGAGTGGCAGCCAGTCACTACCGGCAGCAAGCAGGCCGTTCAGCGCGAAATCGACCGCTTGCTCGGGATCAGTTACACGACTTTCGTCAACTCGGTCTTTCTCTTGCAGGGCAAAGCCGACGAATTCACGCGCCGGACACCGAGCGAACGCAAGAAGATCCTCGCTGAACTCCTGGAACTCGACCGCTACGAACGATACCGTGAACTCGCCCGGGAGGAAGGGCGTCGCCTGCGCGAGGAACGACTTCGTCTCGAACGCGAACTCGAGATGCTCTCTGCGCGTGCAGCCCGGATCCCGGAATTGCGTTCGCAGCTCGCCTGGCTCGAGCAGAAGGCTCGAATGCAGCACGACGAGCTCGCGCACCAGCGCGAACGAGTTGCCGCCTGGCAGGAACGCGTGCACCGTCTCACCCTCGAAATCGAGCGTTACCATGAACGGCGACGCCGAGCAGAAGCACTCCAGGCCGAGCGGGACGAGCTCGTCGCCGTCCTGGAGCGACTCGCTGCCGATGAACGGGGCCATCGCGAGGTGCTCGCCCGCGAGGACGAAATCCGCGAGCGGGCAGCGGAACGACAGCGACTCCAACAGGAGCTTCAGGAGGTGCTGCGCATCAGCAGCGAGCGTCAACAGCTCAGTGAGCGCATCGGACGGCTCACGGCAGAACACACAGCACGCCAGCAGCAGCTGCTTCTCGAGATCCGCTCGCGCGAGGCGCAACTCCAGCGTGCAGCGAGCGAACTCGCGCACCGGACGGAATGCGAGCTCGAGCTGCAACGACTCCGCACGGAGCTGGCACGGCTCGAACAGCTCCGGACCGAGCACGACAATCTCGAAGCGCAGCTCCAGGCTCTGCGCCAGCGCAGCGCTGATCTGCAGGCGATCCTCGAGACGTACGCAGCCTACCAGGCTCGTCAACGTGAGATCCTCGCCGAAGTCCGCTCGCTGGAGAGTCAACGCGATCAGCTCGGGAAGGAAGCGGGGCAGCGGGCGCAACTCGAACGAGAACGTCAGCAGCTCCAGACAGAACTCGCCCGCCTGTCGACTGTCCGAGACGAGCGAGCCGCTATCGAAAGCGAGCTGACCTCGCTGCGCGCCCAGGACGCCGATCTCACAGCCATCGGCAAGCAACTGCGGGCAAAGATGGCCGAACTCAACGCACAGCTCGAACAGCTCGAGCGACTCGATGCCGTCTGCCCGGTGTGCCTGCGCCCCCTCTCGCCGGAGGAACGAGCGCGTCAGATCGAACATCTTCGTACCGAACTGACGGCCCTGCGCCAAGAGTTCGACACGCGCGGCCGGGAGGTCCGGACGATTCGCGAACGCTGCGCTGCTCTGGAGCGACAGCTCCAGGAGATCGCGCAGCACTTGCAGCAGGAAGGTACGCTTCAAACTCAGCTCGGCCGCATCGACGCTGAACTGGAGCGACTCGACCGGGTGACGCAGCACCTCGCGGCGATCGAGCAGCAGATCCAGCAGCTTCGCGAGGCTGAGCACACCGATACCCAATTGCTCACGCTGGAACGGGATATTCGAACCCTCGAGGATCGGCTCGCCGCTTTCATCCCGCGACCGGCGGGGACGCTCGCCGAACGCTGCGCAGCGTACCGCCAGTCAGTGCTCGAAGTGCAACAGCAGATCGCCGCCCTGCAGCGACGTCGCGACGAATTGAACGCGGAGCTCGCAGCCGAGAGCACCCTGCAGGCGCAGCTCGGCCGGATCTCCGCTGAACTCGACCGGTTGGCGCAGCTCGAGCGCGAACAGGCACGCCTCGTACAGGAACTCCAGCAGCTCCGCGAGGCATACCAGACCGATCCGCAGCTAGCGGCACTCGAGCAGCAAATTCGCGAGCTGGAAGCGCGGCTAGCTACGCTGCCCTATGACGAAGCGTACCACCGCCAGCTCGAGCAGCGCCTGGCAGCCCTCGCGACGGTCGACGAGGAACTCAGGACACTCGAGCAGGCGCGCCTCGCGCTCGGTTTCGTACGGCAGCAGATCGAGCAGGCGGAGCAACGCTGCCGGACAGTCGTCGCTGAGTTGAGCGCCCTGGAGAAGGAGCTCGCTGCGACGCAGCCTCCCGAGGAGGAACTTGCAGCGGCGACGCGCGATCTGGAGCAGGCTCAGGACTGGCTGGCCGAGGCGGAGGCAGCGCTCCACGCGACACAGGCCGAGATCGGAGCGGTCGGACAGCAACTGCGCGATGCGGAACGCGCCGCCGAGGAGGCAAGCGCGGTATCCGAACGTCTCGATCATCTCGCCCGCGAGCAGGCCATTCTGGAAGAACTGGAGCATGCGTTCGGGAAGCACGGAATCCAGACGCTGATCCTCGAGAATGTCCTTCCCGATCTTGCCGAGACCGCCAACGAGATCCTCGATCGCTTACCTGGGAACACGCTCCGCCTCGACTTCGCCACACAACGCGAACGTGCCAGCGGCGACGGAGCGATCGAGACACTCGACATCCTCATCAGCGACGAGTTCGGCCAGCGCCCTTACGAGCTGTACAGCGGCGGTGAAGCCTTCCGCATCAATTTCGCTTTGCGCGTGGCCCTCAGCCTGCTCCTGGCTCAACGGGCTGGCCGTCGACTCGAGACGCTGGTAATCGACGAAGGATTCGGCACACAGGATACCAAGGGGCGGGAAGGACTCATGCAGGCGCTGCAGGCCGTGCGCGACCGTTTCGCGCTCATTCTCGTGATCACGCACTTGGAAGAGCTGAAAGAGCAGTTCCCGCAACGGATCGAAGTCATCAAGACACCGAGCGGTTCGCACATTTCGGTTATCACCTGAGCGATCCATCGTCATCTATACTTCACCGCATCGAGAGCAGGCGTCCCGGTCGTGCACGCGAAACGTGATGGATCGTCCGATGCGCGTCTTACCACGAACTCGTCCAGTCCTCCTGCCCTTGCTCGCCTGGGTACTCGGCCTTGCCCTGCTGATCCAGAACACGGCAGCCATTGGCGAGCGCGTCTACCTGCTCGAAGTCGATGGGCCGATCACGCCGGTCATGGCCGATTACGTTGCCCGGGGTATCGATGAGGCAGCTCGGAATGGGGCAGAAGCCGTCGTGATCCGCCTGGACACACCGGGCGGCCTCAGTTCCGCAATGGACGATATCGTTCAGGACATCTTGCAGAGTCCGGTTCCGGTCATCGTCTACGTCGCACCGGAAGGCGCGCGAGCAGCCTCAGCAGGCGTGTTCATCACCTATGCTGCGCACATCGCTGCCATGGCACCGGCCACGAACATCGGCTCGGCGAGTCCGGTCCTGATCGGTCAGGATGGTCAGCCCACCGAGACCGACGACACGATGCAGCGCAAGGTGGTCAACGACGCGGTAGCCAAGATTCGGAGCCTGGCCGAGCGGCACGGACGGAACGCTGACTGGGCCGAGCAGGCTGTCCGGGAAGCGGTGAACATTACCGCTGAGCAGGCGGCAGCGCTCGGTGTCGTCGACCTGGTCGCTCCCTCGCTCGACGCGTTGCTCGACGCCGTCGATGGGCGGACGGTCACCACGAGTGCGGGCGAAGTGACGCTCCGCACCCGTGACGCCGAAGTCGTCCCGGTCGACATGACCGTTCTGGAGCGTTTCTTCCAGATACTCAGCGACCCGAACATCGCCTACATCTTGTTGAGCCTGGGCATGCTCGGTCTCTTCTTCGAGCTCGCCAACCCGGGCAGTATCCTGCCGGGCGTTCTGGGAGGAATCCTCCTGCTTCTGGGACTCTATGCGCTCGGTACCCTTGACGTGAACTGGACCGGCGTGTTGCTCATGGCCTTCGCATTTCTTCTCTTCCTCATCGACCTGTATGTACCGACGCATGGTGTCTTGACGCTCGGCGGCATCGTCTCCTTCGCGCTCGGGTCGCTCTTGCTCTTGCAATCACCAGCCAGTCCAGCGTTCCAGCTCTCCCGCGCAGTGATCATCGCCGTCACCGGAACGGTCGCTGCCGTGTTCCTCGTCCTCGTCTACCTGGTGGCCCGTGCCCATGCCCGGCGGCCAGCGACCGGTAAGGAAGCACTCATCGGCGCCCGCGCGATCGTCCGGCGCGCGCTCGAGCCCGAAGGCATGGTCTTCGTGGAGGGCGAACTCTGGCGAGCCCGCAGTCTGTCCGGTCCGATCCCAGCTGGGCAAACCGTTCGCGTGGTCGGCCTCGAAGGACTCGTCCTGCTCGTCGAGCCACTTACCGAAGAGACAGCAGCAGAAGCGCAGCGAGCCACGGCACCCTCCTCGCGTCGCTGGAGGCCTCTGGCAACCCTCTTTCGGCGGACGTGAAACCGGGTGGTGAATCGAGGAGAGGAGCGAAGCGATGAGCTTGACGACGTTGATCACCGGTGCGGTCGTTGTCGTCCTCGTGTTGATGCTCCTGAGCTCGACGATCAAAGTCGTGCAGGAGTACGAACGGGGTGTGGTCTTCCGGCTCGGACGGTTGGTCGGTCCACGTGGCCCGGGCCTGATCCTGCTCATTCCGATCATCGAGCGCATGGTGAAGGTCGACCTCCGCGTCGTGACGATGGATATCCCGGTCCAGGAGGTCATCACGCGGGATAACGTGACGGTGCGGGTGAACGCAGTAGCCTACTTCCGCGTCGTCGATCCCAATGCGGCAGTCGTCAATGTGGCGGATTTCATCCGTGCCACATCGCAGATTTCGCAGACGACCCTGCGGAGTGTCCTCGGCCAGGTCGAGCTGGACGAACTGCTGGCGGAGCGCGAGAAGATCAACCAGAAGCTGCAAGAGATCATCGACGAGCAAACGGAACCCTGGGGCGTCAAGGTCAGCATCGTCGAGATCAAGGACGTCGAACTCCCCGAGTCGATGCAGCGGGCAATGGCGCGGCAGGCCGAAGCCGAACGCGAAAAGCGCGCCAAGATCATTCACGCAGAAGGCGAACTCGCAGCCGCGGGGCAGCTCGCCGAGGCTGCACGGACGCTCTTGAGCGTACCGGGAGCACTCCAGCTGCGCTTCCTCCAGACCCTGACCGAGATCGCAACCGAGCGGAACAGCACGATCATCTTCCCGGTCCCGATCGACCTGCTCACGCCCTTCCTCGAGGATCGGCGAGCACGGATGTCTCCGGTCGCTCAGCCGGGAGCCGACGACTGACCGTCAGCGGTCCTACCAGCCGAGTTGGTATCGCAACTCGATCGGGCCAGTCGGTACTGCAACGGCTGGCCCACGTTGGTTCCCGAAGAGCATGGAGGCAGTCGTTCCGCTCAACGCTTCCCACAGACTCGGTGGGGCACTGTAGACACGAACAGGTGGTTCGCCGCCCAAGCCAGCGAGTTGGCCAGCCACCGCCAGCGCATCACGGTAGCCACCCAGCTCGTCGACCAGCCCGAGCTGGACTGCCTGGCGCCCGGTATAGATGCGTCCGTCAGCGAGCGCTCGCACCCGCTCCACCGGGAGATGGCGTCCGTCCGCAACGACCTGCACGAACTCCTCATACGCTTCCTGAATGATGCGATCCAATAGCGCTCGCTCTTCAGGCGTCATCGGCCGATCGCTCGAGAGCATGTCCTTGTATTCGCCACTCTTGACGACCTGATACCGGATCCCCACCTTCTCGTACAGACCGGAAAGATCCGGAACGACAGCGATCACACCGATACTCCCGGTAATCGTGTCGGGCATCGCCACGATACGATCCGCTGGTGCGCTGATGTAATAGCCCCCCGACGCCGCCGTGTCCTCGAAGAAGGCAACGACCGGCTTCCCTGCCTCCTGCACCCGCCGGACAGCGGCCCAGATCTCGCGGGCGGCGTTCACCCCACCACCGGGACTATCGACCCGCAGCAAGACGACCTTGGCCTTCGGATTCTCCCTGGCTCGGTCGAGCTGCTCGACGATCCGCTCGGCACTCGCCGCCTCGCCGGTCAGCAGCCCCCCGCTGCCACGCAGGACGATCGTGCCACGCACGCGGATCTCGGCCACATGCGGCTGCTCGGTCCAACGCTCCGCACCACCCGCTACGAGCCAGGCGAAACCCACTGTCGTGAGGACACAACTCGCGACCAGAAAGAGCGACAAACCCACGATCCACCACAGGCGTCGTCTACGCCGCTCCACGAGGTACGCGTCCTTTCCGCTTCAATCAGCGTTTCCCTCGCCAGCGCCGATCAGCCCGCGCAGACGCTGGCGCTGGATGATCGACACGACTTCCTTGGCGATCTCCTCGATCGATTTTCCGGTGATGTTGACGAGCGGCCAGGGATAGCCACTGCGCGCGACACGACGGAAATAGATCAGCTCCTGAGCGATCTTCTCCGGATCGGCATATTCGCCGGGCAAGGTACCGCCCAATGCCTGGAGGCGGTTCTGGCGGATACGGACGAGCTCGTCCTTGTCGATGGTGAGTCCGACAATCTTGCGCTGATCGATCTGTCGCAACTGCGGCGGTGGTGGAACGTTCAGAATGATCGGCACATTGGCCACTTTCCAGCCCGACATCGACAGATAAACCGACAGCGGTGTCTTCGACGTGCGCGACACACCGACCAGCACGATATCCGCTTCGCCGAGCGTCTCCAGCCCCTGGCCATCGTCGTGCCGCACGGTGTACTGGATCGCCTCGATCCGCTGGAAATACTCGGGCCCCACGCCACGGGCTGCTCCTGGCCGAAGCAGCGGCTCCACCCCGACCTTCTGCGAGATCTGCCCCAGGAGTGGCCCGAGCAAGTCCACGTGATCGATGAGCCGCGCGTGGCACTCCCGCACCAAAAGCCGGCGAATCTCCACGATCACAACGGTATGGACGATGATCCCGTTGGTCCGCTCCGCCTCTTCCACGACCTCCTTCACCTGATCGACTGTCCGCACGCCTGGGAAGCGGCGAACCTCGAAATCGACGTGCGGGAACTGCGCCATCGCTGCGTCCAGAACAGCTTGAGCGGTCGTGCCCACACCATCGGATACCAGAAAGACGGTGCAACGAGGCCGTGGCGCTTCTCCCATCGCTCGTCTCCCCGCAGGCCGCGCTCGCCTCTCACCGAGCATACTCGACTGGTAGAATCGCGCGCGACGAGAGGGCTGCCGGATCCGAGAGGCACACGAGAGCGATGAGCACACCGGCACTGTCACGCGTCGCGAGAGCGTCCGTCGGACTCAGCCAGCGACTCGCTCGGCCGACCGTCGAACAGCTCGCCTACGCCGTCATCGCGCTCCTCTCCTTCGTGACCCGCTTCTGGGATCTCGGTTCGCGTGCGCTTCACCACGACGAATCCCTGCATACCTACTTTTCCTGGGTTTACGAGCAGGGCAATGGCTATACCCATCATCCGATGATGCACGGCCCGGCCCTGTTCCATCTCGACGCACTCGCCTACCTCCTGCTGGGCAGCAGCGACTGGGCCTCGCGCGTACCAGCCGCGCTCTTCGGCGTCGCGCTCGTTCTGCTTCCAGTGCTTTTGCGTGGCGAACGCTTCCTGGGTCGCTGGGGCGCACTCGCGGCCAGCGCCTTCCTGTTGTTCTCGCCCTCGGTGCTCTACTTCAGCCGCTTCATTCGCCACGACATCTTCGCGGTCGTGGCGACCACGCTGCTTTTCATCTGCTTCTTGCGCTACGTGGAACGGCCGGAACGACGCTGGCTCGTGCTCTTCCTGGTCACCGGAGCGTTCATGCTCACGACGCACGAGGTGACGTTCGTCTCTGTCTTCATCCTCGTCACCTTCGTCGCGCTGGCGTTCGCGGCACGCGTCGCGCCGGTCTTGCTCGCGACCAGCGGCGTCGCTCTCGCCATCTTCGGTCTCCTCCTCGTCTTCTTCGAACGGCTCGGCGTCCCTGGCTTACCCTCGATACCCTGGGAGAACCCCACGAGCGAGGCGATCGTTGCCTTCGCGATCCGTCTCCTGACCCATCCCATCACGCTCGCGGCGATCGGAATCGGTCTCCTCTGGCTGCTGTGGAGCTGGCACCTGTTGGCTCGCTCGAAACCAGCCGGTCAGTCCTGGACTGCCTGGCTCCGCCAGGCTTCGCCCCCAGGGTCGGTAGCACGCGCACTGGGGCACGCGTTGAGCGACCGCGTCGGCCTCGCCTGGGGCACGAGCATCGGCCTCGCCCTCTTCGTCACGCTCTACACGAGTCTCTTCACGAATCTCGGAGGCCTCGCGAGTGGCACGTTCGGCGCGCTCGGCTACTGGCTCGGCCAGCACGGCGTCCAGCGCGGTGAACAGCCCTGGTTCTACTATCTCGTCATGATGCCGCAATACGAGCCAGTGGCGGTACTCGCCTTCCCGATCGGTGCCGCAGTCACTCTTTGGGGCGGCGTCCGCACCGTGCTCCGCGGTGTGCCGTTTCCCCGGCGCTGGCAGACCACGGCCTTCCTGGCTTACTGGAGCACTGTCATGCTCGCCGTCCTTTCCTGGGCTGGCGAGAAGATGCCCTGGCTGATCATCCACATCAGTGTGCCGATGTGTCTCCTCGCCGGGCTGCTCAGCGGCCTGGTGCTCGAGCGCCTGGAGCACGAGTGGCGTGCCTGGCGCCCGACACAACGGCGCATCGCGCTGACGCTCGGGTCGCTCGTCGTCCTCTTGCTCGCCCAGTGGTATCTGGCTATGACCTGGCTCACCGCCGGCCCCTACGACACGACCGCGGGCGTCACAGTGCGCACCATCCGGGCAGACAGTGCCGCGTGGCTGCGCTTCGCCTGGATCCCCGTCCTGATCGCTTTCATCCTGCTCCTGGCCACGACAGTCGATCGCGGCTGGCGGCCGTACGCCCGGACTCTCGCCCTCGCCTGGCTGTCGGCCCTGCTCCTCTTCCAGGTGCACGCCGGCTGGCGCCTCACCTACCGCGAAGGCGACGTCCCACGTGACATGCTGATCTACGTGCAGACCTCGCCCCACGTCGTGCAACTGACTCGCGACCTGGAGCGGCTGTCGCTCGAGCTGACCGGTGGCCTGGGCTTGGAGATCTGGTACGACTCCGGTACGCAATGGCCGATGAACTGGTATCTCCGCGAGTTCCCGAACCGTCGCTACTTCGGGACGACGATTTCCGCACTGCCCGACCATCCTCCCCCCGTTATCCTGTACTCGCTCGAGTTCCTTCGGCCGGAGACCGATACGCTCCTGCGTGGCAGCTACACGGCATTCGACTACCCGATGCGCTGGTGGTACCCGGAGGAGACGACCTATCGGGCGTTCGCCATCGCGCCGGAACTCAAGACGCCGTCTCGGCAGAACCTCCAGACCAACCAACCACCACCGTATTCGTTCGCTGACGTCCTGCGCAGCATCTGGCGGAGCATCGCGAGCGCCCGTGAACCCGATCAGCAAGCGAAGCTCTTTCGGCTGGTCGCCCTGCGCGAACTGCCTTCGCCGATCGGCTCGTACCGTTTCCGGGTGTACGTGCGGAACGACTTGGTTCCGGCGTTCCGAGAGGCACGGATCGATCAACCGCGTCTCGATGCCGTTCTCGCGGCACCGCCTGTTCCGACCGAAGGGGAGCGAACCGGATGAACGCTGCTGACGTCTCGCCGACACGCGACGCGACGAGTCTGCTCGATCGCCAGATCCCGCTCGGGAGCTGGCTGCTGACCGCTGCGCCGTGGCTCGGACTCTCGCTCGTCATGCTGGGCACACGCCTCTACGGCCTCCGCACCTATCCGCTCGACCCGCACGAGGCGAGCCTGGCTGCCAACGCGGTCGCTGTCGTATCTGGTGGTGATCTCTCAGCAACGGATTGGGCACAGCCGGTGCCGACACTGCTGGCTGCGCTGTCGTTCTTTCTCTTCGGCCCCGGTGATGGCGCAGCCCGCCTCCCGAGCATCCTGGCCAGCCTCGCGCTCGTTCCGGCGCTCGCCCTGCTCGCTCGGACTCTCGGGCGGGATACCGCGTTGGCAGCGGCTGTCCTCCTGACGCTGTCACCGACCGTTGCACTCGCCGGTACGCGTCTCGACGGGGCGATCGCACTCGCGCTCCTCGCCTCGCTCGCAGCAGCCGCGCTCGTGCGCGAGCCGAGCGTCTCCGGAGCGGTTCTGCTCGGTGCGCTGCTGGCTGCGCTGCCGCTCAGCGATCCCCTCGGCTGGATCGTTGCGCCGGCCATGCTCGTCCTCGCGCTCGTTCGTTTTCGCGGGAACGGGAGGAGCCTCGCCCTTCTCGGTACGAGCGCTCTGGTGACGCTCGCTCTGGTGAGCACGGTGCTCTTCACGCGACCGTCCGGCCTCGCGACGTTCCTCGGCGCGAGCTGGTCGGCTTTCTGGCACGACCACCTGGCCGCGCTCGGTCACCGCTGGACGTTTCCAGCGATCGTACTCGCGACCGACGAGGTACCGAACCTGATCGCTGCCGTCACCGGTGCGGTCGTGCTCGTGCGAGAGCGGCATGTCCGCTGGCCGATCGGGCTGGGCCTTCTCGTTCTGCTGCTGGTCATGCTCTTCGGGAACGGCACGCGTACGGCGCTCGTGCTGGTCGCGGTCGCGACCGGAGTGCTGGGGGCCTACGGGTTGTCCGCCGTGATGGCACACATTCGCTGGTCGGCCCTGCTCGACCGCTGGAACGCCGCGGTGCTGGGGATGCTCGCGCTCGTCGTTTTCATCGGTCTCAGCCTGCTCGGACGCCTGCTCGACGGGCCGAACGACAGTCTCCTCGCCTGGTCGACCGGTCTCGTCAGTCTGCTGCTCCTCTTCGCTGTCGCCTTCTGGGTACTCCGAACGCTCTGGCCACGCGCGAGCGCAGCCTGGACGACACCGGTCGTGCTGGTCAGCCTGGCGCTGTTCGCGCTCGCTGTACGCAATACGATGCTAGTCAACGCAACGACCAGCTACCGCCCTGGCACGATTCTGCATGCTGGGGATGCCTCGCCCGGGCTCGTCAAGGTCGTGGAGCGCATCCGGCGGGCGAGTACCGACCTCACCATGTTCCAGTTCGATCCCCGCGATCCGACCGGCGGGCATGGCCTCGTCATCGTGGCCGACCGAGCGGTCGCCCAACCGTTCGCCTGGTACCTGCGTGACTTTCCGAACATGACCATCGTCGAGTCCGGTGGACTCGCCAGTGCTGTGCCGGCCGCGCAGGTCGTCATCGCTGCGCCGAACGACCAGGCTGCGGTTGCCGCACTGCGCCCCGATCTCATCTGGCAACCCGTGCCGTACCGGCTCGCGGCACCTGCCTCGCTGGCGCGGCCGGACTGGCCCCGCCTGGCCGTCGGCCTCGTCGATCCGCGCGCCTGGCGAGAATACGTTTCTTTTCTCCTTTACCGGCGGGTCAGCATGCCGACACAACCGGAGTCAGTTCTCGTAGGATTGGCACCGGATGTGGCCGCACTCGCTGGCTATCCAGCGGTGCCGTGAGGGTCGGATGGCACGGATTCTCGTCGTCGAGGATGACGTCCGAATCGCAAAACTTCTCGAGCTCTACCTGCGGCGTGATGGTCATACGGTCGTGACCGTCACCGATGGGACGGACGCGCTGGCTGTCTTCGAACGCGAACGACCGGATCTTGTGATCCTCGACCTCCTGCTCCCAGGAACGCACGGACGTGACATCTGCCGGGCAATCCGCACACGCCACGCGACGCCGATCCTGATGCTGACCGCGCTGGACGACGAGCGCGATATCGTCGAGGGGCTCGACCTCGGTGCCGACGACTACGTGACGAAGCCGTTCAAGCCGAACGAACTGCTGGCGCGCGTGCGTGCGTTGTTGCGCCGCGCCAGTGGGCCGCCAGTGCGCGAACTCGTTATCGGCGACCTGCGGATCGATCGCGAGAGCCGGCAGGCGTTCGTCGGCCAGCAGCTGCTCGCGCTTCGGCCGCGGGAGTTCGACCTTCTCGTCGTGCTGGCCGTCCACGCAGGCCGGGTGCTGCCACGCCAGCGGCTCTTCCACCTCGTGTGGGGAGACGAATATCTCGGCGAGGATTCCCGCACGCTCGACGTACACATCAACCGGCTCCGGCACAAGCTGGAAGGCAGCCGCGTGCGGATCGAGAGTGTCCGCGGCGTCGGCTACCGACTCACACTCAGCGAACTCTGAGCGTTGTGTTACGTTCCGTTTACGAACGTCGGTCACACTCGTTGATGGCAGGCGGGGTGGAAACCGCCCCGGTTGCCGGACAAGGTGAGCCGTGATCAGGAGCCTGCGTGCCAGGTTGTTCGCTAGTTTCGTCGTGGTGGTGCTCCTCATGGTGACCACGACAGCCATCGTCGCCATTTGGCCGATCGTCCACGCGCAACGGGTTCTCCAGCAGCGCCAGCTGGAGGAACTGACCGCGCAACTGGCTGTCGGCGTGGACACGGTGTACCGTCGTCCGGGACTGCGGCCGCTCCTGGACGAGGAGCTTCTCCACGAGCTCGGCGAGCGAACCGGCACCCGTATCCTGATCGTGGACGCACGCGGGGCGCTCCTCGCTGATTCGGGCGAGGAGCCGCTGCCGGAACCAGCGCGCCGGCTGCTCGTGCACTTCCTCGCCCCGAACGACGGCGAGCCGGCACGGAGGCGTGGCGGCAGAGAGGCTGCCCGGTTCGTCGGCACGATCGCTGGGTACTCGGTGGCGACGGCACCGCTCGCCAGCGCGCCCGATGCGACGCTGGTCGTGCTGGCTCCGGCACCGACGCGGGCGCTGGTACGTGCCCTGTTGCCAGGCCTGGGAATCGCGGTGCTGGCCGGCCTGAGCGTCTCGCTCCTCGCGACCTGGTTCCTGTCCCGCTCGATCGCACGGCCGATCGCCGACCTCGCCCAAGTCGCCGATGCGATCGCTGCTGGCGATCTGAGCCGGGAAGCGCGGGGCGAAGGGCCGGAGGAAGTTTCGCGGCTCGTGCGCAGTTTCAACACGATGGTGGGGAACCTCCGGCGGCTCCTCGAGAGCCAGCGGGCACTCCTCACCAACGTCGCCCACGAGCTGCGGACACCCCTCACGGTCATACAGGGGTACGCCCAGGCCGTGCGTGAAGGACTGGTCGAGGAGCCAGAACAGCGTGACGAAGCGCTCCGGCTCATCGCCGAGGAGAGCGAGCGCGCGGCACGCCTGCTCACGCAGCTCCTCCAGCTGACACGCCTCGAGTCCGGCCAGGCAGCACTCGAGCGCCAGCCGGTCGTGCTGGCCACGCTCGTCGAGCGGGTCATCGCCCGTCACCGGCTGGAGATCCAGCAGCACGGGATCGCGCTGCGTCTCGAGGTTCCGGGTACCCTGGCCGCGGCAGGGGATCCCGACCTCCTCGAGCAGGCAGTCGAGAACCTGGTGCAGAACGCGCTGGTGCACGGTGGTCAGGGCATCGCACTCACGATCGCGGTGCGCCCGCTCGGCGGCGAGCCGCCCCGCGTCCAGCTCACCGTCCGGGATACCGGGCCCGGCATCCCACCCGACGTCCTGCCGCACGTCTTCGATCGGTTCTACCGGGGCACGAGCGAGGGACGGAACGGCTTCGGCCTCGGCCTGGCGATCGTGCGGCAGATCGTGCAGTTGCACGGCGGAACGATCGAGATCGCCAGCCAGCCTGGTCACGGCACGACCGTCACGCTCGTGCTTCCTGCCTACACCGATCGCGAAGGACACGCGGAAGGAGCGTGAACGATGCTGCGACGGATGTTCACTGTGCGACGTGCTCTGGCTGTGGCGCTCGCAGTGGCAGCGATGGCGGGTCTGCTGCTCACCGCTGGCTTGGTCGCCGCCCAAACAGCCACACCGACTCCCTCGTCTGGGAGTACGACCACGCCCTGCAGCGCCATCGGTACGAAGCAGGGTGGCCCGCTCAGCGACCTGCTCACGGCGCTGGTCAATGAGGGGATCATCAGCCAGGATCAGGCCGATCGCATCCAGCAGTACCTCACCACGCAGGCGCAGGCGCGCTGCTACCAGGCGCACATCCTGCCGGCCGCTGACATCCTGAGCACCACCGCCAACAAGCTCGGCCTGACCACGAGTCAGCTCGTGCAGGAGCTGCGGCAGGGAAAGAGCCTGGCGCAGGTCGCGAGCGAGCACAACGTCTCGCGCGATGACCTCAAGAGCGCGCTGCTCCAGACTGCCCAGACCAACGCCAATGCCCTGGTCCAGCAAGGTGTCCTGACGCAGGATGCTGCGAACCAGGCACTCCAGGCCATCGAGGCCAATCTGGACACGATCCTGGACCAGACGGGTCTCCGGGGCTTCAAGGGCGGTTTCGGTTGGGGCCACGGTTGGCACAAGGGCTTCTTCGGGCGCGGCTTGGACGACGACCAGAACGGGCAACAGGAGCAGCAGGAGTCGGGTCAGAGCGGCTGGCGCATCGCGCCGGGGCTGCGCGTCTTCAGCCAGTAGTGCAGTCGTCGAGCCTCCTCACTCCGCCACGAGGGGGAGGGTTTCCCCTCCCCCTCGACGTATGCCGTAGTTCGCCCCCACGTGGGTGGACCGACTCCGGTGCGGTGAGTCTGGAGTGCCCTACTCGGCGGTTCTGTGCTGTCGGCACACCTCGCATCGTCACACAACTTTGACGCTGATCCGGCGGCTTGTTACGATCAGCCTGTCCTGGACCACCCGGCGCCGGCAGAGCCGGGGGCGACACCGAGGGGGAGCACGATGTACCTGGAGCGGATCGACAGTCCGCAGGACCTGAAGCGTTTGACGCTACCGGAACTGGAGAAGTTGGCCGAGGAGATTCGCGAGGCGATCATCGAAGTCGTTCTGGGCAAGACCGGAGGGCACTTCTCACCGAACCTGGGCACGGTCGAGCTGACCCTGGCGCTCCATTACGTCTTCGATTCACCGCACGACAAGATCGTCTGGGACGTCGGCCACCAGGCGTATCCCCATAAGCTGGTCACCGGTCGTCGCGACCGCTTCCACACGATACGCCAGGAAGGCGGTCTGAGCGGCTTCTTGCAGCGCGAGGAGAGTCCGCACGATCAGTTCGGCGCTGGCCATGCCTCGACCTCGATTTCAGCCGCGCTCGGTATGGCCGTCGCCGGCAAGATACGTGGCGAGCGGTACCACACAGTCGCTGTCATCGGTGACGGGGCACTCACCGGCGGCATGGCCTACGAAGCGCTCAACCATGCCGGAGCGCTCCAGGTACCGCTCATCGTCGTCCTCAACGACAACGAAATGTCGATCGCACCCAATGTCGGCGCCTTGGCCAAGTATCTGACACGCATCAGGACGGATGCGCGCTATCGGCACGCCAAGGCCGAGGTCGAGCGGCTCCTACGCCGGCTGCCGCAGGGTGAGCGGCTGGTCGAACTCTCCCATCGCTTCCTCGACGGGCTCAAGGAAGTCGTCTACCGGACGATGATCTGGGAGGAACTCGGGTTCACCTACATCGGCCCGATCGACGGGCACAATCTCCGTGAACTCATTGAGACCTTCCAGCTGGTCAAGACGATACCCGGGCCAGTCTTCGTCCATGTCCTCACCGTCAAAGGCAAGGGTTATCGACCGGCCGAAGACGATCCTTTCAAGCACCATAGCGCAGCGGTCAAAGTTCCGGGTGCACCGCCGAGCCCACCGCGCTACCAGGACGTCTTCGGCGAGACGCTGGTCCAACTCGCCGCCAAGGACCCGCGGATCGTCGCCATCACGGCAGCCATGCCCGACGGCACCGGCCTCCTTCCCTTCGCGGCAGCGTATCCGGACCGCTTCTTCGACGTCGGCATCGCTGAGCAACATGCCGTAACCTTCGCTGCCGGGCTGGCAACACAGGGCTTGCGACCGGTCTGCGCGATCTATTCGACGTTTCTCCAGCGTGCCTACGACCAGGTGATCCACGACGTGTGTATCCAAAAGCTGCCGGTCGTCTTCGCCATGGACCGGGCCGGGCTGGTCGGCGAGGATGGCCGCACACACCATGGCGTCTTCGACGTCGCCTATCTCCGCTGCATTCCGCATATGGTTCTCATGGCGCCGAAGGACGAAGACGAGTTGCGGCACATGCTGGCAACCGCGATCGCCTATGAGGACGGCCCGATCGCGCTGCGCTACCCGCGTGGCAGCGGAGTTGGCGTTCCGCTCCTCGGTGAGCCACGTATCCTGCCGATCGGTCGCGGCGAGCTCCTCCGCGAGGGGCCGGACGTGGCGATCGTAGCACTGGGCGCGACCGTCCTCCCAGCCGAACGTGCCGCCGACATCTTGGCCGAGCACGGGATCCGAGCCACCGTCATCAACGCACGTTTCGTGAAGCCGCTCGACCGCTCGCTCATCCTCGATGCTGCGCGCGAGTGCGGTTGCGTGGTCACGGTGGAAGAGGCCCAGCTCGCTGGCGGTTTCGGCAGCGCTGTGCTGGAGGCGCTCAACGATGCCGAGCTCCGCGTGGCAGTGCTCAGGATCGGCCTGCCGGATCGCTTCTTCGACCATGCGTCACAAGCGTCGCTCCGGCGACAGGCCGGTATCGATGCTGAATCGATCGCGCAGCGAACCCTGGCCTTCCTGACCGCACAGGGACGCGTCACGAGCCCGGCGACGGAGCGGTGAGTCACTCGGCGGTCGAACTCCAGCTGGTTCCTGAGGTCGCGGCGAAACTGGGCACGCCGCTCACACCCGAGCAGGAGCAGGCGTTCCGTCGCTATGCGGAACTCCTGCTCGAATGGAACCGGCGGATCAACCTGACCGGGCTCGACGACTGGCCGGCGATCGAGCGCCGGCTCCTCGCCGAATCGCTGCTCCTGTTGCCGTGGGTCGACCAGGCGTGCACGGGCACTGTACCATGTCGCCTCATCGACGTCGGCAGCGGAGCGGGCATTCCGGGCATCCCGCTCGCGATCGCCCGTCCCACCCTGCACGTCACGCTGCTCGATGCGACGGCCAAGAAGGTTCGCTTCCTGGAAGCGGTCGTCCGGGAGCTCGGCCTACGCCACGCGATACCGATCCACGAACGAGCCGAGTTGCTGGCCCACCACCCGGAACACCGCGGGCAGTACGATGTGGTCACGGCACGTGCGCTGGCGCACCTGGCGACCGCGCTCGAACTGACGCTCCCGTTTCTGCACCCCGGCGGGCTGGCCCTCTTCCCGAAGGGGAAGGAGATCGACCACGAACTGGCCGAGAGCGAGCGCGCGTTGACGCTGCTCGGGGGCGAGCTGGTCGCTGTCGAACCATTGCCGCTCGCAGAGCGCATCGGCGAACCGGGCACCATCGTCGTCGTGCGACTCGTCTGGCCGGTTCCCGACCGGTACCCACGACGACCAGGCATCCCGGGCAAGCGCCCGCTCCGTTGAAGAGAACGAAGGAGTGCCCGATGAGCAGGCAGCGAGAGCGCATCATCATCGTGGGAGGCGATGCCGCCGGTATGAGCGCTGCCTCGCAGGTCCGGCGTCTGCGGCCCGACGCCGAGGTGGTCGCTTTCGAACGGACAACACACACCTCGTACGCTCTCTGCGGACTCCCCTATCTCGTCGCTGGACTGGTCGATGACCCCAGTAAACTGGTCGCCCGCACACCGGACGCGCACCGCCGGGTCGGCATCGACCTGCGGCTGCGGAGCGAAGTCATCGGGATCGACCTGGATCGTCGCGAAGTGATCGTCTGGGACACCGAAGCCCAACGCGAGTACCGCGAACCGTTCGACCGCCTGGTACTGGCCACGGGCGCGCGACCTCGCACGCTCGCGGTTCCCGGGCGCGAAGCAGCCGGTATCTTCACGCTTCACTCTCTCGATGACGCGCTCGCGCTGGCTGCCTGGCTCCAGAACGAGCGCCCGCGGCAGGCGGTCGTCGTCGGTGCGGGGTACGTCGGCATCGAGGTCGCAGAAGCCTTCGTCACGCGCGGGCTTCCCACGACCGTCCTGGAGGCGGCACCCCAGGTGCTCACGCTGCTCGATCCGGACATGGCCGAGCTGGTCGAACGCGCCATGCGCGACGCGGGCATCGACCTCCGCACCAGCACCCCGGTCGAAGGTTTTCAGACCCGAGGAGGCCGGGTCGTCGCCGTCGACACGCCGCACGGGAGCGTCCCGGCTGACGTCGTGGTCATCGGCATCGGCGTCGAACCGAACAGCGAGCTGGCTGGCCAGGCTGGCATCGAACTGGGCGATCGCAACGCGATCCACGTCGACGAGCGCTGTCGCACCTCGGCACCCGGTGTCTGGGCAGCCGGCGACTGCGCCGACGCCTACCATCGCCTTCTCGGGCGCTCTGTCTACTTCCCGCTCGGCACGACAGCCAACAAGCAAGGTCGGATCTGCGGCCTCGACCTCGCCGGGCGGCCGGCGCGCTTCCCCGGCATCGTCGGCACAGCGATCACGCGCTTCGGCGAGACCGAGATCGCCCGCACCGGGCTCAGCGAGCGCGAGGCACGTGCGGCGGGATTCGAGGTTGCCGTCGGGAGCGTTCGCTCCACCACACGTTCGGGATACTTCCCCGGTGCGACCTGGATGACCGTCAAGATCGTCGCCGACGCCGGTTCGGGCAAACTCCTCGGTGCCCAGATCGTGGGTGGAGCGGGCGCGGGAAAGCGGATCGACACGGTGGCGACTGCCCTGACCGCCGGTATGACGCTGGAGGAGTTCATCTATCTCGATCTCGCCTACGCGCCACCATTTTCACCCGTCTGGGACCCGGTCGTCGTCGCAGCGCGCAAGCTAGCACGCGAGGTGTGACATGTCGCACGGAACGGCCGCGCCGTCGTCCTGGCCTGGCGTGCGGCTGCTCCGGCACATCGCCATCCCCGCCCGGGACGGCACCACCCTCCGCGCCGATGTGTACCTGCCCGATCGTGACGACGGCCCGTGGCCGACCGTCGTCGAGTATCTCCCCTACCGGAAGGATGACCTGACGGCTCCTCGCTGGAACGTTCCTGTCGCGCTGGCACAGCACGGCATCGCAGCCGTGCGACTCGACGTACGTGGCACCGGATCCTCGGAAGGCCTGGCCACCGATGAGTACAGCGAGGCAGAAATCGCCGATGGTATCGATGCACTCCATTGGCTCACAGGGCAACCGTGGTGCAACGGTCGGATCGGCCTGTGGGGCACCTCCTACGGTGCGTTCAATGCACTCCAGATCGCGATGCGACGTCCGACACCGCTCGCAGCGGTCATCGCCCATGCCGGCAGCGACGACCGCTACGTGACCGATGTGCATTACTGGGGCGGCTGTCTCCAAGCACTCGAACTCTTGAGTTATCCCCTCTGGATGATCGCGATGAACGCGCTGCCGCCGGACCCGGAGACTCCCGGGCTCGACTGGGCGCGTGCCTGGCGGCAGCGCCTCCAGGGAGAAGAGCCATGGCTCTTCCGATGGCTGCGCCATCAACGCCGCGATACCTACTGGCTCCGTGGCTCGCTCGCAGCCGACTACGACGCGATCGCCTGCCCGGTCTTCGTTATCAACGCCTGGCACGACGGGTACACCGACGCTGCGTGGCGCGTGCTTGAACGCCTTTCCGTTCCGCGCCGCGGGCTGATCGGCCCCTGGACGCACCAGCGACCCGACGCGAGCCCGGTGGGTCCGCGCATCGACTTCCTGCACGAACTCGTCACCTGGTGGCAGCGTTGGCTCACCCTCGAACCGACCGACGATGCGCCCCTGGTCCGTTTCTTCCTGCAGGATGCCTACCGTCCCGACCGCTTCCCGATCAGCATTCCGGGGCAGTGGCTCGCGACGGATCACTGGCCTCCACCCGGTATCCGAGTGCACACGTGGTACGGGACCAGTAGCCGCACGCTCGCTCCGGCAGCCCAGCCAGAGACAGCAGAATTCACGTTCGGCAACGATGTCCGCGTCGGGTTGGCGAGTCCCACCTGGTGCCCGACCGAGCCCCCTGATTCGCTGGCTGACGACCAACGAGTCGACGACCTCTACGCGCTCGTGTTCGACTCCGAGCCGTTGACCGAGCCGCTCACCATCCTCGGTTCACCGACTCTCCGTGCGGTCACGACCGCGCTGGCTCCCGTCGCGTTCCTCTGTGTCCGGCTGAGTCACCTGTGGCCGGACGGCGCGGCCACACTCATCACCCGCGGCGTCCTCAACCTCACACGGCGTTTCGGCCTCGATCGCTGCGATCGGCTGGTACCAGGCGAGTGGGTGACAGTCGAAGTACCGCTGAAGGCATGCGCCTACCGCGTCCCGGCCGGACATCGGCTCCGCCTCTCTCTGAGCGGGGCTGACTTTCCGACGGTGTGGCCAGCCCCGCACCGTACCGAGCAGCGAGTACGCGTCGGTGGCACAGCGCTCAAACTTCGGCTTCCTCTCCTCGCTGACTCCGGCCGGCTCTCGACAGTCCAGCTGGCCCCACCGGGAGGACTCCCGGAGACTGCCGAGACCTGGTCCGCTCGCCCGACACTCGAAACGGTGACGGACTGCATCGGGCATCGGGTCGGCCTCCGGCGGTCGGCGGAAAGTTCGGTGCGACCAGTCGGCCGCAGTGTCACGGCCAGCGAATACAGCGCGATCGAACTGTGGGCAGACATCGACGACCCATCCCGTTGCTCGGCTTCCGGGCAGCAACGCTTCCGGATCGATTGGCCAGCCGGAACGGTCGAAACCGCGGCAGCGCTCTCGCTCCACAGTTCGAGCGACCGCTTCTCCGTCTCCGTCGAGCTGGACGTGTCGTGGAACGGCCACCGAGTAACGCGGCACCGATGGAGCGAAGCGTTTGGGCGCGACGGACTTTGAGCTGTCGCACCGTGCACAAGGAGGTCGCTTGACGTGTCCGAGTCGAACCAGTACAGTGGGCACGGTTGAATCGATCAGGCAAGGCAACGAGAGGCAAAGCGCTGCTTCGGCAACGCAGCGTCACCTCGGGACAGACGCCACGGTCAGAGCGGCATGGGATCGGTGAGCACGCGGATGGGATAGCGGGACATGGTGGTTCGTCTGGTCGTCCGACGTCTCTTCTTTCTCGTCTTCGTTCTCCTCGGACTCTCGCTCATCACTTTCGCGCTCTCCCACGTCGTGCCGCGTGACCCGGCACGCATCATCGCTGGCCCGCGAGCGAGTCCAGAGGCTGTCGAGAAGATCCGCAAGGAATACGGCCTCGATCAGCCGCTCTGGCGGCAATACGTTCGGTACCTGAGCGGGCTCGTTCGTCTCGACTTCGGCAAATCGCTCACCTCGCGCCGCCCGGTCTCCGAGGATCTGGCGCGCTATCTGCCAGCCACCATCGAACTCGCTGTCTACTCGATGGCCTTCGCCGTTCTGCTCGGCATCCCGCTCGGCGTGCTGTCCGCCGTCCGACGCAACTCGCTGCTCGATCTCCTCGGCCGGACCATCTCGATCCTGGGCCTCTCGGTGCCCTCATTCTGGCTCGCGCTCGTCTTGCAATTCTTCCTGTTCGCACAACTCGGCCTGCTCCCCGATGGCCAGCGACTCCCCGTCGGGGTCCGCGAACCGCCACGCATCACCGGGCTCTATACGATCGATGCCTTGCTCCACGGGGACGTCGGACTCTTCCTCCTCGCGCTCAAACATCTCCTGATGCCCTCGTTCGTGCTCGGACTCGCCGCGCTCGCCATCGTCACGCGGATGGTGCGTTCCGGCATGCTGGAAGTGCTGGGTCAGGATTACATCCGCACCGCGCGTGCCAAGGGCTTGCAGCCGCGCACGGTCATTCTCCGCCACGCGCTCAAGAATGCATTGCTCCCGGCTGTCACCGTCATCGGCCTGCAGTTCGGCCTCCTCATGGGCGGAGCGGTCCTCGTCGAGATCATCTTCTCCTGGCCCGGCATCGGTCGCTACGCCTTCCAGGCGATCCAGAATTTCGACTACAATGCCGTCATCTCCGTGACGTTGGTGATCGGCGCTGCCTATGTCTTCGTCAACCTGATCGTCGATATTCTCTACATACTGCTCGACCCGCGCATCCGAGTGGCCTGACGATGGAACGGACGACCCTGGCACCGACGCGAACGCTGGCTCTCACCACGGAGCGCCCATCGCGAACACGGACTGCGCTCGGCAGCATTCGCTCCTTCCTGGCGCAGAGTCCGCTGAACATCGTGGGTGTCGTGTTGATCGGGCTCTTTCTGTTTCTCGTCGTTTTCGGCAGTGCACTGGCGCCGCACGACCCCGTGCAACCGAACGTCGCGGCCAAGCTCCAGCCGCCCTCTTCCACCTACTGGTTCGGTACTGACGAACTCGGCCGCGACGTCTTGAGCCGGGTCATGAGCGGGGCCAAGTACTCGCTCGGTGTCGCCTTCATCATCCTCTCCATCGCCGTCGTGGTCGGCACCATCGTCGGGCTCGTCGCTGGTTACGTCGGTGGTCTCGTCGACGAACTCCTCATGCGGCTCACCGACCTCTTCCTCGCCTTCCCAGCGCTGGTGCTGGCGATGGCGATCGCTGCGACGCTCGGCCGCAATCTGCAGAACACCGTCATCGCCCTGACCGTCGTCTACTGGCCTTGGTATGCGCGTCTCGTACGCGGGCAGGTGCTCTGGCTCAAGGAACGCGAGTTCGTCGAGGCGGCGCGGTCGATCGGTGCCACACCGCTGCGCATCCTCACCCGGCACATCCTTCCCAACACCCTGGCGGTCATCATAGTCCAGCTGACGCTCGACGTCGGCTATGCCGTTCTCGCCACCTCCGGACTCTCATTCCTCGGGCTCGGCGCGCAACCCCCGACACCGGAGTGGGGCACCATGATCGCCGGTGCCCGGACGTTCTTCCGCGAAGCCTGGTGGTACATCACGTTCCCCGGTCTCGCGCTGACGTTGACGGTGCTCGGGTTCAACCTGCTGGGCGACGGCTTGCGCGATTATCTCGATCCGCGGACACGACGGCGGTAGGAATCTCGAGAGGAGGAGCACGATGGACCCACGACGACCGGAAGAGGCACTCGGTTTGCTCCTGGCGGCACGGAGCGGTCGCCTCACCCGACGCCAGATTCTCAGCCGCGGCCTGGCCCTCGGTCTTTCCACCCCTGCAATCATGGCGCTCCTGGCCGCTTGTGGTGGCGGCGGTGGTGGAGAGGCCACGCCGACCACTGCTCCAGCGGCAACACCCCAGCCCGGCCAGACCCCGACCGGCCAGCGACGCGAATCGCAGAATCGGGAATTCGTCGCCCTCTTCTTCGGCGGTGTGCCCGACCTCGATCCACAGTCGGCGTACGACAACCAGGCATCGGCCCTGTTCCTCGCCTGCTACGAGATGCTCATCCGCCTCAAGGGTGAATCGACTTTCGACTACGAGCCGATGCTGGCGCGCGAGTGGTCACACAACGACGATTTCACCGAATTCACCTTCAAACTTCCCGCGAACGCCGTGTTCCATGACGGCTCGCCCTGCGATGCCGATGCGGTCAAGCGCTCCTTCACGCGCTTTCTGAAGATGGGCCGCGGGCCAGTCAACGTCATCTCCCGCTTCGTGGAAGACCCGGACGAACAGATTCAGGTGGTCGATCCGACGACGATCAAGTTCGTCATGACCAAGCCGCAGCCGCTGTTCCTGGCAGCCATGGCCTCCGAGTACGGTCCGCTCGTCGTCTCGCCGAAGGCCTGGGACGAGCACAAGACAGCCGACGACGAGTTCGCGCACGACTGGTTCAGCCAGAACATCGTCGGCACCGGCCCGTACAAGCCGGTCGAACTGCTCCAGCAGGAACGGTTCGTCTTCGAGCGGTTCGAGCAGTATCACAGCGAGGCGCCCTTCTTCGACCGCATCATCATGCGCGTGGTGCCGGAAGACGCCACGCGGCGGCAGCTCCTCGAATCCGGCGAGGCGCACGGCTGCGTGTATATCAACCCGGAAGACCTCCTCGCCCTCAAGGACAACCCCAACCTGCAGGTCATCGAGTACGACACGACCGAAGTCGACTGGATTCGCATGAACTACGCGCTCTTGAACGCCAAGGCGCGGCAGGGCTTCTGTTACGCATGGCCGTACAAAGAGGTGATCGAGCAGGTGCTGCGGGGTTACGGCAAGCCGATCAATGGACCGATCGCCGACACCGTTATCGGCTACGATCCCTCGATTCCCACCTACACGACCGACCTCCAGAAAGCCAAGCAACTGCTCACCGAGGCCGGCATCAAGGAGGGAGACACCTTCACCTACATGTACTCGAGCGGTGACCAGACCGATGCCGCGATGGCGCAGCTGTTCCAGGCCAATCTGGCGCAGATCGGCATTCGCCTCGAGCTGCAGCAAGTCGAGCGGGCCGCGCTGCTCGACCTCGCCTACGGTGATACCCCGCCGGAGCAGCGCCCGCACTTCATGTCCGGTGGTTGGTGGCCGGACTACAACGACTCGTGGAACCAGATCTACCCGAACTACCACTCCGATTCGGTCGGTTCCAAGGGATCGAACGCGATGTTCTACCGGAATCCGGAAGTCGACCGGTTGATGAACCAGCTCAAGGATGCAGCGACCGAAGACGAGATCCGACGGCTCACCGGGCAGATCGTCAAGATCCTGACCTGGGACGACCCGGCTGCGATCTTCTACGCGCAGATCAAGAAGGCGACGGTACTGCAGAAGGACATCCGCGGCTTCGTGCCCAACCCGATCTACATCAACAGCTACAACTTCTGGGCCATGTGGCGCGAAGCGATGTAGGCAAACGATAGTTTGTCAGTGCCCGGTGGGCTACGACACTCACCGGGCGCACCTACCGGAGGGCAGAGCTCCGTGCGTCACACGTTCGGCGCCCAGTCGATGGTCGCGCCGCTGCGGCGCGTCCTGCTCGTCCGGCCGGTCGCCCCGGCCGATCCGGACTGCTGGCGCGCGTTCGGCTACCTGCGGCCGATCGACCATCAGCGTGCGGTCACCGAGCATGCGGCACTCGTCGCGCTGCTCGAACGGGAAGGGATCGAGACGATCGTCGTCGAACCCGACGATCCCAACCTGCAGGACGCGATCTTCCCGTTCGATCCGATCCTCGTCACGGAGGCTGGCGCGATCCTACTGCGCATGGGCAAGGCACTGCGCCAACCGGAGGTCGACTTCCTCGCACACGTGCTGGACGAACTCCGCATCCCGATCGTCGGCCGGATCGAGGCGCCCGGCACGGTAGAAGGCGGCGACTGTCTCTGGCTCGACGAACGGACGCTGGTCGTCGGGCGCAGTTACCGCACGAACGATGCTGGCATCACCCAGCTCGCCGAACTCCTCCGCCCGCTCGGAGTCGAGGTTATCGCGGTCGATCTCCCGCACTGGCACGGGCCGGGCGAGTGCCTGCATCTGTTGTCGCTCCTGAGTCCGGTCGACGTCGATCTCGTCGTCGCCTATCCGCCGCTCGTACCGGTGCGCCTGATGGAGCTGCTTTCGGCACGCCGAATCCAGCTCATCGCGGTCCCCGATGAAGAGTTCCCGACCCAGGGACCGAACGTGCTGGCGATCGCGCCGCGCCGCTGCGTGATCCTGCGCGAGAACGTGCGGACGATCGCCGCGCTGGAAGCGGCCGGTTGCACGGTTTTCGCTTACGAAGGGCAGGACATTTCGCACAACCGCTCGGGCGGGCCGACTTGCCTCACTCGCCCGCTCCTGCGTCACTGGTGAAGGAGATCCTGATGCCACCGACTGTTGCGCAACGGCGCGTTCTCGAACTGGCCCAGAGCTTCCGCACGGCAGCCGTGATCATCGCGTTCGCCGAACTCGATATCGGTACGCAGCTGGCCGCCGGCCCGCTGCCGACAGAGCACCTGGCTGCTGCAGTCGGGGCCAATCCGTCCGCACTGGCTCGTTTGCTCAAAGCTGCAGCGGCGCTCGACCTCGTCATCGCAACGCCAGCTGGCTGGCAGCTCACAGCACTGGCTTCCGAGACGCTGGTGCCCGCGTCGCCGCATTCGCTCGCCCGGTTTCTCGCCAACCAGGCAGCCTTCTACCGCCGATGGGGGCTACTGATCGAGGCGGTACGGACCGGCCGGGCACCGGAAGCGAGCCGCCGCGAGGAGGATGCGCGCGACTGGGTACGCCGTTTCACGCTGATGCTGTACGAGATCGCCCGCACGACGAGCGAGGATATCGCCCGTACGGTGCTGCCGCTCCTAGCCGGCTCGCGTCAGCCCCGGGTGCTCGACCTCGGCGGCGGGCACGGTGAGTACGCGATGGCCTTGGCCCGCGCCCGCCCTGACCTCGAAGCAGTGGTCTTCGATCGCCCACCGGTCATCGCGGTGACGCAAGAACTGGTCGCTAGCCAGGGACTGAGCGAGCGCGTACGGACGCTCGCTGGAGATTTCTTCCACGATCCTCTCGGTGAGGGATACCAGCTGGTGTTGCTCTTCGGCGTCCTCAACGGCATGGGCGAGGACGAAGCACGGTTCCTGTTGCGACGGGTGCACGACGCCCTGGCTCCGGACGGTTGGCTGGCGATCCGCGCGACGCGTCCGGACGCCTCATCGGAGGCACAGTTGCAGCACGCCCTGCACGACCTCCAGATGCTCCTCGCCACCGAGCGTGGTCACAACCCGACCGCAGCCGAGCTGGAACACTGGCTCGAGGAGGCAGGATTGAGCGAGCTGCAGTGGCGTGCCGTCGACGAGACGACGGCGCTCCTGCTGGCGCGACCTCAACCGGCCCGAGCGAGCACCTGACGGCACCAGGCAGCCTGCGCGGCTGGAAGCTGCATCTCAAGCGCCGTCCAGTCGACCCAGTGCGCAGCCACGGTAGAAACTCCCGCATCGATGCGGGCCAGGAACGCCTGCCCGGCCAGCTGGACGGGAGCACCATCGGGATCGCGCACGATCCACTCCTGACCAGCGATCGGGCCGATCGGTGCGAGCGGCGTACCGGACACCGCATCGCCAGCGAATCGCGCCAGGAGTCGCTCCGCCGCTTCCTCGAACGTCTCCAGTGGCTCGAGCGCTGTCCAGGGAAGAGAGAGGACACCAGCGGATTCCGACAACGCGACGCGCTGGCCGGCCGTATCCGTGACGAGAAGGAGGGCTGCCGGCACGATCCGCTCCGGCCACGCCTCCGGCAGTACCGGATCGTCCGAGAGTTCCGGCGAGCGCTCCACCGCCTCAAGCAGGGAGGAGACGACGGCGTCCGGCCGGCGGAGGTCGCGCGGCGAGGGGAACGCGGGTACCTGCGCCGCCACCAAGATCGCTGGCAATCCGGCGCGGTGCGCACCGAGCACGTCGCTTTCGACACGGTCGCCGACGGCCAGGGCACGGGTACCAGCTGGCAACGTGGCCAGCGCCAGGTGGAACATGTACGGTTCGGGCTTGCCGATAACGAGCGGTCGGCGCTGGGCAGCCAACTGGATCGCGCAAACGACCGCTCCGGTCGCCGGCACGGTACCGAACGGCATCGGATACGACGGATCCGCGTTGGTCGCGACGAAGCGGGCCCCCCGCTGGACGAGTACCGCTCCGTGCGCGACGTCGAGAAAGCTCATCCGCTCGTCGGCACCGACCACGACGGCTTCCGGCAGCCCGTCGCGGGTGACGGTGATGCCGACCCGCTCGAGTTCCTCGGCCAGGCCTGCACTTCCGATGACGAAGGCACTCCGAACTCCCTCGGCCGCCAGCCGTTGGGCGGTTGCCCAGCCACAGGTCACGACTTCGTCGACGGTCGCCTCGATGCCCAGACGGTGGAGGCGCGCGACGAGCTCCTCACGGGTCGGCCGCGGGTCGTTGGTGAGGAAGCGGAGCTGCTTGCCCAGGCGACGGAGGGTCGCCAGCGCCTGGTGCACTCCCGGCAACACCTGGTCGCCCACGTAGACGACCCCATCCAGGTCGAGGAACCAGGCACCGAAATCGAGGGCGCGCATCAGACTCCTCCCTTCACCGCCAGTGACGAGTATGCCGCCGCCCGGTCGCGCACTGCTGTGCGGTGCCTGCCCAGCGGTGCCGACAAGCACCGCGAGACCGTGCGAACGGGGTCAGTCGCGGATAGCCAGGACGCCGCCGGGCACACCCAGATCGACTGAGCATTCTGGGCGCTAGGCGCCGGATGCGCTGCTCGGTTACCATCAAGAAAGCGGGAAGGGACGGGGAGATGACGCTTCCGGCCACGACGCACCCGTCGACGGAACCGATCGCACAGCCGGTCAACCGGTCGGTCAGCCCGATCGATCTCTCGATCGTCATTCCAGTGTACGACGAGGCCGCGAGCCTCCCGGAACTCTATCGCGAGCTGTGCGAGGCGCTGGCGCCGCTACCGTTGCGCACCGAACTGATCTTCGTCGATGACGGGAGCACCGACGGTTCGACGACGATCTTGCAGGATCTCTTCGCGAGCGACCCGCGTGTCCAGGTGATCGCCTTCCGGCGCAACTTCGGGAAATCGGCGGCGCTCGCCGCCGGATTCCGCGCCGCCCGCGGCTCGGTGATCGTGACGCTGGATGCCGACCTCCAGGACGACCCGCATGAGATCCCGCGCCTCGTGACTGCCCTGGGCCAGGCGGACCTGGTCAGCGGCTGGAAGTCCCCGCGCCGGGATCCCTGGACGAAGCGCCTCCCCTCCTGGGTGTTCAACTGGCTGGTTCGGCTTCTCACCGGCGTACGCCTGCATGACGTCAATTGCGGGCTCAAGGCGTACCGGGCAGAGGTCGTCCGCGAGATTCCGCTCTACGGCGAGTTGCACCGGTTCATCCCGATTCTGGCACATGCACGTGGTTTTCGCGTGGTCGAACTCCCGGTCGCGCACCGACCCCGCCGGTACGGCCGGTCCAAGTACGGGCCGGCGCGCTTCGCTCGCGGGCTCTTCGATCTGATGACCGTGCTGTTCCTCACGCAATACAGTCCGCGACCGCTGCACCTGTTCGGTTGGTTCGGCCTGACCGCACTGGGCTTGGGTACCGCGATCAACGCGTACCTGTCGGTCCAGTGGTTTCTCGGGCACCCGATCGGACATCGGCCACTCCTGACCCTCGGCGTCCTGCTCATGACGATCGGCGCGCAGTTCTTCCTGACTGGACTCCTCGCTGAGCTGATCACGCACAGCGCGCCGCGCCAGGACTACAGCATCCGTCAGCACCTGCGCCATGACGATGACCGCTGACGCGACGGTCTTCGAGCACGTTCCCTGTGCGCTCTGTGGTGCCGACGATCCGGACCCGCTGGCGTGGCTCGACGATCTGCGCTTCGGAACGCTTCCCTTTCCGCTCCAGCTGGTCGCTTGCCGGCGCTGTGGCTTTCGCTATCTGACGCCGCAACCGCGACCCGGCTGCGAGCAGGCGTTCTACCCGGACGAATACGATCCCTACCACCGCACTTCGTTGACGGCTTGTGCCCGTCGAATCCTCCTCCGCCGCGAAGTGCACGCGCTCTGGCCACTGCTCGCACCACCGCGTCGCATCCTGGAGGTCGGTTGCGCCACGGGTGAGCTGCTGCAGGTCATCCGCGAGGCAGGAAACCCCGACGTCGTCGGTCTGGAACCGGAGCCGACCGCTGCGGAAACAGCTCGCGCTCGTGGTCTCACTGTCCTGACCGGCACGCTCGCGACGGTGCAGTTCGCGCCGGGGAGCTTCGACGTCGTGCTCCTGCAACACGTGCTCGAGCACCTGGCTGAACCACGCCGGGCACTCGAGCAGATCCGGCTCCTCCTCCGGCCCGGTGGCTCGGTCATCATCTGGGTTCCCAACGGTGCTTCCTGGGCGGCTACAGTCTTCGGCGACGCCTGGATGGGCTACGATCCGCCACGTCATCGCAGCGTCTTCACACCCGCAACGCTCCGGCAGTTGCTGGCCGAGACGGGATTCACCGTCCTCGAGGAACACCACGAATGGCACGGGCTGGAATGGGCATGGGGACTGCGCCTGCTCGCCCGCCGGGCCGGCGCACACCGGCTGGAGCGCTCGCTCGCCCGGTTCCATCTGCCGCTGATCCTCCTCGCGACACCGGTCGCAGCACTCGCGGCGCTCGCCCGTCGTTCGGGACGCATCCGGCTGATCGCCCGCAGGCGCCCGAGCGATGCGCAGGCGATGCGCTGACCGCTGCTCGAGCACCTGCAGTGAGCGCTAGCATGGAAGGGTTCGGTTTTGCTACACTAATCACGCTGGGCGTGGGCCCTCGTAGCTCAAGGGATAGAGCGCTTGGCTTCGAACCAAGAGGTTGGGGGTTCGAATCCCTCCGAGGGTACGGGCAGAGCGAGCAGGGAAGCATCCCTGCTCGCTCGTTTCTTCTGGAGGAGCGGTAGTGCCATGGACGCGGTCGTCCTCTCGATCGGTACCGAACTCGTCGATGGACACCTCACCGATACGAACGCCACCTTCCTCGCCCAGGAATTGGCCTCGCTCGGCATTCGGCTCCAGTGGGTCACGCAGGTCGGGGACGAGCTGGACACGATCGTCCGTGTCCTGCGGCGAGCCTGGGAGGATGCGACCCTGATCGTCACGACCGGCGGGATCGGGCCCACCGAGGACGACCTCACCCGCGAAGCGATCGCGACGCTCCTCGACGAACCGCTGACGGTCGACCCGGAACTCGCCGAGCGGATCCGCGCCTTCTTCGCAGCCCGCGGGCTGGTCATGCCAGAACGAAACGTCAAGCAGGCCTACCGCATCCCCTCCTGCGAACCGCTCCCCAACCCGATCGGTACCGCGCCCGGCTGGTTCGTTCGGCGCGACCAGCACGTGATCGTCAGCATGCCCGGCGTCCCGCGCGAGATGATGCGGATGTGGCGCGAGCAGGTCGTGCCTCGCCTGCTCCCATTACTCGGTGGCGGGGTGATCCGCTTCCGCACGATCAGGACGATCGGCCTGGGGGAATCGCTGGTCGAAGACCGGCTGCACGACCTGATCACGCGCAACATGCCGCGCGTGGCTACCTACGCCAAGGACGACGGTGTCCACATCCGCATCAGCGTGCAGGCCGACGACGAGGCGACAGCGCGCCAGCTCCTGGCCGAGACGGAACGGGAAATCCATCAGCGCCTCGGTCAGCACGTCTACGGCACGGACGACACGACGCTCGGTGCAGCGATCCTGGAACCACTGGCTGCAGCCAGCTGGAGTTTCGCGCTCGTCGAGCAAGGAAACGGCGGACGGTTCACGGCCCTCCTCGCCGAGGAACCAGCCGCCTCCCACTGCCTTCGACAGGCCCTCGTGGTACCCGAACCGCTCCCGACCGGCCCATCGCTGCGCGAACACGCGCACCAGTCGGCTCGGGCCGCCCGCGCGGCGACCGGCGCCGACTGCGCGGGCGTCATCGCGGTACGGTTCGGAGCGAGCGAGACGGTCGACCGGACGCCCGGCGAGGCCGTATTCGTCCTCCTGACGCCACAGGGAGCGAGCGAGCGGGAGCACACGCTCGTCACGCATCCGCAGGAGTTCCGCCGTCGCGTGACGCTGTGGGCTGCGGAGTTCTTCCTGTTCGCACTGCGGGAGGCAGCGGCACCCGCTCGGGGATCGACCGCCACGTCCGCCTGAGCCCGTACCGTCGGGCACGCCAGAGCAGTCCGACCGGATAGCCCGCGAGTTTCGCGCCGTCACCGATCAGCCGAACCAGCGGGATCAGCACTGCCGCACGTGCCGTCCAGCCGAGCGGGAAGTCGGTTCGCCGTCTCCAGAGTCGCCGGTAGGGCCGTCGCAGGTAAGTGGCGGCACCGAGCCCAGCCAGCAGGAAGAGCCACCAGCGGCGGAGCCAGACGACCAGGGGAAGAAAGACGCAGTAGGTCGTAAAGCGAACGGCATGCCGGGCCGCGAAGAGCCCTGCTTTCCCGTCTCCCCGCGCGTACCGGAAGTACTGCAGCGCGAAGGCCGTGAGCGTTGGTCGCGGGCGGTAGTGGACGATGGCCCGCGGCTCGAAGCGGAAGCGCGCACCGGCACGCTGGAGGCGCAGGTCGAACACCACGTCCTCGCAGTAGTCGAGCCACTCCGGATAGCGGAGGCCCGCCAGAAAGAGACTGCGCCGAAAGGCCACCGATCGGCTCGAGGGAAGGAAGCGTGCAGGATCGATCTCGCCCGCGTCTGGCAGCGTTGTGACCGCCAGTGCCAGCTCGACCGGTGAGCGCGGATCGGCCACGAAGAAGCCGCTCACGACATCGGGCGGCTCGTCTCCCTCGAACGGTGCGACCAGCCGTTCGAGCCAATCCGGCTCCAGGACGACACCGCCATCGGTGACCGCGACGATCTCACCCCTCGCTTCGGAGAGCGCGCGGTTGCGTCCCTCGGCGATCGTCGCACCCGGCATGACGATGATCCGGAGCGGGAGACGATCCCGCCAGCATTCGAGCAGCGCCACCGTGTCGTCCTGCGAACCCCCGTCGACGACCACGATCTCGTCCGGCTGCCGCGTCTGCTGTGCGAGCGAGGCGAGCAGGTCCGGCAACGAGGGGGCTTCATTCTTCACGGTGAGAACGAGACTGACGCGCTTTCGGCTCCCAGACGCCTGGTCGTTCCGCTTCGAAGGCACGGAGCAACTCCTCCTGTCGCGCGAGCATACGCGCCCGTTCGGGCTCGCTGAGATCGTCGTAGCCGACGAGATGCAAGAACCCGTGCAGCGCCAGGAAGGCGATTTCCCTCCCGACCGAGTGTCCAGCTTCGCGCGCCTGCTCGGCCGCTGTCTCGGCCGAGACGGCGATGTCACCGAGGTACGGCGGATCGCCTGGGAAGCTCATCACATCGGTCGGCCCCGGTACGCCCTGGAATCGCTCGTGCAGCTCTGCGATCTCGTCGTCGCGGCAGATCCAGACGCTCACCGCACCGCTCGCTCCTTCACGCTCGGCAGCGTAGCGCAAGAGATCGGCCAAGCGCCGCACAGCGACCGGCCGCCCGAGCCCCTCGCTGATCCGAACGCTCACCCGGAGGCGCGAGCGACTCATGCTTCTGCCGCCGCTCGCTCGTCGATCGGTGTCACGACGGGCTCGCGGGCGACTTCCGGATACTCGACACGCGGATGGTAGACGCCCTCGAGCAACGAGAGGAAGACCTGGCGGATTTCACTGATCTGTCGCAGCGTCAAGTCGGACTCGTCCAGCTGACCGTCCTCGAGACGCTCACGAATCACCCGATCGACGATTTCGGCCAAGCGCCGCGAGGTCGCGTGCGGGTCGGTCGGATCGTACAGTTTCCCCGCTTGTGCTGCTGCCCGGACGGCAGCCTCGACGCTGTCGGCCAGCATCACGATCGCTGCCTCCTTGGACTGCGGTCGCGGTCCCGGATACCGGAACTCCGCCTCTTCGACCGGCAGCCCCATCTCCTTCGCCTTGGCGTAAAAGTACTTGATTAGGGTCGTACCGTGGTGCTGCTGGATGATGTCGACGATCGGCTTGGGCAGGCGCGCGCGCTTGGCGAGCTTCACGCCCTCGGTGACGTGCTCCTTGATGAGGCGAGCGCTCGTGACCGGGTCGAGTACATCGTGCACGTTCACGCGGTTCGCCTGGTTTTCCACGTAGAGTTCCGGGTGCAGCACTTTGCCGATATCGTGGTACAGCACCGCTACCCGTGTCAGGAGCGGGTCAGCGCCGACCGCTTCGGCTGCTGCTTCGGCCAGGTTGCCGACCACCAGGCTGTGGTGGTAGGTGCCCGGTGCCTCGCGCGCCAGCCGTGCCAGGAGCGGCTGGGTCGGATGAGCCAGCTCGAGCAGCTGGAGATGCGTCGTGATCCCGAGAAGGCGCCCCAGCAGACTGAACGAGAGGAAGCAGATGCTCGACGAGAGCACACCATTGATACCGCTCTGTACCAGCACCATTCCGGCGAGCGGGAGATCCACCACCGTTTCGCCGAGGGCGAACAAACCCGCCAGCACCGTCGTCGCAGTCGTCGCAGCCACCGCGGCGCCGCCCCACAAGAAGGTCATCGTCCGCTCGGCACGCCAGACGACCGCCGCGCCGGCCAGTCCGGCGAAACCGGCGACCAGCGCGGTCAAGAGCGAAAAGTCGTCGAGGATGCCCAACGCCAGTGCCAGGAACCAGCTGGCGAGCGTCGCCGTCCGGAAATCGAGCAGCACCGCCAGCAGCATCACTGTGCCCGCAACCGGGAATGCGTAGCGGAGTTCCGGTATGACGATGACCAACCGACCAGCGAGGACCGTCAGCACCACCAAACTGACGATCAGCAAGAGCTGGCGCGTCTGGCGCGTGTGCTGCATCGAGCGGTACAGCGCCACCACGAAGGCAGCCGACCACAGTGCCAGGAGAGCGAGCAGGCCGAGGAACTCCGGCCAGGACTCACGCGGCGAGAGCAGCCCGAAGTACTCGAGCTTCTCCAGTGCCTCCGGCGTCACCGGATCCCCGTCACGGACGATCGCCTGACCCTCCTGCACGGTAACCATGACCGGCGGCACCGCTTGTGCCGCCGTCTCGCGTGCTGCCCGCGTCGCCTCCTCGTCGATGCGCACGTTCGGCCGGATGAATGGCCGCACCAGCGCGACGACGAGCCGCCGCTCGACCGCGGTCAGTTCTAAGGACACCCGATCGGGCAGTTGCTCCTTGATCTGCGCCACGTTGTCGGAGCGGACATCTTCCGCCAGAACAGCCGACAGCAGGCGACGAGCTTCCCCCTCGATCCGTCCCCAGCTCGCATCGGAGAGGCTGACGAGTAGCTGCGCATCCTCCGCGCTCAGCCCTTCCAGAGCAGCCTGTGCTTGTTGCGTCGCAGCTTGGAGATCAGTGCCGCGCTGCGAGCGGATCGCCTCGATTTGCGAGAGCAACCGATTCAATGCATCGAGCTGCGCGGCCTCGACCGACGGATCGCGGACGAACACGATGTTGCGGGCATCGTCGTACGCCTCCTGCCGGGCTTGCTGGGTCAGCAGCTGCGATTCGAACGTCGCCGTATAGGGAGCCTTGATCGTCCGATCAGCGATCTGCCCGGGGCGCAGCGTGACCCCGCTCGCCTCCCAGACCCCGTAGACCAGCACGGCGATCGGGAGCCACAACAGCACGATAACGCCGAGCCAGAGGAGACACGCGCGAGCACGCTGATCGGGCGGGAGCGAGATTGCGGTGAAGGAGTCACGCCGTCTACGTAGAAGCGAAAGCACTGCCGCTCGCCACCCCCGGTCGATCACGATGTCACCGCGCTGCGTCAGCCACCTCGGCCAGAGCCCGCTGCGCCGCTTCGGCGATGGCTCGCCCTTCGGCGCGCGGGCCGACCCGCTCGCGCAGGACCGGCATCACCCGCCCCATGTCGCGCGGGCCAGTCGCACCGACTTCTCGAACCACAGCTCGGGCCAGATCGAGCAATTCTTCGGGCGAGAGCTGCTGCGGCAGGTAGGATTCGAGAACCCTGATCTGCGCTTCCTCGCGCTCGACCAGGTCCTGCCGCCCGCCTTGCCTGAACTGCTCGATCGCCTCGCGCCGCATCTTGATCTGGCGGCGAATCACCTCGACGATTTCATCGTCCGTCAACGGCCGCCCCTTGTCGATCTCCCGATTCTTGATCTCGGCGCGCAGGAACCGGATCACCTCGCGCCTGGTGACATCGCCGGTGCGAACAGCTTCTTGAAGATCAGCGAGTAATCGCTCTGCCAGTGTACTCACGGATTCCCTCTCGTCCATTCACCGTGTAGAACCTGGTTGCGAAACGGCGTGTCGATCCTCATTCCACTCGGCTCCGGCGCAGTATAGTCGAGAGAACGAAGGACCGTCAAACCGGCGCAGTCACAGGCCACAGTGCAGGTGGACTTGCGCCAGCACGCTCCAGCCAGAGCTGGACAGACACTGGTGATGACGGGGTTCGCGTCGTGCACAACCACCCAAACAAAAACAACCGCTCCAGAACGGCTCGACCGCGTGCAACACCTGCACCGCGTTGTATCCCCGTGCACTGGTTCAAGCGAGCCCTCTGGGTCCTCGTCGTCGCGAGCGGCCTCCTCGCCGTCACCGGTGTCTTCGAAGCCGGTGCCGCTATCGTCCTCGTTGGACTGCTCGAAGCTGCTGCTCTGCTACTCGGCCTCGTACTCCTCGCCCGTGCGCTGCGTGAGACCCGCCGCAGCGACCAGTCATGGAGTGCAGCGATTCTCGCCGCATTGTCCGCACTGCTGCCCGATCAGCTGGCCCGGTTCATCGTGCTGGAGCTGCGTACCGTCGGCACTCTGGCACGATGGTCGCTGCACCGCTTTCCGGCTCCAGCCCGGTCATTCACCTACCGCAAGCGTTCGATGCTCGGTCTTCTCCTGCTCGTCGTTCTCCTGACGACGCCGGGAGAACTCCTGCTCTTCCACGTCCTGCTTCCCTGGACCTGGGCACGCTGGCTCCTTGCAGCCGTATCGCTCTATGCCCTCCTCTGGCTGCTCGCACTCTGGGCGAGCCTCCGCGTTCATCCGCACGAGATCGCCAACCATACGCTGGTTCTCCGCTGGCTGTACCTCCACGAAGTGTCCGTCCCACTGGACACCGTGCACTCGGTCGTCATCCGGAGCGAGCGAGCTCCCAGTGGACGTGACGGCCTCATCGTCCGCGGTGACACGGCGTGGCTCGCGGTCGGCGGGCACACGGACGTCTTCCTCGAACTCGTCCACCCGGTCTGCGCGTACCGCTTTCTCAGACCATTCGCGCTAGTACGCCGCATCCATGTGGCCGTCGACGATCCGGCACGTTTCACTCGAACAGTCACGGAAGTGTCCGGTGCAAACGATAGGCTGGTCGTGCCCGCGTAGGTATCCCCACAGTCGCCTACCAGCTCAGCGAACGACGAGTGGCTGGCGCGACCATGTTGGTATCCCGCGCCTGGACAGCTGAGGAGGAGACCTGCTATACTCTCCACAGTGCCGCGGCGCATTCGTCTAGCGGCCAAGGACACCGCCCTCTCAAGGCGGAGATCACGGGTTCGAATCCCGTATGCGCCACGCACGAACGCCCCGCATCAGCGGGGCGTTTCTCATTGGACCACCTCGATGCGATCGCCGAGCAGGAGCGGTTGCTCCGCTTCTCGGCCATCGGCGTCCGTGAACCGGAGCATCGTTCGCGGACGCCCCCAAACGATGACCGTCACCCCCTCACGCAGCACCGAGCGCTCTATCGGAATCCGATAGGTCGGAAACAGGACGACGAGGGCACGCCACTCGTCAGCACCCGTCCCGTACGGCACGCGGATCTGCACGAACAGCAGCGTATTCTGCTCGATGACCGTCCAAACCGTCCCGCGGTAGCGCAGCGGTTGGTCGACGTAGGCCGCGAGATCACGGTACAGCGCACGCACGTCGACATCGTCACGGTAGTCGGTTTCGGCCGGTGTCGGGACGCTCGTCGGCGCACCGAACAGTGGCGGCACCCGCTCGGACTCGACCGGAACCTCGAGCGGGAAGGTCGGTGTCGGCGTGGCTGCCGCGGGCACGCGCAGACCGACCGGGCCGCCCAATGGCTGTGCGCCGATGCAGCCAACCCCGAGGAACACCAGCAGAGCCACCCAGAACCAAGGGATCGTCCGCATGATTCGGCACTCTCCGGACACGCGTAGCTCTATTGTGCCCCAGAGCCGAAAGAGGCGCCGCGCTTATCCGTGCAGTCGACGCGTCGCCACTACCTCGACGTGGGGACGGAGCACGACGGGAAGCCATCCGACGGGCAGGTGTGCACCGAGCGCACGAAGAAGCCGTGTCGGTAGCTTGCGCAACTGTGCTGGTGTCAAACGCGGCTGCGCGACGAAGCGCACCAGAAAGCCGTGACGAGCCAGCAACGTCCGGAGCTCACCTGGCGAGAGCATCGACGGGTGCCAGAACGGGTAGTCGTCTAACCCAGCTAGCCGGTAATACAGCTCAGCCAGCGGACGATTCGGAGTCTTGAGAAGATAGGCGCCCCCTGGCCGGAGCACGCGCGCAACCTCAGCGACATGAGCATCGAGGTCGTCGACATGCTCGATGAGATCGGCTGCGATGACGATGTCGAACGACTCCGCAGCGAACGGCAGGCGTTCGGCGTCGGCCAGAACGAGGCGAGCCGGCGTCCCCTGTCGTTGCGCCTCTGCGAGCGCCGTTCGTGCCAGATCCAGCCCGACGAGCCGCGTGAATCCACAAGCAGCGAGGTCACGCAACAACGCCCCACCACCGCAACCGAGCTCGAGAATCCGGAGCGAACGCGGCAGACGATCGAGCACCCGAAGCAGGCCGACCGGCGGGTTGTAGCTGCCGTACGTGTTCGCCCACTCCGGGTAGTGCCGGTCGACCGCCTCGTAGAAGCGGCGGCGGAGGACACGATCCGGACGCTGGGAACGGTAACGCCTGCTACACTCCGGACACAAGAAACTCCGCCCAGTGAACGCTGTCCCGCAGAGGACACACTCACGACGCGACCGTTCGACGACCACTGCGCCTCCAGCTCCAGGCACCGGCGACGAGAACGAGACTCAGCACCACGAGATACCCCATCAGCAGGGGCACATCACGGGCAAAGAGCTGGGCCGCCCCGTTAAGCGCGCCATGACCGATCGCACGGACCGACACGTCTTGAGCGTACCGGGCGTTGAATACGACTCCACCCCAAATGCCCGGGTCGTCCTGACTGACGAGGGGCACCCCCCCAGGCGGTCGCACGTTCGACCAGTGCACGATGAGCGGCCGGTTGCCCGCTTCGATGACGAGCCGGAGATAGGTGTCGCGCGTCGGTCGGATCGGAGGAAAGCGGACTTCAAGCGTGCCCTCCACCCCCGACCAGCGACCGGCATCCAGCGGTGCTTCGGCTAGCACGGTTGCCGCATAGCTCGGGCGGAAGACGAGCGTACCGCTCGCCGGATCGCCCCACAGCGTGATGGCACGACCGGGCGCCGAACCGATCGCCTCGATCGTGAACCGGTAGGTGACCTGATAGGAATCCGGGATCGCGTCGAACCGGAACGTCACGTGACTCTCGTCGTGGAGGTCGCGTACAGCCAGCCGCGCCTCGCGCAGCAGCTGGCCCGTTCGCTCGTCGTAGAGACGCAGCAGGAGTTCACCGTCATTGCGTCTCGTCGGTTCGGGCAAGCTCGCGAACGCGCTCCGATCCACGTAACCGACGCGACCGTCGGCGAGACGCACGCGAATCCAGCCTTCCCGGCTCCCCAGCACCTCGACCGGGCCCCCGCCAGCCAGACTCGCGATCTCGCGTCCGGCGATCGGAGCCTCGCGCACGATCGCCGTCACATCGTCGCGCAGGCGTCCCAGCCCGGTGCCCACATCCGCCCCATACGTACCGACACGCACCGTAATGCCATCCAAACCGGGATACCGCGAGAGGAACGTCTGCTCGACGATCCGGCCCGGTACGAGCTCACCGATCCAGCCCTGGGTCGCTGGCCAGGCAAAGAAATCGCTATCCGGGTACCGTGGATCGACGTCCGGCGCGTAGGTGACCCGGAGGATCCCGCCTCCGCCGAGCGACGGTCGCTCGTTCGGCCCGAAGCTGCTCGGCAGATTCAGGCGCAGTGCGACTGCTGTCAGGCCATCGGCTGCCGAGTAGAACGGCTGCTCGAGCCTCGTCCGCACGGTCACGGTGCTGGCAGTCGGCGGCAACGAGGAGACGAGCGCCAGCGGTACGCGACAGCCGCTCGCGAGGATCGCGGTAGCCAGCAGCAATGCATACGCCCAGCGGCGCTTCATCGCAGCTCTCCGACCAGCTCGGCTCGCTGCGCCTGACGAGCACCTCGGCGAAGGAGACCGTCCTCGACGACCGACCAGCCGATCCAGAGTGTCACAGCGGTGAACGCCGCACGCACGACCGGTTGCCACACAGCCGACGGTACCAACGCAGCCGCCACGAGCTGGGGATCGGGCAACGCCTCGACGACCGAGGGTCCCAGCGGTAGGAACAGGCCGGTCGTGACGCTGGCACCCCACCGGAGCAACCATACAAAAAACAAGCCTGCCTGAACTGCCGCTATCGTGCGACCGATGCCATTCCGCGCCAGCGTCGGGACAGCGAACGGCAGCGCCCACACGACGTATTGCGGATGGACAGGGGTCAGGGCGACGATGGCGCACAACAGGGCGCCTGCCGCCGCCCGGTACGCATCGACGCCGGACGGCGCCCGGGAAATCCAATAGCAGAGAGCGAACACGTAGACCAGTGGGAAGACTGCCAGCGGTATGTCGTCACCGACCGGCACGGCGAGCGCCACCAGATACCGGACGTGTGGGTAATCGCCGAGCAAAGTCAGCGTCGGACTGACGCCGCGCAGGAAAACGACGGCGGTGTCGACGACGAACCAGGCGAAAGCCAGTGCTCCCAGCCCGACGACCACCTGCCGCCACCCGCGACGCACCGAGACGATGTAGAACGGCAACACCAATGCAGGGAAGAACCGCGCGATCGCTGCGAGCGCGCTCAGGACGAAACCGAGCCAGCGGCGCTCGTGCATCGCCGCGAGGCACCCGGCGACCAGCAACGCGATCCAGAGCGTATCGTGCCGACCGAAGAGCGCGCTCGTGTAAATCACGATGGGGTTCAACCACCACAGGGCGAGAAGCCAGCGGCGTGACACACCCGGTGCCAGACGGAGCAGGCACCAACCGGTCAACGCATCGCCGAGCAGGTAGGGCAGTTTGAGCAAGACGAGCGCGCGAGCCAGCAAGGGATAGGCCAGGAACCGCTCGATATCCGCTGGCTGCGCCCCGATACCAGCAACGCCAGCTGTCGGCGACCAGATACCATCCTGAGCTGGCAACAGCAGGCGAACGAGCATGAACCAGAGATTGTGTACCACCTGGGCGAGGAGCTGAGCGTTCCAGGCGAACCAATCGCCGCTCGCCACCGCGAAGGCAGCACGGGAGTAAATTTGGTAGAGATCCGAATGGAACGTGATCGGCATGAAGAGCAGACGGATCACCAATCCGGTACCCCAGATCGCCACGAGCACCGGATCGGGCGACGTCGCCCGCCATTGCGACAGGAAATCGAATCTCAGTTTCACGACTGCGCTCTCCGCACCAGACTCGTGCCCACCCCGACGAGCCCCAGGCCGAGCACGGTCATGACTCGCTGCCAGGCCAGCACGGCTCCCACGGTCGGCGGATCCCATGCGAGCCAGCCCGCCAGGAGAACGCCGGTCGCTTCACGGACGCCGAGCCCGCCTGGGATCGGCGAGAGCGCACCGACGATCCCCGGAGCACCGAGCAACACCAAGAGATCGCCCCAACCGAAGGGCAGCTGCGCCGCGTGCACCAGAAGAGCCAGCAGCAGCAGCTCAGCGCCCCAGCGGCCGCCGGTGGTCGACCAGACCACCGGGTCGCGCCAGGTCACTCGTACGATGCGCTGACCGCTCGTCATCACTCCGCGGCCGAACCTCCGAACCCGCGCAGAAAGAGCCGCAACCAGCACCGCACCGGCAACGCCGGCCAGCACCAGGATACCGAGTACGGAACGCTCACGAAAGAACGACGCGCTCACCAGCGCTCGCGGCACCGAGCCACAGCGCCAAAGCCCGATCGCGGCACAAAAGGCGAGCACGCCCAGGTCGAGGGCCTGCTCGATTACCAGAGTAGGCAAGGAGCGCTCCACGCCGATGCCGAGCCAGCGCCGGGAGGTGACCACCTTCGCTGGTGCCCAGCCGAAAGCGGGGAGCAGGTAATTCGCTGTGGAGGCTGCCACGGTCACGCGGACGGCGTCGAGAAACGGGATACGCTGCTGGACGGTCTCCAGCAGACGCTGCCAGCGCCAGGCGTGGCAGAGCGGCGGCAGCATCGCGAGGAGCAAAGCAGGCACGAGTACGTCGACCGACATGGCACTAGTAACCCGCAGCACCTCGGCCGGTCCGAGCCGCCAGAGCACGAGAGCGAGGAGCACGATACCAGCAAGCAACCGCCAGGCTGGAGACCGGAACCGCTCGGTCCTCACCGAATGCGCCTCCCGCGGTTGCGCCGTCGACGCTCGACCCGTTCCAGCAGCGGCTGGAGTGCCTGTGCGCGTGCCGGCGTCGACGCGACCCGCTCGAACACCCGGCGCGCTGTTTCACCGAGCTGCAGACGCCGCGACGGATCGCGAAGCGACCGCAGGGCTGTAGCCAGGGCATCGGTATCACCCGGCGGCACCAGGACGGCACACGGTTCCCCGCCAGCCAGCCAGCGCAACGCTGGACTGTCACGAGTGACGATCGCTGCTCCCATCGCCATCGCCTGGTACACCTTGTTCGGCACCACCCGAGCCGCCTTCGCCGTCGAACCGAAGATGCCGAGGACCACATCGGCCCAGGCGATCCAGCGTGGGAGCTCCTCCTGAGGCACCCACTGGATGAACGTGACACGCTCGAGCCCCAGTTCCGCAGCACGCTGTCGCACCACCGCTTCGCACTGTCCGGTCCCGATCATGACCAGCGCGACCCGCTCGCTCGCCCGTTCCAGCCGGTGTAGGGCAGCGACGATCGTTTCGGCACCGTGCAGCGGGCTGTACGTGCCGTAGAAGAGCACACGCAGGCAGTCCGGCTCCTCGCGCGGAGCCTGGGACGTCACAGGAGCAGTGAACAGCTCCTCGTCGGCGCCGACGGGGAGGATCACCAGGCGATCGAGCGGGATCCCCGTCAGTGCTGCCCAGTACGCCGCTTGCTGGGGCGTATCGGCCAGTACCACGTCCGCGGCGCGGAAGGCGCGCTGGTCGAGCCAGCGCAGGATTCGCGCCTGCCAGGAGCCCGGCGCGAGAAGCGCTCGATCCTCGACGAACGTCTCCGTGAGCGTCACGAGCGGATCGAAGACGACAGTGCAGCCGGCCCGCCGGGCCAGGGGCGACCAGAACGCGGCATCCCACTGACCGGGATACCCGATCAGCACGATATCGGCCTTCGCGAGAGCTGGTGCCGCACGCACCAGCAGCCCAGCTTCCCCAGCAACGATCCGCTGGCCCAGCTGCGCGAGTGCCCGTTTCGCTCGCGCGGGCCGCAGCCGGTCCCGGATCGACTCGAGCACCGGTGCGTGCAGGTCGGTGATCTCCGCACCGGCTGCCCGCAGCGCGGCTGCAGTCGTGCGGTTCCGCGGGTAGTTCCGGTCGAACAGTCCGACGCGGAGAACGTGGAGGCTCTTCCCGTCCATGTCACCCCATCGTCCGCCAGGCGCGCGCCGCGCTACAACCCGCTGCAGTGTACTCGCCGCGTCAGCGCGAGGAGACAAAAAAGAACCGGGGATGCTGGGCAGCATCCCCGGTCCGCCCGCACCGGAGGACGATCAGTACTCCATGCTCGGTGCCGGTGTCTTCTCCTTCTCCGGCTTCTCGGTGATCAGCGCCTCGGTGGTGAGGATCATCGCCGCCACCGACGCCGCGTTCTCGACCGCCGAGCGGGTCACCTTCACCGGGTCGATGACGCCCCACTCGAGGAGGTCGCCGTACTCCTCGCGGATGACGTCGTACCCGATGTTCGGGTTGTTCTTCTCCTTCTGGAGCCGCCGCACCGTCTCGATCACCACCGAGCCGTCGAGGCCCGCGTTCTCGACGATGCCGCGGAGCGGCTCCTCCAGCGCCCGCTTGACGATCATCACGCCGGTCTTGATGTCACCCTCGGCCTGGACCTCGTCGAGCGCGGAGATCGCGTTGAGGAGCGCCACACCACCACCCGGCACGATACCCTCTTCGACCGCCGCGCGGGTCGCGCTGAGCGCATCCTCGACGCGGTGCTTCTTCTCCTTCAGCTCGACCTCGGTCGCCGCACCGACCTTGATGACAGCGACACCACCCGCCAGCTTGGCCAGGCGCTCCTGCAGCTTCTCGCGATCGAAGTCGCTGGTCGTCTGCTCGATCTGGGCCTTGATCTGCTCGATCCGCGCCTTGATGTCCTCCTCGCGACCGTACCCTTCGACGATCGTCGTCTTGTCCTTGGTCGCGACGACGCGGCGAGCCCGACCGAGGTCCTCGAGCCGCGCGGTTTCGAGCTTCCGACCGAGCTCCTCGGAGATCACCGTACCACCGGTCAGGATGGCGATGTCGCGGAGCATCTCCTTGCGGCGATCACCGAAGCCCGGCGCCTTGACCGCCAGCGCATTGAGCGTTCCGCGCAGCTTGTTGACGACCAGCGTCGCCAGCGCTTCGCCCTCGACGTCCTCCGCGATGATCACGAAGTTCTTGCTGACCTGGAGGACCTTCTCGAGGATCGGCAGGATGTCGGAAACCGCGGAGACCTTCTTGTCGGTGATGAGGATGAACGGCTCCTCGACCACGGCCTCCATCCGCTCGGGGTTGGTGACGAAGTACGGGGAGATGTAGCCGCGGTCGATCTCCATACCCTCGGTGTACTCGACCTCGAAGGCCAGCCCCTTCGACTCCTCGACGGTGATGACACCGTCCTTACCGACCTTCTCCATGACCTCGGCGATCAGGTTCCCGATCTCCGGGTCAGCCGCCGAGATCGTCGCCACGTGCGCGATATCCTCGCGACCGCGGACCTCCTTGGCCATCGACTTCAGTCGCTCGACGACGGCCTTGGTCGCCATCTCGATACCGCGCTTGAGCAGCATCGGGTTGGCACCCGCTGCGACGTTGCGGAGTCCCTCGTGGACGATCGCCTGGGCCAGCACCGTCGCCGTCGTCGTCCCGTCACCGGCCACGTCGTTGGTCTTGGTCGCAGCCTCCTTCAGGAGCTGCGCACCCATGTTGGCGAACGGATCCTCGAGCTCGATCTCCTTGGCGACCGTCACCCCGTCATGGCTCACCGTCGGAGCGCCGTACTTCTTGTCCAGCGCGACGTTGCGCCCCTTCGGTCCGAGCGTCGTCTTCACCGCATTCGCGAGGACATCGACGCCTTCTTTCAACGACTGCCGTGCCTGCTCGTGGAAGCGGATCATCTTCGCCGGCATGGTTCCCCTCCTGTTCCGAACGCTCCACCATTCACCGCACGAACGAAGGGTCTCATTCGGCCAAAATCGCCAGGATATCCTTCTCGCTCAGGATCAGATATTCCTCGTCGTCGATCTTGAGCTCGGTGCCGGCATACTTGGCGAACAACACCTCGTCGCCCACCTTCACCTCCATCGGCAGGCGCTTGCCGTCGTCCGTCAGCCGGCCCGGCCCGACCGCGACGACCTGTCCTCGCTGCGGCTTCTCCTTCGCCGTATCGGGAAGCACGATCCCACTCTTGGTGACCTCTTCCTTCTGGATCGGCTTCACCACGACCCGATCACCCAGCGGCCGAATTTTGGTCGCCGTTGCCGTCATGTCCGTCCCTCCTCCGCGTCGCTTAGCGGTCTCCCTGTCCGACCGGTTAGCACTCGGACACCGAGAGTGCTAACCGCCAAGTATCGTACTCACACTCGCACCACTTTTCAAGGGGTCAACGATGACTGTTTGCGCCGAGTCATGTCAGGACGGTGAACGGCCGCTGGCGGCATAATCGGCACGAACGGAGCGGATGCCTGCGGAGAGGAGGAACCGTGCTGCAGTACCATGTCGCCGACCGAGTCCGCCAGTTGCGCCCTTCGCCGACGCTCGCCGTGAGTGACCGCGCTCGCGCCCTGCGCCAGCAGGGGATCGACGTGATCGATCTTGGCGGCGGCGACCCGGACTTTCCCACCCCCAAGCATATCTGTCAGGCTGCTGCCGACGCGATGTTCCGCGGCGAGACGCATTACGTCGCCAGTGCGGGCATTCCCGAACTGCGCCGTGCCATCGCGCGCAAGCTCCAGGTCGAGAACAGCATCCAGGTCACTCCGGACGAGATCATCGTCACTCCGGGTGGTAAGGCTGCACTGTTCGTCTCGATCCTGGCGCTCGTCGGCCCTGGCGACGATGTCCTCATGTTCGACCCAGGCTGGGTCTCCTACGAGCCGATGGTGATCATGGCCGGGGCACGCTGCCTCCACGTGCCACTGCAGCCGAAGGACAACTACCGTATCACGCGCGAGGCGATCGAGGCCGTGCTCACCCCGCAGACGCGGGTCATGATCGTCAACAGCCCGAACAACCCGACCGGTCGGGTGCTGACGCGCGAGGAAGCGGAAACGCTCGTTGCCGTGGCGCGCGAGCATGACCTGCTCGTCATTTCCGACGAGATCTACGAGAAGATCATCTATGACGGCCGCGAGCATCTGAGTCTCGCCGCCTTCCCGGGCATGGCCGAGCGCACGCTCACCGTGAACGGGTTCTCCAAGGCCTACGCGATGACAGGTTGGCGCCTCGGGTACGTGGCCGGGCCGGCACCGCTGATCAAGCAGATCATGAAGGTACACAGTCACTCGGCCACCTGCGCGACCTCCTTCGCGCAGTGGGGCGGTGTCGCGGCGCTGGAAGGCCCCCAGGACGCGATCGCCGAAATGGTCGCTGCCTGGGATCGGCGACGCCGGTTCGTGACCGAACGGCTCAACGCAATTCCCGGTTTCCATTGCCCGCTGCCGGAAGGAGCCTTCTACGCCTTCCCGGACGTGAGCGGCACCGGGCTCTCCGGCCAGGAAGTGGCGCAGAAGCTCATCGAGGAGGCGCACGTCGGCGTTACGCCGGGCGATGCCTTCGGCGAGTCCGGCGCGAGCTGCATCCGGCTCAGCTTCGCGACGGCCGACGAGCTGCTCGAACGAGCGCTGGACCGGATCGCCCGGGTGTTCGGCGGTTAGACGCCGAGCCGGACAACTTCGATGCCGCGCCGCGTCACTTCAGCTAGGTACCGGTTGATACCCACCCGGTCACCGGCGAGGTGACCAACCACGATGACGGTACCGGCTGGCTCGATGCGGAGGCGCTCGGCTTCCTCGGGAGCGAGATGCAGGTAGATAACGGTGTCGACCCCGTGCGCGAAGTAGGCCTGTGCCACCGGCGCGCCACCGTTCGTCCCCGCACCGTGCACCACCGCGATGCGGCGCGCCGGTCGGTCGACCGCGCCCACCGGCACCATGATCGGCGTCTCGGCCTCGGCGAATTCCGGCAGGGTGCGCAGCGCATCGATGACGTCCTGTACGGTGCACTCGCGATCCAGCTGGGAGCGATACTGCTCGATCGTCTCCACCATGATCCGCCGGCCGATCTCGTCGAGTGGGAGATGGAGATTCAAGAACGGTAAGCCCAGCGCACGAGCGACCGCTGGTACCTGGTCGTAATTCGCCGCGTGCGCCCGCAGCACAGCACGGGCGACGAGCGGCTGCAGTGCTGCCTTCGCCGCCGCAGGATCGACGCCGTGCTCGACCATGAGCTCCACGTGCCGCGTGAGCACTTCGGGAAACCGCAAGATGGCTCGTCCACCAGCCGGGTGATGAGCGAGCACACCGTCGCAGCCGAGCTCGCGGGCGAGCAGTAGCTCGGCCGCCCCGACATCGAGCGCTACCAGCAACCGCTGTATCTCGCGACCGGGCACGTACACCTCGCTGTCGGCCGGCAACCGGCGCATCCCCGCCATCTCGAGCGCGATCGCGACCAGCTCGTCTGTACTAATCCCGGCCATGCCCTTCTCCTTTCCGGACGGGATTGTCGCATAGCAGTCCCGCCGAGGAAGCAACTCGCCGCCAACCGGTATTCGGAAGTACCATTGCCCTGGGCGTTCGAGACGAGGGAGAGCGATGAGCGACCGACGCGAAGAGATCCGGTTGACGGCGCTCGCCAGCTGCGCCGGTTGAGCAGGAAAGCTCGCCCCGGCGGCACTGGCGCAGGTGCTGCGCCCGCTCGAGTTCCAGAGCGATCCCCGGTTGCTCGTCGGACTGCAGACGAGCGACGATGCCGCTGTCTACCTTATCGACGAGGGGCTCGCGCTCGTCCAGACGCTCGACTTCTTCCCGCCGGTCGTCGACGATCCCTACACCTACGGCGCGATCGCTGCTGCGAACGCTCTCAGTGATGTCTACGCGATGGGCGGCGAGCCGTTCCTGGCGCTCAACATTGCTGCCTGGCCGAGCGATCTCCCGCTCGACATGCTGACGGAGGTGTTCCGCGGTGGGCTCGAGAAGGCACGCGAAGCCAGCGTCGTGATTGCCGGCGGCCATACGGTGACCGACGACGAGCCCAAGTACGGCTTGGTCGTCACTGGACGCGTCGATCCGCGCCGGATTCTCACCAAGGCTGCCGCACGTCCGGGCGAACTCGTGTACCTCACCAAGCCGATCGGCACCGGGGCGATCACCACTGCGCTCAAGGCCGGTGTCGCCGAGCCGGAACACGTCGAGCAGGCGATCGCCTGGATGCTCCGGCTCAACCGGACAGCGAGTCAGCTGCTCGTCGCGCACGGGATCCGCGCCTGCACCGATGTGACCGGATTCGGCCTGGCCGGTCACGCGAGTGAAATGGCACTCAAGAGCGGTGTGCGGCTGGTGATCGCCGCCCGCGCCGTGCCGGTGATCGACGGAGCGGAGCAGTACGCACGCGCTGGCCGCTTGCCGGGCGGTGCCCAGCGCAACCGGGCGTTCTACGCCGAGGGGCCGGAAGCGGTCGTGCGACGCAGTCGGGGGATTCCGACCGTTCTCTGGGATCTCCTCTTCGATCCGGTTACCTCCGGCGGACTCCTGTTCACGGCTCCTGCGGACGGCGCGCCACAGCTCGAGCAGGCATTCCGCCAAGCGGGTGAACCACTCTGGCGTATCGGTTTCGTAGACGAGGGTTCTGGTGTCGACGTCGTCGCCGAACTCCCTGGATAGCCGCCCTGCGGCGCGAACCCCACACGGTCAACTGCGGGCCATCCTCGCGGAACTCGGTATCCGACCGCGCAAGGCGCTCGGTCAGCACTTCCTGCACGACCGCTCGGTCGTCCAGCGCATCGTCGCGACCGCTGCACTCGCACCTGACACGCTCGTCGTCGAGATCGGCCCCGGACTCGGCATTCTGACCGAGGAACTGGCTCGCCAGGCCGGGCAGGTGATCGCAATCGAACTCGATCGCCAGCTCGCTGCGCACTTGGCCGAGCGCTTTCAGGACACGAACGTCCAGGTGCTGCACGACGATGCACTGCGGGTCGACTTCGCCACGATTACCCAGCGGCAACCGTACGTCGTCGTCGCCAACCTGCCGTACAACGTGGCGACACCGATTCTCGAGCGGCTGCTGACCGCCGAACATCCGCCGGAGCGCCTCGTGGTGATGGTGCAACGCGAAGTCGCCGAGCGGATGGTCGCAACCCCACCGAAGATGAGCTTTTTGAGCGTGCTCGTCCAATTTTTCGCGCGCCCCCGCATCGCCTTCCGGGTCGGGCCGGGTGCCTTTACCCCTCCACCGAAGGTCGAGAGCGCCGTAGTGACCCTGGAACGACGAGAGCCACCCTTGCCACGTGGGGAGTGGCCACGCTTCTTCCGCTTGGTCCAGGCTGGCTTCGCACAGCGGCGCAAGCAACTGGTGAACGCGCTCGCCAGCGAACTTGCACTCGACAAGGAACGTGTCCGCGCACTCCTGATCGCCGCTGGCATCGCACCGAACCGGCGTGCTGAAACGTTGACGCTCGACGAGTGGCTACGCCTGTACGAGGCCTTTCACGAGGAACTCCGGTGAAGCGCTGGCTCCTCTTCCCTCGCGTACCGATCACTGTTCCCGCTCCGGCTAAGCTGAATCTCGGCCTCGAGGTACTCGGTCGACGGCCGGATGGTTACCACGATATCGTGACGATTCTGCAAACGATCGACCTCTGCGACGAGCTGCAGTTCGAGCCGGCTGAGGCCTGCGACTACCGATCACCCGCTGCACTCAGCGACGACCTCGTCGCTCGCGCGCTGCGTTTGCTCCGCCAGCACGGTATCGAACTCGCGGCCCGCCTTCGTCTCAGCAAGCGGATACCACTCGCAGCCGGACTGGGCGGCGGATCGAGCGATGCTGGGACGCTGCTGGGCATCGTCGCGCGCGCCGGGGTTCCACGCCACCTGGTCGAAGAGATAGCACATCAGCTCGGGAGCGACGTCCCCTTCTTCCTGGACGGCGGAACCGCCCTGGCGCGCGGGCGCGGAACCGAGCTCGAGCCGCTCCCGCCACCGGCTGGTTTCTTCGTCCTGGTGGTGCCGCGATTGACGCTCGCCAGCAAGACGCGACAGCTCTACGCGGCGCTCACGCCTGCCGACTACAGCGACGGCTCAGCCACGCTGCGCCAGGCCGAGCGTCTGCGCGGTGGACGCGGGCTCGACCCAGCGCTCGTCCGCAATGCTTTCGTGCGCCCGCTCCTGGCGTTCCGCGAAGTGCAACGCGCGCTCGACGCCTTCGCGGCGGCCGGAGCAGGCTGGGCCTGGCCGAGCGGAGCCGGGCCGACGATTTTCACCTGGTGCGGACATCGTGCCGACGCAGAAGCGATCGCTGCCCATCTGGAGCGAGTTGGCATGCGACCGGTCGTCGCCAGGCCGTTTCGTCTCGATTGGGAACCCCTGGCAGCGAACTTCGCGCTGCGCGAGGTTGACTCCTGAGCGGTTCTCGCACCTGGCAGCCGACGATGGGGGACCTCCTTACGTACTCGCCTCGCGCGCTGTCCGCACGTACCGTTCCCTCCAGGCCCTTTCCTGCTCTGCGGCAACACGGAGGAATGTCCCTTCGGCTTCGGCGAGGACGAGTCCTGCGGCGGCGTCACGGACCTCCGCACGGGCACGCACGAGCCGGCGCTCCTGTTGTTCGACCCAGCCGCGGACACGCAATGGCTGGCCGACCGCAACCGGTCGGCGAAAAGCGATCGCCATGCGAGCCGTGACCATTAGCCGCCCCGTCGCGCTGATCACCGCCCAGCTCATCGCCTCATCGAGCAGTGTCGCGAGAATCCCACCGTGAACGAGTCCGATGTACCCCTCGTGCTCCGGTCGCGGCGTGAAGGCGGCCTCGACAGCCTCACCCTCCCGATAGAAGGCCAACTTGAGGCCGATAGGATTGCGCTCACCACAGCCGAAGCACGCATGATCGGTCACCTGGTTGACACGATCCCCTTCCATCGCACATCCTTTTCGTCTTACCATCCGGTACCCCTCTGGGGTACAATCGTGTTGTCGGCTCAGGCAGCACTGCCCGCCAGTGCAGGAGCCTAACGCGGAGGATCGATCGATGGCGAGACGATACGAACAGCTCTTTCAGGAAATCAAGCGTGCGATCCGCGAGGTCGACGTCCATCAGGTCTACGAGCAGCTGCGTGCTGGACGCCGACCGGTGATCGTCGACGTGCGCGAGCGCGAGGAATGGGAGCAGGGGTACATCCCCGGAGCGATCTTCATTCCGCGCGGCTACCTCGAGTTGCGCATCGAAGAGGAGGTACCGGACAAGTCGACACCCATCTATGTCTACTGCGCGGGTGGGGTTCGCTCCGCGTTCGCTGCGAAGACGCTTCAGGAGCTCGGGTATCAGAACGTCTACTCGGTCGCCGGCGGCTTCAGTGCCTGGAAGCACGCTGGTTACCCGTTCGTGACGCCGCGGCAGTGGACGCGCGAGCAGCTCCAGCGCTATAGTCGGCACTTCCTGATTCCGGAGGTCGGCGAGGAGGGCCAGGCACGTCTGCTCGACTCGAAGGTGCTCATCATCGGAGCAGGAGGCCTCGGCGCGCCAGCAGCGTTGTACCTGGCCGCTGCAGGCGTGGGAACCATCGGGATCGTCGATGCAGACGTCGTCGACCTCAGCAACTTGCAGCGGCAGATCATTCACACGACCGATCGCGTCGGACGACCGAAGACCGAGTCGGCCCGCGAGGCGATCGAGGCGCTCAACCCGGATGTCAAGGTCATCACCCACGATGTCTGGCTCACTAGCCAGACGATTCTCGACGTGATCCGCGACTACGACGTGATCGTGAACGGCGCCGACAACTTCCCGACGCGGTACCTGGTCAACGATGCAGCGGTGCTGCTCGGCAAGCCGGTCGTCGACGGCAGCATCTTCCGCTTCGACGGTCAGGTGACAGTCTACAAGCCGGGCGAGGGACCGTGCTACCGCTGCCTCTATCCCGAGCCGCCACCGCCCGAACTGGCACCGAGCTGCGACCAGGCCGGTGTCCTCGGCGTGCTGCCGGGTGTGATCGGCGTCCTGCAGGCGACCGAAGCGATCAAGCTCCTGCTCGGCATCGGTGAGCCGCTCGTCGGCCGTGTTCTCCTATACGACGCGCTGTCGGCCACCTTCCGTGAGCTCCACGTCGAGCGCGATCCGGAGTGCGCAGCCTGCGGGCCGAACTCGACGCTCACCGTGGAGACGATCGGCGAGATCGACTACCAGCAGAGCTGCATCCTACCGGTCGGCCGGAGCGTCGCCGACTAGCACTCTTGCCATCACGCAAGACGGACGGGCCGCGGTCTTCTCCGCGGCCCGCTGTGCTTCTCGTCTTGTCCTATTCCTCGATGACGATCGATTCTTCCTGCACGCGCCCATCGACGACACGAAACGCGCGCACGACCGGCCGATCCGGATCAGCCAGCGAGCAGATCATGAGGAGCATCCCGGGCCAGAAGGCAGCCAGCTCCACGTCCGTCCGCGATGGATAGGCCTCGGTCGCTGGATGCGAGTGGTAGCTGCCCAGATGCTCGAGCCCGCTGGCTTCGATCTCCCGGAGAACGCGGAACTGCTCCTCCGGATCCATGAAGAAGCGCTCCACCGCGATCGTCCCAGGTGCGTCCGGCCGGTAGTCACGCCCCGGTGGAATCAGCCCTCGCTCGGCGAAGAATTCCACCGCGAGCTCGGCCCGATTGGCCACCGGATAGACCCGCTCGATTCGTTCCCCGTGGCCGGCGACGAGACCACAGGCCTCGCGCGGTGCCTCCTGCCGGGCGTGCACGATGATGGCTTCGTACTGCGCGCGCGGAATGCGGATCACTGCCCACCTGCCATCGCCGGAATGATGCCGACCTCGTCCCCGTCGTTGAGGGGCGTATCGATCCCCTGCAACGAGCGAATGTCTTTCCCGTTGACGAAGACGCTCACGAAGCGCCGGACACGGCCATCCGGCTCGCAGATGCGTTCTCGAATGCCTGGATAGAGTTCATTCAGCTTCGCCAGCGCCTCGCCGACCGTGCTGGCATCCACCTGCACCGACGCCCGATCTTCGGTGAACCGCCGAAGCGGTGCCGGAATCAAGATCGTCACAGCCATCGTCTCACTCCTTCCGCAACCCAGTCTGCCTTCACATCCGATCCGGATGCCAGAGCGGCGTGCTCAGGTACTTCAGTCCACTGTCCGGCAAGATAGCGACGATCACCCCGTGTTCCAGTTCCTGGGCGACGCGCAAAGCCGCGACGACTGCCGCAGCCGCTGACGGCCCTACCAGAAGCCCTTCGACCCGCGCCAGCTCGCGCGCCAGTCGATACGCTTCCTCGGTATCGACGAACTCCATCCGGTCGATCAGCGACGGCTCGTAAATCGCTGGAACCAGCGCGGTCGGGAGGTGCTTCAACCCCTCGAGCCCGTGGAACGGATCGTCCGGTTGAACACCGACCAGCACGACGGTCGGGTTCGCCTCCTTGAGACGACGGCCCGTCCCCATCATCGTCCCGGTCGTTCCCAGACCTGCGACGAAATGCGTCACCTGCCCCCGGGTCTGCTCCAGGATCTCGACGCCGGTTCCGTCGTAGTGGGCCAGCCAGTTCGCCGGGTTACTGTACTGGTCGGCGTAGTAGTACAGATCGGGATGCTCAGCTGCCAGCTGGCGCGCCAGCCGGATCGCGCCGTCGGTCCCCTCGTACGGATCGCTGAAAATGAGTTCAGCACCGTAGGCCTGGAGAATCGCCCGTCGCTCCTCGCCGATACTAGCCGGGACGACGAGCGTCACGCCAAATCCCCACGCTGCCCCCAGCATCGCGTAGGCGATACCTGTGTTCCCCGACGTGGCGTCGAGCAGGCGCTTTCCGTTCCCGAGTGCGCCCGAACGAAACGCTTCCTGCACGATACGGTAGGCCGCGCGATCTTTCACCGAGCCACCAGGGTTGTACCACTCCGCTTTCACGAGCAGCTGAACACCCTCGGCAACCCCGTACTCTGCTGGGAGCCGTTGCAAGCAGAAGAGCGGAGTGTTCCCGATTCGTTCCGTGAGCGCCTCGCCGAGCCGGCAACGCATCGAGGGTCCCATCGATCCGTCCCCTCCGCCTCGTTCGCGCTCCATCTTGCCACAGAGACGAGCCAACGGTTGGGGCCCTAGCCCACGAGTCCATTCCTGAGAGCGCGGAACGCACCGGGAGGTGCGTAGTAGGATAAGCCCGTAAGGGAGGAGCTGGCCCGAACGCTGCGTCCGCCAGAGCGAAGAGAGGCGAACCGAGTGCAAACGCGCGTCCTGAATGGTCGTTATCGACTCGACGAGCCGATCGGTGAGGGCGGGATGGCCGTCGTCTATCGCGGTTACGATCTCGTCCTCGATCGCCCTGTCGCGATCAAAGTGCTGCGTGGCCAGTTCGCAGCGGATGCAAGCTTCCTCCGGCGCTTCGAACGCGAAGCGCAGGCAGCTGCCCGTCTCAGTCACCCGAACATCGTGAGCGTCTACGACGTCGGGCGCGACGACGGTACCCGCTACATCGTCATGGAGTACGTTCCCGGCAAGACGCTCAAGCAGCTCATCCTCGAGCATGCCCCCTTTTCGCTCGACGAGGCCATCCACATCGTCCGCCAGGTAGCCGCAGCGCTCGATTACGCCCACCAGCATGGCCTCGTGCACCGCGATATCAAGCCACAGAACATCCTCGTCGACGAGCGTGGATTCGTGAAAGTGACCGACTTCGGGATCGCCAAGGGGCTCACCGACGTGAGCCTCACCGAAGCGGGTTTCGGAATGGGTACTGTCCACTACGTGTCGCCCGAGCAGGCGCGCGGTGAGCCAGCGACACCCGCCTCGGACATCTACGCACTCGGCGTGGTCCTCTACGAGATGCTGACCGGGCGCCTTCCCTTCGATGCCGACAATCCGATCGGTCTCGCCATGCAACACGTCCACGAGGCACCACCTCCGCCACGGCAATTCAATCCGAACATCCCGCCGGCGGTGGAGGCGATCATCCTGCGCGCGCTGGCCAAGGATCCCCGCCAGCGTTTTCCGACGGCTGGTGCACTCGCCCAGGCGCTGACGCACTGGCGTCAATACGTCCCGGGGAGCACACCCGCTCCCCCGCGCGGCGGTATGCCACCGCGGGTCCCGGCCGGCCGGGCCAGAGCCCGTGGCACGCCACCACCGGCCGTTCCGTCCAGCCGGGCCGGCGACATCGGCTGCGCGACCTGGCTCGTGGGTAGCGCCATCCTCGTTGGGATCGTCGCACTGGTCGTGCTCGCCTTCCAGCTCGTCGATCTCCGCGCGCTCACCGGCAGCGACGAATCCCCGAATCCTTCGCCGACAGTCGCTGTCCTCGCGCCCAGTCCGACGCCAGCAGCCACCCCGAGCCCGGTCGTCACACCGACCAGCCTACCGACCCCGACGACCGAACCGACGCCGAGCCCGACGCCGACACCCGAAATGGCCCGTGTCCCTGATCTCGTCAACTCGACTCTCCGGCAGGCCGAGGCAGCTGCCGCGGCTGGCGACTTCCAGCTCGAGGTCGAGGAAGTCTTCGATAACGTCGTCCCGGCCGGGACGATCGTCCGGCAAGATCCGCAACCGGGAACGCTTGCCGAAAAGGGCAGCACCGTACGGGTATGGGTCAGCAAGGGTCCCGAGTGGATCACCTTGATCGGCTTGGCCGGTAAACCCTATACCGAAGTACTGCAGCAGCTCCAGGGCCTACCCGTCACCGTCGAGAAGGTCGAAGAAGGAAGCCGGACAGTTCCGGAAGGCTACGTCATCCGGACCGAGCCGGCCGAACAGGTCCGCAACGGGGGTACCGTCAAGGTCTATGTCAGTGTCGGAGACCGCGTTCGCGTGCCCGATCTGTACGGGAAGCCGTATCAGCAAGCAGTCATCGAGCTCGAGCGTGCTGGTCTCGTCGTGCGCAACGTCACGCCGATGACCTGCAAACAGATTACCGCTAGCTTCCCCTCGTTCGACTGCGAGCAGTTCCCCGACGGTGGGGTTGTGAGCGCGACGCTCCAGTGGAACAGTTGGGTTCCGCGGGGTTCGCCGATCGACATCGCTTTCTACCAAAAGCAGCAGAACGGCTCGCAGTGAGGCTGCATGGTGCGTGGCGCACGCGCCCTCGTACGACTCCTGGGCGGACTCGTCCTCGGGCTCCTGACGATTCTGCTTCTGCTTCACCACCATGCGAGTCCGCGTGTCGTCGTGGGAGGCGCCGGGAACACGCTGAGCACGATTCTGGTGTTCGATGGCCGTGTCATCGTGCTCGGTAGCGGATCGACATCCAACGACAGCGTCGAACTCGCTGACCGTACGACCCTTCCCTGGCAACGTCCCTATGATCTCCTCATCGTCCCAGCCTGGGATACCGATCAGGTCACCGGAGCGATCGGTTTCGTCGAGCGTCGCGCAGTGCGGTCAGTTATCGTCGCTGGCTCGCCAGACAACGACCCTGCGTGGACGATTTTGGAACGCATGGCGACTGCTCGCGGTCTCCGCTTTTCGCTGCTGACCGATCCGTTCGTCGTTCCACTCGGCAACGAGAGCGTGCTGGAGGTCGTCCCTCGGCAGGATGCGCTGCTGGCCTGCTTGCGTGTGGGCGTCGTTCGGATCAGTCTCGTCGACGTGGCAACGCAGGCTGAGTACGCGGATCCCTGTGGACGCGCCGCCGCTGTGGTCGCGTTTCGCCAGCGCGTCCGGATGGGTGCTCCGCTCGTCCTCCGCCCCGAACCGCGACGAGCGACAGATTTCGCGCCGGTCGCACCGTACGAGATCCAGCTTGGACGCGGCGAGCGCGTCGAGCTGCGCATCGCGAACGGGGAACTGCGCGTCCCGCTCGCGACCCTAGTCAGTCTTCCGGAGTCCACTCCGATCGCGCCGTAACGGTACGACCCTGCTCGCCAGCTTCCCGGGAAGCCTGGTCCGGTCTCGGCCGTTCTGCACGAAACCAACGTGCTTGTCGCGCCTGCCACTGGGTGCGCAGCGTGCCGAACCGCAGCAGCGCACCGAGCGTGAGCAGGAACGCGCTGATCGCCAGTACCTGTGTCCAGCCGAGTTCGACCACACCGCGGAGAACGACTTCGCGCAGCGTGGCGACGATGCCGAGCTCGACCATGAAATCGACAGCGACCCGGTGTTCCTCCAGGTAGACGATGAGCAAGCGCATCAGCTCGACCATGACGAGCATGAACAGCACTTCGGCGATGACGACTCGAAAGTCCAGGGAGGGCCCGAAGAGATGGTCGATCAGGATGAGCAGCGTCCGGATCATCAACCCGAAAAGGACGATGACGAGGGCGACGACGAGAATATCCTGTGCAGCCTCCAAAAAGCGCCGCGACAGTCGGTGGATTTCGGTATGGGGAATGTGCTCGCGATCGTCCATCGTCACCATCCGCTGCCCCATGCACCGAACACGTGTTCTGCTCGTCTCTGACTCGACGACGCCAAGTGCAACGCCACGAACGTACTCGACTGCACAATCATACCGGCAACAGACTGGACACTCTCGGGCGGAGCAGCCGGTCACTCGGGCGGAATCTCTTGGAACGCATACTCGACGCGTATGCCCCGGCGAGCCTGGATCGTCTTGGCCAGCCAGTAGACGAGCGCCCCGACGATGAAGACGGCGACGGTCAGCACCTGCACGTTCGGGTAATGGGCGAGCCCGACGAATGGGTCGAGCCAGAACACGACCTCGCACACCAGCAAGCTGACAACTGCCAGTGCTCCCACGATCGACATCAGCGGAAGACCAGCAACGCGCCAGCGGACCGGCGATGCCTCGAAGTCGTGGCGCCTTCGGTATGGGAAGACGATCGCCGCGATCGCGGTCAAGATGAACGAGACAATCCAGCCGAAAATCCCGACGATGCTCACGAGCACGATGTGCCAGGCATAGAGCGCGAGGCAAACCTCCCCGATAAGCCCGATCACGAGGATCGCCACCAGCGGCGTATGCGTCCGCGGGCTCACGTACGAGAGCTTTTCCGGCATCAGACGATCGAACGACCAGGCGAGCAAGATGCGCGTCGACGCCAGATAGTTGATCGGCAACCAGACGTAGGTCCAGAGCAGGAAACCGACACCGAGGAAGAGAATCAGCAGCAAATTGCGGTGTACGACCGCACCAGCGAGCTCGATGAAGGTTGGTGTAAATGCCAGGCCCAAGGCTTGCGGGTCCGCTGCACCGATGACCGCCAGGCCATCGTAGCCGACCATCTTTTCAAACGCCGCCACGAGCAGCAGGATCCAGGCCGTGCAGTACAGCACCGAACCGGGCATGCCGAACAGCTGAGCCCGGCGCGCGTTCTTCACTTCCCCACCGATGAAACTCGATGTAATGGCAAAGAGCACGATGTAGAGTGGCAAACTGAGCGACAAGAACGTCTGGTAGGCATCGAACGGATGCGGCTCGTAACCGGCGTTCTGCTGTGCTACGGCGAACGCGTTCTCGACACCACCGACCGCACGCACGTACTCATCGAAGCGCACGAGGAACGTTTCACGTGGCGTCACGAGCGCGATCAGCCCGGCGACAGCGACCGCCAATGTCGCGATGACGAAAGCGATGTTCTGAATGCGAAAATACAGCTTCGTCCCCAGCGCGAAGACGATGCCGAAGAGGACGATGAGCGCCGTTCCCGCGACAAAGATGCCGAGCGATGTTTGCCAGAAATCGGCCAGTCGCATGATCTCAGGATTCTCAGCGTATGCAGCAAGCATTCGGAACAGCGAGGACAGCCCATACTGACCGAAGTAGGCAGCCGGGATGCCGATGTACACGCTCAACCAGACGAGCCAGTTGAAACTGCTGATGAAACCGAGAACCGGCGACAGCGTGCGGCTGATGTACACATAGTCGCCACCGCTGCGCGGCAAGGCCGCTGCGAAGAAGGCATAGGTCGTCGCGTGTGCTACCGCCAGCAGACCGGCGACGAGCGCTCCCGCCAGCATGCTGGCCCCAGGATAGAAGGCCGGCACGAACAACAGGATGAACAAGACACCGAGCCCGATATTCTGATTGTTGGTGTTGTAGACGAAGATATCGAGCAGCGAGAGCTCCTTCGTGAGCCCGGTCGCCTCACGGACGAAGGTGCGTGGCCCGCGGACTGGTTTGCCAGCACCGCTCCTGCTCATTCCGCAAGCTCCTCCCCTCACCGTCACTCGACCGGAATTTCACGATAGGCGAGGGAAATATCGATCCCCTGTCGGCCTCGCCACCAGCGGGCGATCCCATAGATGACGAGGCCGGAGAGGAAGATACCGACGTTGAGCAGGAACATGCCGAACCCCAGAATCCCTTCGCGGAGCGTACTCGGGTCGAGACTGATACCGGAGTACGGATCGTTCAAGTACGCCCACTGCATGACGAGGCAGGCCACGATCGACAGGCCACCGACGATGCTGAGCACCGGCACCCCAGCGATCCGCCACGCTACTGGCGACCCAGCGAAGATTTCCGGCCGGCGATACGGCAACAGCAGGGCGCTCAGCGAGACCATGATGAAGGTCAGGAGGAAACCGAAGATCCCGACCAGGGTCGCAAAATACGGGGTGAAGACGTAGATCGCCAGTGACACGATCGACAGTCCGCCCATGAGCACGAGACTGACGACCGGGGTATGGAAACGTGGGCTCACCCACGCGAGGGCGGACGGCATCAAGCCGTCGACCGCGTAGGCTACCAGGTTGCGCGAAGCGTTGAGAATCTGCCCAGGCAACCAGGCATAACTCCAGAACACGAAGCCGAAGCCGATCAGGAACGCGACCACCAGGCTACCGCTTCCCAGCGCAATCAGTTCGTGAAAGCGCGGTGCCGCGGCCAGGCCGACGTTTGCCGCACCGGCATCGCCGAGCGTGCTGATTGCCCCGATCAGCTCGTCCCCGACTGCCCGAGTGACACTCCAAACCAAGAGCAGTCCCCAGACGAGGGCGTACATCACCGTACCCGGAATTACCCACACCTGGATCTTGCTGGCTTGCTTGACCTCACCACCGATGTAAGCGCTCGAAAAACTGAAGCCCATCGTCAAATAGATCCAGGTCATCGTGATCACGGTGTTCCGCAAGTTAAACGGCTGCGGCACGTAACCACTCTCGCGCACCAGTACTTCCAGGATGTCCGGACGACCCGCGAGGGCTGCCAGATGCTGCGCGAGACTCGACTGGAGGACAGCCGGCGATCGCACGAGCGCTACGACCACGACCAGCACCGTCGCCAGCATGGCGAGCGCAAAGAGGACGTTCTGCACGCGAAAATAGACACCCAGTCCGAGGATGAAAATGCCAGTCAAGATGAGGATCAAGAACGCCCCGATCACGAACATGCCGGTCGGCGAGGCCGCCCAGTCCGCGAAACGGAGCACGGCCGCATTGCCCGTGAAGGCAGCGATGATGCGCATGAGCGGTGCGATACCGAAGCTGGCGAGGAAGGCAGACGGGACACCACCATAAAGTATCCACCAAACTGTCGTATTCCAGTTTGACATCATGCCCCAAGCCGGTCCCAATACTCGGCTGACGTACACATAGTCCCCACCGCTCCGCGGCATGATCGCCGCCAACATGCCGTAAGTCGCGGCAGTCGGCAGCGCGAGGAGCGCACAGAAAACGAGCGAGAGCGGCAGACTGACACCACCGTACGACGGCATGTAGAGGAACATCAACGCGACCATGAGCCCGATCGAGATGAAGTTGACGTTGTAGACGAGTGCATCGAGCAGACCGGCCTCCCGAACGAGGCCAGTCGCGGCACGCGTGAAGACACGCGGTCCCGAACGCTGCCCACTCCCCGACACTGCTCCGCTCCCTTCCTCCATCACTCGAACGACTCACCGTTCCAACAGCACCGCCCGCACCGGGGCACCGTCCGCATCCTGTAGCGGCAAGGGCAAACAGATAAAGAGGTACTCGTGACCAGGGGGCACGGTACGGAGACCGCGGAGGTTCTCGACGATCAGCACATCGGCCGCAAGGAGATAGAGATGCGCATGTTCGGTTCCCTGCACCGTCGAGTCGACGTTCAATGCATCGATACCGACCAGCGCTGGTCGCGCCTCCGCCAACCAGATCGCTGCCTCCTCAGAGAGATACGGATGACGACGATACCGATCCGTCCCCCAGTAGCGGTCCCAGCCCGTCGCGAGGAGCACGGCCTGGCCGGTGGGTGAGCCAGGCAAGCTTTCACGCAACAGGAGGCGTGGTATCGCCGCGTCATCGGCGAGGTCCGGCAGCTGGACGATCAGAGCCGGACAAATAAAGCGCTCGACAGGATAATCGGTAATCGATCGTCCAGCAGCCAAAAAGTGAGACGGTGCATCGATATGCGTCCCGGAATGGCTGCCGAGCGTGACGCGCGTCACGCGCCAGGGAGGAACTGCACTGGCCGGCTCGAGCCGGACCTCCGGATCGCCTGGAAAGACCGGTAAGCCCGTTGCGATCGGATGGGAGAGATCGATAACCCGCATCTCCGCTAACCACTCACGAGCTGGTAACTCGCTACGCGATCGTTTTCGAGACGGACCAGAGCTCCGTGGAGGACTCCCTCACCGTAGGCCGATCCCGGGTTGATACACAGGGTTCGACCGATCCGCACTGCACCGCGCGACTCGTGGATGTGTCCATGGAGACTCACGACCGGCTGGTAGCGCTCGATCGCCTCACGAACCGCTCGGCTGCCGACCGGCACCATGTTCGGTTGTCCGCCGACCATCACGACGGAGAGATCCTCACGCAACTGCGGCGCGCTGTCCAGCGTCGAGTCATAGGGCGGGCAGTGCAGGTTGAAGATAGCCGGCAGAGACGGGTCCAACTCGCGTGCCAGTCGCTCGATCCGTGCCGCCAGTTCTTCTTCCGGCAACTCGCGTGGGCTTTTCCACGGCGTCGGGTTGGCCCAGGCGAGACTGAGCATCTGGTACCCGTCGATCTCGACGATCGCGCCGTCCGGGTTTACGACGACATCGCTTCCGGCCAACACTTCGTCGATCTCGAACTCGTCATCGTTTCCCGGCATAACGAAGCAGCGTACGCCGGTACCCCGCAGTCTTTCCTCCGCCAGCCGCACCCAGCGCTCGACCGAATCACGCATGACCTGCCGGAAGACACGATCGGCATAGGCTCGATCCGCTTCCATGCGCGCGAGTTCGTCCGGAGTGCAGCGGTACGGGTAGAAGCCGTTGAACCGGATCCGCTTCTCGGCGTCGGCGACCTCTTCGAGCGTGCGCAGGACCTCGTGCCGTCCCAGGAAGGTCATCTCCCAATGCCCATCGACCTCGACGATGGGTACGAGCACTTTCCCGGTCAGGTCACCACCGAGAATGAGAGTGTTGACGTTGTAGAACTTCGCGGCATTGAGGAACTTGAGAAAACAACGTTCCGACCCATGTATATCGCTCGTATAATAGAGTGCGAGCTGCTGACTCGCACGCTCTTTTCCCTTACGGAACCACACCATCCTTCGCCTGCCCTACTCCTGTTCCCTCAGTCATGCCGCACTTCTTCCGGCAGTTCGTACCAACGCTTGCGCTCGCCGATCATGGCTCGCAACTTCCAAGCACGACTCTTCGGAGCATCCTCGACCGCACGCCAGAGCTCCTCGAGCCGGCGGAGCGAGACGAACTCCTCGTGGAGTTCCCGCTCCAGAATCAACGCGCGAACCCGCTCGACATTTTCCTTGGCTGTTCGGTACCAACCCCAATCAGCGCTCAACACGTCCACGATGCGACGGATATCGATTGTCTCTTCATCCCCGTAACCGAGCGGATGATCGTGCAGAAGCGCAATGATGTCGATCAGATCCTTCTCGTTCGCCTCCCAGATCTGCAGTTTCGTCAGCAAAAGGTCAGCCAACGGTAGCGTCAGCCGATCGCGATCGAGGCGATCCCGCAGGTCCAGGGTGTGGCACATGCGGAGTTGATCGAGAAACACATCGATCTGCCGCTCGTGCTGCGGGTCCCAGAAGAACAGTCGCTGGTGCCCGTGCAGCGTGTTGAACTCACGGTCCGCCTGATACCCGAGTTCGGCGAACAAGCCCTCAATTGCCCGCTTTTGCGTCGCCAAGCCCATGAAATCTGCGTCACGATACGTACGCTGCAACGCTCGGTGCGTCGCGCTGGGTGAATGCAGGTACACCGCGACGCCACCGAGAACCCGCAGTGTGACCCCACGCTTTTCGGCTGCCTCGAGGATGCGTTTCACTTCATCACGGATATCCGCCAACGGCGTAGTGGGAACGATCCTCGATTCCACTTACGTTCCTCCAAATCCGACCGATTCGGCAGGTTCTGCTCGTTCTCGCTCCAAACAGGCCGCAAAGTGCGCGTTCTCGTGATCATGACGGCAACAGCCTAAAGTATAGAACCACCCTGTTCTCGCCGCAACAGGGGAGGATCGGATTTCTTGCTACCCGCGAGGGTATTCCCCGCATACCGTAGTGATCGCACCACGCCACTTTGCAAGACAGCAGCGAGGCCAGCGGGATTCCACTGGCCTCGCTGCGATCTGCCGTGTTCCTTTTCGAGCGCTACACATCCCCCTCGCGGGCACCGAGCGCCGCTTGCGCCGCTGCCAGTCGTGCGATCGGTACCCGGTAGGGAGAAGCCGAAACGTAGTCCAGGCCGACCTCGTGGCAGAAGCGGATGCTCGCCGGATCGCCACCGTGCTCGCCACAGATCCCCAGCTTGATGTCCGGCCGCGTCGCCCGTCCGCCATCGCGTGCGATCTCGATCAAGCGGCCGACGCCAGCCCGATCGAGTGTCTGGAAGGGATCGGCCGGGTAGATCCCGCGCTCGAGGTAATACGGCAAGAAGCGCCCAGCATCGTCACGCGAGATACCGAAGGTCATCTGCGTGAGGTCATTGGTTCCGAAGCTGAAGAACTCCGCCTCGCGCGCGATCTCGCTCGCGGTGAGCGCCGCACGCGGTACTTCGATCATCGTTCCGACCGAATACGGGATCTCACGTCCCGCCTGAGCGAACAGCTCCCGCGCCACCCGGTCGATGATCTCGCGCTGCAGCATCAGCTCGCGTACGTCGGAAACGAGCGGCACCATGATCTCCGGATGGACTTCGATGCCCTCGGCAGCGCACTGCAGCGCAGCACTGAAGATCGCACGCGCTTGCATTTCCGTGATCTCCGGCGCCGTGATGCCCAGGCGGCAACCACGATGCCCGAGCATCGGGTTCGCTTCCGTGAGCGCCTGGACTTTCGCACGAATCGCCTCCGGCGACACGCCCAGTCGCTCGGCCATAGCCTGGATTTCTTCCTCGTGCTTGGGCAAGAACTCATGCAACGGCGGATCGAGCGTCCGGATCGTCACCGGGAACCCCGCCATCGCCTTGAAGATCCCGATGAAGTCCTCCCGCTGCATCGGCTCCAGCTTGGCCAGAGCAGCACGTCGCTCCTCGGGCGTCGTCGCCATGATCATCTCGCGCATCGCCCAGATGCGGTCGCCCTGGAAGAACATGTGCTCGGTCCGGCAGAGACCGATACCCTCCGCACCGAGTTCCCGCGCCTTGGCAGCGTCCTCCGGCGTATCGGCATTGGCGCGCACCCGCAAGCGCCGGAACTGATCAGCCCAGCCCAGCAGTTCCGCCAAGTCGCCACCGACACTCGGGGGGATCGTCGGGACGGCACCGAGCATCACTGCGCCGGTCGAGCCATCGATGGTAATGACATCACCGCGCCGTACCACGAGATCGCCGACGCGGAACTCCTGACGCTCGTAATCGACCACGATCGCCGAACACCCGACGACTGCCGGCTTCCCGATGCCGCGGGCGACCACCGCCGCGTGACTCGTCATGCCGCCGCGCGCCGTGAGAATGCCTCGCGCCGCGAGCATGCCGTGGAAATCGTCGGGGGACGTTTCCAGTCGCACCAAAATGACCGCTTCACCACGATCGCCGAGGAGCTTGGCTTCGTCCGCATCGAAGACCACCTTGCCGCTGGCTGCCCCTGGGCTGGCCGGCAGCCCCTTGGCGATCGGCTCGCCCTTCCACGAGGGGTCGATCATCGGGTGTAGGAGTTGATCGAGATGTTCTGGCGAGACGCGGAGAACTGCCTCCTGCGGTTCGATCAACCCCTCGTGCACCATATCGACCGCGATTTTGACCGCTGCCCGACCGGTGCGCTTACCGGTCCGCGTCTGGAGCATCCAGAGCTTGCCGCGCTCGACCGTGAACTCCAGATCCTGCATGTCACGGTAATGGCGCTCGAGTCGATCGGCAACCTCGAGCAGCTGCTCGTACGCACCGCGCAGCAGCGGGTCGTTCGCCATCTCCTGAATCGGCTGCGGCGTGCGGATGCCCGCGACCACGTCCTCGCCCTGCGCATTGGTCAAGTACTCGCCGAAGATTCCCTTCTCGCCGGTACTCGGATTGCGCGTAAACGCGACCCCGGTCGCCGAGTCCGGCCCCAGGTTGCCGAAGACCATCGCCTGAACGTTCGCCGCTGTGCCGAGGTCGTGGGGGATACCATGCGCATTCCGGTAGTCAATCGCTCGCCGATTGTTCCAGGATTCGAACACCGCGAGAATCGCCCGACGCAACTGCTCGTACGGGTCCTGCGGAAAGTCGCTTCCGGTCGCTTCTCGCACGATTCCCTTGTACGTCTCGACCAACCGCTGGAGCTGCTCCGCCGGGATCTCGTAATCCTGGACGACGCCGATCTCCCGCTTGAGCTCGTCGAGGGCATCCTCGAAACGTTCCGAGGGGATATCGAGCACGACTTTCCCGAACATCTGGATCAGACGTCGGTAGCAATCGTAGGCGAAACGCTCGTTCGACGTCATTGCAGCGAGACCACGCACCGTCTCGTCGGTCAGCCCGACATTGAGAATCGTGTCCATCATGCCAGGCATCGAGAACTTGGCACCAGATCGGACCGAGACGAGCAACGGCTGAGCTGGATCGCCGAACCGGCGCCCGAGTTGTTCTTCGATATCCCGTAGTCCCTCCAGAACTTCATCCCACAACCCTTCGGGCATCTGCCGGCCACCCTGCAGGTAGGCCACACAGGCCTTGGTCGTGACGGTGAATCCCGGAGGTACCGGCAGGCCAATCCGCGTCATTTCGGCCAGGTTGGCCCCTTTGCCGCCGAGGAGATCCCGCATCTGCGCGTTGCCCTCGCGGAAGAGGTACACCCAGCGCCGTCCGGTCGCCACAGATGCCATGACGCTCCCTCCTTGTCGTTTCCAGCATCGAGGTCGAAGGCGGACACGCGCTGCTCTTACCCTGTTTAACTGTCCACGACCAACTTGGCAAGGCTCGCGAGCAGGATCTTGGTTCCGTGCCGCTTGAACTGCACGGTCACTTCCTGGTCTCCCGCACTCTCCCGCACTGCCAGCACTACCCCATCACCGAAGGTGGGATGAAACACGCGCTGCCCCGGCTGGTAGCGCCGCACGACCGGAGCAGCTGACCGTTCCTCCGGCCGTGATGATGCCGTACGACCCGGCAACCCACCGGCTCGCTGCCAGCCACTGGCTCGCTGCTCCTCGACGACATCGGGCGGCAAGGCATCCAGAAAGTGCGAGGGAATCCCCCGCTCACGGAGTCCGAACCGGCTGCGCAACTGCGCGTAGCTGAGATACAGCCGCTGTTTGGCCCGCGTGATACCCACGTAGAAGAGCCGTCGCTCCTCCTCCAGTTCCGCCTCGCTTTCCAGCGCACGTGCGTGCGGCAAGAGACCTTCTTCGACGCCGATCAGGAACACGACCGGAAACTCGAGCCCTTTTGCAGCGTGGAGCGTGAGCAACGTCACCTGATCGCCACCGAGCTCCGCTTCGTCGACGCTGGCCACTAGCGCTGCCTCTTCGAGGAAGCGCTCCAGCCCTTCCTTGGCCGGCAGCTCGTCGTAGCGTTCGAGCACGCTGCGGAGCTGCACCAAGTTTTCCCAGCGCTCGCGCTCGGCTGGATCGCTCGCCTCACGATAGCGCGCCGCGATTCCAGTGCGCTCCAATGCGAGGTCGAAGACACTGCTCAGCGGCTGCGCGACGAGCGCGCCCCGCAACCGTACCAGCTCACCCCACACCTCGCGCAGGCGCTTGGTCGCCTGGGCCGAGAGGTTCGGCGGCGCGACGTCCAACTCCTCGGCCAGGGCTGGCAGTGCCTCGGCCGGTGACCGGCCAACCTGACTCGCCCACTGCTCGATCTGCAACAGCGTCTTGTCACCGATACCCCGCCCGAGCGCACTTTCGCGGAGAACGCGTTGCAGACTGAGCCAATCCTTCGGATTGGCCAGGACGCGAAGGACCGCCAGCGCATCCTTGACCTCTTTCCGCTCGTAGAAGCGGACGCCGCCAACTACCTGATACGGAATCTGGGCACGCACCAGCGCTTCCTCGACCGGTCGGCTCTGCGCATTGATGCGGTAGAGCACGGCGATATCGCGATAGCGTGCCTCGCCGCGCGTCACCAGGCGGGCGATCTCGCTGACCACCGATTCCGCCTCGTGCTGTTCGTCCCAGCAGGCCAAGAGGCGAATCGGCGGCCCGGGCGGGTTCTCCGTCCACAACGGCCGGTCGATACGCAGGCGGTTCGCTCGGATCACTGCATCCGCCGCCGCGACGATCTGCGGCGTCGAGCGATAGTTCCGCCCTAGCCGGATCACGACAGCATCCGGAAAATCCCGCTGGAACTCGAGGATGTTCCGGATATCGGCCTGACGCCAGCTGTAGATCGACTGATCTGGATCCCCGACGACGCACACGTTCCGGTGCGCTGCCGCAAGTTGACGCACCAGGAGATACTGGAGGTGGTTCGTATCCTGGTATTCGTCGATCAGGAGATACCGCCAGCGTTCCTGGTAGAGGGCAAGGAGATCGGGATGTCGCTCGAACAACTCGACCGTCAGGAGAAGAAGGTCATCGAAGTCGACCGCCTGCGCGCGCTGCAGGAGCTGGCTATAGCGTTCGTAGACCCGCGCCACGACCTCGTCCCAGTAGCTCTGGGCGCTCTGAGCCAGCTCCGCTGGTGACTGGAAGGCGTTCTTGGCGCGGGAGATGCGACCGAGCACCGAGCGCGGTGCAAACCGTTGCACATCCAGTCCGAGGTCGCGGAGTGCCTGCTTGACGAGGGCGACCTGATCCTCCTCGTCGTAGATCGTGAACGAGGGTTCCAACCCGATCCGTCCCCCATCGCGCCGGAGCACGCGGGCACAGACACTGTGGAACGTGCCGGCCTGGACGAGGCGTGCCGAACTTGCATCGAGGAGTTGCTCCAAACGCTCGCGGATTTCGCGGGCAGCCTTGTTCGTGAACGTCACGGCTAGGACCTGCCAGGGTCGGGCTCGACCACTGGCGATCAGATAGGCGACTCGATGGGTCAAGACCCGCGTCTTGCCGCTTCCCGGTCCGGCGACGACAAGAACCGGGCCGTCGGTCGTCGTCACCGCCGTGCGCTGGTCCGCATCGAGGTGCGCGAGCAGCGACTCGATCCGAGCCGCCGTGGCAGGCTGGTCCGGATCCCCATGCCCATGTCGTTCCGGCCACTCTGGAATCCGACCAGCCGAGACGGAGGGTTCGGGCTGCCGCGATTGTTCCCACAGGTCGGTCATCACGAGCGCTCCTTACCTGCCCGATTCTACCCGACACGACTCCCACCCCCGGGCACGACGAACGGCAGGTGACGATGCCCTCGCGCCCTGGAAAGGCGCGCGCGTCCCGCTGCTGCGAACGCAACCCAGGCGCGGATCCAGGCAGCGATGACCAGCCCGGCGACCCAGGGGCACTCGTCCGTTCTACTCCGGCGATCCGCAGGGTCCCACGCACAGCGGGCGAACCAGCATTCCCCCGCCTTGACAGACCAGTCTCGCACCCGTATGATCGTGCTAGTCGCCGAGTTAATCCTTAAATGGAAAGACCGGTACGATGGACAGAGTGGTCGCGACGTGCGATGAGGCTGTAGCCGATATCCCGAACGGTGCCTCGATCATGATCGGTGGCTTCGGGCCACCCGGTATTCCGGTCAATCTGGTCAAGGCGCTGCGCCGGCGCAAACTGCGCGATCTCGTTCTCATCTATTGCGGTGGCGGCACCGAAGAAGACGGCATCGGGGGACTGATCGCTGACGGAGCCGTCCGCAAATTGATCACGTCCTTCCCGACCCATCCCGGCGCGACGGCAGTCCGCGAGAAGTACCTCGCCGGTGAACTCGAACTCGAGGTCCTCCCACAAGGGACGTTCGTCGAGCGGATCCGGGCCGGCGGGGCGGGGCTCGGAGGGTTCTACACGCCGACCGGCGTCGGGACCGAGCTGGCGGAAGGCAAGGAAGTGCGCATCATCGATGGTCGACCCTATGTCTTCGAACTGCCGCTCCGCGCCGACTACGCCTTCATCAAGGCCTATCGCGCCGACCGATGGGGCAACCTCGTCTACCGGCGTACCATGCGGAACTTCAACCCCATCATGGCCACGGCAGCCAACATCGTCATCGCCGAAGTCGACGAGGTCGTACCGGTCGGCGCGCTGTCGCCGGAAGAGATCGAGACGCCCTGTATCTTCGTCGATCGTGTCGTCGAAGTACCGCGCGACTGGATTCGTCGCGCGGCACCGGCACCACGGTGAGGCAGGAAGCTATGCCACTGACGCGTGAAGGAATCGCCTACCGCATCGCCCAGGACCTCCCGGACGAGAGCTTCGTGAACCTCGGCACTGGGATTCCCTCCCTGGTCGCACGGTTTCTCTCGCCGGGCAAGACGATTCTCATTCACAGCGAGAACGGTATCCTCGGCGCCGGGCCGAAGGCTCGGCCAGAAGAGATCGATCCCGATCTCGTCAACGCGAACGGTGACTACGTCACGCTCATCCCCGGCGCGAGCCTGTTCGATCACGCGTTGTCGTTCGCAATCATCCGCGGTGGACATCTCACCCACGCCGTTCTCGGTGCACTCCAGGTCTCGCGTCGCGGCGACCTGGCCAGCTGGCGAATACCCGGCCCGCGCGTGCCAGGCGTCGGCGGGGCGATGGATATCGCGGTGGGTGCGCAGCGCGTTTGGGTCGCGACGATGCACACCACCGACCAGGGGGAGCCGAAGATCGTCGAAGAATGCACCTACCCGTTGACGGCCGCACGGTGCGTGCGGCGCATCTACACCGATCTCGCGGTGCTCTCGGTCGAAGGCGAGCAGCTGATCCTCGAAGAAGTCGCACCCGGCGTGACAGTCGAGGATGTCGTGGCACGCACCGGAGCGCCTTTGACTATCCCGCCCGCGGTGCGCACGATGGAGGTCCCGGCGGAATTCGCTGGGACTGCGTTGCTCGCCCCCTGATTCGCGGACGGAACGGCGGGCTCGATGACCATATCGGAAGGAGGACGGACCGGAGCGATGAGTGCAACACCAGCTGTGGTACAGGAGATCGATCGGGCGCTCGATCAGATCCGGGCTGGTCTGGCACCGGACGGATTCGAGTTACGGGTCGAGCGCGTGAGCGAGGACGGCGTTGTCGAACTGGTTCTCCAGGCACTCCCCGACGCGTGTCTCGATTGCCTGGTACCCGACCAGTTGCTCCACGCGATGCTGCAACAAGCCATCGCGCCGGTGTATCCGGGCCTACGTGAGATCCGCTTGGAAAAGCGCCTACCCGAGGAGGGCTGATCATGCCAGTGCTGGTCGATCCGACAGGCCAAACGGGACTCGCCACCAAGACGCGCGCTGCGCGTACCCGGCGCTCGTTGCGCGGTGCGCGCGTCTGCCTGATCGACAACGGAAAGAAGAACGCCGATCTCCTGCTCCAGGCAATCGGCGACCTCCTCCGCGAGCGCTACGGCGTCGCGGAAGTCATCATGCAGCGGAAGCCGAACGCATCGGTGCCGATCGACGCCGCAGCGGTCGCTGAGCTGAAGGAGCGCTGCGACTTCGCCATCGCTGCGGTGGGGGACTGAGGGTCCTGCAGCGCGGCCAGTGTGGCCGACGCGATCCGTTTCGAGGAAGTCGGTGTCCCCGCCGCCCCCATCATCACCGAGGTGTTCCGGGCGACGGCGGACGCGATGGCACAGACGCAGGGGATGCCGGGCTATCCCTATGCCGTCATCCCCCACCCGATCAGTAGCCTGAGTCCGGAGGAAGTGCGGCAACGCGCCGAACAGGTGTTGCCCGAGGTCCTCCGTCTGTTGGGCGTCGAGGAAGCAGCCGGGGAGGAACCGCATGAGCGTGCAGCGAACGGCTGAACCGACGTTGGAGGCCGTGCGGCACGCCCGCGAGGCGATCGAATACTGCTACGAGCGCGGCTGGACGGATGGCCTGCCCGTCGTTCCGCCCGCCGAGGAATTCGTCGCGGAGCTCCTGGCTCAGGTCGACCGCGATCCCGAGGAGGTCGTCATCGAGCAGGAACACCTCGGGCGCAAGTGTACGGTGCGCCTGGCCGCGGCCAACGCGGTGATGGCCGGCTGCAAGCCCGAGTACTTCCCGGTCGTTTTGGCAGCCCTGGAGGCGCTCAACAAGCTGCCCGGCAGTCGCGGCCTGCTGCAGAGCACGACCGGGCAAGCGGTCTTCGTGGTGGTCAACGGACCGATCCGGCGGCAGCTCGGGTTCAATGCGGCGGACAATGTGTTCAGTCCGGGTGACCGGCCGAACGTCACCGTGGGGCGCGCGATCCGGCTGGTAATCATGAACGCGCTGGGGATCCGGCCGCACGAGTTCGACCAGTCGACGCAGGGGCAACCGGGGAAGCTGAGTCTCTGCATCGCCGAAAACGAGGAAGAAAGCCCCTGGGAACCGCTGCATGTCGAACGGGGCTTTGCGCCGGAGGAGAGCACGGTCACGGTCGGCTTGGTCCGCGGTACCATGCAGGTCGAGCAGCGCGATTCCAAGCAGCCGGAAGTCATCCTGGAGACGATCGCCGATTCCATGTCCTACGCGGGCACCTACTTTCCGACACCGCGCGGGCATGCAGGGATCGTCGTGCTGGGTCCGGAGCACGCGCAACTGATCGCCGAGGCAGGCTGGAGCAAAGAACAGGCTCGCCAGTATCTCTGGGAACACTTCGGGCGACCAGCCGGCGTGCTCCGCCGCCTGGCCAAAGACGCGCTACTCGACCCCGCGCTGCCGGACGACGCGTTCGTCCGCTTCGCTCATTCGCCGGAGGCGATCCTGCTCGTCGTAGCAGGAGCGCGGAACGCCGGCATTTCCACCGTCTGCCCCACGTTCATCGGTCAACAGGTCACGGTGCCGATTCGGACGAAAGCGTGAGCGACAAGGAGAAGGGACCGGGCAGTGAGCCCGGTTTCTTCTCCTCCCAGGTGGCATCGGAAAGGATTAGGTGTGACGGACGAGCGATGGCTGGAAGGCATGGTCGCCTTCGTCACCGGTGCTGGACGCGGTGAAGACGGAGGTGGCGGAGCCGGAATCGCTCGGGCGCTCGCACGGCACGGGGCCCGTGTCGTCGTCAACGACCTGACCGAGGAATTCGTCGCCGCGACCGTTACCCAGATCCAGCAGCGCGGCGGCGAGGCATGGGGCATCGTCGGTGACGTCTCGAACCCACGCGACGCCGAGCGGATGATCGACGCCACGGTCGAGCGATTCGGACAGATCGACATCCTCGTCAACAATGCGGCACTCGGGGGGCTGGTACCTGCGATCGAGCGGCTGCCCGACGACATCTGGCACCTGCAGGTCGCTGCGGATCTCTCCGGTCCGTTCTTCATGAGCCGCGCTGCGCTACGGCACATGATCCCGCGACGCTTCGGGCGCATCGTCAACATCGGCTCGCTCGCAGGGATCCGAACCGGGTTCGTCAGTGGTGCGCCGTACACCACCGCGAAGAGCGGGCTCATCGGGCTGACGCGGCAGATGGCCGCCGAGTTCGCCCCCTTCGGGATTACCGTCAACGTGCTGCTCCCGACCGGGATCCGCAATCCGGCGATCATGCGCCGGCGACCTGACCTGTTCCAGGGCAACGACCGACAACTCGGTCCGCTCGATCCGGAAGAGGAGATCGGGAAGCTGGTCGCATTCCTGGCACGACGCGACGTCGGCTTCATCTCCGGTGCAGCTATCCCGCTCGATCGCGGATTGGGAAGCGTGCTCGGAAACTTCGTCGAGTACGCACGGCGGAGTCGCAAAGATATCGGCTAACGCGTTCTGAGACACAGCACGGGAGGATCGTATGCAGACCCAGCAAGGCTGCGACCTCACGGGGATGGTCGCTCTCGTCACGGGTGCTGGCGGCGGGTTGCGCGCCGGACTCGGCCCGCTCATCGCCCGCGCGCTCGCCCAGGCTGGCGCGACCGTTGCGGTGAACGATCGGACTGCCGAACGCACTGCGGCGACCGTCGAGGAGCTCCGGCAGGCCGGTTTCGCAGTCGAGGGCTTTCCAGCTGACGTGACGGATTCGGCACAAGTCGACCAGCTCATCCAGCACGTGGTCGAGCGATTCGGGCAACTCGACATCCTAGTCAACAAGGCCGAGGCGCACGGGAGCGGTCGCCGCTCCGATGAGGTGACGGACGAGGAGTGGGAAGCAGTCTTGGCAGTCAACGTCCATGCTCCGTTCTACCTGAGTCGGGCAGCTGTCCGTCACATGCGCCACCGTCGCTTCGGTCGCATCATTCACGTCTCGCACATCACGGCGATCCGCACCAGCGTGCTCAACGGTGTCGCCTACGTGGCGACGAAGGAGGCGCTCTACGGCTTGACGCGCCATCTCTCGATCGAGGTAGCCCAGCACGGCATCACTGTCAACGCGATCCTGCCCGGCTTCATCGTGACCCCGAAACTCGTCTCGGAATGGGGCGAAGAGCGGATCGCTCGGTTGGCCGAAACGATTCCGGCCCTGCGCGCCGGCACGCCTGAAGAAGTTGCCGCGCTCGTCGTCTTTCTGGCGAGCCGGGAAGCCGGCTACATCACCGGTGCGGCGATCCCGATCGACGGCGCAGTGTCGGTCGTGCCGGGTGCCCGGAATAACCCGGAAGCAGCGTTCGCATGATGGGGGGGACGATGGGACGATTGGCAGGGCTGGTTGCCCTCGTGACCGGTGCCGGCGGCGGAGAAATGGGCGGTGGTGGAGCCGGAATCGCCCGTGTGCTCGCTCGCGAAGGTGCCATCGTCGCGGTGAACGACCTCAACGAAGAGTACGCCCGGGCCACGGTCGACCAGATCACCCAGCAAGGTGGCCAGGCGTTCGTCCTCCCTGGCGATGTCTCCTACCCCCAGCGGGCGCGGGAGATGGTCGAAACGGTCGTCGGACGGCATGGTCGCATCGATATCCTGGTGAACAACGCTGCCAGGCTCGGTCGCTCGCCGGCTGTCGAGCGTATGCCTGACGAGGAGTGGCACAGCTACATCGCGGTCAACCTCTCCGGCCCCTTCTACATGAGTCGCGCCGCACTGCCGCACATGATGCGGCAGCAGTACGGGCGCATTATCAACATCGGTTCGCTCGCTGCGCTCCGCGCCAGTCTCAATGGCGGGGCTGGCTACACGAGCTCGAAGCGCGGTCTCCTCGGCCTGACGCGGCAGCTCGCTGCCGAGTTCTACTCCTACAACATCACGGTCAATGCGGTGTTGCCGGCAGGAATCTTGAGCGGCCGGATGCGCGCGGAAATGGGGCCACAAGCTGACGCACTCGTCACCGCCCGACGGTGGGCACTTCCCGACGATATCGGCGCCATCTGTGCCTATCTTGCGAGTCCGGAGGCACACCTCATCTCGGCGAGCGTGATCGTGGTCCCTGGTGCCAACGCCACCGGCCTCGGGGACTTCGCCAGCTATCGCGCGATGGCACGGCAGATCGGTAAGGATATCGGCGAGTAAAGACCGAGGGGCTCGGGATACGCCCGAGCCCCTCGGTGATACCGGCCGTTGACGATCCGCCAGCGGCCATGCTACACTCTGCAGCGGAACGTGGGCCGGTGTAGCTCAACGGTAGAGCAGGGGACTCATAAGCCCTTGGTTGGTGGTTCGAATCCGCCCACCGGCACTCTCGCGAGCGGCGCGTGAACGCGCCGCTTTTCGTTTGTGTCAGGGCAGGCTGAGCCGCCAGCAGCGTGGCCGACTACTGACGGAAGGAACAGCCTATGCCCTCGAGGTATGGGGGACCGATCAGCGTTCTTCTCCAGGCACTGCGCAGGACGCTGGCGAGGGCCGGGCTCGCTCCGGCTGACCGTCTCGTCGTCGGCTTCTCGGGCGGTCCGGATTCGCTCGCGCTGCTCTGGGGACTGCACCACCTCGCTCGACAGGGACAGGGACCGCAACCGATCCCGGTGCACGTCGATCATCGGCTCCATCCGGAATCGGTCGCACTCGCTCGGCGCGCTGCCGCGCTCGGCGAACAGCTCGGCCTGACGGTTCTCGTCCGAACGGTCGACATTCAGGCCTGGCCAGAACTCCGCGAAGGTGGTACCGAAGCCGGTGCCCGCGCTGCCCGCTATGCGGCACTCGCTGAGGTCGCACAGGAAAACCACACCCCCTGGATCGCCGTCGGTCACACGCGGGACGATCAAGCCGAAACGCTCGTGCTCCGCCTGCTCCGCGGTGCTGGCCTCGATGGGCTCGCCGGGATGCGCCCGCTGACCGAACTCAGCGTTCCGCTCGACCCCGAGCATCGCACGTTCGTCCCCATCCAACTGCTTCGCCCGCTCCTCACGGTCCGCCGTCAGACGATCCAGGCAGCACTCTCCGTGCTCGGGCTGGAACCGATCGAGGACCCGACCAACCGCTCGCTCGCCTTCGAACGCAACCTGGTCCGCCAGCGCGTGATGCCGGTTCTCGAAGAGGTGCGCTCCGGTGCCGCCGAAACGCTGGCACAGGTCGCCGAGCAACTCCAGGACGACGCGGACTATCTGCACGACTTGGCGCGGGAAGCCTACCGCACGATCGTCCGTTTCGAGGACGCGTTCGCCATTCTCGATCGGGCACGCTTCCGGCAGACCGCGCGAGCACTCCAGCGACGCGTCCTGCAACTCACCGTACGTGACCTCGTCGATCCGAGTTGGACACTCAGCCGTGAGCGGATCCTCGCGCTCAGCAGGGCGGTCGAGCGTGGCCGTCCAGCAACTCGCGTCGAACTGGGTCGTGGAATCGTCGCCTCCATCGGTTACACTGAGGCTGTTCTCGGTCCGGCTGCACGGATCGAGAACTTTCTGCTACGGCGGTCGGGATATCCGCTCCTCGAGCCAGGGGCTGTTATCCCGCTGCGATCTGGCATGACCGTCCGGCTCGCCAACGGTTGGGCGCTCGTCGTCCATCGGGCAGAAGAGGGACGCTGGTTCCTCCGGACGCGACGCACGGGCGACCGCCTGATGCGGCCAGGTTTCGCCACACCGGTGAGGTTGCAAGATTGGCTCGTCAACGAGAAGATCCCGAGCTACCTGCGGGATCGCCTACCGATGGTGGCCGATGACGGTGTCGTGTGGTGGATCGCGGGACTGGGTCCCCAGCGGTTCGTCGCACCGGACGGAACGGTGGTGGAACTGCGGAGAAGCGAGGAGGCGCAGGGCGTGAACGAGACAGTGCGCACGGTCCCGGGGGAACTGGAGCGCGTCCTCATCGACGAAGCGACGCTCCAGAAGCGCGTCGCCGAACTCGGCAACGAGATCGCACAAGCGTATCGCGGACAGCGGCCGATCTTGATCGGTGTTCTGACCGGTGCATTCGTCTTTATGGCTGATCTCATCCGACACCTGCCGATCGAGCTCGATGTCGATTTCATGGCCGTCTCGAGCTACGGCCAAGCGACCGTGACCTCGGGCGTCGTCCGCATTCTCAAAGATCTCGACCGGCCGATCGAGGGACGCGACGTGCTGCTGGTCGAGGACATCATCGACAGCGGCCTCACGTTGCAGTACCTCCTCGACGTACTCCGGCGTCGCAACCCGCGGAGTCTCCGTGTCGTGGTCCTCCTGCGCAAGCAGAAGCCGGAGGCGATCCAGGTACCGGTCGATTGGGTCGGCTTCGACATTCCGGACGAGTTCGTCGTGGGATACGGACTCGACGCAGCCGGACGCTTTCGCAACTTGCCCTTCATCGCCGTCTACCGGGCAACGAAGTAGCGTGTCGACACTGTACTGTCCTCTCGTGTCGCGAACCAGTACGAACGGGCCTGGGGCTCAACTCCTCGTCAGTCGATACCGGAGATGGGGTCGGTTGCCCGGCACGGTGCGTGCTGCGGCCCTGTCGTACCGTGCACGCGAACGGTCAGGGCATCTCCCTCGCTTGCTATAATCGGGGACGCCCGCAAGAACTGGCGACGCTGCGGGCCGACGACAGTGGAGGCTACCCCGATGGCAGACAACAAGTGGCTCCGGAACGGCTTCGTCTGGATGATCCTGATCATCGCTGCGATCGCGGTTTGGGTGACGTTCGTCCAAGGCGGGCACAGCGGCTCGTCGCTCACCACCCAGCAGCTCGCCGCCGACATCAAGGCCGGCAAGGTCGAGCAGCTGGTGATGACCAGCGGTTCCGACGAAGTGCAGGTGCACTACTTCGGCACGCAGGAAGTGCGCACGCTCCGTCTCCCCACCAACGTCGATATCTTCGAATTGCTCCAGACGTACGGCATCGATCCGCAGACGGTGAACATCACGACCAAGGCAGCGAGTCAGTGGGGGAACTGGCTCGGCACGCTGACCTTTCTGTTGCCGACGCTCTTCCTGATCGGCGTCATCATCTTCATGATGCGCCAGGCTCAGGGAACGAATAATCAAGCCTTGTCCTTCGGCAAGAGCCGCGCTCGCGTCTTCACCAGCAACCGGCCGACTGTGACCTTCGACGACGTGGCTGGTGTCGACGAGGCCAAGGAAGAGCTGCGTGAGATCGTCGAATTCCTGAAGTACCCGGAGAAGTTCGCCGCCCTCGGTGCCCGCATTCCGCGCGGCGTGCTCCTGGTCGGTCCGCCTGGCACAGGAAAGACGCTGCTCTCCCGTGCGGTCGCTGGTGAAGCTGGAGTACCGTTTTTCAGCATCAGTGGTTCCGAGTTCGTCGAGATGTTCGTCGGCGTCGGCGCGAGCCGCGTCCGCGACCTCTTCGACCAGGCCAAGCGGAATGCACCCTGCATCGTCTTCATCGACGAGATCGACGCGGTCGGTCGCCAGCGCGGTGCCGGACTGGGCGGAAGTCACGACGAGCGCGAGCAAACGCTGAACCAAATCCTCGTCGAGATGGACGGTTTCGACTCCAGCACGAACGTCATCGTTCTGGCTGCGACCAACCGCCCGGACGTGCTCGACCCAGCCTTGCTCCGCCCGGGCCGGTTCGACCGGCAGGTCGTGCTCGACCGGCCTGATCTGCATGGCCGGCTCGCCATACTCAAGGTGCACACGCGCGGCAAGCCGCTCGAAAGCGATGTCGACCTCGAGGACCTCGCCCGACAGACACCTGGTTTCTCGGGGGCCGACCTCGAGAACCTGGTCAACGAAGCCGCGATTCTGGCGGCACGACGCAACAAGAAGACGATCGGCCGCCGCGAGCTCTACGAGGCGATCGACCGGGTGGTTGCCGGCCCCGAACGGAAGAGTCGCCGTATCAGCGAGCGCGAGAAACTGATGACGGCCTACCACGAGGCTGGCCATGCCCTGGTGGCCCGCATGCTGCCGCATGCTGACCCGGTCCACAAGGTGTCCATCGTCGCCCGCGGCATGATGGGCGGCTACACGCGGGTGCTCCCCGAGGAAGATCGCTTCTTCTGGACGAAGAAGCAGTTCGAAGCGCAGCTGGCCGTCTTCATGGCTGGGCTGGTGGCTGAAGAACTGGTCTTCCAGGAAATCTCGACCGGAGCAGCCAACGATATCGAACGGGCGACGACGCTCGCCCGGCGCATGGTGACCGAGTTCGGGATGAGCGAACGGCTCGGGCCCCTCGCCTTCGGTCGCAAGGAAGAACTGATCTTCTTGGGGCGGGAGATCGCCGAGCAGCGGAACTACAGCGACCAAGTCGCGTACGAGATCGATCAGGAGGTCCGCCGGCTCATCGACCAGGCATACCGCACTGCCAAGGACATCCTCATGCAGCACATGGACAAGCTGGAGAAGATCGCGACGCTCCTGGTCGAGAAGGAAACGCTGGAAGGACACGAGATCGAAGCGCTATTCGACGAGCCGCGCCCACGGCCGAAGCTGGTCGGGCCACCCGTGACGAAGCCAGCGGCACTGATGAATTTGCCGCAACCTGCACCCGCCGATGCACCACAGGAGCCGTCCCGGCCCGCGGCTACCCCGCAGATCCGGCCACAACCCGCATCCTGACGGTACGCTGCTGTGCGATGACCGCAAGGCTGACCGTGAGGCGGGTTCGTTCAGTCAGGTGAACGAACCCGCCTCCGCTTTTCGTTGTTCCTCAGTCGGCAGGGGTACTGCCACGGCCGTCGAGCAAGGGGCAGTCGACCTGGATAACCTCGTCGTAGGTCAACCAGGCACCGCTCAAGATCGGACGATACTGGTATTGCCGAAGCAGTCGTTGCGCGTCGCGGGCAGTCAAGCGCACGAGCCGTCCACTGCACCCAGGCCGCAGGTAATACCGGCCTTCTCGGTCGCGGAAGAGGAGCACGTCCGGTTGACCGCTGCGCCGACCGACTGGCTGGAACGCACGCACCTCCATCGGCGGCCTCCTTTCGAACTCAGCGGCTCCCCGCCAACGAGCAGGTCGACAACGAATGACAGTCCAGGAGCGGAAACCGTTGTTCAAAACAGTGTGGAAAACCGCGGTGGAGGCAGGGGGACTCGAACCCCCGACCTCGACAGTGCGATTGTCGCGCTCTCCCAACTGAGCTATGCCCCCACGTTCGCCAACGGGAAGTCTACCCGCCAACGACTCTGCCTGTCAAGGGAGGCTGGTAGGTCGCTCGCACGAACTGCTCAGCACCGCAGGTTCGAGAGGTCGCCCGGCAGTCGCTCCGTCCAGCGAGCGGCACGTCCCGCGACCGTGGGGGCCGATCCGCGTCGGTCATCCGGTCCCCTTTACCCCTGTCGCCGGGAGCCGTGGGCTGCTTCATCCGGTGTGGCATGCCGCGCAGCTCGCTCCTCGCGCACGCAGCCGTGCGATCGCTGACCGCCCCAATACCCTCGACGCAACACAATATGAGGAAAACACGGTGCGCTCCCCAAACCATCTCGTTGTACGCCGATCCTGCTCGCGGCACACATGCCACCCCAGTCTGCGGTGCCTGCGCCCCGGCCTTCATCGTGTCGCGCATGCTCGTGAACCAAAACCACCCGCAACGAACCCGGTTACCCGAGACCAGCCAGCACTGCTCGCAGTGGTTGGCGCATCGCGCTCCGATCTGCGGTACGGCGTGACTGCCGACAGCTGGTGGCACACCATACCCCTTCGACCAGTCCCCAGGCCGGGCACGAGGGTCGAGCGGACCGCAAACAACCGCTCCAGACAGCACTGGATCCACGTCCAGGCATCGTCGTCGTCCCTGGCTCCACTGCGGACTGCCCACATGTCGGCACATGGGCAGAGGCCGGATGCTCTGTTCGCGGCAGGCACGTTGGAACTCGGCGCTCTATGCACCCCACTGGATGACCCACCACGATCCTGTTCGCGCAGACCGCCACTGGAACAGCACAGCGACAGAGCAACCCACCCTCTGGACACCGATGGCAGGCGACGCTATACTAGAAAGTGACAAGCGAATGCGGGAGTAACTCAGCTGGTAGAGTGCCGGCTTCCCAAGCCGGTTGTCGCGGGTTCGAATCCCGTCTCCCGCTCCGACACGACCGGGCAGTGAGAACTGCCCGGTCGCTCTTTTCTCCCCGGTTCCGCCGGTCCGACGAGGCCTCGGCGAGCCTGGCCTCGCACAGCGAGGTGGCGCGAGCCGCGCCCTGCGGCTCTCCGGCAGAACGCCGACGCGCACGAACGCTGTCGTGGCCTGCCACCCCGCTCGCGGCCAGCCGTGCCGGAACCGCGACGAGGCGCCACGGGCCTGAGGTGGGATCAGGCAGCACGGCTGGTCGCGAACTGACGCCTTTCTCCACCGACACAGTTTCCCGAAGCATCGAGCAGGCACGCTCCCACACCCGCGTTCAGTGCCCGAGTGGCCGGTCGAGCGGCCCGAGGAGCCGTTCAGCCCGGAGCCGGGTCCGCTCCATCGCGCGCAGCGGATCTAAGACCACCGCCGACATCGCTCCGTACGCTTCCCGGAGTACGGACTCGAACAGGACAACCCGCGCCCACCGGTCGAAGCGGCCATCGAGGAACTCACCGACATCGCCTTCTGGGAGCTCGAGCGCTGCCCGCAGGTACTCGGCGTACCGGCTCCTCAGGAGCGGTTCGAGCAATGCCGACACGCGTTGCCACCGTTCTTCACCATCAGAAAGCCGCAAGCGAAAGACCGGTGGCAGCGGTTCGTGCGCCCCTCCAGAGAACGCCGCCGCCATCAGCTCTGCCATTTCGTCCGCCAGCTGCTCTGGATGGAGTACCCAGTACGCCGCTGCAGTCAGCACAGCCTCGGCCCAGGCATCACGAGGATACTCGTCGAGTGCAGCGGTCCACTGTTTCGGCTCGCCTGCCATTGGGGAATCGGAGAGCGGCCGACGCTCCACGATAGCCCGCACGCTGTCCAGGAGCCGCCCCTCCCACCACAGCCCTTCGAGAAAGCAATCCGAGACCTGGACGACCGGATCGCACGCAGCGCACGCGTCGACGAATGCCCGCGCGGTTTCAGCATCGAGCGCCAGCGGGTGCGGGGCGAGATCACGCAGGTTCCAGAGTAGCGGCCAGTCGAGCCGAACGTGCGCAGGCTCCGTCTTCGGACCGTCTGCCCTCGCCGCTTCACAGGCGGAGAACGCCAAAACGACCAGCGCGAGACTCCACCGATTGATCCGGCGGATCACTTCCCAGGGAACCCACAGCTCCTGTGCAGCCGGCAACGCGAATCCCTCCCGCCGCAGCAGCCCCAGGACCAGCCACGGCTCGACACCGATCGCAGCTGCCCAGTGCAAGGCCGCCGGCGTCGTCGCGAGCGGGCCGAGCTGGCCAGTCAATGCCGCGAGGTAGTCGAGCGCCCGAGCATCGATCGCTTCCTCTCCGATCGGATCATCGAGACCAGCCTCTCGCACCGCATCGGCCAGGTTCCAGCGGGCGCCGCTCGCGCACCACTCCGTCGCTGCTGCGAAGAACTGGCGTGCCATCCGTGCGCCACGCTGGTCCGGGTCGAGTTCTCGAGCGAAGGCTTCCGCGATACGACGCCCCTCTTCGATGAGCAGCACGCCGTCTGGTCGCTCGACCATGCCTACCCCCGTCCGATATTCCCGAAGTGTCGCATCCCGTACCAGGTCCAGCTGTCGAACTGCTCAGCCAGCGCGTCGTACTCACCCAGCCAGCCGTCCGGATCCAACACCAGCGCGCGGATCGCACCGACCAGCTCCCGCAGGACACCCTCGAAGACCAGTAGACGCCAGGCTGCGCCGACCGTGTCGTCCGGCAGCTCACCACCCAGCGCGCAGGCGATCCCCAAACGCCGTGCGACATGCCGGGCATAGCTCGTTGCGAGCAGTCTATCGAGTGCCTCGCTCGACCGTTCCCACGCCGCGCGCAACTCGTCGGCCGTCAGCAACGCTGGAACGTCCTGCTGCCATCCTTCGACGAGTCCGACACCATGGCGCAGCAGCTCCCAGAGCACCGCATCGGCCGGATCGAGCGCCTCCGGCCAGTGCAACGGGCGCCAGGGGCCCGGCAGGCTCGCCCGGGCCGGCGACCGCGGTGGCTCACCGAAGCGATCGACCCAGGCGAGCGACATCGCCTCGATCAGAAAGTCGTCCGTCTCCGCACCGTGATGCCAGGCCGCGACCGCGTCGATGAACTCGTCCCGCTCGCTCTCCGGCAGGATGAGCGGATGCGGTATCCGGTGCCGGAGCGCGAGCGTGATGGGCCACACCGCAAGCTCGCGGTCCGACAGGCTGTCGTCTCCGACGAGCTCGCCGCAGACCTGCGGTGCGACGACGTCCATGAGCTGCAAGCCGATCGCCCAGTCGCCCATGCGGACGATCACTTCGCGCGGCACCTCGAGATCGAGTGGGTCCAGCGGATCCCGCTCGGCCCGTCGCGGTGCCACGTGTGCCCAGACGTACCATGGTTCGAGACCGAGCTGGCTGGCCAGCGCGATCGCACCCTGTGTCGTGGAAAGTGGCTCCAGCTGCTCGATGACATCCTGGAAGAAGTGGATGCCGAAGCGTTGCTGGTAGAGGCCGTGTACGTCTCCTCGTGGCATGGAAGTCTCCGGATCGACGAGCGACGGATCGACCTGACGGACAATGCGCGCAAGATCGAGGTGCGCGCCGCGAGCCCGCCAGGCCTGCGCCGCGTCGAGAAACTCACGCAAGAGCCCTGGCCGCTCCGACGCCCGCTCGCGCAACCAGATCGCCATCGGGAAGGCCCTGCCGAGTATCACGATCCGTCCCAAGTCGCTCACTGCACAACTCCTTCCGCTCACCGCCCAGATCGAGAACTTTTCGTCTTTCTCAGTTTCCAGAGCCGGTGAGAACCCAGTCATTCCCGCAGGGCAGACGATTTCTGGAGACATCGAGCGTTCTCAGCGGTGTGCCATACTGACGAGCACGAGAAGGGACACGCTCGCGAACCGGCTCGTACGCGGAGGGAGTTTTCGCCTGATGGCAGAACCGGTTCTCCTCGTGCAGCGCACTGATGACATCGCGACCATCACCCTCAACCGGCCAGCCGTACGGAACGCGCTGGACCGTGCCCTGGCCAGCGCGCTGGCGACCGCCGCCCGAGAACTCGCCCGTGACGCCGAACTGCGTGCGGTCGTCCTGCGCGGCACACCACCCGCCTTTTGTGCTGGTGCTGACCTGCGAGAGCGACTCGCGCTGGCTCCCGAGGAACGCACGGCGCACACCGAAGCGATCGCCGCAGCCGTCGAAGCACTCGCCGACCTCCCGGTGCCGACGATTGCCGCGATATCGGGAGCATGTCTCGCTGGGGGTGCGGAGCTCGCGCTGGCCTGTGACCTCCGCTTCGCCGATACCACAGCCCGGTTCGGCTTCCCTGAGGTCCGGCGCGGCATCTTTCCCGGAGCTGGCGGCATGCTCCGCCTTCCGCAGCTCGTCGGACCGTCACGGGCGGCCGATCTCCTCTTCTCCGGACGGGTCATCGATGCGGAGGAAGCGCTCCGCATCGGTCTGGTCGATCGGGTGTGCCCTCCGGATCAGCTGGACAACCTGGTCGCCGATTGGCTCCGCGAGTTGCGTCAAGCTGCGCCGGCAGCAGTCCGCGCGACCAAGGCCGCACTCCGGCGCGCGCTCACCTGCGACGCGGTCACCCTAGCCGATATCCGCGCCCTACGCCGGACGCTCGACGCGAGTCCCGAGTACGACGAGGGATTACGCGCCTTCGCGGAAAAGCGGCCGCCTTCTTGGGCTCAGGACTGATCCGGCTCGATCGTGAACGACGTTTCCATGTCATTGACGACCAGTGTGTAGGTTCCCGGTGCGAACGAGCCGACCTCGATCGTCCTCGTAAAGGGACGCAAGACCTGCGCGCAGAGGCGGTCGCGCGGCCGCTGCCACTCGAGCAGGACGGTAATGCGCTGGCCTTCGACCGTGACGGAGGGGGACTCGGCGAGTTCGGCGCACGCGTCCGGCAGCGCTCCCTGCACCTCGAGGGTCACCGCAGCGGGCGCCCCCTCGCCGACTCGCACCTCGACCTGCTCCACGATCGCCAGCCCGGAGTCGTAGCCACCGGTTCCCGGCTCGGACGAGTGCACGATACCCTCCCCAGGATCGAGCTGGACGCCATTCAACGCGACGACCCAACCGTCGTGCAGCGCCACGCCGAGCGGTATCGTCAATGTTTCCTCACGAAGCACCTGCGCGCACGCCACGTCGACCGGCCGCTCGCCCCACACCTCTACCAGCACGCGCGTACCGTCGCGACTCACCGCCCAGCGCGGCTGGCTACAGGCATCGGGCAGCACGACTTCGACGAGTAGTTCGGACTGGTTCGCACCGGTGTCCTGCAGTGTCGCTCGCTGGATGTCGATAGGTACCCGTTCCATGGCCGCCGGTCGCGGTGTCGCTACACTGGTCGGCGAGGGAACAGCCGCACTCGTTGGGCTCGATCCCGCACCGGTCGACTGAGCTGTGTTACCGGTGCAGGCGAGGAGCAACCACGCCAAGAGACTGACCAGTACGAGGAACAAAGCCGATCGACAGCTGACTCCGAGACGCGAGCGGATCACCATGTGCCCCCCTTGTTGCTTCCTTTCGACAATGAGACGATCGTCCGTGTCGTTCGGTTCCGAGAGGGGCACCAGGAACGTTCCGGAGGGGATCGATCATGGCTAGTCACACGATCGAACTCGCCTCGTTCAGGATCGAGCCTCTGCTCGATGCGGAGGGAGCCTTCTTTCCGATCGCCGTCGTTTTCCCTGATGTCGCCACAGCAGCGTGGGACCCCTATCGGTCGCTCTACCCGGACACGTTCGCCGGGGACGACACGCTCTACACGCGCGTCACCTGTTACCTCATCCGCGGTCGAAACCAGACCGTGCTCGTCGACGGTGGTATCGGGCCTGGCCCGGCACCGCTCTTCGGAAATGCACGCGGCACATTGCTCGGCGAGCTGGCGGCTCGCGGGGTACAGCCCGAGCAGGTCGACATGGTGGTGCTGACCCACCTCCACCCTGATCACGTCGGGTGGGCGGTGCTCGACGGGCGGCCGACCTTCCCACGCGCCCGCTATCTCGTGAGCAGGATCGAGCTGGAGACATTCCATCGCGAGGATATTCGCGCCGCGATGCACGCCATCGTACCGGGCTATCTCGATGCCTGCTTGACGCCGCTGGAGCAGGCTGGGGTGCTCGACACAGTGAGCGAAGAGAGCGAACTCACTCCCGGTCTTTCCGTCGCGCTCGCACCCGGTCATACGCCGGGGATGCTGCGCGTGCAGGTGTCGGACGAGGCAGGTGCAGTCTGGATCGTTGCCGATACGTTCACGCATCCCGCGCAAATCGACCAGCCGGAGTGGTGTTCGGCGTTCGATCTGGATCGGGAACAGGCGATGGCGACGCGCCGTGCGACGAGGGAACGGGCCGAGCGCGAGGGAATCGCCCTCCTAGCGAGTCATTTTCCACCGCTTGCGGGGCGGATCGTGTCGGAACATGGTCGCACTCTGTGGCGCCCTGCGACCCACTAGCTGAGCGTGCCGAGGACACCGCTCAGCGCGCTACTTGCGAGCAACAAGAGGACGAGCGTCGCGACGAAAATGACCGTCACCGCGAGGAGCTGCACGAAGGCAGCCAGATCGTCCGCCACCGTCGGTCGCGGCCGGCGAACCGGCACCGGCCGAGCCCAGGCTGGACCGGGCCCCGTGTAGCGTTGAAAGAGCAGTTCGGCGACCGCACGCTGGCGAAGCTGCTCGTCGTAGGCCCGCCGCCGTTCTGGGTCGCTCAGGACGGCGTAGGCTGCATTGAGCAGTTTCGCCCGTTCCTCGGCGACACGTCGCTTGTCCGGATCACGCACCCGGTCGGGATGCGTCATACGCATGAGCTGCCGGTAGGCGTGGCGGATCTCGTCCAACGTCGCCGTGACCGGGACACCGAGGATCTGGTAATAGTCCGTCGTCGGGTCGAAATCACCAGCCATGCCTGCTCTCGCCCGGCTCGCTCCGACTCCACTATTCTAGGCCTCGCCACGTCCACAGTCACCCGTGCATCCCGGTCACCTGTAGCAGGCTCGTCAGCTCGCGCGAAGCCTCGCTTGCCTGCTCCTGCTCACCTCCGCGAGAATGCATCAGGAGGAGCGGTGAAGGCACGACGCGCTGCAGCAGTTCGAGCAATCCACGGGCGCGGGATCGACCCGATCGGCACGGCTGCCGTCCTGCTCTCGGCTTTAGGTTTCGGCACACTGGCTACGCTCACGAAGGCTGCATACGCCACTGGTGTCACCGTTCCGACGCTGATCGCCTGGCGCTTCGGACTCGCCGCACTGCTCGTCCTCGCCGTGCTGCCGCTCGAATATCGGCGCCGCGGTACGCTCCTCGGCCGGGAGCCGTGGCCGCCCCGCCGGATCGCACTCGCAGCGCTCGCGGTGGCGTGCTTCGTCGGCAACACGACGCTCTATCTTGTGGCCTTGCGTTCGGTTTCCGTTACGCTCGCCGCTGTTCTGTTCTACGCCTATCCGGTGCTTGTCGTACTGCTGCGGCTGCTCGGCTGGCATGAGCGTCCTGCGCCGCGCCAGTGCGTGGCGCTCCTCCTCGCCCTCAGCGGCGTCGTCCTCACTCTGGGCTGGCGATCGCAAGGGATCGATGCGGTCGGCGCGCTCCTCATGCTCGCGTCGGCCGCTCTCTATGCGGCGTACATCGTCCTAGCCCACAGCGGGTTCCGGGACGCATCACCGGTTTTCGCGACCGCCGTCCTGTTTCCAGCTGTCGCGATCCCCGCGCTGCTTTCGGCACACGTCACCGGTGCTCCCATCCTGCTCGTGGGAGAGGCACTGGTACCGGTTCTAGCCATCGGGGTCTTCGCGACCGTCCTGCCCGTGCAACTCTTCCTTTTCGGGAGTGTCCGGCTCGGGCCGACACCCGCCGCGCTTCTCGGTACGTTCGAGCCGATCGCGTCAGTCCTGATCGCTGTGCTCGCACTCGGTGAACGGCTCACCGAGGAACGGCTCGTCGGTGGACTGCTGGTCGTCATCGCTGCGCTGCTGGTACGTGGGGAAAGGGGGCAAACGTGATAGACCGTGCTCTCGATTGGCGCTCTGTCCGCGAGGAGGTGACACGGCACCTCCAGGCACTCATCCGTTTCGAAACGGTCAACCCGCCCGGTAACGAGACGCCGCTCGCCGAATATCTAGCTGATGTACTCCGGCGCGAGGGGATCTCGGCCGAGGTCATCGAGAGCGCACCGGGCCGAGGCAATCTCGTCGCCCGGCTGCGCGGGCAGGGGAAAGGCAGGCCGCTCCTCTTGATGGCACACAGCGACGTCGTGAGCGTCGAGCGAGCCAAGTGGACACGCGATCCCTTCGGGGGCGAAGTCGTCGACGGCAAAGTCTGGGGACGTGGCGCGGTCGATACCAAAGGATTGGTCGCCTGCGAACTCGGGGTAATGCTGCTCCTTCGCCGCCTGGAGATGCCGCTGGAACGCGACGTCATCTTCGCTGTCTTCGCGGACGAGGAAGCTGGTGGCCAATTCGGTGCCTGCTGGATGTGGCAGAACCGGCGCGAACTCATCGATGCCGAGTTCGCGATCAACGAGGGCGGCGGCATGGCCCTGACGCTCGGCAGCCAGCGTTTCTACCTCTGTCAGACCGGGGAGAAGGGAGCCGCACGCCTGCGGCTCATCGCCCGTGGCGAGCCTGGCCATGCTTCTATGCCGATCCCTGATACCGCGATGCAGCATGCCGCCCGCGCGATCTTGACGCTGAGCACCCACACGTTTCCGACTGTCCTCACACCGACCGTGACGCGTTTCCTCCGCGAGATCGGCCAGGCTCTCGGCGGCCGCATCCGCGAGCAGATCGAGGCAACCCTGACCGATCCGACGTGGGAACGGCTGGCAGCGCTCCCACTCGGTGGTGGCGAGCGGCGGCTGCTCTACGCCATGACGCGCAACACCGCTGTGCCGACGATCGTCCGGGGCGGGCATCGGATCAACGTCATCCCGTCGGAAGTGACGATCGAAGTGGACGGCCGCATCCTGCCGGGTCAAGATCCGGAAGCGTTCGCCGCCGAGGTACAGCGGCTCGTCGGACCGAACGTCGAAGTCCAGCTCACGAGCCGCGGTCGCGGCATCGAGGCCGACCCGGACTCGCCGTTGTTCCGGGTGATCGGCGAGACGATGGCGGAGCTCGATCCCGGTGCACGCGTCGTGCCGTATCTCGTTCCGGGCGGCACCGACGCGAAGTGCCTGCCGGGCATCAAGGTGTACGGATTCATGCCGATGCGCGACCACCCGGAAGAGTTCGATCTGGCTCACGCGCACGACGAGCGCATTTCGGTCGACACCCTCGAGTTCGCGACGCGGGCGCTCTTCGAGATCGTGACGCGTTTCTGCGCACCGCACGCGAGGAGCCGGAGATGACGCTGCTCATCCTGTTCGATATCGACGGTACGCTCCTACGAGCCGGTGATCCGGCACACGCGCGGGCGATGCGGGAGGCGCTGCACGAACTGCTCGGCGAACCGGTGTCCCTCGACGGCATCCCGCTCGCTGGCATGCTCGATAGCCAGATCGCCCGCCTCGCCCTGCTCCGGCACGGCTCGAGTGAAGAGGCGATCGCTCAGCTGCTCCCGCAGGTCATGCGACGGATGGGCACACGCTATCGTGAACTGGTCCCGCCGGGTGCTCGCCGTGACTGGGTCCTGCCCGGCGTGCGCTCGCTCCTCGATCGACTCCAGCAGCGCGGGCATCTGACGGGCGTCCTGACGGGAAACGCCGCGCTCGTCGCCCGCTGGAAACTGGCTGCAGCAGAGCTGGATCGCGCCTTGCCGTTCGGCGCCTATGGCGATGACGCGCAGGAGCGCCACGAACTGGTCACCCGAGCGATCGAGGATGCCCGTACCCGGTTCGCCGTCTCACCGTCGCACGAGCAGACGATTCTCGTCGGCGATACGCCTCGCGATATCGCAGCGGCGCGGGAGAGCGGCACGAAGATACTCGCTGTAGCCACTGGCCGCTTCGGTGTGGAAGAACTCCGTGCCGAGCACCCGGATGCTGTCGTGCCCGATCTCGCCGATGTCGAACGCGTTACTGCACTGCTCGAATCGCTCGGTCGGTGTGCGTGACAGCGGACTTGCCGGCCCGTGGACTTAGTCGGTATCGTCGGTATCACGTACAGATGGGAGGGAGAGTCATGGCAGAAACGCATCCGTTTCGACTCCATCCGGACGAAGTCGCGCGGCGAGCGCGACAATTCTTCGCGGAGCAGCTCGGCATCCCGCTGGTGCGCGATCTCGCCGGGTTCATGCGGTTCGAGGATCCCCACGGGTTCGTCGAAATCGACATCCGCGGCGATGCCAACAACCAGTCACGTGTCACATTCCAATACCAGGGTTACGAACGCGAGGTGCACGAGTTCCGTCGTCTTCTGGCCGAGCAGGCTCAGGAAGAGACACGACAGGGCGAGTGATCGCAGTGATGCCGGCAGCGAGGCGATCTCGCTGCTCGCTGCCGGCTCCATCGTCTGTGGGAATCGGGGGATGGCTGGACGATGTTCCCGATCGGCGATGACAACAGTGGCCGGCAGAGCTTCCCCATCGTCAACACGATGCTCATTGCCATCAATGTGCTCGTGTTTCTTTATCAGTTGCTCCTGATGGCGCAATCGCCGCAACGCCTGGAGGCGTTCATTTTCAAGTACGGCGCCATTCCCTACGAGCTGACCCGCGGCGTCGATCTCCCGCCGACAGTTGGATTTCCGGTGTACCTCACTGTCTTCACCTCGATGTTCCTGCACGGTGGTTTCGCGCATCTCATCGGGAACATGTGGTACCTCTACATTTTCGGCGACAATGTCGAAGACTCGATGGGCCACTTCCGTTATCTTCTCTTCTACCTCCTCGGCGGTGTAGCTGCAGCTTGGGCCCAGACCTTGCTCGATCCCGCCTCGCGCATCCCGATGGTGGGTGCCTCCGGTGCGATTTCTGCCGTCATGGGAGCCTATCTCGTCCTCTACCCGGGCGGCTTGGTGCGCACTGTCACGTTCTTCGGCTTCATTCCGATCTTCTTCTACCTGCCGGCCATCATCCTGATCGGGCTCTGGTTCGTCTTCCAATTCTTCGCCGGACTCGCCTCGCTCGGTGTGCCGACCGCTCCCACCGGTGGTGTCGCCTACTGGGCGCACATCGGAGGATTCGTTGCTGGAATCGTCCTCGTCTGGTTGTTCCGTGACCCCGAGCGCGTGGAACGGCAGCGCGTCGCCCGGCGTTTGCATCGCGCCTTCCAGCGCCTCGAACGCGGCTGGTGACCTCACGGACGCTGGGCAACCGCCCGTTCATGCGTGAGGAGGAACTCCTTGAGGGCGAGTCCGCCAGCGTAGCCACGCAACGCACCCCGCGCACCGACGACGCGATGGCAGGGGATGACGATCGGCAAGGGGTTCGCGGCGAGCGCTGCCCCGACGGCCCGCACCGCCGTCGGATGTCCCAGCCGCTCGGCGAGTTCACGGTACGTCCAGGTCGTACCGAAGGGGATCTCGCCAACGAGTTGCCACACCCGCTGCTGGAACGGTGTACCGCAGAGGTACACCGGCACCGTGAAGCGTCGCCGCAGCCCAGCGAAGTACTCCCACAGCTGCTGTCGCACGTCAGCGAGCGCCCTCTCCTCCTCGCGGAGAACGACGTGACGGACACCGCTGCGGGCGAGATGCCGCACCAGCTTCCGCTCGACGGCCTGCAGATCCTGCTCAGGCAGGACGATCGCCAAGAGACCCCTGGAGCAACCGTAGAGGCGTAGAACTCCGATCGGTGTCCCGCACGCAGCTGTCACGATCGTTTCGGACGCACGGTACGATTGGCGGTTCATCAGTGCACGTGCCCATGATGATGCGGTGAGGGCTCGAGCGCAGTCACCGGTGTTCGCACCGCCAGCCAGGCTGCGAAGCCGGTCGTCAACGGTACCGCGGCGATCAGTCCCAGACTCCCGACGAGCGTCTGGACGACCTCCTGCGCCACGATCTCGCGGTTGAGGATCCAGAGGAGCGGCTCCTCCAGCTGGCTGAACAGCAAGAGCAAGGGCAACGCCGCTCCGGCATATGCCAAAACGAGCGTGTTGACCGTCGCTGCGATATGGTCGCGGCCGACACGCACACCAGCGGCGAACAGCTCCCAACCGGTCAGCGACGGATTGGCCCGCCGCAGTTCGAAGACCAGCGAGCTTTGCGAGACCGTGATGTCGTCGAGCACGCCGAGGGCACCGACTAGCATCCCGGCAAGCAGTAGCCCTCGCGGGCTCACTGCCCGTTCCCCGAGAACGACCTGGAGAAAGCTCGCCTCCTCATCCGCCAGTCCGGTCAGCCCAGCAGCTGCGACGAACAGCGCAGCCAGGAGACCAGTCACGATCAAGCTTAAGCTCGTGCCTGCCATGGCTGCGAGAACCATCCGCCCGACTCCGTGCGTCACCGTGAGCGTCACCACGAACACGACGAACGAGACGGCAATGGCCACCGGTACCGGTGGATAGCCGCGCAAGATCAGCGGCACGAGCACCCAAATCAAGACGACGAACGTGAACGCAAGCCCGAGGAGCGCCCGCACGCCCTTCCAGCGACCGAGCGCGACGATCGCGCCAGCGAACAGGACAGCGAGCACGGCCAACGGCGTCGAGCGGTCCCGATCGAGGATCGTGTAGGCACGACTCCCGTCCGGGCCGGTCGACACGGTCAGAAAGAGGCGATCGCCCGGTGCGAAGCGCTGGCCAGCCGTGTTCAGGTCACGGACGCCGACTGATACCTCCACACGCTGGCCCTTTTCCGGGCCGCTCGTCAGCTCGACGAGCAGCCGCTGGTACGGCTGCGTCACCGGGCCGACCGTGGTGACGCCTTCCTCGAGTACCTCGACAACACGGGCAGTCGCCGTGAACGTCTGCGGCTGGCCGACAGCCTGCTGTGCCGAGACGATACCGTCCTGGCTGAGCCACAGCCCGACGAGAGTGACCACGAGCGTGACGAGAAGAGCGCGGACACCCATGCGGGTCTCACTCGTACCGCAGCGCCTCGACGATCGAAACGCGCGACGCCTGCCGTGCCGGTACATAGGCCATCAACAGCGCGACACCCAACGCGAGCCCAGCGAAGAGCGCGAGCTGCCCCCATGGCACGACGAGCGAGAACTGCTCGAAGCGCCCTGCTAGATCTTCTTCACCCGTCACCACATTCCGGGCAAGGAGGATACCGAGCAACGTTCCTCCAGCGATCCCTGCACTGGTAACGAGCGCGGACTCCAGCAGGAAACCCACGGCGACCATCGCCCGCTGGTACCCGATCGCGCGGAGCGCCCCGATCTGGTGTCGCCGTTCGATGACCGCACGGTACGAGACGACACCGAGCGCGGCGATGCCCACGACGAGGCCGAGCGCCATGAAACCTTGAATGATTCGAATGAACCCGCGGATGATCCCGGTCGCTCGACCGATGAGATCGCTCGTCGCCGCTGCTTGCGCACCGAATGGGAGCAACGCTGCCTCGACGTCCCGTGCGAAGGTGCGGGCATCAGTTTCGGGGACGAGCCGCAGTTCGTACTCGATCGTCGAGGGACGCCCGAAAACCTCCCCAACCAGCTGCTCGGACACGTAGAGGCCTACCAACGACGAGATCCTGCCATCGATCACACCGATCACGCGAACTGTCGTCGTTTTCCCGCTAGCATTGTCGCGGAGTTCCAGCTCGACTGGCTGGAAACTTCCCTCGCTCGTTCGCAGCTGCGGCAGATACAGGTTCGCCGGGTCACCGCCGCGCTGCTGGAGCACGTTGGCGTCCACGATCGCGAGCGAGGGATCACGCGCGACGGCCTCCCATGCTGCACGATCCGTCGCGTAGTCCGCACTGCGCAGCTGCAACGGCGCCTCGACGTTCGCCGCGAAATCGGCATCGATCCCACGAACTGGGTAACGAGCCCAGTCACCGGTCGAGGCTCCCACCGGACGCACACTGACCCGCGTCCAGGGTACGCTCGCCACCCGCCCGCTCGCGGTGATGGCCGTCACGTCGACGCCACCCTCCCGTAGCGCACCGATGAGGTCAGGGATCGGCTGCGCACCGACTTGCGTGACCTCGACATCCCATCCGGCATCTGCCAGAGGGCCAGCGAAAATCGCGACCACATTCGCGTAGATCGTCGACATGACGACGAGCGCGAAGAGGATCAGACTGAACATCGCCACGGTGAGCCCGGTCCGACCGCGCGATGCCATCGGATAGGCCACTGCGATCCGCACCGCCGGTAACCAGCGCCGGAAAGCACGCCCGAGCCGGCCGACCAGTCCCACCGCGACTTCGATATTCCAGACGAGCAGGACAGTCAGCGCCGCGACCATCATGAGGCCGGAGAGCACGAACAACTCGAAGCCGCCGCTCATCGGCCCGAAGAGCCGTTCATGCCAGGAATCGGGCATGAGCCAGTAGAACAGCACGAGCAGCGCCGCCAGACTGTAGAGCGGGCGTGCCGGTACGCCGAAGCGCCGTAATACCGCTGCAGCACTGAGCGGTACCAGTGACATACCGAGGGAGAACCAGCCGAGACTCTCGTCCCGCCATCCCAACCAGCAGAGTGCGCCGCCAGCGAGCAACCCGACGACACCAGCCACGAGCCAGCGGCGGCTCGCCCGCGGCAACTGCGGTTCCGGCAAGTCGCGAATCGCCGCCACGATGTTCAGCCGGCTGACGCGCCACGCCGCAACCGCGACCGTGACGAAGGTAACGACAACCCCCATGAGATAGGCAAGGACGAGATCACGCGGCCGCCACGATGGCTCGATTGTGAAGAATTCTCCGACCAGCCGGCCCATGAACCCGGCGATAGCGTAGGCGACCGCGACACCGGCAACGGCGCCCACCAGCGCAGCGAGGAGGTTGTATCCCATCCCCTCGAGCGCGAAAAGCGCGACGAGGTGCCAGCGCTTCATCCCCAGCGCACGCAGCGTCCCCATCTCGGTTTTGCGCTCGGCAGCCAGCAGCGCGAAGATCAGGAAAATGAGCAAGATTCCCGCAGCGACCGAGAAGAGACCGGACAGAAGGAACAGATTCGTGAACGCTTCGCCCGCCTGCTCCGCCTGCTCGACTGCTCGCTCCTTGACCGGCACGGCCCGGAACGGCGTGCCCTCGAGCGCAGCGTTCACTGCTTGCGTGACCGCTTCACTGTCTTCCATCCCGTTTTGGTTGCTCAGTGCGACGAAGCTCACCTGCCCCTCGGCCCCGAGCCACTGCTCTGCCCGAGGCAACGGAACGGTCAAACCACCGGCATCACCCACGTTGAGGGTTCCGGTGAAGAAACTGTCGGGGGCGATCGCCGCGACCCGCACCTCGATCGGTTGCCCACCGATGAAGACCTGGAGCTGGTCACCGACCTGGGCGTCGAGTCGCTTGGCAGCCTCCGCTCCCAGCACCACCTCGTCTTCGGCCAGGTGCGCCAGATCGATCGGCCGCCCCTCGGTATCGACGAGCCCCCCGACCGCCGCCAGGCGCTCTGGCGGAACGCCGATGAGATTCAGAGCCGGCTCGCTCTGGCGTGTCCGGAGGTCGATTGCGGCGACCGGCTGCCAGAGTGCCGGAACGACTGCGGCGACACGGGGCTGCTGGGCAGCCACGCGATCGAGCTGTTCCACGACCGAAGCAGGAAGGTAGACACCCGGCTGGGGTCCAGCGAACCGCGCATCACCGCTCGCCTGCACCACCAGCTCGTCGACCGGCCCAGCCAACCGTAAGACCTGCCCGGTGATACTGCGTTGCAGTGTCGTCCCGGTGGTGAGGGAAGCGGAGAAAATCAGTGTGCTCAGCATCAGGCCGATGACGATGAGAACCGTCTGGACTGGCCGGCGCGGGATATTGCGCAGGGCCATGCGACCGAGCACCGGCCGCCACAACCACAGGCCAGCGGTGACGACCACGATCGCGCCGAAAGCGGCGAGCAGAATCCGGAGGACGAGCGCGAGCGAGACACCGAAAATCTCGTTCATCGCCCACTGCCCCCGCGAGAATCCGGCTCGGATCCGGCCAATCCATCGTCGATGATCCGGCCGTCGCGCATCTGCACGATCCGGTCGCACATCGCGCCGATACGGGGATCATGCGTCACGATGACGAAGGTCTGGCCATTTTCCTGGTTGAGACGCCGGAGCAGCGCCATCACCTCGTCAGCCGTCTCGGTATCCAGATTCCCGGTCGGTTCGTCGGCCCAAATGATGTCCGGCTGATTGACCAGTGCGCGAGCGATGGCGACTCGCTGTTGCTGTCCACCCGACAGTTCGTTCGGCTTGTGGCCAGCCCGATCGGCCAGACCGACCTGTTCGAGCACCTCCAGAGCACGACGACGGGCCTCGCTGGGCCGGACTCCGGCGAGCAGGGCTGGTAGTTCGACGTTTTCGAGCGCAGTCAGCACCGGGATGAGGTTGAACAGCTGGAAGACGAACCCCATGTGCCGGGCACGAAAGGTCGACCGGACATCGTCTGGGAGCTTCGCCAGTTCCTTGCCGGCGATGAGAATCTGGCCTTCATCGAAGGTATCGAGACCGGAGAGACAGTTGAGAAGCGTCGTCTTGCCGCTTCCGGACGGCCCCATCACCGCGACCATCTCACCCCGATAAACTGTGAGCGAAACGCCACGCAGGGCATGGACTTTGACCCGGCCGGTATCGTAGATCTTCACGACATCCCGCGCTTCCACGATCGGTAGGCGCTCGGTTTCCGCCGTCGATGTCTGTCGTTGCAGTACCGTTTCCACGTGCTCGTCTCCTTCCGCCAGGCGCTAGCGCGCCAGAACACTTCGATGGTATCACCTTTCGTCAGCTCGTCCTGCCGAGTCGGTAGCGGCGAACGCGTCACCCCGGACGGTACGTGCGCTCCGTAAACGGCAGGTAAACGAAGGCGTCTTCCCACCGGAGTGCAAGCCATCGACTCCTGCCGGTCATCCGCTCGACGGTGGCATTCCTCGGCGCAGTGCCTCGGCATACTCGACGACCTGGTCGAGCGGTCGGTCGAGCGCTTCCCACGGGATGACGATCGGCGTCCCATAGCGCTGGATCAGCTCCTCCGCGCCGCGACGTCGCTCGGGGTCCAAATCGGCTGCGAAGCGCTGGGGACGGTACACCTGAACGAGCAGCGCGCGACGTCCGCCCGTCTCACGCGACTCGACCCGGCGGACATCCTGCCAGCGGATACGTCCTGCCCGGACCAACGAGCCGCGGTCGATCACGCCTTCTTCGTCCAGTTCGAGCACTGGTGTTCGGTCGGCCGCAAGCAAGATGGTAAGCACCGCGACCACACCGAGGAAGAGTGCCATCGAACTGGCGAACACGCGTTCGATCCACGCATCGGCACTCCAGGCGAATCGGAGCGCGACGATACAGAAGGCAAGCGAGAGCGATCCGAGCAGCGCTGTGCGCAGGCGGCTGCGCCGAACGACCAGTCGCGGTACCCGTTCTGGAGTCTGCCCGTTCATTGCGAGGAAAGACCTCCATTCCTCCCGGGGTGATAGGGGAAGTTTCGTCCGAACGTTTCGATCGAGCAAGGCAAGAAACCCAAACGCCGGCTGTATCGTACGGCACGTTAGCCTAGCGAACCGAAGGGACTGCCGTTTCTCACCCGAAGGCTGTATCCTGGCACCGGTGTTCGATACGGCAAACGAGGAGCAGGACGATGCGCGAACGGATCGCTGAAACGCTGATCGATCTCATGACACTGCCAGGTCCTACCGGCCGCGAGGAATCGGTCCTCGCCTGGCTGGAACGAGCTTGGGCACCGCATGTCAAGCGCATCTGGCGGAGTCGGGTAGGAAATCTCATCGCGTACGTGGGCGGGTCCGGCCCGCGTCTTCTCCTCACCGCGCATGCCGACGAGTTGAGCTTCGTCGTGCGTTCCATCGATACGAGCGGTCTCCTCTGGTTGACAACCGGGCAGGTCCGCGGCGAGCCCCAGGAGCGCTTCCCGGTGGGGCAACCAGCGCTCGTCCTGGGGCGTGGTCTCGCCGTCGAGGGTATCTTCGTGACAGCTACCGGCCACGTCGTCCCCGAGGAGCGCCGGAATAAGCCGCTCACGTTCTCTGACCTACTGGTCGACATCGGTGCCAATTCGAAACAAGAGGTGCTCGACCGCGGAATCACGGTCGGGGCGAGCGTTATCGGGAATCCGCCGCCCCGTCGCGTTGGAACCCGCCTGTACGGGAAAGCGATCGACGATCGGATCGGACTCGCGCTGATGACTCTCCTCGTGCGCCAGATCGACACGCAGCAGCTCAACTGCGCACTCTACTTCGCAGCCACGGTTCAGGAGGAGAACGGCTTGCTCGGCGCGAGCTCGTTGCGCGCTGACCTCGACGTCGACTGGGCGATCGCTCTCGACGTCGGACTGGTCGGCGACCTGCCGACGGTCGGCGAGCAATGGATGCCCGCCATGCTCGGGGGCGGCCCGCAACTCGTACACAAGGACTCCGCGACGCACTACGACCAGCGACTCCTGTGGCGGCTGGCTGAACTCGCCGACCGCGCCGGTATCCCGGTGCAGCACGTGGTCTTCGAGCGGTACGGGAGCGACGGTGCTGCCCTCATCCGGCAGGGCATTCCGACCGCACTCCTCGCCGTTGGAGCACGACACACGCACGCGCCGTTCGAAGCCGTCGACCTGTCCGACGCCGAAGCGACGCTCCTCTTGCTCGAGCAGCTGGTTTACGAAGGGCCGGTCGAGCAGTGACACCAGCTACGGGACGAGAGACTCACCGCCATCGACTTTGATGACGTTACCAGTGATCCACAGCAGCCCGGGAGCGCTGAGCGCCCGGATCGCCCTGGCGATATCCTCCGGAGAGGTGAGTCGGCCGCTGGGATTGCGACGCTCCGCCTCGCGGAGCATCTCCTCCGCTCCGGGGATCTTTGCCTGGGCCGGGGTGGGTGTCACACCAGCCTGGATCGCGTTGACCGTAATTCCGTACCTCGCCAGTTCGACTGCGAGCTGCCGGACATGCGACTCCAGCGCAGCCTTCGCTGCCGAGACCGGCCCGTAACCACGCCAGACCCGTGTCGATCCCTCGCTCGTCATGGCGAAGATGCGCGCATCGCGCTCGAACAAGCCGGCATGGAACAGCTCCTGCGTCCAGTAGACCAGCGAGTTCGCCATCACGTCGAGCGTCATTTCCAGCTGCTTCTGCGTCACCTCTTGCGAAGCGTCCTCATCGATATAGGGCCGCAGTGTCCCGAAGGCGAGCGAGTGCATGAGCACCCGCACCCGTGCACCACGCTCGCGGAGCGCGGTCGTGACCTGCTGGCGCGTCTCGGCGTCCGCAGCATTGGCATTAACGAACAGCGCCTCCACACCCGCCGCCTCGACGTCCGCCTTGACCGCCTCGGCCATCGGTAGTGTCGCGCGCCGGTCGAGGTGCACACCGCAAATATGCATACCGGCCCGCGCGAGTTCCCGCGCGGTCGCGGCTCCGAACCCGCTCGACGCTCCCAAGATGACCGCCCAGTAACCGGTAAACCCCTCGTTCGCCATCGTACCCTTCCCGTTCCCACACCACCGTCCATCCGGCTGCAGTATCCGCGCCCGAGCACGTGAGCGTCAACTCGGAACACTCGCCGCTGCCGCGACTTGTCCTTCCGGGACGAAGCGCACGCGTACGAGCGTGCCCCCTCGCGGTGCCGGGCCGATCTCGAGCTCGCCACGCAAGTCGACCTCCACCAGTGTCCGCGCGATCTGGAGCCCGAGCCCACGGCTCCGGAGCGGGTCGAAATCCGCGGGCAACCCACGCCCGTCGTCCTCGACCTCGAGCACCGCGCGGTCTCCCTCAGCCCGTACGCGGACTGCAATCCGGCCCGGGCCATCAGCGAACCCGTGTCGCACCGCGTTCGTCACGAACTCGTTCAGGAGAAGTGCCAGAACCGTGGTCTGTCGCGAGGACACAGCGACCTCGTCTCCCTCGATCGTCCACTCGACGGCAACATCGTCACCGTACAGCGAGTGCACGGCCTGCGAGACAACGATCCGTGCGAGTTCCAGGAGCGACACCTCCGGCATCTCCCGGCCACTCAGCAGGTCATGGACGACCGTGAGGCTCCGGATGCGGCTCACGGCATCCTGCAGCACGGCACGTGCCTCCGGACCAGCCCGTCGCGCTTGCAGCGAAAGGAGCGCTGCGACGGTCTGCAAGTTGTTCCGGACGCGGTGGTGAAGTTCGCGGAGCAGCGCCGAGGCACGAGCCAACCCGCGCCGCGCTTCCTCGTAGAGTTCGGCATTTTCGATCGCAATCGCCGCCGTGTCGGTGAACGCGTGCAGGAGGCCAGTCTGCACCGGCGGCGCGGTACCGTACCGGTAAGCCAGGCAGAGGGCACCGACAGCCCGCCGACCCGTGATCATCGGGAGTGCATAGACGGCCACACCGTCATCGGGCAACTCGCGCCACACGGCTGCCCCGGAGTCGAGCACTTCCTGTACGATGCTCCGGAGCGCCTGCTCGAGCGCTCCCTCGTGACGCGCCGCCCACTCCGCCGGAGCGGCCCGGAGGAGTTCGAGCCCACCGCTCTTGGCACGCGACTGCCGGAAGATCGAGACACCACGAGCACCGGAGAGTTCGATCGCCCGCGTGGCGATCGTCGCCAGCAACTCGCCCAGGTCGAGCGTGGAGGCGATCGCCCGCCAGAGTTGCTGGAGCAGCTCGAGCTGCGCGATCCGCCGGCGGAGTTCGGCATCCGTCTCGCTGTACAGCAGCGCGTTCTCGATGGCGATGGCGATCTCCCCCGCCGCCGTCTCCAGGAAATCGATTTCCTCTGGCCAGAATTCACGCGGTTCGAGCGTCAGGATATTCAGGACGCCGAGGAGACGCCCCGGCTGTCGCGCGATCAACGGCACGGAAACCTGGCTCGCGAACGGCCGATCGTCGACATGCGGATAATCGACGTACGCCGGATGCCGCGGTGCATCGAACGCGATCTGCAGTCGACGCGTGAGCGCAGCTTGCCCGGTAATGCCGACGCCGAGCGGGAGCGTGATGCGGCCCGGTCGATCCGGCGAAACCCCATCGACCGCCCGTAGCGTGAGCGTGCCCGAAGATTCGTCATAAAGGAAGATGCCGCACGAATCGGCCCGCATCGTCTCGCGCAACACCCGCGCGACCGTGTTCAGCATTTCGTCGAGATCGAGGCTGCTCGTCGCTGCGCGCGTGATCCAGTGGAGTGCCTGGAGCCGACCGACCGGCCCAGCCAACACACGACGACTCGGATCCGTCGGAGCCTTCAGGAGTTCAGCCAGTGTTTCCCATTCGTTGTCCAACATCGGTCACGTTCCCACCTGCGTATTCGTTCCCATGGTACAATCCGGTGCGCGGAAGCGTCAGGCTGCGAACGGACGAGGCAACGTGAACGCTGCGGCGCACCGACCCGACGAGCGAGGTGACCTCGACGCGAGTCTTCTCGGCGTGGTGACCGAGGGAAGCTTCAGCCGCGGCCTGCGCGTCCGCTTGCTGGATCCGACGGCGGTCGAGCGTCTCCGGGTCGGCAGTTTCGTGGTACTGGAGGGAGACCGCCACCGGTATTTCGGCATGGTGACGGATCTTTCGCTGGATACGACCGACTCAGCTATCGCAGCCGACCCGCCACTCCGTTCCTCCTTCATGAGTCGTATCCTGCGCGGCACGCAGGCGTACGCGGTGGCTGAAATCCGGCCCTCGCTCGAGCTGGAGCACGGCAACGTCGAACCACGTCCCGCACGAACGATTCCACCCCATTTCGCCTACCTTCGGCAGGCCACTGCGGAAGATTTCGCGGCTGTCTTCGGCCGCGAGGACACGACGCATTTCGCGCTCGGCACTCCACCAGCGATGGATATCCCGGTGCCGCTCGATCTCGCGGAACTGGTCAAGCGCTCGAACGGTGTCTTCGGGCAGAGCGGAAGCGGCAAGAGCGTCTTGACCCGGCTGCTTCTCATCGGCCTGATTCTGGCTGACGAGGTCTCCGTGCTCCTCTTCGATATGCACAACGAGTACGCACGCGCTCCGAGCGACCAGCCGGAGCTCATCGGGTTGCGCGAACTCTTCGGCCCGTCGCGGGTCCACGTGTACACGCTGGACGACCGCACCGAGAAGAGCGCGAGTGCCCGGACGATCCGGATCGGCCTCGATCAGATCGAACCGGAAGATATCGAACTCCTCGCCGAGGAGCTGAACCTGAACCCGACCTTCGCCACGGTCGCGCATCACCTGTACGCGCGGTTCGGGCGCGAGTGGATCGACCAGACACAAAAGTTCGACAGCGAGACAGTCAAGGCGTTCTGCTCGGAAACAGGCGTTGCCGAGGCCTCCGTCAATGCACTGCGCTCCAAGTTGGGCCGGTTGGTCAATCGTCCCTATATCTGTCCCACCCTCGACTTTTCCGTCATCGACGACATCATCCAGAAACTCCAGCGCGGCACACACGTCATCGTCCAATTCGGGAGGTACGACTCGTTCCTGGATTACATGCTGGTGGCTAACCTGCTGACCCGGCGGATTCACGGCAAGTACACCGAAGACGTTCTGGAAGCCCAGCTGGCCGGCGGCGAGGCCAAGATCCGCCCGCTGGTGATCGTCCTGGAAGAAGCACACAAATTCCTGACGCCGGAAGCAGCCAGGCAGTCGATCTTCGGCACGATCGCACGCGAGATGCGGAAGTATCGCGTTACCCTGCTGATCGTGGACCAGCGGCCGTCCAGTATCGACCGCGAGATCCTTTCGCAGCTCGGCACGAAGATCATCGGGCCGCTCAGTGACCAGCAAGACATCGAGGCCGTCCTGACGGGCGTCGCTGACCGCTCGGGCCTCCGCAACCTGCTGGCGAACCTCAGTCCCCGCCAGGAATGCGTCATCGTCGGGCATGCCGTCCGGATGCCCGTTGCGATCCGCACGCGACCGTACCGGCGCGAGGAGTTGCTCGAGATCGTTCGCGCCCGCTCTGGACAACCGGACGGCTCGGGTCGCACGCGCGACGAGGCGCTGCGGCGCCTCCTGACCGGCTAGAAAGGACGGTCGCGTGGCTCTGCGCCTACTGCATTTTGCCGATCTCCATCTCGGCATCGAAACGCACGGCACCTTCCGACCGGAACTGGGCTACAGCACGCGCGTTCAAGACTTTCTCGCCGCCTTCGACCAGGTGATCGAGGCCGCGCTCGCCGAGCAAGTGGACGTGGTGCTGTTCGCCGGTGACGCCTTCAAGAACGCCGATCCGAGTCCAACGCTCCAGCGTCTCTTCGCCTCGCGGATCCAGCGTCTCCTGGCCGCAGACATTCCGACCGTCCTGCTCGTCGGCAACCATGACCGGCCACGCAGCCTCGCGCGCTCGACGCCGATGGATATCTACGAAGCGTTGCAACTCCCAGGCGTCAGCGTGGTGAGCCGACCAGCCTGCCTGACGGTGAAGACGCGTTCCGGGCCGCTCCAGGTGGTGGCCCTCCCCTGGTTCCCGATGACCGCGTTCCTGGTCGACGAGCAACTGCGCCAGGCGCCCGCGACGGAACTGGAACGGACATTCCGGGAATTGGTCAGCAGAACCGTTCGCGAGCACCTCGCCAGCCTCGACCCATCTCACCCCGCGGTCTTCCTGGGCCACCTCACGCTGGAGGGTGGAGAGTTCGGTGCCGAGCGCAGCGTCCTGCTCGGCAACGATCCGGTTTTCGCGCTCGACGAGCTCGGACTGCTCGATGCGCCGATCGATTACGTCGCGCTCGGGCACCTGCACAAGCACCAGGTTCTCCATGACCGCCCCTTGGTTATCTATGCAGGAAGCGTCGAACGGATCGACTTCAGCGAGGAGCGCGAGGAGAAGGGCTTCGTCCTCGTCACGATCGAACCAGGAGAGCATCCGCGGCAGGTCAACTGGTCGTTCCGCCCCGTCCGTACGCGCGCGATGCGGACGCTGCGTTTCGATCTCACGACCGAGACACCGATGGACGAGTTGCAACACGCGCTGGAGCGCCGGACGGCAGAACTCCAGGACGCGATCGTCCGTCTCTTCCTCCGGGTGCCGCCGGAACGAGCCAGTGCGCTGCGCCCGAACGAAGTGCGCCGCTGGCTGCTCGAACTGGGTGCAGCCCATGTCGCGGGCATCCTGGTCGAGACCGAACGGCTCTCCCGCCCGCGTGTCGACGTCTCGCAGGAGACACGGCACGACCCGGTGTCGCTTCTCGAACGCTGGGTAAGCCTCCGCGCGCTACCGGACGAGTTCGCCCGCGCGGTCGTCGCCCGAGGCCGCCAGCTGATCGAGCGCGCAGAGACCGGAGAGCCTCCTAGCCCGAACAGCTAACTGCCGAGGTACGTGCGGAACCAGCGGAGCTCGTGCTCGAGATGCTCGATGCGGTGCTTCGGTCGACCGCTCCGCGTCAGATTGTGTCCCTCACCGGGGAAGCGGACGAGTTCGACCGTCCGCCCGAGCCGACGGAGCCAGGCGAACAACTCCTCGGCCTGGCCGATCGGACAGCGCCAGTCTTCTTCGGCATGGAGCAGGAGCAGCGGCGTTCGAATATTCGGCGCGTACGTGAGCGGCGAGAGCCGCCGGTAGCGCTCCGGATCCTCCCACGGCGTCGCACCGATCTCCCACTCGCTGAAGTAGACTCCGATATCGCTCGTCCCGTACATGCTGAGGAGATCGGAAACACACCGCATGGAAACGGCCGCCTTGAACCGATCCGTATGGCCAATGATCCAGTTGGTCATGTAGCCACCGTAGGATCCACCGCACACGCCCAACCGCTCCGGATCGACCCAGCCCTGTGCGACGACAGCATCGACGACTGCCATGAGGTCGGGCATGTCCGCCTCACCCCACGCACCACGCGTGCAGGAGAGGAACGCTTCCCCGTACCCCTGACTTCCCCGCGGGTTCGCGTACACGACCGCGTAGCCAGCAGAGGCCAGTACCTGGAACTCGTGACAGTACACCCACCCGTACATGGCGTGGGGACCACCGTGGATCGACAGGACGAGCGGCACCTTCTGGCTAGCTGCTGCCGGCGGACGCAGGAGCCAGGCTTGGATCGGCTGACCGTCTGTCGGACTGGAGACCCACAGCTCCTCCGGCTCGACCAGCGTGACCTGCTCCTTCCAGTCACGGTTCGGGTCGACCAGCCGTTCCGCCCGGCTACCGTCGGCGGCGAGCAGCCAGACCGACCCGGGATCCAGAGGATCGGCAATCGTCGCTGCGATCCACTGGCCGTCACGACTCAGGCTGAAGTCGAGCACACGGCGTGCGCCGCCGATGATGCAGTGCGGTTCGCTACCGTCGATCGGGAACCGGTACAGCCGCACCGCGCCCTGCTCGCTCACCTGCGCATAGACCCACTTCCCGTCCGGCGACCAGACGAGACCGGGTCGCGTCGGGCCAAAGGTGTCGGTCAAGAGTGCGTCGTCCAACGTGGCGTCGAACCTTTCGGTGCTGCAGCGCACCGCGCTCCCATCGCGCGCAATGAGCCACAGTCGCTTGTGCCGAGCCGAGCCAGCCCACGACTCGAAATGGCCGACAGCAGCGATGGTACGACCGTCGGGCGACCAGGCCGGCCGGCCGAGCGCTGCGGCCGTACCGCCGGCAAGCTGTTCGATGGCGACCGGCCGGCTACTCGCATCGAGATCGAGCCGCCACAGTTCGCTCGCCGCATTCCACTCTCGCTCGTCGGTGCGGTTCGAGGTGAACACGAGGGCCGAGCCGTCCGGCGCCCAGGCCGGCCAGTCGTCGTCCCAGTCCCCCTCGGTGAGGCGAACCACCGCACCGTCCTCGAGCTGGACGAGCCAGAGATGGCTCCGCCGCTCGTGAAGGAACCCGCGCTGGCCATCGAACCGGTAGCGGAGCCCCGTCAAGCGGACGACGTCCGTCGCCACTTCCGGCGCACCCTCCGGCTGGACAGCCCGTGTGACGACAACGAGGCGTCGCCCGTCCGGTGCCCAGTCGAACGCGGTGACCGGCTCGGCGAACCGGGTGAGCTGGCGCGCCTCGCCCCCGCGACGTGGAATCACCCACAGTTGATCGGTACCGGAGCGGTCGGACAGAAAAGCCAGATACTGCCCGTCCGGTGACCAGCGCGGCATGAAATCCCGCCCGTCCCCCCGCGTGAAGCGACGGGGTGCACCACCAGCCCTGTCTACGAGCCAGATCGCTGAGCGATAGCGATCCGCATCGAGATCCATCGTCGTGAGGACGTAGGCGATTTCGCTGCCATCGGGCGCGATCTGTGCGTCACTCGGGAGCTGCAACGTTGCCAGGTCACGAATTTCGACCGGCCGCCGCATCGGTCTACTGCCCTCCTTCGACGCCACGCTCGCGCAGGACGAGCTGTCGGAGCTGCGCCAGAATCGCCTCCCGCCGCTCGTTGTACTGCGCTTCGTCCAGGTCACCCGCTGCCCGGGCCTCATCCAGCCGATTCAGCTCGGCAGCAAGTTGCAAACGCTCGTCCACGGCAGCAGCAGCCTGCTCCTGAGGCCCGGCCCGGCGCCGTCGCAGCGCGATCACCGTGAGTACGAGAGCGACCAGGAGGCCGAGCGTGCCGACGGCGATCGCGATACTCGGACCGAGCGGGAGGTCGAGCAGCAGTCCCGTACGCGGAAGCCCGCTGACCTGCACCACGTGCGTATCACCGACCACCGGCGCATCGACCGCGAGCACTCGGTACGTGACGCCACTCACCTCGACCGTCCCGGTATCGATCAGGCTCCGCGAGTCGAGTTCGTAGGTCCCGTCGCGCACCAGGACACGCAAGGTACCGGTCGGCATCGCCGTACCGATGGAGAGAGTCGCGCGGGTACCAGAATAGGGCACGGTGTAGCTGAGGACGATCGTGTGCGACCCCGGCGGCACCGGACCGGTCGTCAGCAGAACGTTCCCTTCGAGGCGCGGCTGGCCATAGTCGAAACCCGGTTGTGGGCTGATCTCCTGCGCACCCTGGGGGAGCGGAATGCGGAGCACGACACCGCTGCTGTCGCCGACGTACGTCCGGTCAGCGGTATTCTCGACGATGACGATGTCCATCACGTCGACAGCGCGCAGCTCGGGCGACGCACCGGCGATCACGATCGAGCGCGAGTTCACGCGCAGGACGCTCGCATCGGTCGTCGTCTCGTAGACAGTGAGATCGACCGTCTGCTGCGGCTGCTCGTTCAACTGCACCATCGGACTGACGTATTCCACGCCGGCGTACCGCACGGCCAGGATATAGGCATCCTGCGCGCCGGTGGCGAGCCCTTCGAACGAGAACGACCCATCCGGGTCGACCTGCGCCTGCTTCTCTTCGGCAAGCTGCATACCAGCGAAATGGCGCAACGTCACAGTGAGACCAGCGACACTCCCACCGCCAGCAGTGCCATTCTGGACTCGCCCGCTGATCGTTCCCGTCTCCTGCGCCTGCACCGGCGACACGAGAGCCAGGCCCAACACCATGACGAAAGCCAGTGCACGCAACCAGCGCACTGCCCGGAACCTCTCTTTCCGCGCTTCCGCCTGTGCCCTTCACTCAGTCCGCGACCGAGCCGACCGGAGAAGTCGACGCGCTCTGGGCATAGGCACGATCCAACACTTCCACGAGGTGCAGGACCGGAACACGGCTGCCACGCGCCCGGAGCCCTGCCTCGAGTTGGAGCATACACCCGGGGTTGGCCGAGACGATGACGTCGGCACCGGTCGCCAGGGCATTGTCCAGTTTGCGTTCGAGCAACACCGACGCCATGTCCGGTTGCAGGAGGTTGTAGATACCGGCGGAGCCGCAGCAGAGCGCCGACTCGGCCATTTCGACCAGCCGCAGCTGCGGAATCGCCCGGAGGAGCACCCGCGGCTGCTGGGTGATCCGTTGCGCGTGCGCCAGATGGCACGGTTCCTGATAAGTCACCGTCCACGGTAGCGGGCCCGGTTGCGCGGTCAAACCGCGCTCGACGAGAAACTCGAGCACGTCCCGCACCTTCGCAGCCAAAGCGCGTGCCCGCTCCGCATACCCGTGATCGTGGCGCAGGAGCTGCGGATACTCCTTGAGCATCGCGCCGCAACCAGCTGCGTTGACGATGATGGCATCGAGGTAGGGAGACTCCAGCGCCTCGATGTTGCGTCGGGCCAGCTCGCGACCGAGTTCCGGTTCACCGCTATGCACGTGGAGCGCACCACAACACTGCTGGCCCGAAACCAGCACCACGTCGAAGCCGTTGCGCGTCAGGACACGGATCGTCGCCTCATGTACGTGTGCGTAGGCTGTACTCATCACGCAGCCGACGAAGAGTGCGACCCGCCCGCGGCGTTCCCCCTCGGCCGGATAGAACCGCCCATCGGCGACCACGAACGCGTCCGACAGACGTGGAAGCAGCGCCTCGGCATGCTCGAGCCCGAGCAGCCGCAACAGGCCCGAGCGGCGCACCAGAGCACGCAGTAGGCTGCGCTGGTACCACCGCAACAGGCGATTCGCCAGCCGGAAGCGCCGCATGTCACCGAGCAGAACGCGAAATCCGAGGAAACGGAACAGCCGCTCGCGGAGCGATTGGGGTCGGTGCTGCACGAGCTGTGCGCGCGACGCCTCCAGGATCTCTCCGTAATGCACGCCACTCGGGCAGACCGCCTCGCACGCTCGACAGTTGAGACAGAGTTGCATTTCCTCAGCGAAAACCGGATCGAGGAGATCCAGTCGCCCCTCGGCCACGGACTTCATCAGCCAGATACGACCGCGCGGCGACGAGCGCTCGCGCCAGGTGATCCGGTACGTCGGGCACGAGGGCAAGCAAAACCCGCAATGAACGCACTTGCGTATCGCATCGTACGCTGGAGCATCCCGCCCGCTAAAAGTCCGCCGGCGCTCCACTTCCTGTACAGTCGCCATCCTCGTCACCTGCCTCCTCAGTCAGAGATGCGCGACGAAGCGCCCTCGGTTGAGCACGCGCTGGGGGTCGAAGGTCTCCTTGAGCCGGCGCATGACGGTCACACCGTCGGGGTGTCGACCGAAGACGTCGGTGCCCATCTTGCTGTCGGGTGGGCCTGCGAGCATCGTCGCGTGATAGCCCAATTGGGCTAGCGTGCTCCAGGCGGAGCGGAGCAGCTCGACCGTTCCACTGACCGTAACGTACGCGAGTCCGCTCCCGTAGTCGAGCACGAGTCCAGCGAGTGCTGAGCCGAGATCGCTCGTCAGGCGTTGCGCCAGCCCAGCCAGACGGGTCGGCAACTCGCCGATCCGCACCCGCAGGCGATCCGTCTGTGGTCGTGCATCGAGCGCGCCTTGCAGTGCCCGCCAGAACGCGATCGTTTCGGCCGCATCCAAAACCTGCGCTTCGCGAGCGAAGGCACCGGCAGTGTCGCGCAACCGATCGGCCTGACGGATGACTGCTGCTTCCGGCCCCTCGCAACGTGCTGCGAGCACCCAGCCGCTCGCCTCCAGGCCGATCCGACGCGTTGTTTCTGGCTCGAGTACGACCAGCGCAGTGGGTGCCAGTTGCGACCCCCGAAGAGTGAGCGCTGCTTCTGCGGCCTCGGCGACCGCTGAAAAGCCGAGGAGCAACGTCCGTTGCGCCTCGGGAGCCGGCAGGAGCTTGAAATTCGCTTGCACGATCACACCGAGCGACCCCAAGGCGCCGAAGTGCAGACGCATCATGTCGTATCCGGAGACGTTCTTGACGACGATGCCCCCACCTTTAGCCAGCGTCCCGTCCGGTAGCGCCACCGTGATGCCGATGATGAGGTCCCGCAAGCTTCCATGTCCGAAGCGTCGCGGGCAACCGAGACCGGTCGCCACGAGACCACCGACCGTGATCCGCTCTGGCTCGGCTGCATCGATCGGCAGCATCTGCCCATTGGCGGCGAGATCCCGTTCCAGCTCAGCCAATGTCCGGCCAGCCTGGACCGCGATGGTCAAATCAGCCGGTTCGTACTGGACGATCTGCGACAGTCCACGAACATCCAGTGCGACGTCGTAGCGCTCGGGCACGTTGCCGAGTCCCATCTGACCACCGCAGCCCCACGGAATCACTCCGAGTTCGGCCGCAGCGCAAACCGCCAGCACCTCGGCCACCGCTTCCGGGCTCGCCACCGCGAGCGCCACTTTCGGTACCACCTCGTCGACAGCGAAAGGCGCGGGATCCTGGTGGACCCCGTAACCAGCGAGCCGTTCGAGTGCGATCTCTGGCTCCAAACGCGTCGTTCCTGTCATCCTGCCACCTCAGACGTACTCCAGCCCGAGGCGCTGAGCGAGCGCCTGCTGACGGAAGATGCCGACCTCAGCGCAGCGGAAACCGGACGGCAAGACCTTCTCCGGATTGAAGAGCTCGCGCGGGTCGAAGCTCTTCTTAAGACCCGCCATCGCGCACAGATCTTCCGTCGTGAAGACGAGTGTCATGTAATCGCGCTTTTCGAAGCCGATACCGTGCTCGCCGGAGAGCGTACCCCCCACATCGACGCAATACCGCAGAATTTCGGTCGTACACTCCAGGACGCGCTCGACCTCGCCCGGCCGTTGCCGATCGAACAGGACGAGCGGGTGCAGGTTCCCGTCGCCGGCGTGGAACACGTTCGCGATCATCAGCCTGTATTCCCGGCTCAACTCCTCGACGCGCCGCATCGTCGCCGGAAGCTTGGTGCGCGGCACCGTCGTGTCGACGAGATAATAGTTGGGCGCGAGCCGCCCCATCGCGCCGAACGCCGACTTCCGACCCAGCCAGAGGAGATCGCGTTCCTCCTTCGTCCGGGCGACACGGACCTCCCATGCGCCGTGTTGACGGCAGATCTCGGCGACCCGCGTCGTGTTCTCCGCCACGATCTCCTGCAGTCCATCCAGCTCCACCAGCAGCACCGCGCCAGCTTCACGCGGGTAGCCAGCGTGGAACGCGTCCTCGACCGCCTTGATCGTCAAGTGGTCCATCATCTCCAGAGCTGCCGGAAGTACCCCAGCGGCGATGATCGCCGACGTGCCGTGCGAGGCCGACTCGATATCCGGGAACGCCGCCAGCAGCACGCTCACGGCTTCCGGCAGACGCGTGAGCCGCACCATCACTTTGGTGACGATGCCCAGCGTCCCTTCCGAGCCGACCAGTACGCCGGTGAGGTCGACACCGGGCGTCTCCGGAACCGGACCGCCGGTCCAGATCCGCTCCCCGTCAGGCAGCACAACTTCTAGCCCGAGGATATGGTTCGTGGTGACACCATATTTCAGGCAGTGGGGGCCACCTGAGTTGTTACCGACGTTCCCACCGATCGTGCAGGCACGTTGCGATGCTGGATCGGGGGCGAAGAAGTAACCCCGCGGCTGAAGGGTGTTGGAGAGTTCGAGATTGATCACGCCCGGCTCGACGATCGCATAGCCGTCACGCTCGTTCACTTCGAGGATCCGGTTCATGCGCGTCAGCACGACCAGGATGCCGCCCCGCAAGGCGAGCGCGCCGCCCGCGAGACCAGTGCCGGCACCGCGCGGGATCACCGGCAAGCCGACTTCGTTCGCGAGCCGCACGACAGCGCTGACCTGCTCCGCGGTGCGCGGCAGAACGACGAAATCCGGATGATGATGGCCAGCGAAGACCTCGTCGGACGCGTCGTACTCGTAAACGAGTAGCTCATCGGGCCGATCGAGAACGCCGTCAGGACCGACGATGGCAACCAGGCGTTCTCGGACAACTGCGCGGTCCATGGGTGCCTCCTCCAGCTGCGGGTTGGCATGCGGCGACGGATCGCGTGCCGACGCCGAAGGTCGACTCAAGTATGACCCGAGGCCAGCAGCTACGCAATCGTCGGATTTCCGGTGAAAGATTCGCCTGGTCTCCAGGGTTCCACTGAAGCCGTCTGCTCGATGCACGCTGTCACTCGACGCAGCCCAGCAGCAGGTTGGTAACGGTTCGGACCACTCGCCGGTGCGGGAGAAGTAGACTGAGGCTGGAAGACGGGATGGACGGACGAGGAGGGTACAGCCGGTGTCGAACCCGCAGTACTGGATCCTGGTCGGGTCGCCGGAGAATTTCGCCGCCACTCGCGAACACGCTTTCCGGATCCAAGGATTCAAAACGCGGCATCGCAAGAAGGCAGAGGCGATGCGACCGGGAGACCGGCTCGTCTACTATCTCACCGGCGTCCAGGGATTCGCGGCAACAGCGACCGTCGTCTCCGAAGCCTTTGAGGACCACACCCCGATCTGGAGGAGCAAAGACCCGAAGAAAGCCGCCGAGGACTACCCCTGGCGCGTTCAGATCGAGCCGGACATCGTCCTCCCGCCCGGTGTCGTGGTGCCTGCGGAGGAACTCGCACCGCATCTGCACCACGTCCAGAAGTGGCCGCCAGTGCACTGGCGGCTCGCCTTCCAAGGGCAGCTCCATCGGATCGACGAGCACGATTTCGCCCTGATCCGTACAGCACTGGTTGCAGTCACGACACAGGAAGGAGTAACGCGCTGATGCACCGTGCAGTGCGCCTCATCAAAGCGCTGGCCGTCGCGATCGTGGTGATGATCTTGAGTGTCCTGCCGCCCGGATTGCATTTCATCCTTGGGCCGCTTTCGCCACTCATCGGTGGGGTCGCCGCTGGTATCGTCGGCCGGTTGCGGGGTGGTGAAGCGTTCGTTTTCGGGATCATCGAGGCAGTCGCAGCTGGGCTCACTGCGGGTGTCCTGTTACCACGTCTCGGCCATCTGACATTGGGGACCGCGACGCTCTGGTTCTTCGGGATCATCGCAGCGCTGTACGCTGGCGTGCTCGGTGGCGCAGCAGCCTACTTCGGTGGACGGCAGGTGGGAACGCGCTGAGGAGGGACGAGCTATGGGCTATTGTCCACGCTGCGGCGAACATTCGCCGTACCGCGAGGCCGATCCGGAACAGACGCACGAACTTCCGCCGATCCGCATCCGTACCGGATCCCGCATCGTTCCCTTGCCTCCCGACCTCGAGGATGGCGCCACGATCCGCTATGCTGGTTGCCTCTTCCGAGTTCGGAAAGAAGGGGATGCCTACGAACTCCTTCTGCTCCGAGTCGGGCACGCCTGAACGGGTCGACCAGTCAGTCACGAGCATTACGTCCGATCGGTCGCTCGTGCCAAAAGGCACGCCCGAGCGACCATGCCCACCAGATCGTCACTGCCCACACGGGGAGTCCCAGCGCACGGACGATGTCGTCGAGCGCGAGCTGATCGGCCAGGCCGAGCGACTCCTGGAGGAGACCGAGGGCATTCGCACTGGCCAGGAAGGCCACTGCTGTCACGGTGAAGACACGCAGCCGGTGCAGTTGCCCGGAGACGAGCGCGAACGGTATGACCCAGCTCAAGTACTGCACACCGAAGCCTGTGGCCAGCGCCAAGAACGTGACGACGAGGAACGACTGGGCACGCGCCATCCACTGGATGGGTGGGAAACGGTGTCTGGCCGAGGAATCCGAGCGATACCACGCAGAGGCAGCGAGCATCGAGGCTCCGAGCACCGCTCCCAGCAGTACCCAACGCCCATTGCTGAAAACCTCGCTGAGCACGCGATCAGGGTGCATGGAAGCGAGGAAGCTGAATGTCTGCGACTGTGAAACGACGAAGAGCAGTCGGAGCAGCGCTGTTACTCCCCACCAACCGGGCACCCCGCCATAGGAGACGACCGTTGCGACCACTGGTACCCAGCTCCCCGGGATCATCGCCCGATAGAGTGCAACGCAGGCGAGCGGGACGAGACTACTCCCGATCAGCAGCGTACCGCGCTGCCGCCACTGGGGAACACAGCCGATGAACAGCGGGACGAACAGCGCCGGCCATGGTTTGAGCGCGATCGCAACGCCCAACAGGAGACCAGCCAGGAAGACTCGTCCGGTAGCGATGGTAAGAGCGGCAAGCATCGTGGCCAAGAGAGGCTCAGCATCGAACTGGCCGTGGTAGGCGCAGACGTAGATTGCCACCGGATGCACTGCATAGAGAAAGCCAACGGTTTCACCAGTCGCCAGCGGTAGACGCAAGGAGACACGTGTGATGAGAAGCGTCAGCAGGACGTCAGCCAGCACAGGGGTGACCTTGACGAGAACAGGAAAGGGGAGCCCGTACTCGGTCGCCAGACGATGTGCCAGAGCGTGGATGAAGAGCTGGAACGGGAAGTACGGGTGGCGTCCTTCGGCGAGCGGTGCTGTGTAGATGTCATGACCGAGGCGCAGGAGGCTTCCGACGATCGCATAGGAGGCGATGTCGAAGGCTGCCCCAGACGGAAGCAGCACGACAGGGACGAAGCGGGTGACGAAGGCGAGCCCAACGCAGGTCACCACGACGCGCCGGTGCGAGCCTTTCGCCGCACGCAAAACCTGCGACGGCCTTGCGAACCAAAACCAGGCGAACGCCAGACCGACCAGCCAGGCTAACGCGAACCACGATCGCACGAGGAGGACGCTCCAGAACGAGCTGGGCGAGTGTACCAGCGCAGCAGCGAGCCACACACGCCGCGTGAGGCTGAGTATACTCTTCGCTAGGCATTCCAGTCGCAGGCATCACGAGGGATCGAGGAAAACGAAAACCCCGGCAGGTCACCGGGGTGCTCCGGTGGAGATGGGGGGAATCGAACCCCCGTCCAGAGCGTTCAGCCGAGGATATCCTACAGGCTTAGTCGGTGTTCTCCTGTCGCTGCCGGGCTCCCACCGACAGGATCCCAGTCAGCCGAGCCGGATCGATCTTGACCTCGCCCGCACCGGCGCTTGGGCGAGGGGCACCCCAGTCTTGCGACGCCCGCTCCAGACCCACCGGGGAAAGGTCCGGGCAGACGTGGCTGCGTGAATTACGCAGCCAGAGCGAGTTCGCGCTCGCCAGTTACTTTGGTGCCCCTTTTTACGAGTTCGTGGGCGACCTCGGCCTGCAATCCTCGGACCTACGGCCCTGTCGAATCCTGTCATCCCCATGCCGCAGTTCCGAGCGCAGTCTTTATTGTAACCACCGATGGCCGACCCTGCAAGGAGCGGTCGAGCTCGAACGATCGGCTGGATCATCAGGCCTCACTGGCGCCTCGCGGTCACCGGGGGTTGCAGGGGGAAAGATCGAGTGGTAGACTGTAGTGTCGTTGCCCGTTGGACTGGGCACGCGCTGTTGGGGGGTGATCGTTCTCAGGTAAACGGAGGTCTGTGGGGAGTGAAGAGCCTGGGTCGACACGTCATTGTCGAACTCTGGGGTTGCAAGAATATCGACTCCCTGCACGCGGTCGAAGAGGCCATCCGCGACGCAGTCGCCGCAACGAATGCGACGTTGCGCGACCTGCAGGTCTTTCCCTGGGAGCCGTACAACGGGGTCAGTGGTATCGCCATTTTGTCCGAGTCGCACCTGAGTATCCACACCTGGCCGGAGCTCGGGTACGCGGCGGTGGACGTCTTCACGTGTGGCGAGCACACGAACCCCGAGGCGGCGATCCCGGTGCTGCGGGAGCGGTTCCAGCCGGAGCGGATGGAAGTGATGCAGGTGAGTAGGGGGATGATCGTTGATTGACGGAGGACTCTGGCATACCGACGACCCGGAAGTCCCGAGTCAGCGGGTCTTCCTGCAGGTGCGTGACGTCCTGTACCGGGGCACGTCCCCGTATCAAGAGATCGCGATCATCGACACGGTCCTCTTCGGCCGTGCGCTGGTACTCAACAACGTGCTCCAGACGGCGGAGCGCGACGAGTTCTGCTACCACGAGATGCTGGTGCACCCAGTGATGATCGCGCACCCCAACCCTCGCCGCGTGCTCATCATCGGGGGCGGGGACGGTGGTGCGCTGCGTCGAGTCCTCCAGCATCCGGTGGAGCAGGTCACGATGGTCGAGATCGACCAGCAGGTGGTCGAAGCGTGCCGCGAACATCTCTGGAACATCCATCGCGGCGCGTTCGACGACCCGCGCGTCGAGCTGCGGTTCGAGGACGGCTTCGCCTACGTCGAGCGCCGCTCCGGAACCTTCGACGTGATCATCGTCGATGGGCCGGACCCGCTGGGCGACACGCCTGGTATGGTGCTGTTCTCGCCGGACTTCTACAACGGTCTGGCCGATATGCTGGCGCCAGGCGGGCTGGTCGTCCAGCAGACCGAGTCGCCGATGCTCTTGCCGATCCAAACAGCCGCAACGCACCTGCACCTGCGCGAGGTCCTGCCGATCGTGCGCACCTATATCACGACCGTCCAATCGTACGACAGTTTCTGGAGCTTCACCGTCGCCTCGCGCGACGTCGATCCGGCAGCACTCGACATCGAGACGGTCGCGCAGCGGCTGCGCGAGCGCGGTATCGACGACTGCCAGTACTACTCGCCGGAGATCCACTGGGCGGCATTCCGTCTCCCACCGTTCCTCCGGCGCTTCATCGAGGACTCGGTCGCTCTCGGTCGGCCGGCTGACTCACACCCGCTCCTACCGGAAGCAGCCGTCCGGCGTCCCACTGCGTGAGTCGCAAACCGAACGAACCCACGCGGGGCAGCGATACTCTGCGCTGCCCCGCCTTCGTTCTTCCTACCGTGATCGCACGCCCCAGCCCCGCTAGGGATTGATGAAGTACGACCGGCACGCCCGGTCGATCAAATCGGGAGTCAGCCGCGGTTCGCGGCCCAGGTACCGCGCCGCACCGACCAGTGCGCGCAGGATGTCGCGTGGATGGCACGCCCGCAGCTCGCGCTTCCCCACGTAGTACGTCCGCAGCAGGTACGCGAGACCCTGCGGATCGAACGGAACACCGAGTTCCTCGCATTGTGCCCGGAAGATCTCGGCGAACTGCTGGACTGTCGGATTACCGAGATGGATCTTGTTCGGGATGCGCCGGAGAAAGGCTTCGTCCACGAGATCGGTCGGTTGCAAGTTCGTCGAAAAGATCACCAGGCCTTCGAACGGAACCTCGATCTGCTTTCCGGTGTGGAGAGTGAGGATATCGATCCGTTGCTCGAGCGGAACGATCCACCGGTTGAGGATCGCCCGCGGAGGAACACGTTGCCGGCCAAAGTCGTCGATGAGCAAGACACCGTTATTCGCACGCAGCTGGAGCGGCGCCTCGTAGAAGCGATTCCGCTCGTCGTAGATGAGATCCAGCTGCTCCAAGGTCAGTTCCCCGCCGACCTGGATGAGTGGGCGCTCGCAGAGCACCCAGCGGCGATCACCGGGTGGTTGCTGTGCGACCGGATGGTGATGATGCCGGTCGAACACGCGGATGATCTGGGAATCGGCCAGGATCGCGTACGGGACGAAGACCGCCCCGCCGTACATGGCAACCACCCGCTGGGCCAGCGCGGTCTTCCCGTTTCCCGGTCGACCGAAAAGAAAGATCGCCTGCCCGCTGTTCAGCGCTTGTCCGATCTGGTCGAGCACCGCATCCGAGAACACCAGTCTCCCGAGGGCTTGCCGAACCGCTGCCGGTGTGACCGCGACACGGCGGAGGCTCTGCGCCTGGACGACCATGCGGTACTGTTCGATCGGGACAGGAGCCGGCCCGATATAGCCGTTCCGGCTGAGGAACTCCTGCGCCCGCACATGCCCCTTGGTGGTAAGGACATACCGGTAACCGAGCTCTCCGATCCCGTTGCTCCCCGTGACCTCGACCAGTTCCTCCCGTTTCGCCTGGGTCAATGCCCGTTCCAGCACACCCGCATGCGGGACGCACAGGGCTTCGGCCAGGTCACGCGCAGTTTGTGCACCATGGGCGTAGAGATACTTCAGGGCGAGTTCGACAAGCAGCTGCAGGTCCAACCCCGCCTCGTCGAGTGTCGCGGGCTGCGGAATCGCGAGCATCGACTCACCCTGCGTTTTCGCGGTCACCACGTGCGCCGCTCCAGCTCCGCTAACCAGCTACTTCTCGCAGATGTGTTTCGGCAGTGTGCGCACGGTTCCGGAGAGGACTCCCGGTACCCCCTCCCGTAGTCGAAAAGGGCTAGGACGCATCACGGGAGCAGCACGCGGTCTCCTTCGGCAAGCCCGGATGCGACCTCGACCATACCACCACTCCGCAGGCCGAGTCGCACTTCGCGCTCCTCCCGACGGCCATCCGTAAGCACCATGACGAAAGCCCGCTCACCGACCGTCCGGATCGCGCGCTCGGGCACCAGCAGGACGTTGCGACGCAGAACCGTATCCACGTGCACCGTCGCCGTCATGCCTGGTCGCACGGCGTCGTCCGTCTCGTCGAGTCGAACCAGCAAGGGAAAGCCCACAAGCCCCGCTTGCTGACTCGCACTGCGCCCGAGCGACACGACCGTACCGCGCCCTTCCCACCCGGGCAGCGCCTCGACGGTCACGCGGACAGCCTGCATCGCCGTCAGGTACTGGGCATCGACTTCATCGACCGTCGCCGAGACACCGAGCGACTCGACCGACACGATCCGAGCGATCACCGCACCTGCCCCAACCGGCGCACCTTCGGTCACCAAAACCTCAGTGACGATGCCATCGGCCGGAGCCAGCACGTACTTGTCCGCGAGCCGCTCGGTCGCTTGGTGCAGGGCCTCGATTGCTCGCCGTCGCTGGTCTTCAGCACGAACGAGCGTCTCGGCCGGCGCACCGCTCGCCTCAGCCTGGGCGAGCGCCGCTTCCGCTTGCAGGAGCTGTTGCTCTGCCTGCTCGCGCCGACTGACCAGCGGGCTGTCGTCGAGTACGGCCACGACATCACCAGCGCGGACGCTGTCGCCCGGTTGTACGGCGAGGATACGCACGCGCGTATCGTACGCAGCACGTAGTGCGACGCTGTGTAACCCTACGATGCGACCAGGCAGTTCAAGCGAACTGGAGAGGTCACCGCGCTGCACGACCCAGACCGTCTCGCTGGGCCGACGCACCCACCAGATAACCGCAGCGATACCGACAGCGAGCAGAACGGACAGGCTGAGCAGGAGCCAGCGCCGCCGACGATCACTCATAGCGCAACACCTCGACCGGTCGAATCCGCGTGGCAACAGCCAGCGGCACGAGAACCGCTCCGCCGGCCGCAACGAGCGCTGCGGCAATCACCAGCACTCCCGCCCAAGGGTTCCAGGCGAGCGGGACGCGGAAGAGACGCGCGCTGACCACGTCGAGAACCGCCGCACCGGAAATCGCACCCAGCGGGTACGCCAGGACAGCGCCCAGCGCGACGATCACGAGCGCCTCTCCTGCCAGCAGCACGCCGAGCGTTGGCCATTCGGCTCCGATCGTACGCAGCACCCCGATTTCCCGACGTCGCTCGCTGATATCGAGCAGCAGCGCATTCCCGATACCGAAGACTGCGACCGCCGCGACGACCAGGACAACCGCCCGCGCCAAAACCGTCAGGACGGCCAGCACGCGCTCCGTCGCCGCCCGGTCGTCCGCCATGAGTAACGTCAGCGGGCGCAACGAGCGCTCGTGCTGCTCGACCGCCGCCAGAGCTCCCGCTGCCCTCGCTGGCGCATGTTCCCAGAACAGGAGCGCAAAGAGGGAGGGGCTGTCTTCCTGCCCCAGTAGCGACTGGAGGACTCGTCGCTCGATGAAGACCTTACCGATCGTCGTCGCCCCCAGATACGTACTCTCGTCATCGACGATCCCGACTACACGTACCGGAACACGGCGCCGGCCGAGATCCAGCGGAACCACGTCACCGACGTGCACGTCCACCCGCTCTGCGAGGTTCGCCGTGAGGACGGCACCCGGTGGCCAGGTCGGCTGAAGCCATTCGCCAGCAACCAGACGCGGCTCGTACACGACGGTGTCCGCTGGGAGCCCCCAGACATCGGTCCGCGTCGCACTGATCGCACCTTGCGTCATCGTCCAGGGCTCAGCAGCCCGCACTGGTGGGAGCTGTTCCAATCGATGGGCATAGGTCGGTGGCACCGGCGGATTGACCAGCATCCAGGCGTCAGCCCGATACCGTGTGTAGAGATCCGCGACCGTGACCCGGAGCGAATTGTCGACCAGTTGGCTGGCCAGCACAGCACCGAGCGCCACCGCGCTCGCGGCAACGGTAAGGACGGTGCGGAGCGGTCGACGGAACGGGTCGCGCACGCTCATGGCGACGACCGGCGACCAGCGACCGAGCCAACGGGTAACCACCGCGAGCGCCCGCGGAGCGACCGCCGTCGTCCTCACGTCACCATGCAAGAGGGAGGCAGCCGACCGCCGCACGCTCACCAGAAGAGGCACGAGCGAGCCGAGAACGGCAATGCCGACCCCAACCGAGAGTGCCAGTGCGAGGACGCCCCAGGAGAAGGTAAAGGATGGGAGCACGAGCCCTGCCAGCCCAGCGAGCAGCCTACTGAGGAGACGGGCACCCCACTCACCGAGCCCGAAACCGACCAGTCCCCCGCAGGCCCCGAGGAGCAAGTACGGAGAGGCATAGAGTCCGAAGAGCTGCCAGCGCGTCGCACCCAGCGCTCGCAGCGTACCCAGCTGTGGTCGCTCCTCGGTGAGCAACCCGATGGTCGTATTGGCGACGATGAACAGCGCGACCGCCGAACCCAGAACAGCGAACGCCCGCAAGAGGACGATCAAGGTACGCAGCTCACGTGCACCTAGGAACGATTCGGGATCGCGAACCGTCCATCCATAGCTTTGCACCTGCCGTGCCGCCAGGAACCGCTGCAATTCCGTTGCCACGCGGCTGGCTAGCGCCGGTTCCGCGACTTTTACCAGAAGCGTGTTGGCACTCTCGATCCCGAGCTGCTGCCGAAGTTCGCGATCGGGAACGAAACCCGTCAATCGGTCGAGCAAAGCAGCATCCGGCCGGGCCGGTACCCAGGCGAACCCGCTCACGCGCGCGTAGGTGATCGGTTCCCCGGGGTTCGCTTGGAGAGCGACCAGCGACCCGATGTCGACACCGAGCAAGCGCGGCGCAGACGCATCCAGCACGATCTCGCCCCGCTCGGGCCACCGGCCACGAACGAGCCGCGGCTGATCGAGCAGGATCGCGTCGAAACGCGCGATGCCGACCAGTCGAATCGGAATCCAGCGTCCTCCAGCCGAGACACGGCTCGGTTGCACGGTACGCGCTTCGACAGCAACCACCCCGTCGCGCCGCGAGAGCGTCGCCACCAGTCCGGGTGTGAGACTGGGCACGGTGGCCACGATATCGGGCTGCGCGGTATCGGCGTAAGTTCGGCGCTGTGCCTCGACCAGCGTCCGGCCGGTCGACACGATCGCCACGATGGCGAAAACACCGAGGCTGATGCTCGCCAAGGCCAGAGCCGAACGGATCCGTCGGATGAGCAACGATCGGAACGCGAAGTGAAGGACGAGCCACCCGGGCATCACTGCATCCACTCGTTCGAGGAGCCATTGTACGCAACGGTGTTCCCATACGATCTCGATGCGCACGCCCGACACGACCAGTCGACAGTTCAGCACTTGCTGGGTTCACTCGCGATCTGGTAGAGAAGAGGCAGCTGTTCCGTTATACGGGACAGCCGAGTCGGCGTCCGGACGGGTACCTCGTGGGGAGGAGGGAACGTATGGATCAGCTCGAAGCGCTTCGCCGAGAGATCGCGAGCGGACGCTTGACGCGGCGAGACGTCGTCAAACGCGGCGCTGCACTCGGCCTGACCGCACCGGCCATCGCCTCGCTCCTGGCCGCGTGCGGCGGTGGACAGGCGACGCCGACACCCGCGACGGCCGGACAGACGCCTGCTCCGCAGGCCTCGCCGACACAGGCAGCAACGACACCGCAGCCACAGCCGACCCAGGCAGCAACCGGCCAGCGGGGCGGTGGGGGAACGCTGCGCCTGCTCTGGTGGCAAGCGCCGACGATCATCAATCCGCACCTGGCCCAAGGTACGAAGGACTTCGATGCGTCCAATATCGTGCTCGAGGCTTTGGCCTACTTCGATGCTGAAGACAAGCTCGTGCCACGTCTCGCCGAAGAAATCCCGTCGGTGGAGAACGGAACCCTGGACCCGGAGGGACGCTGGGTTATCTGGAAGCTCCGGAAGAACGTCAAATGGCACGACGGCCAGCCGTTCACGGCCAAGGACGTCAAGTTCACGTGGGAATACGTGACTGACGAGAAGACCACCGCAACGACCATCGCCTCCTACCGGTCGATCGAGAGCATCGAGATCATCGACGAGTATACGGTTAAAGTCAACTTCAAGCAGCCGAACCCGGCCTGGTTCGAACCGTTCGTTGGCGACTTCGGTCTCATCGTCCCCGAACACATCCTGCGCGAGTACAAGGGCGAGAAGGCGCGTAATGCCCCCTTCAACCTCAAGCCGATCGGAACGGGACCCTACAAGGTGGTCGATTTCCGACCTGGTGACGTGGTCGTCTACGAAATCAATCAGGACTACTGGCAGGAAGGGAAGCCCTATTTCGACCGGGTCGAGATGAAGGGTGGCGGAGACGCGACGAGCGCTGCCCGGGCGGTGCTCCAGACAGGCGAGGCGGATTGGGCCTGGAACCTCCAAGTCGAAGCACAGGTGCTCTTGCAGCTGGAGAAGGCCGGCCAAGGCAAGCTCGTCATCGGCCCCGGTGCCAATACCGAACGCATCATGGTCAACTTCGCCGACCCGCACACCGAGAAGGACGGCGCTCGGGCTGAACCAGACGTGCCGCACCCGTTCCTGACCAACAAGAACATCCGCCAGGCGATCGCGCTCGCCATCCGTCGCGACGTCATCGCCGAGCAGCTGTACGGTCCGGCCGGGCAGGCGACCGCGAATAACTTGAACGCACCGGCCCGCTTCAAGCATCCCGATCTCAAGTGGGAGTTCGACCTGGAGAAGGCGGCCCAGTTGCTCGACGAAGCCGGAGCGAAAGACACGAACGGCGACGGGGTCCGGGAGTACAACGGCAAGCCGCTCTACCTGCTCTACCAGACCTCGATCAACTCGATCCGCCAGCGGACGCAGGAAATCATCAAGGCAGAACTGGAGAAGATCGGCTTCCAGGTCGAGCTCAAGTCGATCGACGCGTCGGTCTTCTTCTCTTCTGACCCAGGTAATCCCGATACCTACGGTCACTTCTATGCCGACCTCGAGATGTACACCAATGGCCCGACCAACCCGTTCCCGCTCAACTGGGCACGTCGGTTCGATTCGCGTGAGGTCGCGCGGAAGGCGAATAACTGGGCCGGCGCGAACATCACCCGGTACCAGAATCCCGAGATGGACAAAGTCTTAGATCAGCTGGCCACCGAGTTGGATCCCGAGAAGCAAACGCAGCTGTTCCGGCAGGTGAACTGGATCAGCGTAACCGACATCGTCGAGATTCCGCTGGTACACCGGAACGAGGTGTCGGCCGCAGCGAAGGATCTGACCGGCTATCAAATGTCGACGTGGGCCTCGGACGTCTGGAACATCGCGGACTGGCGACGCGCGTGAGTCCGCGCTGTGCACACCTGCGTGGCCACCGGATCGATCGCCCTTCGATCCGGTGGCCGCCTCGCTACCTGGACACGGTCAGTCGTTCGCCAACGATCCTCCCGTCCCGAATCTCGACGATCCGCTGGGCCCGCGCAGCCACATCGTGATCGTGCGTGACGAGGATGATCGTCGTACCGGTACGCCAAACGCGCTCGAACACGTCGAGCACCGCAGCTCCAGTTTCGCTATCGAGGTTCCCAGTCGGTTCGTCGGCAAGGAGGAGCTGTGGGTCGTTCGCGAGCGCGCGGGCGATGGCTACCCGCTGGCGTTCTCCGCCAGAGAGTTCGCTCGGTAATCGATGCGCCACGTGCCCGAGGCCGACAGCTTCGAGGAGTTGCCGCGCCTTTCGTGACGCGCCGGATCGTCCCGCCAACGCCAGAGGAAGCTGGACGTTCTCCAGCGCGGTCAGCGTCGGGAGAAGCTGGAAGAACTGGAACACGATGCCGACAGCGCCACGACGCCAGCGCGCCAGCGCTTCCTCATCGAGCGCTCCGAGATCGACGCCACCGACTGTGACTCGCCCAGCCGTTGGCCGATCGAGGCCAGCGACCAGGTTCAGGAGCGTCGACTTCCCACAACCGGATGGCCCGACGATCGCCACCCATTCACCAGGCTCGACCGTCAACGAAAGATCGCGCAGCGCCACCACCTCGCGCTGGCCGTCACGGTAGACTTTGCTGACCTGCTCGATCCGGACGAGCGGCTCGCTTTCCATGCTGCACCACTGAGCGACGATGCGGTTCAACGACGAAGCAGGTTCGCCGCGACCAAGAGTACTCCCGCTCCGATGACCGCAACGACCAGGCTGCCGAGGAACCCGGCGGGCCCCCGTAGACCGAGCAACTGAAAAAGATAGCCGCCGATGACTGCTCCTACGAGCCCGACAGCGACATTGCCCAGGCAGCCGAATCCGCGACCCCGTGTCAGCAGTCCCGCTATCCAGCCAGCGAGAAACCCGACGACGAGCCAGCCGAGCAAGGAACGCGGCTCAGTCGGTGGCACCGTCCCCCCTTTCCTCATTATCCGCTCGCTCGTATACCGGCCCGAGGTGGGCGAACGGATCGGGCGGGCACTGTTCGAGAAGCTGCCGATCGCGCGGTGTGAGCGGTGCACGGGCCAAGAGGTCAGGCCGGCGCGCTTTCGTCCGGCACAACGCCATCATTCGTCGCCACTCGGCGATCTTGGCATGGTTCCCGCTCAGCAAGATTTCCGGAACGCCCAGACCACGGAACACCGGTGGCCGCGTGTACTGCGGATACTCGAGCAAACCGGAGCTGTGCGATTCCTCGGCGAGCGACTCGGGATCGATCACGCCGGGCACCAGGCGGCTGACCACGTCGATCACGACGGCAGCTGCCAGCTCACCTCCAGTCAGGACGTAGTCACCGATCGAGAGCTCGCGCGCACGCAGGATGATGCGGACACGATCGTCGATGCCCTCATACCGCCCGCAGATCAGCGCGAGACGCCGGTACTGGACGAGTTCGCGCGCGACTTCCTGGGTGAAGACCTCGCCCGAGGGACTCAGGATGATCACCGGAGTCGTGGCCAGCTCCGAGCCGAGAACGTCCTCGACGGCATGGACGATCGGTGGAGCCATCATGACCATCCCGGGACCACCGCCGTACGGCGTGTCGTCGACCGTCCGATGCTTGTCCGTCGTCCAATCACGGATATTGTGGAGGGCGATCTCGATGAGCCCCTTCTGCTGAGCCCGCTTGAGGATACTCTCGCTGAGAAAACCGCTGAACATTTGCGGAAAGATCGTGAACACGTCGAACCGCATGCGCAATCGCTCCCCTCGCAGAGAGCCTACCAGATCGAGTAGCAGCCGCGGCACACCTGTCCGGCGCGAGCACGACACGTGGCCACGAACGCCCATTCAGAACACTGTTGGTGCCCGCCGTCAGTTGACGGCCGGCGCGCAAGCGGAGTCCCTGTGAATCGGCGCGCTGGTTGGTCGTTGGTCTCGGTCACAGCGGCACACCAGAAGATCTCGTGCGGGGTCGTCGAGTCTACGACGTAGTGGGCTGAGGGACAGTCTTTTCTTGGATCGCTTCGCTCGCACGGGCGAGGGCGCGCTCGAACGCCGCGACGACAGCTGGGTCGAATTGGGTTCCGGCCCCACGCCGGAGTTCGGCGAGGGCCTCGTCGTGCGTCAACGCACGCCGGTACGGACGATCGGTCGTCATCGCGTCGTAGGTATCGGCGACGGCGATCACCCGGGAGCCGAAGGGAATCGCCTCGCCAGCGAGCCCATCGGGGTAACCCCGCCCGTCCCACCGCTCGTGGTGATGGCGCACGATCTCGACGATGTGCCGGTAGGGGCTGAGATGGCGCAGGATCTCGCTGCCATCGACCGGATGCCGTTTGATGACCGCGAACTCGTCATCGGTGAGGCGTCCCGGTTTGCGCAGGATGAGGTCGCTGGTCGCGACTTTCCCGAGATCATGGATGCGAGCCGCGAGCAGGATCGCCTCGCGCTCGTCCGCCGAGAGCCCGGGAAACTCGTCGAGGATCAGCGCGGTGAGCTGCGCGACGCGTTGCGAATGGGCGGCTGTGTACGGGTCACGACGATCGAGCAGGTCAGCTAGAAGCTCGAAGGTATTCTGCGTCTCGTGATGGAGCTGCCGGTAGTCACGGAACGCGAGATACGGGCCGAGTAACGGAATCACCATGAGGACGAGTGCCAGTGGATGCTCCTCGGCCAGGATCGGGAAGAGACTCCCCAGAGCTGGGAGCGCGAGGAACTCGACGAGCAACCCGCGCGCCATCGATCGCCAGAGATACCAGGCACTGGTGCCCATCGCGACAGAGAGGACGAGAGCGAGAAGCACCGTTTCGATACCTGAAGAAACGAAAGCAGCAAGCAGCATCACTCCGAAATTGCGCAGGCTTTCCAGCGGCGAACCCTTTTCTGCTAGAAGAAAGTAGATAGGCCCAGCTATAATACCCTGAAGCGCGAAATTACTTACATTGGCCCACATTTTCACGGGCTCGCGCTTGTCAATCAAATCGTCAGCAAGTGTTGCAGCAACAGCGATCACGACCCCTAATACCGGACCAACGGTGAGAACCGCTGCAAATGTCAAAGCAGAGGACACAGACACTGTTACACGCGCGTACGGAATTGGAAGATCAATAGCGAGCTGCTCAGCGAGTATTATGAGCAGCAAGAGTATAATCGCGGTGACTATCGTGTTCCCATCTATATGCGACGGAAACCATGACCACAGGATTATTGCAAATCCCACAATATCAATGACGGAGAGCAGAACAAGTAATGGCACCAACTTATGAAACTGTACCACGTGCCCCTGACCAACCATGCACGCACTCGGTAGCAGCTTCTGAACTTCCCCTTCAATCTATCACACCGCGGCTACAATTTCGATCCCCAATGGCACTAAAAAGTTCCAGTACCTTTGTACTGTTGCACTGTACATAGCGGACGACCCATCGTACGAGTGAGCAACATATGAGCGACCACCCCGTTCTTACGCCGAACAAAAAGACACCCCGGTACAAGACTGTATCCGGGGCGCTAGTTAGGCATGGAAGAGCATGACTCAGCGCAGCTTCCAATGCTTCCACTTCATCGCAGAGCCCCTTCCCTCGTCACTCAACCGACCCGCACCGGTAGTACTCTCGTACTGCGCGAACCCGGCCGGAAGTCCTCGCAGCGAGTACTCCTGGCTACCGCCACTATAGTACGAAGGGCCCTGTCTGTCAATACCTGAGTACGCAAACCTTTGTCCTTTTCGTGTCGAGCGCGCTGGCCACCTTGGAAGCACACGCCCCCTGCACCCGCGAGCGCTCGCTGTCCGCACCTCTCATTGCCGGAATCGTTCCTCGCCCGCGCAGCGGTGCTGTGCGCAGCCCGCCGGACCTGTTGCCGCGACCGTGGCCCGGGTGCTAGGCTCTCCGCGAAAACAGGAGGGGTCGGTGGGTCTTCGACCGTTCCGTCGCATCCTCGTCACAGGTGGTGCTGGCTTCATCGGCAGCCACTTCGTCCGGCTCCTGCTCGCGCTCGATGTCCCGGAAGTCGTCGTCCTCGACAAGCTCACCTATGCGGGGAGCCTGCTCAACCTCGAGGGCGTTCTCGACGACCCGCGGGTGCGTTTCCTTCACGGCGATATCGCCGATCCCGCGGCCGTCACCGAAGCGATCGCAGGGTGCGACGCCGTCGTCAACTTCGCCGCCGAAACCCACGTCGATCGCTCGCTCCTCGCACCAGCAGCGTTCATTCAGACCAATGTCTGGGGAACGATGGTCTTGCTCGAGCAGGCCCTCCGGGTAGGCGTCCAGCGATTCCTGCACGTGAGCACGGACGAGGTCTACGGCGAGATCCTGGTCGGCGCTGCCCGCGAGGCCGATCCGCTCCGCCCCCGGAACCCATATGCAGCGAGCAAAGCGGCCGCCGAGCACTTTGTCTTCAGTTACTGGACGAGCTACGGTCTGCCTGTGCTGGTCACGCGCGGCTGCAATACCTACGGTCCGTATCAGTACCCGGAGAAGTTCATCCCGCTCGCCATCACGAACCTCTTGAGCGGCCAGCCGGTCCCCATCTACGGAGATGGGCTGCAGGAACGCGACTGGCTCTACGTCGCGGACCACTGTCACGCGATCTGGACCGTGCTCGTCCACGGGAAACCTGGCGACACCTACAATATCGGGGCCAGCCAGCATCGTCCCAACATCGAGGTCGCGCGTGCCGTGGTCAGACTGCTCAATGCCGATCCAGCGTCGATCGTGCACGTCGCCGATCGCCCCGGACACGATCGCCGGTACGCCGTCGATTGGAGCAAGCTCGCGGCGCTCGGTTGGACCCCACGCACGCCCTTCGAGGAAGGGCTCGCCCGCACGGTCACCTGGTATCGTCACCGAGCCGACTGGTGGACAGCCCGGCGCGACGAAGCATTCGCGCAGTACTACGCGCAGAACTACGGCAACCGGAGCGTTCCGTCGTCCGAACCGTGTCGCTGACGATCGAGATCGCCGTCGCCAAAACGCACCGTGCCGGGAACCGCGAGAGCGGTGACACCGTCGAACTCGTCGAGCGTCCCGGTGGCGGTATCTCGGTCATCCTGGTCGATGCCCAGGGTTCAGGAAGCGCGGCCAAACTGCTCAGCCTGCAGGTCGCTGGCCGCGTCTTGGCGCTCCTCAACGAGGGAGTCCGTGACGGTGCTGCCGCTCGTGCCGCCCATGACTTTCTCTTCACGCTCCGCGGCGGGCGCGTTTCGGCCGAGTTGGACATCGTGTCGGTCGACCTCGCCAGCCGGACGCTCGTCGTCACCCGGAACAGCGAAGCGCCGCTGTTCTTGGTCCGCAACGGCAGCGTCGAGGTGGTCGCTTCCACCGGCGGGCGCATCGGGCTGTATCGACACACGCGCCCCAGCGTCTCGGAATGGCCGCTCGAGCCGGGGCTGACCGTTCTCGTGCTGAGCGACGGGGTCGCTCATGCTGGCCAGCGCTGGCATCAGCCAGTCGATCTCGTCAGCCTCGCCGAGCGCCAACTTTCCAGCCAGCGCAGCGCGCAGGAGCTGGCCGATGCGCTCCTGGCAGCAGCGATCCAGGCCGACCGGGGTCATCCGCAAGACGATATGACGGTCGTCGCGCTGCGTCTGCAGGCCGGTGGCTCGCCCCAGCCGATCCGGCGGCTCGCGCTGACTGTCCCCCTCACCGAGTGACTGGCAACCAACCGCTACACTTGCCAGCGAGCGAGAGCGAGGGCCGATGATGCGGATCGTCCTGGTGGGGCCGTGCGGAGCCGGGAAGTCGACGATCGCGCGGGAACTTTCCTGTCGCGGCCTCGACGTGGTGGTCGTCGGGCAGGAACACTCGATCATCCGCGACCTCTGGCGACGCCCGAATCCTGATCTCGTCGTCTTCCTCGATGCGAGCCTGGAGACGGTGCGCGCACGGCGCGGCCCGGATTGGCCGGAGTGGCTGTACCGTACGGAGCAGGAACGGCTCGCCACAGCACGCGCCCATGCCGACCTCGTTCTGGACACCGGGAAACTGACGATCGAGGAAGTCGTCGAGCGCATCCTCGCGACGCTCGCTCAGCGCCGCTCGCGCGACACCGGAGCCGATCGATGAGCCGGCAGCGTGCGATCCGGCTGATCGTCTTGCTGGTTTTGCTACTCGGTGGCTGCCGGTTCGTGCGGAGCCCAGAGCCGACCGCGCTTCCCGCATCTCCCACAGCATTCGCCATACCTGTTCCCTCCGCGACGACAGCCACTGTGACGCCGGGCACGGTGCTCGTCGCACCACCAGCTCCGTCACCCCCGCCGCTGTCCGGCGACCAGACGCTCGTCCTCGCTGGCTCGGCCGATGGTCCGGTGACACTCGATCCGGCGCTCGTCCAGGATGTCGATTCGGCATTCATCGTCCACCAGCTCTTCCGCGGGCTCGTCCGTTTCGACACGCAGCTCCAGCTCGTCCCCGACCTGGCTGAGCGGATCGAGGTCGCCGGTGACGGCCTGACGCTCACTGTGCGACTGCGACCCGACGCCACATTCCACGACGGCACACCGATCACGGCAGCCGATGTCAAGTTTTCGCTCGAACGCGCCTGCGATCCGGCACTCAATGGCGGTGACGGGCGTGGACTTCCAGCCTGGGGTGCCCTGCGTGACCTGGTCGGTGCGGAAGAGCGCCTGCTCGGCCGGCGAAACGACATTCCTGGCATCGAGCTCGTCGACCGGTTCACGCTCCGCCTCCATCTCGTCGCACCGCGCACGACGTTTCTCCAACGCCTGGCACTGCCGGTCGCCAGTGTCGTGCAGCGCGCCAACGTCGAACAGGGACAGGACTGGTGGCGCCATCCCATCGGGAGCGGCCCGTTCCGCCTGCTCCGCTGGGAACCTGATGCGATCGTCCTCGGCCCCCATCCCGGTTACCGGCCAGCACCCCCGTATCTCCGCGAGGTGCGCATCCGCACGGGAGCCGCTGCACTCGCCCCGCTCAATCAATACGAGCGCGGGAAACTGGACATCGCCCCAGTCCCGTTCTGGGCTATCGATCGCGTGGCAGCACCGGAATCGCCATACCGCGATCAGCTTGTGGTGCAGCCGCTCTTCGCTGGCACCTACGTCTTCTTCAATCCGGCAGTGCCACCGCTCGACGATCCCGCCGTCCGGCGGGCACTCATCCAGGCGTTCCCGCGAGAGAAGATCGCTAGCGTCACCCTCCAGGGGAAGGTAACGCTCGCCCAGGGCATCGTTCCTCCCGGCATGCTCGCACGCGACTGGAACGCTGGCATGCTCCCCTACGATCCGGAGGCAGCCCGTTGGGCGCTTGCTGGACGCACGCTGCACCTGGAGATCGTGAGTTCCGGAAGCGACCTCGCGGTAACGCTCGCGCGGGTATGGGAGCAGGAACTCGGTGTCACCACCGACGTGCTCCAACTCGACTGGGCGGACTATCTCGGTGACCTCGACGCTCGGCGGCTCCCGGTCTTCGTCTTCTCCTGGATCGCCGACTATCCGGATCCGGAAGCCGTTCTGGATGCGCTCTTCGCAGCTGACAGTCCGCACCGGCCGATCGCATACGACAATCCCGACGTGCAGCGCTGGCTCGAGCGAGCACGTCAGGAGCAGGACTCGGCGACGAGGGCCAGCTTGTTGCAGCGTGCGCAGCAAGGCATCCTCGACGATGCTGTGGTACTGCCGCTCGTGTTCGACGTGGAATACTTGCTCGTCGCACCGCACGTCCGAGACCTGCCGGTGACACCGTTGGGTATCCTCGGACTGGAGCGTGTGTGGATCGACCACGCAGCGACGGCGCATCGCCAAACCAGCGAACTGGTGCTGCTCGAATGGTCGAATCGACGCTGATCGTACCGCTCGAACTCGACGACCTGCCGCGTCTTCGGCTCAAGTGGGGCAGCCGTTACAGCGTCCAGGAAGTCGCTCAGCTCGTCCGGCAGGCCCCTGGGCTCTCCTTATGGGCACCGGCGACCGGCGAGTACGTGCTCGCCGGCCCATGGCGCCACCGTGAGGAAATCGTCGCCGTCCACGAGCTTGCCGCGGGATCGCTCACCTACCACCTCCTGGACGCGCTGGCGGAGATCGCCCGCGCCCGCGGCAAGGAACTCCTCGTGATGACGCAGCAGTACGAGCGCCGACCGCCGGTGTTTTACGAGCGCAGTCGTTTCGAGCTGCTCGAGGAGATTCTCGTCTACGAGATGGTGCTCTACACCGTCCCACCGGCACCGAGTCGGCTGCGCTTCGAGCGAATCACGCTGGACGACCCGTTCACGGTCGGTGAACTCCTCGACCTCGACCACGAGGCGTTCGACTGGCTGTGGTGGAACAGTCTGGAGGAGTTCGACGAGTACATGAGCGATCCGCGCGTCGATGTGTATCTGGGTCGCGAGCAGGACGGGACTCCGGTGAGTTACGTCGGAGTGACCCGTCTACGCGGTTGGGGTCATCTCGATCGCCTGGCAGTCGCCCCCGCGTTTCAGGGGAAAGGGTATGGTTATGAATCGCTGGTGTGGGCAGCGCGGGTCCTGGCAGCTCGCGGCGCGCACCGGATCGGACTAAGCACGCAAGCGAGCAACTACCGGAGCCGGCAGCTCTACGAGCGGTTCGGTTTTCACCGGGTACCGGATCTCGACTATCAGATCTGGGGACGCTGGCTCACTGAACCGCTCGACGATCGTTCGAACCGTGTGTAAATCGCGATAAGGGAGCGACGGAGTCGATGGGCAGCACGTTCGGCAAACTGTTCCGCGTCACGACCTGGGGAGAGTCACACGGGCCGGCCTTGGGTGTTGTGGTGGACGGATGCCCTGCCGGGCTCGAACTGAACGAGGAGATCATCCAGCGAGACCTCGACCGGCGCCGCGTCGGTCAGAGCGAGGTGACTTCACCACGCCAAGAACGCGACCGCGTCACCATTCTCTCCGGCGTCTTCGAGGGGAAGACCACGGGTGCCCCGATTTCGCTCATCACCTACAATGCGGACGCCGACTCGAGCAAGTACGAGCCACTGCGGGATGTTTTCCGCCCTGGTCACGCTGATTACACGTACTGGGTGAAGTACGGGCACCGTGACCATCGCGGGGGCGGGCGGTCGAGCGCCCGCGAAACTTGGGGACGTGTCGCGGCTGGTGCAATCGCCCGGCAGCTCTTGCGCACGGTCGCTGGCGTCGAGGTCTACGGCTTCGTGCGCGAGCTGGCCGGTATCACGATCGAGACCTTCGATCGCGACGAGATCGACCGCAACCCGGTACGCTGCCCCGATCCGGTCGCCGCACAGAAGATGGTCGCAGCGATCCTCGAAGCCAAGGGGCAGAAGACGAGCGTCGGCGGGATCGTCGAGGTGCGGGCCGTGAACGTGCCACCCGGCCTCGGCGAGCCGACGATGGACAAGCTGGACGCCCTGATCGGATACGCGATGCTGAGCATCCCGGCTGTCAAAGGGGTCGAGATCGGTGACGGTTTCGCCGCCGCCCGGCTCCGCGGGCACGAGCACAACGACCCCTTCGTTCTGGAGAACGGACGCGTGCGGACCCTCACGAACCACGCCGGTGGCATGCTGGGAGGGATCTCCACCGGCGAGGAGATCATCGTCCGTCTCGCTGTGAAACCGACATCCTCGATCGCCCGGCCTCAGCAGACGGTCGACATTCACGGCAACGAGCGGACGATCGTCGTCGAGGGACGACACGACCCCTCGATCTGTCCACGCGTCGTTCCGGTCGCCGAGGCGATGCTCTTGCTCGTCCTCGCCGACTGCTATCTCATGAACCGCGCAGCGCGACTCTAGCGCCCGAGGGCCGCGGCGAGTCGCTCGAAAAAGTCGGGAAACGTCTTGGCCACGCACCCGGGGTCGTCGATAATGATCCCGGGCACAGCACAACCGAGCACCGCGAAGCTCATCGCCATCCGGTGATCGCGGTAGGTGCGGATCACCGCGGGCTGGATCGGCCCTGGGTAGATCGCCAGACCGTCCGGAAACTCTTCGACCCGCACCCCCAAGCGTCGCAGCTCCGTCGCGACAGCTGCGATGCGATCCGTCTCCTTGTAGCGGATGTGCTGGACGTTGCGGATCACCACCGGCCCCTCGGCCAGGGGTGCCAGTGCCGCCAGCGTCGGGACCGTGTCGGAAATCGCGTTCATGTCCGCTTCGATGCCACGCAGCGGGCGCCGACCGATCACCGTGATAGCGTCCGGTTCACGGATGACCGTGCAGCCCATTTGTTCCAAAAGGTCGACGAAGTGCACGTCACCCTGCCTGGAGCCCTCACCGAGGTGCAGAACCCGTACCCGTCCTCCCGTCGCAGCCGCGAGGGCGAAAAAGTAGGACGCAGCCGAGGCATCCGGCTCGATCGGATAGACCCGCGCACGATAGCGCTGCCCAGCTGACACTTCGAAGAGGCGGAACTCATGGTGCCGGGCCTCGACACCGAAGTCGGCCATCACCGCCAGCGTCATCTCGACGTAGGGGACCGACACCAAATCGCCTTCCAGCTCGACCCGCAGCCCTTGCGGCACGCACGGGCTGATCATGAGCAGGGCGCTCAGATACTGGCTCGAGATATCGCCGCGCATGCGGATCGTCCCACCGCGCAGGCCGCCGCCCCGGACGCGAACCGGTGGGCAGCCGGTTCCGGTGAGCGACACTGCGTCGACGCCGAGCTGCTGGAGCGCTTCCAGCAACGGTTGGATCGGCCGCTCGCGCATACGGGGCACGCCGTCGATCACGTACTCGCCGCGCCCCAGCGCCACCAGCGCCGTCAGAAAACGTGCCGTCGTCCCGGAGTTACCCACGAAGAGCTCGGCTCGTTCGGCCGGGATCGTTCCACCACGGCCGTGGACGACCATGCGCTCGGCCGATTCGTCGACCTCGACCTCGATGCCGAGTCGGCGCAGCGAATCGACCATGACCAGGCTGTCCTCGCTCCAGAGGGCCCCCTCGAGCGTACTCGTCCCTTGCGCGAGCGCAGCGAGGACGAGCGCCCGGTTGGTCAGGCTCTTGGAACCCGGCAAACGGACATCAGCATCGACCGGCCGATCGGCCGGTTCGATCGCCAGCTGGTCGGGGTAGGTTCGCTCCAGCAGCACGTCAACTCCTTCGTCAGCGGTACTTGATGTCCCAGGAATACGGAATTTCCGGTGTGTCGTACGGCAGGCGATATTCGTCGGGATCGTCCGGATTGTACGGCTCGGTCGGAAAGTTGAGGAGATAGCACGGCTCGGTGCCGATGTTCTTGAAGCCGTGTGCCACGCCCGGTGGAATCTTGAGCACGATCCGGTTGTCGTCCCCGAGGAAAAACTCGTTGAGTTCCCGGTAGGTCGGCGAGTCCGGGCGCAGGTCGAAGAGCGGCACCTTGATCATCCCGCGAATGCACACGAAATAGTCGGTCTGCTTCTTGTGCCAGTGCCAGGCTCGGATGACACCAGGCCAGGAAACGGAGACGTAACACTGGCCGAACTTCTCGAAGAAGGGATCGTCGCAGCGGATCAATTCGGTCAGGGAACCACGTTCGTCGACGTGCGTCACCAGCCGTTTGATCTCCACCCCGTGGATCACGGTAGCTGCCTCCGTCGCTTCACGATCGTCAACGGCGAGCGTAGCGCGTCACGTCCGCTCGACGCTCGGCGACGACGAGCATGGATGGACTGTCGTCCGTCAACGGATCGAGTTCGTACGATCCGTAGATCGCCTCCACGGCGAAGCCAGCACGCTCCAACAATAACTCGAGTTCGAACCGATGGACATAGCGCAACGTGTATGTCGCCACCCGGCGCTCCACCGTTCCGGTCGACGGGTCGATGCGATCGTAGAACAGTGTGGTCGTGATCCTCTGGTCGGTCGCCTGCACCGAACGGCTCGCGAACCGGTCGAGCCGGCTCCCATCGGGCAACTGCCAGCTCCCATCCCATGCCAGCGGCTGTTCGAGCGCACGCAACTGCTCCGGCGTCGGGTGCAGCACATCGAGCAGGAGCAGCCCACCAGTCTGGAGTACCCGGTGCAATTCGGCGAGGGCACGCTGCTGGGCACAGCGATCCGGCAGGTGGAGGAAACCGTTCACCGCGACGATCGCGAGCCGGTAGGTACCGTCCGCCAGGTCACTGAGGTCGACCATATCGGCCTGGTAGAGGCGGACCTGCGTGAGCCCTTCCTGCTCCAGCCGGCGGCGAGCATGCTCCAGCATCGCTGGAGACCGATCGACTCCGTCTACCGTGTACCCGGCACGCGCCAACGGGACGAGCAGTCGCCCGGTCCCGCACCCGACCTCGAGGATGGGATCACCGCTCCGCTGGGCGAACGCGAGATACAGGTCGACGTCCGCCCGGAAGTCCGCGAACTCGAGATCGTAGAAGGCTGCGATGACGTCGTAGGCATCCACCGCCATAACCCCACCCTCGCTTGAGTGTACCCGGACAGCCGAGACGGTTGCCCGGGGAGCTCGGAGGATCGATACTGGAGTCCCGGGCGACGCGCGAGTAGGATTGATGCCATGAGCAAGGGAACGGCCAAAGGTCGCGCCGACGAGAAGGTCGTCGCGGTCAACCGCAAGGCATACCACGACTACTTCATCGAAGAGGAGCTGGAGGCAGGCATCCAGCTGACCGGATCGGAGATCAAGTCGATCCGGGCTGGTCGCGTCAACCTCCGGGACGCCTACGCGCGGATCGAAGACGGCGAGCTTTGGCTCATCGGGATGCACGTGAGCCCGTGGCCCGGCGCGAGCGGGAAGCACCAGCACGATCCGACACGTCCGCGCAAGCTCCTCGTGCACAAGCATGAGCTGGACTACCTGCGCGGCAAACTGGAGAAGCGGGGGTACACGCTCGTCCCGCTGCGCCTGGTGATCCGGCGCGGACTCGCCAAAGTCGACCTCGGACTCGCACGCGGTAAGAAGCAGTACGACAAGCGCGAAGCGATCGCCGAGCGCGAGGCACGCCGCGAGATCGAACGTGCCCTCAGCCCACGCTGGTGAGCCGGGAGTCAGCCACCGGCTCGTTCGACAGCTGCGAGGGAGGGCAGCGCGGCCCGGAGCAGCGCGAAGAGACGGGGGCGAACCCGTTCTCCGACGACGGTGACCTCCTCGTGCGTGGGTACCAGCGGCTCGTCGGGTACGGCGCGGTTGGTCACGACTGAGAGCGCCGCGACCCGCAAACCCAGCGCGCGTGCCATGATCGCTTCCGGTACTGTCGACATCCCGACCAGGTCTGCCCCGGCGAGGCGGAGCCACCGCAGTTCCGCGGGCGTCTCGAACGTCGGCCCAGCGACCCACGCATAGGTGCCCTCGCGCACCTCGATTCCACACGATTCGGCAGCTGCGCGCAGCCGGTTCCGCAGTTCGGCATCGTAGGTGTCACGCAGGCTGAAAAAGCGAACCGGCCCAGCTGGCGGCACCAGTGGATGCTGACCCGCCAAGCCGGGAACGGCGAGGTGATCGCGGATGACGACAAGGTCTCCCGGTTCCAGCGAGGGGTCGAGCCCGCCGGCAGCGTTGGTGAGCACGACGCAGCGTACGGGCAGCCGAGCGAGCATGGCGATCGGTGCGGCAACTTGCGCGGCGGTCAGCCCCTGGTAGAGGTGATAGCGCCCGAGGCAGAGCCAGACAGGCTGACCATCCCAGTGTGCGAGAACCAGCTCGCGAGCATGACCGGCGACAGCCGGTGCCGTGAGACCAGTCACCTCGTCGAGGGGAACCCGCGCCGCGACCGCTATCTCGGGCGGGAGCGCTCCGAGACCGGATCCGAGAACGATGAAGACGCTGGGCACGAGACCAGTGCGGGCGGCGAGTGCCGCTGCCCGCTCAGCCGCTCGCTCCTGCCAGGGGTGAAGCGCAATCGCCATCGTTTCCGTTCCCTTGGCGGCGATCCAACACAGCTGCCACGTCAGCTGAGGACAATGGCCCGGAGAGATGCGCCCGGAGAGCAGCCTGCAGCGTCGTCTCGATCTGCCCGCGGAGCTGAGGGCTCAACGGTCGATTCTCCAATTCCTGCCATCGGTCAGCCAGGAGCAGACGCAAGGCCTTGACGGCGCCGACGCTGAGCGGGATTTCCGACGGCCCCTCGGTCAGGCAGCCTGCACAGACGACGCCGCCCAGATCCGGCACGTAGGCGAGCTTTCCCGGCATCAGCCGCTTGCCGCAACGTGGGCAGACGAACAGTTCCGGCTGATAACCGAGGAGCACCAGGAGCCGCATCTCGAAGCGTCGCACGATCGGGAAGGGATCGTCGCGCGTCGCCAGCAGACGGAAACTATCTACCAGCAGTTCGTACAACGCCGGTTGCGGATCCTCCTCGGCCGTCGCACGGTCGGCGAGATCGGCCAGATAGCCAGCCCAGCCGACTCGCCAGGGATCCTGACGAAGTCCGGAAAACGACTCGACGAGCTGGGCCTGAGTGACGATATCGAGTTCGCGCCCCCGCGCCAGCAGCACGTTCGTCCGCATGAAAAGATCGAGATGTCCAGCGAGTCGACTCTGCGGTCGTCGGACTCCTTTCGCCACTGCCCGCAGTTTGCCTGCCTCGCGGGTGAAGAGCGTCAGGATGCGATCAGCCTCGCCCAGGTCGCGCCGGCGCAACACCAGCGCTTCAGCCCGGACGAGCCGTATCCGTTGGCTCTCGCGGGACGAACCAGCTTCGCTCACGGTACCGAGACTCCACGCTCCGGACTGGCAACCAGCTCCGCCCACTGCCGGGCACGCTCGCGTAAGGCTGCCCAATCGTGCTGGGCGACGAGCTGGCGGTCGACGAGATGGCTCCCGACCGCGACGGCGACGGCACCAGCCGCGAGGAAGGCCGGGGCAGTCTCCAGAGTGACGCCACCGGACGGGATGAGCTTGACCTGCGGGAGGGGCGCGAGCACATCCTTGAAGTAGCTGGGCCCGGCCAGACTCGCCGGATTGACCTTGATATAGTCGGCACCCCACTCCCAGGCGGTGAGGATCTCCGTCGGCGTGAAGGCCCCGATCACGCTGGGGATCGCGTACCGGCGGCAGATCTCGATCGTCTCACGACGGAGCGTGGGCGTGACGATGAACTGCGCACCGCTGAGCATCGCCTGCCGCGCTGTCTCCGCATCGAGAACCGTGCCAGCACCGACCAGGCAGAGTCCGTCGAACCGCTTCCGCACCTGTTCGATCGCCCGGCCGGCCTCGCGGTTGGTGTACGTGAACTCGAGAACCCGCACGCCCCCTTCGTACAGTGCCTCCGCCAGTCGTTCGGCGCAGCTGAGATCGTCCAGACGGATGACGGCGATGAGCCGGTATGTTTCGATCCAGTTCATGAACTGCCTCCCTTCGAACTCGGGTACCATTCGTCGCGATGATCGCCCCGTGCTCAGTGTAGCTGCCCGGGGCAGCCGGGAAGAGGAGCGCGCGCATCATGGCACGACGGTTCGGCTTGGTCGCAGCCCACGGGAAGCCGGAGGCCCAGGAGCTTGCCACCGAGATCGAGCAGTGGCTCACCGCTCGCGCCTGCGACGTCGTCGGCGAGAGCGAGCTGGCCGAGCGGTGGATGGAGCGTGACGTCATTGTGGCGATCGGTGGCGACGGCCTCATCATGCGGGTCGCGCATGCGTACCCTGGCGTCCCGATCCTCGGTATCAACGTGGGGCGGGTCGGCTTCCTGGCTCTGGCTGAGCGCGAGAACTGGCAACGGGCTCTCCACGATCTCGTCCAAGGACGCTACCAGATCCAGGAGGGGCCAACGCTCGCGGTCGAGCTCGAACGCCGAGGGCAGACGCTCGTCGATTCCTGGGCGATCAACGATGTCGTTGTCCGTGCCGGCTACCAGCTGATCGAAGTTGAGTTGTATATCGACGGCCAGTTCGTCAATACCTATCCTGGAGACGGGATGATCGTCGCGACACCGCAGGGAAGCACGGCGTACTGTATGGCTGCTGGCGGCCCCGTCTTGACCGCCGGTGTTCATGGTTTTGCGGTCACCCCGATCTGCCCGCACTCACCGATCCGGATCGCGCTCGTCGTACCCGAGCAGGCCACCATCGAACAGGTCTACGTGAGCGATCGTGAGGCGCGCCTCATCATCGACGGCGAGTCGGTCGCGGCTCTCGAGCGTGGTGACCTGGTGCGTGTCACCCGCGGTGCGCAGACCTTCCGTCTGGTGGTGCTGCCCGGAACCAACTTCTATGAGGCGTTCCGCAGCAAGTTCAACTTCCAGATCCGGCCGGAAGTGCAGCCGAGCCGGGGCAACGACCGCACACTGCACTCAGGTGCGTGGTAGTTCGCTCGTGTCCGGCTCGCTCGCCGTTTCGCCGCGTGACCAACCCGGCGGCAAGGTCGAGCGGGGTTCCTCCGGAAAGGTGGACTCGGAACGCCGCTCGCGCAGCGACACCGTTCGCTCGAGGACACGCTGGACAGCCTCGAGCGGTGTCCGGCGCTCGCGAACCGTGACCTCTGGCTCTTCGGCCGGCTGGACGGCACCGCAATAGGGGCAGTTGGGCCAATCAAGTCGCAGCAACTTCCCGCAAGAAATGCAGAGCTGCTTGAGCGCAGTCCGGCAGAATGGGCAGTACTGGAAATCGTCCTGTACTGGGCGACGGCAAGCTGGACACCTCCCAGCCGCCTCCAGATCCTGAGCCAAGTATTCCTCCTCGAGTGCCCGTTCGTACTGCTCGTCGAGCGTTTCCCGGGGGCGCATGAGCAGGTAAAGCAGTGCTCCCGGCACCGAAAAGAGCACGACGAGCAGCGTGGCGAAGATCTGCGCAATCACGCTGCGGGTACGGGTCTGGATGTCCTGAAACGTCCAGACCACGAGCGCGAACCAGAGCGCCAGATAGTAGGCACCAGCGAGCGCCAAAAGAAGATGCGCTGCTTGCGCGATGAGCTGTTCCACCGCGTCCTCTCGCCTTCCCGCCTCACGGCACCCGTTCGAAGCGCTCGACCGGCACGACGAAGACGTTGGCGCCGCCGACTTCCACCTCGATCGGCTGCGGCACGAAAAATTCTCCTGACTCGACGATCGGCAACAACGGGTTCACGTACTGTGTCCGCGTATAGCAGTTGGCCTTGATGATCCGCAAGACATCAGCCAGGCGAGCAGCCTCGACTCCGATCAGGACGGTGACGTTCTGCTCGCGGAGGAAGCCGCCCGTACTGCTGATACGCGTGGCTCGAAAGCCCTCGCTCTGGAGCGCCTCGAGCAATTTGTCAGCGTCCCGTGCCTGTACGACGGCGATGACCAGCTTCATCGGCACCGTCATTCCGCTCGTCTCCCGCGTGCGATCAACTCCTCGACAGCGCGCCAGACGACGTCAGCGACGTCGTCCACTGGTAGCGTGGCATCGACCACGAGCCAGCGTGCCGGCTCACGCTGTGCGGCAGCATGGTACCAGGCACGAACCCGCTCGTGAAAACTCACAACCTCTCGATCCAAACGAGTGAGGGGAGCCTCAGCCGCCCGTCGCCGGGCCAACCCGATTGCGACGGGCACATCGAGGAGGATCGTGAGGTTCGGCCAGAGATCGCCCGTCGCGAAGCGGTGCAACGCGCGCAACCATGCCTCGTCCAGCCCACGCCCGGCTCCCTGGTAGGCGAGCGTCGAGTCGACGTACCGATCGCACACGACGAGACGCCCGCTGGCGAGCGCCGGGCGAATGACCGTCCAGACGTGTTCGGCCCGTGCCGCGGTGAAGAGGAGCACTTCCGTCTCGGGACGCACCGATCCGCTCGCGAGCAACCATCCCCGGATCGCTTCACCTACCAGCGTGCCACCCGGTTCACGGGTGAGCAGGACAGGGAAACCATGCGCTTCCAGCCGTGCCGCGAGCAGCTGGCATTGCGTCGTCTTACCAGCGCCCTCCGGCCCCTCGAAGGTGATGAACCAGCTCACCAGCTTTCGTCCTCGCGGTAAATCTCGACACGCCGGAAGGGTTCACGTCCCCGGCTCCGCGATGCGAGGTTATACCGTTCGGCGAGCTGATGCTGGAGACGCCGGATCCACGCCTCCTGCGGCTGGAGTTCGACACGGTCACGGGTGCCGTGCAGCACCTGGTAGGCAGCCGCTTCTGCCTCCTCCATGGCCGCAGCGATCCGATCGTCCGGCGCGTCATCGCTCCCGTCGTCCGCGTTCTCGCTCGACTCCTCGACGAAGCGCTCCGGGAAGAGCGACCGGAAGAGATTGGCCATCTGCTGCGCCGTGTTGCTGCGCAGGACGTAGACGGGAACGCCGCGCTGCTCGGCTTCACGCAACACCTGGGGGCGCTTGCGGAAGTAGTTCTTCAGCGTCACGACCGCATCCGCTTCACGCGGCGTCCGCACGAGCTCTACCGGGAGCAGCAACTGCCGGATCACCTGCTCCAAGCGATTCCGGCTGACACCGAACGGGAAGAGCCGCATCGTCCGGCGCACCGGCTCTGCAGGAGCAGAAACCGACCCCGCTTCCGGCATGACCGTCACGGCGCGCGACGGTGCGGGCGTACCGGGAATCCGCTGGTAGGTTCGGCGAGGCCCCGCTGGCAACATCGAGCGCTCGGCCCGGCGCTCCTGCCCGTGCAGCTCTTCGTACCAGACCGAGACCGTGCCGTCCGGGTTACGCTCGCGGATTTCGACGCGCAACGGCTGCCCCCGCAGGATCGCATCGACCGCCGCTGCGACGTCACGGTGCACCGCAACCCGGTTGCGGGATTGAATCTCGACCAGGACACTGAAGGTCGGCGGCGCCTTGCGCTCGAGGATCGACTTTTGCGTGCCGCGCCGGCGTGCCTCCTCGTCGCTCAAGGTGACCGACTGGATCCCGCCGATCAGGTCGGAGAGCGTGGGATTCATCATGATGTTCTCGAGCGTGTTTCCGTGCGCCGTGCCGATCAACTGGACGCCGCGCTCGGCGATCGTGCGGGCCGCTGCTGCCTCGAGTTCCGTCCCGATCTCGTCGATCACGATCACCTCGGGCATATGGTTCTCGACCGCTTCGATCATCACCGCATGCTGGAGGCTCGGCGTGGGAACCTGCATGCGACGCGCACGCCCGATCGCCGGGTGCGGAATATCGCCGTCACCTGCGATCTCGTTACTCGTGTCCACCACGATGACCCGCTTGCGGAGGTCGTCGGCGAGAACGCGGGCCGTCTCGCGCAGCATCGTCGTCTTGCCGACACCTGGCCGACCGAGAAGCAAGATACTCTCGCCCGACTCGATGAGATCGCGGATGATCGCGACCGTGCCGTAAACGGCACGACCGATCCGGCATGTCAGCCCCACGATTTCGCCAGACCGTGACCGGATCGCCGAGATCCGGTGCAGCGTCCGCTCGATGCCAGCCCGATTGTCGTCCCCGAACCGGCCGATCCGGGAAGCGACGTAGGCGATGTCCTCGCGGGTCACCTCACGGTCTGCGAGATAGACCTCCCGATCCTCGAACCGGGCCTCGGGACGCCGACCGAGATCGAGCACGATCTCGAGCAACTTCGCACGGTCTTCGGGATTGTTGTACTGCTGGAGCGCCTCGACGATATCCGGTGGCAGAACTGCCAGCAGATCCTCCAAGTTGTCGGTAATCGTCTGTTCCGGTACTGCGGGAAGTGTGGTCATCGACTTCGTCACGGTTCGCGTACCTGACCTCCTCTTCGCGTCGTTCACTGTCGTCGCGCTCGTTCGATGATCGCGACCTCGGGGCGATCACGACGATACAACACGCGCGGCGCGTCGGCGAGTGCCGCGAGGCGTGCACGTTCCTCCACGGTCTTCCAGGCACGCACGCGCCGCACCGTGTACCGTGCCACCCAGATCCGTGTCTCGATCGGCACGAACCCGACCCCCTCGAACACCGGCAGCGCAGCGAGCTCGTCCTCTGGGAGAAGGGCGAGGACTTCGTCGCCAGGTCGGGCACAGCGCGCGACTGCGTATCGTAGCAACCGGACTGCATCGCCGACTGCTGCCTCGTCGGAGAGAAACTCCACGACGTGCCGCCGCTGCCGCGAGCGGACACGACAGTAGGCGGACACACCCCTCTCGCCAGTGTACAGGAATCCACGAACCCGCCAGCCGGCTCGGCGGCCGATTTGCCAGGTCGACCGGTTCCGCGCTTCCGCATACTGGATCGGCCGGGGCGTCGAGCGCTCGTAGAGCCGCTGAATCTCCCAAGAATCGACCGCATCTTGCACCCGGATCGCCGGGTCTGGCCCTTGCGATTCCGGAGAAGCGGTCGCTGCGAGCAAAAGCACCCGACGGAACGGCGTGAACCCTGCCTCTTGCCACCAGGCGAGCACGTCTGGTCGATCCGCCACCAGCGTGTGGAGGCGGACCACACCACGTGCTCCGGCCTCGTGCGCGATCGCCTCGAGGAGATCGGCCGCCAGCTGCAGCTTCTCCGGTGGCGCGACGAGTCGGGCGACGAACCAGTGATCGCGGCTCGGTTCCGCCAGAACCTGAGCGTACGTCCCGGGTTGCCCACGGAGCACGAACACGCGCTCGCTACTCGACCGGAGTGCCGCCCCGATGAGCCCGCGGATCAACGGAGGCCGGAACACCGCCGGCAAGGCCACGAGATCGCTGCCGAGCAACGGCACGCGCCCCGCTGACTTCGCTGTGGTGCTGCTGCGGCTCCGTCGCCAGAACACGGTGCGGCCCCTCCCACGTTGTCACAGCGCGCGTCGCCCGGCCAGCGCCCGCCCGAGTGTCACCTCATCGGCGTACTCGAGATCACCTCCTACCGGCAAGCCGCTGGCCGGCCGCGTGACCGTCACACCCAGCGGGATGAGCTGCCGTGCGAGATACATAGCAGTCGCGTCACCTTCGATATTCGGGTTCAGCGCCAAAATCACTTCGCTCGGGCGCTCCCGCTGCACGCGTTCGACCAGCTCCCGGATACGCAAACGCTCCGGACCGATCCCGTCCACCGGCGATATCACCCCATGCAGCACATGGTAGACACCGTGGTAGGCACCAGTCCGCTCCAGCGCCAGCACGTCGAGCGGGTCTTCCACGACGCAGATCGTCTGCTGGTCGCGCGTCGGATCCGCGCAAATCGGGCAGGGATCGACGTCGGTCAGATTGAAACACCGCGAACAGAGCTGGACCCGCTCTTTGACCTCGATGATCGCCTGTGCCAGCGCGAGCGCATCCTCACGCGGACTTCGCAACAGGTGGTAGGCCAACCGTGATGCGGTCTTCGGACCGATTCCGGGAAGTTTCGCCAACTCGTCGATGAGCCGAGCGATCGGCTCGGCCGGACCTCTCGTGCGCACACTCACCTCGGACGCCGCCCGGCAAAACGTGCGTTCACACTCACCAGTATACCAGAGCGGGTTTACCCCTTCGGCGTCAGTCTTCGCCGAGGTACACCATGCGCCCGCGTGCGCCATCGGCCGGACCGACGATCCCTTCGGCCTCGAGCTGCTCCATGATACGCGCCGCCCGGTTGTAGCCGATGCGGAGACGGCGCTGGAGCAACGAGGTCGACGCGGTACCGAGTTGCCGCACCAGCTGGCGAGCTTGCTCGAGCAGCGGGTCCTCGGCACGGGCCGATTCGCTCTGCGTCTCTTCGAGATCGAGCCAACTCGGATCGTACTGGGGAACTGGGTACAGCCGGCGCCAGTGCTCGACCACGTACTCCAGGTCACGATCGTCGATGAACGACCCTTGAATGCGCACCGGCCGCGCCGCGTCCGGGGGGAGATAGAGCATGTCGCCACGGCCGAGCAAGCGTTCGGCTCCGGGCATATCGAGAATGACACGGCTATCCGTCTGCGAAGTGACCGCGAACGCGATCCGTGCCGGTACGTTCGCCTTGATCAGGCCGGTCAGAACGTCCACGGACGGTCGCTGTGTCGCGATCAGGAGATGGATACCGGTCGCCCGCGCCATCTGGGCCAACCGAACCAGGAGCGTCTCGACCTCGTCCGGGGTCGTCAGCATGAGATCAGCCAGCTCGTCGATGATCACCACGAGGTACGGGAGCGGTTCGAGCGACGGATCCTCCTCACGCCGCAGCCGATATCCCTCGAGATTGCGCACCCCGAGCTGGGCGAAGAGTTCGTACCGGCGCTCCATTTCCTGGAGCACCCGTCGCAGCGCACCGACCACCAGCCCCATATCGGTCACGACCGGGCGCTTGAGATGCGGGACGCCATCGTACCCCGCGAGTTCCACCTTCTTCGGATCGATCAGGAGCATCTGCAGCTCGTCGGGTCGCCGGGTGAGGAGGAATGTCGCGATGATACCGTTGATGCAGACCGACTTTCCCGATCCCGTCGCACCAGCGATCAACAGGTGCGGCATCCGTGTGAGATCGGCGACGACGTAGTCGCCGTGCACGTCACGGCCGAGGGCGAGCGGCAGACGCGCCCGCGAGCGCTGGAACGCAGGCGATTCCAGCACCTCACGCAATCCGACTGTCGAGATCGCTGCGTTCGGCACCTCGATTCCGACGCGCGCCATGCCCGGTACCGGCGCCTCGATCCGGATCGCCGGTGCCGCCAAGGCGAGCGCGAGGTCGTTCTGCAGTTCGGTGATGCGCCGCACCTTGACGCCGGGACCAGGCTCCAGCGTAAAGAGCGTCACCGCCGGACCGGGATAGATCTCGCGCACCCGCGCGTCGACGCGGAAATTGGCGAGCGTCTCCTGGATGATCGCCGCCTTCCGCTCCAGTTCCTCTGCATCCGGCAAACTCGACGCATACTGCTGCAAGCGGCTGATATCCGGCAGCGCATCATCGCCGCCGATCGGGCTACTCGCGGGCTCCGGCGCAGGCTCCTCAACTCGGGTGACGACCGAAGACTCGTCTCGCCCCTTACTTCCCCCACCTCCGCGCCGATTCCGCGCACGCGCCGGACCGGCGTGGCGGGCAGGCGCGATGACCGGGCGCGTGACTTCGAACTCCGTCGCGTCAGCCACCGCCTGCCGTTCCGTTCCTCGGCGTCGTTCCGGAGAAGACGAGCGCTGCTCCGCCGCGGGGACCGATGCCCGCCACGACCTGAGCGTCCCGAGGAGGCGCGCGCCATGAGCCGCCTGCTGACCGAGCGTGCGGAGATCCACTCCAGCGAACAAGGTCGCTCCAGCCAACCCGAGTACCAGGGCTAGCAGACCGAATCCGATCTCTCCTCCGACCAGCCGCAACAAGGCCGCGACACCGGCACCGACGTACCCACCTGCCTCCTCGACCCGGTCCACGGCCCGTGCGTCGAGTAACGCGACGGCACCGGCCACGTACAACAGCACCCCCAGCGCCCGCCGCAGCGTCGCCTGCCGGCTCTGTGCCGCCAGCAGCTCGATGGCGCCCCACCAGAGCGCCAGCGGTACCACGAGCGCACCACGCCCGAACAGCCAGCGACAGGCTTCCGCCATCAGACCGATCAGCCCCGTACGCTGTTCGGCCCCGAACAAGGCGAGCGCCAGCAGGACACCGAGCGTCGCGAGGAAGAGACCAGCGAGATCACGGGGCAGCCGACGCGGCACGCGCGCGAGCCCGCGTGCCAGGCACCCGAACAGTCGCGGGAGCCAGCTGCTCCCACCACGTTCCGACCGCGCTTCGCGCGTCTCGCCCCGTCTCCGCCCCTGCGATCGCCCTCGAGCCATCGTGCCCCCTGCGTCCGTTCGCGTGTCCGTACGGAGTATAGCAGGGTGTCAGAAGAGACGCATCTGCTGCGGCTTTTCCTCTGGCTGCTCGTCACTCGCGGCTGCCTCAGCACGCACCTGCGCGAGAATCTCGCCGAGTCTGTCGAAGTCCTTTTCGACGAGTTCCTTGAGTGCCGGCTGGTGCAAGGCCGCCGCCGGATGGTACATCGGCACGACCACGTACTCGCCGATCCGCCGGGCCTGCCCATGGATGCGCGAGATCTTCTCGTTGGGGAACCAGCGCGACATCGAGTACCGGCCGAGCGTGACGATGATACGCGGACGGATCACGGCCAATTGCTCCTCGAGATACGGCGCACAGGCTGCGATCTCATCGGGCAAGGGATCGCGATTCCCTGGCGGCCGGCACTTCACGACATTGGTGATGTACACCTCCTCGCGGCGCAGGCCAGCTCGCTGGAGGAGTTCGTTGAGGAACTGACCAGCTGCACCGACGAACGGGCGTCCCTGCCGGTCTTCGTGATACCCGGGCGCCTCTCCGATGAACATCACCTCCGCACGCGGATTCCCTTCGCCCGGTACCGCTTGCGTCCGGGTACGCCAAAGGTCGCAGCGGGTGCATGCTCGCACCCTTGCCGCGATCTCCTCCAACCGCTCCTCAACGCTCCGCTCTTGTGCATCCGTCCGCTCCTCGCTCACTGCGTGCTCCTCTCATCTTCCGAGTTCACACAGGTCTCTACCCCATCCACATCCAATGGAGCGTGCACCGCCAGTGTCGCTCTGGACAACGCTCGACCGTACCGAACGACTGCGCACCAGTCGATCGGCTCATCGAGCGGGATGACAGTTGGATCGTCGTGATGCTCCCGCAGCCAGCGTGCGACGATGGAGACTGCATCGAGCGTCTCCTGATCGAGGATCCAGGAGGGCGCAGCTTGCGCGCGCTCCCAGGCCGCCTGCAGTCGCCCCGCGACCTGTTCGTCCGCTTCCTCTGGAGACGCCACAACGCGGGCCCACAGCCGCCCGGCGACCATCAAAAGGAATGCCCGATCTCCGGTCTCCGGACACGGCGTGACGATCACGCACGGGCGCGCCGTCAGCGTGTCCCGTACCAGACGGTGCGCGCTGACGAGCTCCTGGCTCCGTCGCAGGAGGTCGCGCAGCCGCGCCGCGCGTTCGAAGTCGAGCCGCTCGGCAGCCTCGTCCAACAGCTGCTGAACGCGCACGACGATCGCTTCAGTCTCCCCCTCCAGGTACCGCAACGCGGTATCGACGAGTGCATGGTAGGCGTCAGGATCGACTCGCCCGGTGCACGGGCCGATGCACCGGCCGAGCGTCAGCTGCAGGCAGGGCCGGCCATAGGAACGGGCATCCCGGAACGAGCGATGACATGTCCGCAACGGCAGAACCGTATGGAGGAGCTCCACGACGGCCCGCGCGGCGGCCGTGCTCCGGAACGGGCCGACGTAGAGTGCACCATCGTCCTCCCGCTGGCGCGCCAGCACGATGCGCGGCCACGGGCGCCCGAGCTCGACTTTGACGTACGGGTATGCCTCGTGGTTCCGAAGCTGCGTGTTGTAGGGCGGTTTGTATCGTTGGATGAACTGACTCTCGAGCAGCAGCGCTTCCAGCTCCGAGCCCACCACGACCGTCTCGAGCTCGGCCACCGACTCCAGCAGGCCGTCCATCTTCCGCGTGTAGCCGAGCGGTTGCGCGAAGTACGAGCGGAGCCGCTGCCGTAGGTTACGCGCCTTGCCGACATAGAGCACCCGCCCCAGACCATCGCGCATGAGGTACACGCCTGGTGACTCCGGTACACCGTCGAGCAACGCTCGATCCAGGACCGCTCGTCCGCGGGCGACCGGTTCGACGACGACCGGACGCCGTACCGGTTGCGGCGGCACGTCACCGGGCGTCCGCAAGCCGGCCGCTTCCGCTCGCTCGACGAGCCGCAGGTAGAGCGCTGCTGTCGCCTCGGCGTCGGGCAAGGCGCGGTGCCGGACAGTCCGCTCGATGCCGAGATTTCGACAGACGGTGTCCAGGTCGAAGCGACCGCTCCCCGGCACGAGCACCCGGGCGAGCGGCAGGACATCGAGCGCAGGGTTCACGAGCGGCCCCTGTCCGAGCCGGCGCAGCTCGAAGTTGAGGAAATCGAGATCGAATCCGACGTTGTAGCCGATGACGACGCTGTCTCCCAGGAACGCGCGCAACGCCGCCGCAACGTCGGTGAAGGGAACAGCCGTCAGGAGATCCTCGTCACGGATGCCGGTCAACCGCACGATATAGCTCGGCAGCCGGCGGTGCGGGTTGACGAGCACAGCGAACCGCTCCACGCATCGACCGTCTTCGTAGCGCACCGCACCGATCTCGATCACCCGGTGTCGAGCTGGCCGCAGGCCCGTCGTCTCGACGTCCAGGGCAACGAAGGTGCGTGGCCAGCCCTCGGCCAGCGTGACCGGACGGTGGCGCAACGCCCATGTCCCGTCAGCTCGACGCACCACGTCCTCGTCGTTTGCGAGCAGCTGAGCGAGAAACGGAGCCCACAAGCGCCGATTCCCCACCGAGCCGAAGAGTGCCTCGATGAGACGCTCCTCGCTGACGATGCCGCCGTGACCGAGCAAGACTTCCCGGGCGCGGCTCCGCAAGCGATCGTAGGCAGTCGAGACCGGCTCGCTGGCCATCCTGAGCACCTCACCCGCACCGGCAGGTATGGTACCCGACCGGACACCGCCGTATACTCGCCAGCGCGACAGCGAGCAACCGCGGTGAGGGAGGGCGTGATGGCCGATCGTCCGCGAACGGTACAGGATCGCGTTCCACCGGAAGTGCGTGCCCGGGTCGAGGAACTGCGACGGCTGATCCACCGCTACAACTACGAGTATTACGTGCTGAACGCACCGACGGTCAGTGACGCCGAATACGACGCGCTGATGCTCGAACTGCGCCGTCTGGAAGAGCAGTATCCTGAACTGATTACCCCGGATTCCCCCACTCAGCGTGTCGGAGCACCACCAGCCGAGGGATTCGCGACCGTCCAGCATGAGATTCCGATGCTCTCGCTCGGTAACGTCTTCTCCGACGCGGAAATCCGTGCCTGGGCCGAACGCGTGTACCGCTTGAGCGGACGTCACGACGTGGAATTCGTCACGGAGCCGAAGTTGGACGGCCTCGCCGTCTCGCTCCTCTACCGCGATGGCGTGCTGGTCCGCGGTGCGACCCGCGGCGACGGTTACACCGGTGAGGACGTCACCAACAACGTGCGCACGATCCGGATGATCCCGCTGCGCCTGTACCCCCCGGAAGGCGTCCAGATCCCGCGTATCCTCGAAGTGCGCGGCGAGGTCTATATGAATATCCGCGACTTCGAGAAGCTCAACCGCGAACGCGGCGAACAAGGGCTGCCGCTGTTCGCTAATCCGCGCAACGCGGCGGCCGGCTCGCTGCGCCAGCTCGACCCCAACGTGACCGCCTCCCGCCCGCTCCGCTTCGCCGCCTGGGACATCGGGCTGTGGGAGGGAACGGAGCCGCCAGCGACGCACGTTCAAGCGCTCGACTTCCTGCGCCAGTTGCAGATCCCGGTCGTGCCAGACTATCGAGTCTGCCGAACCGTCGAGGAGGTGATCGAGGAGTGCCATCGATGGCAAGAACGCCGTGACCAGCTCGAGTTCGAGGCGGACGGTGTGGTCATCAAAGTCAACGATCGCGCCCTCTACCAGGCATTGGGGGTGGTGGGCCGGGAGCCACGCGGCGCTACGGCATACAAGTTCCCCGCACACGAGAAGACGACCATCGTCCGCGACGTGATCTGGAGCGTCGGTCGCACGGGTAAGCTCACTCCTGTCGCCATTCTGGAACCGGTCGAGATCGGCGGCGTGATCGTCGAGCGTGCGACGTTGCATAACGAGGAAGAAATCAAGCGTCTTGGTCTCCTCATCGGCGATGCCGTGGTGGTGCAGCGCCGCGGTGACGTCATCCCGAAGGTCGTCGCGACCATCCCACAGCGCCGCGACGGCGACGAACGGCCGGTCGACATCCCGCAACACTGCCCAGTCTGCGGTGCGCATACGATCCGACTGGAAGGCGAAGTCGACCGTTATTGCCCTAACCCGAACTGTCCAGCACGCTTGAAGGCGTCGCTCCGGCACTTCGCCTCGCGCAACGCCATGGACATCGAGGGACTCGGGGAAAAGATCTCCGATCTCTTCGTCGACCTCGGCATCGTCCGCTCGCTTCCCGACCTCTACGAGATCGATTGGCAGCGCGTGTTGCAGCTCGAGGGCTTCGGGCCGAAGAAGGTGGAAAACCTCCAGAAGGCGATCGAGGCGAGCAAGAACCGGCCCTTCGCCCGCTTTCTCTTCGCGCTCGGCATCCGCCACGTCGGTGAGCGCAATGCGCAGCTTCTGGCTGAGCATTTCCGGTCGATCGACCGGCTGATGGCAGCGACGATCGACGAGTTGCTCCAGATCCCCGGATTCGGGCCAGCTGTCGCACAGTCGGTCTACGAGTTCTTCCGGGAACCGAAGAACCGGGAGATGATCGAGCGCTTCCGCAAACTCGGCGTGCGGATGGCCGAGGAAGAAGCGCCGGCAGCGATGCCGGTACAGGGGCCACTCGCAGGCAAGACAGTGGTCTTGACTGGGCGACTGGAGTCCTTGACACGCAGTCAGGCCGAAGAACTCCTGCGCCGTGCCGGCGCGCACGTCACCGACAGCGTCTCGCGCAAGACCGACTTCGTTTTCGCCGGCGCAGACCCCGGCAGCAAGTACGTGCGAGCACAGCAACTCGGGGTGCCGATCCTCGGCGAGGAGGACTTGCTCCGCATGCTGCGCGAATCGGGTATCGAAGTCGAGACAGCCGCCCGCTCAGAGCGCTGACGAACCGGGTGCTGCCGTCGTACCCGGCTTGACCAGCGGTAGCCCCTTCGCACACAGCGGGCACTCGGCCGGGAGCCAGCTCGGAATCTCGAGACGGACGAGCGCTGCCAGCGGTACGCCGAGGTCGATCGGCGCGGTGGAGCGGTCGACCAGGACAGCCACGCCGACCACCTCGACCGGGTGCTCCGCGAGCGCACGGAGCGTCTCGCCGACCGACCCGCCCGTCGTGAGAACATCGTCGACGACGAGAACGCGCGTGCCGGGCGGGAACTGCGTGCCGCGGCGGATCACCCGTCGGCTGCTGCCCTCGCTTTCCCGTTCGGCGTACGCTGCCCACACGCCGAGCTGTCGCGCACACTCGTAGGCCAGGAGGATGCCTCCGGTCGTCGGGCCGACCACCGCGTCGATGCCCGACCAGGGGAGCCGCGCGAGCAGATCCCGGCATACCATCTCGACCTGGCGCGGCCAGCGTAGCAGCGCGAACTTTTCCACATAGCGGTCACTGTGGCGGCCGGAAGCCAAGAGGAAGTGGCCCTCGAGGAGGGCACCGACCTGCCGCAGGAGTTCAACGAGTTCGACCGTCCGCTGCGCGTCTGCCAGGACTCGAACCATAGCTCCTCCGTGTACTGCGAGCGAAAAGTCCGAGATGTGCGACGTGTCCGTGCAGTGGTGCATCGACCGTCGTCGCACGAGCGCCTCAGGGGAGGAAGAAGAACCCGACCCCGAGGCCAGCATAGACTGCGAGTAACATCGCCCCTTCGAGCCAGTGCGAGCGACCGTCGACCGCAATCAGCGTCGAGACGAGCGCGGCACCGAGCAGCGCGACGAGCTCGTAGACGTTGAAGACGAGCGACATCGGCTCGCTCGTCAGGAGACTGGCAAAGATGAGCACCGGAGTCACGACGAGCGCGACTTGCAGGCTCGACCCATAGGCGATGCCGAGGCTCAAGTCCATCTGGTTCCGCCCGGCAACCTGCACGGCGACAAAATGCTCGGCCACGTTACCGACCAGCGGTACCAGGATAACCCCGAGGAAGAACTCGGAAATACCGGTCGCTTCGACCACCGGCTCGACTGCCCCGACCAGCACCTCGCTCATCACGACCACGCCGAGCGTCGCGAGAACCAGCAGGAGAATCCCGCGCCGCAGCGGCCAGCTGGCAGGCACGTGCGCGTGCTCGGGCACCGGGCCACTGCGTCGCAAGGTGAAGAGCAGGTACAGGCCATAGATCACGGCCAGGACGACAGCCAGCCCGATGCTCATCCACTCCACTGCATCGCCGTGCACCGGCGTCGGACCGAGCGTGAATAATCCGGGCACCAGCAAGAGCACCACCGCCAGCGTCATCATCGTCGCACTGATCCCGGCGAGCTGGGCGTCGAAATGCTGGACACCGTGCCGCAGACCACCGACCAGGAGACTCGCGCCCAAGATCAAGAGCAGATTTCCCAGTATCGAGCCTGAGATCGATGCCTTCACCAGCTCATGCAGGCCAGCGCGCAAGGCTGCGAGCGCGATGATGAGTTCGGCCGCGTTTCCGAGTGTCGAATTCAGGAGACCACCCACCAGCGGTCCAGTGTGCGCGGCTACCTCCTCGGTCGCCCGACCGAGAAGCGCAGCGAGCGGCACGAGCGCCGCCGCCGCGGCCAGAAGGACCGCGAGCGGCGGCGCATGCAGGAGTTCCAGCACTAACGCCACCGGGATGAGCGCAAGACCGCCGATCCACCAGCGCATCGCCCCTCCTCAGACGAGAGCCGGTACTGTCTCACGCGTCCGGTAGGCCGGCAACGGCTGAACGGTATAACTCGCACCCCCACCCAGCAGCGCGCGAACGAGGGCACGAGCCGTATCCAGCGAGGTGAGGCACGCGATTCCCCGTTCCACCGCGGCACGACGGATCAGGAAGCCATCCTGAATCGTCCCCTCGTCACGGCCCGGCGTATTGATGACACCGCGAACAGTGCGGTCGAGGATGACTTCCAGCACATCGGGGTGGCCGTGGCCGATATGCGCAACGGTCAACTCGACCGGTACATGGTGCGCGCGGAGGTAGTTGGCCGTACCCTCCGTCGCGACGATCGGGTGACCGAGCGCGACGAGCCCACGTGCCAGCTCCACACCGGCCGGCTTGTCCTCGTTCGCTAAGCTGAGCAGCACCGGCGCACCGGGCGGGATCACCAGGCCAGCTGCGAGGAACGCCTTGGCCAAAGCGGCTTCGAACGTGCGGTCGACCCCCATCGCTTCACCGGTCGACTTCATCTCCGGCCCGAGCTGGACGTCGACGCCATGCAACTTCGCCATCGAGAAGACCGGCGCCTTCACCGCCACCAGCGGCTGCCGCGGCCAGAGACCACCGCGGTAGCCCTGCTCGGCGAGCGTTTGCCCGAGCAGAATACGGGTCGCGACCTCCACCATCGGAACCCCGGTCACCTTGCTCAGGAAGGGCACCGTGCGTGAGGCCCGCGGGTTGACCTCGAGCACGTACACCGTTCCCTCGTGCAGGACGAACTGGATATTGATGAGTCCCCGCGCACCGAGCGCCAGCGCGATCTCGGTCGTGTAGCGCACCAGCGTCTCGACATGTTCGTGCGGCAGCTCGACCGCCGGGTAGACGGCGAAGCTATCGCCCGAGTGCACGCCGGCTCGTTCGATGTGCTGCATGATCCCCGGAACCAGGACCTCGCGTCCGTCGCAGATCGCATCGACCTCGAGTTCGATGCCGTCCAAATACTTGTCGATGAGAACTGGCCGACCCGACGCGAACGCACCCGATGTGACGAGATACCGCTCCAGCTGCTCGCGCCGGTAGACGACTTCCATCGCGCGCCCACCCAGGACGTAGGAGGGACGCACGAGCACCGGATACCCGATCCGCTCGGCAGTCGCCAGGGCCTCCTCCAGGCTGAGCACGCCAGCACCCGGTGGCTGGGGAATGCCCAGTTCCCGAAGGAAGCGCTCGAAGCGCCGGCGATCCTCGGCGATGTCGATCGCCTCCTGATCGGTTCCAAGGATCGGTACACCCGCTGCGGCGAGATCGGCAGCCACGTTGATCGCAGTTTGCCCACCGAACTGCACGATCACCGGCGGCAGCGCGTCGAGCCGTCCCCCCGCCTCGTGAGCCAAGACGTCGATGATCGACTCCGCATCCAGCGGCACGACATAGAGCCGGTCCGAGGCATCGAAGTCGGTCGAGACCGTTTCCGGATTGTTGTTGAGCATGATCGCCGCCACGCCCGAACGGTGCAGCGCCTGCGCGGCCTTCACGCTGCAGTAGTCGAACTCGATCCCCTGCCCGATCCGGATCGGCCCGGCACCGACGACCGCGACTTTTGGCGGTGCGAGAGGCGGCGCTTCGTCCTCATCCTCGTAGGTCGCATAGAAATACGGCGTCTCGGCAGCGAACTCCGCAGCGCACGTATCGACCAGCTTGTGGACTGCCACGATCTCCAGCTGATAGCGCTGAGCCCGAATCGCTTCCTCGGTCGTTCCCCGCAAGGCAGCGATCGTTCGGTCGCTGTAGCCCAGGCGCTTGGCCCCCCACAGCAACTCGGGTGTCAGTGGCTCGCTTGCCAGACGCTGCTCCAGAGCGACGATCCGCTGGATCGCACGGACGAACCAGACATCGATGCGGCTGAGCTCGCTGACCCGTTCGGGCTCCCAGCCACGACGCACCGCAGCAGCGACAGCCCACAGCCGCAGGTCGGTCGGTACCCGCAAGGCGCGCTCGAGTTCCGCGGCATCCTGCCAGCGTGGATCTTCCCAGCGGAGGTCGCTTTGGTCCGTATCCAGACCGCGCACCGCCTTCTGGAGGGCCGCTTCGAAACAACGGTCGATCGCCATCACCTCGCCGGTCGCCTTCATCTGCGAGCCGAGCGTGCGATCGCCGTGGCGGAACTTGTCGAACGGCCAGCGCGGGATCTTGACGACGCAGTAGTCGAGGGCCGGTTCGAAGGACGCCATCGTCTTGCCGGTCACGGGATTCGGCAGCTCATCCAGCGTGCGTCCGATCGCGAGCTTGGCCGCGATGCGGGCGATCGGATAACCGGTCGCCTTGGAGGCGAGTGCTGAACTCCGGCTGACGCGCGGGTTGACTTCGATGACGTAGTACTGGTCGGAATGCGGATCCAGCGCGAACTGGATGTTACAGCCGCCGACGATCCCGAGCGCGCGGATGATCTTGAGCGCAGCGCTCCGCAGCATCTGGTAATCACGGTCGCTCAGGGTCTGCGAGGGCGCCACGACGATGCTGTCACCGGTATGCACGCCCATCGGGTCGAGGTTTTCCATGTTGCACACGGTGATGCAGGTATCGTTGGCATCCCGCATCACCTCGTATTCGATTTCCTTCCAGCCGAGCAGGCTCCGCTCGACCAGGACCTGTCCGATCGGGCTGGCCGCGATGCCGCGCTGGACGAGCCGGACCAGCTCGTCACGCGTGAACGCGATGCCGCCTCCGGTTCCCCCGAGCGTGAAGGCCGGCCGCACGATGAGCGGCAGAGGCACATCGTCAGCGAAGCGCAGTGCCTCCTCGACACTGTATGCCGTGATGCTCTCGAGCACCGGCTCGCCGATTTCGAGGAGCAGATCTTTGAAGAGCTGGCGGTCTTCTGCCTTCCGGATCGCCTCGAGCGGCGTGCCGAGCAGACGGACACCGTAGCGGTCGAGCACACCCGCCTCGGCGAGCTGGACCGCGAGATTGAGGCCGGTTTGACCACCCAGCGTCGCCAGGAGCCCTTCCGGCCGCTCGCGCGCGATGATCCGTTCGAGGACATCGACGGTCAGCGGCTCGATGTAGACGACATCGGCCATGTCCTCGTCGGTCATGATCGTCGCTGGGTTGGAATTGACGATGATCGTCCGGACACCTTCCTCGCGCAGCGCGCGGAGCGCCTGGCTCCCCGAATAGTCGAACTCCGCCGCCTGACCGATGACGATCGGACCCGATCCGATGACGAGAACACTGGAGACGACCGGCTGCCGTGCCATCGTCACACCTCCTCCCCGGCGAGGACAGCCGAGCGTGTCGGCTGCTGACACCGCGTGTGCCAGCGCTGCCGGACGAGCGCGACGAAGGCATCGAAGAGGTCCTGGCTGTCCTGCGGTCCTGGCGAGCCTTCCGGATGGAACTGCACGGTGAGAACCGGCAAGGACCGGTGCCGCAAGCCCTCGACCGTCCCGTCGTTGACGTTCACCATCCAGACCTGCCAGCCGTCTTCCGTCGGCACGCTCGCTGCTTCGACACAGTACCCGTGGTTCTGCGACGTGATCCGCACCTGGCCGGTCAGGAGGTCCTTCACTGGGTGATTGCCGCCGCGGTGGCCGAAGACCAGCTTCGTGGTCTTGGCACCTGCCGCCAAGGCGAGCAGTTGATGCCCCAAGCAGATCCCGAAGAACGGTACCCCCGATGTCGCGAGCGTCCGCACCGTTTCGATCGCTTCCCGCGCTTGCGTCGGGTCACCCGGTCCGGGCGAGACGACGACACCGTCGGGATCGTAGGCGAGGACGGTCGCCGCATCGACACCGTAGGGGAGAACCGTCAGGCGCACGTTCCGGCGCAGGAGCGACACGAGGATGTTCCGCTTGACACCGCAATCGATCAAGACGATGTGCGGCGCGTCGACCGGCCCGAACGTCGCAGGTTCACCACGCACGGCCGGCACCACATCCTCCTGATCCGGTGTCCAGGCACGACGCGCCAGTGCGATCAACTCGTCGTCGCTCATATCGCGCCGGTCGGACACCAAGACGGCGCGCATCGTCCCGTGCACTCGCAGGTGACGGGTCAGCGCACGCGTATCGACGCCAGCCAGGCCAGGGATCCCCCACCGCTCCAGATAGTCGCCGAGCGTCCCCCGCGCACGCCAGTGGCTCGGCTGATCGCAATATTCCCGCACGATGAGCCCCGCAACCCAGGGACGCCGCGACTGGTCGTCTTCGTCAGCCACGCCGTAGTTACCGATAAGCGGGTAGGTCATGCAGACGATCTGCCCATAAAAAGAGGGGTCAGTGACCACCTCTTGATACCCCGTCATGACTGTGGTGAAAACGGCTTCGCCTTCAACCGTCCGGCGCGCTCCGAACGGCGTACCCGGGAAGATCCGACCATCCTCCAAGACGAGCGCTCCGATGCGCGAATGCTTCATCGACATAGACCACCTTCCCTCCGACGATCGTAAGGCAGACGCGCCCGTGCAGCGTGAGGCCGAGAAGCGGTGTGTTCGCACTGCGCGAGCGCAGCGCCGCGCGCGTCACCTGCCAGGGAACTTCCGGGTCGAATACCGTCACGTCGGCCGGGGAACCCGGCCTCAAGGTTCCCCCTGGCAAGCCGAAGAGCGCCGCCGGCCGGCACGAGAGAACGTCGACGAGCTCGCCCAGGGTTAACCAGCCGCTGCGGACGAGGCGCAAGAGAAGTGGTAACGCGAGCTCGAGTCCGATCATCCCGAAGGCGGCCCGCTCGATATCCGCCGGCTTGTCGCGCTCATGATGCGGCGCATGATCGGTCGCCACGACGTCGATCGTCTCGTCCCGCAAACCGGCGCGCAGGGCGAGCGCATCGGTCTCGGGACGCAGTGGCGGATTCACTTTGGCGTTCGGATCCGGGCACGGCCCCGGATCGAGCACCTCATCCTCACCAGCGAAACGCCGTATTCCCGCCACCCATTCATCGGTCAGCAGCAGGTGATGCGGCGTCACTTCGACCGTTACCCACACACCGTCGCGCTTGGCTCGCCGCACCAGCGCCAGCCCGCGCGCTGTCGTCAGGTGCAAGACGTGGAGCCACCCACCGGTCAGCCGCGCCAGTTCCAGATCGCGGGCCAGGATGATCTCTTCCGCCGCAGCCGGAATTCCCGGCAGGCCGAGCCGCTGTGCGACCGGCCCCTCGTGCACCGCACCACCTGCGGCGAGCGTCCAGTCCTCGCAGTGCACCATGATCGGACGACCGAGCGCGCGGCTCGCTTCCAGCGCTCGCCGCATCACGGCGGCGCTCCGCGTGCTGTCACCGTCGTCCGAGAATCCGACCGCGCCAGCCTCAGCCATACCGGCGAGGTCGGCCAGTTCGTCTCCCCGGCGACCGCGCGAGATCGCACCGATCGGGAAGATCCGTACCGGCAATCCGCGCGCCCGCTCGACGAGTGCGCGCACTCGCTCGGGAGTATCGAGCGGCGGATCGGTGTTGGGCATGCAGCAGACGGTCGCGAAGCCACCCGCAGCAGCCGCTGCCGCACCTGTCTCCAGCGTCTCCTTCTCCGGATAGCCAGGATCGCGGAGATGCACGTGCACGTCCACGAACGCGGGTGCCACGACGAGCCCCGTCGCATCGATGACCAGCGCATCGGTCGGAGGCGGCACGGTCTCAGCCAGTGCGCAGACCGTTCCGTCTCGTACCAACAGATCACCCACCAGGTCGATCCCCTGACTCGGATCGACGAGGCGTCCACCGCGCAGCAGGAGCAGTCGATCCCATAAAAAAGGCCTCTGGATTCGGGCGGAATCCAGAGGCCCGTTCGCTCGCTCACTCCAGTGTTGTGGACTACCGTTGTAATGCACGCCTCACCCAGTCACCCGCGTCCGTACACCAGACACCGACGTTCGAAGCGGTAGTATACCCCTCCGAACGAGCCTCGTCAAGACACATTCCCGGTCTGCGGCAGCACTGGCCTCCGTACCGCCTCGCTTTCCCGGCAGCACCGCGGCCACATGGAGCATCGTCCTATCCACAAAAACGACAGCCGGCGAGCCAGACCCACCGGCCGCATGTACCTCGAGCGCTCGTCCAGCGTCCTGCTCAGCGCATCAGTTCCCTCTTCACCCGCTGCAGGTGACTGGCGGCATCGAGCACCGCCGCTTCTGCCTTCTCGATCACTTCTCGGGCGTATCGGTTCGCCTCGTCGATCGCTCGCTGTCGTTGTTCTTTCGCCTGCCGCAGCATCTCTTCGCAACGAGCTCGGGTCTCGTTCATGATGCCCTGCTCGCTCATGAGATACTGCGCACGCTCCTGTGCGGTCGCCAGGATCCGTTGCGCCTCGAGCTGGGCTTCGGTGATGATCTTCTGCCGCTCCTGCAGCACCCGCTTGGCTTGCCGCAATTCACGGGGAAACGCGTGCCGGAGCTCTTCGATGAGAGCCGAGATTTCCGCTTCATCGACCATGATTTTGCTACTGAACGGTACTCGCGATCCGCGCTCGACCAGCGCCTCTAGCCGTTCCAAGATCTGGTAGAGATCGGGAGTCGGCTCAGCGATCGGGTAGCCTCGCGCTTCGTCTACAGTCGCCATCGCCCTCACTCCCCCACGAGCGCCCGAAACTTGCGTACCAGGGCTTCCGCGACGTGCTCGGGCACGAGACCGGTCAAGTCTCCACCCAGCTGCGCGACTTCCTTGATCATGCTCGAGCTGATGAACGAGTACTGCGCGCTGGTCATCAGACACACGACATCGACATCCGGCGCCAGATGCCGATTCATGTGCGCCAGCGAGAACTCGTACTCGAAGTCGGAGACTGCGCGCAGCCCCCGGACGATCGCCTGTGCCCCCACGGCACGCGCGTAGTCTACCGCGAGCCCGCTGAACACGTCAACGCGCACGTTCGGCAACCCACGCAACGCCCGTTCGGCTAGCTCACGCCGTTCTTCAGCGGTAAAGAGCGGCTGCTTGGAGCGCCCCTCGTGCCCTGCATAGATGCCGACGATGAGGAAATCGAAGAGCCGGGCCGCACGCTGTGCCACGTCGACATGCCCATTCGTGATCGGGTCGAACGTTCCCGGATAGAACGCGACATGCTTCACGCTTCTGCCTCGCTTTCGCTCGACGCACCACGCCGAATGACATAGATCGCGACGCAGCTGTCCCCGTGGCACCGATCGCGCAGCTGCTCGAGCCCGTTCAGTTGCTCCGGCATCGATACGCGCGGCGAATGTCCGATCACTAGGACTGTTCCATCGCGCACATGAGGCGAATGCGCGACCGCCACCATTGTCTCGTGGATCGTCGGGTCGGCGTACGGTGGGTCCATGATGACGAAGTCGTACGGCTCGCCACGCGGCGGACGGCGCAGGAAAGCCTGGACGGTCGTACAGTGAACCGCTGCCCGGTCCGCGAATCCGGTCGCCGCCAGGTTGTCTCGAATCACGGCGCAGGCCGCGGCGCTCCGCTCGACGAAGTCGACCCACTCGGCACCCCGAGAGAGCGCTTCGATCCCGATCGCGCCGCTCCCAGCGTAGAGGTCGAGAACCCGCCGCGGCCGTATGCCGAGAGAATCCAGCATCGCGAAGAGGGCTTCGCGAATCTTGTCGGCCATCGGCCGGGTCCGGAGACCTCGTGGCGCCTTCAGACGCCGCCCGCGTGCCGTCCCGCCGATCACCCGCATGCCGCTCACCCCTCAGTCGCGCAAGGCGCGGGTTCCGTTCAACCCGTCTTCGTCGCGCGGATACGAGCCGAAGATCTTGATCTCGGCAGCCTTTTCGGCCATCCGCTGCAGTGCCGCAGCGATGTGCGGATCTTTCCGGTGCCCCTCGATATCGACGAGGAACACGTACTCACCGAGCACCGACTTCATCGGCCGGCTCTCGACTTTCGTCATCTGAATCTGCGCGACCGCTAGCTCGTTCAGCACCTCGACCAGCGCCCCCGGCACGTTGCGCTTCACCGTAAAGCAGAGCGACGTGCGATCGACCCCGGTCGGCTCGGCATCTTCCGGTGCCAGCACGACGAAACGGGTCGCGTTGCTCTTCTGATCCTGAATATCGCGCGCCAGCACCGCTGCCCCGTAGAGCTCGGCCGCGCGAAGCGTTCCGATAGCAGCGCGCGAGCGGTCATCACTCCGCATCACCTCAGCGACCGCGGCGGCGGTACTGAGCGCTGCCACCTGTTCGGCGTGCGGCAGGCACCGTTCCAGGAAACGACGGCACTGCCCGAGTGCCTGCGGATGCGAGAGCACCACCCGGATCTCCTCGAGCCGCGTGCCAGGGTGGGCGAGCAAGAAGTGACGCACCGGGAGAATCAACTCGGCGCAGATCTTGAGATCGGTCTCGTGGATGAGGAGGTCGACGGTGGTACTGACCGTTCCCTCAAGCGAATTCTCGATCGGCAAGATCGCACGGTCCGCGAGACCTGTCTCCACTGCTGAAACGAGTGCCGGCATCGACCCGAACGCGATCAGTTCCGCCGGCTCCCGCTCGGCATAACGGAGCGCAGCCTCCTCGGTGAACGTCCCCGGTGGCCCCAGATAGGCGAGTCGCAGCACAGTGTGTCCTCCGCGATACAGTTTCTCTCACCGGTGAGCATACCGCTCCTCACCGGCGCCGAGCACGACGATCGGTCGCGAGGAGCTCGCGGGCCGCGTACCGTTTCCCACAGCTACGACAGACGAGCACGCCACCCTGCGATGTCTCGAGCACGTCAGCGCGCAACGCATAGAAGCGACGCCGCCGGAACACGGCGAGCGGACTCCCGCAGTCGGTACAGAACACGATCCGACCACGCAGCCGCTCGATCGGGAACGGAAGATCGAGATCGTTGCTCGTGGAGACAGCCCGTTGCTCCTCCACACAACCTCCTCGTTACCGCCTTCCATCGTACGACGGACGCCAGCCAGCAGCCACGACGCCCCGTCAGCCGGCGACCTGCCCAGGAACGTCGGACAACCACTCGTGATGGGTCGTCAGTCTGGACATGACACGGATCGGCGCGACCGCATTCGGGTATACTGAAAGTGAATGCGAGAGTCACGAGGTCGCGCCGCCATGCGTGAAGAGTGGCGGCTTTTTGCCGCCTTATCATTGCCAGAAAGCGTTCGCGAACGGGTCGCAGCAGCGATCGCGCACTTGCAGGCACGCGGATACCGGGCCAAATGGGTCGATCCGGCTAGTAGTCATCTCACCGTTCGCTTCTTCGGCTCGGTGGCGACCGATGCGGTTCCGAACCTCGTCGCTGCACTGCAAGCGAGCGTGCGCGGGGTGCAGCCGTTCCTGCTGCGGGTGGCGGGGGCTGGTGCCTTTCCGCACCCTGAACGGCCTCGTGTCCTCTGGCTTGGGGTCGACGGGCACCTACCCGCCCTACTGGAACTGGTCGAGCGGGTCGAGCTCCATGCGGGAAACTTCGCTGAAGCGAGCGAGACTCGTCGCTTCCACCCACACATCACGCTCGCCCGCGTTCGGCCCGAGGACTTGGGCACGCTCCGTGGTCTTCCGCAGGAGCTGCAACGACTCGGCCGGCTTCCGCCCGTGGCCTTCCCGGTCGAGCGCCTCACGTTGTACCGGAGCGAACTCTTCCGCTCGGGGCCACGCTACACCGTGATCGAGGAGTTCCCGCTCGGCTGAGGGACACCCATGCTGATTGCTGTCTGCGGCCCCAACGAAGCGACCGATGAGGAAGTTACCCTAGCGGAACGACTCGGTGAGCTGCTGGCCCGAGCCGGTGCCACAGTGCTCTGCGGCGGCCGTGGTGGGGCGATGGCAGCTGTCTCCCGCGGGGCGAAGCGAGCGGGCGGTACGACGATCGGCATCTTACCGGGTACCGACCCGCGTGAGGCGAACGAGTGGATCGATTATCCGATCTGCACGGGGATCGGCGAAGCGCGCAACGCGGTCGTCGTCGCTTCGGGCGAGGTCGTGATCGCAATCGGCGGCGGGCTCGGCACGCTCTCGGAGATCGCGCTGGCGCTGAAGCTCGGGCGCCCGGTCATCGCGCTCCGTACGTGGTCGCTCGATCCTGGCTTGCTCGAGCGCGCGGGTGCCCGACTCATCGAGGTGACGACGGCCGAGGAAGCAGCTCAGCGCGCGCTCGAACTCTGCCGGACCGCACGGTCCGGCTGATGGAGGGACACAGATGACGACACAGACCATTTCGGTTCTCGACAAACTGGCCGAACTCGAACAGCGGTTCGAGGAACTGGAGCGATTGCTGGCCGACCCGGAGATCGTGACGGATCCGCAGCGGCTGGCCCAGCTCGGTCGCGAACGCGCCGAACTGGAGGAGATCGTCACCGTCTACCGGCAGCTCAAGGAGACCGACCGCCAGATCGCCGAAGCAGAAGAACTGCTGGAAGGCGAGGATCCGGAGCTGGCAGCGCTCGCGGCCGACGAGCTCGAACGCCTGCGCGAGTACCGCGAGACGCTCTACCAGGACCTGCGGCGTCGGCTCGTTCCGCGTGATCCGAACGACGAGAAGGACGTCATCGTCGAAATCCGGGCCGGTACGGGCGGCGAGGAGGCAGCTCTCTTCGCGGCTGACCTCTTCCGGATGTACACGCGGTATGCCGAACGGCAGGGCTGGAAAGTGGAAGTTCTCTCCAGTAGCCCGACCGAACTCGGTGGGTTCAAGGAGATCATCTTCGAGGTGCGCGGCAAGGGCGCCTACAGTCACTTCAAGCACGAGAGCGGCGTGCACCGTGTCCAGCGCGTTCCGATCACCGAGTCGTCCGGACGCATCCACACCTCGACAGCGACGGTCGCTGTGCTTCCGGAGGCCGACGAGGTCGAGGTGCACATCGACGAGAACGACCTGCGCATCGAGGTCTTCCGTTCGAGCGGCCACGGCGGGCAGAGCGTCAACACCACCGACTCGGCTGTGCGGATCACCCATCTCCCGACCGGGATCGTGGTGAGTTGCCAGGACGAGCGCTCGCAGCTGAAGAACCGGATCAAGGCGATGGCGGTTCTCCGTGCCCGGCTCTACGAGTTGCAACGCCGCAAGCTGGAAGAAGAGCGCACCGGGCTGCGCCGACAGCAGGTCGGTAGCGGCGAACGGGCCGAGAAGATCCGTACCTACAACTTCCCGCAGGATCGAGTCACCGACCACCGGCTCAAGCTCACCGTGAACAACCTGGCCGCGATCCTGGACGGCGAGATCGATGTCTTCGTCCAGGAACTCCAGGCACTGGAGACGACCGAGCGACTCCGCGCTGCCGGCATCAGCTGAACGGGTATCCCGTGCCGACCTATCGTGATCTCCTCCGCGCCGCGACCGAACGGCTCCGCGCTGCAGGCATCGAGTCAGCGCGTCTGGATGCAGAAGTCTTGCTCGCCCACGTATTCGGGATCGATCGCACCGAACTCTATCGTCGCCTTCCGGAACCGGTCGAAGCAGCGACAGAACCGTTCTGGCACCTGATCGAGCGCCGCGCCCACGGGGAACCGGTCGCCTATCTCACCGGACACCGGGAGTTCTATGGCCTGGACTTCATCGTGACCCCCGACACGCTGATTCCGCGGCCGGAGACCGAATTCCTCGTCACCTGGACGGTAGAGCGCCTTCGCAGTCGCCGCGACCACGTGCGTTGCGTCGACGTCGGCACCGGTTGCGGCGCGATCGTCATCGCCATCGCAGCGACGCTCGGTCCAGCACACCCTGCCCTCTTCGTCGGCTGCGATCGCTCCTTCGCAGCCCTGCGTGTGGCACGACTCAACCGCGACCGGCTGGCGCCAGGCCGTGTCCACCTCGTCTGCGGCGATCTTTTGAACTGGTGCCGTGGGCCGCTCGACATAGTGGTCGCCAACCTTCCCTACTTGCGGCCGGAGCAGTGGCACCCCGGCATCGCCTTTGAGCCGCCCGAGGCCCTCTTCGCACCGGATGCCGGCTTCGGGCTCTACGCCGAGCTGCTCCCCCAGGTGGCCGAGCGCCTGGCGACGCATGGGGCGTTCATCTTCGAGATCGACCCGGCACAGGCCGAGCGCGCCCTGACCGTCGCCAGCCAGTATTTCCCGGAGGCTGCTGTCACAGTGCTCCCCGATCTCGCCGGGCTACCGCGCTATGTCACCATCGAGCGGAAAACGAAAAGCCGGGCCAGTTGACCCGGCACGTCCGTCCACCGTCGTGGTGCGGGTTCAAGCCTTGCGGGCCTCCTTGTAGAGCGTCCGGAGGCAACGGGTACAGATACGCATGCGCTTGGGAACCCCGTTCAGGATGACGGTCACCCGCTGGACGTTGGGCTTGAACTTGCGCTTCGTCTTGCGGTTCGAGTGACTCACGTTGTGACCGAACATCGGCTTCTTACCGCAGAGTTCGCACATCGCCATGGTCGACGCTCCGTCTTCGCTGCTCGTCCGCCGTGCGGATCGCTCCACGTTCACTGAACGCTAAGACTAGCATGGCAACTCGTCCACGTCTACCTGACGCATGTGGCCACGCTGGCTCGTACGCACGTTCCGGGCGACGTTCGTGCTTGACGCCCCTCTGACCGCCGGGTTGACTTGGTGCTGGCGAGGCGACGACGGAGATCGGTTGCGATCGATGACAACCACCGGATCCAATCGCGACCCACGCGAGGTACTCCACCGCGTGTTCGAGCTGGAGCGACGCAAGGGCCTACGGGACACCGCAGCAGTCGGGGGCTTGGAGTCCTTTCTGGCCCGCAATTTGCCGGTGTGGATCGCCGAGCGACCCGCCCTGCGCCCGCAATTGGAGCGCCTGGCAACGCTCCTCCGCGGGTACAGCCAGCGCACGCCGCAGGAGCGCGAGGCGCTCCTCCGCCGGGCGTTGCTCCTGCTCGACGGTACGGCGAGCGAACCACCGCCAGCTCGACCGACGCCGACCGATCGACCCGGCTCAGCTCGACCTGGGACAGCGATGATCGGAGCGAAGACGGTCGATCCGGACGCACCGGTGACCGTCCTGCCGCGCGTCGGGAGCCAGCGGGCCGCACAACTCGAGGCGCTCGGTGTCAAGACCGTCCGCGACCTCCTCTACCTCGTCCCCCGCCGCTACGCCGATTATGCTCAGGTCGTGCCGATCGGGCGACTCGGCCGGCTCGTTCGCCCGGGGGAGGAGGTCACCTGCACAGTGATCGGCGAGATCGCGCACCTCGAGCTGCGCGCGTCGCAGTCCGGTCGGCGCTATGTGGCGGCCGAACTTCGTGACGAGACCGGAACTATCCCGGTCATCTGGTTCAATCCATACGTCGCCCGGCAGCTCGAGGTCGGTCAGCGGATCGCTGTGAGCGGCAAACTCGAGGGCAGCGGGCCGTACGTCCGTTTCCGCAATCCGGAGTGGGAACCGGCGGACGCGGAACTCTTCCATACCGGCCGCATCGTGCCGATCTACCCACTTACCCAGGGACTGTACCAGCGACAGCTGCGGCAGCTGACCCGCGCCGCACTCGACGCAGCCCTCCCCCGGCTCGTCGACCCGCTCCCCGCCAGTCTCCGCGAGCGCTACGAACTCCCGAGCCTCGCCTGGGCACTCGAGCAGGTGCACTATCCCGAGTCGCTGGCTGCTGCCGAGCGGGCACGCCAGCGACTGGCTTTCGACGAGTTCCTCGTCCTCCAACTCGGGCTCGTCCAGCGACGGCTAGCCTGGCATGCCCAACCCGGCACGGCGATCCCGATCGACCGGGCACTCCTCGACCGGTTCCTCGCCTCCCTACCGTTCCAGTTGACCGGAGCCCAGCGACGAGCACTGGAGGAGATCCTGGCCGATCTCGCCCAGCCGCACCCGATGAGTCGTTTGCTCCAAGGTGACGTTGGATCCGGCAAAACGGTGGTCGCGGCCGCCGCGGCCCTGCTGGTGCACAAGGCAGGCTATCAGTCCGCGATCCTCGCGCCGACGGAGATCCTCGCCGAGCAACACTTCCGCACGCTCACCAGGCTGTACAGCGGCCTGGCGAGCAGCGATCGGCCGCTCGTCGCTCTGCTCACCGGCAGCACGCCCGAACGCGACCGCGGGCCGATTCTGGCTGGTCTGGCCAGCGGCGCGATCCCGATCGTAGTAGGCACGCATGCGTTGCTCGAGGAGCGGGTGCAGTTCCGGAACCTGGCTTTTGCCGTCATCGACGAGCAGCATCGCTTCGGGGTCCTCCAGCGGCACACCCTGCGGAGCAAAGGGAACAACCCGCACGTGCTCGTCATGACGGCGACCCCGATCCCGCGGAGCCTCGCCCTGGTGCTGCACGGCGACCTCGATCTCTCGATCATCGACGAGCTGCCACCGGGACGCCAGCCGGTGAAGACGTTCGTAGTACCTGGTCGCAAGCGCGGGCAAGCCTACCAGTTCGTCCGTCGCGAGATCGAGAAGGGGCACCAGGCATTCGTCATTTGCCCGCTCGTCGAGGAGTCGGACGCGATCGAGGCACGTGCGGCAACTGCCGAGTACGAGCGACTGAGCCGCGAGGTGTTTCCCGACCTGCGCCTCGGCCTCCTGCATGGCCGCATGAGCTCCCGCGAGAAGGACGAGGTCATGACGCGTTTCCGGGACGGCGAGATCGATATCCTCGTGTCGACCGCCGTCGTCGAGGTCGGTATCGACGTGCCCAATGCGACCGTCATCCTCATCGAGGGTGCGGAACGGTTCGGTCTAGCCCAGCTGCACCAGTTCCGCGGACGGGTCGGACGCGGTACCGCACCATCGTACTGCTTGCTCGTCTCCGATGCCGACTCGGATAGCGCGCGCCAGCGCCTGGAAGCGGTGGCTACGACGACCGACGGTTTCCGGCTCGCCGAGATCGACTTGCAGTTGCGCGGGCCAGGAGAATTTCTCGGCACGCGCCAGAGCGGTCTCCCCAACCTGCGCTTCGCGACCCTCGCCGATATGCCGACGCTGCACGCCGCCCGGCGAGCTGCCGAAGAACTCCTTCAACGGGACCCATCACTGTCAGCACCCGAGCATGCCGCGCTGGCTGCACTCGTCCGGAACCTCTGGTCACGGAGCGTCGCTGACGTGAGCTGAGAAAGGAAACGATACCGATGAGCCGACCGATCGTCTGGCTCGATCGGAGCTTGATCGCCCGTGTCATCACGCAACTCCTCGCACCGTTCGCCCAGGAGGCCGGCTGGGAGATCCGCACACGCGAGGATCTCACTGCCGCCGTGGTGCGGGCTGAGCCTGGCATCGCGCTGCTCGACACGCTGGAAGCGCTCGCCCTGGTACCCGGCGCATGGATCGCCGTCGATCTGGCGGTGTTCTCCCATCACGCCAGCCCAGTCGTGCTCCGCACTCCGGAGCGACCGGACCGGATCGACCGGGCAGTGGTGAGCGTCGCAGGATGCCGTCCGGCGAGTGCAGCGCCGGCGCGCGCGACTGTGGAACCGTTCTTCGGCCTGCGTGTCGTCGCATGGCAGCAGGACGACGGTACGGAAACCGACACCACGCTGCGCGTCGTCGAGGATGAAGCGGCGCTGGTTCGGCTCGACGAACACCACCACGATCTCGGCCGCGCCTGGTTCATCCTCACCGGTCTACCGTTCGTGAGCCACCTGCTGGTCTGTCCCCCGGAGGTATCGCTGGAAGCCCGACAGGCGTTCGCGCGCTGGGCACAGCGGCTACCGGGTGAATTGCGTGACCGGGCCGCCGAGATCGCGAGCGATCTCGCAGCCGAGCAACCGCTCGACGCTGGGCGCGTGCTCTCCTACCTCACCGAGGCATTGAACGTCCTCACCCCACCAGCTCGCCGTGCGATCGAGGAACTGCTGCGTCGCAGCCACAGCGGTATACGCCCGCCCCAGGCGGAACACTACCGCTCGCTCTCTTCCTGAGCCTCTTCCGCTTCTTCTTCACCAGGCAGGCGAGCCCGGTAGAGCCGGGAAACGGCAGCGTACCACTCCGCCCCGACATGGTGCGCGAGCGGCGCCTCCTCGAGCTGGAGCCAGCGCTCGCCGAAGAGCTCGTCGTCGGCAGCGACAGCGAGCACGTCACCGACGAAGAGATCGTGGTCACCGAGGCTGAGCCGGCCGATCAGCCCGCACTCGATGTGCGCGACGGCTTCCTCGATGACCGGTACGTCGATCTCCAGAGCGTCGACGGCATGCAGCTCGGCACGCGCGAATTTGTCGAGATCGCGGCCCGAAAGCATCCCGCAGAGATGAATCGCCGGAAGATACTCGACCGTGAGGATATTGAGGGCGAAATACTCGCTCTTGCCGATCAGCTCGTGCGTGAAGCGACTCGGATGGATCGCGAGGCCGACCCGCGGTGGGTCGAGGCTGAGCGGCATGACCCAGGCAGCGGTCATCACGTTGGGCTGTGAGCGATGCTGGGTGGTGACCAGCACCACCGGCCCAGGTTCCAGCAAGCGAGCAGCCATCCGCGGCTCACGTGCCTCCTTGCGACCCACGACCGCATCAACTCCTCTCCGTTACCGGCGATCCGAAGCGCCGCGCTGCCAGCATCGACTGGTAGACCGCGTAGTACTGCTCGGCGATCCGCCGCTGCGTATAGTGGGTAAGAACACGCCGGCGCCCCGCCTCACCGAGTTGGCGCAGCCGCTCCGGATCAGACAGGAGATCGTTGAGCAACCGCACGAGCGCATCCACGTCGTCTTCCGGAAACACCAGGGCGGGATCGCCGATCACGTGCGGAATCTCGCCCGAGGAGGAACCGACCACCGGCACTCCGCAACTCATGGCCTCGATGATCACCCGCCCGAACTGCTCCTTCCAGTTCCGCCGCGTGCGCGAGGGAACGACCAGCAGATCGAACCGGTTCAGCGCCTCCGGCATGAGCGCCGGTGGGACACCACCACGGAAGATGACACGATCTCGTACGCCGAGTTCGCTCGCGAGCAGTTCGAGACGCGTCCGCTCGACTCCCTCGCCGACGATCTCCAGCTGGACACGACCGGGCAACCGGGCGAGTGCCCGGATGACGAGATCGGCACCCTTCTCCGGGACGAGTCGTCCGACGAAACCGATGGTCGGGATCTCCGCTCGGGGAACCGAGAGCGGACGGAAGATGTCCGGATCGACACCGAACTGCGGGATCACGGCCAACGGCCCGCGGTACCCCTTGCGCCGCAAGACTTCCGCTGCCTCGTGGTTCCCGGCAACGGCTGCGCTCGCCAGCCGATAGTTGAGGCGCTCGAACCAGGAGAAGGGTGGTGGATACCGCCGGTAGAGATTCTGCCAGGTGAAGAAGAGAATCTGCGCACCGTAGCGCTTGCCCACCAGAGCAGCATGTGCTGTGACCAGGTTGTACGGCTCCTCGTCGATGTGCAGGATATCCGGGCGAAAACGCGCCACATGCTTGGCGAGACCAGGATAGACGTGAATGTGATGGTGCCCGTTGAACCACATCGGTTCGACGACGAGCTGGTAACCCTCGACGAACCGGCGCTCGAGCTGCAGGACACCCACGCGGCTCTCGATCCAAGCCGGCGGCACGACCGCCAAAAGCTCGACATCCGGAAGGCGAGCCAGCTCCTCGAGTTTGCGCTGGTAGACACCGTTGACGAGTGCCTTGGAGAGGATCAGGATCCGCATCGTCGTTCAGCCCATCACTCGAGCGACCGGCTGGGCCAGGTCGATCGCCTCCCGGTACGCTGCGAGCGTCCGTTCGGCTGTGCGCTGCCAGGTGAAGAGACGAGCCCGATCCAGGCCGCGCACGCGGAGCGTTCGCTGCAACATCGGATCGTTGACGAGCTGGACGAGCGCACGCGCGAAGGCAGCCTCATCCGGCTCGACGAGGAGCCCTGCATCGCCGACAACTTCCGGCAAACTCGTGCACCGCGCCGCGATGACCGGTGTCCCACAGGCCATCGCTTCGAGCGGCGACAGCCCAAAACCCTCATACAGGGAAGGATACGCGTACACCGTCGCCAGCTGATACCACAACACCTTCTCGTCCTCGTCGACTGGGCCAGGGAACAGCACACGCCGCTCCAGGCCGAGTGAACGGACCAGCGGTTCGAGCGGTGGGTAGAGACGAGGATTGTCGCTGTGCGCTTTCCCGGGGATCACCAAGATTGTTCCTTCCGGCAGGTCGGGAAGGGCCCGGGCGAACGCGCGCACCAGAAGCGGCAGGTTCTTCCGCACATCGAACCCACCGAGGTTCAAGATCACCGGTCCCCGGATTCTCCACCGTGTTGCCAGTGCACGAACCCGATCGGGGTCGCTCGTCGGCTGGAAACGTGCGTCGACCCCCAGCGGGATGACACGGACTCGCTCGTCTGGATAGCCGAGGACATCGACGATATCGCGACGCGACCACTCCGAATCGGTCAGGACGAGCGTCGCGTTGCGGATCGTCCGGCCCACGAGCGCGGTGTAGAACCGCATCGCTAGCGATGCACGGTACTCCGGCAGAACGAGCGGGATCACGTCGTGGACGGTCACGACGAGCGGGATGCGGCTGCGCAGCGGTGCGGCGAAATACGGGACGTGCACGAGCTGTGGCCGGAGCCGCCCAGCAAGCACCGACAAGCCGCGCTGTTCCCACCAGATCTTGCGGAACTTACCGGGCACGCGTGAGCGCCACACGCTGATCCGGTCAGGGAAGGGCAGGGCAACCGCATCGGAATGCGGCAGCGCGAGCGTGACCGCGATCTCCTGACAGGAAGACAGCTCCCGCCAGAGTGCGAGCGTATACTGCCCGCTCCCCGTCCGCGGTTGCGTCACGAACGTCCCATCGAGCAACACCGTGAGCCGCGACATCTGCCCTCGGACCTCCCCAGCCCGGCGCTGAGTATAGTGCGCTGCTCGACGACGACGCGTCGTCACTCGTGCGTAGGCTCCTGCGGTCTCCCGCCAGCGCGCGTTCGGTTGTCGGCGAACCGATCGCATCGGTATAGTGGGTACCAAGGACCCACTCGTCGTGGGGGAACGGAGCGAGAGGGAGCGAGAGGATGGCCAAGACGGTTACGGTCAGTGACGAAACGTTCGAGCAGGAAGTGGTACGCTCGCCGGTACCGGTTCTCGTCGACTTCTGGGCACCCTGGTGCGGCCCGTGCCGGATGATCGCTCCCATCCTCGAAGAGATCGCCGAGGAGAAGGCCGGCAAGCTCAAGGTGGCCAAGGTGAACGTCGACGAGAACATGCAAGTCGCGATGCAGCACAGCATCAGCAGTATTCCGACGCTGATCCTCTACAAGGACGGCAAGCCGGTCGAGCGCATCATCGGCGCGATGCCGAAGCAGCGCCTGTTGCAGCAGATCGAGAAGCACCTGTAAAGCGTCGCTGGCGACGCGTTCCTCGTGAGCGGCCGGAACCGATCCGGCCGCTCACGCGTCTCCCGAGCAGCCACGCGAGACTTCCGGCGAGTGCCAGCAGCACGGCGAGCGTCGTCCCGCGCCGCCTATTCCCGAACCAGAGCAGCAGGAGGTTCCCGAGACTGGCCAGGACGGCCGTGTTCCCGCGCAGGTATGCCGCGAGCGGTACCGCCACGACCGTCGTCCGCCGCTCGTCGACGGCGAGCGGGGGATAGGCATAACGGTCGTGCCGGAGGTCGAAGGTGACGACAGTCGCATCGGCCTGATCGGGTAGGTTGGGATCGTAGACCCAGACCCGCGCATGGTCGGCATCACGCTGGCAAAACGCGTACGGCACGACCGTATGCCCCTGGCCGAGCAGTGCCCGGATCACGTCGCGCCGCCATGGGCGCGGCACGTTCAGGTCGAAGCACCGTTCGCTCCAGCCCTGCTCCAGAAGATCCTCCACGAACGCCTGGTACGCCCGCCGCGGACTCGGGAAGAGAAACCAGGGGAGCCCAGCCAGGAGCGCCCGGTCACTCAGCTGTCGCCCATGAAGCACCAGCACGAGATCACGCAGCGCCTCCTGCTCGCGGAGCCTACCGAGCGCGCAGGCCAGAGCCACACGCGAAAGACCTGTGCACAGCCCACCCTGGACAGAGCCGTCCGGAAGTCGCCGCAAACCAACGACATCCCGGTACAGGCCACGGAAAAACGTCTTCGGGGCGAGAGCGAAACGGAAGGTCGCGCGCAGATGACGCGGCTCCGGCTCGACTGGCCCGAGCTCGTCGATTCGATTGGCCCAGGGAAGGCGATCACGCGGCGGGTCGAAGCGGTTACGCCCGCAGAACATAACCGGCAACACCCGTTCCGCCACCAGCCGCGGGCGAGGAGAAGCCAGCGAGATCGCCCGCACCACGACCGGGAAGATCGGCCGGCCGGCTGGGAAGACGATCCAGGCTCGCTCGCCGTCGGGCAGTGCCCGCCAACCGGATGGGAGCGCGAGCTGAAGCGCTGCATCGATCACATCGTCGAGGCCACGCGACTCGATGCGGACACGGAAGCGATCCGGCACCCAGCGGAAGGAGCCGTGCGGCATGTTCGTGTACCGCAACACATCGAGCGGTGCACCGTCGACAGTCGAGAACTCGAGATTCACCGGGTTTCGTCCACCACAGGCTCCGGCTGCGGCCGCCAGCCCAGCGCTTCCATTTCCCGCCGCAAGTCTTCGAGATCGGCGAAGCGTCGGTAGACCGACGCGAACCGGATGTACGCCACCTCGTCGAGCTGCTTGAGTTCCCGGAGCACGATCTCGCCGATCAGCGTACTGGGAACCTCAGAGGTGCCCAGACTCTGCAATTCGCGCTCGACCGTGGCGACGATGCGATCGATCGCATCCGGCGAGACCGGACGCTTCTTCAAAGCGAGACGTAACCCTTCACGCAACTTGCCGACGTCGAAGGGCTCGCGACGACCGTCCCGCTTGACCACCATGAGCCAGACCGGTTCGACCCGCTCGTAGGTGGTGAACCGGCGCCCGCACGCCACGCACTCCCGCCGCCGCCGGATGCTCTCGCCGCCGTTCAGCTCACGCGAATCGATGACCCGTGCATCACGGGCACCGCAATAGGGGCACTTCACCGCACACGCCTCGCTGCCTCAGCGCTCACGCAGGAAACGCAAGATCGACGGTTCCGCCCATTCGTCGTCGTCCAGAATCGGTGTTCGAGGCGGCGCGCTCGTCCGTGTCGTCGGCTCCGGCCGGAAGCGCCGCTCGGCAGTCCGCGGCCGCCGCTGCGCACCCGCACCAGTGAAGCCAGCAGCGATCAACGTAATCGTAACGTCGCGGCCCATCGCCTCATCCGGCTCGGTCGTCCCGAAGATGATCTCGGCCTCTTCATCGACCATCGAGCGGATGAGCTCCGCCGCCTCGTTGACCTCCGCCATGGACAAGTCGGGCCCACCGGCGATGTTGTAGAGCACGCGGGTCGCACCTTCGATACTCATCTCGAGCAATGGGCTTTCGACCGCCGCCCGCGCCGCATCCACACAGCGATTCTCGCCTGTCCCGCGCCCGATCGCCATGAGGGCCGTTCCGGCATCGCGGAGGATCGTCTTGACGTCCGCGAAATCGAGGTTGATCAGTCCAGGACGGGTGATGAGATCGGAGATCCCCTGGATGCCCTGGCGCAGCACGTCGTCCGCGATCCGGAACGCTTCCGAGAACGGTGTCTTCGGGTCGACCATCGCCACTAGCCTCTGGTTCGGTATGGTGATGAGGGCATCGACATGCTCCTTGAGCACCGCGATCCCCTCGTCAGCGATCCGGCGGCGCTTAGCCCCCTCGAAGTCGAACGGGCGCGTGACCACCCCGACGGTCAGCGCTCCAGCCTCGCGCGCCAGGCGAGCGATCACCGGTGAGGCGCCGGTACCGGTGCCACCACCCATACCGGCAGCGATGAACACCATGTCGGCACCACGGACGATCTCGGCCAGCACGTCGACGCTCTCCTCAGCGGCACGCTCGCCGATATCCGGCCGCCCGCCGGCGCCGAGCCCCTTGGTCAGCTTGTCCCCGATCCGCACCGTGATCGGTGCCAGCGACTTCAGCAGCGCCTGCGCATCGGTATTGACGGCGATGAACTCGACGCCCTGGACTCCTGCCTCGATCATCCGGTTGACCGCGTTCCCACCACCGCCCCCGACACCGATCACCTTGATGCGGGCGAAGGAGTGGATGAGTTCGTCCTCGTGGTGGTTCTCGAACATGCTGGACATCGCGTTCATCCTCCCGCGCTCTCGCCCTGCCCCTCCGTCCGAGGTCTGCTCGACTCCTCGCGCAATACCGACAAGCCCGCCTCTACCGGCGGGTAGCCGACCACCCGCACGCTGTGCCAATCGTCAAGGTCGGAGTGTACCACACCGTGCCGTTCCTCACGGGCTCACCTTCCAGAGTACCGGTCGATCGGGGTCGCGGAGATCGAGATGGAGCCATGCATCAGGGCGCGCCAGAATGGCATCGAGAACTGCGAGTTGCTCGACGAGGCGTTCGGCATCACCCAGCACGATCCGCTCGCCGCTCGTGAAGACGAGCACCAGACCGTCGGCCGACCGGTACTCCAGGCGTGCCAATCGGGCACCGTACCGCTCGACGACGACCGGCAATGCCTGTGCGACCGTGCTGGGGACGCGTCCGCCGGGCTGCAAAGCGAGGCCGCCCTCGACGTCGACGTGCGGGACACCGTCCTGGTCGCCACTGCCGATCACCCGTCCTTCCCGGTCCACGAGCCAACGCCCGTCACCAGCGATCCAGACGCTCGCTGGCTCACGCTCGACCACCTCGATCGTCACGGTATCAGGATAGTACGCCCGGACCGTGGCCTGCGCGATCGCCGGGTGCTGGATCAGCCGCTCAGCCACCGCCTGGGTATCGACCCGAAAGACGGACATCCCCAGCACCCCGCTGTCGCGGATCACCGTATCGGCGAAGGCGAGGCGATTCCCGTTCACGATGACGGTCCGCACGCGATACTGCTCTCCCTCGAGGAAGCCGACCAGGAGCACAGCACCACCGATCAGAAGCAACAGTGCCAGGATACGCCCGGTCAGCACGCCGCCGACCAGCGCACGCCGGACCCGGCGCCGCCGAACCGGCTGTGGTGGTGCTCCGGTCATGCCGAGCGGCGCCGTTGCTGCTCGCGATGGCGCTCCAGCGCGAGCTCGATCAGCCGCGTGATGAGATCCCGAAAACACAAGCCCGAAGCCTCCCAGAGCTTGGGATACATGGAGATCGCGGTGAATCCGGGAATCGTGTTCACCTCGTTGATCAGGATGCGACCGGTCGGCCGCTCCAGGAAGAAGTCGACCCGCGCCATTCCAGCACCGTCGATCACGCGGAAGGCTTCCACCGCCATCCTCCGAACTGTTTCCGCCTGCTCCACGCTGATCGGTGCCGGAATGAGGAGTTGGGATCCGGTATCGACGTACTTGGCCTCGTAGTCATAGAACTCGCGACTCGGCACGATCTCGCCGACGATCGAGGCGACCGGTTCCTCGTTGCCGAGCACACTCACTTCGAGCTCGCGGGCATCGATTCCTTCCTCGACGAGGATGCGACGGTCGTACCGGTTCGCCAGCTCGACCGCGGCCGCCAGCTCGGCCTGGTTGCGCACCTTGCTTACGCCGACGCTCGACCCCAGGTTGGCCGGCTTGACGAAGCAGGGATAGCCCAGCTCCCGCTCGATGCGCGCGACGAGCGCCGCCTGCTCACGCTCCCATTCCTGCCAGGTGAAGACGAGCCAGCGTGCCTGGTCGAGACCGACGCTGGCGAAGAGCCGCTTCGCCGTCGGTTTGTCCATCGCGACCGCCGAGGCCAGCACCCCGCACCCGACGTACGGGACACCGACAAGCTCGAGCAGCCCCTGGATCGTGCCGTCTTCGCCGTATGGGCCGTGGAGGACCGGGAACACGACGTCGAACTCTCCCGACCACAACGGCTCGGGGGCCCGCAGCACACGCACACCCGTCGAACCGTCGCCAGCGAGCGACTCCGCGTCGTAGATCCCCTCGAGCGGCAGCCGGCTCTGGGCAGCCAGCTCCCGCAGCGGATCGCCCCCGACGAGCCACTGTCCGTCACGAGTGATCCCGATCGGAACCGGTTCGAAGCGCTCGCGATCGATGTGGCGCAGGATCGCCTGAGCGGAACGCAGCGAGACATCGTGCTCACCCGATTGACCGCCGAAGAGGACCGCGACACGCAGCTTTCTGGTCATCGCTCACGGCTCCCCGATGATCTCGATTTCCGGCTGTAGGACGATCCCGAAGCGCTCGGCGACCTGTCGCTGTACCGCTTCGAGGAGCGCGAGCGCTTCCGCCGCCGATGCCCCGCCCAGGTTGAGGAAGAAGTTGGCGTGTCGTTCCGATACCCGCATCCGGCCGATCTGGAACCCCTTGAGCCCAGCTCGTTCGATGAGATATCCAGCATAGGTGCCTGGCGGGTTGGTGAAGACGGAACCGGCGCACGGCCCGGTCGGCTGGTGTTCCCGCCGCCAGCGCGCATTCTCCTCGGCGATCCGGAGCAAGCGGACCGGGTCCCCGGGGAGAAGACGCACCCGAGCCGCTAGCACGACGTACCGGCGCGGTCGTGGCTGCGCCTTCAGTTCCGTCATCCGGTAACGCGGTGCCAGAACGTCGCGTGTCCAGCGCACCACGCGCCGCTCCTCCCGATCGTACAGCTCGACGTCGACGAGAACCGCGCCGATTTCACCGCCGTGCGCCCCTGCATTGTTGACGACCGCACCGCCGACCACGCCGGGCAGGCCAGCAGCCCACTCGAGTCCCGCCAGTCCGAGCTCGCTCGTCCGATGCCCGACCCAGGAAAGTGGAGCCGTTGCCGGGAGGGTCACCACGGTCGCCCCGTCGTCCGGTGCGACCTGGAGGGCTCCAGCGAGCGCTTCGCCCGCTGCCCGAAAGACGATGACCAGCCCCCGGATCCCGCCATCGCGGATCAGCAGATTGCTGCCGCCGCCGATCACGGTCACCGGCAGGCCTTCGCGCTCGGCCCACTCGAGCGCGAGCTCGAGCGTCGGGCGATCGCTGGCACGCACCAGGTAATCGGCTGGCCCGCCGATGCGGAAGGTCGTGTAGCGGGAGAGCGGTTCCTGCAACCGAACACGCAGCTCATGGCTTCCGACGCGGACAGTCCGATCGCGCTCAGCGCGTGCCGGCATCATGGTCATCCTCTCGCAAGGCCTGAGCAGCCTTCCAGATATCACCGGCCCCCAAAAACAACACCACGTCGCCAGCCTGGATCCCGGCTGCCACCGCCTGTGCAGCCGCCGCCGGATCGGGAACCGCGATGGCCGGTATCCGATTGATGCGGCGGGCGAGCGCCCCGGCATCCACACCGGGTAGCGGTTCCTCGCGCGCTGCGTAGACAGCGGTGACAACCGCGACGTCAGCCTTCTCCAGGGCACGCGCGAAGTCGTCGAGGAAACGCAGCGTCCGCGTGTAGGTATGCGGCTGGAACACGGCCCAGATCCGCGCCTCCGGAAAACGTTCCCGTGCGGCCTGGATGGTCGCCGCGACCTCCCGCGGATGGTGCGCATAATCGACGATCAGGCGGGCGCCAGCGACCGTCCCCACGTCCTGGAACCGCCGGCCCACTCCGCGGAACCGTGCGAGTGCCGGCAACACGGCAGCGAGCGGAACGTCCAGCTCGACCGCAGCCGCCGCGGCCGCAGCCGCATTGAGCCGATTGTGCCAGCCGGGGACAGCGAGCTCGAGCGGCCACGAGCGACCGCCCGGATCACGCAGTGTTCCCTGCGGCTCGACACGGAAATCGGCGCGCTCGTGCATTCCGAACGTGACGACGCGCCGTCCGGCGTTCCTGAGCCAGTCGGCAAACGCGCTCGTCACGGGGTCATCGGCCGACAGGACGGCCACACCATGTGGCCGCAAGCGCTGGAGAAAGCGCCGGAACGCGCGGATGACGCTCGCGTGATCCGGGAAGAGGTCGGGGTGGTCGTGATCGACGTTCAGCACCACCGCCACGTCCGGCTCCAGGAAGAGAAAACTGTAGTCGTACTCGTCCGCCTCGACGACGAAGCACTCGCTGGTGCCCAGCCGCGCGTTGCCACCACCGAGATCGGGCACCTCAGCACCGATCGCGAAGCTGGGCGAGCGTCCGGTGGCGTCGAGCGCCAGCGCGACCATGGCACTGGTGGTGCTCTTGCCGTGCGTGCCCGCCACCGCAACGGTTCGGAATCCGCTCGCGAGCCAGCCGAGCAGTGCCGCGCGCTTGACTATCGGGCGACGCTGGCTGGCGAACGCTGCCACCTCCGGATGGTCGGCCCGCACGGCGCTCGTCACCACCAACACGTCCGCCTGCTGGACGTGTTGCGGGTCATGTCCGCTGTAGACTGCGATCCCTCGCTCGCGCAGCCGCGCCAGCACGGGCGTCTCAGCAGCATCGCAGCCGGAGACCTGGAAGCCAGCGGCGGCCGCGAGCTCGGCGAGCCCGCTCATCCCGGCACCGCCGATACCGAGAAAGTGCAACGACTGCACTGGCCCGAGCTGCGCTGGTAGCGTCATGCGTTTCATGGCCGCAGCCTCCCGGTGCGGGGCGCACTCCGGCGCCGCCGGTCGCGCCCGAACGAGCGCAGGGCTGGCGTGAGCGAGGGGTGCCGGTTAGCCGGTACGCGAGCCGGTCGTTCGGCTCGCCGCTCGGCATCACGCGGCACCGTCGCGCGCGACACACTGAGCAGGATGCCGGTCGCGGCCAGCGAGCTTACCAGGGCCGAACCACCGTAGCTCACGAACGGCAGCGGGATCCCCGTGAACGGCAACGTCGAGGTGATACCGCCGACGTTCACGAGCGCCTGACCGACGATCCAGCTCGTGATGCCGACCGCCAGGAGCGCACCGAAACGATCGGGTGCGCGCCGGGCAATACTGAGACCGCGCCAGGCGAAGAGGAGAAAGAGCAGGAGAACCACCGCACAGCCGACGACCCCCAACTCCTCCCCGATCACCGCGAAAATCGCATCGTTGTGCGCGTGTGGGAGCCACTGGAACTTCTGCCGTCCGGCGCCCAGCCCGACCCCGAACCAGCCTCCACCCCCGAACGCCAGACGTGCTTGCGCGATCTGCCAGCCGAGCGTCCGGAAGAGACCGTTCGGGTCGAAGAGTTCTTGATCGGAACTCAAGAAGACCAAGAGTCGCGCGCGGCGGTACGACGCTCCCAGCGCCAGAACCAGCGCTGCCGCCATCCCGCTGGCACCGAGCAGAGCGAAGTGCGAGATCGCTGCACCGGCCGCGAAGAACATCGCGAAACCGACGAACACGAGAATCATCGAGGTGCCCAGATCCGGCTGCAGGATCGTCAGGCCGACCAGCGCCCCGAGCAGGACGACGAAGGGAACCACCCCGTGCCCGAAACGCCGGATGCCGTCACCCTTGGAAGCGAGCCAGCTCGCCAGGTACAGGACGAGCGCCAGCTTGGCAACTTCAGCAGGCTGGAAGGAGAGCGGGCCGAGATCGATCCACCGCTGCGCACCGAGGCGCGTATCGCCGATTCCCGGTACGAGCACGACCAGGAGGAGCGCGACAGCGGTGAGCAATGCCGGCACGGCCAGCCGCCGCCACACGCGGTAATCGAGCGCTGTCGTCACGACCGCGGCTCCCGCACCGAGGGTGAGCCAGATCGCGTGGCGGATCGCGTAGCTGATGTCGCTCCCGACACTCGCACTGAAGACCATCACCAGGCCGACCGCTGCGAGCGCGAGGACAGTCAGGAGGAGAGCGAGGTCAGGCTCGTGGAGTGTGCGCCGGGTACCAGGTGGCGCGAGCAGCTGACGGAGCCAGCGGACGAGCGATCTCACTGGGTTCCCCCTCGTTCTGCGACCAGCCGAGCGACGGCAGTGCGGAACGCCTCGCCCCGGTGGAACTCGTCACGGAACAGCCCGAAACTGGCGCACCCTGGCGAGAGCAACACCACACCGCCCGGTCGCGCCAGCGCAGCCGCCTGTCGCACCGCGTCCTCCATCGAGCGATAGGGGCCAAACACCCGTGCCCCTGCAGCGAGGAGCGCCGCCTGATAGCCCGGTGTCGCGGTTCCGTCGAGGAGTACGACCGCCTCGGTCCGGGCCGCCGCGACCCGAGCCAGCTCGTCGAGCGCCACCCCTTTCGCTGCGCCGCCGCCGATCAGGACGATCGGCCGGCCGGCGAAGGCCTCCAGTGCCGCGAGCACCGCAGCTGGCGCCGTCGCCGCAGTGTCGTTGACGAACTCGACCCCATCGAGCGTTGCGACCCGCTCGAGCCGGTGCGGCACAGGCTGGGCCGTCGTCAAGCCGATCCGTGCATGGAGCGGCGCGGCACCACGCAACAGGGCTACGGCAGCGGCGGCCAGGGCATCGTAGACAGCATGCTGCCCTGCTAGCGGGAACTCGGACCGCCGCAGGAGTACCGTCTCGTTCCCGGCGAAGCGCCACAGGAGCCGGTCGCCCTCCCAGAACGCTCCCTCGCTCGTGCCGTCATCGCGACCGAACGGCACGATGCGTGCCACCCCGGCCGACCGACACGACCAGGCAACCGGATCGTCGCGGTTGACGACGAACCAGTCGTCCGGACGCTGGTGGCGCGCGATCGCCCGCTTGGCATCGACGTACGCCTCGAACGAGGGGTAGCGGTCGAGGTGATCCGGCGAAATGGTCGTCAAGACCGCGATGTGCGGGCTCAAGCCGTGCTCGTCGAGCCCCTCGAGCTGCCAGCTCGACAGTTCGAGCACGACCGGTGTGTCAGGGCGGATCGCTGGTAACGCTTCGAGTGCCGAGCGTCCCAGGTTACCAGCCAGCACGGTATCGGGCCGCCACTGGCGCAGGATGGCGGCGCACAGTGTCGCTGTCGTCGTCTTTCCCTTCGTTCCGGTCACGCCGATGATCGGTGCCGGGCACGCCCGGAAGAACAACGTCATTTCCATCTCGATCCGGGCTCCAGCGGCACGCGCGATCGCGAGCCAGGGCGACTCGCGCGGCACGGCCGGATTCCGCACGACAATCTCGTGACGCTCGAAGTCTTCCCGACGGTGCTCGCCGAGCACGAACCGTACCGGGAGATCGCGGAGCGCCTCCAGGCTCGGCCGCAGCTCCTCCGCCGAGCGCAGGTCGGTCACCGTCACCTCGGCTCCCTGCTCGACCAGCCAGCGCGTGACACCCAGCCCACCCGATCGGGTACCGAGCCCCATCACCAGGACACGCTTGCCACGCAGATCGAGCGGTTGCGGCCGTGTCATTTCACCCCCGTCAGACGAGTGCCAGCGCGATGCCCAGGAGTCCAGCCATCATGCTGACCAGCCAGAAGCGCATCGTGATCTGCGTCTCCGACCATCCCAGAAGTTCGAAGTGGTGGTGGAGCGGTGCCATCCGGAACAGTCGCTTGCCCCCCGTCAGCTTGAAGTAGGCGACTTGCAGGATGACCGACAGCGCTTCGGCGACGAAGACGATTCCGATCACCGGCAGCAGCAGCCACTGTCCGGTCATGAAGGCCGCGGTCGCCAGCGCTGCCCCGAGCGCGAGCGAGCCGGTATCGCCCATGAAGACCTGCGCCGGATGCGCGTTGTACCAGAGGAACCCGAGTACTGCGCCGACCATCGTGAAACAGAACGTCACGACCTGAATCTGGCCCTGTAAGAAGGCGATGATCCCGTAGGCGGTGAAGGCTACCGCCGCGGTTCCTCCCGCGAGTGTATCCAGGCCATCGGTCAGGTTGACCGCGTTGGCCGTGCCGGCGATCGCGAAGACCGCGATCGGGATGTACCACAACCCGATCTCGTACTTGCCGAGGAAGGGGATGTAGATGCTCCGCAAGCCGAGCGGAAAGTGCAAGATCAGGGCGGCGGCGAGCGAGAAGGCCAGGAGCCAGGCCATCTTGAAGCGCGCCGTCAGGCCGCCGCGTTGCCTCGTGACCAGCGTCAAGCGGTCGTCCACTGCCCCGAGCACGGCCGTGCCGATGAGGACACCGAGCGGCAGCAGCATCGAGAGCCGACCGGCCAGGTTGAAGAGAACCGTGAGCACGATCACCGGCACGGTGAACATGAAGCCACCCATCGTGGGTGTGCCGAGCTTCGTCTGATGTCCTTCCGGTCCTTCGACCCTGATCTGCTTGCCGATGTTGTGTCGTCGTAACCATGCGATGTACGGCTTCCCGATCCCGACCGTGATGACGAACGCGACACCCGAGAGCGCCAGCGAAAGCGCCAGGTTCTCGCCCGGATCGCGCGGCAAGACGCTGCGCGATCGCAGGAACTCGAGAAGCTCCATCACGGGACGCGCTCCTCACCAGGCACGCGCAGCGCCTCGACGATCTCCTCCATCCGCATCCCCCGTGCTCCCTTGATCAGAACGAAATCGCCGCGCCGCAACGTCTCGCGCAGGGTCTCGATCAGCTCACGCCGGTCGTCGGTCGCGAAGACGTGTTCCGGCGACAGCCCCGCGGCGATCGCCTCTTCGGCAATCCAGCGCGCTCGTGGGCCCAGGGTGAACAACCGGTCGACGACCGCTGCCGCCCGCCGCCCCACCATGCGATGTCCTTCCTCTTCGTACCACCCCAACTCGTACATGTCGCCGAAGACGGCAATGCGCCTTTGTGCCGGGATCTCCTGTAGCAGCGACAGTGCCGCCATGCAGGAGGCTGGACTGGCGTTGTAGGTATCGTCGAGCAGTGTCGCTCCGTTGACACCGGGAACCGTGAGGAGCCGCACCTGCACGCGCGGATCGTGAAAGCCGGGGAGCATTTCCTCGAGCGTCAGCCCGAACTCGTAGCCGACCGCGATCGCAGCGAGCGCATGGTGCACGCTGTGCTGCCCGAGGAGCGGCAAGCGGACACGATTGCGCTCGCCGTAGGCGACGAGGTCGAAAGCGATCCCCTCCAGCCCTCGGCTTTCGATCTCTTCGGCCCGTACGTGGCAGTCCGGTGAAAGGCCATAGTAGAGAACCCGCGCGTGCGTCCGCTCGGCCATGAGCCGCACCCGGAAGTCGTCACCGTTGAGGATGGCCACACCTTCCTCCGGCAGCGACTCCGGCAGCTCAGCGATACTCTGGGCGATGCGTTCCAGTGTCCCCATACGCGCGAGATGCGCGTGCGAGACGTTGGTCACCACACCGATCCGCGGCTGGGCCAGTGCGCAGAGTTCCCGCACTTCTCCCAGCCGGTACGCCTCGCCGAACTCGAGCACGACGACGTCGGTATCCGGATCGATGGCGAGCAGATCGAGCGCGACGCCGACATCGGTGTTGTAACTGCCCCGACTGCGTACGACCTGGAAGCGCTGGGCGAGGACCGAGGCGATCGCCTCTTTCGTGCTCGTCTTGCCCACGCTTCCGGTCACCGCGACGACCGGGACATCGAAGAGCTGCCGCCAGTAGCTGGCCAGTCGCAACAGCGCCGCCAGCGAATCGTCGACCACGACGAGCGGAACGCCGAGACTGGCCAGCTCCTCGGCCCGCCGTGCCTCGACGATCGCTCCGCTGGCACCGCGACGCACCGCATCGGCGACGAAATCGTGCCCGTCGTGCCGCTCCCCCCGCAACGCGACGAACAGGTCACCCGGCTCGCACGAACGCGAGTCGTGCCAGACACGACGGAACAAGAGATCCGGTGCTGCCGAACCGTGGAGCACACCCTTGGTTCCCTCGAGCACGTCGCGCAGGCTGATCATGGCTGGCTCCCCTGTGCCGCTGGCGTGACCGGCTCCGACGGTGGGATATCGTAGAGCAGCAACAGCTGGCGGAACACCTCGGCGAAGGCCGGGCCAGCAGCGCGCTCGCCCCACGGTGAGGCCTTGGGCCGGTCGATCTTGACGAGTACACAGAAACGAGGATGCTCGACGGGCCCATACCCGATGACCGATGCGATCGTCGCGCCTTCGCCGCTTTCGTACCCGTTGGGACCCGGTATCTCGGCCGTTCCCGTTTTGGCAGCGATCCGGTATCCCGGCACGCTGAAACGCGTCGCGTAGCTCTCCATCGTCTCGGCCAGCATCTCGGTCAACGTCCGGGCGGTCTCCTCGCTGATTACCCGGCGTACCGGCGTTGGCTGGATGACCTCGACACGCTCGCCGTCGCGAATCTCCTTGACGACGTACGGCCGCATCAGCACACCGCCGTTCGCGATCGCCGAGACAGCCGTCACCAGCTGCAGCGGCGTCACCGCGATACCCTGACCGAACGCGTTCGTATAAAACGTCGTCAGCGACCAGCCGGGACTGCCCGGCAGGTTGACGATACCACCGACCTCACCGGGCAGATCGACGCCCGTCGGCTGGCCGAATCCGAAACGCTGCACCCCCTCGTAGAAGCGCTCCGGGCCGAGACGATCGACGACCTCCATGGCTCCGACGTTGCTCGAATGGATGAGCACCTCGGTCATCGTCTCCGGCCCGAACTCCTGGCGCAGCGCGTTGTAGATCCGCGTCCCGTCGGGCAGTTCCCGATAGACACCACCGTCGATCGTCGTCTGCGGCGTCACCACGCCGGCCTCGAGTCCCAGCGCCATCGTGATCACCTTGAAGGTCGACCCCGGTTCATAGGCCGCGTTGATCGCCGGGTTGGCGAAGACGGCCGGATCGCTCACCTCCGTGAAGCGATTGGGATCGAACGACGGCCGGTTCGCCAGAGCGAGAATCGCCCCCGTCTGCACGTCCATCACGATGATGGTGCCTCCGGCCGCCTGCTGCTCGGCGATCGTCCGCTCCAGGACCGACTCGGCCAGGTACTGCACGGCACTATCGATGGTGAGGACGAGCGTCGCCCCGTCTCTCGGTGGGTTCCAGGAACTCGGCGCCAGCGCGATCACGTTGCCGGCGAGGTCGCGCTCGCCGACCAGTTGCCCGGGCGTGCCGCCCACCACGTCGTCGTACTGCGCTTCGATCCCGTAGGCACCCCGATACTCCCAGTTAACGAAGCCGAGCACCTGAGACGCGAAGTCGCCCATCGGGTAGGCACGCTTCGGTTCCGGGTCGAGCACGATTCCCGGCAGGTCGAGCGCGCGGATCTGCGCTGATACCTCAGGATCGAGCTGCCGCTGCAGGACGACCCACTCGCGTCCCGGCTGGGTCAATGCCGCTTCGATCTCCTCGGCCGAGCGCCCGATCAGGGGCGCCAGGAGCTGCGCCGTCCGGTGCGGATCCTCGATCTCGCGCACGATGGCTGAGACGCGGTCGGCTGGCACGTCGGTCGCCAGCACGCGCCCGCGTGCATCGAGGATCTCGCCACGGTGCGCGGGGACGACATCGGCACGATACCGGAACGCCTCAGCGCGCTGGGCGAGAACCGGCCCTTGCAGAACCGCGAAGGAGACGACCCGGTACCCGACGGCACCGCTGAAGAGCAGGAACGCCGCGAACAGGAACCGGAGACGATGTACCGAGAGACCGCTCATGGCACCCCGCTCGCTTCGGCATGCCCCACACCGAGCAGCGCATCGCGCGCCCGCTGCCACCACGGTCGCGGTGGCGGCGGAGTCGGCGTCGCCACCGGAGTCGGTATTGGCCGTTGGACCACCAGCGCCTCGGCGCGCCGCAGCGGCACCATCCCGTACTCGCGGCGCGCCAGCTCCTCGACCCGTGCGAGCGACTCCCGCTGCGCGAGCTGATAGCGCAAGGCAGCCGCTTCGAGTGAAACCTGCTCCCGTTCCCGCTGCAGACGCGTGAGCTCGTACCCGAGCTCGACCACGCGGTTGGTCTGCTCGAGATAGAGCAGGCAGAGGCCAGCCAAGCCCCCGACCAGCACCAGCGTGAGGAGCAGCCAGGAGCGTCCCGTTCGGCGCTTTCGCTGCCGGCCGATCGGCGTGACGCTCGGAGTGGTGACAGCCGGCGTCGTCCGCTCAGCGACCATCCTCTTCCACCCGCTCCGCTGCTCGCAGCCGCGCGCTCCGGCTGCGCGGGTTGCGCGCGACTTCCTCCGCCGAGGGCCGTACCGCGCGTGGCGTCAGCACGCGCAGGCGGGGCACGTGCCCGCACACGCAGACCGGTGTCCCCGGCGGGCAGATGCAGCGCGCCGACTCGCGCCGGAAGAACTGCTTGACGATCCGGTCTTCCAGCGAGTGGAAGGCGATCACCACCAGCCGCCCGCCGGGTCGCAGCAGCTCGACCGCCTGTTCGAGTGCCGGCTCGAGCACCTCGAGTTCTCGGTTCACCGCGATCCGCAGCGCCTGGAAGACGCGTGTCGCCGGGTGAATCCGCTCGCGCCGCCGGCCGACCACGCGCTCGACGAGTTGAGCGAGCTGCGTCGTCGTCTCGATCGGCTGGCGTGCGCGCTCGGCGACGATCGCGCGGGCGATGGCCCGTGCGCGCGGCTCCTCTCCGGAGCGCCAGAAGAGTTCGGCCAGCTCCTGCTCCGACCACGTGTTCACGATCACCGCGGCGGGCTGCCCCTGCGTCGGATCGAACCGCATATCGAGCGGCCCCGGCTGCTGGAAGGAAAAGCCGCGGGCCGGATCGGCCAGTTGATCGGAACTCAGTCCGAGGTCGAAGAGGATCCCGTCGACCGGGTCGAACCCGTGCCGGCGGGCTAGCGTCGCTAGATCACGAAAATTGCCGTGACAGGGCACCAGTCGGCCGGGGTAGCGGGCGGCCAGCGCCTCAGCGCGGGCGACGGCGAGCGGGTCGGCGTCGATCGCCAGCAGTCGACCGTCCGGCGCGCTGGCTTCCAGGATGGCCCGGGCATGCCCACCGCCACCGAACGTCGCATCGATGTACTGTCCGCCGGGGCGTGGTGCGAGATACCGCAGCACTTCGGCGAGGAGGACCGGTTCGTGCACCGTCGCGCGTGCGGGTGTCTGCATCGTGCCCAGCTCGTGCTCCTCCATGGCTGCGGCCGCTCTCGCCTACATCAGATCAAGCTGGCCAGACGCTGGGCGATCGATGCTCCCTCGGCAGCGAGGAGCTCGGTCTGCGCTGCCCAGCCCTCCGGACTCCAGATTTCGATGTAGGAGTGCACGCCGACGACGATCGCCTCGCGCTCGAGCCCCGCGTAGGCGCGCAGCTCCGGTGGGATGAGGATACGCCCCTGCCGATCGAACTCGACGACCGTCGCCTCAGCGAAGACCATGCGGCGGAAGGCCCGCGCGTCCGGGTCGCTGATCGAAAGCGCCGACACCTTTTCGGCGAGCGGCTGCCAGGATGCCATCGGATAGAGCGTCAGGCAGCGATCGATCCCGCGGGTGAGCACGCCCTGGCCATCGAACGCCTCCCGGAAGCGGGCCGGGATCGCCAGCCGCCCCTTGTCGTCGATCGCGTGGGTGAAACGCCCGAGGAACACTAGCCCGCCCTCGCTGCCCGAGCCTGCGGGGGTGCGGCCACGTGGTACTTATCCACAACTGTCCCCACTTATCCCCACCTTCCCCCACAGTTGTCCACAAGGATATGCACGGACACCCCCGCGCGCAAGCATCTTCTGTCGACTTTCGCAATCGTACGGACAGTCGTCCGTACGCAGTCACGTCGCCTGTCCTGAGGCGCCACCGGACTCCTCGGGACGCGCTACCATCCGCGGCAGGCCGCACAGTGCGCTGGCACCGGTTCCCCCACACTGAACGTGCCGCACCCTCGCGTCCAGCGCGATGGGACCGGTCGCGTCCCCACGCTATACTGGCAGCGGGGAAAGTATGGCTGCGGAATCGTTCGGCATCGGACTGGTCGTCCCAGCCCAGCCGCCAGCCGCGAGCGCGCTCGGGCTGGTCCGGCTGGCCCGGCTGCTCCGCTTCGAGGCGGTGCTAGTCTGGGATCACCTGCAGGACTTCATACCCCGCGCGCTCTGGTCACCGCGGACGACCTGGATGGCCTGCTTGCGGGCGAGCCCGCATCCCTACTACGATTTCGCCTCCTTGCTCGGCCGCCTGAGCGCGCACGCCGGGCGGCTCCGCCTCGGCGTCGGCGTGACCGATCCGATCCGCCGCCATCCGGTTCTGCTCGCCCAGACCATGCTCACGCTCGCCCATTTCACGCGGCGACCACCGATCCTGGGTCTCGGCGCGGGAGAGGCCGAGAACCTCGAGCCGTACGGCTTCCCCTTCGACCATCCTGTCTCCCGGCTCGAGGAGGCCCTGAACATCCTGCGCCTGTGCTTCGACCGACCGGGAACAATCCGCTTCGAGGGTCGCTTCTATCGCGTCCCCGACGGTACCTTCGACCTCGCGGCGCCACGCGGTCGCCGGCCGCACATCTGGCTCGGCGCGCACGGTCCGCGCATGCTGGCGCTCGCCGGCCGCTTCGCCGACGGCTGGTACCCGAACTGGATCGACACTCCGGAGGAATACGCCGCGAAATTGGCGCAGATCCGCACCGCCGCGGCGGAAGCCGGGCGCGATCCCAGCACGATCCGGCCTGGGCTCCAGGCGCCGCTCGTCCTGGCTCCGACCGAGCGGGCAGTGCAGTCGCTGCTGCGCCACCCGGCGCTCCGGCTCACTGGTCTGCTCCGCCCGGCCAGCGACTGGCAGCGCCTCGGCCTCGATCATCCGCTCGGCGACGACTTCCGCGGCTACCTCGACTTCGTGCCGGAGCGCCTCTCCCCCGACACGTTGCGCGCCGCGCTCCGGGCCGTGTCGCCGGAACTCGTCGCGCGGAGCGTCCTCGCCGGCACGCCAGAACAGGTGATCGCGCGCCTGCGCGCCTACCAGGCAGCTGGTCTTCGTTTTCTCGCCGTCCTACCGGCCTCGGCGCTGCGCTCGCCGACGGCCGCCCTCTGGACGCTCCTGGCCCTCCGACGGGTACGGAAGGCACTCGTCTCCTAACGCTCACCCGGATCCGGCGGGAAGAGCCGCTCGTCACGTCCCAGCTCGTCGAGCACCGCCCTGAGCAACGCTTCCCGGTCGACCGGGTGGCCGAGTTCGACCAGCAGGCTCGTCGCCGTCGGGAGCGGGAGCTGCTCCGCCGGAACGTTGACGTTGATCCCGATGCCGATGAGCAGGTACTCGAGCGTCTCGCTGCGCACCCGACTCTGCAGCAGGATCCCGACCAGCTTGCGACCGCCCACCAGGAGATCGTTCGGCTCCTTGATCGTCGGCTGCAGGCCGCAGGTCCACCTGATCGCTGCGGCGACGTGCTCGGCCACTCGCACCGAGAGCCGCTCGTCCTGCACGACCGCGAAGGGTGGGCGCGCGATCACGGTGAAGAGCAGCGACGTACCGGGCGGGGCGAACCAGCGCCGTCCTTCGCGGCCCCGCCCTTCGGTCTGTTCCTCGGCCAGCACCACCGTACCAGCCGGCGCCCCCTGAGCCGCCAGCTCCGCAGCGATATCCATCGTCGTCGTGACCCGCTCGTAGCGGTGGATGCGCCAGGCGACCATCGTCCGCGCTCACGCCCGCTCGTCGTCCTCGGTCCGCGTCACCGGTGCTGGGATACGGCGCACGCGCAGTTTCCGCACCCGATTGCCGTCGATCTCCAGCACCGTCACCTCGAGCCCATCGACCGTGACCGACTCGCCGGGTTGCGGGATGTGCCCGAGGTGCGCCTGGACGAGGCCACCGATCGTCGAGGTCTCTTCGTCTTCGAGCGAGACACCGAAGATATCGGCGATCTCTTCCAGCGAGATCCGTCCGTCGACGATCGCTTCCTCGGCACTCACCCGCTCGACGAGCGGTGCTTCGACATCGTACTCGTCCTGGATCTCCCCGACGATCTCCTCGAGGACATCCTCGATGGTCACGATGCCGGCTGTCCCGCCGAACTCGTCGACCACGATCGCCATGTGGACGCGCTGGCGCTGCAGGTCACGCAGGAGCTCGTCGGCTCGCTTCGACTCCGGGATGAAGTACGCCTCGCGCATCACGTCGCCGACCTTGATCCCCTCGGCCGGTTCCAGCGCGAAGCGCAGGAGATCGCGGACGTGCACGATCCCGACGATCCGGTCGATCGTGCCCTGGTAGACCGGCAGCCGCGAGTGCTTGCTTTCCCGGGCGATCGCGATCGCCTCGCGCACCGACGCCTCGAACGGCACGGCGACGATATCGGTGCGCGGCACCATGATGTCGCGTGCCGTGAGCCGGTCGAGCCGCAGCGCTCGCTCGATGAGCTCCTCGGCCTCCTCGACCGCCTCCTCGTGCGTCACAGGAGCGGCACCCTCGGGCACGGCAGCGACCGGCGCCACCGGGATAACCAGCGCGACGATGCGCTCGACGAGGTCGCTGGCTGCCCGCAACGGTGCGCCGAAGCGTCCGAGCGTGACGACGAGCGTGCGCGCTCGGCTACTCGGCAACGGGCGTCGGGCGAGCACGGCGAGCGGCAGCGCACTGGCTAGGACGACCAGCGCGACGACGGCCACTATCGCGGCGAACGCCAGCGGGTGGGCTGGCCACCAGAGCTGGCCCAGGCGCACCGCGAGCAGCACCAGAGCGAGGAACGCGACTCCTTGCACCAGCCGCACTGCCGGACGTGCCGTTCGCAGCTCGTCCAGGGCCCGCTCGCCGTTCCCGTTGGCGCTCTCGCTCAGTTCAGCGAGAAACTCGCGCAGTGAGCGACGGGTGGGCAAACAACTCGCCAGGTCGGCCAGCGCGGTGACAGCGAGGATCACCGCCAGACCTGCGAAGAGGATCAGTTCTATCCAGGGACTACTCAAGTGCACACTCCCGGGGTGGCCCCGCACGATGCGGCGCGCGGTCAGGTGAAGAGTGCACTGATGCTCAAATCCTTATGGATGCGCATGATCGCTTCCGCCAGCAGCGGAGCGACCGTCAGCACCTCCACCTTCTCCGTGCACACCCCTTCCGGTAACGGAATCGTATCGGTCACGAAGACCTTTTCGATCGGCGAGGCCTGGATCCGCTCCAACGCGTTGCCGGCGAACACGCCATGCACCGCGGCAGCGAAGATGCGGCGGGCGCCACGCTCGCGCAAGAGCTCCGCTGCCTTGAGCAGGGTGCCGCCGGTCGCGATGATGTCGTCCACGACGACGACATCGCGTCCCTCGACATCGCCGACCATTTCCAGCATCTCGGCTTGCTCCGGGCTGGGCCGCTGCTTGGAGATGATCGCCAGACCGCCACCGGCCCGGCGCCGGAACTCATCGGCGCGCGTGACCGCCCCGGCATCCGGCGCCACGACCACGAAGTCCGCGAGGCCCAGTCGCCGGAAGTGGGCTGCCAGGATCGGCGTTGCGCGCAGATGGTCGACCGGAATATCGAAGAATCCCTCGATCGCCGGCGCATGGAGATCGATCGTCAGCACGCGATCCGCACCGGCGGTCGTGAGCAGGTTGGCCAGCAGCTTGGCGCTGATCGGCTCCCGGCCAGCCGTCTTCTTTTCCTGGCGCGCGTAGGCGTAGTACGGAATCACCGCGGTGATGCGCGCTGCCGAGGCTCGCTTCACCGCATCGAGCATGATCAACAGCTCCATGATGTTCTGGTTCACCGGCGCACAGAGCGACTGGATGACGAACACGTCCGACCCGCGCACGTTCTCCTCCAGCCGGACCCGCGTCTCCCCGTCGCTCCAGCTGGAGACCTCGGCCCGGCCGAGCGGTGTCTCCAGCACGCTCACGATCGCCTGGGCCAGGCGTGGATTCGCGTTCCCGGCGAAAATCTGCAATCGGCCGTCCACCGTTCTATGCCCCCGTCTCTCCGTCACGCCGGGCCCGTCGCGACTCGATCGGCCGCGCTGGCACCCCGACCACGGTCGCACCGGGCGCGACGTCCTTCGTCACCACGCTCCCGGCACCGGTCCGCGCCCCCCGGCCGACCCGAACCGGCGCGACCAGCATCGTATCGCTCCCGATGAACGCCTCGTCCTCGATCACCGTGCGGTGCTTGGCCACGCCGTCGAAATTACAGGTGATCGTCCCCGCACCGATGTTCACCCGCTCGCCCAGCTCGGCATCGCCCACGTAGCTCACGTGCCCGATGCGCGTTTCGCGACCGACCCGTGCGTTCTTGAGCTCGGCGAAGTTCCCGATGTGCACGTCGTCCTCGACCACCGTTCCCGGTCGGAGGTGACTGTAGGGGCCGACGTGCACCCGTGCCCCGAGCACCGACTCCTCGACCACCGAGGCGACCACCGCGCTCTCCGGCCCGATCACGCTGTCGCGCACGACGGCGTGCGGGCCGATACAGGCGCCGCTGGCGATGCGGGTACGACCGCGCAGGATCGTGAACGGCTCGATCCGCGCGTCCGGCTCGATGACGACCTCCGGCTCGATCCAGGTCGTCGCCGGGTCGACGACCGTCACCCCGGCACGCTGGTGCGCCTGGACGATGCGGTCGCGCAGGATCGCCTCGGCCCGGGCCAGATCGACCCGGTCGTTGACGCCGAGCGCCGTCTCCGGCGGCGCGACGACCGTGATCACCGGTTCCGTCGAGTGCGCACTGGCTGCAGCCAGCGCGACGAGCGCCGTGTGGTAGTACTCGCCCGAAGGACTGCGCGGCACCTGCGGGAGCGCACGCTCGAGCCATGCTCGCTGGTAGAGCGTCGCTCCGCTGACCACCTCGACCGGTCCGGCGTAGCGGGTCGTATCCTCGCGCGCCTCGACGACACCCGTCACCCGCCCCTGCTCGTCCCGCTGGATGCGCCCGTAGGCAGCTGGGTCGGGCAGGACCGTCGTGAGCACGGCAGCCAGCGGCCGCTTCTCCTGGGCCACTGCCCAGAGACGCTCCAGATCCTGCCCCGTGAGCAAGGGATGATCGCCGAAGACGAGCAGCACCCAACCGATCTCGGCACGCAGCCGCGGCAGCGCTTGGGCCAGCGCGTGGCCCGTGCCGAGCGGCTCGGTCTGGTAGACGACCTCCCAGCCCGGCGGCACGATCGCGCACAGCGCGGCCTTGGCCGGGCTCGTTACCAGGATCCGCTGGAGCGCAGGGAGCGGCTGGAGCGCGTCGAGGACGTAGGAGATCAACGGCCGCCCGGCGAGCGGATGCAACTCTTTCGGCGTTCGGGAACGCATCCGCGTCCCCAACCCGCCCGCGAGGACGACCACCGCAAGTGTTTCGCCACTCGCCGTTTGCGTTGCGTCAGGCTTCTCGTCCACTTCCGTCGTCTGGTCGGGTGCGCCCGGTCAGCGAACGGCAGGGCGCACCACCCGGCTGGCGGGCCAGGATTCGAACCTGGAACAAGGACTCCAAAGGCCCCTGTGATACCGTTTCACCACCCGCCAATGTCGTAACCATTGTCTAGCCTACACGCTTGCCGCCCCGGCTGTCAACCGCGCCTGCCGGCGCGACCGCACGCTGCCGACGGCACCGGCCTACCGCGTCGCGCAACCCGCAGCTGCGCTCCCACGCCGCACAGCACGTTCTGGACTCCAGGTAGCCCAGCCGCCCCTGGGACCCACGGTGACGCGCCCGCGAGCTGCCCCGTACCGCGGCCTGGTCGCTGCGAGCACTCTCGCTTCCACCGCCAGCGGGACTTCTTTCCTAACCGCATCGGCTTGCCGCCGGTCGTTCCCCCTCGTAGACTGCCGGTGGAGGCGGCGATGGCCGAGACGCGTGACACCACGACCTTCACCGAGCGGCTGCGGAGCACGGTCGAGCGCTGCCGGGCAGAACTCGGCGAGACCGGCCGCTCGCTGGAGGAAATCGAGCTCCTGCTCGCGCAGACGGCGAGCGAGGTCGAGCGGGCCAGCCAGCGCGAGATCCAGCTGAGCGCCCGCCTGCGCGAGATCGAGACCAACCTGGAGGCCTATCCGCGCAGCGAGATCCGCGACGCCTACCGCACGGTCCACGAAGCGACGCTCCGGCTCTTCATGCTGCGCAACCAGCTCGAACTGCTCGAGGAGCGCCGGCAGAGCCTGCTGCAGTACCAGGAACGCCTGCGTGACCTCCTGACTCTGGCCGAGGAGCAGCTCCAGGCGGCACGCGAGCGCGAGCGGACCGGCGAGCGACGCACCCGGCTGCTCACCGCTCCGGAAGGGCTGGTCGCGCCCGAGGATCTTCTCCTCGCGGCCGAGCGTGAGCGGGCCAGCGTACGGCGGAACCTCGAGCACGAGCTGGCGCAGCTCCTGAGCGCACTCGCCCTCGAGATCGAGGTCTGCCTCCAGCTCGAGCGACAGGGCTCCACTGATTTGCGGGTCGAGCTCCTCCGCCTGCGCGAGATGGCGAGCGAGGCGGTGCGCGGGTTGCGGCGCACGCTCCTCGAGCTCGCGCCCGGCCTGCTCGACGAAGTCGGGCTCACCGAGACGCTCCGCCGCTACGTGCAGGAGCTGGCGCGACTCACCCGTCTCGAGCGTGCCGAGGTGCACGGCCCCGAACAGGACACGCCCCTTCCTCCGCCGTTCCCGTTGCTCGTCTACCGCCTGCTCCAGGAACTGGCGTTACGTTTGGCGCGGCAACCGGGCATCACCGAACTGCGGATCGACATCCATTACGAGCCGGCCCAGGTCGTGGCGCACCTGGAAGCGGCCGGACCAGCACCGCTCGATCCGCTGCCGCCGCTCGATCCGGCCGTCGCGGAGCGCCTCCAGCAACTCGAGGCGAGCCTCACCGAGGAGGCCGTGGCCCCGGAGCGCCTGCGGCAGACGCTCCTCGTCCCCGTGACCTGACCGCTCGCGCTGCTGCGGGGGTGCTCCTAGTCGTCCTCCCCCGTTCGGTTCACGACGAAGTTCCCCCTTCCAGCCGAGACGACTGCACCTATCTACCGGCTGCCCGGGCGCCGTACCGTGTCGGTAGACGCCCGACACGACCGAACCTGGCTGCGCCAGCGAGAGAGGAGGTGACGACGAGCGAGAGCGGCACGGGGCGGTCGGGAGCACGGGAGGTCGCTGGAGTCGTCGATGCCGGGCTGTTATCGGCCGGCGTGGATCATCGGAAGGAGTCGCGACGATGCGGTATCTCTACGACATCCTCGCCTGGTACGAGGTGCAGAAGCAGCGAGCGATGGAAGGGCAGAGCCTGGTGGAGTACGGGCTCATCCTCGCACTGGTGGCGCTCGTCGTCATCGGTGCGCTGACGCTGCTAGGTGAAAATATTAACAATTTGTTAAGCAACATCGCTGGAACGCTCGGTGGTAGCTGATGGATGGTGAGTCTAGTGCTCCACCGTGCCGTACACCGGGCACTACCCGCGCAGAGTCTGGTCGAGTACGGGTTGATCATCCTCTTCATCGCTCTAGCCACGGTCGCAGCGCTCACCGCACTGGGTGGGTCGCTCGACAGCTTCTACCAGTCGGTCGTGGGTAGTTTCCCCGGCTCGTGAACGGGACGCTCCGCACCGGGCGACCGGGCGGAGCGTTCTGTCACGCACCGCCAGCGAACGACGAGCGGCGGGTTCGACCACCCGCCGCTTTCCGTTGGCCAGCCGTCCCACACTCAGACGCCGAGGACTTCCTTGATCCGCTCGAAGAACCCCTTGCGGTGCACCTCGCGCACGTCCGGTCGCTCGAGCGACTCGGCCAGCTCCGCGAAGAGCTCCCGCTGGCGCGGCGTCAGCTCGGTCGGCACCACCACCCGCACGGTCACGATGAGATCGCCGCGCCGGCCGCTGCCGAGCTCCGGCGCACCCTTGCCGCGCAGGCGGAAGCGCTGGCCCGGTTGCGTCCCGGGCGGAATCGTCAGTACCACCGGCCCGTCGACCGTCGGGATCTCCACCTCGCCACCGAGCGCGGCCTGCGCCACGTTGATCGGCACGTCGAGGTAGAGCGTCGACCCCTCCCGCCGGAAGAACTCGTGCGGTCGCACCCGGACGTGGACGTAGAGATTCCCCGGTGGCGCGCCGGGCTCACCGTGCTCGCCCTCGCCGGTGAGTCGCAACGTCGCCCCGTCCTCGATCCCGGCTGGGATCTCGAGCCGCACCGTGCGCCGGCGCACCGTGCGACCGCGACCGCGGCAGGTCGGGCAGGGATCCGAGACCACGCGCCCTTCGCCGCCGCAGTGGCTGCAGGTCGTCGCCGTGATCATCGCGCCGAGGATCGTCTGCTGGTAGCGCCGGATCTCGCCGGTGCCCCCGCAGACCGGGCAGGTCGTCGGTCGGGCGCCGTGGCGCATGCGCGTGCCGCGGCAGTCCGGACAGACCTCGAGCCGGTCGATCTCGATCTCCTTCTCGACGCCGCGCAAGGCCTCCTCGAAGTCCAGCTCGAGCGTCACCTCGAGGTCGGCACCACGGGCTGGCCGGCGGCGGGCGGTGCCAGTCATCTCGCCGAAGAACGAGTCGAACAGGTCGGTGAAGAGCGAGCCGAAGCCGAACGGGTCGGCACCCGGGCTGGGCTGGCCGCCGACGCCGGCCTGGACACCGGCGTGGCCGAAGCGGTCGTAGGCCGCGCGCTTGTCCGGGTCGCTGAGCACCTCGTACGCCTCGTTGATCTCCTTGAACTTCTCCTCGGCGTCCGGCGACTTATTGACGTCCGGGTGATACTGCCGGGCGAGTCGCCGGTAGGCGCGCCGGATCTCCTCCTGCGTCGCCGTCCGACTGACCCCGAGCACCTCGTAATAGTCGCGCTTAGCGCTCATCCGCGTACCCCTGCTCCTCGGGCGACACCCGCACCCGTCAGGTCTGATATGGAGTATAGCAAGGTTCCGGAACCTCGCTCCGAAGTGCGACGGTTCATTGCTCCAGGTTACGCCGCACCCGAGGAGCCCGCGCGGGGCCGCACCAGCGGGGTACCAGTTGCCCGCCGCTAGGTGGCCGTGCAGGCACGCGGCATTAGCCCGCTTGCAGCTCCGTCCAGATACGGTCGTACTTGACGTAGTCCGGCCCGAGGTCGCGGAACCACTGGAGGCGCCGCCAGGTCGCGTCGTCGAGGTAGATCGCCGGATCGGCGGCGAGGTCCGGATCGAGCAAGCCGCGCGTCCGGGCTGTACGGTTCGGACTCGCGTAGCCGACGTAGGCCGCGTTGCGAGCGGCGATCTCCGGCCAGCAGAGGAAGTCGATGAACACCATGGCGGCGTACGGATGTGGGGCGCCCTTGACGACACAGAGGTTGTCCTGCCAGACAGCGCACCCCTCTTGTGGGATGACGTAGCGGATGGTCGGCTTCTCGCGCTTGGCCAGGATCGCCTGCCCCGTCCAGCAGTGGGCGATTACCGCCTCGCCCGCGACGAGGAGCTCGTCGTTGTTCTCGCTGGTGTAGGAGAGGACGTATGGTTTCTGCGCCTTCAGGACTGCGAGGGCACGGTCGAGGGCTTCGTCGCTCGTCTCGTTGAGCGGATAGCCGAGCCAGAGCAAGGCAGCCGCGATCGTCTCCCGATAGTACCCGTGCATGACCAGCTTGCCCCGGGCAGCCTCGGCGGGCTCGAAGAGCGCCTGCCAGCTGGAGAGTCCCTCGCCGAGCACGGCAGTATCGTACGCGTATCCGGACGTCCCCCAAAAATACGGCACGCTGTACCGGTTCCCGGGATCGAAGGGGCCGTTCAGGTTGTTCGGATCGATGTGCTCGATCGCGCGGATCACCGAGCGGTCGAGTTCCTGGAGGAGACCGAGCCCGATCGCGATCTGGACGGCGTAATCGGTCGGCACCACGATGTCATAGCCGAGGCCTCCTTGCTGGAGCTTGGCGATCGCCTGCTCGTTCGTCTCGTAGGTATCGATCGTCACCTTCACGCCGGTAAGCCGCTCGAAGTCGGCCAGGACATCGGGGTCGATATAGTCGCCCCAATTGAAGACGGCGAGCTCGTTCTCCAGACGACTGCGGTCGATGTACGGTGGCAGCTCGAGCGTGCTGGTCACGACCGTGGGACTCGCCGCAGCCGGCGTCGGGGAAGCGGGGGAAGTGACCGTGGGCGCGGTCGATTCCCAGCCTCGACAGGCCTGCAACACCGCTGACCCCGCCAGCGCGAGCCCGATCAGGAAGGACCGTCGAGAAAAGCGCCTCGTCTGCATCGCGGTAGCCCTGCCTCTCCCATTCGGACGTCACGAGAGAACGATAGAGGAGGCGGCTCGTCCGCACAAGCCGCATCCCGAGGCGCACGATCCTGCACCGGGATGCTCGGACCGGTGCGGGATGCACCGGTCCAGCGAGTCGCAACGCGGCTTGCCCCTACGCGCTCTGAACCGGGTGCGAGCGCTGTGCGGTCGCCATTGCCGTGCCAGATCGGGCGCCAGAAGCGCGGGATCGCCTTGCAGGGGGTCAGCAACGCTGGCCTCGCGACTACGGTCCCCGCAGCCAAGAGCACGTTCCGGTTTCGAAGCGAGGAACGTTCGGCTGCGTGGCACAGCGCATGGAGCGCAGGTAGCGGTGGCGAGCTCCGGTCACGCCCCGTCTCGTTCACTGGTTTCGACAGCTAGCAAGAGCCGATCGAGATACTGCTGTGGTACGGGCCTCGAACCGAGCGCTCAGCGCATCCGCCGCGCACCACCATCCCACCGCAACCGTACGACCAAGCTGGCCGAGACCGCGCTACTGGTCCAGCTGGTTGCGCTACCGTTATCCCGGTTCGCCGCACAAGGCTTCGCAGACGAAGGCTGCCGTGTCCTCGCGTCCTGAACCACGGGGTGCAGGACTGGCAACGTGCACCGACAGGACCTCCGTGAGCGCCCAGGTCCTCGAGAAGGAGCGCTCCGACCCTACTCCTCACCGAGCGTCACATAGACGGTGCCCTCTTCGATGAGAACTGGATAGGTTCGCAACGGTCGCGTTGCCGGCCCTTCGATGATCGCTCCTGTCCGGAGCGAAAACATCGTGAAGTGGATCGGGCACACGATCGCCTCGCCGTCCACGTATCCCTCGCCGAGCGGCCCGTCTTCGTGCGTACAGACCGCATCGACCGCGTAGATCTCATCGCCAAGCCGGGCCAGGAGAATCTGGCGACCATCGAGTTCGACCACACGGATATCGCCGTCGGCGAGGGCATCGACGCGACAAGCAGCGACGCGGTGCGTCATCCCACCAGTTCCTTTCGCTCTGGTTCTCTGCTCGGTGGCCGGTTTGCCAGGAGATGAGCGCGAGCGAGTTCCTCAGCGGCTTCTCCCTCTCCCCGAACGATGGCGCGGAGAATCGCCTCATGCTCATCTGCCCACTGGAGAACGTTTTCCGTACTCCGATATTGCTCTCGGAAGATCGGTGCAGCGAGTTGCAGGTTCCACAGAAGGCGCGAACAACGAAGCAAGTGCTCGTTCTGAGAGGCAGCGACCATCGCGACATGGAAATCGCGGTTGGCGAGAAGGCTTCGAATCAACTCGCTCGGGTAGCGGCGTTGGCGAAAAATCGCGAGTTCCATCTGCTCGATCGCTTGCGGATCACGCCGTTCGGCAGCGAGCCGCGCAGCGAACGGCTCGATCGCCAGGCGTGCCTCCCAGGCTCGCTCCATGTCGGTGACCGTGAACTCGCGGATCCGAATCCCGCGAGTGCCACGGACGGTAACGAAGCCGTCTGCCTCGAGGCGAACCAGAGCCTCACGGACCGGTGTCCGCGAAGCCCCGGTCAGAACCGCCAGTTCCTCCTGCGTCACGGTCTGTCCGGGAGACAGACGACCGGTCACCAACGCTTCGAGCAGTGTACGGTACACGTGGTCGACCAGCGAATCGCCATCCGACGAGTAAAGATCGTAGAGACGCATCCAGTTGCCCCTCGTGTGAGAGTTCGGTCACAGTTCTGTTGCGTGCAGGGCTGCCCGTTGGATCGCTTCTGGCCGGGTCGCCCGCAAAGCGACATACCAGATGCCGACCAAGAGTATAGATATCAGAGCGAACCAGGCACCGAGGTTATCCGGATAGGAGGGAAATGGCCAGAGTGCACCGCGGAACGCCAAAAGTGGTACCAGTGCCCCAGCCAGTACGATCGCGCTGCGCCAGATGACCGGGAACCCCCCACCGTTCCGCTGAACGATCAATCGAATCGCGGCGATCGCCAGCAGAAGGTAAATTAGCTCGACGAGGAAGCTGCCAGCGGTCGCAGTAATGGAGAACCATTGCATGATCGGAGGCAAGTGATTCGCTCCTCGCCAGTCCCACAGCCAGCTGAGTGCCAGCAAGAAGAGTGACCAGCCGACGACCACGAGGTTGCCAGCCAGCGGCGTGTGATGACGCGAGACCGTCACGAGCACCCGTGGCAGGAGCCGGTCTCGCGACAGTGCGAATACACCACGGGCCGTCGTCACCATGAACGCCAGTGCGAGTGAAAGCATATCTAGGATGATGGCCAGATCGATGAGCGGGGCGAGCCATCCACCCACATACTGCACCGCCAGATCATGGAAGGGGCTCGCCGCGTTCTGCCACGCCCCTGCTTCGATCGCCCGCTCGCCGAACCCGATCGTTGCTGCGTACCCCATGAGCGTATAAAAGACCGTGCCGATGACGATCGTGAGTAAGACCGCAATCGGTATGTGGGACTTCGGCGAATGCATTTCTTCCGAGATGGAGGCAGCGGCCTCGAAACCGACGAACAAGAGGACTGCGTAAAGCACGCCATAGAGCGTTGCTCCCCAGCCGGAGAGTGGAAGGAAAGTCCGCAGCGTGTTTCCTTCCGCTCCCCCGTGAACGAGGATCGCCACGGCCAGGATGAGGAAGGGAATGGCTGCCAGGACGGCAAAGGTGATCACGGCGTTGATCGCGATTCGCACACCGTAGTGATTCAGCAGGAAGGCGAGCAAAAGCGCTAGCACTCCGAGAAGATACGGTGAAACCTCGACACCCAGGTTATCCAATAGAAAGTTCGACGCGAAGAAGCCGATAGCGAGGTAAATCCCCCCACTCCCTGTGAACAATGTCCCGAGGTAATAGATGCCCGCCGCGATGACACCCAAGCTGGTCGTCGTACTCCGGGCCAGGTACTCGTACACTGCTCCTGCGCCGGTGTACGTTTGCGCGAAGAGGCTGACCACATAGCCGAGCGCGAGGGCGCCCAGGCTACCGATGAGGATGGAAAGCGGTGCGGAAAACCCGGCAACGCTACCCACGAGACCGATCAAGACACCGGCAGAAAAGATCGGGCCAATCGCGAGCGTCTGCCCGACTGCATGGATAAAGTCAAGATTGCGCGGCCCGAGCGTCGGCTTCGACGTCATTTGTGCTGCCATGGTCGCTCCCCCTCTGCAACTGCCGTACTGCTCAGTCGCGGACCTGTTGTCGCGCCTGCTCCTCTGGAATGGCAAGCGCGACGTGCAGAGTCTCCCAGCTCACCCGTGGTTGCACTCCCGCAACCGAGAAATCGACATCGACCTCGACGACGGTGTTCCGCAACCTCCCGATACCGCTCACCTCGACTTCGACGACATCCCCGGGCTCGACAGGACGGGAATTCGCTGGGGTACCCGTCAGGATCACATCACCTGGTTCGAGTGTGATCAGACGACTAAGGTCAGCAATGAGATACTCGAACGAGAAGAGCAGGTCGTCGGCAACCCGTGCATGCTGAACAACCTGACCGTTGCGATACGTGGTGAGCGTCAGTTGGGAAAAATCGACCTCATGTGGCTCGACGAGTACCGGGCCGAGCGGACAATACCCGTCCAAACCTTTGACGCGGAGCATCGAACCCCGATCGGCGTGCCGGAAATCGTGCAGGCCCCAGTCGTTCGCAATGGTCAAGCCAGCGATCGCTCGCTCAGCCTCGTCGAGTCCCACCCCTCGGCACCGGCGGCCGATGACCAGGGCAATTTCCCCTTCGTAGTTCAAGAAGCGACAGCCTCGCGGGCGCGCAACGGGTGCTCCGTGCGCCGAGAGTGAACTCGGCGGCTTCAAAAAGTAGGAGGGCGACTCAGGCAGCCGTGCCCCATACTCCTCGACGCGCGATCGGTAATTGAGATGGATCGCGACGATCTTGGACGGCGTCTCGACAGGTGGCAAGAACTGGGCAGCGGCGAAGGGAATCCGCTGTGAGCCGACGATGAGATCCTCACCGTCACACGTTGCCCAGACTGGTTTTCCATCGAGTACGATCCGCGCTCGAGCCATCGCCTCTCACCTCCCGCTCCTTCCGATCCGACCCACTACAGCCACGGGACGTATTCCAACAATTCCCAGTCGCTGACCCACCGCGCGAAGCGCTCGCATTCGGACCGCTTGAGCAGGAGATACGCGTCGACCAACGGCTGGCCGAGTGCATCGACGACGGTGCGGTCACAGGCCAAGGCCTGGCAGGCCTGGGCCAGATCGGTCGGCAGAGCCTTGCCGCGGTCGCACTCCGCGAGGTCGTCTGGGAAACCGGTGACCAGCGGCGGCGGCTCCAGCCCATACTCGATGCCGTCCAAACCAGCGATGAGGACGGCCGCGAACGCCAGGTAGGGGTTCGCAGCTCCATCGCCGATGCGAATTTCGACACGAGTCGCCTCTCCGCGCTCGGGAGGAATGCGGATCAAGGTAAAACGGTTGTCGAGACCCCAGTTGGCGTAGCGTGGAACCAGCCCTCGCGCATTGATGCGTCGATATGCATTGATCGTCGGGTTCAGGAAGGCCATAACCGCCTCGATGTGGCGGAGCACGCCCGCAATGAAGTGCCGCGCAACGGGGCTCAACCCGTGCGGCTCAGCTGGGCTAGCGAAAACATTGCGTCCGTTCCGATCACGGCAGGAGATGTGCAAGTGGAACCCGGAGCCTTCATCGTCGTTCCAGGGCTTACCGATGAACGTCGCGATGAACCCGTGCTCCGCAGCCGTTTCCTTGACGAGTGTCTTGTACAGAAACGTCCGATCGGCTGTCTCCAGCGCGGAACCGTGGTCGAGATTGACCTCGTACTGGCCTCGACCGAACTCGCAGAACGCCGATTTGGGACGGAGTTTGAGCGCTTCCGCCCGCTCGAACAAGACACGGAGGAATCCGCGCGGGTCACTCACGGGCCCAGTCGTGTAGACCGGCGAGAGAGTCTCGAAATAGCGGCCGTAGCTGTGACCCTGGTCGGTACGCAGCAGGAGATAAAATTCGAGTTCGGGCCCGAGGATAGGCTCGAGTCCCCGCTCACGATAACGTTCCACGACGGCAGCGAGGATCGCTCGTGGGTCCAATTCGTACCGGGCTGTGTTGGTGTAGCGGTACAGCGAACACAGGCACCACGCGCTGGTCGGATCCCACGGGGGCACGAGAAGCGTATCGAGATCCGGAACTGCACGAATGTCCGGAATGCCGGGATCCGGTGCACCGAGGTATTGATGATGCAGGTCAGTGAACATGATTCCGGTAGCGAAGGCTGCACCATCCTCCACGATATGGCCGAGTTGGGACAGCGGGACGACTTTGCCACGCGCGATGCCGTGCAGATCCGGATACAGCAAGCGGACGTATCGGACGCCCTCCGTCCGTAGCCGATGGAGCTGCTCAGCGTACTCCACGTGTTCCGCCATCATCCCCTCCTTGTCTTCCGACTGCTCACGACTGGACGCTCACTTCGAGCCGCTTGAAGCCGTTCGTGAAGTTGCTGCGGATCCGCGGTGGACGCTCCACGAGTTCATATCGCGTCAGATACGGCAGGAGCGCCTCGAGCGCGATACGTAACTCTGCTTTCGCTAGGTGGGTACCGAGACAGAAGTGGATCCCAGTGCGGCCGAAGGTAAGGTGCTCGTTGGGTGAACGGTCAATCCGAAAGCGATCGGGGTCGTCAAACACGGTCTCGTCTCGATTCCCCGAGATGAACCAGACGACAACACGATCACCAGCTGCAATCGTCGTGCCCTGGAACTCGACGTCGCGCCGCGCGGTCCTCCGGAAGTGGAGTACCGGTGTCGCCCAGCGGAGGACTTCCTCGACCGCGGTGGGGAGCAAGCCCGGATTCGCTTGCAAGCGCCGCGCTTCCTCCGGGAAGTCGGCGAAGGCGACCAACCCGTGCGCGAGAGCCTGGCGGGTCGTCTCATTCCCGGCAACCACTAAGAGGAGGAACATGTTGTCGAACTCTGCTGTCGTGAGTGGCCGGCCGTCGATCCGTGCCTGCACGAGCCGGGTCACGAGATCGTCCTGCGGCTCGCGTCGCCGCTGCTCCGCCAACCAGTGGCCGTATTCGAAGAGTTCCAGTGCTGCTTCGTGTCGAAACGGGTAGAGGCAGTACCGTGCGCTCGCCTCATCGTAAGGGGAGAGGGGAGAGAGCTCGGGATCGGTATTGCCCATCAAACGGTCAGTGACCTCAACGAGCCAGGGGGTATCCGCTTCCGGCACACCGAGCAGACGAGCAATGACACGGATGGGTAGCGGTGCCGCGAAGGACGACAGAGCATCGAACGATCCACCGCGCGCGAAGGTCTGTCGGACCAGCTCGTCGACGATGGCGCGGATGAGCGGCTCGAGCGCGCTAACGGCCCGGGGTGAGAAAGCTGCACTGACGAGCTTGCGCAGTTGGGTATGCCGGGGCGGATCGGTCTCCAACATCGAGCGGCGACAGAGAGCCTGGAACAGATCCCAGTCTTCTAGGTTCGCTCCCCACTCGGAAGTAAAGGTCTCGTGATCGCGCAAAATGGCGACGATATCGTGGTAGCGCGTGATGCACCAGTACCCACGGCCGTGCGGCCACTCGTACCAGTACACCGGGGCTTCTCGCCGGAGATAGGCAAACGTTTCGAAGGGAATCCGTTCAGCAAAGGCATCGTCTTCAAGATCGATGCGCGGCGGCACAGCAGTTCGGTTCATGGACGGTGCTCCTCCCGCCACTGAATGGCCTGCAGGTCACTGTAGAAGTCGATCCCCCACTGGCCGCCTTCCCGGCCGATTCCCGAGTCACCGATGCCGCCGAACGGTGCACGAAGATCGCGTGCAGCCCAGGTGTTGATCCAGACAGTTCCCGCCCGCAGCTGCCGAGCGACTCGTTGCGCGCGCTCCGAGGAACCGGTGTAGACAACGGCGGCCAGGCCATATGCGGTGGAGTTGGCGAGTTCGATCGCCTGCGCCTCGCTGCGGAACAGCTGAAAAGTCAAGACTGGTCCGAAGACTTCTCGCTGTACGATCTCCTGCTCGTTGTGCCGCGGCGCGATCAAGGTGGGCTCGAACCACAGTTCCCCGATATCCGTCGCTCGCCGTCCGCCGAGCAGCACGCGGGCGCCGTCCCGCTTCGCTCGCTCGACGAAGCCTTCGACTCGCGCCAGATGCTCAGGATGAATAAGTGGTGCAATTGTCGTCTCGGGTAACCGCGGGTCACCGAGCACATGCTGCGCGACTGCCTCGTAGAAAAGTTCGAGGAAGCGCTCCGCAACAGTCTCCTCAACGAGGAGTCGCGTTCCGGCGAAACAGATTTGCCCAGCATCATCGTATTGATTGGCTGCCATACGGGCAGCAGAAGCCAGGTCCGCGTCAGCGAAGACGATGAATGGGCTCTTTCCACCCAGCTCCGCAGTGAATGGAACGAGATTTCGCCCAGCCTGACCACCAATCAGTCGACCCGTTTCCGTCGAGCCCGTGAAACTAATTCGCCGGACCCCAGGATGCTGGACTAGTGCAGCTCCCGCTTCTTCTCCGTATCCATGAACGACGTTGAAGACTCCAGGAGGTAAGCCAGCCGCATCCGCGAGTTCGGCGAGGACACAGCAGGATAGCGGTGCCCACTCAGGCGGTTTTAGGACGACGGTACAGCCGGCCGCCAACGCAGCCGCCGTCTTCCACGTCGCCAGCATGAAGGGAGCGTTCCACGGTATGATCACCGCTGCTGGACCAGCCGGTTGCCGCGTGACTCGTGTCCAGAGTCCGTTGGTGCACCAGACCGTTTCCTCGAGCTCGCGAGCAACTTGAGCATAGAAACGGTAGTTGGCTGCCGCGCGAAAGACGAGCCGCTCGCGCATCGAGCGATAGAGCATGCCGACATCGATGCACTCGACGAGTGCGAGACGATCCGCTTCGGCCTCGATGAGCTGGGCGAGGCGGTCGAGGAAAGTCCCTCGCTCCTCGGGCGGGCGTCGCGACCAGTCCGGAAAGGCAGCTTGGGCAGCGGCAACCGCAGCGGAAACGGCTACCCGATCACCACGGGCAACCTGTGCAAGCACATGATTCCACTGGATCGGCGAGCGAACCTCGAAATACTCCCCGGCAGCGACCCACTGGCCGCCGATGAAGTGATCCGTCCGCACCCTCAAGTCCTCGGCGGTCGGGAGCGCTCCCGCGTGACCGGTCCGCACGTCGTGACTCGTCATCGGATCTCCTCCAGCGTTTCGAGGTCATCGACGGTGTAGGCGAAGGTCAGTCGATAGCCATTACCGACCCGTACCGGGGCGAGCTTGTCATGTTCCTCGAAGGGCGACGGAAAGAGCCTGAGCGTTGCCTCACCGACCCAGATATCGCCAATGTAACGGTCGCGACTGCGGGCCCGCACGAGTTCATGCACAGCAGGCTGATCGTGAAGTCCGAGCGTGAGGCGGGGAAAGTGCCGGACGTTGACGAGGGGCGGAGCGTTATGTGTCGGTCCTTCGTTGGTGGGTTCACGGAGCGTAACGGTCGCATGGGCAAGTAAGCGTCCATTCGCCGATGCCGTTGCCCCCAGTCGGGTTCCTTTCCGGAGCGGGGCCGCTGCAACGACCGGGAGCCCATATGAACGTGTTATGTGGATCTCGCCGAGCTTTTTGGGAAACCCTTGGATCCAGCCTCGAGCGAGAGCGAAATCTTTGTCGACCCAAATGTACGGGCAGGTGGTCACGAGTGCGCCACGGTAGACTGCATTGACGACGAGGAAGAACTCTCGGTACTGGGACCGCACGGGGTCGACGAGTTCCGCGTAGTCGGCCGAGCACGACTGCCAGTCAGCGAAAATCGCCGCAGCGCGGCCTGGGTCGTCCGGATACGGCTCGAGGCCAGGCGGGAGAACAGCCGCGATCTGTTCAGGATCCGCCCAATACTCGATAACGAGAAAGTCGCCAACATAGTGCCAGGGCGGCGATGGAACCAGCGCGGCTCGTCCTTCTGGGCTCCGGGGAACGGAGTACCCACGCAGCATCGCCTCAGACTCCTTTCAGGATCGTGTGCACGAGCCGTGTCGGCCAGTCCTTGTCGGCGATCTGATAGGCGAGAACTGTCATCCGCCAGGGGTCAGAGAGATAGAAGCGCTCGTACAGTTCGCTGCGGCCACCGAGATCTGAACCGACGAAATCCCACGCGAGTCGGAAGAGGCGGATGCGCTGCTCTGCATCGGCATTTGCCGCCTGTAAGTAGCGATGGATGTCTTCCGCTCGTGGGCCGGCGAGATCCCTTTTCGACGGAGTGAGCATGAATCCGCCGCCACCGATCAGCTGCAACAACTCATTGGCACGCGCCATCCACTTCGGGAGAGTGGCCCGTAACGCGACGAACGGCCGTTGATCCGGTGTCATCACGCCGCCTTCGTCGAGGGTGGCGCCAGCTTCCGCAGCCACGATAGCGGAACGGGTCAACTCGACCATTGTCCATAGTTCACCAAGTTTTTCCTGAATATGGTCGAATCGAATAACACCAGTCATGTTGGCAAGAAGATGTCCCAGTCCGAAAGCAAAAGAAAGCTTGACGTACGCACGCGTAAAGGCTTGATGCATAATATGCGCACGCCAACCGGTATCAGTAATGACCTCAGTATAGCCGATTGTGTCTCCATCGAGGAATACACGATCTTTCGGAACCTCGACATCATCGAAGATCACCACAGCATCCATCTCATCGAAGCGACTCGACAGTGGGTAGTCGAAGGAGTCGCGAAGCTTCGTGAAACTATCGCGACAGATAAAACGCAGTCCTGGTGTGTCGACCGGGATAGCGAAAGCGAGCGCATACTTGGTGTCTCCAGGCCGGAGATCGGAGCCTGGATAGATAGCGATCTCGTCAGCGTACGGTGCCAAGGTCGCGAGCATCCGCGCGCCGCGCACGATGATCGAATCCGCTGTCTCGCCAACTTTGTGGAGGGAGACGGTTCCACCTCCCTGTTCGGCTTCCGGCTTGGACCGATCGACCTGTGGGTTGATCAGTGCATGCGTCAAGCACAGATCGTTGTCACGAATGTACTTCTGATAGCGGATGAGATTCTCTGCGCCGCGCTCATTGCCCCGGCGAGCCCACACATCGGCCCGCCCAGCGAAGCAGGCAAAGGTAATGTTGAGATAGTCTGGCGTACGTCCCATCATACCAGCGCTCGCAGCAGCGACAATCTCACAAGCTTGCCGGCGCCGTTCGAGGTCCTCGCGTGTTCGCGGGATAAGGTGCGTGATGTTGACGAGGCGCCCATCGTCTGGAGAGGGCGCCAGGAAGAGGTCAGCATGCTCATGCTGCAGATCGTAGATCCGCGCCAGGCTCAGAGCGGTTGGCGCAAGGAGTGGGTGTTCCAGAGGATTCTGGATGCACTCGCCCTCGAGCCAAAGTTCACGCCGACGGCTGCGAAGTCCTTCCAGGTATTGCGCACCGGTACGCGCAGCGATCGAAGTCGTCGTCTCGCTCATGCGTCCTCTCCTCCTTCAGGTTGGGCGGTCGAACTACCCAGCGGTGGCAAGGGATAACCGAGCGCTTCCTTCCCTTCACGTTCCCACTCGACAGCGATCGGATCGAAGCGGAAATAGGAGCGTGGCGGCAGGATGCCCCACACGTTCGAGGAATGGGCGTTGTCCGGCCAATAGCGCGGCTCGTGATCCGGCTCCAGCTGTTCCATGTCGCAAAAGAGTTCTACAAAGCATTCGGCCTCGGGGATACGGACGTACCCGCTGAGGTTACGGCCGAGACCGTGTCGAACTGGCCCCCAAGCGAGCCAGCGACCATGTTGCGCGAGATGATCGAAGGCGACGCGCAGTTCGCCCCAGTCGACCAGCTCGAACGCAAAGTGGTGGATGTGGGCATAGCCTTTGTTCACGAGTGCGAGTACATGATGGTCGGCGTTGATGTGGAGCCAAACGCCTTCGTTCCCAAGGTAATCCGTGACACGCATCCCGAGAACCTCGGTATAGAACGTGACCTGATCGGCTAAGCGCCCGGTGAGATAGTTGACATGCCCGAGCTTCCGCGGCCGGAAGGCTGGGAGTTCGTTAGTCCGACGTGCGACGTCGGGAAAGCGCTGTTCGGGCGGTGACCAAGCAACGAGCTGAATGCGATTGCCTTCCTGGTCTTCTAGATAGAGTGAATCGTCCCGGACTTCATAAGGAACGCCGTGCCCACGGAGGTACTCTGCAGCCCTTTCCAGTGGCCAGTCACGGTCCAGTTCGTAAGCAACATGGTCGACACCCGATGGTTCCCCGTAAATGAGTTCCATGCTGTACGGCTCATAGCCGCAACGGAGGAGGGCTCGCGAGGTATCCGCTTCAGCCGGGGTGAGGCCGAATTGAATACTCCAGCGACGTGCCGCCTGCGACACGTCGTCTACCCGGAGACAGACATGGTGGATTCTACGGAGGCGCATCCCGATCCCCCATTCCAAACCGAACACTCGTTTGTATCCGCTTCGGTAGCAGGGCTTTTGGATACTTCGGATACGAGAATACACGTATACACAGCGCTTGTCAAGAGGCAGCGATCGATTCGCGTCGGCTTCGAAACGCAAGTACTGCTGTTCACGCTCAAGTCAGCCGCGGAAGAAGCAGAGCGGATCAGTCCAGCACCACCGGATCATTCCGGTCGCTGTCATACCTAACGTCGATCCTGGCTGTGCGCGGTACGCGCTCTCAACTGAGACGCTCGAGGGGATCCTTCTTCGCTCTCACGCTGTTGGGCGCAAAACCTGCAAGGAGAGCGATCTGCTTCCTGAGCATGTCCATGGTCGGGTCGCAACGAGAGTTCCAGTCGTTACCCTCTACTAGCACTCGAACCGTTTTTGCGCTCAAAACCGCGGCCGGTACTCGCCCCACACCTGGCGCAGCCGTCCGCAGATCTGCCCGAGCGTCGCCCCAGCCAGTAGCGCCTCGCGCAGTACCGGCAGGAGGTTCTCCGTGCCCCGTGCCGCTTCCTCCACTCGCGCCAACGCGCGTTCCACCCGGCCCGCATCTTGCCTGGCCCGGTACTCCTGCACCCGCCGGATCTGCCGTTCCACTGCCGCTTCGTCCAGCCGGTGCACCGGTACGCGCACGGGTACCGCATCCTGGTATCGGTTCACGCCGACCACCACGCGCTCACCACGCTCGACCGCCGCTTCCCACCGGTAGGCGCTCTCGGCGATCTGCGCCTGGATCCATCCCCGCTCGATCGCCGTCACTGCCCCACCGAGCGCCTCGATCGCCTCGATCAGCTCCCAGGCGCGTCGCTCGATTTCGTCGGTCAGCGCCTCGACGAAATACGACCCACCCAGCGGATCAGCCGTATCGGCCACCCCCGTCTCCTCGGCCAGGATCTGCTGCGTCCGCAAGGCGATCGTCGCCGACTCTTCGGTCGGCAGACCCAGCGCCTCGTCGTAGGCGTTGGTGTGCAGACTCTGCGTCCCGCCCAGGACAGCCGCGAGCGCCTGGTAGGCGACCCGGACGATGTTGTTGAGCGGCTGTTGTGCCGTCAGCGTACAGCCACACGTCTGCGTGTGGAACCGCAGCATCCAGGAACGCGGGTTCTGCGCGCCGAAGCGTTCCCGCATGATCTTCGCCCACATCCGCCTCGCTGCCCGGAACTTGGCGATTTCCTCGAAAAAGTTATTGTGGGCCCCGAAGAAGAAGCTCAGTCGCGGCGCGAATTCGTCGACCGAGAGCCCAGCCTCGATCGCCGCTCGCACGTAGGCGATCGCGTTCGCCAGCGTGAAGGCGATCTCTTGCACCGCGGTGGCACCAGCCTCGCGGATGTGATAGCCACTGATCGAGATGGTATTCCAGTTCGGCAGCCGCTCCTTGCAGTAGGCGAACGTATCGACGACCAGCCGCATCGAGGGGCGCGGCGGGAAGATGTAGGTACCGCGCGCCGCATATTCCTTGAGGATGTCGTTCTGGATCGTCCCCCGCAGCTGCTTCGGGTCGACCCCCTGTTCTTCCGCGACGATCTCGTACATGAGCAGCAGGATCGCCGCCGGCGCGTTGATCGTCATCGAGGTCGTGACAGCCCCCAGGTCGATCCCTTCGAACAGCCGCCGCATGTCGTCGAGCGTCGAGATCGCTACCCCCACCCGACCGACCTCGGGACGCGCCAGCGGATGATCGGAGTCGTACCCGAGCTGCGTCGGAAGGTCGAAAGCGACGCTCAGCCCAGTCTGCCCCCGCTCGAGCAGCAGGCGAAAGCGCCGGTTGGTCTCCTCGGCCGAGCCGTACCCGGCGTACTGCCGGATCGTCCACTTCTTGCCCCGGTACATGGTGGCATGGATACCGCGCGTATAGGGATACTCGCCGGGATCGGGCTCCGGCGGGCGGCCAGTGTCGCGATACACCGGCGCGATCTCGATCCCCGAATCGGTCACCACACGGCGGATCTCGATCGACGTCATGCTCGGCCCCCTCGCGAGCGTGTGCGCTACCGCGTCCCTCCAGCCAATGGAGCGGCCGTGCCGATCGCACCTCTGCACCCGATCGCTTCCGGCCACTCGCATGCCCTGTACTCTACATGAAGCGACCCTTCCGGCGCTTACCTAGCGCTGCAAGCAGAACACCCGCCCGGGCGGGCGGGTGCCAGTGGTTCCTCTGGAGGCAACGAGACGCTCAGTGTCTGCCGTCGGCCGGTACCTCGACCAGCTCCGTCAGCACACCGTGGCACGACTTGTGGTGGACGAAGGCGACCGGCAAGCCGTGCAAGCCGATCACCGGCTCGCGATGGATCAACTCGAACCCCTGCTGTTCCAGCTGCGCCAGCGCGGTGCGGATGTCGTGGACGGCATACGCAACGTGGTGGACACCCCCGCGCTCGCGCAGGAACCGCCCCAGGTCCGACTCGGGATCTTTCGGCTCGAACAGCTCGACATGCCCCTCGCCGCCGCGAAAGAGCCCGATCCGCGTGTGGGGAAACTCCTTGATGCCGTCGAAGGTCAGGCCCAGCTTCTTGTAGGTCTCGATCGCCTCGTCCAGGTTCTCGACCACGATCCCGATATGATGGATCCCGACCACCGGTACCGGTACCATGCCACCTGCTCCCTTTCGTTCAGCTCGTCCGATCAGTGCGACGGTGATCGTATAGCACTATAGCATCCCCGCGCTCGGCTGTCAGCGCCGCCCGGTACCGGCCCGTCGCACCGGGACGTTCGCGACCAGCCGCTCGCCACCGTCGCTCCGGACGATGCTGATCTCGATCCGATCCGCGTCGATATCCAGGTGCCGGGAGAGGATCTGGCACATCTCGGAGCGGATCGCCTCCAGCACGTCAGGCGTCACTTTTACGTGGTCGTAGACCAGCACTTCGACCAGTCGCTGTTTGGCCACCTGGGCACTGCCGCGCGCTGCCCGGCTCGATCCGCGACCGAAGAGCGCATCCAACCAGCCCATCCTCGCGTCCTCCTCCACCATCACGTCCGACCACCGAAGCCGAGCGCCCGCAGCATGCGCCGCCAGACGCCGTCCGGGAATTCGAGCGGCTGGAACGGAACGTCCTCACCGAGCAACCGGGCCGCGATGTCCCGGAACGCTTGACCCGACCGCGAGTGAGGATCCAGCGCCACCGGCTCACCCCGGTTCGTCGCCGTCACGATCTCCTCATCGGCCGGCACCACCCCAATGAGCGGGATCGCCAGGATCTCCAGAACGTCCTCGACCGAGAGCATATCGCCGCGACGAACGAGTTCCGGATCGATCCGATTGACGATGAGTCGCGGTGGTGGCAGTTCGGCCGCCTCGACCAGCCCGACGATCCGGTCGGCGTCCCGCACCGCCGAGACCTCCGGGTTGGTCACGACCAGTACCTCATCGGCACCGGCGATCGCATTGCGGAACCCGCGCTCGATCCCTGCCGGCGAGTCGATGAGGATGAAGTCGAACTGCTGCCGCAGCTCCTGGCACAACTCCTTCATCTGCTCAGGCGAGACCGCTTCCTTGTCGCGGGTCTGCGCCGCCGGGATGAGCGCGAGATTCGCCAGTCGCTTGTCGCGGATGAGCGCCTGACGCAGCCGACAGCGACCCTCGACGACGTCCACGATGTCGTAGACGATGCGGTTCTCGAGCCCGAGGACGATATCCAGATTGCGCAAGCCGATATCGGCATCGACGAGCACGACCGACTTGCCCCGGGCAGCCAGTGCTGCGCCGACGTTCGCGGTCGTCGTCGTTTTGCCGACACCACCCTTCCCGGACGTGATGGTGATGACACGACCGTTGCGATCCTGCTGCTCCTCCACCGCACCCCTCCTGCTGGCCATGTCCTATCGCCGTTCGATCCGCCACGGTTCGATCACGATCTGCCCATCGACCACGCGCGCCAGTGCCGGCTCGTCCAGGAGCTGCGCGCCCCGATCCGGCGCCCGTGCGACCAGATGCGCGATCCGCAGCTGCATCGGCGCCAGCCGCAGCGCCGCGATGACCGCCTCGGCATCTCCGTTGCGCCCGGCATGCACCGTTCCCCGCACAACTCCCCACACCAAGACGTCGCCACCGGCAACGACGAGCGCCCCCGGGTTCACATCGCCGATCAGGATGAGGTGGCCCGGCGCCTCCACACTCATGCCGGAACGCAAGGTGCGCCGCACGTAGGTCGCCGCGCCGTCCGGCCCCTCCTCACCGCCCGGCTCGACCAGGCGCAGGCGACGCGGTGGTTCTGGCGCTTCGGTGCGGAACCCCCAGCGGGCCAGGCGCTCGCGGTGTTCGGCTGTCTCCGCGCTGATCGCCTGAATGCGTACACCACGCGAGTCGAGCAGGTGCTGCAGCGCGACGATCTCCTCCAGGACCGGCTCGCGCTCGGAGAAGTCGAGGACCAGCGCCGCACCCCGGAAAAACGCTGGCCGCGTATCCAGGACGTCGTGGACGTGCGCCAGCACCGACGGGAACGGTACGCCACGCGGCAAGATCAGTCGCACACCATCCTGCGTACCACGAACGCGTACCGCTGCCTCCAGTCGCTCTCCGTCCAGCATCGTCGTCCCTCTCCCACTGTTCCTCTCGCCTCAGGCTGCACGCCCGAAGTAGGTCGCCAGAATCCGATCCGCGACCGGGACGGCGAAGGTCGCGCCCTCGCCGCCGTCGCGGATCAGGACGAGCACGAGCACTTCGGGATCGTCAAACGGTGCGAAGGCCGCGAACCAGGCATGCGACTTCTTGTACCGGCCGTTTTCCGCCTCGCCGTACTCGGCGGTACCGGTCTTGCCAGCGATCGGGATGTCGTCACCCGTTCGCACGAACTTCCCCTTTGCCGTACCGTCGGTTACCGTGCGTCGCATACCGCGGCGGACCGTCTCGATGTGTTCGGGCGCGATCGCGAGCTGCCGGACGAGTTCGGGCTCGAAGCGACGAACGACCTGCCCAGCCGCGTCGCGCAGTTCCTTGACGATGCGTGGCCGATAATACGCCCCCTGGTTGGCGATCGCGGCCAACGCACAGGCCAGCTGCAACGGCGTACAGGCCAGGTGTCCCTGGCCGATGGAGACGTTTATAGTATCCCCGACCGACCAGTACTCCCGCAACGTCTGGAACATCCAGCGCGGATTCGGCACGAGACCGTCGGCCTCGCCAGCCAGCTCGATCCCCGTCGGCTGGCCGAAGCCGAACACCTCGCGCAAGTACCGCTCGATCCGCTCGATTCCCAGCCCCTCGAAATAGTGCTTGTTCGGATCTCCCGGAATGTAATAGTGCAGGGGATCGGTTCCGCCCTCGGGCACCTGCCCCGGTGCCCCGACGTTGTAGAAGAACACGTTGCACGACTGCGCGATGCCGTCCAGGACGGTGATGGCACCGTGTCCAGTCGCCAGCCAGCAGACGTAGGTATTGCCTCCCTGCTCGTCCCACACGGTCGGCACCCGGATCGAGCCACGGCAGGTATAGGTCGTCTCGACGGTGATGACACCTTCCTGGAGGCCGGCACAGGCCAACAGTGGCTTCACTGTCGAACCCGGCGGGAACTCGCCGCTGATCGCGAAATTGACGAGCGGGTGGAACGGGTCGTTGAGGAGCGCCTCGTACTCGGCCTGACTGAGCCCACGCACGAAGCGCTGGTTGTCGTAGGTGGGCAGCGAGACGAGCGCCAGCACTTCGCCGGAGCGCGGGTCGAGCACGATCGCCACACCCGAGCCGACCGGATCCCGCCCCTGCTCGCGCGCTGCTCGATCGGCCGCCGCGATCCCCTCGGCCAGTGCCTGCGTCACGGCACGCTGGAGCGTGGCGTCAATCGTGAGGACGACCGTGAGCCCAGGCACCGGGTCACGGCGGCGTTCCGGAAGCTCGCCGACCACGACGTTCCGGGCATCGACCTGCACCCAGCGGCCACCGTGCTGGCCACGCAGCGCCTCCTCCATCGCCTGCTCGACCCCACCGCGTCCCACCCGGTCGTCCGGGCGATACGGATTGGCCGGGCTGTCGCCACCAGCCGCCTCGTACTCTTCGCGGGTGATCGGGCCCACGTACCCGAGAATGTGCGAGAACTCGGGGCCCGCCGGGTACTCGCGCACCAGCGTGTCGTCGGTCACACGCACCCCGGGAAGTGCCGTCGGGTTGGCGGCGAGCGTCAAGGCCAGTTCGCGCGGGACATCTCGAGCCAGCGCGACCGGGACGGCGCTGCCCGGTGCCGAGAGCACCACATAGTCGAACCGGTTGAGAACGTGCACGCCCGGTAGCCGCTTGACGTCTTCCGCCAGCGTCCGGGCTTCCTCGGGGCGAAGCTGTTCGCGCACGATGACGTACTGCTGATCCTGCGGCGCACCGAAAACGGTTCCCGCCACTTCAGCCCCAGAAGTGCCGAGCAGCGCCGCCAGCTGGTCCAGGATCTCTCGCTCGTGTCCAGCCGGCAGCGCCGGGCGATGCACGACGACGAGGTCGTCGAGCTGTAGCGCCGCGATGAGCTGCTCGCGCACCAGCTGCCGCTCCGTCTCCGCCTCCGGCAACTCGGCCGGGACCAGCGAGACCGTCCAGCTGCGCCGGTTCCGTGCCAGCACCTCGCCGTTCCGATCGAGGATGAGTCCGCGCGGAGCCCGCAACGGCTCGAAGCGCACCATGCTACCTTGCGCCGCCTGCTGATAGCGCGGTCGCTCGCGCAGCTGCATGAAGCCCAGCTTGGCGAGCACCGCGCCGAAACCGAGCACCATGGCACTGCGCAGGAGAAAGACGCGGCGCGTCAGTCGCTCGTCCCGCGCCGGCTCCGGCTCGGTCGGGGGAACGATCGACTTGGGAGCCGGCAGGTCGAGTCCCCGCCGTCCGACTTTAGCGCGCACGGCCGACCCCCACGCGCCCGAACAGCGCGACGACGGCATACACGAGCGGCACGGTCATCACGTTCAGCAGCCCGACGAGGATCGCGGTGATCGTCGCGTCAACCCACACGTCCGCCTCGCCCGGCCACCGCAGGAGCGTCAGGAGGAAGCGATAGAGTAGCGTCACGATACCGACGAAGCCCATGAGCGGCAGGACCGCGCTCCGATACATGCTCCGGCGCGCCGCTGCCCCCACCACGGCCGCTGGCAGCAAGGCCAGCACATGCACGCCCCACGGATGCGCAGCCAGGAGGTCGAGCGCGAGCCCTCCGACAGCGGCCCACAAGAGGCCAGCTCGTAGCCCCTCGACCGCACTCGCAACGAGCACGACACCCAGCACGAGGTCCGGGAACAGGCCGTACGGTGTCGAACGCGGCAGAACCAGCACTTCCAGTGCAGCGGCACCGAGCAGGAAGATGACGATGATCAGCTGCCGCACCGAGCCTCACCCCAACCCCGCGACTGCCATCGCGGCAATCCTACCATGCCAGGCCTCACGCTCCCGGTGGCCGCGCCGTCTCGAGCACCCGTACCTGGGCGTCCGCCCCGGGCATGTCGCTCGCTCGCAGCGCCGCGATCGTCCGCTCGACCGGATACGCGACGCGCCGGAACGCCACCTGCCAGCGGGTACCGTCCCAGGTCAGCAGTGCATAGGCCGCACGCTGGTCGCCGTCGAACGGGAGCCCCACACTGCCGACCGCAACGACCAGCCGCCCGTCGAGCTCCCACTGCGCTTGCACGTGGATGTGGCCGTAGGCCAGCGCTGCACCGCCGGCGCGGTCGAGGAGCTCCTGAACTTGCTCGCGTGACGCGGAGGGCGGGACGACCGGATGCGCGCTCCAGGGCGTGGCGTGCACGACCGTGAGTGCCGCTCCGGTCGGGGCCGGCACCGTGTAGCGTAACGGCAGATTCGCCAGATACTCGACGGCTGCAGCGGAGAGGCGTGCGGCGCACCAGCGATAGCGCTCGGCCAGGGCCGGGTTGTCCAGATGCCGGAGCCGCGGATCGTCGACCTGGGCAGGACGCACCCCGCCGGTAGCCACCTCGACGAGGAACTCGTCGGTGTTCCCTCGGACCGCCGGAATGTTACGGGCTCGGATGAGCTCGATACACTCGGCCGGCCAGGGGCCGCCGAAGGCGAAGTCTCCGGCCATCACCACGAGGTCAGCCGACTCGCGATCGATCGCAGCCAGTGCCGCCTCGAGTGCTGGCAGGTTTCCGTGCGTGTCGGAAATCACGGCAACGCGCATCGCCGACCGATCCTTCCGGTGCTTCACTGTCTCTCGACACCAAGCGTACCCTGTTTAGTAGAGTAGGCACGAACGGCCATGGCCACACAGGAGGGCTCGTGACGAAAGTTGACTCACACCTGGTTCGCGCGAGGGAGCACCTGCCGCACGAAGGCCGGCAGCGGGTCGTCATCGCGCGGTTGGTGCCCGAGATCGACTGCGGGCGCTTCGCTGTCAAGCGGATCGTCGGCGACGAGATGACCGTCGAAGCCGACATCTTCACCGATGGTCACGACGCGATCGCCGCTGTCCTCCGCTACCGGGGGCCAGGCCAGGAACCGTGGCACGAAGTTCCGTTCACCTTCGTGACCAACGACCGCTGGCGAGCGAGCTTCCTGCTGGCTGAACTCGGGGTCTGGGAGTACACAGCAGTCGCCTGGATCGATCGCTTTGCGACCTGGCAGCGGGATCTCCGCAAGCGACTCGAAGCCGGCCAAGACGTGACGGTCGATCTCCTCATTGGAGCGGAACTCATCGAGTCGTACGCCGGGAGCGCGCCGGAGGAAGAGGCGCGCTGGCTCCGCGAAGTGGCGGCCGAACTTCGCTCCGGTCCTGGTGCAGCGGAACTTGCCTTTCTTCCCGACTTGACCGAGCGCATGCGTCAGGCTGATCCGCGGCTCTTCGCCGTGTCTTATCCGCGGATCCTGCGCATCGTCGTCGACCGCGAGCGCGCCCGCTTCAGTACCTGGTACGAGCTTTTCCCCCGTTCGTGCTCGTCGGAGCCGGGTCGGCACGGGACGTTCCGGGACTGCGAGCAGTGGCTCCCGCACATCGCCGAACTCGGTTTCGACGTGCTGTATCTTCCGCCGATCCATCCGATTGGGAAGACGCACCGGAAGGGGAAGAACAATAGCCTGGTGGCGGGGCCGGATGACCCCGGGAGCCCCTGGGCGATCGGCAGCGAAGAAGGCGGACATGACGCGATCCATCCACAACTCGGCACGCTCGACGATTTCCGGGCGTTCATCGCACGCGCCCGCGACTATGGGATCGAGATCGCGATGGATCTCGCGTTCCAGTGCTCGCCCGATCACCCGTATGTCCGACAGCATCCGGAATGGTTCCGCAAGCGGCCAGACGGGACGATTCAGTACGCCGAGAACCCACCGAAGAAGTACCAGGATATCTATCCCTTCGACTTCGAATCACCGGCCTGGCGTGAACTCTGGCTGGAACTCTTGCGGGTCGTTCGGTTCTGGATCGAGCAGGGGATCCGCATCTTCCGCGTCGATAACCCGCACACCAAACCGTTCGCGTTCTGGGAATGGCTGATCGGGGAGATCAAGCGCGACTATCCGGAAGTGATCTTCCTCTCGGAAGCGTTTACTCGCCCCAAGGTGATGTATCACCTCGCGAAGCTCGGTTTTACCCAGTCGTACACCTACTTCGCCTGGCGCAACACGAAGCACGAGCTCGAGGCCTACTTCACCGAACTCACCCAGACGGAAGTCCGCGAGTTTTTCCGGCCCAACCTCTGGCCGAATACACCCGATATCCTGACCGAATATCTGCAAACCGGCGGCCGCCCGGCGTTTCTCATCCGGCTCATCCTCGCCGCGACCCTCGGTGCGAGTTACGGGATCTACGGTCCACCGTACGAGCTGTGCGAGGCGACACCGCTCGCACCAGGGAGCGAGGAGTACCTGAACTCCGAGAAGTACGAGATCCGACACTGGAAGCTGGATGCGCCGCACTCGATCGCACCGGTCATCGCTCGCGTCAACCGGATCCGGCGCGAGCATCCGGCGCTCCAGCAGGACTGGACACTTCGCTTCCATCCGGTCGATAACGAACAGCTGATCGCCTACTCGAAGACGAGCCTCGACAAGCGTGATGTCATCATCACCGTCGTGAACCTCGACCCCCACCACCGGCATGCCGGGTGGGTGACGCTCGATCTCGCCGCGCTCGGTCTCCCGTACGATGTTCCGTATCAGGTGCACGACCTCCTGACCGACGAACGGTACATCTGGCACGGCGCGCACAATTACGTCGAACTCGACCCGCATGTCATGCCGGCACACATTTTCGTGGTCCGGCAGCGGGTCCGCACCGAACATGATTTCGAATACTACGAGTGAGGGGCGCGATGGCGGTCAAGGCGGCTGAGCGACGACGGACTGCTCCGGTACCGGAATTGCCCGATGATCCGCTGTGGTACAAGGACGCGATCATCTACGAGCTGCACGTCCGGGCGTTCTACGACAGCAACGGAGACGGTATCGGCGATTTCCCAGGACTGACGCAGAAACTGGATTATCTCGAGGATCTGGGTATCACGGCCGTCTGGCTTCTGCCCTTCTATCCTTCGCCATTGCGCGACGATGGCTACGATATCGCGGACTACACCGACGTTCATCCAGCCTACGGGACGCTGAGAGACGTCAAAGAATTCATCCGCGAGGCGCACCGACGCGGGATCCGGGTCATTACCGAGCTGGTCCTCAACCATACCTCCGACCAGCATCCGTGGTTCCAGCGTGCCCGCCGGGCAGCACCGGGTAGCGTCTGGCGGAATTTCTACGTCTGGAGCGACACCCCGGAGAAGTACAAGGAAGCACGCATCATCTTCAAGGACTTCGAGACATCGAACTGGGCCTGGGATCCGGTCGCGAAGGCCTACTACTGGCACCGGTTCTATTCGCACCAACCGGACCTCAACTACGACAACCCAGCCGTCCGCCGCGCCATTCTCCGTGTCGTCGACTTCTGGATGCGGCTGGGCGTCGACGGGATGCGCTTGGATGCGGTCCCCTACCTCTACGAGCGAGAAGGGACGAACTGCGAGAACCTGCCGGAAACGCACGCGTTCCTCAAGGAACTCCGCCGCTACGTCGACAGCCGCTACCGGAACCGGATGCTCCTCGCCGAGGCGAATCAGTGGCCGGAAGATGCGGTGGCGTACTTCGGTGACGGTGACGAGTGCCACATGGCGTTCCACTTCCCACTGATGCCACGGCTCTTCATGGCCATCCGCATGGAAGACCGCTTCCCGATCGTCGATATCCTCTCGCAAACACCGCCGATCCCGGAAACGGCCCAGTGGGCACTCTTTTTGCGCAACCACGACGAGCTCACGCTCGAGATGGTGACCGACGAAGAGCGCGACTATATGTACCGGGTCTACGCACGTGACCCGGTCGCGCGCATCAACCTCGGCATCCGGCGGCGGCTGGCGCCGTTGCTGGGGAACAACCGGCGCCGGATCGAGCTAATGAACGGGTTGCTGTTCTCGCTTCCCGGCACCCCCGTGATCTATTACGGGGACGAGATCGGCATGGGCGACAACGTCTATCTCGGCGACCGCAACGGGGTGCGCACGCCGATGCAGTGGAGCGCCGACCGCAACGCCGGATTCTCGACCGCACCGCGACAGCGCCTCTATCTACCGGTGATCGTCGACGCCGAGTACCACTACGAGGCAGTCAACGTCGAGGCGCAACAGGCCAACCCGCACTCGCTGCTCTGGTGGATGAAGCGTCTCATCGCGTTGCGCAAGCAGTTCAAGGCCTTCGGCCGTGGTAGCTTCGAGCTGATCCCGGTCGAGAACCGGAAAGTGCTCGCCTACGTGCGCCGCTACGAGCAGGAGACGATCCTGCTCGTCGCCAACCTCTCCCGCTTCGTCCAGTGGGCCGAGCTCGATCTCTCGACCTATCGCGGTCTCGTCCCGGTCGAGCTCTTCGGTCGCATCGAGTTCCCGACGATCGGCGAGGAGCCGTATCGGATCACGCTCGGACCGCACAGCTTCTACTGGTTCAGCCTGGAACGGCCACGCGCCGGCGAGGAACCGCTCGTCATCACGACGAGCGAGTTGCCCGTGGTACCCGTCCGCGAAGACAACGGGATGCTCGAACTCGGCACGGCGCAGCGGGCACTGGAGAGCTACCTGCCACGTTACCTCCGGCCACGTCGGTGGTTCGCCGGCAAGGCGCGCCGCATCAAGCAGGTGCGCGTGACGGAGCAGGTGCCGATCGCGTCGAACGGCCACCCAGCGCTGTTCACGCTGATCCAGGTGGAATACACCGAAGGCGACCCGGATCTCTACGTGCTACCGCTCACGCTCGTGCGGGGCGAGCTGGCGAGCCAGATCGTCGAGCGCGCGCCGCACGCCGTTCTCGCTCGTGCGCTGCCGGGCGGCGAGGAAGCGCTGCTCGTGGATGCGCTCGCCGTTCCCGATTTCGTGCGCGGGCTCGTCGAAGCGATCGGTCGGCGTCGTCGCTTCCGGGGACAAGGTGGAACCATTCTCGCGTCTCCGACCAGTGCCTACAGACGCCTGCTCGGGCCCGCTGCTCAGCTCCCCGAGCCGGTGCTCGGTCGCGCCGAGCAGAGCAATACCTCGGTAATCTTCCCGGATCGTGTGCTGTTCAAGCTCTACCGGCGCGTGGAGCCCGGGCCGAACCCGGAGCTGGAGATGGAGCGAGCGCTGAGCGAACGGCTCGGTTTCCCGCACGTGCCACCGCTGCTCGGTAGCCTCGAGTACCAGCCGGCACGAGGCGAGACGATCGCGCTGGGAGTGTTGTTCGGTTACGTGCCGAACGAGGGGGATGCCTGGCAATACACGCTCGACGAACTGACCGGCTTCCTCGAACGCGCGCTCACGCACAGCGAGGAGCCACCGCGCCTGGCCCTCGATGCGGCGTCACTGCTGGCACGCGCGCAGGAGACACCACCGGAGGTGGTCTACGAACTGATCGATACCTATGTGGAATCCGCTTTTCTGCTCGGGCAGCGGACGGCCCAGTTGCACCGGGCACTCGCCAGCTTGACGGACGATCCTGCGTTCGCGCCCGAACCGTTCTCGATGCTCTACCAGCGCTCCCTCTATCAGGGGATGCGCAGCCAGCTCGCGCAAGCACTCGGGCAGCTCCGGAGCCAGCTCGGCACGTTACCGGAAACCGTACGCCGCGACGCTGAGGCAGTGCTGGAGCGGGAGCGTGAGATCATTCAGGTCTACCAGCGGCTCCTGCATGGGCTGCTCCCTGCCCAGCGCACGCGCTGCCACGGCGACTATCACCTCGGGCAGGTGCTCTACACCGGCCGCGACTTCGTGATCATCGATTTCGAGGGGGAGCCAGCTCGACCGCTCAGCGAACGACGGCTCAAGCGTTCGCCCATCCTCGACGTGGCGGGAATGCTCCGCTCGTTCCACTACGCCGCCTCGACGACGTTGCTCGAGCAGCGCGAGCGCGGCCTCCTCTCCGACGTGGCACGGGCCGAAGGATGGCTCCGCTTCTGGTACGGCTGGGTCGCAGCGGTTTTCCTGCAGGGTTATCTGCACGAGCTTTCCGGCTCGACACTGCTACCGAGCGATCCGGCACAGATCGCCATCTTGCTCGAGGCATACCTCATGGACAAGGCGATCTACGAGATCCGCTACGAGCTCGGGCACCGGCCAGATTGGCTCGCGATTCCCTTGCGCGGCGTGCTCGAACTTCTGCAGGCGCAGGAAGGAGCGGTATGACCACAGAACAGGCACTGCGTACGCTCGCGCGCGCAGCTGGCATCCAGCTCGCCTATCGGGATATCGCGGGCCAGCGACAAGTCGCCCGACCCGAGCAGTTGATCGCAGTGCTCCAGGCACTCGGTCTGCCGATAGAGCACCCAGACCAGGCTCCGCAGGTGCTGCGGGAGTACCAGCACCAGCGCCTGCAGCGCGTATGCGAGCCAGTGCACGTGTGGGTTCACGGCCGCAGGCATCCGTCTCTCCGCATCCTGACGAGTCAGCTGCCCGAGGGCACGTGCACCGTCCACGTCCGGTGCGAGGACGGTGCGACCGAGGAACGTACCGTACCGGCGGCGGACATCCCAATGGCCCCTCAGCCAGATACGGAGAGCGCTTCGCTACCCCCGCATTACCTCATGACCCTCTCGTTGCCGCTCGAGCTGCCCATCGGGTACCACGAGGTGACCGTGCAGCTACCGAACGGCGCAGAAGCGCACACCCTGCTCATGGTGCGGCCACCGACGGTCGTCCTGCCGGACACGATCGGGCTCGACCGGGCTTGGGGGACATTTCTCCCGCTCTACGCGCTCTGGTGCGATGAGCCGGGGGATGGAGCGACGTATACCCGCTTGCAGGAACTCATCGCCTGGACGCGTGAATGCGGCGGGAAGCTGGTCGGCACGCTTCCGCTCCTTCCGGTCTTCCTCGGCGAAGCGCCGTTCGATCCCAGCCCCTATGCTCCGGTCAGTCGCCTGTTCTGGAACGAGTTCTACTGTGACGCTGCCGCATTCCTGAAGGAGCAGGGGCTCGCTGCACCGCTCGTGACCGTTACCGACGAGAAAGGGACGCGCCTCGTCGACTATGCCGCCACCTGGCGTGCGCGTCGCACTGCACTCGCGCAGCTCGCCGACCAGCTACCGGCAGATGCCGCGCGATGGGCAATGGTGAAGCAGTGGCTCGATGCGCACCCCGCTGTGCACCTGTACGCACGGTTTCGCGCTGCCGTCGACCGCTACGGCCCACCGAGCCGCTGGCCGGAGCATCTCCGGCACGACCGAGCGCTCGACCGCCCTGAGTTGCAAGACGAAGCGCGGATCTACCTCGTCGGACAGTGGCTGGCCTCGCAGCAACTCGGCGCGAGTGAGCGTTCGGCACTGTACCTCGATCTCCCGCTGGGCGTGCACCCGGAGGGATTCGATGTCTGGTCGCGGCCGGAACTCTTCGTGACGGGCGTGAGTGCCGGTGCGCCGCCCGATCCGTTATTCGCCGGCGGGCAGGTCTGGGGTTTCCCCCCGCTCCATCCGGAACGGATCCGCGAGGACGGATACCGGTACGTTCGCGCGGTACTCGCTCACCATCTCGGTGCAGCCAGCCTGCTCCGGATCGACCACGTCATGGGATTCCACCGGCTCTACTGGGTTCCGGCCGGTGCCAGTGGCCGCGACGGTGTTTACGTTCGGTACCGTCCGGAAGAGTTCTATGCCGTTCTGGCGATCGAGAGCCAGCGGGCTGGCTGCGCCGTTGCCGGCGAGGATCTCGGCACGGTACCGGCGGCAGTCCGGCGAGCGATGGCCGAAAACGGCCTACTTCGGCTCTGGGTGCTGCCGTTCGAGCGGGAGAACGGTGGCTTTCGCGAGCCGCCTCGGCTCGCGGTAGCGAGCCTGGAGACGCACGATCTCCCGCCCTTCGCCGCCCTGTGGGAAGAGTGGGGGCCCGGAGTCCAACAGGCTGTGCGCGACTGGCTCGCGCAACACGGGTATTTCCAGCCAGGCGACGATGCACAGGATCCCACGGCGCTGCTGCGTGCGCTGCTGCGCATGCTCGGGTCGGGGTCAGCAGCCATCGTGCTCGTCAACCTGGAAGACCTATGGCTGGAACGGGAACCGCAGAACCGCCCGGGCACCGGGTTGGAAGCCCCGAACTGGCGGCGACTCGCACGGCGTGGGCTCGCTGACTCCGCCGCCGATCGAACCATCAGCGAGCTGCTCGCGACGCTCGACCTGACGCGGAAAGGAGGTGCTCGGTGACGACGACATGGCGCGTCGGCCCAGTCCGTCACGACCGATCGCTCCTCACCGATCACGACGTGTATCTCTTCAACGAAGGCACCTGGCTCCGGGCGTACGAGAAGATGGGCGCCCATCCGTGTGTGCTCGACGGCGAGGAGGGGGTCTATTTCGCCGTCTGGGCCCCGAACGCCGAACGGGTCTCCGTCGTCGGCGATTTCAACGATTGGACGCCGGGAAAGCACCCGCTGGCACCGCGCGGGTCGTCGGGCATCTGGGAAGGGTTCGTTCCTGGTCTCGGCGTGGGAGCCCGGTACAAGTACCACATCGTATCACGGTTCAACGGATACCAGGTCTTCAAGGCCGATCCCTACGGTCTCCGGCACGAGTGCCCGCCCGGTACGGCTTCGATCGTCTGGGATCTGACCTACGACTGGGGTGACGCCGACTGGTTACGAGAGCGCGCTCGTGCCAACGCGCTCGACGCACCGATGCAGATCTACGAAGTGCACCTCGGTTCCTGGATGCGCGTGCCGGAAGAGGGAAATCGCTGGCTTACCTATCGGGAAATCGCTCCCAAGCTCGCCGAACACGTGCAGCGGATGGGCTTTACGCATGTCGAGTTCCTGCCGGTGATGGAACACCCCTTCTACGGCTCGTGGGGCTACCAGGTCACCGGCTACTTCGCACCCACTGCACGGTATGGCGACCCACAGGACTTCATGTTCTTGATCGACACGCTCCATCAACACGGCATCGGCGTGATCCTCGACTGGGTACCCTCGCACTTCCCGACCGACGAGCATGGTCTGGTCTTCTTTGACGGGACACACCTCTACGAGCACGCCGACCCACGCAAGGGATTCCATCCCGACTGGCACACGGCGATTTTCAACTACGGCCGGAACGAGGTTCGCACCTTTCTCCTCTCCAGCGCGATGTTCTGGCTCGACCGGTACCACGCAGATGGGCTTCGCGTCGATGCGGTCGCCTCGATGCTCTACCTGGACTACTCGCGTGGGCCCGGGGAATGGATCCCGAACGAGTATGGCGGTCGCGAGAACCTGGAAGCGATCGCCTTCCTGCGACGGCTCAACGAGGAGGTCTACCGGCACCATCCCGACGTCCAGACGATCGCCGAGGAATCGACCGCTTGGCCGATGGTGTCACGGCCGACCTACGTCGGCGGACTCGGCTTCGGCCTCAAATGGGACATGGGCTGGATGCACGACACGCTCCTCTACTTCAGCCGCGATCCGATCTACCGGAAATATCACCACAACGAACTGACCTTCAGGCTGCTGTACGCGTTCAACGAGAATTTCGTGTTGCCGCTCTCCCACGACGAGGTCGTCCACGGGAAGGGCTCGCTGCTGGCGAAGATGCCAGGAGACGACTGGCAGAAGTTCGCCAACCTCCGCCTGCTGTACGGTTACCAGTACACCCAGCCTGGGAAGAAGCTCCTCTTCATGGGTGCGGAAATCGCACAATGGCGCGAATGGAACCACGACACGAGCCTGGACTGGCACCTGCTCCAGTACCCGCCGCACGAGGGCGTGCGGCGCTGGCTGGCCGACCTCAACCACCTGGCTCGGCGAGAACCAGCACTCTATGAACTCGATTGCTCGCCGGAAGGGTTCGAGTGGATCGACTGCAACGACGCCGAAAACAGCGTTCTGGTCTATCTCCGCAAGAGCCGCCGACCTGGCGAGGAGCTTCTGGTCGTCTGCAACTTCACGCCAGTTCCCCGGCAGAACTATCGCGTCGGGGTTCCTGCTCCGGGATTTTGGCAGGAACTTCTGAACAGCGACGCGCGCGACTACGGCGGCAGCGGTTGGGGGAATCTCGGCGGCGTGGAAGCCGTACCGGTACCCTGGCACGGCCGATCCTGGTCGTTGACTTTGACGTTACCACCGCTTGCGATCGTCATCTTCAAGCGAGTCACTGATGGGAGTCGCCTGTGAAGTATGTCTGCATCCACGGACACTTTTACCAGCCACCGCGCGAGAACCCTTGGCTCGAGGTCGTGGAACTCGAGGACTCTGCCTATCCGTACCACGACTGGAACGAGCGCATCACGGCAGAGTGCTATGGGCCGAATGCCTGGTCCCGCATCCTCGACGCGCACGGCCGCATCATCCGGATCGTGAACAATTATGCATGGATCAGCTTCGATTTCGGTCCGACGCTCCTCCGCTGGCTGGAGCAGGAAGCACCGGACGTCTATCGCGCCATTCTCGCCGCAGACCGCGAAGGATGCGAGCGGTTCGCTGGACATGGACCAGCCATCGCGCACCCCTACCATCATGTCATCTTGCCGCTGGCCAACGAGCGTGACCGGCGCACGGAACTCCTCTGGGGACTCCGCGATTTCGAGTACCGCTTCGGTCGAAGGCCCGAGGGGATCTGGCTGCCGGAAACTGCGGTCGATCTGGTCACGCTCGACCTGGTGGCGCAACTGGGCATCACCTTCACGATTCTGGCGCCACACCAAGCCGCAGCCGTGCGCGCCCCCGGTTTCACTGCCTGGCAGGACGTTTCGGGCGGGCGCGTCGATCCGACGCGTCCCTACCGCGTCTCGCTCCCGTCCGGTCGCTCGATCGTCGTATTCTTTTACGACGGTCCACTATCCCGCGACGTGGCCTTCGGTGATCTCCTCAACGATGGGCGCCTGTTCGCCGCTCGCCTCCTCGCTGCTGCAGGTGACTCGAGCGACCAGCTCATCCACATCGCGACGGACGGTGAAACGTACGGTCACCATCACCGCTTCGGCGATATGGCCCTCGCCGCGGCGCTGGCAGCGCTGCAGGCCGAGCCAGACGCTCGCATCGTGACCTACGGGGCCTACCTCGCGACGCATCCGGCAACATGGGAAGCACGGATCGTCGAACGGACGGCCTGGAGCTGCGCACACGGTATCGAACGCTGGCGGAGCAACTGCGGATGCAATTCGGGCGCCCATCCCGGTTGGACACAAGAGTGGCGTGGACCGTTGCGGGAGGCACTCGACTGGCTCCGCGACACGGTCGGCTCGCTCTACGAGCAGCACCTGAGTGCGCTGCTGCGCGACCCCTGGGCTGCGCGGGACGACTATATCGAGGTCATCCTCGACCGCTCACCGCAGAACGTGCAGCGTTTCCTCGAGCGCTGGCAGACGCACGCTCTGGAGCCTGAGGAGCAGGTACGCGTCCTCGAGGCGCTCGAGATGCAACGGTATGCCCTGCGCATGTACAGCAGCGACGCCTGGTTCTTCGATGAACTCTCCGGCCTGGAAACGCTCCAGGCACTCCAGGCAGCTGCACGCGTGATCCAGGTCGCCGAAGAGCTGTTCGAAACCTCGCTGGAGAACGAGTTCGTCGAGCGTCTCGCTCGGGCACCGAGTAACCTCCCGCAGTACCGCGACGGGCGGGGCGTGTGGGAACGACTCGTCCGGCCGGCCCGCGTCGAACTGGCGAACGTGGCCGCCCACTACAGTTTGAGCGCGCTCTTCGAGGACTACCCGGAGCGGGCGAGCATCGGGTGTTACGAAATCGAGCGGCTGGAGGGCACGGCACAACGAGCGGGGCGCGCGCATCTGTTCGTGACGCGTGTCCGGGTGACCTGCACGCTGACTGGCCGGAACCGATCGTTCATCAGTGCCGCCCTCCATCTCGGCGACCACAACCTGGTCGGCGGCGTCGAGCCCGACGGGTCGCCAGAGCGGTTCGCGCAGGTGCGGGACATGCTCAGCGAGCCGTTCGCGCGTGCTGACCTCGCCGAAACCGTGCGCGCTTTCGACCGTGTCTTCGGGCGAGCTGAGTACTCGCTGCGCTCGCTGTTCAAGGACGAGCAGCGAAAGCTGCTCGAGATCATCCTCAACGCGACACTGAGCCAAGCCGAAGACTTGTACCGGCATCTGTACGAGGACAGCCAGCCCCTGATGCGGTTCCTCCTCGACCTGGGAGTCCCGATCCCACGTGCGTTCTTGACTGCGGCTGAGGTGACGGTGAATGCCGAACTGCGCCGTCGCTTAAGCGACCCACGTCCGTCCTTCGAGACACTCGCCCTGTTGTTCGAGGAGGCGGAACGGTGGCAGCTGCAGCTCGACCATGCTGGTCTCGCCTACGCCTTACAGGAGACGATGGAGTCCCTCGCACAGGAGTGGGAGACCCGGCCGGACGATCTGGAACTGATCGAGGTTCTCACGGGACTGGTTTGCCTGGCCAGCCATCTCCGCGAGCCAGTCAACACCTGGCGTGTCCAGAACGTCGCCTACGAGCTGATCCAGCGCGAACTTCCCGAGCAACGGTGGCAGGCACAGCGCGGCGACCCCACCGCCCGCGAGTGGATCGAACGCTTCCGCGCGCTCTGCGATGCGTTCTGGATCGCTCTCGACGAGATCGAGCGGAGCTTCACCGCCGCTTGAAAGGCAGTGGCAGCACGACGGTACGCCTTTGCGCCCGCGCTCGTGCCACCGCTTCGGCATGAGCCAGCCGCGCGAGCTCGTCGTCGAGCGGCACGAGCGGTTCCTCCCAACCGTGCAGGCGAAGTGCACAGGCGATGAGAAAATCAGCCAGTTGTGGATTTTTCGGTAGAAGAGGGCCGTGCAGATAGGTGCCGATCGCATTGCGGTACCGGCACCCCTCGGTTCTATCCTCGCCGTTGTTTCCGTAGCCGATGCGCACGACACCGAGCGGTTGAGCGGTGGGACCGAGAAACGTTCGCCCGCTGTGATTCTCGAAGCCGACGAGTTCGCCGAACTCGGGCGACTCGACGACGACATTCCCGATCATGCGACGGTTCCCAGCGACCGTCCAGGCATCGAAGATGCCGAGACCTGGAAGCTCGGGGCCGTCGTGCGGTCGGTAGAAGTGGCCGAGGAGCTGATACCCACCGCAGACGGCCAGGATGGGGACACCGCGCTCGACCTCTCCGCGCAGAGCCTCGCCCTTCGCACCCTGCAGGTCGAAGGCTGCGGCGATTTGCTCGCGATCCTGACCGCCCCCCCAAAAGAAGAGGTCACAGCACCCCGGTTCGAGCGGCTCGCCGACGCCGATCTCGCGCACTTCCACCTCGATACCGCGCCGGCGACAACGCTCGACGAGGGCCAGTACGTTTCCCCGATCGCCGTAGATGTTCATCGTGCGGGCGTACAGCCAGCCGATACGGAGACGCACCGTTCATCCTCGCTACTGAACCCAAAACGATGGGAGGAGTCCTCGCCGAGCCAGCTCCCGGCGCAGCTGGAGCATCGCAGTATAGGTCGCGAGCACCCAACCGCACGATCCAGGCGGAAGTGTCGCGACCCAGCGATCGAGCGCTTCGGCGACACCCCGGTAGCGCGCTGCCGGTACGACGCCAGCATAGGCCAGGCGGAGCGCCATCTCCCCACCCCGGATGCCGCCGGTGCTGATCGGCACCGCCAACTGCTGCAGCGCCTCGACGTCGACATCCCAGAGCCAGGAGACGTCCCGCCCATCGGCATCGAGATCGTTGATCAAGATCAGGACAGGACAACGCTGCCGTGCCAGAACCAACAGCCGAATCGCTTCGTTGAAGCCCGTCGGATTCTTGACCAGCACGAGCGTCAGTTCGCGCCCATCGAGCCGTACGCGCTCTTGCCGGCCGAAAGCTGCCTCGACAGTGGCGAGCCCACGCGCCACCAAAGCAGCATCGAGACCGAGCGCCAGCCCCGCTGCGGCCGCTGCGAGCACGTTGTATGCGTTGTACACACCAGCGAGCTGGCTCTCCAGCATCAATGCACTGCTCCCGACCGTGATCTCGAGCTGGAGCGGCACGACCGAAACGACCGAGCGACCGGTAACCGTCAACGGTGGCCGGGTGAAGGCGCAGCCTTCACAGCGATAGATACCCAGGTGACCGAGAAACACGCGCTCGTAGGTCAGTGTACTGCCGCAGCGCGGGCAGAGCCGCCAGTCGGCGGCATGCGGGAGGGCCGGGAGCGCCACAGTGAGATCGTCGAGGCCGAACGTCCAGCGACGCGCACCGAATGGTTCGGTCAGATCGGCCAGGACGGGATCGTCGGCGTTCACGACAACGAGCGCCTCGGATGGTAGCGCGGCGAGCACGGCACGCCAGGTGCGAGCGACCGTTTCGAGTTCGCCGTACCGATCCAGCTGGTCGCGGAAGAGATTGAGCAACACCAGCATCCGGGGCTGCAATGCCTGCACCGCCGCTGGCAACGCGAACTCGTCGACTTCGACGACGCCGATGTCTCCCCGGATGCGACCGGTGAGACTGCTCGCCTCGATGAACGCCGAGGCGATGCCACGTGGTAGGTTGCTGCCGGAGCGGTTGTGCACCACCGCGAGGCCGCTCGTCTCGAGCAGGGCCGCGACAGCCCGCGCCGTCGTCGTTTTTCCGTTCGTCCCGGCGATGACGATGGTGCCGTGTGGAAGCTGGCGGGCGAGTTCGCGAAGCAAGCCCGGATGCAGCTGCAATGCCAGAAAGCCCGGCAACGCGGTTCCACCGCCGATCCGGAACCAGCGCGCCCCCCAGATCACGGCGCGTCCCGCCACGGTGGCCAGGCTCGTCCGGAGTCCCATCGCTCTCGCGTCAGCGCCCTTCGGTCATGCCAACGAGCACACTCACAGTCGTGAGGGAGCGGACATCCACGAGTGGCCATACAGTGACCCGCAGCTCGTCCTCCGCAGCTTGCCGGTTCCCGCTCACCGCCACACCGATCACCAGGCCGGCCGGAATACCGACGGTGCGCCCGCTCGTCACCACCAGCTCCCCCTCCCGGAAGGGCGTATCAGGAGGTAGATGGCGCAACTCGAGCAACCCCTGTCCCCGCCAGCCCCGTCCGTAGACGATACCTTCCGCACCGGAATCGAGCAGTTGTGCACCGAGCTGAATCGAGGGATCCGTCAAGACAGTGACCTGTGCCCGATCGCTCTCCACACGCGTGACGAGACCGACCAAGACATTGGGGTTGAGCACTGCCATGCCGACCCGCACGCCGTCGTCGCTGCCGCGATCGATGACGAGGACGCGTTGCGGTTGCTCCGGATCGTACCCGATCACGTGTGCGGCCAGGAGCTGGAGGCCCGGATGCGCCTGTTGAAACTGCAGCTGCGCGCGGAGCTGCTCGAGTTCCTGCTGCGCGCGGCGTGCTTCCGCCAGTTGAGCGAGCAAGGCGTCACGCTCGGCACGCAGCCGCTCGAGTTCCTGCTGCAATTCTCGCTCACGCGTGAACGACGGAAGCCGGAGATCTGCCCCGAGATCGCTCGCGGCACGCTCGAGCTCGACGAGCACACCCACGATGGGAGCACGCAACGGCGCCAGCCGCTGCTGGCGATCCACAAGAATCGAGAGCAGGCTCACGGCGACGAGTACGAGTGCGAGGATCGCCGTTCGGCGCATGGTAATCGACATGCGTCACCCAGTGCGTGTTCAGGTCGTCGACGTCGAAGTAGCCGGCGTCCGCCGCTGCTGCGTCCCTTGCAGCGCCCGCTGGTAGAGATGCAGCGCTTCGGCGACACGCCCGGTACCGCGCGCGACGCACGTCAACGGGTCATCGGCGAGATAGACCGGGATCCGGAGCTCTGCCTGCAGCCGCTTGTCCAGGCCCATCAGGAGCGCACCACCACCGGCCAAGACGATACCTCGTTCCATGATGTCCGCCAGGAGTTCCGGTGGCGTTTCCTCGACGCACGAACGGACTGCCTCGATGATCTGGTTCACCGGGCCCGCGATCGCCTCACGGATTTCGACCGAACTGACCTCGACCGACTTCGGCAGCCCGGTGAGGACATCACGTCCACGCAAGATGACACGTCGCTCCTCTTCCAGCGGATAAGCCGAACCAGCGGCGATCTTGGCATTCTCGGCGGTTCGCTCGCCGATGATCAGGTTGTGGTCACGCCGCGCCCACTGGACGATCGCTTCGTCGATTTCGTCACCCGCCACACGGATCGACCGGTTCACGACGATCCCGCCCAGCGAGATCACCGCGACCTCGGTCGTTCCACCGCCGATATCGACGATCATGCTCCCGACCGGCTCATTGATCGGCAATCCCGCACCGATCGCCGCCGCCATCGGCTCTTCGATCGTGTAGGCCTCGCGTGCACCGGCGCTCAACGCCGCGTCCTTGGCTGCTCGCTTCTCGACCTCGGTCACGCCCGAGGGAATACCGATCACGACCCGGGGATGCGGTGTCAGCAACTGCTGGGCGTGCACCTTGCGAATGAAGTAGTGGAGCATCACCTCGACCGTATCGAAATCGGCGATGACACCGTCCTTGAGCGGCCGCACCGCGACGATCGACTCCGGTGTCTTGCCGACCATCGCCTTGGCCTCGACACCGACCGCCAGGACACGGCGCGTCTTCTTGTCGACGGCAACGACCGACGGCTCGGAAATCACGATCCCTTTACCGCGCACGTAGACGAGGGTGTTCGCCGTTCCGAGGTCGATCCCGAGATCGCGGCTGAACAGCCCGAACAGTGCGCTGAGTGGCCGAATCATCGTCGTGCCCTTCCTCCCACCGGCCTCACCGTCACCGCAGGTAGAGACCAGGATCTTGATAGACCCCGTTGTACATGATGATGAAGTGGACGTGTGGGCCGGTCGAGTACCCTGTACTCCCCATCGGGCCGATGTACTGCCCCTGGTTGACCCACTGTCCGACCTGCACCGGTGGCGGCTCGGCCATGTGCCCGTACCAGGTCACGAACCCATTGCCATGATCGATCGCGACGGCGTAGCCCAAACCGTAGTTATTCCACCCGCTGAAGATCACGGTACCGCTGTCCGCCGCTACGATCGGCGTGTACATGTTGTTCGCGATGTCCCAACCGTTGTGCCCAGCATGGAAGTACTGCGTGATCACACCCGTCGTCGGCCAGATGAAGGAACCGCGCGGGGCCTGCCGTTGGGCCGGCGGACTGCTCGGTGCCGCCGCCGAGCTGCCCGGCGCGCTCTGCGCGGGAGCGGGCTCTGGCGGCGGTGGCGGTGGCGGCGGTGGCGGTGGCGGCTCGCCGCCTGGGATCATGACGAGCTGACCGACGCGCAACACGCCGTTGGGGCCGATCCCGTTCATCGGGTAGTCCCGGATCACCTGCGGGTCGACACCCCAGTACTCGGCCAGCGACTCGATCGTATCGCCTTCCTTGACCTTCACCATGACTCCGTCGGTCGGCAAGATCGCGAGCTGCTGACCGGGATAGATCAGCTCAGGGTCAGGCAGCGAGTTCGCCCAGGTGATCGTCTGCACCTTGAGCCCGAAGCGCTCGGCAATCTTCCAGAGGGTGTCGCCTTCCTGCACGGTGTACATGATCACCCGGTCGCGCTGCGGCATCTTGCCACCGGGAACCATGATCATCCGGTTCGGCACGAGGTCAGTGTCGCGCTGCACACCGTTCGGCTCGTAACTAGTGATGGCATCCGGTGTCACCCCATACCGTGCAGCGATCGACTCCAGCGTGTCCCCCTCGCGTACGACATGGAGCATCCCGTCGACCGGCGGGACACGTAGCGGCATACCGGCCGGCAGCACGGCACCTGGATCGGTCAAGTTATTCGCCCACAACAGCGTATCGACGCTTCTCCCTGTCGCTCGCGCGACATCGTAAATCGTCTCACCGCCGCTCGTGACGTAGGTGTCGAGCACCAGGACGTCCGGTTTGACCGCCACCCCTCCGGTCGCGAGATACCCGCTCCGGGGGTCAGTTGCAGCGAGACTCACGCTCTGTCCAGCAAGCGTCCCCGGTACGTAGCTCGCATCCCAGAGCGCCGCGATCTGATCCGTGCCGGCCGAAACGGAAACGAGCAGCGGGCGACGCCAGAATCCCCCACCGAGTGCGACTACCAGAATGCATCCGACAACCGCCAGATGGAGGGACCACCGACCCCACCGCCACGCTGCCTGCCGACGCGATCGCGACGGCGGAGTCGCCCCACGCCGGGGTGTCGGCTGCAGCGGTTCGAGCACCGGCGCAGGCTTGCGATGACCGTTCCCTCGGGCCGGCAGCGCTACCGGCTGCGCGGGCACTTCGATGAAGCGGGCACCACCCTCGGCGGGCGAAACGTACACGCCCTGCTCCGGGGCAAGCTCGCTGGCCCCTCGCTCGACCGCATGGCCGTTCATCGAGGGCTCATCGGCGTTAGCCTCGGGCAACCAACCGAACCGAACCGTGATCTCGGGAGCGCTCGCCCGCTGCTCTTCCGGTGAAGACTGATGCGGCATCGTGTGCTCCCGGCTTCCCTTCCCTCGGCCGTGCGCCGATTCTCTGCGTCCCGATGCCGAACTCGACAATTCCCCAATCCTCGCGCGCAGCATAGCACGTCAGGCCCTTCGCGTCAAATCGGAGACGGCAAATTCAGCGACGTTTTCCCCTCCGCATAGTCCTGGTTTCGAGCTGACATCAGCACCGTACGCGCGAGCGTGTCAGGCGAAACCTGCTCGTAAGAACCTGTTCACGGCATCCTCGTTTTGCGCTACCATGGGGCGAACACGACAACTGAGGGTGCTCGATGGATACGAGAACCACTGGCCACACGACGTGGAAAACTGCATATATACCGGAGACGATTCACGCCATCGTCAACCCGGCCGCCGGCGGTGGACGTCCAGCCAGAACCTGGCCGCGACTCCGGCAGCGGCTCGAACAGCTCGGCCTGCGTGTCCACGAAGCACACACTGCCGAGCCGGGTGCAGCCATGCACCTCGCCCGGACGTTCGTCCGCGCGGGCGCGCGGGAACTGCTCGTCGTCGGCGGGGATGGGACGCTGAACGAGGTGGTCAACGGGATTCTCGACGAACAAGGGCGACCACTCGGTCCAGTCACCCTCACGATCGTCCCGTGTGGCACCGGACGTGACTTTCCGCGCCTGTTCGGTATCACGCGGGCCGAGCAGGCGGTCGATCTCCTGCACCACGGAGAGTTGTGTCGAGTGGACGTCGGGCAGCTGACCTTCACTGACCCGGATGGGGTTGTGCGTCAGCGCTATTTCGTGAACATGGCAGATATCGGACTCGGGGCGGAAACCGCCGCCTCAGTCAGCACGACGACCAAGCAACTCGGCGGCTTTCTCGCGTATCTCGTTGCCGCGTTCCGAACGATTCTCCGGCATACTGCTGCCGAACTGGCGGTCGACATCGATGGCGAGAAGGTGTTCACGGGCCCGGCGCTGATGATCGCTATCGCCAACGGGCGCTTCCACGCTGGCGGTATGCGGATCGCACCCCCGGCATCGGTCACCGATGGGACGCTCGAGGTCTTCGTCCTTCGCGAGGTACCGCGGCGCATTCTCCTCGGTTCACTCTTGCCAGCCGTCTACCGCGGCACGCACGTCCAGCATCCTGCCGTCCTGCACTGGTCCGGATCGCGCGTCCGCATCACCGGTCCAAAGCCGGTGCGGATCGAAATCGATGGCGAGCCGGTCGGGACCACCGACATCGAAACGCGTGTCGTCCCGCGAGCCCTCACGATTCGTGTTCCGACCGGCACCTGCCGAACCGCTTGACCTTCCCGCACCCCTCTGCCACAATCGGGCGGTGCGAGCACTGCTGCTCGCGAAGCCAGAGAGTTAGGGAGTACGAGCGGAACGATGACGACCGAACAGCGGTCCATCAACCAGGCCGAGGCACTCGCTGAGGCGCTCCGTATCCTCGCCGAGGGGCCGGAGACAGGCACGTTCACGGTCTATGGTGAGCCTCCTTCGCCTCGTTTGCGGTGGTTCATCGAGGGCTTGCGAAACGAACTGGAACGACGCGGGCACGAGTTCCATCCACGACCGATTCCGGATATCCGATTGGTACTGAGCGTTTTCCCGCACGACAAGCCACACCGGTATCGCCGCAAGGCACAGGCGACCTTCGTCGTCGGCATTACCGAACTGCCGGAGCGGCCACAGGACATTTTGACTGCCTGTTACCCGTATTTGCTCTACGCGCTCGCGAACCTCGTTCTGATCCTGATCCCTGGTGAAACCGGACCGGAAGCGCACTTCGTCACGCTCGAGCGTGGGCACTACGGGGTCCCGTATCGGGAAGGCAAAGACGAGCAGTTCTTCGCTGCCATCTACGAGCGGCTGCATCCGCTCGCCGCGTCCCATCTGGTCATCAATAACGTGTTTCGCACCGATCTCGAACCGGAGTTGTGGAACGGCGACGAGATCACGCAACAGATTTCTCGTGCCGGCAAGCGGCTCGAAGCGATGAACCTCCTCCCCGCGCCGTTCCCGGTCCACGAGCTCCTCAGCGAGGAGGACTTGCGGCACGTCAAGCGACTCTACGGACTGGGCGGCCTGAGCTACGGGAACCTGAGCGCACGCAAGGACCGCCACCGCTTCTGGATGAGCGCGAGCGGCGTTAACAAGGCACAACTCGAGGTGATCGGCCGCGATATTCTGCTGGTGAGTGGTTTCGACCCCTCGATTCCGGCGATCATCCTCAGCGTGCCGCCCAACGTCGAGCCACGCCGGGTCTCGGTCGACGCCATCGAGCACTGGATGATCTACCAACAGCATCCGGAGATCGGCGCCATCGTCCACGTCCATGCCTGGATGGACGGGATCCGCTCGACCGAGATCAACTATCCCTGCGGGACGCTCGAACTCGCGCTCGCCGTCTCCAATCTGCTCGCGCAGGAGCCCGACCCGACACGCGCAGTGATCGGGCTGAAGAACCACGGCGTCACCATCACCGGTCGCAGTATGGACGAGATCCTCGACCGGATCGACGGCAAACTGATTCCCCAAGTCCCGATGACCTGAGCGCGACCGAAGAGGGTAAATCAAGGCCGGGCCGCCTGGTCCCTCCAGGCGGCCCGGTGTGTTGGAGGATCGTTCAGCGGTCGAACGCGAAGACCGCCTTGATGACCCCACTGCTCCCTTTCGCGGTCACCGTCTCCAGCGCCGCACGATAGTCCGCGAGCGCGAACCGATGCGTGACCAGCCAGCCCAGCTCGACCCGGCGTTCCGCCATCAGGCGGACTGCGTGATGGATGCTGGAGGCGCGGATACCGTCGAGCAGTTCGTCGGCATAGGCCATCGACCCACGGATTTCGACCTCGCGAAGCCAGATCGGCGTCCAATCGACGCCGTGCGGGTCGCCGGCGAGCCCGACGAGCACCACGCGTCCGCCGGCCCGCGTCACCGCGAGGGCGTCCTGCACCGAACGGCTCGATCCGACACAGTCGAAAACGGTATCGACACCGCCCTGCACGAGCCAGCGCCCGAAGCGTGCCCGATACACCCGCGCGCCGGTGAGACGTGCCAGCTCCCGGTAGAGCGGCCATCCAGGTCGGGTACGGAGTACAGCATCAGCTCCGAGACGCGCGGCAGCTTCGGCCTGGAACGGATACCGGGCGGTCACGAGGATCCGTGCGCGACAGCCGACCGCGCGCAACGCCGCCACCGTGAGCAGCCCGATGATGCCGGCTCCGAGCACGAGTACCGTCTCGTCGTCCGACGGCCGGTTTCGGAGGACCGCATGGAGCGCCACCCCGAAGGGTTCCGCCAGTACCGCCTCCTCGTCCGAGAGCGCATCGGGCACTGACACGAGTTGCGAGCGATGCGCGACGAAGCTCGGGCTCCATCCCCCGCCGGTGTCGCGGCAGAAACCGATCATGATGCCAGGTGCGATCGTCCCCTCGCGGAAGCGCAGGCAACGGTTCGGCATTCCGCGCGCACACTCGACACACAGATCGCGGAAACCGCGCGCAACGCACCCGAGCAAGGGATTGACGACGACCCGCTGACCGATCGCGAACCCCTCGACGGCAGCACCCAGTTCCGTCACCTCGCCCACGATCTCGTGGCCGAGCGTGAACGGGAAGGAGACGAGGGGCGAGGTCGTGGTGCTCGCGTGCAGCGTGATCAAGCCGATATCGCTCCCACAGATGCCGCTGAGACGCGTGCCGATCCGCACCCACTCGGCATTCGGTAACCGAGGCTCCGGGACATCCCGCAGCTGCAGGAGGCCCCAGCCGTTCCAGTACACCGCCGGCCGGACACGGCCGAGCGCTTTCGCGACGAGATACCGCGGTACGCTTTCGACGATCTGCAGCGCGAGCATCGTCCCTTCCCTTTCTACATGCGTGCTGGGCCAGAGACGATCCGCCCCGGCAAGGCACCGGTGTGCACACCGTCGCGGAGAACCTGCTCTCCGTTGACCCAGACGTGACGGATTCCGCTCGGCAGCTGGTGCGGATCTTCGAACGTCGCTCGATCGGTCACCGCCTCCGGATCGAAGACGACGAGGTCAGCGTAGAACCCTGGGCGTACCTGTCCCCGATCCCGCAAGCCGAGCCGGTCGGCGACTGCCGAAGTCATCTTGCGGATCGCTTCCTCGAGCGTGAGTACGCGTTCGTCGCGGACGTATCGCCCCAGTACCCGCGGATAGGTGCCGTAGGCCCGCGGGTGAACGGGCCCCTCAGCACGCGCCCAGGTCGGGTCGAGGCCACCGGCGTCAGTCGCGACCTTGATCCAGGGTTGCTGGAGCGCGAGCCGGACATTCGCTTCGTCCATCAGGAAATAGATCGTGAAGATGTTCCGTTCTTCGGTGAGTAACAGATCGATCGCGGCATCGATCCAATCCTGGCCGCGTTCGCGCGCGATCTCGTGGAGCCGCTTGCCGGCGTAGGGCCGGAGCGACGGATGCTGCATGCCCACCGGCATGATTCCCTCCGGCCCGGCCTCCGTACCAAGCGCTTCCCAGTCACCAGACGGCCGCTCGACCTCCTGCCGGATACGAGCACGCACAGTCGGATCGCGAAGATTGTCGAAGAACCGCCCTCCCTCAGCGACCCATGGCGGCAGAACGGACGCGAGACCGGTGCCTGCTGCTGTGTAGGGGTAGACGTCAGCCGTGACGTCGATGCCGTCCCGGCGCGCCTGCTCGATCCGCGCGATCACTCCCGGGAACTTCCACCAGTTGCGACGCCCGGATGCCTTGAGATGGTAGATCTCCACCGGAATGTCCGCCTCGTGGCCGATCCGGATCGCTTCCTCGAGTGCCTCGAACAGTCGTCCCGCCTCGCTCCGGATGTGTGTGATGTACAGGCCACCGAAGCGCCGCACCTCTCGGCAGATGGCGACGATCTCCTCGGTCGAGGCATAAGTATCCGGCGGATAGATCAGGGCGTAGGCCACGCCGAAAGCGCCATCCTCCATCGCCTCGGCGACGAGCCGTCGCATGGCGGCCAGCTCGTCAGCCGAGGCAGGGGTCATGTCGTACCCCTTGACATATTCCCGCACGGTACCGCCAGCGACGAACGCGCCGATGTTGGGTGCTACACCGCGTTCCACCATCGCCTCGAGCCAGTCACGAAAGCGACGCCACTGGCGGGCTCGCTCTTCCCACTCCGGCAAACGCGTCGCGAAGTAGGCACGCGGAATCGGCTCCCGGATACGCCCGCCGAACGGTGCCGGCGTCCAACCCTCACCCATGATTTCGGTCGTCACGCCTTGCGCGATCTTCGACACCGACCGGCCATCCCGCATGAGCGGGTAGATGGAGTGGCTTTGGATGTCGATGAACCCAGGACAGACGACGCACCCACTGGCATCGACGACCTCACGAGCCTGCTCTGGCGCGAGACGACCCGGCGGAGTGACCGCGACGATCCGGTCGCCCCGTACAGCCACATCGCCCCAGAACCACGGATTCCCCGTCCCGTCGATGACCCTGCCGTTCCGGATGAGAAGATCGCACTCCACCGCTCCACCCTCCGTTTCGCCCACATTTTCTCCTTGTCATGCAGCTGGCGCGAGAGTACGTGGTTCGCGGAGACCGACTCATTCCCCACCGCTGCGCAGCAGGTTCTGCGGTTCCTCCGGCAAGCTGAGTCGCCGCACGACAGTCCGCAGGTCATCGACGTTCCACGCCTCGCGGTTACCGGCCAGCACGACCAACTGATAGCGTCGCATGCCATCGTCCCACACAGCGGTTTGTGGCCATCCCCACACCGGATGAGGCACCCAGCAGAGCTCGATCCGTTCGGCCACTCGCTCGCAGCGTTGGCCCGCCCCGATATCCGGTACCCCCGGTCCTCCGACCCCGATGCTCAATCGCGCGACGAGCGTCGCTCCAACGAGCCCCACCCGCACCGTCTCCGGACCATCGCGCCAGGCCGAGATGGGCTGCAGATCAGCGGGCAACGTGACATCGGCGAGCTGTGGAGCGAGCGTGGCCAACGACTCTCCAATGACTTCGAACACGATCGACTGCTGCCAGGTCGCCCCATCGGCCTGGAGCACATAGCAACCAGCCTGCGGTAATACGGGCAGGAGCGTGGTCGAACGCTGGCCCACACCAGAAGGTGCAAGGAAGACGGCGGTGCCCCCTGGACCGAGTGGTACGAGCACCTCGTCAGCGAGGGTGAAGAGGCGCAGCAGAATAGGCCCGCGTTCGCTCGCTGAGACGAAGACGTGCAGGCCAAGCTGTGCGGCCGAACTGGTGTCGTGATCCGGCAGATTGACGACCGCATCCGGTCCCACCGCGAGATACACCGGGCCGTCGCCGACTGCATTGCCGAAGGCCCAGGCACTGCGCGGGCAAGGCGCTGTCACCTCGGGAGGACGCAGTGGCCGTTGGGCGAGCGCTTCCGCGAGCAGCTCGCTCGGAGAAGCCGGTAACGCCTCGGCGCCCACCGCACCGGCCACCAGCGAGCGAACGACGCCAGCACGGCAATCGAACTCGACCTGAGCGAGAAACGGTTTGGCGATGAAGTCATCGGCCTCGCGGAGCAGTGCAGCCGTCACGAGCATGCTGCTGTCACCGGACGGCTCGAACCGGACGAACTCCAGCACGTTCCACCGTTCGTGCACGGCTACGCGCCGGCCGACCCAGTCGAGAAAGCCTTCTGGGCGCTCGGTGAAGAGGCCGGTACTCAGTAGTTCCGGCTCTCGCGGGACGACCGCAAACCACCGAACCGTTCCGCCTGTATCGGTTTCGAGCCCAATGAAGGTGCGAAGAGTGGGCAGATCACCAGCGTTCAACGCTTCCAAAAACGAGCGGTACAGCTCCAGCACGCGCTCGCTCGAGCAGGCCCCGACGGTTGGGACTGTCATCGAGGGCGTGGGCAAGATCAGCGTCGTCGGCGTCGGCTCCGGCACGGGTGTCGCTGTCGGTGCGAGAACCCCGGCTTCGGTCGGCGTTGGCTTCACGAGAAGGTTCCGGCAGGACGCGAGCAGAAGAACTCCGACCAGCAACAGCCCGAGCGAGCGCTTCACCAGCCCCTACTCCTCTCTGCACCGACCGAGCAGGGTACATCATCGCTCGTGCGGGTTAGGGGTGAATCCACACGACAGTGCCGACCGGTGTCCAGTCATACAGCCACGCTGCCGCATCCAGGGGCAGGTTCACGCACCCGTGACTCATCGGCCGGCCGAAGTTGTTGTGCCAGTAGGCCCCATGGATGGCGTAACCGAGATAGAAGTACATCGTATGCGGCACATTCGGCAGGTCGTAATAGTCGATCCCTGGCGTCCCACCTCGCATCCGCTCGTAGCGGAGCTTGGTGTAGATCCGATACGTACCGGTCGGCGTCGGATACTGTGGAAGGCCAGTCGAGACCAGCGTCGCGAAGACCAGCCGGTCGTATTCCCAGGCGCGCAGCACCTGATCGCTGAGATCGACCTCGATCCACTTCGCTTCTTGAAGCGGCGCACCGGGAAGTGGTGTGCGCACGAGGCCGGGCACAACCGGGAACAGGGCAGGATCGTAGGTCGGTAGATCAGTCGGCGCTGGGAGCGGGGCCGTCTCGATACCGTCGCGTTCGGCTACCCACGCGCCCAGCCGGCTCAACTGGATCTCGTCGGCTGTGCCCGCTCGTTCGGGGTGCCACTCCAAACGAGCCCGCTCGAAATACTGAACCGTCAGACCATCTTCGATCAGTTCCTCGCTGATCGGGTAACCGAAGAGACGCAATCCACCGAATCGCTCCCAGAAGGTGCGGAACCCATGACAGAGATTGTGCTGTGTCTCCGGAAAGTACCGACACGCCGAACTCGCGACCGGTACGGCCGGTCGGAAGGCTCGGTCGCTGCGACCAGCGCTGGCTTCCACCCCAATTCGACGCAACTGGACGCGCCATTCGGCTGGCGCCTCCGGATGCCACTCGAACACGGCGCGCTCGAAGTACTGAACTGTCACGCCGTTGCGGTCGATCTCCTCGCTGAGCGGATAACCGAAGATCGGCACGTCGCCATGCTGTAACCAGAACTCGAGGAAACCGTAGGAGAGCGTGTGGCCAGTTTGCGGAAAGTAGACCCGATCAGGCCCTCCCGAGACAGCCGCCACCCCCGGCGAGAAGAGACCGACAAGAAGGGTAGCCATCAGACCGAGAGCGACCGTTCCGATGCCGACCCGGAGAAGATGCCAGAGGCTGCGCACGACCGACCTCCGCTCGCGTTGCCGACTGCTGCGAGCCACAGGATACGCGAGCGATCGTCGTTCGCCAATCCGCTCGCTACCGCGGGATGACCAGTACCTGCCCAGCCTGCAGGTCGTTCGGATCCTGGATACCGTTCGCCTCGATCAGCGCCTCCAGCGAAATACCGAAGCGCACAGCGATGCTGTAGAGGGTATCGCCAGGCTGGACGACATACGTGTTACCGGTAGTCGAGACGCCATCTCCCGACAGCGCCGGTGTCGGTGTCGGAACGTGCAGCGAAGGTGGTGGCGGTGTCGGTGTGACGACCGGCAGCACAGGAAGCGGCGTCGGGGTCGGCACGGCTGTCGGCGTCGCCTCCGGTGTCGCCCGCCCGAGCGACAAGCAACCGGCCCCGATCAGGAGCGTCGCGAGGAGCAGGATGCCGATCTTCTTGTTGCTCATTCCGTCTCTCCGAAAAGTTCCTCCTGCAGGCGACGGATTTCTTCCCGACGCTGGGTTTCTGTCATCTCGTCACGCTCCAAGCGGATGCGCACCACCATCCCGCGCTGGAGCCAGGGCACGAGAGACTGGGGGATGACCAACTGCTGCCCATCGTCGAACACCAGTACTGCGAGCTGCTGTCCATCGCGGCCAACTTCGAACCGGTCAACCGTCGCCACCAGCTCTCCAGCCATCATCGACTCGGTCCCCGCTCGATCTCGATCGTCCAACGCGTGCCATCGGAGTGAATCAGCACTGTACCGTCCACATCGGTCCGATAGAGTTCGGCTCCGACGGCCCGCAAACGCTGCAACACCTCCGGATGGGGGTGACCGTACGGATTCTCGCGCCCAGCCGAGACGATCGCCACCGCCGGCCGGACGGCAGCGAGGAACGCCTCGCTCGACGACGTTCGACTTCCGTGGTGCCCGACCACGAGGATCTGCGCACGCAACTCGGCCGCATCCCCTTGTGCGAGGAGCGCTTCCTCCCCAGGTTCCTCGAGGTCTCCTGGAAGGAGGAAGCGCACAGTACCGTGCTCCAACAGCAAAACGGCGCTGTTGTCATTATCGCTGACTTCTCCGGAACTCTCGGTCAGGAACGGCCGTTGGGGCCAGAGCAGGTGGACGCGAACCTGCTCTCCTAACTGCAGCGTCCGACCACGTTCAGCACGGATCGCCCGGATACCACGCTCCCGGACCAGCCGGAGCGTCTCCAGATACGTGCGATTGGTCGATGGCAACACCGGATCGAGAAAGCTGGCAACCTCGATCCCTTCGATGACTGCCGGCATGCCGCCGACATGATCCTGGTCAGGATGGCTGAGGATGAGGTACTCGAGCTGCTCGATTCCCTGCGATCGGAAGAAGGGCAGAATGACCGTCTCGGCATCCTCACGACTGTTCCCGGCATCGTAGAGGAGTGCGTGCCCATCGGCCGTGATGACCCCGACCGCGAGCGCTTGCCCGACATCGAACACGGCCACCGTGACGCTCGCATCGGGCTCGCCACCTCCGTCGCGCAGGAGCGAACAGCCAGCGAGCGGCAGAACGAGAAGCAGAAGAATGGCAAGGAGAGAACACAGGCGTGGTCGCACGGTGTCAATCCCGGGCAGCCTGCCGGACCAGCCATACACGTTGCAGAACCGTCACGTTCGTCGCGATCGCCAGCAGCCAGAGGATGGCGACCGGGCGAGCCAGAAGCAAACCGACGGCGAGCACCACGATCCGTTCCGGTCGGGCGAAGAAGCCCTGCGTGAGCGGGATGCCAGCCCCCTCGGCACGCGCCCGCACGTAGCTCACGAGCAGCGAGCCGACGATCGTCGCGTAGCACAGCAGTACCGGTACGACCCCGAGATCGGCACGAACGATCCAGATCAAGAGACCGCCGAGGACGAGCGCTTCGCTGTAGCGATCGAGCACCGAGTCGAGCACGCCGCCGAATCGCGTGACCTTCCCGGTCGCCCGCGCCACCGCCCCATCGAGCATGTCGAAGGCCCCCGCCACGAGCAAGAGGACTCCGCCCAGCTGCAGCTGGCCGAGCGCGAGGGCAACCGCGACGACCGCGTTCAGTACCAGACCGAGCACGGTGAGCTGGTTCGGTGTCAGGCCGGTCCGCGCGACGTGTGCACCGATCTGCTGCACGCGGGATCGTACGCGATCGGCAACGAGAGAACTGAACACGCGTCAAACCCTCCTCGACCAGGAGCGGAGCGCGACACGCAGCGAACTCCACCAGTCGAGTGGGAGTTCCGCTTCCGGCTCACGCACTCCTCGCAGCAGCCGCTCGTAATATGCCAGAGTGCGCTGGGCAATGACCGGCCAGGAGAACTGCTCGGCACGCTGCCGACCGGCTTTCCCCAAGCGTTCACGCAGAGCCGCATCAGCCAAAACGTGCACGAGCGCGACAGCTAGGGCTTCCGGATTCCTCCGCTCGACCAGCAAGCCCTCCACGCCGTGACGCAACACGAAGCGGAACCCCCTTATGTCGCTCGCGACGACCGGCCGGCCGCTCGCCATCGCCTCGAGCAACACGATACCGAAACTTTCGGCCCCAGTTGCCGGTGCACAGAAGACGTCGCACGCAGTGTAGTAGGCGGGCAGAAGTTCATCGGGAACCGATCCAACGAAGCGTACGTTGTCCTGCAACTCGCCGCGTTCGATGATGCGTTCGAACCGCTGGGGATCGCCCGGCCCGACGACGAGCAGGAGAACGTCCGGGAATTCGCGCCGCACGAGCACGAGCGCCTCCAACAGGTAGCGAAGTCCTTTGCGCGATTCGTTGAAGCGCCCGACGAAGAGCACGGTCGGGCGATCGAACCGCTGTATGGGCGGGACATCCGGACGGAAGCGTTCGGTATCGATCCCGTTAGGAATTAACTCGTAATAACCAGGGAAGTATCGGGCGATCGACTCCAGCGCAGCCGGCGAGACCGCGATCCGCCCGTGCAGCTTGGCGAAGAGGAGCCCGAGCACCGGCTTCGCCGAAAGGTACCCCCAGTTGTGCGTACGAGCTGCGTGAAACGTTCCCACGTTGATCGAGCGGGAATGCAAGAGCGCCAGCTGCGGCAGCATCGGCGCGAGCGGCTCGTGCAAGTGAACGATGTCGAATCGCTCGCGCCGCAGGAGTTCCCGTACCTTCCCCGACACGAAGGGCGACAGCGTAATCCGGGCAGTCGACCCATTCGCAGGAACCGGTACCGCGACGCCGAGCTTGATAAGATGCCCGTCATCGCTCTCCGATTCGCCAGGGGAACGCGGTGCGAGAATACGCGTCTGGTGACCGAGCTTGCGATATTCGGCGTCGAGGTGCAGAATGTGCTCGTTGACGCCGCCAGGATAGCTGAAGTCGAACGGCGAGACGAAGAGAATACGCACTGCACGCTCCCGATCAGGCCGCAGCGAGGAGTAGGATGATCGCTTGGGCAGTCACGACATTCGTCTGCGGACTCTGGTGGACAGCCGCCGCAATCTGGCGCCTCACTCGCCCACAAACCACCCCACCCTTGTGGCTCGCGCTGCTCCGTGATCTCGTTCCCGCGCCGCTTGTCGGGGTGCTCCTGGCACGATCACTGGGGCTCGGCTGAGACAGCTGGCCCTTGCTCTTCGCTCCTCGTTTCCTCTGCAAGCGGCACGGTCAGCACGACCGTATCGCGTCCGATCGTGCGCACCTGATCGATCGGCACTGACTGGCGACGACCAAGGAGGCCGCCGATCCCGAGCGGGGAGATAACGAACGCAGTCAATGCACCGCTGGCCGGGTCGAACTCGGCATCGTCAACCGTCCCACGCGCCTCGCCTTGTTCTGTCACGACACGCAACCGCACGAGCTCATCGATGTCCAAGAGCGTTTGGCTGTGGTCGCCCGCAAGGCGCAGAACCTCGCGAGTCGGCAACATCACCGCATCAGCACCGATACTGTGGACATCCTCGAATGCCACATCGTTGATATCCCCGCTCGTTCGGCGGATGCGCAGAAGGGCGACCCGTCGCTGTTGAGGATCAATATAGACATCCTGAATCTCGCCGAGTCGCTCACCACTGTCGACCGTGATGACCGGCCTCCCACGCACCGCTCGCAGTTCCATGCGCCCGCCCTCCGTCGCTCGACACGGCGGCATGAATTTTGCTTCATCATAGCAGGCGATTTGAAGCGTGTCACCTGCTTCTCCTAACAACCCCAAGCCTTCGGCGGTATGCTCTATCCGGCGATGGGACTGAACCGAAACGAGGTCAGCGTTCATGGCGAATCGGCGTAACGGACGACGAAACGGTAACGGGCGACCGAACGGTCGAACCGGGCGAGCCGTGCCTGTCGTCATCGCCCAGCGCCGGCGCGCGCGTCGACGGGAGCCGATCACCGCATTCCTGGCCCGCCTCGCGGCGATCGCCGGACTGACACTGCTGCTCCTCGCGTTCGCCGGGGTGAGCGTCGTCGCGGCTGCCGGGTACCTCGGCTGGTCGGCCTTGACTGCTGATCTGCCTTCGCCCGACCGGTTCGAGGCACTCGACTTCCAGACGACGAAAATCTACGACCGGAATTGGGTTCTCCTGGCCGAGGTGACCGACCCGACGACCGGCTGGCGCACCGCGATCAGCTATGAAGAGCTGATGGATCACATCGAGCAGCAACAGAACGATCCGACGAAGCCGCATCGTGCCTGGATCATCGACGCGACCATCGCCGCCGAGGACGAAACCTTCTGGACGAATCCCGGCGTCGAGCCGCGCGCGATCGTGCGCAGCCTCATCTTCAATCTCAGCGGCGAGGCGACCAGCGGCGCCTCGACGATCACGCAGCAGCTCGTCCGGATGCTCTACCCCGAAGCGATCGGCACCGAGCGCACCTATCGCCGCAAGATCCGCGAAGCGATCATGGCGATCCGCTTCACCCAGCGCTATTCCAAGCAAGAGATTCTCATGATGTACCTGAACAACGTCTATTACGGCAATCGCGCCTATGGGATCGACGCCGCCGCCCAGGCGTACTTCAATAAGTTCGCCTGGGAATTGAACCTGGCTGAGGCCTCGATGCTCGCCGGTTTGCCACAAGCACCGAGCGTCTACGATCCGACCAAGAACTTCGAGCTCGCCAAGCAGCGGCAACGCTACGTTCTCGACCGCATGGTCGAACTGGGCATGATCACCAAAGAGGAAGCGGACGCAGCATTCGCTGAGCCACTCTACCCGCAATCGCGCGAAGGTCGCTACAACCTCGCCCCGCACTTCGTGAACTTCGTCATCGACTATCTCGAGCAGAAGTACGGCCCGGCGGCTGTCTACCGTGGCGGGCTCATGGTCCGTACCTCGCTCGACATCCAGGCCCAGCAGGCCGCCGAGGAGATCGTCAAGCGTCGCATCGAGCAACTCGCGCCCTATCACGTCAACAATGGTGCGCTCGTCGCGATGTTGCCCTGGAGTGGCGAGATCATCGCGATGGTCGGCAGCGCCGACTTCTACAACGATGCGATCGACGGACAGTACAACGTGGCCATCGCCGAACGGCAACCCGGCTCGGCGATCAAGCCGGTCACGTATCTCACCGCCTTCGAAAAGGCGGGCTGGTATCCAGGCACGATCGTCTTCGATTACGCCAAAGTCTGGAACATCCCGGGCTTCGGTCGGTACGCGCCCAGGAATGCCACCGGACAGCATTTCGGCGCGATAACTGTCCGCGAAGCGCTCGCGAACTCGCTCAATATTCCGGCGCTGCAAGCCATCGAGGTGGTCGGGGTCCCAGCCATGATCGACATGGCACACCGGCTCGGCATCAAGACCGGCTTCTGGCGTGACCCGAGCTTTTATGGTCTTTCGATCACACTCGGCGGTGGGGAAGTTTCGCTCCTCGAACTGACCAACGCGTACGCGACGATCGCCAATAACGGCAAGTACGTGCCCTACAATCCGATCCTCGAGATCATCGCACCCGGCAACAACCGGATTTACCAGCTCGATCGCGCAACCGTCCTGCAACAGGCGCCGCAGGTGGTGCGGGCCGAGTACGCCTACCTCATCACGAGCATCCTCTCGGACAACCGTGCGCGCGCCTTGATCTTCGGCCTCAACAACCCGCTCGTCCTGCCTGAACTCGACAACCGGCCGGTCGCGGCCAAGACCGGTACGTCGGAGGATGCGCGTGACTTGTGGACAGTCGGCTACACGACCGATGTGGTCGTCGGCGTGTGGGTCGGCAATACCGACAACAGTCCGACGCGTGGGCTCGACGGGATTTCCAGTGCTGCGCTGATCTGGCACGACTTCATGGTCAAGGTGCACCAGGACGAGCGGCTGGCCAGCACGCTCCTCGGACCTGACGGTCAACCGCTCCCGATCGAGTTCCAGCGCCCACCAGGAGTCGTCGAGGTCCAGGTCTGCGCAGCCACTGGCAAGCGACCGATCCCCGGTGCCCGAACCGTCACCGAACTCAGCGTGCAGGATGGTCCGCCGCGCTTGCGCTGTAACCAGGCTTCCGAGTACGAACTGCGCGAGCTCCGCGCAGCTCTGGCGACTCCTCAAGGTATGACGGCGCGTGGGTGGAGTTCCCTGCAAGCGTACGCGGCCATGGTCGGCGTCGCACCCCGTATCCAGATCGAGCGACCGACGCCGACCCCCGCTCCGGGAGGGGCACAACCGACACCGCCCGGGCAAGACCAACCCACTCCCCCCGTACAAAGCCAACCGACACCAGGCGCAGAATCCGCTCAACCATCCGACCAAGCAGCGCCACCACCGCAATCCAGCGATCGCAGCACGCCGCCGCTACCTGGGGAAATCCCGCCGGACGAAACCCCGTAGCTGGTGTACGCAGAGATCGCTCGTGCTATCCTTCACGAGCGGGGTGAGAGGGGCCCGCGAGAGCGAGGTGCATCCATGTCACTCGTCGATTACGCGGTGATCGGACTACTCGTGATCACCAGCACCGTGATGGGAACAGTCCTCATCCTGCTCGGGCACTTCGTACGACCGCGTAAGCCAAATCCAGCCAAGCTGCAGCCCTACGAGTCGGGCGTACCCGACGTCAACCCACCACGCGGTCGGTTCACACCGCGCTTCTATCTCGTCGCACTCCTGTTCGTCGTGTTCGATGTCGAAGCGATCTTCCTGTATCCCTGGGCTGTCGCATTCGACGCACTGGCACTGTACGGCTACGTGCAGGCAGCGCTCTTCGTCGGCATCCTCCTCGTCGGGCTCCTCTACGAGTGGCGGAAAGGAGCCCTGGAATGGGTATGAGCCAGACGCAGAGCCACCCGAACATCATCACGACCACAGCCGATTGGATCTTCAGCTGGGCACGACGTTCCAGCCTCTGGTGGCTCCAGTTCGGCCTCGCGTGCTGCGCCATCGAAATGATCAGCTCGGCCATGCCGCGCTTCGACCTGGCCGAACGGTTCGGCATGCTCTACCGTGCCTCGCCACGCCAGGCCGATCTCATGATCGTCGCGGGAACCGTCACCAAGAAGATGGCTCCCGTCGTCCGCCAGCTCTACGACCAGATGGCCGATCCGAAATGGGTCATCAGCATGGGGAGCTGTGCGAACGTCGGTGGGCCGTTCGACACCTATGCAGTCGTGCAGGGGGTCGACCAAGTCATTCCGGTCGACATCTACGTACCCGGTTGTCCGCCGGTGCCCGAGGCACTCTACTACGGTGTCCTCGAGCTGCAGAACCGAATCATCCGCTACGAGCGGCTCAAGGAGCGGTACGGCGTGGAAGCTGCCGAAGCCTATCGCCAGGAGCAACGCGAGGCCGCGCGAGCCGCACTGGGTCCACGATCGTAGGGGGTAGGATGAGCGAGCCACGGTCACTCCCGGTCGCACCGGAAACGAGCCCGTGGGACAGGACCGGCTACTGGGGACCGACCGATCCGGAACAGCACCCGGCGGTACGGCTGGTGCGGGAACGCTTTCCGGATGCCTTGCAGGAGGTCGTGGTCTTCCGTGACGAAGTCACGATCCGCGTCGCGCGGCCAGCGCTGCGCGACGTCGTCGACTTCCTGCGGACGCACCCGGAACTGCGCTACAACCACCTGACCGATATTACTGCCGTCGACATGCTCTACCTCCGCGAGCGCCCACGGTTCGACGTAGTCGTCCAGCTCTACTCGATCCCGCGTCGTCAGCGGCTCCGGGTCAAATCCGGCGTCGACGACGGAGAGACAGTCCCCTCGCTCGTCCCGATCTTCGCTGGCGCGAACTGGCTCGAACGCGAGTGTTACGACATGTTCGGCATCATCTTCGAGGGGCACCCGGACCTCCGGCGGATTCTCTTGCCAGAGGATTGGGACGAAGGACACCCCCTACGCAAGGACTACCCGTTGCGCGGGTACCGCGACTACGTCCAGCCCGGCTACGAGTCACCGGCACCGCGGATCCGCGGCACCCTGCGGAGGCCAGGACCATGATCGATTTCTCGCAACCGACACCGGTCATCCTGAGCGAGGTGCGGCAGATCAGCCCGACGCGCCGCGAACTCGTCCTCAATATGGGACCGCAACATCCGAGCACGCACGGCGTGCTCCGGGTGCGTCTGACGCTGGAAGGCGAGACGGTCATCGCCTGCGACCCGGTGATCGGCTATCTCCATCGCGGTGTGGAAAAGCTCGGGGAGTCGCACCGGTACGCACAGTTCGTTCCCTGGACCGACCGCACCGATTACGTTGCCGCACCGTCGAACAATCTGGGCTACGTCCTCGCTGTCGAGAAGCTGTGTGGTATCCAAGCGCCCGAGCGCGCCCAGTACTGGCGCATGATCATGGCCGAGCTGACGCGGATCGCCTCGCACCTTGTCTGGCTCGGCACGCACGCGCTGGATATCGGGGCGCTCTCTGTCTCGCTCTATACCTTCCGCGACCGCGAGTTGATCCTGGATATCTTCGAGAAGTTCTGCGGCGCCCGCTTGACGACCAACATGATGGAGATCGGCGGCTTCTCGCGCGAGATCCCGCCCGATCTTCCGGAGATGGTCCGCGAGTTCTGCCGGTACTTCCCGAAAGCGATTCGCCAGTACGAGGATCTCCTCACCGAGAACCCGATCTGGCTGGCTCGAACCAAGGGTGTCGGGGTGATCGAGCCCGAGGTAGCAATCAATTACGGCTTGACCGGTGCCTGCCTCCGCGGCTCCGGTGTGAACTACGATGTCCGCAAAGCGATGCCATATCTCCTCTACGACCGGATCGACTTCGAGGTGCCGCTCGGCACGCACGGGGACGTGTACGATCGCTACCTCGTGCGCATCGAGGAGATGCGGCAGTCGATCCGTATCATCGAACAGTGCCTCGACCAGGTGCCGACAGATGGCCCGCTCATGGCCTATGAGTCGCAGTACGTCATCCCGCCGCACAAGAACGTGATGACGACTGCCGAGGACATGCAGCGGCACTTCATCTGGGTGATCAAGGGGTTCAGCCCGCCCAAAGGCGAGGTCTACCACGCGGTCGAGCACTCGAAGGGCGAGCTGGGGTACTACATCGTGAGCGACGGGAGCCCGATTCCCTACCGGCTGCGCATCCGCTCCCCGGACTTCGTCAACCTGCAATCGCTCCCCTACATGGCACAGGGGGCGATGCTCGCCGACATCGTCGCGTTGATCGGCACGATCGATATCGTGCTCGGATCGGTGGATCGGTAGCTGTGGGAAACGAGGTGGGGCAGCAGCGTCGATGGACTGGCAGCGCTTGATCGTCAGCTACATCGTCGGATTCGTCTTGCTCAACGTGTTGCTCGGCCTGATGGCCTACATGACCTGGTTCGAGCGGCGTGTGCTCGCCCGCATGCAACATCGGGTCGGGCCGAACCGAACTGGTCCCTTCGGACTGCTCCAGCCGATCGCGGATGGGATCAAGCTGCTCGCGAAGGAAGACATCGTGCCGGCGAATGCCGACCGGCTGGTCTTTCTGGTCGCACCGCTTCTCTCGTTCGCGCTGGCACCGCTCGGTGCGGCAGTGATTCCCTTCGGGGATACGCTCCACCTCTTCGGCATCGACATCCCGCTGCTGGTCGCCGATATCAACGTCGCCGTTCTCTATGTTCTCGCGCTGGGATCGGTCGGCGTCTACGGGATCATCCTCGGCGGGTATGCCTCCGGGAACCGCTATTCGTTGCTCGGCGCGCTACGCTCGACAGCCCAGGTGATCAGCTACGAGCTGGTGCTGGGGCTTTCGTTGGTCGGGATCCTCATCCTCTCCGGCTCGCTCAGTCTGCAGGACATCCTGCGCGAGCAGCAGCGTTCGCTCGTCCTCGGGCCGTTGACGCTCCCGAACTGGTACATCCTCTCGCAACCACTGGCTTTTGCGCTCTTTCTCATCGCGGCGGTTGCCGAGACGAACCGTGCGCCATTCGACCTGCCGGAGGCAGAGACGGAACTCGTGGCGGGCTACTTCACCGAGTACTCCGGTTTCCGTTTCTCGTTCTACTTCCTGGCCGAGTACATCAACATGATCGTCGTCTCGCTCCTCGCCGCGACGCTCTTCCTCGGCGGGATCGACGGGCCGATCGCCGACGGTGTGTGGTGGCTGGCGATCAAGGCGCTCTTCTTCCTGTTCTTCTACGTCTGGTTGCGGGCGACGCTACCGCGTTTCCGCTACGACCAGCTCATGGGGCTCGCCTGGAAGGTGCTGTTGCCGCTCGCCCTGCTCAACATCGCGCTGACCGGACTGGTCCGGTTGTGGGGAATCGGCGCACTCTGAGGGAGAGGGTACGCCGGGTATGACGGTACAGGTGCTGGTCTTCTGGCTTTTGGCCCTGGTCGCGATTCTGGGTGCGCTGGGGGTCGTGGCGGCACGGAATCCGATCCACAGCGCGATCGGTCTCGTGCTGTCGTTCCTCAACGTCGCTGCGATCTATCTGATCGCGCGCGCTGAGTTCCTGGCGGTCGTGCAGGTGATCGTCTATGCCGGAGCCGTCATCGTGCTCGTCGTGTTCGTCACGATGCTCGTGCATCCGGACGATCTCCCCGAGTTTCACGGGCGCCGCCCACTGCGTATCGCGACCGGCCTCGTGCTCGGTCTCGCTCTTCTCGCCGAAGTCAGCGCCGCCATCCTCGCCCGCGGCCTGCGCGGCACCCCCGGCCCCTGGACGGACGACACGATCGCCGCAGTCGGGGGTAACACCCGAGCCCTCGGGCAGGTGCTCTATTCCGACTTCATGCTCGCGATCCAGCTGACTGCGCTGCTCCTCCTGGCAGCGACGATCGGCGCGATCGTCCTGGCCCGTCCGGAAGCGGTCAGCGAGCGCTTGGCGGCAGCCCGGCGCGTGATGACGATTTCGCTGGCGCATCCGCGAGGACTCGACCAGCCAGCATTGCCGGCCGCCCTGCCCGAGCCGCAGAACGGTCGTGTCAAGGAAGCCGGTGGCGGCCGCCCGATCGTGCTGGCCCGGACAGCCGACGAGTTCACCGAGCAGCCGGCCTGGGGCGAATGGAGGACACGATGACCGAATTGACGGCGACGCACTTCCTCCTCCTCAGCGCAGCGCTGTTCATCATCGGGATGGTCGGCGTGCTCACGCGCCGCAATGTCCTCGTCATCTTCATGTGTATCGAGCTGATGCTGAACGCGGTGAACGTCAGTCTCGCCGGTTTCGCGTGGGAACTGCACCAGCTCACCGGACAAGTCTTCGCGCTCTTCGTGATCGCCGTCGCTGCTGCCGAGGCAGTGGTCGGACTCGGCATCGTGATGGCGCTCACCCGGCGTACCGATACGGTCGATATCGACGAACTCCGGCAGCTCCGCGAGTGAACGGGGAAGGACGATGGAGCGAACCGTCTGGTGGTTGGTCGTCATTCCGCTCGCACCGCTGCTGGCCGCACTGCTGAACTTCCTCTGTGGCAAGTGGTGGATCCGTCATCGGGCGCACTGGCTGGCTGTGCCGGCCGTCGTTGTCTCGTTCCTCGTCAGCGTGCTGGCTGCGGCGCCCGTCCTCGGCGGCCACGAGACCCTTCGTCAGCCGCTCTACACGTGGATCGCTGCCGGCGACTTCCATGTGCCGGTCGAATTGGTCGTCGACGAGCTCACGGCCGTGATGCTGCTCGTCGTGACCGGCGTCAGCCTCCTCGTCCACATCTATTCGATCGGCTACATGCAACACGACCCGGCCTACTATCGTTTCTTCGCCTGGCTGCCCTTGTTCGTCTTCTCGATGGTGATGCTCGTCCTCGCCAGCAACTTCCTCGTGCTCTTCGTGTTCTGGGAGGCGGTAGGCCTCTGCTCCTACCTCCTTATCGGGTTCTGGTTCCGGCGTCGTTCGGCAGCTGAGGCGGCCAAGAAGGCGTTCGTCGTCAACCGGGTCGGTGACTTCGGTTTCGCGCTCGGCGTTATGCTGCTCTTCACGAGCCTGGGTACGCTGGACTACGAGGCAGTCTTCCATGCCGTCCCCGAGCTGTCCTCCGGTACCGTCACGGCGATCGCCTTGCTGCTCTTCACGGGTGCAGTGGGCAAGTCGGCGCAGTTGCCCCTCTTCGTCTGGCTGCCGGACGCCATGGAAGGGCCGACGCCGGTCTCCGCGCTCATCCACGCGGCGACGATGGTCACCGCGGGCATCTTCATGGTCGCGCGTGCCCACCCGATCTTCCTGGCATCACCGACTGCGATGTCGGTGGTCGCGTCGATCGGCGGGCTCACCGCGTTCGTCGCTGCGACGATCGCCGTGACTCAGTTCGACATCAAGCGCGTCATCGCGTACTCGACGGTGAGCCAACTCGGTTACATGGCTCTGGCGCTCGGAGTCGGCGCCTGGATTCCGGCCATTTTCCACCTTTTCACGCACGCCTTTTTCAAGGCCCTGCTGTTCCTCGGCTCCGGATCGGTGATGCATGCGCTCCACGATGAACTCGACATGCGCCGGATGGGCGGGCTCAAGCGCTGGATGCCGCTGACCTACTGGACGTTTGTCACCGGTGCAGCTGCCAATGCCGGCATCGTGCCCCTGGCTGGTTTCTGGAGCAAGGACGAGATCCTGGTCGGTGCGTGGGTCGGCGGGGCACCGCTGCTCGCGCTGCTCGGCCTCGTTGCAGCCTTCTTCACGTCGCTCTACATGTTCCGGGCAGTCTTCCTGACCTTTCACGGGGAACCACGCTTCGATCCACACGAGCTGCACCCGCACGACCCACCGGCAACGATGGCGGTTCCACTCGTCGTCCTGGCCATCGGGGCACTGCTCGCTGGCTTCGCTGGGGTGCCACCGGAAAACGGCTGGATCCACCACGCGTTGGAGCCGGTCTTCGAGGCAGCGGAGCACCATACCGTTCCGCTCGGCATCACAGTAGGCTTCGCGATCATCTCGACGATCGTCGCCCTCGGAGGACTCTGGGTGGCGTATGCCGCGTACGTTAGTGGATCGATCGCACCTGCGCGGGTCGCCGAACGGCTCGGTTGGCTGTATCGGCTCGCCGCCAACGGCTGGTACTTCGACGTCCTGTACCAGCGCTTTATCGTGCGGCCGCTCGAGGCCTTCGCTGAATGGCTCTGGCGAACAGTCGATGTCGGGATCATCGACGGAGCAGTCAACGGCCTGGCTCGAGCGGTTGCAGCGCTCGCGCAACTCTGGCGACGCTTGCAGACTGGGCTGGTCGCCAACTATGCCCTCGTGATCGCGCTGGCGACGGTCATCCTGGTGGGTGTGTCGCTCGTGATGGGCAGCACCCTGTTCCGCTGATCGAGGAGTGAAGGAGAGAGCGGTGGAACGGCTGCCGATCCTGAGCCTGATAACCTACAGTCCACTCGTCGGCGCAGTAATCCTGTTCCTGTGGGCGAACGCCTCCCCACGCGCCGTGCGCTGGATCGCGCTGGTCGCCAGTAGCGTCTCCTTCCTGCTCTCGATCGGTATGCTTCTCGCTTTCGACCCGCATCGCTCGGGTATGCAGTTCAGCGAAACCTTCGAATGGCTGCCGGAACTCGGCATCGCGTACCGGTTGGGAGTCGACGGGATCAGCGCACCGCTCGTCGGCTTGACAACGCTACTGACGCTGATCGCCGTGATCGCCTCCTGGGAGCCGATCCAGCACCGTGTGCGCGAGTACTACATCACGCTCCTCTTGCTGGCGACCGGGATGCTGGGCGTTTTCGTCAGCCTCGACCTCTTCCTGTTCTACATTTTCTGGGAAATCGTGCTCATTCCCATGGCGCTCATCATCGGCGTGTGGGGGAGCGCCAACCGCGTGTACGCAGCAGTGAAGTTCTTCCTGTACACGCTGGCTGGCAGCCTCTTGATGCTCGTCGGTATCGTGGCCCTCTACCAGGAATATTTCCAGCAGACGGGCGTCCGCACACTCGACGTGCTCGAACTCGCCCAAGGCCACTACAGCGAGACCTTCCAGTTCTGGGCGTTCCTGGCCTTCTTCCTCGCCTTCGCGATTAAGGTGCCGATGTGGCCGTTTCACACCTGGCTCCCCGATGCACACGTCGAGGCACCGACCGCCGGATCGGTGATCCTGGCGGGCATTCTGCTCAAAATGGGTGGGTACGGTTTCCTCCGCTTCAACCTCCCGCTCTTTCCCGACGCAACGCGAGAATGGGCGCCAGCGATCGTCGTCCTCTCGGTGATCGCGATTCTCTACGGCGCGCTCATGGCCTTGGTGCAGCGCGACTTCAAGAAGCTGGTCGCCTATTCCTCGGTAAGCCACATGGGGTTCGTGACGCTCGGCATCTTCGCGCTGAATCAGCCGGGTCTGAGCGGTGCCATGGTGGTCATGCTCAGCCACGGCTTCGTCACCAGCGCGCTCTTCCTCATCGTCGGGATCCTGTACGAGCGTGCGCACACGCGTGAGCTCGCCGCCTTCGGCGGTCTGGCCCGGAACATGCCGATCTTCGCCGCCTTCTTCGGCCTCTTCGCGCTCGCCTCGCTGGGCCTCCCCGGTCTCAGCGGCTTCGTCGGTGAGTTTCTCGCGCTGCTGGGCGGGTTCCGCGCCTACCGGTGGGCGGGCGTGCTGGGTACCGCTGTCGTGATCCTGGCTGCCTGGTATATGCTGCGGGTCTTCCAGCGGGTCGCCCTCGTCCGGGCTCCCGGCGAGCCGCCCGATCCCGACGATCCGGAACTCCGCCTGGCCACGGCACACGGGGTTCCGCCGATCGCTGGAGGCAGCGACGCGCACCATGCACCGGTCGATCCGCGCACGTTCCCGGACGTGAACTGGCGCGAAGCGCTGACACTGGCACCACTCGCACTCTTGACCGTGTGGGTCGGTGTCTACCCGTTACCGGTTTTACGACTGATCGAGTCTGCACTCGACGCTGTGCTGGCTGCCGTCACCGGGTCGAGGCTGTGAGGAGGAAAGTCGATGCCGTTGCGCCTCGCTGCACCGGAATGGTCGCTGCTGGTTCCGCCGCTGATCGTCATCGGGACGATCGTGCTCGTGCTCGCGATCGACGCACTGGTATCGCGTCCTCCGGTGCGCCTGATGCTCGGTCTCGCGATCGCTGGGCAACTCCTGGCACTCGGCTCGCTGGCGACCATCGACTGGAGCCGCGGCGCCACGACGTTCGGTGCCAGTTATCGGGCTGACTGGTTCGCACTCGTCGTGGCGATCGTCGCATTGGTCGCGGGCATCCTTTCGGTGCTCGTTTCGGCAGGGTACACGGAGTCGGGGCTCGATCCAGGAGGCATCGGTCAGGCAGAGTACCTCGCGCTGCTGCTCTTCTCGGTACTCGGGACGATGATCGTCGGCGCGGCTGGTGACCTCATCGTCCTCGTGCTCGGTATCGAAACTAGTGCCATCGCAGTCTACGCGCTGACGGCCTTCGCACGCCGGCGCATCACCAGTGTCGAGGGGGCGCTCAAGTACTTCCTCCTCGGTGCCTTCGCGACCGCGATTCTCTTGTATGGAATGGCCTGGATCTACGGACTCACCGGAAGTATCGTGCTCAGCGACATCGGCCACGCACTGCGTACAGTGGTCACGCCCGGTCAACCGCTCGACCCGGCTCTACTCCTGGCTCTGCTCCTGCTCGCGGTCGGTCTCGGCTTCAAGATCGCTGCCGTTCCGTTCCATATGTGGACGCCGGATGCCTACCAGGGCGCGCCGACGCCTGTCTCGGCCTACATGTCTGTCGTTCCCAAAGTGGCTGGCTTCGCGGCGATGGCACGGATACTCGTCCAGGGACTGCAACCGCTGAGCGAGCAATGGATCACCCTGCTCGGTATCCTGGCCTTCGTCACGATGGTCTACGGCAACGTGGTCGCGATCGCGCAGCGCGACCTCAAGCGGATGCTCGGCTACTCGGCGATCGGTCACACCGGGTACATGCTCGCCGGTCTGGCAGCGTTCACGAGCGGGCAGACCGGCGACCGCAGCGTCGGCAGCGTCCTCTTCTACCTGTTCGCCTATGCCTTCATGAATATCGGCGCCTTCGGCATCATCGCCTGGCTCCAGGAGCGCGGGCTCGGGACGACGCTCGACGACATCGCTGGCCTGGCGAGTCGGGCACCGCTGGCTGCGCTCATGATGGCGATCTTCATGCTCTCGCTGATGGGTATGCCACCCCTACTCGGCTTCTACGCCAAGTACTACGTGATCCTGGCCCTGATCGAGGCCGGGCAACTGTGGCTGGCCGTCGCTATCGTGGTGATGAGCGCCGTGTCCGCCTTCTTCTACCTCCGGGTCGTGACACGGATGTACTTCGAGGAACCGGCCGGAACCTGGCAACCGGCTCGCACACCGCTCCTGGGACTCGGGCTCGCCCTCATGGCTGTCGCAACGCTCGTGCTCGGTCTCGTGTCCGGCCCGCTCCTCGACCTCGCGCAACGGTGGCCGGCCGCGCTCGCTTGAGCGAGTGCGTGAACTGCATTCTGCGCTGGCGAAGCGGAGGAGCGTGCGTGCTGTATCCGCGTGTCGTCTTGAAAAGCGGACACGAGAAACCGGTTCGCCGGCATCATCCGTGGATTTTCTCCGGCGCCATCGCCCGGATCGACAACGCTACCGAGGACGGCGACATCGTCGATGTCTTCAGTAACGAGGGCGAATGGCTCGCTCGCGGCTATCTCAACCGCCGTTCCCAGATCGTCGTCCGCCTCCTCACCTGGGATCGGGAAGAAGCAATCGACGAAGCGTTCTGGCTCCGGCGCATCGAGCGAGCACTGGCGGCCCGGGCGTCCCTGCACCTCGAGCACGTGACCACCGCCTATCGCCTCATCTATGCCGAAAGCGATTGGTTACCAGGGTTAATCGTCGACCGGTACGGTGACTTCCTCGTGATCCAGTCGCTCACGCTCGGCATCGAACGCCGGAAGGAACTCCTGGTTCGTCTGCTGGCGGAGTATTGCCGCCCGATCGGTATCTACGAGCGATCCGACCTCGATGTCCGGGAGAAGGAGGGGATCCCGCCGGTCACCGGCACGCTCTGGGGCGAAGAGCCTCCGGAACGACTCCTCATCGAGGAGCATGGGCATCGTTTCCGCGTCGACATCCGGCACGGGCAGAAGACAGGGTTCTATCTCGACCAGCGCGAGAACCGGCGCCGTGCCGCGGCCTATCTGGAGCACGCACGCGTGCTCAACGCCTTCGCCTACACTGGTGCCTTCGCGATCTACGCCTTGGCAGCTGGCGCCGAGCATGTTGTCAATCTCGATACGTCGGCCGAGGCACTCGCCGAAGCAGCGGCTCATCTGTCACTCAACGGCATTCCGGCGAATCGCGCCGAACAGGTCGAAGGTGACGCCTTCCGAGCGCTCCGCCAGTTTCGAGCCGCTGGCCGCCGCTTCGATGCCGTGATCCTCGATCCCCCCAAATTCGCCTACTCCCAAGCGCATCTCGAGCGTGCTGCGCGTGGGTACAAAGACATCAATCTTCAGGCACTCCACCTCATCGAACCAGGGGGAATCTTGATCACCTTCTCCTGTTCTGGGCTCGTCTCGATCGATCTCTTCCAGAAGATCGTCTTCGCGGCAGCCGAGGACGCCGGGCGTGAGGTCCAGATCCTCGAGCGACTCGGCCATCCGCCCGATCACCCTATTCGGCTCAGTTTCCCCGAAGGGGAATACCTCAAAGGGTTGATCTGCCGGGTCTGGTAGCCTGGTCAGCTTGCGACACGTAATGGGTCAGCGTGACCGCGCCTCGGCCAGGAGACGACGCAGCACGCGTCCGAGTCGCTCCGCTCCACTGACGAGGTCGTCGCGCGCAAGCGTCGTGAACCCGAGCCGCAAACTCGGACTCGGTCGATGTTCGGGATAGAACTCCGCTCCCGGGACGTAGGTCACACCCGCCTCGGCACAACGGGGCAGCAGGGCAGCCGTATCCACCTCACCGACAAGAGTCACCCAAAGGAAGAAGCCGCCGCCAGGCAACGACCAGTGAGCCAACCCACCAAGCTCCTGGGTCAGTACATCGACCAAAAGCTGGCACCGCTCGGCATACCGAGCACGTGCGGCGCGAAGATGCTCCTCGTACCAGGGGCTGGTGACGACGGCTGCAAGAGCACGCTGCAGGAGACGGTCGGACTGGATGTCCGCTGCCTCCTTGGCATCGATCAGCGGCTTCATCAGCCGCGGCGGCGCGATGAGCCAACCGACACGCAGGCCCGGTGCCAGCGTCTTGGAGAACGTTCCGATGAAGAGCACCTCGTCCCAATAGGCACGGAGGGGCGGAGGCGGGGGCGACTCGTACCACAGTTCGCCGTACGGGTCGTCCTCGACGATCGGGACGCCGTACTGCCTCGCGAGGTCGACGACCGCACGGCGTCGTTCCGCCGAGAGCGTGACCCCGGCCGGATTCTGGAACGTCGGCACGGTGTAGAACAGTTTCGGGCGCGGCTCCCGGCGGAAGGCCTCTTCCAGCAGTTCCAGCTGCACACCCTCTTCGTCGAGCGGTACCGCCTCGATCGCGACGTCGTATGGTTCGAAAACCTGCAGTGCACCGAAGTAGGTCGGCCCTTCCACGACGACCCGGTCACCCGGCTCGAGCAACAGCCGCGCCACCAGATCGATGGCCTGCTGCGCTCCCTGCGTGATGAGGACGTGAGCCGGATCGACCGTCGCACCGCGCTGCCGCATGCGCTCGGCGATCGCGCTGCGCAATCCCTCGTAACCGTCCGTTTCGTCGTACCACAGTGCGGTCGGCTCAGCATGCCAGGCACGCACCAGGGCATCACTGAGCGGTTCGACCGGCAAACACTCGACCGGTGGCGCACCCCCAGTAAAGTGGATCGTCCCGGGCGGGCAAGGGAGTTGCGAGAAATCCGTCCGCGTACAGGCACGAAAGGCTGCCACGCGCTTGGCGAGAACGCGTTCCCACTCGAACCTCACGATACCTCCGATCCGTGATCGATCAAGACGATTTCCAGCCGTTTGTTGCTCCGCCCTTTGGAACGGGTACCGACGACACGAATGCCGCCGATTTCTCGTGTATTGCGGACATGCGTCCCACCGTCGGCCTGCAGATCCAACCCCTCGATCTCGACCACGCGCACCTGGCGGATCGTCGGCGGCAGAAGATTGATCTTGGTTCGGATGAGATCGGGAATGCGTTCCGCTTCCTCACGCGGAATCGTCCACCAGCGCACCGGGAGCCCGCGCGCGATCGCTTCGTTGGTGAGTGCCTCGATGCGCGCTACACGCTCCGGCGCAAGGTCCTCCAGCTCGAAGTCCATGCGCGCCTTGTCGACGTCGAGGTGCGCGCCGGTGACCAGTGCACCGAACTCGCGGTACACAACCGCCGAGAGGACATGCAGGGCCGTGTGGAAACGCATCAGACGGTAGCGACGCTCCCAGTCCAAGCGACCGTGAACTGCCGCTCCCACGGGCGGTGGCGGTCCATCGAGCAGGTGCACGATCTCACCAGATGCCGTACCCCGGCGTATCGAAACGACTCGCCAACGTGCACCATCACGCGCGATCAGTTCACCGGTATCGTGCGGTTGTCCGCCACCGCCGGGATAGAACGCCGTCTGGTCGAGCACGACGCCGTTATCGGGGGTCACTCCGGTGACGACGGCATCGAACGCACGCAGGTAGCTGTCGTCTAAACACAGCAGCACTGTCGGCGGCATCGGCACGCCCTCCGCGGCGATGATAGGCGCCTGGGCGGAGCACGTCAAACACGTTGCCGTCACTCCTCTCCCTGGCGCTCCCCCTCGAGGAGCGCTTCCCGTGCCCGGCGCAAGAGCTCGAGAACTTCTTCATCGCTTGCCTGGTGGAAGTCCTGATACCACGCGCCGACTCCATCCAGCGGTTCGGGCGTGAGCAAGACTTCGACGCGATCCACCTCGCGCCGCAATCGCTCGACCGTCACAGGTGGCGCAACCGGCAAGGCCACGACGATCCGTTCCGGATGCTGCTCGCGCACCGCAGCGATGGCACCAAGCATCGTGAAGCCGGTCGCGACCCCGTCATCGACGAGGATCGCGGTCTTGCCCGTCAGGTCGGGCAACGGACGTCCCTCCCGATACAGCTGGCGCCGACGTTCCAGTTCCGCCATGAGCTTCGGCACGACACGCCTGATGTATTCCTCATCGGCGACACCGAGCGCGAGTTCTTCCTCGTTCACGGAGACGAAGCCGTTCTCCGCGACCACACCGATCGCGTACTCCGGATTGAACGGGGCACCGATCTTGCGGGTCAAGATAACATCGAGCGGAAGGCGAAGCGCGCGCGCGAGCTCGTATCCGACAAGTACGCCACCACGCGGGAGCGCCAGAACGATCGCCGGCTGCCCGGCCAGATCCTGGAGTCGCTCGGCCAGTCGCCGCCCCGCCTCGAACCGATCGCGAAACATACCCCACCCCCACGCTCCAGCAGTCTCTGGATGTGCTGCCACACTAGGCTATGATTGACGCAACCGTGCGGCGACCCTGTCGAGCGCCGCAATACACAGCGGAGGAACGGTACATGGCCAAACCACGTCTACGGATCATCCCGCTCGGCGGCGTCGGCGAGATCGGGAAAAGCATGACGGTGTACGAATACCGGAACGAGCTGATCGTCGTCGACGCCGGCGCCAAGTTTCCCGAAGAAGATCTGCGCGGAGTCGACCTGATTATTCCCGATGTCGGTTATATCAAGCAACGGCTCAGCAAAGTACGCGCGATCCTGCTCACCCACGGGCATGAAGACCATATCGGTGGTATCCCTTTCATTCTCAACGAATTCAAGAGTATCGCACCGGTTCCGATCTACGGATCAGAACTCGCCATCGCCTACGCCCGCGCGAAAGTCGAGGACTTCAGCGACCCGAAGCTGGCTGACTTCCGCGTCGTCCAACCCCGCAAGCGCTACCGCCTCGGCCAGCACTTCGAGGTGGAGTTCATTCCGGTCACGCACAGTATCCCGGGCAGCTACGCCATCGCGATCAAGACCCCGTTGGGCTGGGTCGTCCACACCGGCGACTACAAGTTCGACCCGACTCCGCCGCTCGGCCCGAAGACCGACGAGGCCCGGCTGAAACAGATCGGCCGCGAGGGTGTACTCGTGCTCCTCTCCGATGCTGTCCGCGTCGAACGCCCTGGCCGAACGCCATCGGAGGCTGTCGTCAGCGAAACGCTCGATCGCATCATCGGCTCGGCCGAGGGGCGCGTCATCCTGACCACCTTCGCCTCCAACATCACGCGCATCGATCAAGCGATCCGGGCGGCCCACCGGCACGGCCGCAAGGTCGCTATCTCCGGTCGCAGCATGGAACAGAGCACCCGGATCGCGCAGGAACTGGGCTACCTCCAGCCGCCGCCGGGGGTGATCGTTCCGGTCGAGATCGCGATGACGCTGCCCCGCAAGCAAGCGATGCTGTTGACCACGGGAAGCCAGGGAGAAGCGACGGCGGCGCTCGCCCGCATCGCGAGCAACGATCACCCGCATATTCGCCTCACCCCCGGCGACCTGGTCATCTTCTCGGCAACGCCGATCCCGGGGAACGAGCAAACGGTCAGCGAAACGATCGACCAGCTCTTCCGCATGGGCATCAAGGTGATCTATCCCGACATCGAGCCGACCGTTCACGTGTCCGGGCATGCCAGCCGCGACGAGCTCAAGCACATGCTGCGTCTCTTGCGGCCGCGCTTCTGTGTCCCCGTGCACGGCGAATACCGGCACCTGGCGCTGTACCGTGAACTCGCGCTCGAACTCGGCTACCTGCCGGAACGTGTCTCATACCCGAACTCGGGGCCGTCCTCAGTTTCAGCCGCGAAGACGTCCGGCGCGAAGGAACGGTCGACTGCGGCCCGGTTCTCGTCGACTTCGTGACGCCGACGCATCCCGTTCTCCGGCGCCGGGACGAAGTCGCGTCGAGCGGCGTGATCATCGCCGCATTCGTCATCGATCGGGAGACCGGTAAGTTGATCGCTGGGCCGGAGGTGACGGCTGAAGGGCTGAACGGCAAGGTCAATCCAGAAACGCTGGCCAAAGTCACCGAGGAATTCAAGCGGTTCCTGGCCAAGCAGAAGGGTGGCTTCAGTCACGGCTATCTGGTGAGCCGCACCAAGAGCGTCCTCGGCCGCCAGCTCTATCGGCGCGCCAAGTTCCGGCCGCTCATCCTGCCGCTGATCAGCGAACTCTAGGCTGGCCGGGGGTTGCGCTTCGCCGCTCAGCGGAGACGCGCGATCAGGACGTTCACTATCACGAGCACCATGACGATGAGCGCCGTGAGGGCAGCGCTGTTGGCCCGGCCGAGCCGGTTACGCACGACGACCGTAAGCCCGAGCGCGGCGAGCGCCAGATAGCCGGTGATCGGGTGCCAGATGCTGATGACCTGCGGCGCCCGGATGTACAGCACGGTGCCCAGGACGACCTGGACAGCGATGAGCAAATGCGCCAGGCCGACGACCCACATCGGAAGCCCACCCTGGCGGCGCCGCAGATAGCTCCCGAGCGCGATCAAGAGGTAGATGACCGCGAGCGACTCACCGAGCGCACCATGGACCGTCCGCACGATGTCCATCCGCTCCCCCTTCCCGGGGCTATCCTAACATGGTCTCGCGGGACGATGCTTCGTTCGGCAGCCGTCGCATGAGCCAGCTGCCGCCAGCCGCGAGGCCGACTACCAGCGGCACCGCCAGATACTCGCGAAGCCGCACGACACGGCGTGGATGGACGAGCGGTGCACCACCGGTGACGAGGTCACGCACCAGGTGCGAGCCCAGGCCGAGCCCCAACCCGATACCGAGATACCGGTCCCAGCCGGCTACCAGACCAGTGAGCGCAGCAGCTACCGCCAGCGAGTGCGTCGCCGGTCGCTGCGGCATCGTCATGCAGCGCTCGAGGCGAATCGAACGCGCTGCAGCCACGTGATCCAGGTCGATCGCGAGGGCCCCGAGCAACGCGCCCGTCAGCAGGCGCTCCGGCCGCGGCGCATACCGCGCAGCCGGCAAACCGGTGGCCAGGCCCAGTGCCGCGTGCGAGAGCCCATCGCACAACGCCCGGTAGAGGGACCCCTCGGGTGCGCGTGCCCACCACCGGTGCGCGATCGCTGCGAGGAGCCAGGTACCGCCAACCCACGTCCACCGCTGCATCGTTTCCCCTCCGGTGCGAGCATACTCGAGTCGACGAGGAAGCTGTGCGGGAAGGAGCGGACACGATGGCCACGGAACGGAGACCACGCCGCGCGGTCGTTCTGCTCTCGGGAGGGTTGGACAGTACCACACTGGCCTACCTCCTGGATGCCTACGGTTTCGAACTGTACGGGCTCTCGTTCCGGTACGGTCAGCGGCACGAACGCGAACTGGCCGCAGCGCGCGCAGTGGCGGAACGGCTCCGCTTCGCCGAGCACCGGATCGTGACGGTCGATCTCGCGCAGTGGGGCGGGTCCTCGCTCGTCGGCGCGGGAGAAATCCCGAGCGAACCCACGCCCGGCATTCCCTCCACTTATGTCCCGGTCCGCAATCTGGTCTTTCTCGCCATCGCTCATGCCTACGCTGAGGCGATCGACGCCGACGCAGTCGCGATCGCGGTCAGCCAGGTCGATTACAGCGGCTATCCGGACTGTCGCGGCGAGTTCCTCGCTGCCTACCAGCAGGCTGCCGATCTGGCCTCGCGACGTTTCGTGGAGACCGGGCGACGCATCCCGGTGCTGGCACCGTTTCTCGATGTGCCCAAGGCGAGCATCGTCCGACTCGGCCTGCGTCTCGGTGTCGACTACGGCCTGACCTGGTCGTGCTACCGTGGCGGAGAGCACCCGTGCCAGCAGTGCGATTCGTGCCGTTTGCGGGCGCAAGCGTTCGCTGAAGTCGGCGTGCCCGACCCACTGCTCGGCGGCTGAGCGCAGTACCGTGGTACAACAAGGCTCGGTGCGTCGAGCGGAGGACGAGGAATGCCCGTACAACTGGTCTTGATCGGACTACCGCAGAGCGGCAAAACGACCGTCTTCAATGCGTTGACCGGTGCCCACGCCGCGACCGGCACCTTCAGTGGTGTCGAGGACGAACCGAATCTGGCGACCGTGAAAGTGCCGGACCCTCGCCTGGATGTCCTGACACAGCTGTTCAAACCTCGCCGTACAGTGCCAGCCGAGATCCAGTACTGGGACGTCGCTGGGCTGGCGAAGGGTATCCATGAACGCGGGCTCGGTGGGCGCTTGCTCGGCTACCTGCAACAGGCGAGCGCACTCGTGCACGTCGTGCGCGCCTTCGACGACCCGGCCGTTCCGCATCCGGAAGGCTCGGTGGATCCGCTCCGGGATATCGAGACGATCAATATGGAGCTTCTGTTCGTCGATCTGGCGATGGTCGACAAGCGTCTCCAGCGAATCCGCGCCATGATCCCCAAGCTGCGCGGCCAGGAGCGCGAAGCACACGAACGCGAAGGAGCTGTGCTCGAGCGGCTGCATCGCGCACTGAGCGATGACATACCGATCCGCGCGATCGAACTGCAACCGGACGAGGAGAAGCTGCTTCGCGGATTCGGCTTTCTGACCCAGAAGCCGCTCCTGATCCTGCTCAACCTCGGCGAAGAGCGCCTGAGCGAGGCGGAAACGCTGCTCGCCGCCGCCAGCGAGCGCCTGACTGGCCCCGGTATCGCGGTCGAAGCGCTTCCAGGAAAGCTCGAAGCGGAACTGGCGCAACTCGCGCCCGACGAGGCCGCCGCGTTCATGCAGGAACTCGGAATCAGTGAGCCAGCGCGCAACCGGGTGATCCGCACCTCCTACCGGTTACTCGGCCTGATTTCGTTCTTCACCGTCGGCCCTGACGAAGTCCGGGCCTGGACGATCCGCCGCGGTGCCACCGCTGTCGAAGCAGCCGGGACGATTCACAGCGACCTCGCTCAAGGCTTCATCCGGGCCGAAGTCGTCCACTATGATGACCTCGTCCGCGCCGGGAGCCTCACCGAAGCACGCAAACTCGGCGCCCTCCGACTCGAGGGACGAAACTACGTCGTCGAAGACGGCGACGTCGTGCACATCCTCTTCAACGTGTGACGCGTCAGGCAGGGGAGCCTCGCCGTGGCCGTCGATCTGACAGCGCGGACGACCGGCCTGCTCCCCCTGTGGTTCGTGTTCCTGGCCGTCATCCTCTGGGGCAGCTGCACCGTCATCCTCTGGTGGAAGCGGAGCCGGTTAGCGTCAGAACTGGCTGCCGTGGGTGGGCTCCTGATCCTCTGGCTGCTGTTCTTCTGGCGGCCGCTGCTCACACCGGCACACGTACCACGCGGCGGCGGCGATCTCAACTCGTTCTTCTTCCCGCTCCATGCCTTCGCAGCACGCACCGTCCAGAGCGGCGAACTGCCGCTCTGGAACCCGACGCTGTTCAGCGGGATGTCTCACTGGGCGAACTACCAGGCGGGGGTGCTCTATCCCCTGAACTGGCTCGCCTACGTCCTGGCACGCCCCTTCAGGTATGGGGCGCTCGAACTTCTCGTTCTCGCACACTACGGTATCGCCAGTATGGGTGCGTACGCACTGGCTCGAGTCGGTCTTCAGCTCGGCCGCCTGCCGTCGCTGGTCGCCGGAATCGTCTTTCCGTACAGCGGCTTCCTCGTCGCTCACCTCGGCCATTACTCGATGCTCGCGGCAGCCGTCTGGATCCCCTGGCTGTGGCTGGCGCTGGCCCGCTCGCTCGCCACCCGTCGCTGGCACTGGAACCTTGCCATCGCGCTGGCGACCTTCCTGCTCGCCACTGGCGGCCATCAGCAGACCGTCCTCTATGGTCTCGTCGCTGCCGGACTGTGGTGGATCGGCTACCTCCCTCGTGAGCGTCCGCACGAACTCAGCGCGTTCTTGACGAGCCTACAGAACCGCGACAGGCAGGCAGCGATCCGCCCGGTTCGGCTGCTCGCCAGCGACGCAGTGCGAGCCGGATTCGGCATCGCAACCGGCTTGGCACTGGCTGCGCCGGCGCTTCTCCCCTCGCTCGAATTGGCTCGCCGATCCGTTCGCTCCGGTGGCCTGAGTTACGAGCAAGCGAGCGAGTTCGCGCTCCAGCCGACTGCCCTGGTGAACTTCTTCCTGCCGCGAGCCTTCGGTGACAACCCGACGAACTGGTGGGGTCCGTGGGCGAACGGCGAGGTCTGGGCCTACGCGGGAACCGTGACGCTCGTGCTGGCAGCCCTGGCGCTCGTTCTGGGTCGCGAGCCGATCCGCTGGCTGCTGGCGGCAATCGGTTTCCTCGCCCTGCTGCACGCGCTCGGCCCAGCGACACCGGTTCACGGGTGGGTCTACCGCTTTCTCCCCTTCGCCGATTTGCTGCGTGCGCCGGCGCGCTCGCTGCTCTACGTCGATCTGACGGTCGCTCTTCTCGCGGCGATGGGGCTCGCCGCCGCGCTCGACCGCGGCGAAACGGTCATGCGGATCGGTGGTCGGTTCGCGCAGGTCCTGCTGCTGGTCACCGGTATGATCGGCCTTTTGATCGCTCCGCTGTTTCTCCTGGCGATCGTGACCAGCACGACTCCGCCGGAACCGGCCGTCCGGGCCTTTGAAAGCTTGCTGCTGCTCGTGCTGTGGCTCGGGCTCACGATCCTCTGGCTGCGCGCGCTGGGCAGGACAGCGCGTCCGCTCATCGCCATCCTGGGAATCGGCCTCGTCGTTCTCAATCTCTTCAGTGTGACGAGTCCGTTCAACCCGACTCCCGAGGACCTCATGGTCGACTTCCGACATCCCGAAATTGTCGAGTATCTCCGCCAGGCGACCACAGAGACTGGCCCTTGGCGATTCTTGACGCTGACGATCCGCTGGCAACCGAGTGCCGCTGCGGTGCACGATCTCGAGGACGCTGGCGGACTCTTCGATCCGATGCAGCCGGCAGCCTACGCGCGAGTGCTCGAGTGCGCCCGCTCCGCTCCGGGCCGTGGGGTTCTCGACCTTCTCAACGTTCGCTTCGTGCTCACCCGCACCGAAGCCGGTGACTTCAGCGCCTTTTTCGAGCGGCGGCTGACCTCTCCCACCGGTCTCGTTCTCTGGGAGAACTTGTCCGCACTGCCACGCGTCTGGCTGAGCGATCGAGCGACCGTGGCCGATATCGACACCGCGCTCGAGCGCCTGTGCAGCGACGCGTTCGACCCGCGCGCAGAACTGTACCTCGCGGAGTCGCTTCCACCGGCCGAGCGAGGTGCGACCGGAACCGCGACCGCCTCCTGGCAGGGCCCCAATCGTCTGCGCATTGCCGTCCAGACCAGTGCTCCAGCCTATCTCGTCGTCGCTGTCTCCGCCGATCCTGGCTGGCGGGCGACACTCGATGGCCAGCCCGTTCCCCTGGTCATCGCCGACGGTATTTACCAGGCGCTGTGGGTGCCAGCCGGCGAGCACACAGTCGTCCTCACCTACCGGCCACCACTGATCGGCTGGGGGCTCGCGTTCGCTCTGCTAGGGCTGCTCGCGCTCATCCCAGCGGTGTTTCTCGACCGGTGGCCTGGTCGCCGGACCGGACCAGCGCGAGACTCCGGACAATTGGCCCCTCGGGACGAGTCGCTGGCACCATCCAGCCACCAGGCACACACCGACCCGTGACCGAGGCGAAGAGCGACCCGCGCACCGCACAGCCGCGCGCAGCGCGGTCACCGATGCGTCGGTGGACACCCCGCGAGCTGGCATGCGTACCAGGATCAACGTCGTGGTTTCGCACCGTAGGAAGCGCGTAACGCTGCGACCGCGTCCGCGCCGATACCGCGCAACGTGAGCCCGGCGCTCCGCGCCGTCACCACCAGGCGACAGAGAAACTCGAGTACCTCGATGCGCCGGAACGCATCGAGCGGTGTCTCCCCGACCGCAACGGCACCGTGGTTCTCCATGAGGACGACCCAGCGCTCCTTACCCAGTGCTTCGGCGACTGCCCGCGCCAGCTCGTCGGTTCCTGGCTGGATATACGGCACACGCACAAGCTCACCGAGATAGAGCGCAGTTTCCGGAACGAGATCGGTCGGCAGCTCGAGGTCGGTGCAGGCGACGAGCGTCGTGTAGAGCGGTGAGAGATGGATCACACAGCGGACATCCGGTCGCAGCTGGTAAATGCGCCGGTGCAACTGGATCTCGGTCGAGGCCTCCGGTGGTTCGCCGGGTTCGCCGTGCAATGGCGCGAGGACGAAATCTTGCGAGTCCAGCTGATCGAGCGCGGTACCGCGCATCGTGATGAGGAAGTGCGACTCGCTACGTCGCAAGCTCAGGTTTCCACCGGTTCCCCACAGGTAGCCTCGGCTGCCGGCCAGCCGCCCCAGAACGATGAGACTCTGATGCGGGACGAGTTCGACCGGCATCGCTCCTCCTCAACGTCGTTCGAGCACCTGGCGGACCAGCTCCGCCACCTGGGCAGGTCGCTCGGCGACCGGTACACCAGCCGCTTCGAGCGCCGCAATCTTCTCGGCCGCAGTGCCCCGTCCACCGCTGATGATCGCTCCCGCGTGTCCCATCCGCCGACCCGGCGGCGCGGTACGTCCGGCGATGAATCCGACGACCGGCTTGGTGACAGAGCGACGAATGTACTCGGCAGCAGCTTCTTCGTCAGCCCCACCGATCTCGCCGATCAGGACGATCGCCTGCGTCTCCGGATCGTTCTGGAACATCTCCAGCACGTCAACGAACGAGGTGCCGATGACCGGATCGCCCCCGATCCCGACTGCGGTCGACTGGCCGATGCCGGCTCGCGTCAAGGCCCAGACAACTTCATAGGTCAGCGTACCGCTCCGCGAGACGATCCCGACCGGTCCTGGAGTGTGGATGAAGCCTGGCATGATCCCTACCTTGGCCTTACCGGGCGAGATCAGCCCAGGGCAATTCGGTCCGAGAAGCCGCACCCCACGCGCCCGCACCGCGTGGTAGACGCGTACCATCTCGAGGACAGGGATGCCTTCGGTAATGCAGACGATCAGGGGAATACCCGCATCGGCTGCTTCCAGGATCGCGTCCGGCGCGAAAGGGGCTGGGACTGCGACGAAGGAGACGTTCGGCTGGGTTGCCGCAACGGCCTCGGCTACCGTATCGAAGACCGGGACGCCATGCACCTCCCGGCCACCGGCCCCTGGCGTCACTCCGGCCACGACCCGCGTACCGTACTCGATCATCTGTTGCGTGTGGAACGATCCCTCGCGGCCAGTGATACCCTGCACCAGCAACCGCGTCGACTCGTCGACCAGGATCGCCATCGCTCCCCCTGCCCTACTGGCTCTTCGCCGCCGCGACTGCCCGCTCAGCCGCTTCCTCCATGGTATCCACGACGGTGAACCCCGCTTCCGCGAGCAGGCGACGGCCTTCTTCTTGCCGCGTTCCGACCAGCCGAATCACGATCGGAACGCGTACGTCGACCTCGCGCAACGCTTCCAACAACCCCTGCGCGACCACATCGCCACGCGTGATACCGCCGAAGATGTTCACCAGAATCGACCGCACGTTGGGATCAGCCACGACAATGCGCAGCGCAGCGGCGACGCGCTGGGCCGAAGCACCGCCACCGATATCCAGAAAGTTCGCCGGCTCGCCACCATAGAGCTTGATCGCATCCATGGTAGCCATCGAGAGACCAGCACCGTTGACGATGCACCCCACCGTGCCGTCGAGGCGCACGAAACTGATCCCGGCGAGCCGCGCTTCGCGTTCGAGCGGATCTTCCTCCTCCGGATCGCGCAGGTCAGCCAGATCCGGATGCCGGAAGAGCCCGTTATCGTCCAGCACCATCTTGCTGTCGAGGGCCATCCAGGTACGGTCACGCGTCAAGACCAGCGGGTTGATTTCCGCGAGGGAGGCATCGCAGTCGACGTAGACCTGATAGAGCTGACGCGCGATAGCAGCGAAACCGCGCACGAGATCGGGTTCGATACCCAGGCGGAACGTCAGGCGCCGTGCCTGATAGTCGAGGAACCCGAGAAACGGATCGGCATGCTCGCGCACGATCGCCTCGGGCCGCTCCCGTGCGACTTCCTCGATATCGACACCGCCAGCGCTACTGGCCATCACCACGATGCGTCGCGCGTCGCGGTCGAGAACGACGCCGAGATAGTACTCGCGATCGAACGCGACCGCCGGTGCGACGAGTACCTTGCGGACAGTACGGCCGCGAATCTCCATCCCGAGGATGCGGGACGCCGCTGCTTCCGCTTCGGCGGGATCGTTCGCCAGCCGGATCCCACCGGCTTTGCCACGCCCACCGGCGTGTACCTGGGCCTTGACCACGACCCGGCCACCGAGCTGCTCGGCAGCCTGGCGTGCCTCTTCCGGTGTCCGGGCCACGATCCCCCGGTTCACCGGAATGCCGTATCGACCGAAAATCTCCGCAGCTTGGTATTCGTGGAGATCCATCGCTCCACCCTTCGACTCGACAACCGAGCCGATCATACCACGCTGCCGAATCCAGCTCGTCGCCTGTTCAGCATGCCGGAATGCGAAACGGCAACGGGGTCAGGTCAACGACGACCTGACCCCGTTGCCTTGGAACCCCTGGCGGCGTCAGAAGGACACATCGTCCACGTCGGGAATCACATCGAGCACGACATTGCCCAGTTCACCGCTCGGCAAACGCTCGACACGTCGAATGAAGACCGTGATGATCGCTCCCTGCGACTCGGGATGGAAGCGGAACTCTCCAGTCGGACCGCGGAACCGGACAGCCCGCAGCGCGTCGAGGAACCGTGCGGTATCCTCGATCGCCCCGTCGACCGCGGCGAGCGCTTCCACGATCACCCGCCCGGTCACATAGCCCTGATAGACGAACTGATTGGCGACCACGCCGTAGCGCTCGCGCGTCCGACGCACGAGTTCCTGGTTTTCCGGCGAGTCGTAGAGTACTGCATAATGCGAAGAACTCACGTAGCCGAGCGCCGCCTCACCCTGCTCTTGCAGGATACTTTCGTCGACCGTATCGCCGGAACCGAAGAGCGGTATCTGCTCTTTGATGCCGAATTCCGCATACTGCTGGACGAAACGCACAGCATCGACGCCCGAGTAGAACGCGAACACCCCATCCGCATCGTACTGGGCGATACGCTGCAGGTAGGGGCCATAGTCCGCTGTATCGACCGGCGCGTAGACCTCGCCGACGATCGTCCCACCAGCTGCCTCGAAGTGCTTTCCGAACGCCCCGACCTTGTCATGACCTGCCGAGTAGTCGAGGCCGGTCAACACGACCCGGCGGAAGCCCAACTTCTCGTAGGCATAGCGCCCGAATGGCGCCTCATGCTGCCCGTTCGCGAAGGAGACACGGAAGATGAGGGGGCTTCGCATCTTGGGGTCCCGAGTCAGGCCGGGCAATCCGGCGTTGCTCACGATCAAGGGCACACCGGACGACACGATGTAGTCGCGGAGTGCTCCCGCTTCGCTACTCAGCGTAACACCAGCGAGCACTTGCACGCGATCCTGTTCGACCAGTTGCCGGGCTTTGGCCAGCGCCTGGTCGGGATTACCCGCCGAATCCTCGACTTGCACGACGATCTGTCGCCCGGCGGCCTTGGAATTGACCTCCTCGAGCGCCAGTTCCAGTCCACGCACCAGATTCTCACCGAGCGATGCGAACGGGCCCGACAATGCGACCAGCATACCGATGCGCACAGGCTCTTCCGCAGACGGCGTCCCGGCCATCGTCGCGGTGGCGTTCGCCGACTCGGTCGGATTTGCACTACCCGTTGCACCGCTGGACGGCGTCGTTCCTTCACCAGCACAGGCAGCCAGCAATCCCCCAGCGAGCGTGAGACCGTACCAGATTAGCCTCCGCCTGGACAGCGAACGACGCTGCATCCCCTCCTCCTCCCGTACGAGACGATTGCGCTCTTCCTGTTCACGATCTCGAACAACTGCGGATATGTTAATACCTAAAGTTGAACCTGTCAAGCGGCACGTCCCCGGTTCGCGCGCTGGGAGACGTGCTTCAGCGCCCCAGGCTGCTGGCACGACCCACTTCGCGAACGTCCGTACTGGTCTCGAAGGCAAGTGCACGCGCGACCGTCAGCGAACAGCTGAGTTGCAGTGCGAGTGCTCGACCGTTTACACTGCGAGTGCACGGCCACGGCGTCTGTACCAGCAACGGAGGTGACTCCGGGAAGGGAGAATAGCCATGCGACGAGGAACGCTCCGGAGCTTCTTGGGCGGGCTTGTGCTTGGAACGATCCTAGGAGCATTGGCAACGTGGCTGAAGACCTCTCAGCAGCAAGCGATTCCGCCCGCCTTGCGTGAGCGTGCCACGACGCTTCTCCAGCAGGCACGCACCCAGGGCGAGCAGGCCGCGACAGCCCTGCGAACACAGCTGGCAACCGCCCGCCAGACGATCGAATCACGCATCGCTGGGGTACGGACGCTAGCTGAAGGAGGCCAGGCGAGTGCAACGAGTGACTCCGAAGTACCGGTAGAGGCTGAGAGCTGAGGCGATGCTGGCACGATTGCGCACTGCAGCGAAATTCTTCACCTGGGGACTCCTCCTCGGGCTCCTCTTCGCTCCCGCGAGCGGCCAGGAGTTGCGCCGGCGGCTGATTCGCTGGTGCACTGGTCGCTTGCAGGCGAGTCTCGAACGCGCCCGCGAACGCCTGACCGGAAGCCCATCCTAGCACTGCGCGAGGCATATCGAAGAGCGAGATTCCGGGAGTGACGATCTCGCTGGTCGCTCCCGGGCTCACTGCCTGCCCGCGCACACGTGACATTGCCAGGTTCGGCCTGGTACCCCGGCTCACCTGTGCCGCGGTCGTGCCGCTCTTGCGCCACCGACCACACGGGGCGGGCTAAGGAACCCAGTCGCGGCGCGCTGCACTGGGAGTGGATGTCGGTCGCGGTACCGAATGACTGCAGCCGCCCGGACCACCGTGCGATGCGGCAGGAACGTGAGGTGTCCCCCGCGGAGCACTGCCGGCACCAGGAGCAAGAGGGACACAACCGCTCCTGTGCAACTCGCAGAGGCACGTCGCACCACGCTCCGTTCCACACCGTATGGCGTGTCGCTTGTTACACTCGATACAGCGCGCTGGCAATGGCGCCAGCGCTTCTGCGTTCCGGCGAGGATGCCGAGGGTGACCGATGGCTGAACTGATTCTCCGTGACCTCTGTCGCTGGGATCGACGCTTTACGGTCGTCTATCCGCCCGGAGCCAGCGAGGACGCGGTGCTCGACCGTCCGGTCTCGTGGGCGGTGAGTGTCCGTGCGGCCCCGCCGTTTCTGCCTCCGCTGCGCGGCGATGAACTCATCATCGTGAGTGGGCGGATTCTTCGCGAGATCCAGGCTGCTGGTCTCGCTGACGCGGAAGAACTGCTCGAAACGCTCGCCGAAGCGCCGGTAGCCGCGCTCGTGACGGAGCCCAACCTTTTCGAGGAGCCGGTCGGCTCGTTACCTTTCCTGTTGTTCCCCGGCCCGATCCCGCTCGACCTCGAGTCCACGCTCAACCGGTTGCTCACCGAGCAACGGCGAGCGCTCTACCGCCTTTCGACCGAACTGACACGCGACTTGTCGCGTGCCGCACTGACCGGAGGGATCGACGCCGTTCTCCAGGCTGCCGCCCTCGCCAGCGGCCGGAGTCTCGTTCTCCAGGACAGCGAGGGACGCATCCTGGCGGCCGCGGGCGAAGCGGCAACGCCAGCTGCACCGACTGCGCTGGCTCACGCCCGGCCGCACCCGAATGTCCGGGCACTCAACGAGGGCGAGGATGACCGATTGCTCACCGCGATCAGTGTGGGCGGTCGGCTCGCGTATCTCTCGCTCATCGCTCGAGGAAGCACGACGACCGAACGCGATCGGCTGGTCCTCTCGCTCGTCGCCGGGCTCGGCGCGAGCTTGCTCGCACAGGAGGGACGGGCGACGCGCCCGGCACCGTTGAGCCAGCTGGTCGCTGACCTGCTGCTCGGCCGGTTGAGCGAGAGCGTTCTTCCGCACGCCGCACAACGCCTGGGCCTCGACCCGAACGCACCGGTCGTCGTCGCGCTGCTCGGTGGTCGCTCGGCCACAGATCGCGACGACGTGCTCCGGCGTGTACTGGAACCGAGTGCACGCGATCGCACGACGCCCCTCGGCGAGGAGATCGCGCTCCTCCTCACGCCGCAAGAAGCCGAAAGAGTCGAGAGCCGGGCCAGAGGTCTCGCGGGAAGCCCCTTCGCTGCCGAGCGGGTGCAACTCGCACCGTTGATCATGCGCATGGATTCGCAGAGCGAGCCTGCGTGGTTCTTCGTCTTGTCACGCCCGGTCAGCCGCCTGAAGTCTGCTTCCGAGGGCTTGCGCCAAGCTCGTTTCCTCAGCGGGCTCATCCGCACCGGTGCACTGCCGGGGCCAGTCGTGCGCTTCGATGCGTTGGCGGATACCGGCCCCTACGCGCTCTTGTACCTCCTGTGGGGCAACCCGGAGATCGAAGGGTTCCGTCGCCAGGTGCTCGGCCCCTTGCTCGACGAGGACGAGCGGGCGTGCGAACTCCTGCACACGCTGGCTGCATTCCTCGAGTACGGTAGCGCCTCGGAGGTCGCCGCACGCCTCGGTATCCACCGCAATACGGTCGCCTACCGGCTGGCACAAGTTTCCGAGCGAACCGGACGTAATCTGGCCGATGCGCGCGATCGTCTCCTCCTCGAACTCGCTCTCCTTCTCGGGATGCTCCCGCCATCGGAACCCAACGTGCCTCAGTGAGCGTGCCGCAGTGTCGCACGGATACCGAGTTCGGCCGCCGTTCGACTCAACACCACCCGCTCGAAGGAAACGACCGAGACATCAGCCAGCGTGAACCAGCGCCAGCCGAGCGGGATCGGCAGCCGGCCGACCGCGAAACGCCCGGCCCCCAGCGGGAGCGCGCCGTCGCTGGGTGTCGCGAAGGCATTCCGCGCTCCCTGCGTCTCCGGTCCGGGATTCCCGAGCGGTGCCGTCGGCTGTGGCCCGAGCAGCTCACCAGGAACCTCGCTCGCTTCACGCGTCGTCACCTGCGGCTCCCGCCGTGGCGCCGCCGGACCGAGAAGCACCGCGCGCACAGTCCCGACGTACACGCCATCAGCCGTATAGACGTCCATTCCCACTCTGATGTCACGCGTATCGAACGTCACGACCCCCCTCCCGCGTCGTTCGAACGAGGACTGACGGGTGAAGGCACCGTGCGCCTCCTTCCGTAGTATAGAAGCAGGATTCTCGCTCGACGGGAAGGGACGGGTGGGGTGCAATCGCGAAGGCAGTGTCGAACCGTTGTACTCAAAGCTCTGACTGTCTGGGTCGTCCTCATCCCGCTGTTCGCAGTGCCGTCGCTCGCCTCGGCGAGCGACGAAACGACGCTCGCGCTGACGCGCATCAACGAGTGGCGTGCGGCGCTCGGTATCTCGCCGCTCAGTCGTCACCCGGCACTGGATGCGGCCGCGCAGGCACATGCCGAGTACTACGCGTTGAACTACGGTGACCCGGCACTCGCCGGCATGGGTCTGCACCGCGAAGAGCCGGGAAAGCCAGGTTTCACCGGAGAGGACATGATCGACCGGGCACGCGCGCAAGGCTACACCGGCTCGGTGAACGAAAATATCGGCCTGAGCGGATCGCTGCTCGTGTCGCTCGAAACCTTCATGGCGACGATCAATCACCGGCTGCCGCTGATCGACCCGCGGTACCAGCATATCGGCTTCGGCACTGTCAACCGGAACGGTGTGCGGATCGAAGTGATCATGGTCGGCACGCTCGATCGGTGGTCCGAACAGGCCGATCCGGAGTGGGTCATCTGGCCACCGGACGGCCTGACCGGAGCCGGAACCCACTTTTGGGGCGAGGCGCCGAACCCCTTTCCGGGCGCACAGTACCCACTCGGGTATCCCGTGACCGCGAAGTATTTCGGCCCGGGCACAGTCGTGTTCACACGTGGCTCGCTGTTCGAGGGAACCCGGGAGATTCCCGTGCACTTCGCGACCGGCACCGGCTGGCTGAGCCGGCGAACCGCCTTGCTCGCTGCGACCGCGCCACTGCAAGCTGGTACCACCTATCGCTACGTCATCGAAGGGACAATCGATGGCACACCCTTCCAGATCACCGGTTCGTTCCGCACCGCGCAGTCAGGCGACGAGGAACCGGAGATCCAACCGCGGGCACCGACCACGCCGCTCCCACCCGGCTTGCGTCAAGCACCACCGGCCATCCAGACGCTGTGGACGACGATCGACGGTCCGGTTGCCGCTGGACAGTCCGATAGTTGGACGTTCGGCCCCGACGCCTGGGCGATGCGGTGGGAACCGTACGCCGATTCGCCCGGCGGGCGCCGGCAGGTCCTGTACCTCGATAAAGCGCGTCTCGAAGTCAACGATCCGGAGTCGGACACCGCCTCGGAGTGGTTCGTGACCAGCGGTCTTCTCGTCCGGGAGATGGTGCTGGGTCAGCTCCAGGTGGGCGACCACGCATTCATCGACCGCCCTCCGGCCGAGATCCCGCTCGCTGGCGATCCCGCACCGTGGAATCCGGATGCGCCGACGTACGCCGACCTGCGCCCCCACAGCGCGCTCGTCACCGGATCCGCAGAGTCCGACCGGAGCGGTCAGCCGATCCGCGAGGTGCTGTCGCCCGATGGAACGATTCTCGTCGATCCGACACGGGAACGCCCAGGCGTCGTATACGCTGGACACGATCCGGTAACCGGCCACAACAGCGCTCGTCCGTTCGTGGAGTGGCTCGCTACCCGTCCGTGGAATGCACTCTACGTGGTCGGCCGGCCGATTACTGAGCCCTACTGGGTGCTCGTCCGCCTGCAGGGCCAGTCCCGCTGGGTACTCGTCCAGGCGTTCGAGCGGCGTGTGCTCACCTATACGCCGGATAATCCCACTGGCTGGCAGGTGGAGATGGGTAACGTCGGCCGCCATTATTACGAGTGGCGGTACGGGACCGCGCCACCGACCGCGCCGTGACGCGCTGTCGTTCGGCCCGGCTGCGTGCGCACGCTGCATCGAGCGCAGGAGAGGAGACCGCGATGCACGAACCAGAGCGACAGGCAGTACTGGAACAGGCCCGCCTCCAGCTCAGCGAGCGTCTCGCTCGCAGTGACGGAGGCCCGGAACTTCTCGAGGACATCTGCCGGATCCTAGAGCGTACGGTTCCCTGGTACGACTGGGTCGGGATCTACCTCGTCGAAGGCGACGAGCTGGTACTCGCTGCCTGGCAGGGGCCAGCCGCGACCGAACACGTCCGCATACCGATCGGCCAGGGGATCTGCGGTGCTGCTGCACGCGAGGGACAGACGATCATCGTGCCCGATGTCCGCGAGGACCCGCGCTACCTTCAGTGCTTCCTCTCGACACGCTCCGAGATCGTCGTCCCGATCATCCGCGATGGACGCGTACTGGGCGAGATCGATATCGATAGCGACCGCCTGGCAGCCTTCGGCGAGGACGATCGCGAGCTCCTGGAATGGGTCGCCGAGGCATTGGCGACGCGACTTCACCAGCTGGGCGCGGGCGCACCCTGACCGAAGATCGCGTCCCATGTCCAGGACGACACCGGACACAGCTGCCTGGCCGTGAGAGCCTGGAGGAGCTGCACCGGCACGTCGCTCGTCACCGCCCGGACCCCGGCACGCACGAGCCGGGTAGCCTCGCGCGGATCGTTGACCGTCCAGCTCGTCACCAGCCATCCCTGCACCTGGAGCCAGCGCGCGAGCCACGGTGTGACCACCCGGTAGTGCAGCGCGACCAGCTGCGCGCGAGCCAGGCGGAGCGTGACGGCGAGCTGGAAGGCCATGAGGGAGCGCATCGGGAACGCGCTGCGTCCAGCCACGCGACGTGGCACCCGCGTGAACGCATGGCCGTGCGAGAGGCCACGGTACGCGGTCGGCAGGAGCCGGGCCAATCGTCGCAAGCTCGCAGCATGCTGGCTCGTGATGTACACCCGCTCCGGATGCCCCCAGCGCTCGACGACACGTGCCAGCTGCTGTTCGTAGCCGCTCCCTTTGAGGTCCAGGTTGACGAGTGCACGATGCCCGAACTCGTCGAGAAATTCCTCGAGTGTCAAAAGATCCGGCACGGCGACCCGCAGCGCGGTCAGACTCGCGTGCCGCACGACCAGCCGGCCACCGTCCGGTAGAGGGACGACACTGTCATGGAGCAAGACCAGTGCCCCATCACCAGTCAGACGAACGTCGCATTCCAGCGCCGGCACCCCTGCCGCGATCGCTGCACGGAAGCCGTCTGCCGAGTTCTCCCCGCGCGCGGCACTGCCGCCACGGTGCGCGATGACGGTGAAGAGCGGTCGCGACAGCGTGTTCATCGTTCCGGCTGCCCGCTCCTTCCGCTCACGGCGCGCACCAGACCATACCAGCTCCCACCGAGGAGATATCCACCCAGCACATCGGTCAGCCAGTGGTGCCCGAGGTAGATTCGCGACAAACCGACCGTTCCGACCAAAACGATCGCGGATGCGATGAGGGTCGCCCGCAACCAGAGCCAGCGGGCTCGTTCAGCGAGGGCAAGAAGCGCCGCCAGCCAAAACGCCGTGTAGGTCACGACATGGCCGCTCGGGTAACTCGCATCGCGTGGCTGCGCGATGGGAATGCGCACCGCAGGGTGATTCGGACGCGGTCGCCGGACCAGTCGTTTCGTCACGAAACTGACCGTACTCGCCGTCCAGGTGAAAAAGAGCTGCGTGGCCGTCCGTCGATCCCCGCGCAGCCAGAACGCAGCGATGACAGCGGTCGGAACGAGCACGCTCTGCGGTGGGAAGCCGAGCCAGCTCACCCAGCGGAGAAAACGGCCGAGAGCTGGAGGCGTCTTTTCCTGGAGACGACGCGTGACCGCGAGCTCGCAGGCCGGCGTGGGATGACGGCGCACCCAGAGTGCCAGTCCCACGTAGGCCGCCAGTGCGGCGAGGGCTGCCACCACGCCCGGAAGGGAACGTCTGTGTCGCATCGGTTCCTCGCGAAGGAGCTTCACTCGGCGAAGTCGTCCAGATCCGGCGCTTCGTAGCGCCACAACCGATCGGGTCGCTGAAAGCCCAACTCGACCAATCGATCGACCACTGCGAGGACGACTTCGTCGGGAGTCGACGCGCCTGCTGTCACGCCCACGACACGTTTCCCTTCCAGCCAGGCCGGATCGATTTCCTCGGGGCGTTCGATGTGATAGCTCGGCACACCACACGCCCGACCGACCTCGGCCAGCCGAGCCGTGTTGGAACTCTTGCGACCACCGACCGCGAAGAGCACGTCGACTTCCTGCGCCAGAGCCCGCAGCGCTTCTTGCCGCTCCCAGGTCGGCTGGCAGATCGTGTTCACGATCCGAATCTCACCCCCGTGGCGCGCGACCCAGTTGGCGAGACCCAGCGCGAAGGCGAGGAACTCGTCCGTCTGCTTCGTCGTCTGGCTCACGACGGCGACCTTGCGCGGTGGTGCGGTCACCCCGGGCATGCCGCGCGGGCCGTTCCAGGGAAGATCCTCCAGGTGCTTGGCGGCGACCGCACGGCTGGTACCCGCCCAACCGAGGACACCGCGCACTTCCGGGTGGTTGGCGTCACCGTACACGACCAGGAAATACCCTTGGCGCACCAGTTTCTCGGCGAGTCGCTGCACCTTCGTCACCAGTGGGCAGGTCGTGTCGATCAGCTCGAGACCAGCCTCTTCTGCCTCGCGCGCCCGTTGTGGCCCCGCGCCGTGGGCCGTGATCGCCACCCGGCGGAACCCGCGCTCGCGCGCCTCCAGCACCGAGCCGACCGGCTCGATCCCTTGTGCCCGCAGCCGTTCGACCACCTGCGGGTTGTGGATGACGTCACCGACTGTCGCCACCGGACCCTGCTGGGCTGCCTGCTGGATGATCTCGAGTGCACGCCGGACACCCCAGCAGTAGCCCATGACTTCGGCCAGGACGATTCGCTTCTCGGTCGCCGCAATCGTCATCGCTCGCCTCCTCGCGGCCGGCTCGTCAGCCGAGCCCGAGTATACTGTTTTGCCTCACCCCGGTAACGCTGGTCGTCTCAGCGCACCGCGTTCCCGACCGGCTCCGGCACGCTCCCGCTCGCCCACGCTTCGACGAGCCGATAGAGTTCCCACAGGGAGCGAACCGTGAATACCGGTGGCAGTTCCCCGTTCCAGTCCCGACCGGAGCGATTGCACCACACACTGACCAGACCAGCCCGCGCTGCTCCCGCGACATCGTTGACCGGATGGTCACCGATGAAGAGCGCCTCCTCCGGCCGCACCCCAGCCCGGGCGAGAGCCATATGAAAGATCGTCGCATCAGGCTTGGCGACCCCAACCTCCTCGGAAATGACGACGAGCGGGAACAGCCGAGCGATACCGAGTCGTTCCAGCTTCGCCCGCTGGATCCCGCTCGGCCCATTGGTTACCAGGCCAGTCAACACACGCTGTTGGAGTGCCCGCACTGCCGGAACGCTATCTGGGAAGAGCTCGAGCCCGAAATACCGGTCGCTCGTGTAGGCAGCGAGCGCCTGCTCGAGCAGCGCCTGCTCCGTCAGCCCAGCCTGTTCCAGCGCCGCCTGCACCGCTTCCCAGGTGTGACTGGGATGGGCCAGCGCGAGTTCGATTACACGTTCCGTCGGCAGACGCAGCGACGTGCGCGGGATCGCTGCGACCGCCCGCTCGACCCGCAACCGGAACGACCGCGCATGATCGCACAGCGTATCGTCCAGATCGAACAGGATAAGCCGGATCGGCATCGTCATCTCCTCAGCGCCAAGCGTACGGAGCGTGACCGGTAGAAGCAACCATACCGCGTTCGACACGTCCCCCGGTATCCTCTTTCAGCGGCTCGAGCAGCGTCGAGGGCGAGGGGCGATGCGGCTCGGAGAACTCTGGCTGAGGCGACTGTCGGAACGCTGGCTCCAGCGGGCACTCGTCCTGGCCCACCTGCTCGTCCTCCTCGGCCTCATCGTCGCCATGCCAGCGAGCGTCCTCATGCACCGCGTGGTAACGCGCGGTATCGAGACCGGTGAAACAGGCGAACCGATCCCGCTCACTGACGTCAATCCGCTCGGCGTCAACACCTTCCTCCAGGCTGAACCCGACCCGGAGAAGGTCGCACGGATGCTGGACATGATCGCTGCCGCCGGATTCACCTACATCCGCCAGCCGTTCTTCTGGTACGAGATCGAGCCCGAGCCCGGCGTCTACTGGGACGCCAAGTGGAATGTCAGCACCTGGGAGAAATACGACCGGATCGTCCAGCTCGCGCGCGAGCGGGGGCTGGAGATCATCGCCCGGCTCGACAAGCCCCCGCGCTGGGCACGCGAAGGTCAACCGCATCTCGACGACTGTCCCGACGGCCCGCCGACCCGGTACGAGGACTACGCGCGCTTCGTCGCCACAGTCGTCGCGCGATACCGTGGGCAGATCAAGTACGTGCAGATCTGGAACGAGCCCAACCTGCGCAACGAATGGGGGTGCCAGCCCATCGACCCGGCGGCCTTCACCCGGCTGCTAGCCCTCGCGTACCGTGCTGCCAAGGAAGCGAACCCTGACGTCCTCGTCCTCATGCCGGGACTGGCGCCGACGGATCAGACAGGACCCGAGAACCTGAGCGACCTCCTGTTCCTCGAAGCGATGTACCGGGCCGGTGCGGCTCCGTACTTCGATATCGCCAGTGCGATGGTCTATGGGTACGGCTATCCACCTGGTGACCGCCGGGTCGACTTCGCGCGCAACAACTTCTCGCGGGTCATCCAGATCCGCGAGATCATGGAGCGCTACGGAGATAGCGAAAAACCGTTGTGGGTCTCCGAATACAACTGGGTCGCCTTCCCGCCCGACTGGCGTGGGCAGCCCTCGGTTTGGGGACGACCCGTCTCGCTCGCGGACCAGGCGCGGTACCTGTACGAGGGATATCTCCGTGCCCAACGGGAATGGCCCTGGATGGGCGTCATGTGCGTCTGGTATTTCCGCTGGTGGCTCCCACCGGACGACCCCGAAAACTGGGCCGATCCGACCCGCGGCTTCGCGATCGTCGAGTGGGACTTCACGCCACGTCCAGCTTATGAGCTGCTCGCCCACGCACGGCCGGTGCTGGATCGAGCCTGGACTGGCGTCTACCCGGCGACCAGCCGGTACTGGATCGCCGACGGCAACTGGAGCCGCCAGCAGACACCAGACGGCAGCGCACTCGTCCCGACGGCACCGCAGGCCGTGCTCCGTTTTCCCTTCGGTGGCCCACGCCTCGACCTTACGCTCTTGCCGGGGACCCGGCTCACCGTGCAGGTCGACGACGGCGAGCCACGACAGATCGTGGTCACCGGCAGTGCCCCCGTCCGTCTCACCGTCGCCGCGGGCTTGGCCGACGGACCGCACACGCTCACCATCCGCGCCGAGGACACGCAGGGTGGTGTCCTCCGTGCCAACGTCGTGCGCCGGCCATTCGTCCTCGACGTACTCCCGCTCGTCCTCGGCGCGCTCGCCGTCGCTTTGGTCGCGAACATCCTGTCGCTCCTCTGGACACTGCGACACCCGATCACCGCGCGAACACGCCGGGCAACCGGCAGCGCCATCGCTGGCTCAGCCGCGGCGAAGGGAAGCGAGGCACCGGGCGAGCGCATCCCGCCAGTCCGGTAGCTCGATGCCGAGAGCCGGCAGAGCCAGGCTCATCAGCGTCCCATTGCGCGGTGGTCGAGCAGCACGCCGGTACTCGCTCGCCGGGATCGGCTCCACCGCGACTGGCAGCTGGAGCGTCTCCACGATCGCCTGCGCCCAGTCGTACCAAGAAGCGCTTCCCGCGTTGACGACGTGAAACGTCCCAGCAGCCGAACGTTCCACCAGTTGCCAGAGCGCGCGGGCGAGGTCCTCGGTGAACGTCGGATTCCCGTACTGGTCGGCGACCATGCGCAAGTGCGGCTGCTCAGCCGCGAGGCGCAGAACCGTCGTGAGGAAGTTCCGCCCCATCGCGTCGTAGAGCATCGCCGTCCGCACGATGGCGTGACGCGGGCAGAGCGCCCGTACCGCTTCTTCACCGGCCAGCTTGCTCGCACCGTAGACGCTCAATGGATGCGGGCGGGCGAACTCGTGGTACGGCTCGTCCTGCTCACCGTCGAACACGTAGTTCGTCGAGATGTAGACCAGCAACGCCCCTGCCGCGAAGCAGGCCGACGCCACGTGCTGAGTTCCGAGTGCGTTGACGCGCCAAGCCCGCTCAGGATGCCGCTCGCAGCCATCGACGTCCGTCCAGGCTGCACAGTGAACGACGACATCCGGCTCGACACGGGCGAGCGCTGCCCGTACTGCCGCCGGATCGGTCACATCGCACTGGCTGGCACCGAGGGCCACCACCTCGTGATCGGGTGGGGCCATACGCACGAGAGCGCGCCCCAGTTGTCCGTGCCCGCCGGTGATCAAGACGCGCACGTTACTCCTCCCACGCTCGCTCCGTCGGACAGGCTACCATAGCGTGTGCGAATCGAGTCTGGTCAGCACGGAGGGGAAGCAGGAGGGAACGAGCGGATGCGGTTCGGAGCGCACATGTCGATCGCTGGCGGAGTCGACCGAGCGATCGACCGGGCAATCGAAATCGGTTGCGAGGCGGTCCAGCTCTTCACCAAGAGCAGCAATCAGTGGAAGGCGCGTCCCCTTTCACCGGAGGAAATCGAGCGGTTCAAAGAGAAGGCGGCACGATTCAGCATTCCGGTCGTCGCGCACGACAGCTACCTCATCAACCTGGCGAGTCCCAATGACGCACTGTGGGAAAAATCGATCGCCGCCTTCCGCGAGGAACTGGAACGTTGTGAAGTACTCGGTATTCCGTATCTCGTCACGCACCCGGGCTCCTACGGAGAAGCGGGGCTCGAGTTCGGCATCCAGCGCGTGGCTGACGCGCTGAACCGCTTGCACGCTGACCTCCCCGGGTATCGTGTCATGACGCTCCTGGAAACGACGGCTGGGCAGGGAACCAGCCTCGGGTACCGGTTCGAACAGTTGGCAGCGATCGTGGAGCGCATCAAGGAGCCAGAGCGGGTCGGCTACTGTTTCGACACGTGCCATGTGTTCGCCGCCGGCTACGAACTGCGCACACCGGAAGGCTACGCGGCGACGATGGATGAGTTCGACCGCATTCTCGGACTCGACCGTCTCTTCGTCTTCCACCTCAACGATTCCAAGCGCGAACTGGGGTCACGGATCGACCGCCACGAGCATATCGGTCGAGGAAAGATCGGGCTGGACGGTTTCCGGTGGCTCGTCAACGATCCACGCTTTCGCGACCATCCGGGGTTGCTCGAAACCGAGAAGAGCCCGGATCTGCACGAGGACGTGGAAAACCTCCGCGTCCTGCGAAGTCTCGTCGAACAGTGAACGAACGGCCGAAAGCGACTCGACGTGAGCAAATCGTCCATGCCGAAGTGGTATGATAAAGCAGCGGCGGTAACCGTGAGTAGTGCGTTCCGACTTCCGGAGCCCTCTCCGGCCGTCGAGTCGGCACCTCCAGAGATACGGTGGGGCTCGTGCGAGATCAGATCGCACAGATCCTGAGCGACCTGGCACGCGAAGCCGAGGATGCGATTACAGCGCTCGAGCGCCAGTTGAGTGCGATCCGCGCGCGGGTCGATGCGCTGGCGAGCCAACTCGAGCAGCAGCGCATCCGGCTTCAGCTGCACATCGAAGAGCGTCTGGTGGACACCGCCGGATCGCTCGATCCCGAGGATCTCGCCGACTTGCGTGCAGCGGAGGACCGCTTGGCTGGAGAACTCGTTCAAGCACAGGCGTTCAGCCAACAGCTCGCGGGTTTCCTGCAGCTCCTCGCAGTCAGTCGCCAACAGCTGAGCCGGAGCAGGAAACTGCCCGATCTGGACGCCGCCAAGGATCTCCTCATGCGTCAGGCCATGGTGCGTGCGCAAGAAGAGGAGCGGCGACGGCTGGCCCGCGAGATCCACGACGGGCCCGCCCAGGTGCTGGCGAACGCCATCCTCACCGTGCAGTATCTGGCGCGGCTGATCGAGCGCGGGAACGTGGCGGCCGAGACACTGCGGCAGGAACTCAGTCGGGTGGAAGGGTCGTTGCGCGAAGGTTTGAGCGAAACACGGCAGTTCATGTTCGCCTTGCAGCCGACCACCCTGCAGCAGCATGGGCTGCTCCGCACTGTCACACTCTATCTCGAGACGCTGCGGCGACACTTCCCGGCTGAACTCATCGTCGAGATGCCGGAGGCATTACCACCGCTCACACCGGAGCAGGAACTCGCCGCCTTCCGCGTGATCCAGGAAGCTCTGCACAATGTCCAGCGACACGCCCACGCGCGGCATTGCTGGCTAAGGATTTCGGCGCACCCGTCCGAAATAGTTATCGACATCGCGGACGACGGCCAGGGCTTCCGGCCTGAGGCAGTCGTCCCGACGTCGAGCGGAGGCTTCGGCCTGCAGGGGATGCGCGAGCGTGCGGAGCTCGTCGGCGGCCATCTCGACATCCAGAGCGAGCCCGGGCAGGGTACGACGATCCGGCTCCGGATCCCCCTCGCGGTCAGCACAACGCAGGAGCCAAGCCTGCGGGTAGGAGAGTTCCAACCGAATGTGCATGGAGAACCGTAAGGAGCGGAGCGCATGAGCCCGATCAACATCCTCATCGTCGACGATCATCCGTTGTTCCGGAGCGGTATCCGCTGGAGCCTGGAACAGCACCCGCAGTTCGTCATTGTCGGGGAAGCCTCGGACGGGAGCGAGGCCTTGCGGCTCGCCGACGAGCTTTCGCCGGACGTGATTCTGGTCGATCTCAGCCTGCCGGGTATGAACGGCCTCGAAGTGGCCCGCGCGCTCAAGCGCCGGCAGCCGCAAGCTGGCGTGATCATCCTCACCATGCACCAGGACGACGAGCAGCTCTTCAACGCCATCCGCGCCGGTGCATCCGCCTACTGCACCAAGGACATTCAACCCGACCAGTTGATCGACATCATCACGCGGGTGGCACGCGGCGAGTACCTCATCAACGAAATGGTGCTCTCGCGACCCTTCGTCGCCTCGCGCGTTCTCGATCAGTTCCGCGAGCTGTCGCGTCTCGACCGGGGCTCGAGTGGCTTCTTCTCGCCGCTCACGCCACGCGAGATCGAGATCCTCGACTGCGTGGCACGTGGGTACAGCAACAAGGAAATCGCCCAGGCACTCAACATCAGCGACCAGACGGTCAAGAATCACATCACCTCGATCCTGCGCAAGCTCGCGGTCAACGACCGGACGCAGGCGGTCATCTATGCGCTCCGCCATGGCTGGATCAAACTCGAGGACACGGAGGACAGCCTGCCCGGACCTGCACCGGGCTTCGGGCGCGAGCGCGGCCGGCGCTAACGCCGGCCGAAGTGCCGTTCCAGTTCTTCCGTACTGAGGTGCACCACGGTCGGCCGACCGTGGCCGCAGGCATTGGGCGCCTGGCACTGTTCGAGTTGCCGGATCAGCTCCCGCATCTCCGGCAGCGACAGTTCCTGCCCAGCGCGGATCGCCGAGTGGCACGCCGTGCTGATGGCGACCCGTTCGAGCGGCGTCGTGCCCCGACCACCAGTAGCGAGCTCATCGAGAACCGCGGTGAGAACACGCTCGATGTTGCGCTGCACGACAGCCGGCACTGCCCGCACCGCCACACTCGTCCCGCCGAACGGCTCCATCTCCCAGCCGAGCTCCCGGAGTTCGCGTGCGTAGCGCACGCTTATCTCCAGTTGCTGCGGAGTGAGTTCCAGAACGAGTGGCTCCAGGAGGCGCTGCTGCTCGACCCCACGCGTCGCCACCTGCTCGAGCAACCGCTCGAGGAGGATCCGCTCGTGCGCAGCGTGCTGGTCGATGAGGTACATCCCGTCCGGCCCCTCGGCGATGATGTACGACTGCCGCACCTGACCGAGCACCCGCAGGATCGGCAAGCGCCCCTCTGCCGGTGGGGCGGACGAAGGCGCTTCCCCAGTTTCCGGAGCTGCTGGCGAAATCACTGGCGGCGGGGGCGGCACGCGTGAGGGATCAGCGACGAGGAGCCGTCGCTGGATCACCGGAGGTTCGAGCGGGCTGAAGGTGACCACTGGCGGCGGCTGTGCCGGAAGATGGCTGAGGAGCGTGCGCCGCACCGCCTCATGCACCGCCGCTGCCACTGCCCGCTCGTCGGCGAAGCGCACCTCGCGTTTGGTCGGGTGGACGTTCACATCGACTCGATCCGGCGGCAGCGAGACGGCGACCACGCCGATCGGGTAGCGTCCTACCATCAGCAACGTGTGGTACGCCTGCTCGATCGCAGCCACCAGCGTCCGACTCTCGATCCAGCGGCCGTTGACCAGCAGGAAGAGCGACTGCCGGTTGGCCCGTGCGACTGCCGGTAGGCCGATCGCACCGTGTACCGCGATCTCGCCACTCTCGATCGGTTCCAGCGACACGATGCTGGCAGCCGTCTCCGCTCCGTAGACACCGGCGAGGGCATCAACGAGCCGGCCACTGCCTGGTGTCGCGAGGGCAGTCCGGCCATCGACGACGAACTCCACGCGGACATCCGGCCGGGCCAGTGCCAACGCCGCCAGCACGCGCTGGATATATGCCGTTTCGGTCGCATCTTGCCGCAAGAACCGCCGCCGGGCTGGAACCGTCGCGAAGAGGTCACGTACCGTCACGATCGTACCGACGGACATCCCGACCGGCTCGACCCGGCCCGGTTTGCCGAAGCGGACGCGCAACCGCGCGCCGTGCCCCGAGGCTGGCGGACGACTGGCGATCTCGAAGTCGCTGACCGCGCTGATCGCTGCCAGCGCCTCGCCGCGGAACCCATAGGTCGTCAGGCGCGTCAGATCCGCGAAGTCGCGGAGCTTGGAGGTCGTGTGTCGTTCGACCGCTAGCGGCAGCTCCTCGGGGAGCATGCCGCACCCGTCGTCCTGCACACGAATCAGTTCGCGTCCACCAGCGGCGATCTCGACCCGGATTGCCCGTGCACCAGCGTCGAGGGCATTCTCGACGAGTTCCTTGACGACCGAAGCTGGACGCTCGACGACTTCTCCGGCCGCGATCCGTCGAACCGTTGCCTCGTCGAGTCGGACGATCGGCATCTCCGGCACCCCTCGCAGCGAGTATACGCCAGCCGTCCCGGCCACCATCCCACGTCCAACTGGCCCCGACCGACCGCTTGTGAAGCGGTCGACTCTCCGGTATGCTGCAGACGAGCAGTGGGGAGCGTGCGGAGAGGAACGGGATGGCCGGAACAACCCCTGTCACTGTCGAGTTCAGCCATGCAGTGACAGTCAAGATCCTCGTCCCAGCGCTCGAGCACCTCATTCAGCGTACTCACGAACTCGTCGACCGGATCGGCGAGGAGCCCCCCTACGCGACCTGGGTGCGCGAAAACGGGTACCTGTTGCTCGATACGCTGCGCGACGGACTACTGGAAACACCCTGGGGGACCAAACCGCTGCGCGTGACGCTCGATGCAGACGAACTGGGCCTGCTCGCTGCGGCACTCGGCGCCGTGCGACGGCACGCGGCGGGCACCGAGACCGATCCCGACCTGACGGCACTGGAGGAGGCACGACAGCGCCTCTGGCTGACCATCCCGCTCGATACCGAACTCGTCTGGTGGATCGCGCACGATGTGGCAACGAGCGAACTCCTGCCCATCTTGCGCGCGTGCACGGGCGGTTCGCCCAGCGAACGAGCACGCGCAGCGGACCTGCTGCGAACGGTCGAAGCACACCTGCGCGAACCCCTCGATGGCGCTCTTCGCCTCCGGACGCGCCTGAGCGACCTCGCCTGGCTGGCGGAGCACGTGTTCGACTCGGCCATGTACCGCAGGCTCCACGCTCTCCTCGACCAGCTCGTCGACCCGCTCGTGCACCAGCGTCTGGCGCGCTCGTCGACGAGCCGCACCGCCGGTGCGACGGCCTCCGGCACAGCGGAGTCGCCGGGAGGCCATGCGGAGCAGACGGCTGGTAGCCAGACGACTGCCGGGCGCCCGGGCAGTACGCTGGGCGAGCCGGCACCGATCGTCCATCGCCTGCTCGCGGCAGTCATCGACCTCTTCGCCTTCGGTGCCGGTGCGCAGCTCATCGCCGCGCTCGCGCCGATCCTCTTCACGGGGACCAGTCGAGGCATCGTCATTCTCGATCCGCAGCTGTACGACTTCGTCGTCGCTATCCTCGAGCTGATCGTTCCCGTGGGAGGCTGGTACCTGTACTGGGTCTATCCCGTCGGACGCTGGGGGCAGACGCTCGGCAAGCGCGCGGTCTCGATCCAGGTCGTCACGGCTGGAGGTGCGCCACCGGGGCAGGCCAAGGCGCTGGGACGCGTCATCATCGCAGGACTCCTCGCCTGGCTTCTGTTGCTCCCGTGGTGGCCGGTGCCGTTCCGGCTAGACCGTCGGGGGCTGCACGACCTCGCCGTCGACGTCTGGGTCGTACGGAGTTCCAACGGGTGAGGAGCGGCATGACGCGCTCGGGTCCGACCGCTCAGCGGAGCTGAGCGAGAGCTGACTCGCTGTGCGAGCGCTGGTGTCCGTCGAGGCGCCGCACTGGGACTGCCGAATTGCTTGCGGCTATCCCGTGCTACTGGAGACCGCGGCAGGCGCATCCCTCTGCGTGAGCGGTCCCTCCTGGTGGTGCTCAGGCAAGTCGCTTGCAGCGCGCTGGCGTTCGTGGCCAGTTACGGATCGGGACAAACCTGGTGGCTGGAAACGGGGTCGGTCCCTCTCTGCTCCGGGGACATCGGCCTGGGTACCGCCTTGCTGGGGCCGGCGGAGCGGAGCGGTTCTTCGCACGAGGAACACGCCCTCGTGCCCCACGTCGACTGCGACCTGACTCGGCTGCCTGACCACCTGACCAGATGCGCGTGCTCGGGCCGCCGTCAGACGCTGCGGACTTCCGGCCGACGCTGCTGGCTAGCTCCCTTCAGCGCTCGCCGCACGCGCTCGACTGCGTGGTCGCGCAGTCGACCGCGCAGCCGCTCGACCTGGCCGTGGTGGCAGTCGCTTCGCTTCCTTGCCCGACACCGCGATCCTGGTCGAGGATCTGGCGACGCAGCGCCGGGTCAGAGAGCGTACTGAAAGCCCCTTACGAGCCAGGTAAACGCGATGCGAAAATGACTTCGAGCTGCTGCAGGCGTGCTCAGCCACGTTCATGAGCGGGCTCAGGGCTGCACGGCTCAGGCCCTCGCATGTCCGGGAAGCGGGAGTCGATATGGTGGAGGAGTCAGCATGGTGCGGCTTCGAGCCCTTCTGCTCCTCGTCATCGTGCTTCCTGCCTGTGGTACCGGGCAGCTAGTCAGCACGACAGCACCCGTGCCATCGCCGACTGCTTTGGGGAAGGCAACAGTCCCCCTGGCGACACCGCCGTCGCTGAGGCCGACCCCGACGGTTCCCATGTCAACCCCCACTCAGCCGCCGCCGTCGCCAATGGCAGCCGCAACTCCGACCGCGACGGCCCTTCCGGCGCCGCACTGGAGCCTGGTGCTGCAGCTCCTCCGTAACGGCGAGGTGATCGCTGAGGGGGCTACCATGCAAGAGCTTGCCGTCTATCAGGCCGAGATCGAACGCGAGCCGAACCGGTACGGGCTGCGGGTGCTCGTCAGCGACGGCAGGCAGACAGCCGAACTATTCCTAAACGATCCACTGCCGTTTGCGCTGTTGCACTCCATTGGGATCGCGTACATCTCCGACCTCGACGGTGATGGGCAGTCGGAGGTGATCGTGTCTGACTTCACCGGTGGCGCCCACTGCTGCACTCGCTACCACATTTTTGCGAGCGATGCGTCGGGAATTCGCCTACTGGACGCCCTGGACTTGGGCAGCGGAAGGCTGGAGCAGGTTGACGATCTAGACGGCGATGGGGTTCCCGAGCTGCTGGCCAGTGACGACCGCCTGGCATTGGTAGACGACCTCGCGATGGCTGATACGCCGTTCTTGCCGCTGGTGCTCTGTCTCGCAGAGGACAACACCGTTCGCGATTGCACCACCCAGTTCCCCGGACTCATCGAGCAGTCTGCAGCACGCTACGAAGAGATGATGGCGAATCCGGAGAACGACGAGCTCATTCGACGAGCAGCCGCCGTGGGCGTGTACGCGCACGACGCTCGGCTCGGACGTCCCCAGGAAGGGCTGTACCGGATCGTCACGCGCTGTCTCGACTGCGTGGGCTTTGTCGAGCAGTATCGGGCTGAGATCGACGAGCGGGTGCGGGCCGCGCGCCCATACCATCTGGAGCCGAGACGATGAAGGGAGCACCCGGCCGCTGGTGCGCAGGCCCGGCTGGAGCGAGGAGCGTTTGTCGACGGCCGGCACCCGTTCCTCTCCCTCATCGGTGGCAGTCGAACCCACCGCCAGAGTCGCCATGATATCGCTGCGCCGACGTTGCACGTCCCAAGAGCTCCTGCTGAAACGCGCAGGCTCGTCCGGGTCGCGTCCAGCTATTTCACCCACTGAGCGGTAGGGTCGGAGCGCGCGTGCAGGCCGATTGCCGCCGGAGCCATACCTCGACTCAGCATCATCAATGAACGGCTCGGCAGCGGGGTAGAAGGTGCTGTCTCGATCCGCAGGCGAGTCGGCGAGTGCACGACGGCTTGTCGTGCTCAGCCGGAGGTCTGTCCGATCGTGTGAGGAGCGTGCTCAGCGTCTCCTCCGGTACCCTGTGAGTCGAGCACCGAGGTCGGATGGAAACGCCCCCGCTGCAGCTCATGCTGTCCTTGTGCGCCAAGCTTTCGAACTCTCAGAGGTACTGTCGAAACGCTCATCGCAGGCGACTGGAGCGCGGCCTGGGAGGCGATGTTTCAAGCCCTCATAGGTACTGTCGAAACCCGGCGCCGTGGGCGCAACGCGCAGTGCGCTGCGCGTTTCAAGCCCTCATAGGTACTGTCGAAACCTGGCCGCGTGGCCCGATCTACCTCCAGACCGTCCAGTTTCAAGCCCTCATAGGTACTGTCGAAACGGACGGTGCTGCGGGTGCTGGGAGGAGCGTGAGCGGGTTTCAAGCCCTCATAGGTACTGTCGAAACGCGTGCGTTCCGCGACCTGCGCGCGGACATCGCCCGAGTTTCAAGCCCTCATAGGTACTGTCGAAACGTGAGCTTCGGCGCTGAGGCGTCGGCGGTGAACTGTTTCAAGCCCTCATAGGTACTGTCGAAACTTTTTGCGCCTCTTGGACCGGCAGCGCCTCGAGCGCGTTTCAAGCCCTCATAGGTACTGTCGAAACCTGCGGCGGTGCGCGCTGGGTGCGGCGGGACTCGCGCGAGTTTCAAGCCCTCATAGGTACTGTCGAAACCAGTTCGTCGTAGGTCGTGAGCCCACCGATGACGTCGTTTCAAGCCCTCATAGGTACTGTCGAAACGTGCAGCGCGCTGGCGGGTCACGATCGTGCCGATCGTGTTTCAAGCCCTCATAGGTACTGTCGAAACTCCGGCGCGTAGGCACCATGCCGGAGTGCAGCGCGCGTTTCAAGCCCTCATAGGTACTGTCGAAACGCAGCTGGCAGGTGCGGTGTGGGTGGCGTGGTAGGAGTTTCAAGCCCTCATAGGTACTGTCGAAACAAACACCCTCGTGGGCAACGAATCTACTCCGCGCTCGTTTCAAGCCCTCATAGGTACTGTCGAAACCGCATCCCTCCGCGACGCTCTCTCCTGGGCTGCCTCGTTTCAAGCCCTCATAGGTACTGTCGAAACTTCTGGCACTACGGACTCGGTTCCGAGAGGCAGCAAGTTTCAAGCCCTCATAGGTACTGTCGAAACTCCGCGACACGACGCCGAAAACGCCACCAGCTCACGTTTCAAGCCCTCATAGGTACTGTCGAAACTAGCCGCAACGATGTCTTCACTGCAGCTCTAAATGGTTTCAAGCCCTCATAGGTACTGTCGAAACTAGCCGCAACGATGTCTTCACTGCAGCTCTAAATGGTTTCAAGCCCTCATAGGTACTGTCGAAACCGTCGCCGCACGCGCAGGGCGGAACCCGAACACGGTTTCAAGCCCTCATAGGTACTGTCGAAACTTCCTGGACGAGCCGCAGCGCTGCGGCTTGGACCGCGTTTCAAGCCCTCATAGGTACTGTCGAAACTCGAACCATCTCAGGGGTAGCTCCTGGAGCTTCTCAAGTTTCAAGCCCTCATAGGTACTGTCGAAACGTGGACTTGGCCACTGCAGCTGCCGAGGAGATTCGGGTTTCAAGCCCTCATAGGTACTGTCGAAACGAGCTCCCGAACCTGGGGGTCTTCCTCGATCCGGGACGTTTCAAGCCCTCATAGGTACTGTCGAAACGTTGCTCGCGCTCGTGTTGAGGAGGAAGACGACCGGTTTCAAGCCCTCATAGGTACTGTCGAAACGGCCAAGATCCTCTTCCCGTCCGGGGAGAGGACGAACGTTTCAAGCCCTCATAGGTACTGTCGAAACCGATGAGTTGACCACCGCGCCGCCGGCGGTCGCGGGTTTCAAGCCCTCATAGGTACTGTCGAAACTCCGGTTGTGCGCATCGAGGGTCCGTTCGCGTTCTAGTTTCAAGCCCTCATAGGTACTGTCGAAACCTGCGCGACAGCGAGCGCCTGCTCACGGGGCAGGGTTTCAAGCCCTCATAGGTACTGTCGAAACATATATCGGTTCACTGGCAGGTGGTACCGCGCGAGTTTCAAGCCCTCATAGGTACTGTCGAAACTTCCGGGAACTCCGCTGGAGCGGGCGGGGCCGGGAGGTTTCAAGCCCTCATAGGTACTGTCGAAACTCAAGAGGGAGCCGACTCGAGCCGACCCGAGTCGGGGTTTCAAGCCCTCATAGGTACTGTCGAAACCGCTCGTCCGCGAGCTCCGCGTTGCCCCTGATCCGAGTTTCAAGCCCTCATAGGTACTGTCGAAACCCCGGTGACCGGGGAACCCATCGCCCCGATCACGCCGTGTTTCAAGCCCTCATAGGTACTGTCGAAACGACTGACATACGTCGACGATACCCAGCTCGACCCCGGTTTCAAGCCCTCATAGGTACTGTCGAAACGGGGAGGTGTCAATACCTCCCCGGCCGGTTGCGAGTTTCAAGCCCTCATAGGTACTGTCGAAACTGCGAAGGCGTCGATAGGAGAACGAGAGATAGGCGAGTTTCAAGCCCTCATAGGTACTGTCGAAACAGTCCGCAACACCCTCACCAGTCCTCTTCGAACAGGGCTTCAAGCCCTCATAGGTACTGTCGAAACGAGCGCTTCCCGCATCACGTGCTCGCGCCGCGTGTAGGTTTCAAGCCCTCATAGGTACTGTCGAAACGAGAGCGCGTAGGTGAGGAGGAACCGTGCGACCTGGGTTTCAAGCCCTCATAGGTACTGTCGAAACAGCTCGGCGCGACCGTCATCCTGGGCGAAGAAGGAGTTTCAAGCCCTCATAGGTACTGTCGAAACTTGAAAAAGACCGCACTCGTCACATACGCCGTACCGGGTTTCAAGCCCTCATAGGTACTGTCGAAACAACTAGCCAATCGCCGTAGCCCGTCAGCGGATCGAACGTTTCAAGCCCTCATAGGTACTGTCGAAACAGGTTGCCTGTCTATCCACAGGCAGTCAACCCATGCGTTTCAAGCCCTCATAGGTACTGTCGAAACCGTGACCGGGGAGCCCATTTCCCCGGTCACGCCGTGTTTCAAGCCCTCATAGGTACTGTCGAAACGAATCACTCCCGACCGCCGGCGCGCAGGGGCGCAGGTTTCAAGCCCTCATAGGTACTGTCGAAACAGGAGTTCCGGGTCAAGGCCCGTCTCGCCGAGAGGCTCGTTTCAAGCCCTCATAGGTACTGTCGAAACATGAACGCGGCTGAACGTAGCCTCAGCCGCTATGAAGTTTCAAGCCCTCATAGGTACTGTCGAAACTATCTGATCGTGCTGCTCGAGGAGCTCGCTCGAACTGTTTCAAGCCCTCATAGGTACTGTCGAAACACAAGCTGCTCCAGGCGGTGCAGAACGGGGAACCGGTTTCAAGCCCTCATAGGTACTGTCGAAACGTGGGAGGTGCCACAATGGATATGGTCGAGTTCATTCTGTTTCAAGCCCTCATAGGTACTGTCGAAACGGGAGCGTGCGTGGATTTTCCGGCCGCTGGTTGACGTTTCAAGCCCTCATAGGTACTGTCGAAACGACCGCGTTCGCGCGCTGGTACCAACACAGGTGCAAGTTTCAAGCCCTCATAGGTACTGTCGAAACGATCGGTCTGCCGAAACTCCACCGGCAGCAGAAGCTGGGTTTCAAGCCCTCATAGGTACTGTCGAAACGTCAGTGATTGAGAAATGGAAGTAAGAGACATCGAACGTTTCAAGCCCTCATAGGTACTGTCGAAACACCCGGACGTGGTGACGCGTCGTCGCTTCGAGCGTCGTTTCAAGCCCTCATAGGTACTGTCGAAACTCCCAGCGTCGCGGCATGCTGCACCTCACAGGCTCGGGTTTCAAGCCCTCATAGGTACTGTCGAAACGATCACGTCCACCGTCGCCACGGAAAGCCCGAGCTGTTTCAAGCCCTCATAGGTACTGTCGAAACGAGATCCTTTTGCCCCAGACAACTGTCTCGGTGCGAGTTTCAAGCCCTCATAGGTACTGTCGAAACCTGGTGCGGCCAATGCCAGGTATGCGGCCGCAGTTCGTTTCAAGCCCTCATAGGTACTGTCGAAACCCCAGCGTCGCGGCATGCTGCACCTCACAGACTCGGGTTTCAAGCCCTCATAGGTACTGTCGAAACAGCGATTTGCACCCAAACGCGATCGCTCGGAGGATGGTTTCAAGCCCTCATAGGTACTGTCGAAACGGAGAAATCCCGCTGCCAAGTCGATTCGATAGTCGCAGTTTCAAGCCCTCATAGGTACTGTCGAAACCTGTCGTGTGCGTGGCTCGAGGAGCCAGTCGTGCTCGTTTCAAGCCCTCATAGGTACTGTCGAAACGAGCCACAAGGCTCCGATCTTGAGGCCATACGTAGGTTTCAAGCCCTCATAGGTACTGTCGAAACTTTCAAGGTCAGCGAAAACGATGACGCCGATGCGGGTTTCAAGCCCTCATAGGTACTGTCGAAACCTGTTCCCGCACACGAGGGTGAAACCCGCGCCGGTGTTTCAAGCCCTCATAGGTACTGTCGAAACGCCTTCTGCGCTTCCGAGATCCGGCGCTCAAGCTCGGTTTCAAGCCCTCATAGGTACTGTCGAAACCCACGACCCGAAGCCCCACACCACACATCGGGAACAGTTTCAAGCCCTCATAGGTACTGTCGAAACGCGCCACGAGCGCCCGCGCAGTATTGCGCCAGAGGCGTTTCAAGCCCTCATAGGTACTGTCGAAACGTCGCTCGATCGCGCTCAGGATCAAGCGTGCCGCACGTTTCAAGCCCTCATAGGTACTGTCGAAACTTCCTGCGCTATTCGCCGTGAACGTCACCCACGAGTTTCAAGCCCTCATAGGTACTGTCGAAACTTCCTGCGCTATTCGCCGTGAACGTCACCCACGAGTTTCAAGCCCTCATAGGTACTGTCGAAACGACCGCGTTCGCGCGCTGGTACCAACACAGGTGCAAGTTTCAAGCCCTCATAGGTACTGTCGAAACGTCGCCACGGCGTTCCTGATGGCCGCCGAGAAGGCGTTTCAAGCCCTCATAGGTACTGTCGAAACCAACACCTCCCGGCCGTTATAATGAGTGTAGAGCAAGTTTCAAGCCCTCATAGGTACTGTCGAAACGTTGTTCGTGAAGGCCACCCGCGCATAGCCACCGCGTTTCAAGCCCTCATAGGTACTGTCGAAACGAAGGCGCGCGAGATCCTGGAGGTGTACCGATGAAGCGTTTCAAGCCCTCATAGGTACTGTCGAAACACCGCTCGTCCGCTAGGCCATCGCGTTCCTCGCGCGTTTCAAGCCCTCATAGGTACTGTCGAAACACCGTACTGGCTGCGGTCGATGATCTCGGCCGCAGCGTTTCAAGCCCTCATAGGTACTGTCGAAACACTCTCGTGGTGGCCGATGCGGCGGTGCACGTGGTGGTTTCAAGCCCTCATAGGTACTGTCGAAACCCTCTCCGAGGCGGGACTCTATGAGGCCGAGTACATCGTTTCAAGCCCTCATAGGTACTGTCGAAACCAGGGGAGGCCATGGGCATCGAACTCGAGGAAGGGGAGTTTCAAGCCCTCATAGGTACTGTCGAAACGCTGGTTCTTCGTTCTTGGCGTTCCGAATTCCTGGTCGTTTCAAGCCCTCATAGGTACTGTCGAAACGCTGGTTCTTCGTTCTTGGCGTTCCGAATTCCTGGTCGTTTCAAGCCCTCATAGGTACTGTCGAAACGCTGGTTCTTCGTTCTTGGCGTTCCGAATTCCTGGTCGTTTCAAGCCCTCATAGGTACTGTCGAAACCGACGCGGCGACGGCGACCGGTCAGCATCGACCGAGTTTCAAGCCCTCATAGGTACTGTCGAAACCCCTGGAACCTGGAGGAGGTCGAGCTTTTCTGGGACGTTTCAAGCCCTCATAGGTACTGTCGAAACGAAAGGTCCTCATAAACCTGATCTGCGTTGTTGCCGTTTCAAGCCCTCATAGGTACTGTCGAAACTCATCGAGCCCGAGGTGTCGATCACCACCGCCACCTGTTTCAAGCCCTCATAGGTACTGTCGAAACGATCGGTCTGCCGAAACTCCACCGGCAGCAGAAGCTGGGTTTCAAGCCCTCAT